>Ga0208297_1000035_pt1 | contig 390027 bp, 331 predicted proteins | sample LMS_cellobiose_e_FD_187367 | JGI IMG/M metagenome (GOLD analysis project Ga0208297, IMG submission 187367) | Rumen-fistulated moose microbial communities from Alaska, USA - LMS_cellobiose_enrichment (SPAdes) (version 2) | ecosystem: Host-associated > Mammals > Digestive system > Stomach >...
ACAAAAGCGAGGTTATCCACCTAACCGGTGACAGTTATCGTTTAAAACACCGCCAAACCATTTTTGGAAACAATTAGGTGTCCAAGGTTGTTTATCACTTTTTGTTCATTTTTACTTGACAGTTACACCATCACGTCAGACATTTAATTTCACCCTCCTGTCAACACCTATTCTAGCGCATGTCTTGAACGATGTTAATAAGATGTATGACCGTTTGAACCTGAACCGTAGAGAATTGACATGGCTTCCGAACGATTGCGCAAATTTAATTTGCGAAATATGTTGCGCAGATGGGTCTTGACGGTTGACTCGGACAAACAGAGTGATTCCGCTATCTCCTTGTTGGAATAACTCTTGCTCAATAAACCAAGAATTTGTCGTTCTCTGGTGGTCAATGAATTAAGGTTAACATTTGATCCATTATGACCGTTGTTTCTATTCATCTGACTTGGATTCATTCGAGGTAAACATAGAATACCGGCGACGACCACCAATTCAACGGCATTTACGATCTGCCGCGGCAAGAGTCTCATTGGAAGCAGACCTTTGAGTCCTATGTTGAGGAATTCATTAACATCGTAGCGCCCTGGGTCCTCAACGATTGCCACCGATAGTACTAAAGGGCAGATGCTAAGCAGTTGCCTTATGACAGGCAAACACGCATCCTCTTCAAGCTTTAAAACCACCACATCCGGCTGAATCCGTGAAGCTGAATTAATTATTTCATCAGAAGCAACATCTTCCATTACTCTGAACAGGTGACGTTCTTGAAATGCTACTTTCAGGCTGTTGGAATAAACCGCTGAATTACTGCACAACAGTACTCTGAACTGGCTCATATAGATCTCCAATCCTCATAGTACTAATCCATTTATTGTATTAGTAGTATATAATTTGTATTTCAACGATATTGTTGAATCTCGTTGATAAGCTTCAAGATCTTTAAGACATGATTGGCGACGTTCTTCCCTATCCAGTGGTTATTCGAGTTCCATCCCGCCTGTACTTGGAGAATATCCAGCCCTTCACGCGAACGTGTTCTCGTTTATATCTCCCCTCGATCGTTAACAGACACTCAAAATATGAATAGTTCTCACCCCAGGGATGATTTTTTGATTAGGACGCAGGCTAGATGGGATGACCAAGTGTTTCAACGATTTTGCCAGCTTAATCCCGTAATGGCCGCTATTCATTCTAATCATCATCCGTTGCCAGAAACTAGTCCGCGATAATCCGTATCCAGTATGTCAAATGACAGATTTCAGGGTAACACCCTATTTGGGGTTGTTCACGTTGCATATATCATTAAGACTTCTACTAACCAGCGTTTAGCCATTTTTCCCTCTTTCGGCTAATAGAAAATTAGAAATCAAATGGACTATCCTGAAGTTGTTTCCAGTGTGCATAACGGTAATGCAAGGAGGACAGCGGGTTTGGCCACGATTCGAAAGAATTCAGTTGCTGTTATGAACTTGATGTCGGTATCCAGGTTATTTCGTTTGAATTTCTCTAATTACACCCTTACCGAAAGTCTAAGTCTGAGAAATTGTGAGCGAGCCTCAATCAGCCTGGTCAGGTGGCTCTTGCTGGTATTGACCTCTGTCTTTTATCTTGTAGGACCTCCGACGTCCGGCCTTCATATTAAGCTGGTCGTTGTTTCACTACTGGTAATAGCGTCAATTCTCGCTCATAACCTGTATGATACCTGGTACCTGAAAAAACAAATGTTTGAAGCCACCCCGGCAGATAATAAGAGCCTCATTAATATTCAGGTAAGCGAAAGAAATTATAACCTTCTATCAATGGTTTTTGCTGAAACCATTGGAATTGTTCTGCTGATTATTCCTACTGGCGGCCTAGGCAGCCCCTTCGCCTGGTATGCATTAAACCCCATTATTTTGGCGGCATATTTTGCACCTGGTTTTTACGGCTGGGCAGCGTTGGGCTTGTTCCTGTCACTAGCCTGTGGGGTAAGTCGAATTTACCCCGGTTATGTTTCCTACTTTTCCTTTGTAATGGATCACCTGAGCCAGTTGCTGGTATTCTTCCTTACAACATCGATGGTACAGGTGGCTGCAACTCTCCACAAGTCAATGGTTCTCGCGTATGACAAGGCGGAAGCTGCACACCAAGCCAGCGAAAAAGCCTTGTTGCATATTTCTTCTCTCTACCAGGCGTTGGAGGCCTTCAACAGCCGTGAAGACCACCAACAACTGGCAGAGGTTCTGGCTGAATTTGCCGCCCGTCTTTCCTCTGAACCGGCTGCCTGCCTGCTCCAAAGAATAAACTCAGACCAGAACACTACGGGAGACATGGTTCTCTGTCACACCCCTGCACCTCCGGGCTTTCAAATCAACTGGTCGGACATAATGCAGCACCTGTGGATCCGCGTTAAGACGGGAAATGACTTTATTATAGACATCTTAGATCCAAACAGCCGCATCACCGCCAGGCCTATCGTATCTCACGGTCAGTGTTTCGGAATCCTGGCGTTCTGGGATAACAATCATATCAGTCAAGCCTACACGGAGAGCAAGAAGTCGCTTCAATTCCTCGCCGATCTGGGGGGTATTACGTTGGAACGTATCCAGAGCGACCAGTTATGGGGCCGTCTGCTGGTAATTGAGGAACAGAACCGGATATCCAATGAACTCCATGATTCCATTGCCCAGTACCTTTTCAGTATAAACTATGCCCTGCACGCTCTATCCCACGAAGAGGCAAATCTACAGGACCAAAGGATTCAGGAACAACTAAAATTGTTGAACCATACAGCCCAGCGGGCTGCCGCTGAACTACGGAGTTCCATATACAGACTTGACCCATCCCAACGTGGGGATAGCATATTCATTGATTACCTGGCCTCCTATCTTGACGACCTGGGACGCCTTAACAGCGTGAAGGTTGACCTGCGGGCCGAGGGCAATGAGGAGATACTAAGTCCGGCCCTGCGCAAGGGGCTGTATCGGATTACACGAGAAGCCTGCAGTAATGCCGTCCGGCACGGCCACTGTACATCGTTGCAGGTTAAGCTTTCCATCACTCCAGAAAAGACTGTTTTGTCCATCAATGATGACGGCTGTTCATTCAACACCAATTCTGGAAACTGGAAACCGGGCTTAGGTATCAGAAACATGAAGCAGATTGCGGCCGGATTTGATGGTGAGGTTCAGATACAGCGTAATCCTGACGGAGGAACTCTGGTTTTATGCACGATACCCAAACCTCATAACTCTTTCACTATTTTAAGGGAGGCTAATTGATATGAAATTGGTTCTTATCGATGATCATCCCATGGTTTTACATGGAGTCAGCTCAGTTGTTAACAGCCAGTCGGACATGAAGGTTGTTGGTACTGCTTCGACCAGCGAGGAAGGATTTCGCCTGATCACGGAGATGCAGCCGGACCTGGTAGTGGTGGATCTGAGAATTGGCAGTGAATACGGGCTTGACCTTATCAGGGAGTGCCGCAAAGCCAAATATAGGTGCCGCTTTATCGTTCTTACTTCGTTTAACGACGGCGCCTACGTCAGGGAGTGCCTGGCTCACAAGGTTGAAGGCTACATTCTCAAGGAGGCAACCCCTGAAGAGTTTTTAGCTGCCATTCGCCTGGTCGCACGTGGCAGGAACTATTTGGATCCGTCTCTCATGCAGCAGATCATCAGTTCTGACAACGACCCTATCGAACAATTAACTCCCCGGGAGAGGGAAGTCCTGGAAGCATTGGCCCAGGGATTGTCCAATCGCGAAATTGCCAGCGCCCTTTTCGTAACCGAATACACGGTAAAGAAGCATGTCAGCCAAATACTGGACAAACTCGACTTCGCGGACCGCACTCAGGCCGCGCTATACGCTTATTCAAAAGGTATCGGACGCGGGAACAAAATATCCTTACTCGCTTGATATTTCCATTAAACCTCGTTGTTCATCCTATTTATGGTACTTAAGTGTAATCCGCATAGTGTTTTTTTGGTGAAGGTAAGTCTAGCCTGTGGTGTGTGTGAAAGACCATACCATAAATTTAGACTTAAAACAGTCACGGATGAAAATGAACTCGTTTATTGGTGATTCGTTAATTTGTGTATTATTCCAGGGAGGGATTATAAATGAGAAGAGTTAAAGGTTTAGGCCTAAGACAGCACAACACCGGGAGATGGCAGGTCCTAATAATTGCGGTAACTCTTACAATCGCTGTTGGCCTGATGGGGGCTACTATGGCTCAGTGGTCCGATACCATCTACGCTCACGAGGAAGTAAGCACCGGGCAGTTGGAAGTTCAGTTTTCAAATATTACCGACAATTGTTGTCCATCACATGCTCGTATGTCAGCCGCCATCAATCGTATTGATGCCAGTGACAATCATCAGTTGTATATCACAATCGACAAGGCCTTGCACACCAATGAATTCACTTGCAGTTTTGAATTGAGTAACACGGGAACTGTTCCCATTCGCCTGGCCAGTCCCACCATCACGAGACTGGATCGCTATTGGACCATCCTTGGATACCGAGATGCCATGGATGTTTATTTTAATCTCCCCAACTCAATCGATCCCGGCCAGACCGCATATGGCACGGTCACGATTCACAATAATGCCAGTGCAATACTAACGCCCGGGACATATTATTTAGAGGCAGTAGTCCCCTGCTACCAGTGGAACCAGGTAAATGAACAATGGTGGGAAGATACGCTGCATATTGATGGGCAATTAACCGCAAGCCTTTTTTAACAGTGCTAATCAAGAGGAAGACTTCTATTCGCTGTTTCCTTTGAAAATCCCTTAATTTGGACCAATGCGACCTTTCTTTGTCAAGTCGCTGGTTATATTTAGCATTTGAGTTATTTTTTGGGAAAGGAGGTGAATTGCCCTGAAAAAACTTAAGGTATTAGCCATAATAATGGTTTTTGCAATTGCCGCTCTGGGTGGTGCCTACGCCATGTGGTATGACAACTTGTTTGTCAATGAAACCGTATCCACGGGATACGTGAATGTTGAGTGGTGCGCCTGCTCAGACACGGATGACCCCAGTCCGAACTACACCGGTTATGAGGACAATGTCTTCGAAGGCAGTTTGGACCGCATTGATCCAGGTAATCCGAATGAACAGAAGAATATCGGCTACCTGGATGCCAGCGAATCCAGCGATGAGGCGTTGGAAGGCGATCTGCCGCCACTGGCCGATGGAGTCAGTGAGTTTAGATTCGATAACGATCTTTTGACCATAACCCTGGGTAATGGTTACCCCGGTTACCAGCAGAAGGTTTTTACCCGCATCCGGAATCGCGGAACCGTACCGGTTAAGTTTGAACTCCTGGGAACTGAGGAGATCCCAAGCTGGATGCATCTTCAGATTTACGATTCGGTGAACAAAGTGATGCTGTTTGACAACCAGGCGGAGATTGATCTCCTGACCGGGAAGCAGCTGGATCCCGAAAAAGCTATATATGTACACATAATCGAGAGGGTATTACAGGAGGCTCCCCAGCAGGCTTCCGATACCTTTACCCTGCAGCTTAAGGGAATCCAGTGGAATGAGTATGATTTTCAGCTTCCGACTGTAATAACTGCCGATGCTGCACAATAGCTGCCTATTTGGACCCGACCCTATTGGGCCGATTCAGTCCCTGTTTAAACAACTAATAATTAATTAGGAGGTTTATTAATGAAAAAGTTGAGAATACTGGCCCTGGTGATGGTGTTTGCCATTGCCGCCCTGGGCGGAGCGTATGCGATGTGGTACGACAGCCTGTTCATCAACGAGACTGTAAATACCGGACTGGTTGATGTAAAATGGCAGGATCCGATTTCAAGCGATGAAGGACCGAATTACACCGGTTATAACAATAACGTATTCGGAGGTAATCTGGATCGCCTGGACCCCGGCAACCCAAACGAAGCAAAGAATGTGGGTGCTAAGGATGCAACCCTGGCAGATGATAATGAGGAATTACCTCCTATCGCCAGCGATAATGACCCCCGGGCCGAAGATGATGTTCTTAACATCACCCTGACCAACGGCTACCCTGGCTACCAGGAGTTCATCACTACCGCGATATTTAATGCCGGAACGGTCCCGGTAAAGTTTTATCTCGAGGCAGTAGAAGGCAGTGAGGTTCCTGATTGGATGCACGTTCAGATCAAGAATGCTGATGACGGGACAGTATATTATGACAGCATTGAAGGGTGTGTTGAAACATCACCACAGCTCGATCCCGGTGACTGCATCAATATTCAGATCATCGAAAGAATCCTCCAGGAGGCACCCCAGTTGGCCACATGGGAAGGCAGCTTCAAGATTAAAGCTGTCCAGTGGAACGAATACGATTTCCAACTTCCTAATGAAATCACTTCGGATATTATCGCATATTAATCCAGGCCGATAAATTATCCAGCAACCAGGGAGAAGGTCCAGGCCTTCTCCCTGGTTATTTATTTATTTATTTATCTATTTACATTTTCTTTCATTTCATATATTTATTTGGTTTTGAGAAGGTATTTGGGATTTTATGTTGAAATAGTCTATTGTATCCAGTACATGCTGCCTGGCATTCATGACGTTATCATTTTGGAGGTAAACTTTTTTGAATTCTGTCTCCTCACAAATTGTTTCAAGAAAGTCCAAGCACTTTGGTTGGACCCTGATATCACTACTTATTCTAATCAATCTCCTGCAGAATTCCGTTTTTGGTATTCATCTCAAAGGCCTCCCGGGCAATTACGGCTTGCCTTTTCTCATGTGGATCCTTTTTTCTGCCTTTGTACTATGGCTCCCCCGGGTACGAACTCAGAGCAAACTGCGTCACCACAGGCTAAACCTCTGGCTGGCAGCGATGTGTGTATTGCTCTCTGCTCTGGGCACCCTGCTGCAGGGAGCTATCAGCGGTTTCGGCAGGAGTCCCTATGACCATAGTCTTTTTGGCATTGTTATTAACATTGCCGTCCTTGGGGCCACAGTCGCAGGGATTGAATTATCACGAGCCTGGCTGATGAACCGTTATTTCCTTACCCGGCCTTACATAGGAATACCCCTGCTCTCATTTATCTTTACTCTCTTCAATTTTCCCTGGAACAGGTTTACCAATATCTCTACCGCGCTATCGGCCGTAAATTTCTTGGGTTCAGAGTTCCTGCCCTCCCTGGCTCAGAATCTCCTCTGCACTTACCTGGCCTTTTGGGGAGGACCTTTGCCGCCAATCATATACCGGGGAGGGATAACTGCTATTGAAAGGCTGTCCCCTGTCCTGCCGCTTAACAACTGGGTCAGTCAAACTCTTTTTGGAATCCTGGCACCGGTTCTAGGCATAATAATTGTTCGCCAGATATTTCTGGAAGAAAACCAGCGTATTAAACGCAACCGGGATGCCGAAGGCCTTATGGGATGGACGATGACCAGCGTGTCGGCCATCCTGATAATGTGGTTTGCCATGGGGGTATTCAGCTATGCACCCCGGGTAATCCTTAGCGGCAGTATGCAGCCGGAAATCAATATTGGGGATGTGGTTATAATTCATCGCATACCAGCAGAAAAGGTACCCGAAAAGGTGCAGGTAGGCGACATAATAATGTTTCCTTTGAACGATTTGAAGGTGACTCACCGGGTAATCAAAGCCTACCAGGTATACGGCAAGAATTATTACGTCACCAAGGGGGATGCCAATCCTGATCCCGAAAGCAAACCGGTACCCCAGGCCAACGTACAAGGAAAAGTGGTGATGGTAGTTCCCAAAATTGGATGGCTCACCCTGCTTCTAAAAGGTGCCATTTACTGACCTTATGTAATATTAAAAACATTTCAATCAGCAAAGGAGGAGACTATGAGAATTCAGCTGGGATTAAGGATCAGACAAGGATTAATCGGATTGCTTTCCGTATTGATGCTCGCTTCAACAATAATGGCAGTCATCAAGTTCACCCAACCCGCCACCGTGACAAAAATGACTCAGGCATACAAATACCAGCACAAAGCCGAAGTTGACTACGAGGTATTTATCCGGCCTAACCCCTTTTTTTATGAAAGGAGTATTGAGTCCGGCCGGGGATACCTAACTCCGATCACCGACTACATAATGAGTCATATGAATTACCATTTGCAGGGCAATGGAACCGCAACAATTGATGGGCGATACCAGGTAACAGCCTATGTTACCGGCTATCTCCTGAAGGAGAGTCAGACAGGCGGCCAGCGTACGAAGGTTCCGGTTTGGGAGAAGATATACCCCTTGGTCTCTGAGACTCCGATAACCGGTTCCGACGGAAAGGTTGATCTGGAAGATGATATCCGGATCAATATCCGAGAATACGCGGACTTTGCGCAAAGGGTCCAGGATGAGTACAAGTCAGCCATCGATCTGGTTGAGCTGTCAGTCAAGTATGACATCGAGACCAGTGTGGAAACACCCGAGGGTAAGACTACCGATAGCGTTTGCCCGGTTATGATTATTCCAATTAAAGGGAATTCGTATACGGTCGATGGCATCCTGGCGGACACCAAAGAAGGTGCCATTGTAGTTAAAAAAACGGTTCCTACACCTTTAATAAAAGAATCGCGCATTGGTTACTCGGCGGCTGCAGTTCTTTTTGCCATCGCCATATTATGGGTGCTGCTTAAGACTTCAGTCAGAACAGAAGACCCCATGGAATTGGAGCTGAAGCGTATCATTAAGAAGCACGGTGATCGCATCGTGACCGGAAAAGGGCCGATACCTAATATTAACCGGGACGGCATCATACTGGTAGGCGAGTTTGAAGACCTGATCAGGGTAGCCGATGAGGTGGCCCAACCCATTCTTCATGAAAGTGTTACGGAAGATGAACATAGATTTTATGTAATAAACGGTTCGATGTTATACAACTATATCCTGGAACCGGGTCTCTTTCAAAAGCTCGAAGAAACAGATGTGAAACCGCACTTTGAAGCTTAACAGCCTTTATTGGTACTTTTGTGTACTAGTGAAGTGTTTAAACGTATAGTCCAATACTATACCACGCGTCATAGTCTTAAAAAGCCCAAAATACTATATTGAACTTACTAGAATGGGATAGGAGGAATCTGCCCCTAACTTTATCGTCTGGAAGTGGAGGGATGAATAATGAGAACTAGAAAGCTACAATGCCTGCTGTATACATTGGTCTTTTGCCTGGCCTTATGCAGCAATGCTTTGGCCGCGGATACCAAAAACTTAGTCGCCTGGAGCAACAACCCAGGGCCAGTATCCAGCGACCCTGCAAACACTCTGGATTACCTGGACCCCGGTAATCCAAATGAGCCCAGTGACGTGGCTATGCTGGACTGCGTCCTGGTGGATGACCATAACATGCAGGTTACCATTGGCCCAAATCCGGATAAAAAGGGAGGAGCTTATCCTGGATACCAGGCGTATTTTACTTCTGCCATCGTTAATACAACCAGTGATCAGGTGAAAATCAATGATGTAGTGGTTACAGATCAGTCAGATGCCATCCTGGTGGGCATATCTGATTTATCCGGCAACAATTTGATCGGCAAGGTTCTTAATGGTAACGAGAGCATTGCAGTTAAAGTAACCACCAGGATTAAACAATCCGCTCTGCAAACGAATACTTACAGCTTTAAAATACGAATTGACGCAATGCAGGAAGCCTCCCACTATGATCCGCCAAAAGGCGGTGGAGGAGGCGGCGGAGGAGGTCTTCCCAATGAACCAATAGACGTACCACCAGTGGATGAGCCCTTATCCCCGCAAATACAGGAACCAATTGAACTCGTGACACCTCCTGAAGCTCTGGCCGAGCTTCCGTACACCGGAGGTAATGTAGCCCTGTTTATGGGAACTGCCTTGTCACTCGGTTGTATCGGATTAATCATGCGCTACAAACCGTAGCACTCAAGTATTCAAATGGCACGCAACAAACGGCAGTCCGTTAAATGGAAAAGATTGGCGAACATCATATTTATCACCGCAGCAGTGGTTGCTCTGTACCCACTGCTGACCGATTTCTACGCCCGGTACCAGCAGTCACAGTTGAGCGAGCAGTACCAGCACCTTATCGCAATTTCCGGTGGCAGTGAAGCCGCTGCTCCTGATGAGGACGAATCACCCACCATAGATCCAAAACTGGTCTGGGCCATGCTCGAGATACCGGATATCAACGTCAAATCACCGGTCATTAAGGGGACCAGTCCGGAAACGTTGGCCAAGGCTCCCGGTTGGTATACGGAAAGTGCCCTTCCGGGAGAGGGCAATACCACCATAGCTGGTCATCGCACCATGTATGGCGGTACTTTTCGTGATCTGGCCAAACTGAAACCTGATTGCGTGATTACTCTCACTTACAACCAGCATTTGTACCAATACAGGGTACAGGAGGTTGCGGTTATTCAGAGTAATGACTGGAGTGTGGTTGAGGATTATGGTTATCCGGCACTCACCCTTACCACTTGTACCGGCAGCGATGAAAAACGCCTTGCTGTAAGGGCCAGACTGTCAGATGAATGATGCTGCTTCTAATGCGGAGTTATGACCGAGGTGGTATGAGTTGCGGTAAAAACCGCGGTGGAAGGTGCCAGAAACCTGTTTGAGGGGTCAGAAACAAAGGTGTTGTCCTTTGTGTATCCTGCATCCCAGCAGGTATCTACCGCGAGCCACTGCCCGTTAATCATCACCTCGTTCCAGGCATGGTTCACTCGAGGAACATCGGCTGATAGACTGGCGGGACCGTTTACAATCCTGGCCGGCAAACCAGCAGCCCGGCAGAGGGCGGCCGTTAAAATGGCGTAGTGACTGCAGACCCCATTTCCCCGCTGCAGTATGCAGCTGGCCTTTTCCAGGTTGTCCCTGCTACTATCCTGGTAGTCACAGTCGTAACTAATATTCTGGGTAACCCAGGAATGAATGCTGCGGAGTTTTTCCATATCGCTAAGCCCGGCTGGGGCCAGGGTTTCAGCAAGCTTTTTAATTGAATTGTCATCGCTGTCCACATAATAGGATGCAGTTAAATCCCGATTATGGTGTTTACTTGTGTTTTCAACCAGGAATCGGATGCTGCCGTCAAATTTCCTGGGTTGTGAACCTGCCCATATCGTGTAAATCCCGTTTCCATAACGCAGTTTGACTTCAACTGAAAAAACTCCATCAACAACATCCGCCTGGTAGCCGATCAACTCTTGATTGGGGCCGCGCACGGCAAAATAAACGGTATCCAGTTTAGCTGTTCCACAGATGGACACAACTCCATCACACTGGATCGGGCTTTTTGCAGGGGAAGTAATATGAATCTCACTGTTGTTAAAGGAAACCTTATAATTTGCTGCCCTGACATCCAAATTATTACCTGTCAACAGAATAACAGTCATAATGATAATAAGTAATGTCTTAATATGCTTCATTTAACAACTTCTCCCCAACCACATTTTTACCATCTGTAAGGATCAAAAACAAAAAACCCGCACTACAGTGCAGGTCACATTTTCGAAAACAATAACGATCGTTGACTGACCGGCAACTGGCTGGCATGGCGATAAACGCTTTAGCCCCTGTAGTTTTGCGACACCACTTTTCAGTGGCTTTGCCTTTGGCTATTAAATTAAACGATCCCATCATTTGATACTTTTATTACAATAATGGGACCTTCTTGCATACACTATATAATATGACATAAATATCGAACAAGCATTTTTTACAATATACACTTATTTTCTTTCGACAAAACAATGGTTTTCGGGAGGATCAACAGTGGGTTTCTTGAGGGTGTTTGCTTTTCTCATGCTGACGATTCTGACTCTTTTGGGGCTCAATCCGTCACCTCTATGGGCAGCCAACACCAGTTCCAACATAGCTGCTGTATACAACAAGCTGATCCCTTACGACCAGTGGCATTACACTGATAAGGCTCACATGTCGGCACTTATGCAAACATACCAGGATGACAGACGTTCACTGACCAGATATCTGGTCAAAGAATGGCAGGAAATATGTGCGGAACTTGGAACTGCACTCAGCCAGTATTATCTAGACCCAGTAGGACAGTACTCGGTATATGATGCCCATACCAGCGGCAAAATTCATGTCCTGAGTCTGGCCAGGTATTACCGGGAAAAGCTGCTTTCTGATCTGTTGGCCGGGAGGCACCTGACTCGTGAGTACCCTGATCGGTGGAGTAATAACCCAGCGGGAATCCCTTCGTTTGTCTCCAATGGCTTTTCCCCAACTGCCAGACCGCCAGGCTTCGGGGTTAATGAGGTGGCAGCGGTGGTCAACGATTTCAACCTGCCGGCTCCAGCCTTGCGGGGCCTGTCATTTTACATACTGCCGTTTAACCTGACAGGTTATGCGGCTTCAGCCCACACCAAATACCTGCCCGGCCGCGAAGAGTCGATTTACCTGTCAGCCAGCATTAATAACGAATCCCCGCCCCTGGCGGTTACAATTGCTCACGAGTTAGGCCATTATATCCATTACCAGTATATCGGCACCTATGAACAGGACCCGGTAAAATGGAGGTCCTTTATGAACCTTATTGGACAGGATGATTTTAGAGGGTTATCCAGCCAATTCAAGGACAATACTGAAGAACAATTCGCCGAGTACTTCAGAATGGTCTACGGTTCTAACGGGGCCAGGATGGGCATGATATACCGGTGCACAGCACCAAACCCACTATACAAACCTGATCTTTTTAACGGTTTTAAAAGGATTGTTGACGGCCTTGTCAGCCAATACGATTCCAGCTACTATGATGTCAACAATATGCGGATCTCCGGCACAAATTACCTGGGACAGAGCTTTTCGCTTCCTGTCGGACCAAGATCGGAACAGATAAACACCATTGTGACCACCTCACCGCATCTCAATGTATCATCACGGGTAACACTTAGCCCTGGAGACCCGTTTAATCCCTTACTGGCCTGTTTTTGTTTTGAACCCAAAGCCGTTCTGGTCGACCATGCCGCCCCCAATGTCGAACATGGTTACATCAACTGCAATATTAAGCTCCCACAACCAGGTATTTATACCCTTTTTGTAGGAGAGACCGATGGTTCGCGAAACATCCTGAATCCCATGTCATTCAGGATAATCTATACCGGAAAGCTTTAAAATGCATACGTCCTGGCGACCACAATACGCTGTAAAACCCGGGCCAGCAAGTTTTCAAAAATACACGTCTTACCAAGCAATATGCAAACTTAATAATACTCAAACCTTCAGAGTGAACTGTTTTTTGCATAATAAACACTCACTGCCTTGGCAACAATTATTGTGATAATTGAACCTGATGACTCCTCGAGTCAATGTTAAATATTCCTTCCCTGCGAACACAATATGATCCGGTTATTGATAAACTCACACGAAAGCCAAAGCATTTCACCTTTATTGTCATCTCCAATCCTTTTCTTATGCCATGAATTCGTTAACTGATCGGGTAAATAGTTCTAGTATGCACTTCTGTTGCGCGGGCACAATAAGACTACTTCATCGGAAAGGAGGTGAAAATTAATGGGTTCTGGACAGAAACGTAACCGGGTGCTTGTTCCTGAGGCACAAAGAGCGCTGTACGATTTCAAACACGAAATCGCCCGCGAGCTTGGGGTTGCCCAGAATGTGCAGGGAGATTACTGGGGTAACGTTAGTTCCCGTGACAACGGTGCAGTCGGCGGCAACATGGTTCGTAAGATGATAGCCTTTGCAGAGAGCCAGTTGACCAGCAACGCCGGCGCCATTACCAACCAGCCTCTAATCGGCAACACCAACTCGAAAGGTCTGAGCTAAGCTCCTGGCGATAATACAGCTGTATTTATTGTATAACCCATAACTGGAACAAGCGGACTAGCACCTAGTCCGCTTTTCATCTTGTCAGGACAAAGGGTCAGATACATTTGACTTTTCATTTCTCCCATGCTCCCGCGTATAGGTGCGGTATACTGTTGCGATACTGTCCCCTAAGCCCTGCTAATCCCTGGCGGTTTTGTGAAAATGCCGGGAGTTATTAATCGGATATTTCCATCCGCGAAAACCCTGCTGTATAATGACGAAGGATGTGTACAAAAAATGAAGTCGTAGACGGGAGTATTAAGGTGAAAAATTCCAACATCCTGGCAACTGAAAGCATAGGCAAGCTGCTTTGGTCCTTTTCCTGGCCAGCTATAATAGGAATGCTCTCCACCGCCCTTTATAACATAGTAGATCGCATATTTGTTGGCCGCGGAGTGGGCAGTCTGGCGATTGCCGCAACCACGGTGGCATTTCCCATGATGGTCATCTCACTGGCCGTATCCCTATTAATCGGCGTCGGTGCAACGGCCCTGATTTCCATCCGTCTGGGGGAGCGAAGAAAAGAAGAGGCTGAAGTGGTAGCCGCCAACGCCACCGGTCTGCTGATTCTCCTGCCGCTCTGCTTAACCCTGATCTATTTTGCCTTTCCTGATTCAATTCTGATACTCTTCGGGGCCAGTCCCGAGGTTTTACCACTGGCCCGTGATTTCATGGATATTGTCATGCTGGGTTCAGTATTGGGAAGTCTTGGCATGGGCATGAACAATTTCATCAGAGCCGAGGGCAACCCGATGATGGCCATGTGGACTCAGGTACTGGGTGCCTTGATTAATGGAATCCTGAACTACATTTTTATTTTTAAATTCGGGATGGGGATTAAGGGCTCAGCCCTGGCAACCGTCCTCGGTCAACTGTTCGCTTCCGCGTGGGTATTGAGTTACTACTTCACCGGTCGGAGTCTAATTAAACTAAGGTTAAAGAACTTCCGTCCACAGATGCCGGTCATTCTTGGCATTATGTCAATCGGCTTTGCCCCGTTTGCCATGCAGCTCGCGAGCAGCCTGCAGCAGGCAATCCTGAATAAGACAGTCACTCATTACAGCGGTGATCTGGCCTTATCCGCAATTGGGATTCTTATGAGCATTATCACCCTGTTATTTATGCCTATCCTGGGCATTAGCCAGGGGGCGCAGCCGATTATCGGTTACAATTACGGTGCCCGCCGGACTGACCGGGTCAAGGAGACCCTAAAAAAAGCAATCCTCGCCGCCAGTTGCGTTTCTGTAACCGGTTATCTAATCATGATGCTCTGGCCGGCCGAGATCGTAGGAGCATTCTCGAAAGGCGATATCGCACTAACCAATCTCACCGCCGATGCCATGGTCGTTTATTTTGGAATGACTTTTTTAATTGGCTTTCAGATTATCGGTGCCCACTACTTCCAGGCGGTCGGCAAAGCCCGGGCAGCGGCCGTACTCAGCCTCTCCCGTCAGGTCCTATTCTTTATCCCGTTGTTGCTGATCCTGCCCCATTTCTGGGGAATCGACGGAGTATGGAGGACCGCACCGATAGCCGATGGCCTGTCGGTCATGATTACCGCCATTTTTGTTATCCGCGAAATAAGACACCTTCCGGCCCCACAACCAACATTAATGAAGGAGACGCCCTAATTAAATCAAATGATTATCACAACCCGTTACTCCTTACCGCATCCGCCAAGCAAGTTCCGTTCAATACCCCAGATCATCGTTAATTATTAGGACTCTAATGTCGCTCAGGCTGGGCTTCTTATCGATTATAACCGTGACCCGGCAAATGCAGTCCGGAGTATTACAGTCATTACAATAACCGGTAACCCCGCAGGGCAGCTTTAGATTAAGGCGGCGGGCATTGGCCGGAGTGGCGATATTTTTTATTCTTTTTAAAGCACAATCCAGATCATCCACAATCTTATTGCGCCCGGCAGCGACAATCACTTTTTTGGGACCAAAGACCATAGCTCCCACCCGGTTGCCAACACCATCGACGTTAACCAACTGGCCGCTCAAGGTTATCGCATTGGTGCTGGTTAAAAAGAGGTCGCAGCTCAACTGAAGGCGCCTGATTGCCATCGATTCTTCCCGAGTCAATCCCGGCTGGTTATGCTGCAGCAGTCGCTTGCCCATTGTGGCCAGTTCGTGTCCCATCCCCAGTTCCTGCACCGTCATCGAACCTCCGAACCCAATGGTATCAGCATTGCTGGCCTCATCAATTATGTTCCGGCGGGCGGCTTCCTTGTTTTCGCAATAGATCGCCTCAAAGCCGTTTTTCTGCAATGATTTAACCACTTGTTTGCATCGCTGTTCATAAGTCCAAACAATGTTTTGGTCCATCCTGTTTTCCTCCTGCGTTATTCTCGTTTATGCGACTTACACCCTAAAGTCATTTGAAATTGTATCCAATAATAATAGCGTGTTTTGTACTAAGGTTTATAAACCTTGCAGAAGTCACGGTATGCTTCCCTGCCTCCTGCTAGGACCGAACTGCTGTGGTGAAGCGGGAGGCTTTCGCCTTCAATTGTAGAAATCAACCCGCCCGCTTCATTGACTATCAGCGAAGCTGCCGCATAATCCCATGGTGAAAGACTCATTTCAAAGAACAGGTCACACCGCCCACAGGCGATATAACATATGTCGAGCGCAGCAGACCCGCTTCGCCGGACATCGAGGGCGTTTTCATATAAGAACCTTGCCAGGGAAAAGGTGGCCTCCGCTTTGTTTTTATCATAAGGTGACGTTCCGAAACAAACTAGGCCGTTTTTCAGCCTGCGCCTGCTGGCTGAAATGGGGGTACCGTTGAGAAACGCCCCCTTACCGGCTTCGGCATAAAACAATTCATCCAGGTATGGATTATATACTAAACCCAGGACCATCTTTGCATGATAAGCCAGGCCTACCGAAACGGCACTGTGGCGATAGTTCCAGGCGAAATTCGCTGTACCGTCAATGGGGTCGACAATGAAGCAATATCCATCTCTGTTTACCTCTGCATGACTGCGTTCCTCACCGATGAACCCGGCTTCCGGCATCAATTTTTTCAGTTCAGCACAGAGCATATCCTGTACGGCAATATCGTAAGAGGTCACAAAGTCTCCATGGCTTGACTTCTCTTCTAAATGGGTCTTACTCATATCGGCCGAAATTATAATATCTCCGGCCTTTCTAACAACAGCGGACAGCTCGTTAAGCATTTTATTCCTCCATAAAGTCTGGACGTTAAACCTCTACCCACTCTCCCACCGACGTGAAATAGAGCCCGGCTTCCTTCACCTTTTCACCGGTCAATGATTCCCAGAACTGCTTGTAAAGCTTTACCTGGGGGGCATAGTAGGCCGTTAGTTCCTGCAATCTCTTGGGACTGGTGATAGCGTTGGTCTTGTAGTCGGCTATTACCCAGCCTCCCGCTTCCTCGAAGATCAGGTCAATCACGCCGTTTACCACCGTTCCAGCCGGTATGCCCGGAGCATCAGCAGTTGCCACAGTTGAGAAAGGAATCTCCATAAACCGGCGCGAACTACGGGACATGCGCTGCCAGAGAGATGATTGAGTAATGCCTTTTAGGAGCAGGATGGCCTCGTCTTTTTCTTCGGATGGCCGTTCCTCTTCAGCCAGGGCGTTTTCTACCAGGAGTTCCAGGTTGGATGCCGGGCCAGCAGCCAAAGCGGCCAGAACCCGGTGGATAGCCAGACCCCATTCCGCACCTTTGCCGGTCCTATCGCCAGGAAGCGGGGGAACAGAGCTTTGCACAACCTGATTAACCGAGATTATTGAATAGCTCGGGGTTGCCACAGCGGAATTATTCCTTAAAAACTTTTTGCGGGACTGTTGCAGCTCTTTTATTCCTGGTTTTGGCCGGTTAGTATAATCCGGTTTCTCAACCATCACCTCTTCCAGTTCCGGCAACCCGGTACAGAATTCCTCCAGTTTCACCCACGGACTGTTTTCCGGTTTACCTTCATAGCAGCTGATCACCAGCAGGTTTCGCGCCCGGGTAGCGGCTACGTACAAAAGGCGTATCTCCTCGGCATCTGTATATTTTCTCTCTGCCTGCAGGTGATCCTCCCATTGTAAAGGATAGCCTAATACCTGGGAGCTGTAAAAGTTACCTTTCTTCTCGGCCACGTAGTAACCGACCGGCACGCCCTCTTGCCGGTTTATGTGGCAGGAGGGGTCACGGTTAACCGTTTTGCCAGGGTGGGCCAGAAAGACCACTGGTGCCTCCAATCCTTTGGCTTTATGCAGGTTCATCAGGCGTACGGCATCGTCCATTTCCGGGGTTACTGTTATTTCCTCCTCTACCCCTTGCTCCCGGAGAATTTCTAAATACTCCACCATCTGTGATGGAGAAACCCGTCCCGAACGTTCAGCAGCAGCTAGTAGTTCCTGGGCCTGGAGCAGGTGCCCTACCCGGCTTTTTCCGAGCTCTCCGGCAGCTGCGATGGGCAGTAACCCGGTTTCCAGGGTTATCCGCTGCAAGGCCACGCTGGCAGGCAGTTTTATAAGATAATCTCGCAGTCTTATTAAGGTTTCAAAGGTCCAGGAAAAGACTTCGGCATCTTCTGGCCGCAGGATATCGGGAACCGGCAATTCAAAGTTAAACTGTCCTCCTGCCCGGCGAAAATGCAATAGCTGGTTATCGCTTAATCCAAAGAGGGGACCTCTCAATACTGCCAGGAGCTTTACCGGGTTGTCCGGGTCCAGTAAAGCCTGCAGGAGCCTGACCAGCTGGGTAAGCTCATTGGATTTTGAGAAGCCGTCACCCCCTGACATCTTGAACGGGATGCCATACTCCTCGAGGGCCCGGGCATAGATGGTCATGTGAGCCTTGTAGCGGAAGAGAATCAGGAAGTCCTGGGGGCGCGCCCGGCCGTCAACCCCGGCGGCAGTCTCTTCCTCGGTCCGGGTCAGGGTGATTCCTCCGTCCAGTGCATACCGGATCCACCGGGCAATTCGCTGTGCGTCCTGGGCAGCAATCATTTCCTGGTTATGCCAAGGTATTTTGGTGATGGATATTTTCCGGATCCCGGCCAAATCCCCCAAACCAGGAACCCGAACCGTATCCATCCGGCTGAAACAGGCCTGGAATTGATTTGTCTGCTCGGGCAATAGTATACCAAAGGCCTGGTTGACCCACTCCCCTATTCGCTCCACCGAGCGGAAATTGGAAGTGAGACTCAGCACCTGGCCACCCGCCTTTTTGATCAGGCGCTGGGCTTGATGGTAGGTGTCGATGTCAGCCCGGCGGAAGCGATAAATTGACTGCTTGGGATCCCCTACTACAAACAGGCTTCCCGGCCGGGGAGTCAGCTTACGCCAATCAAGCTCCGCAGTCTCCTGCCCCGTCAGGTAAAACACGATCTCCGCCTGCAGGGGATCGGTGTCCTGAAACTCATCAATCAACAGGTGAGTATACTGGCCCTGGAAGTATTTCCTTACCTCCGGGTTATTCTTCAGCATCCGCAGGGCCATCATCAAGAGATCCTGATAATTCAGCCGGGCATCCTGGATCCGCCTTCTCTGGCATTCCTTTACCGCCGGCAGCACAAAATCAACCATTCGTTGATGCCGGTATTCCCGCCACTCTCGCAATACCGGTTTCACATACTCATCCTGGAACTGGTCATAAGCCGCTTTCATTGTTTTCGCATCGTCGGGTGAATCCCAGCGGTTGAGAATAATCTGCCCTGATTTTTCCATGATCTCCAAGACCCTCAGGAATTTCAGGTCGTCATCCATTCCCAGGAAATTACATCGCTGCTTGACCTGGGCCAGAATGCTCTGCAGGCTGTCCGGCCCCTTGGGGGAAACTGTTTGCGGCCAGTGTTTGGCAGCCATTTGCATCAAGGCATCAAGTTCAGCCCTCACCTGCTGCAGGTCAGGGTATGGCGCAGCCTGCCGGACGGGCTCTACCTCCGGGTACATGCAGAGGGTTGCAAACAAATGCTCCAGGTCTCGCATATCAACATCGATTTCCACCAGCGATTCTATAGCCTTGGGATTACGCACCCGCATCTCCAGCAGGTATTCCTTCCATACCTCCCGGCAGAACAACTGGTCCTCCAATTCATCCATCTCCTCAAAACCGGGATCAAGACCGGCCTCAACCGGCCGTTCCCGCAGGAGCTGCCCGCAAAAGGAATGAATTGTACCGATGTAGCATGTGTCTATATCCTCCAGGGCATGCCCCAGTCGCTCTTTCTTTACCGGGTCATTTTCCTCCCCAAAAGCTCTTTCAAGCCGCACCTGCAGGCGGCCTTTCATCTCCGCAGCGGCTTTCCTGGTGAAGGTTACCGCAGCGATGGTCGAGATCTCACACTTGCCTTCCTTTATTAAGGCTAACATGCGGGATACCAGGCTCGCTGTCTTGCCGGAACCGGCTCCGGCTTCTACCAGCATACAGCTGTCCAGTTCCTCTGTAATCTGTCGCCGGGCAGCATCGTCTCTTAACAATACAGCGTTACCCAATCTCCATCAACCTCCTCCATGGTTGCAGAGCCTCCTCGGTCGCCAACAAGGATTTAACCCGGGATGTGGCAGCTAAACCGCCACAAACCTCAATATAGTCACAGAATGCACAGCGATCCTCATTTTCAGCAGCCGTGAAGACCCCGGTTTTCAGCAGATCAAACAGATAGTCCAGTGCTTTCAGTACCACTGTCCTTTTATTCTGGCGACGGATTACTCTCCGGCCTTCACCCTTTTCAGTAGGAAAGTAGTAACCGGCCTCCTGAACCTTAGGATCGGGAAAGCCCGAAGCCGCCAGGATCTTTTCGGCGGCGATGGAATAGAGGGCATGCTGGACCTGTTGTCCCCGGTCCAGGTACCGGTGTTCCAAGTAGTTGCGGGAACTCCCGGTCTTATAGTCCCAAACCGCAAAAGTGCCGTCAATTTTCTGATCGATGCGGTCGATTACTCCCCGCAGGTAAATACTTTCCCCGGAACTAAGCTCAATCTCCACCGGACCAGGCAAGCCGCACCCGGCATCGTTCATCAACCCCTGCCCCATGCCAAACGGCACCTCAAAGTAGCGCGGCTGGTATCCGGCAAAAATCTGGTGACCTTTGAGGAAAAGGTCACACGACTCCAATATGTTCTTAACCTCCAGTTCGAAGACCATATCGTTGGGAGGAGGTATTTCTTTACGGTAATCGTTAATCATTTTCTCTGCCATCTTCCGCAGGACCGGGGAGTGAACTACTGGATCGACCTCCTCGCCTTTTTGACCTATCTGGCGCATGAAGTCACAATAAAGAGCATGCAGGAGGCTCCCGCGGTCAGAGGCCTGCAGCCACCTGTCAGGGTCGTATTCAATGCCGTCCGGCGGTTTGACGTTCAGAATGTATCTAAGGAAATATGAGAATGGACACCCCGCCAGGTGCTCGATCATGCTGCATGACAGTACCATACCTGTCAGGCGGGGATCGTAATCTGATGCACAAACCGTAACCAGGCCATCGTACTCACCCAATTCAGGCGAACTCCGTGCCTCCTGTGCCGCTAGTCCCCTCTGCAATCCGGAAAAGGCACTAAGGATCAGCGGCAGAACCTCGGCCTGCCGGGCAATTATATTCTGCATCCACCATTCAGCCTCATCAAGCGCGTCGCCCTGGCGGGAAGAAAACCCGGCTGGTTCTCCCATAGCATTGGCGAGATGAGTATAATCCAGGGAACTGTCTCCCCGAAGCTGGCGGAAGGCCTTTAAGATCAGAAATGCCGGGTGCAGCGAGCGGTTCTCGATCAGATCGAAACACCCGCAACTCAGGGTCAGTTGCCCTTGCCGGGTCCCCAGACCCAGTTCCATCAACCTCTGGTTGTCTTTTGTCCGAACAGATCCAAGCTTAAGTGCCGGGTGCAGGTTTTGACGTTCTGAGTCCAGCAGAACCGGGTCTTGAATCCCTCGTCCGGGAAATTGCTCGGCATCCAGCCCGACAACATAAGTAATAGGGCGGGCCGACCAGATCAGGTTCCGGTATTCAACCAGGTGCAGGCAGCCGGGCCTGGAAGCACTACTCCCTACACGCGCAGTACATACCAGATTCTCCAGTCTTTCCAGTGCATCGTTTAGATTTACAATGATTCCATTGTCCAGTTGCGTCAGCCGGAAAACAATTTCGTTCAGGGCCGTCTGTTCAAACTCATCACCCTCCGGGGAGAGTTTTTTAACCAGGGAAACCAGACCTCGCCCCACCTGATCGACAGAAACACGACCCTCGTCATCCGGTACGGGTATTGCCTGCAGGATATTATTGAGTACGGAATAAAGCTTATCCGCAAGACCTGACTGAAACATGTCCTCACACAGGTTGTCGATCATTTCTTCCGAAAAATCCCGTTCCAGAGCCCGGATTCTCAGGCCTTCAGCCAGCTCACCCAGCCGGGAGTAGCGCTCCCGGCCCCAGCCTATCCCTGCCCGGCGAAGCAGTCTCTCCGCAGTAGAAGCGGATATCTCCAGGCCATTTTGCTCTGAGCAGAATATGTTGCACTCCAGTAGCAGAGATACCAGCGACGAAACCGCGAAATCCCGTTTAATCCAGTTGAGCAACCCCAGGAGGATCCGGCCAGCTCGGGTCATAGCCGCTGGAATCCCTTCAAACACGGTAAGGTTGAAGCCCATGTCCCGGGCCAATGACCAGAAAACCGGTATGTACTCGATATTACAGTAAGCAACCGTCACACTGTCCAGCGGGATATTCCCGGAATTCAGACGGCGCAGCACCTCCCGTGCCTCGTTGGCCAGGCCGTAGGCATGGAAAAACTCAACCCTCAGCTCTTCAGTATCCGGGAAAACCAGATTCTTGTCCGCCCCTGTCTCTGTTTCCAGGCGAACGAGTTCTCCGCCGGAAATCAGGTCCAGGAGACTCTCTTCTAACGGCGAAAGTTTCAGGAATGACGGAATCAGGTAAACCCGGCTGGCAACAGAGTTGCCTTGGGTCAAGATTTCGATTGCCATCTCTATTTGACCGGGAGAGTCTACCAGCCGGTTTTTCTTCAAGTGTTCCTCATAGCCGGTCAGAATTCTTATTATGTCCCGTGCCTTGACTGCATCTGCGAACTGTGTCTCCCTCAGGTCCGCCGCCTTAATCCCGCAGTAGCGAAGCTCGAATATGGAAGAAGTCAAGGCGGATACAAGACCGCTCAGCTTCGTCTGGCCGGAAAAATAGCCCAGTTCGCCGTCCGCAATCAGTCCGGTCAGGATAACTTCGATAACCTGAGAAGCCTTCTGCTGGTTTAAAAAGGAGTATCCTTCCTCGGACATCCGGGGTGCTGCAACATCAAATGCCAGGCCGGAAACTGTTGATGGCAGGAGGTTGATCCAGCCCTGTGAACAAGTGGCCAGGGCGTTTCGCAACTCGAATCCCGCCAGGTATGTAGGGACCACCAGAATCTTTTCCTCTAGCAAATAGGTTTTACAGGCCTTCTCAAGCTCCGAAACCAGTCTATTCAACGCCCCACCCCCTTCGTGCACTTCAGGTATTCCCCGTTTCTTCCTTCTATCCCTGCTTTATTCATTTCGATATCCATATATCGCCGAAAGGTATTTACTCTACGTTTCTCATCAATCTTATCCGGTCTTAATAACGAGACGAAAAGACAAATTCGATGCAAAAAATGAAAAGCGGATACCTGGGTATCCGCTGCTTCACCATAAGACAGCCATATATTCGTAAGGATTACTCGTTATTACAAAAACGCTCCTTGCGATCAGTCTGTTCCAAAAGGGGTCATCAGTTCTTTCTGTTTACCACTTACAAGCAGAGTCTCACGAACTCAACCGGATGCTGGGTGCGCTTAGCAGTTTCCTCAACTGATAACCCCTGGGCGAGAAATCTTCTAACCACGGTGACCATGCTCTCGCCCACTTCAATGATGTGCATATCGGGATCATAGAAACGGATCACCCGTTGACCCCAGGGAAACTCCTTCACATCGTGGACGTACTTGATTGGATATATTTTGAGACGTTCCACAAAGTCGTCAAAATGCTCTTCCTCGAAATACAGCTCGAAGTTGTTGGATGCAAAGCTGATGTCGCTCTCGGTCGTATCAATAAACTCTGCCCAGCTGGATTTTGACTGCAGGGCAAACTCACCCTCAAAGGTGATATTCGCACCAAAGTCCAGGATTACTTTTTGTCCCAATACCGTTTCATAGAACTCTCTCGATATCGCAATATCATTGACTACGATTAACGGACACTTATAATTCATTTTACCCTCAAACTTTCTCGTCTATTGTCACTGCAGGCCTGCCCCGAGATAATGAAGCAGCTATGCCGATGATGGCAAGGAGCGAAAACGCCAGGAAACAATAGTGAAATCCATTCATAAATCCCAGGGATGCGCCTCCCCCTCCGGTTACAGTGTGGTTTAGAATTACGGTGGTGGTAGCCAGGCTGAGTGACATCCCCAGAATCCGGCCGGTAGCCATTACACCCGATGCCAGGCCATATTTTTCAGCGGAAAGAGAACTCATAATCGCGTTGTTGTTGGGAGCCACAAAAAACGAGAACCCGGTACCCATTACTAACAGGATCAGAATTATCACAGTCAGCCCTGTATCCACTTGAACCCGGCTCAAGGCGAAGAGGCAAAGAGCGGTAACCGCCATCCCGGAGGAAGCCAGCCATCTTGGCTCCAGACGGTCCGACAGCCGACCGGCAATGGGAGAGAATATGATCTGCATCAATGGCTGTGCCAGCAGAACCAAACCGGCCAGGGAGGCGGTTAATCCTTTGATGCCGTGATCCTGCAGGTACATGCTGAGCAGGAGCGCAGTAGCATAGGTAGTTCCGTAATGAATCAATGATGCCAGATTGGATAAACTGAATACCCGGTTCGAGAACACTTCCAGGTGAATCAACGGGTTTTTCAAGCGGCGCTCAAACCAGACAAATATCGCCAGGGTGGCTGCTCCCCCGGCTATCATCCAGGGACCGTATGACTCCGTCAAAGAAGATATCCCCAGGATCACGAGTGCCAGTCCCAGGACATAGAGCATGGTTCCGCCACCGTCGAATTTTACCTCTTTCTTTGGTTGTCCTGCCGGCATGGAACGCCAGGCCAGGAAAAATCCAATAGCCAATACCGGCAGCATAGTCCAAAACACCGCCCGCCATCCCAGATACTGCGTTATCAGGCCACCCAGGAATGGTCCCCCGCTAGCACCAACATAAGCCACCGCTACATTGCTGCCCAGTATACGTCCCCGGTCAGATACGGGGAAAGACTCAGACAATATCGCAGCAACATTGCTGAAACACATGGCGGTTCCAATTCCTCCAATAATAGAATTAATCAGAATCCACCACTTGCCATCAGCCAGGGCCACCAGAACGGAAAAGACCATAAGCACCGCTATGCCGGTTATGAACACTTTCTTTTTGCCGTAAAGGTCGGCAATCCTGCCGAAGGGAACCAGCAAAACCGCCATAGTAAGAGAGAAAACCCCAGCAATCATTGGCAACTGATTCGAATCCATCGCCAGGTCGCGACCAATGGCTGGCAGGGCGATGTTAAACGCCGCAGCGACGTAGGTAGTTATAAATGAAACGGCGGTTACGGCAATGAATATCATGTTTCTCGTTTTTTGGTCAAGCCCCACTACCGCACCCCCATTGGATCGTTCCGTCTAATATATTCCAGCAGTTCACGGGCCTTTTCCCCGTCGAGTTTAATCATATCGTAGTCAACGACAATGCCATTAAAGTACTGCATTACCAGCATGTCCCCGCTTTCCACCCCTGGCAGTATTCCGGTAAAAATGAAACCCCGTTCTTCCATGTGTTCAGCCACCTCGGGCGTATGTATATCGGTCAGGTTGAGGTATGCTTCCACCACCTGGACCTTCTCCTTTTTTACCCGGTACAGGACATCACGTATTCGCTGGTTAATGTCCGAACCGTAGTGTTGAAATGATAAAACCGCTGTTTGACGCCGCTTGTTGATGGAGAGCTCTATCTCTGATTCCCCATTTAGATTACAGGCAGTTACACAGTCGCCGATTTCGGGATTTGCTCCCATATTTCGATACAGGCCCAAAACCATCTCCCGGTGCCTGGCAGGGGGATAGATATTCCCTATTTCCCGATCCTGCCGCAACGGGAGATAATAAACCACTACCGACCCTCGATCAGGCAACTTGTCGGTAATGCCTTTGATAACAGTGGTTTCCAGCGAATGGGCCAGCAGAAAGCAGGCTTCTTTAAAGCCAGCGCGCCGAATCAATCTCTGGGAATAAGGATGAGTACAGACGGTGTTCGAGTAACAGCCATTAAGTTTGAGAGCCAAACCCGCAGCTGCCAGTACTGGATTAAGTTTGTTCGCCAGGGAATGCCCCTGGTATTGAGGCCGGGTGGCTCCCATGGCCAGTTCGGCAATCCCCGGAAGGTGTTTAAAAAACAGGAGTGCGCCGTGGCTCAGGACCGACCCGGACTCATCAACCACCACCGCCGATATCATTTCCCCGCTGCGGTTTAGAGCCGCAATTCGTTCCGGATAATATATGTCCTCGTAGACATAGGAATAACCATAAGCGTCAAAAAAGCAGCGCGCAACCTCGACGGCTTCCTCCGGTTTCATCAAACGCGCTTCAAGTTTACCTGTTATTGTAGTCTCTGTTGATTGAGGCTTTTGTTGATCGGAATCGCTCGTTTCCGCAACAGGCTTAAAGGGCAAAAACTTTATCAAGCGGGTTTCCTTGCCCGCCGCCCCCAGGTTGTTGTACTCGACCTGGTCTACCAGGCTCTTCATCAAGAACCCCCCCAGACCAGCACCTGTAATTTCCTCAAGGTTATTGGTGGGGCTAAACTCTGGCATGAGACGGGAATCAAACGGAATGCCCTGATCATGAACCGCTACCACCATTGATACCGGGGTAAGCTCACAGCGTACAGTGTATGTACTGACCTCCCCGGGAGCAAAAGCATGCCGTATTACGTTGGTCACAGCTTCCTCGGTTGCGATTTCCAATTCCTGTTGTTCCCGCGTCGAAAAACCGGCCAGTTCTGCAATTTTCCTCACATATCCCAATGCAACCGTCAGGTATTGAATATCGTTGGGCAAATTCAGGGTAAACTCGGGGTTCTTCATCGACTGTTTTCTCCTCCTAGCCTTTCCTAATCTTCAGCAGTACTAATCGTATTAGTTCTCCATGATGACCAGCTTTTCCCTGCAGATAATTGAAGATATTTGCCTTTGAGACATCATAATATGTCGGAATCATTCCTTTTCTTAAGAAACAACTTATCCTTTTAATCGGGCTTAATAAGGCTTTAACGGCAGAGTAACAGTCACTGTGTACTTTGAAAGAACAGCCCCACCATTGAACCAGGCCTTTCAACAAATAGCGACAGGGATGACGCCGGATGCGGCATTAGGTTGTACTTATCATTGTTAGCCGGGTTGGTGGGAACAGGCAGGCAAGTAAAGCTTTTTGAAGGCATCTTCGAAGAGCCAGCAGTTGAGCACGATCTGGAGATGATTCGATAGTGCTAATCGTTACAGCGTTCTTTCATTTATTCCCCTTTTCGCAGCCTTAATTCAATATTTTTCTGCTTTGCTTTTTCGTGAAACATTGCCTTTATCATTTCAATCTTATCTTTTTGGGGAATTGTATCTTCAGGCGTCCCCTTCTGAATACGTTCTTTTATTTCATTCAAATCCTCAAGAGCCAAAAGATTAACCGCAATGCAATAAAAATTCTTCATCCTGCCATCATTATGGGTAGCAATTAAGTATTCCAAAAACGAGACTTTCTCTTCCAGTTCCGCTTGATACCGCTCAACTCCACCATCAATGGCCTTCTGCATATCATTTATAACATTCTGATAGGTGATGAAGGAATCCTTTTCTTTTGGGGAGTTATATCTATCACAGGGATAGCTTTCACACAGAAAGCAATACTCAATATCGCCATGTTTTTTACTGCAGGTTATGACTGCACAACTCGGGTGCTGCAAATGAAAACCCTTACCGCCACATCCGGGACACCTGGATTTACCTTCTGTATGATATCTGGGGCAAAGACCGCAGTTCAGACCACATAATGAAAACAGAGGGTATTTCCTTGTGTATTCTTTCACGCCATTAGCACCTTCCTTTGCGCATTCACCATTCCAGATCCGTAAACCAACTACCCTAAAAACCGGTTCTGATTGTGCCATTCCAGGAATTCACGCGAAGGTCTTTCGATGTTGTTTTGCGGAACCTCGCGCAGCCTGTTACCATGCAGGGCATAGTAGTCACGGCCGTTACCAAAGTCCTCTTTTATTCTCCTGCTGACCTCAATGCGGAAATCCGGCGAAACCGTCATATAACCCCGGTCAAACAAGGTATGAAGGTCCTTTCGCAGGAGAATTCCATTGGCAGGATGGTGAGGGCCTTGCTGAGAATAAGGTTTTATATGAGCCGCTTCGAGAACTGGCAGAGTTTTTTCTCCCGTAATTGCACAGCGTCGATTGTAGGCCTCCGTTACCACCACGCGAAAGGCGCCCTGCCCCAATCGAGGGTATACGATATGCCCGGCGCCGTACCGGTAACCTTCTCCCTCCGACCAACAAGTATCTCGATTGAAGCCATCTAATTGTCGGCTATTCAGCTTTTCCTCAACCTGTCTCATTAATGATTTACCGATGAAATCGTCAGTATTATATGATTTACCTTGAACGATATTCGGCTTCCAATTAGGAGGAATGGGTATCCAGTCCGAACGGTCGAAGAAAAATGGAGTGGTTAGAATAATGCAACCTATGACCGGGTCCGGTTCGGTACGAGGATCACTCCTGCGATAACGGTGTATCGCCTGCTGAAAAGTTGAATAATCCGGAGTCCCATTCTTATTGCCAAAGGCCTCCCATGCGAGTGTGACCGGCAGACGGGAGTAACGCACAAAAAAACCCCCACCCGCAATAAAGTCCAATGGGCTGTGTAACTTAAAAAGAAACATCCCTCCGGGCTCTAAAATGTTAAAAGGCTGACCACCTGGTCGCCAGAAATTTACCTCATCGGGCTGATGCTCGGCGAGGAAATTATACCAGTTGTTGTCGGTTACACCTATGTAGAGCTTCAATTAAGAACCTTCCTTACATAAGCAATTACCAAGTCTATCCGATTCTTGCATCATGGGTAGCCGCCCCTCATCGTAACAAGCATGCAGATGTATTTATCACATAGAATTCCGATTCGAATGCTACTCCCCTTCTACACCTATGCAGTCATAGATTTCCGGATACTTCGACTCAGATAGGTACGAGACTGTCCTCTGATTGCCCATCATGGATTCAGAATCTACCGCATATACATATCCATCAGGCCATATAAAGATTGCACCTTTTAATGATTTAGATGTGTCATATTCATAAAAATAAACACTTACCATCGCTTCATCTTGAATTCTCGGCTTCATAAAGCTGATGTCTTCGTCTTTACTCATCCTCTTGACTGGAATGTCCTGAACTTCGTCCAGCAGTTTCTTAATATAATCTGAATCATCTATATTAATGCTGGTTTGCTTACTGGATCCGCTAACAACCGTAATAGTCGTTATGCTGTCTTGTTCGAGTATCAACTTGCCGACTGTTGTTTTTTTGCCATCCGTATCCATACCGGAACAGCCGGTAATAAAAACGGTTAATACCAAAGTAATCAATAATATCAGAATTCTACCCGTCATGCCTTTACTCATATCTTTAAAAAATTAACCATCAATATCATCTACTTTACATGGTCGAGCTGACCCTGAATAGGAGCATGGTCAGACTAACCACTTGCCCACTTTTGTTGCTGCGGAATAATTCCCCATTTCTTCCTCCAATCCCTGCTTGTTCATTCGATGAACATAAAACAAAGAGGGGGATATCCCCCTCATATACCTTGACTGGTTTCTTTTGGCTTCCCCGCCGACCTAACTCAGCAGGGCGCCTCCTGTGATCAGGCGCTGCATGTCAGCCACACCTTCTGTCTGCTCGGAGATGATAGCATCACGGTAAATGGTAGAAACCACGTAGTCATCCATAAGGCCATAGGAACCGTGTACACCCACTGCCAGGCGTGATACATCAACCCCGGCCTCGGCGACAAATGCTTTGGTCATGGCCGCCTGCTTGGCGAACGCCATCAGGTCTGTGGTGTTGTCTGCCAGCCAGGCGAGCCGGTAGGTCAGCCAGCGGCAGGCTTCCACTTTTTCAGCTATTTTGGCTATGGCTACCTGGATGGTGGGGAACTTGGCGATGGTGCCATCACGGTGCGCTTTCTCCTTGGCGTACTTGATGCTGGCTTCCAACGCTGCCTGCATTCCGCCCATACTTCCGGCACACATTCCCACTTTGCCAAAAGAAATCCCGGCGAGCAAAACCTGGTATCCCTTTCCCTTTGGTCCCAGCATTGCCGAGGAGGGAACCCTTACATCTTTAAGGTAGACATCAACAACCTTACTGCCGTGGATTCCGATTTTCTTCCAGGGTTCCGATACTGAATAACCCGGACAGAACTTGTCAACCAGAAATGCCGTAGGGACGCCGGTTTCCGAATCTTTGGCAAAGATAACTATCGGCCCTGGCAGGTAGGCAGCGGAGATAAACCGTTTTACTCCGTTGATAACATAGTCATCACCATCTTTGACCGCGACGGTGCTTATCTGCTTGGGATCGGATCCGGTGGCAGGTTCAGTAAACGCGAAGGATGAAATCCATTCCCCGCTTCCGGCCTTTGGCAGGTACTTGGCCTTTTGCTCGGGGGTTCCGAAGCTGGCTATGGAACTGGTTCCCAGGTAATGAACTGAGTAAAGACCGGCTACGCTTCCGCTGGCTCGGGCGATCTGTTCGCACGCCAACACGTAGGACAGGTAACCGGCACCGGTGCCGCCGTATTCCTCGGGGTATGCAATGCCGAACAATTCGAGCTCAGCCATACCCTTCAGTATTTCGTCAGGGATCTTGCCATCACGTTCAATCTGCTCGGCAATCGGCACGATGTTCTTCTCCGCAAATTCACGGGCCGCTCTCTGAATCAATTCCTGCTCTTTAGTCAATTTGAAATCCACTATTTTGTACCTCCTCAACAGTCAGCTCTATCTTTTAATATTAGCACAATCCAAAGAACCTGCCTGCTTAAACGTTACTGCTCCATTGGCGGGAGCAAGAATTCCAACCCTGAAAATCAAAGGCAGGAAAAACCCATAATTGCGAGAAGTTTTACAGATATTGTATTCGTAATTGGTGCTGCATGTCAGACCACCATAAATGTTGTCCAATTTATTGGTGAAAACCTTATGCAGGTTATCGGGGATAAATATAAACAGAATGGAGTAATTATTGGATGAAAAAATCAGAGGTTATTAACAAAGGACTCGACGAGAGGGTCTTCGAGGTTATGTGCAACCGGTTCCCTCAGATTCCGGCTTTGCAGACGTTGGGAGTAAGCCTGGTTTATCTGGGGCCGGGAGAAGCCAGTATGAAACTTACTGTAGGACATGATTATACGACCGTCAAAAACCGGCTGCACGGCGGAATCATCGCCACCCTGGCGGACAGCACTATGGGATGGGCCGTTGCTTCCCTGGGCAGGGAGGGCTCTGTAACCATAGATATGAGTTTAAACTATTTTGCCCCCATTTTTGAAGGCTCCGAGCTCATTTCGGAGGCTTATGTTATACATGCGGGCAGGACGACAGTCGTGGCGGAAGCTAACCTTTACAATCAGGATCGGAAGCTCTTGGCCAAAAGCAGGGGCACATTTTATGTGACCGGCAACACTGCCATAACCGGTGCCCATTAATACTCAAAGGTCATGATAGCAGCCATCATCACTTTCCATACGATTAATCTGATCCCAGGTAGATGCGATTTCCCACTCCTGGCCGGAATCCCGACCAGCGACTCCCTTCTTCCTCAGGTTCAGCGTGCTGAAACTTGTAGATGTCGGCGTCCATCATATCGGCCAGGTGCAACACCCTGGCCTCAAGGAATTTGGGGCGCTTGGGTGACTGCCATTCGTATTCCCCGTGATGACTGGCAATCATGTGCAGGATGCGGTTGCGGAACTCCTGATCCCCGATTCCGGTGCTTTTAATAAGGTCGCCGACCATCTCGATTCCCAGCACTATATGCCCCAGGAGTTTGCCTTCATCAGTGTACTGGATCCCCGGGTCAAAGGCCATTTCCCGTACCTTCCCAATGTCGTGAAGCAGGGCACCGGTTACCAGGAGATCAGTATTGATGCTGTCATGTTGGTTCCCAACCGTCTGGCAGAGCTTTACTACTCCTATGGAGTGTTCCAGGAGCCCGCCCGGGTAATTGTGGTGTATGGTCTGGGCAGCCGGCGAATAACAAAAGGGTTTGAACCACTCCGATTGCAGAAAGGTATCGGCTAGTTGCCGGCAGGGTCCTGGTTGGAGAAAAGCCACTGCCTTCCGGAGTTCGGCCGCCATGTCGCTTATGCGGGCTTCGTCAACCACCGTGTAATCGGCGAGTTGGTAATCTTCAGACTCTGTGATATCGGTAACGTGTATTTCCAGAAGGTCATTGAACAGGACTACCTCCCCAATAACTCGGACTACACGACCACTCCTGAATCCTCTTCCCTTGATCTCGGCCTGCTCCCATACTTTTGCCTGTATCTCGCCGGTCCTGTCTGCCAGGGTCAAGGCCAGGTACTTGCCGACAGCTCTTTTAAAGTTCAGGTACCTCTTGCTGGTAACCAGGAACTGGCTGTCAACCATGTCTCCCAGTTGCAATTCTTTAACATACTGTTTCCTTCTCATTAAGCTTACGCTCCTTAACTCAAAATTGTATCAGCACTTTGATTAAGCAGATGTTCAAAAAACATTAACAGTTTACTTACACAACCGCCACAATAATCCTGCATGCAAACCAATAATTGACACATCGTTTGCAGCGTAATAAATAGGTCATAACTTCGGATACTATTGCTAACGATTGTTCTTGGGGGTTGGTATGCGAGAAAGACCTAATGAGGGACTGTCTTCGTGGCAGTTAACCATGATAGCTCTGGGGACGGTGATTGGCGGCTCATTCTTCCTGGGCTCTGCAGTTGCGGTCCGTGCTGCCGGCCCCGGAATCATACTCTCTTACCTGGCAGGTGGGGTGCTGGTCTACCTGATTCTGTACGCACTGTCGGAGATGACGGTAGCGGATGCGGCCCCCGGGTCATTCCGCACCTATGCCCACCGGGCATTCGGCCCAGGAATCGGCTTCGTAGTGGGCTGGGTCTATTGGACCGGTCTGATCCTGGCGATGTCCAGCGAGGCGGCGGCGGCCTCAATTTTGATCAAGGCGTGGTTTCCCAACATCTCCATTCTACTGACAGGCTCCATCATTATTGTGGGAGTGACTCTGCTAAACCTGCTGGGTGCCACCCGTTTAAGCCAGTTGGAAAGCGGTCTGGCCATGATAAAACTCTTCGCTATAGTTGGCTTTATTGTCCTGGGTGTGATCCTGATTTTTGGTCTGCATCCTGCGATTCAGCGGGTTGGCATTGGTGAACTTGCTCGCGAACCCTGGCTTCCGGGCGGGCTGAGCGGTATTCTGGGAGGTATGCTTCTGGTGATGCTGGCCTATGCCGGTTTTGAAGTCATCGGCCTGGCTTCGTCGGAAGCCAGGAATCCGCAGGAAACAGTGCCCCGGGCGATAAGGAATACCGTACTGTGGTTGGTCGGATTGTATGTGGCGGCCATCATTGTCCTAATACCTCTGGTTCCCACTCGAATGCTCTCGACCGGGCAAAGTCCTCTGGTCATGGCCTTGAGCAGGTGGGGACTAACCTGGGCAGGGACTGCTATGAATATCGTGCTTCTCAGCGCGATTCTATCCACTATGCTGGCAGCGATGTTCGGCCTGGCACGGATGATCCGTTCTCTCAGTGATGAGGGGCATGCTCCCGTATGGATACAGGACAAAGGGGACATTCCCTACCGGGGTATAATGTTTTCGGGATTGGGTATGCTGGCGGGATTGTTCCTCGGTTCACTTCTTCCCCGGGGAGTATACCTGTTCCTGGTCAGTTCCAGCGGGTTTGCCCTGCTATTCTCCTACCTGGTGATAATGGCTACCCACTACCGCTTTCGCAAGGCTCGGGGCTGCCCACCTCATGATAAGTGCCAGCTGCCTGGTTACCCGTATACCTCATGGTTTGCCATGATTTCGCTGGCGGCGATTATCGCCAGCATGCCATTGATTCCCGGACAACGAAACGGCCTGCTGGCAGGATTATCGCTCCTGGCCTTCTTTGCCCTGTTGTATTTGTTTATAAGAGAAAGAGAGCCAGTCAGAAATAGACTGGTCATTCCCAGGGGCTTCAGGCCGCGGACCTCTATGGAGTATATTGACGAATCCCAAATCGTGCCGGAGAGGGATTCAAAAGACGAATAAACATAAGAAATGTTATGTTGTCTTTTTGATTACCATCATGGTTATGTCATCAGACTGGTCCACTCCCTCGGCAAACTGCCTGACATCATCGAGAACCCTCGGGATAAGTATACCGGATGAACCAAAGTCTTTAATATTTCACCCCAATCTCTGTGAATCCTTTTTTCGCCTGGTATTAAAGGGAAACAGGGGTGAGGCATCCCTTATTTACAACACAGGTTTAATGCGTTTCCACGGATAAGGATTGGATTGGCTTGGCATCGTCACCTATCAGCATCCATGCTGACACTGGCCTTTACAAAAGCAATGGTGTATAAATAAGCCAACCAGGGAAATATTTCTATGTTATGGCTAATCATAGCAATGAAAGGAGGTACGCTTTGAAAGGCCAAGGTGTCTGGTATGTGGTTGTTAAGACTATGGTTTTCTTAGGGATCTATACTGCATTTCATTATGCGTATCCGCTAATCCACTGGCCAATATTCGCTATATCTGAAACACCATGGGAGCACTTGAAAATTGGCTTCTTCTGTGCGCTATTGCTGGCCCTAGCGGAATTCGTACTTTTTGCTGGATCGCGAATACACTCCTGGTTCCGTTTCCTCAGTTCAAGATTTACCGGGATTATCCTGGTTCCCACGACGCTATTTCTGTTTTACTATCTGTCGGTTGCTCTCTTCGGTAAAATTGCCCCTACCTGGTTAAAGGTCGTATCCGTAGTTTTTGTCACGTTGCTTGCCGGGTTGACGGCATTCTACACTGAGAACGAATGCTTGGAATTACCATTTGAAACGAAGCCCTCATTGTTGCTGCTCCAAGTTGTAATCCTCATTATTACGGCCTTCCTGTTCATTACATTTACTTACCGCCTTCCCTATTATCCCTTGTTTATGGAGGTATAAATCTGTAATTACCCGTTGATTAAGATCTGTGACCTTCAGCGGGCATTGCCAGTTCGTGTCAGCCCGTTAACAGTATCATCAGAACCATCCCAGGTATACGAGAGTATCATCAAGATATAATCTTTAGCTGACTGATTTGTCAGGACTGGTAGATGCAGGCTGGGGCAGAACCACAATTTTATCACCGTTTTCATTGATGGCTGCGAACTGACGCAACTGGGCTCCCGTACCCATTACAATTACGCTGTCACCCACCTCCAGTTTCATATCACTGGTGGGACTGATAATTACCTTGCCATCAGCTTTTCGCAGGGTAACAATATTGGCTCCGGTCAAATCGCGAACCTGAGATTCGTACAGGTGTTTTCCAGCCCATGGAGCATCCTCTTTAACAACAAACTCACGAACCTTGAGGCTCTGCGAGGGTATTCGTTCGAAGCCCTGCTGCTCAATTATTCGGTTATACTGCCTTATATACAGGCTTTCCAGGTACTCCTCCACCACATCTTCCGGGATCTCCATGTGAGTTATTACTTCCCTGACCACCTGCAAACCGGCTTCCATTTCCGGTTGTATCACATCATTAGCGCCTTCCTTCAAGAGGACCTCTTTTTCCCATTCACTGTGCGCCCGGACCAGGATAATGAGATCCGGGTTGGCTTTCCTCAGGTTGCGTACTGCCATCTGGTTACTGAAGACATCAGGTAGTACCACCACCGCCATCTTCGCAGTCTCGGGATGGGCGTGTTCAATTACAATCTCATTGGAGGCATCGCCATAGATATACGTGATATCTTTTTCGATCAGGTGATTAATGGCATGGAAGTCATAATCAATGACCAGCAGGGGCACCTGGAGCTGCTGCAAGGCCAGGCCGACTCGCACTCCAATTCTGCCATAACCGCAGAGGATGGTATGATCTTTAAGGTGTAAAACTTCATCATTAACCTCCACGTCCTCCGGCTCCGGGACTAAAAACTTCAAGGTCTGGTACTGGCGCAGCCGATGGTACCAGTAGGGCGCAGCTTTTATAAAACTAGGTGAAAGCAGGATGGTAATCAGGGCACTGCCGAGAATTGCGTTGTACATCTCGGGGGGAATCAGGTTTTCCGACAGACCCAGATTGGCGAGTACAATAGAAAACTCGCCGGTTTGCACCAACCCCACACCTACATAGAATGCCACTTTGCTGTGGTAGCCGAATAACCGGGTGATGGCGAAAATAACAATCATTTTAACCGGGATAATGATAACCAGCAAAACCAGGAGAAGAACCCAGTTGTCAAACAATGAACTCGGTTCTACCATCATTCCCACCGCGACAAAGAAAAGGACGACGAATGTGTCGCGCAGGGATACAATCTTTCCCATAATTTCATGGGCGTAATCCGACTCGCTTATTACCATACCCGCCAGGAAGGCTCCCAGAGAAAGGGACAGACCAATCGAATGAGCGATGGCCGCAATTCCGACGCCCATTGCCAGGGCCAGAATCAGGAATATGTCACTGCTGCTGCTCCGGGCAGCACGATCCATTATGTGAGGTACGACCCTTTGGGCCAGGAAAACCATAACCAAGACGAATGCGACAGCTTTTCCCAACGACAACAGGATGGCAGGTATGGTCTGCATTGAGACATCCTGCAGGGTTGGGAGCAATGAAACCATTATGATTACCGCCAGGTCCTGCACAATCAAGATGCCAAGCATTACCTGGCTATGGAGGGAGCTCAATTCCCCCCGGTCGCTTAGTGATCGCAACACGATCATGGTACTGCTGATGGATAGGACACAGCCCAGAAACAGGGAGTGATAAAGAGAATAACCCAGCAGGTAACCCGCAAGCAGTCCTATCAGTATTATCGCGGCGATTTGCATGAAACCGCCAGCAATTGCAATCTTGCGAACCTTTTCCAGTCTGGACAGTGAAAACTCGATCCCCAGGGTAAACATAAGGAGTATTACCCCTAGTTCAGACAGGTCGCCTATCAGTGGCTGATCATGGACCAGGCGTAATACATGGGGACCAACAATGATTCCTCCCAGGATATACCCGATAACCGGTGATTGCCTTAATCTATCGGCAATATACCCACCGATCAAGGCGGCAACAAATATGATAACAACATCGATAATTAATGAAGTAGCCATATATCCCTCCTTACTATCTTTATCGTAGCCCCTAAAATGGGAATTGTCCGGCCGTTACACCTGGCACCCCTTCGGATACGCCTAATACGCTCTGCTATGAATAACCCTGCTGCAAGAACGTTCGCATGGTGCGTGCTATACCCTGCATTTAGCTAGCCATACAGTTAGAGTCTCACGAACGTGAGGTTGTATTCTAGGATTTTTTCTACCGCCAGACGGGCCGCTGTTCCGGTTACATCCTGGCATTTTATCTTTCCGGGCGTGTTCACTGCCATCGGTGTCCATTATTTCGGCGGAAGTGTTGGGGCACACCCCCCATTTGGGCAGATAATCATATCCCCTGCGGTAAGCATCCCTAAGTAGCCTGGTCCTGATCTCACCGTTCAATCCAATGGTGCCATACTCCACTCTGATCTGGTACAACTGGTCGCAGGCTTGACTGATACGCAAACCACAAATCCCGATGTGTCCTTAATAATAATTAAACTATATTATCAACCGAACGAACAAGTATTCTTAGAAAAGGGTGGGCATATGTGACATAATAATCCATCTTTTTAAGCAAATTTCGGTGCAATATAAAGAGGAGATTGGGTGTTATTAGAGAATGTTGCAGTATATTGCCAATTAAATTCTTTTTTTTAAAATAAGGCCCGAAAACAGACATGGAAAAATCAATTCTAAAAGGAAGTTTAGTGTATCATGTCGAAATTACCTTAGATAGTCTCAGGGGGAGTGCTGTTTGCAATACCAACACATTTTAATGTTTATTGATATCTTTATAATCATACTCATCTTTGTCTTTATTAAGGATTACAACAAGCGAAGATTACTCATTATTTCCACGGTATGCGCCTATTTTCTGGCTGCGATTCTCCCGTATTTTTTAGCATGGACTTCCCTCAACCAGACAATTCTATTCTATACTTTAGCAATTGGGGGGATATTCCTCCTGGCTTATTATAAGTCCGTGGAGACTGGTACATATAAAGAAGCAGTGGTGGAGGCATCTGCAGAGGGTGAAATAAGCGTTAATAATGAGGAAGCAGGTGTGGCCGCCGAGGTGAAAACAACTACGCAGTCTGATACTCTGGCCGGAAAATTGGAGGCTGTCACGAAGACTGGCAGCATAACTGGAGATGAATCCGTCAGTCCTGCAGATATTGAGTGTAACGAAGCTGAAACAAGCAGTGTGGATGAAACCGCTGCTGCCCTGGAAACTGGACCTGCAGAGCCTGATGCTACCGGGGATGACCTTGAAAGTCCTTCGTCTGATGAGGCTGCGACGATTGATATTACACAACTCCAGGAACTTACCGATGATGATCAAATTACTGTCACCGCCGATGTTCCATCTGCCGCCGAGAATACTCCGGATGATACGATCGAGGCGTCGCCTGCAGCTGTCATAGAAGAAGATCCTGTTGCCGTTTCAGAGGAACAACTGACTATTACCGCAGAGGAACCACTAGCCGTTAACGCTGAGGAACAGCCAGTTATTACCGTGAAAGATACTCCAACCGCTGACACCGAAGAACAGCCTGCTGACATCGCTGAACAACAACCGACTAGTACCGTGGAGGATACTCCAACTGCTGACACCGAGGAACAGCATGCTGACATCGCTGAGCAACAGCCGACTGGTACGCTGGAGGATACTCCAACCGCTGACACCGAGGAACAGCCTGCTGATTCCGCTGAGCAACAGCCGGCTGGTATCATGGAGGATACTCCAACCACTGACATCGAGGAGCAGCCTGCTGATTCCGCTGAGCAACAACCGACTGGTGCGCTGGAGGATACTCCAACCGCTGACACCGAGGAACAGCCTGCTGATTCCGCTGAGCAACAGCCGACTGGTACCGTGGAGGATACTCGAACCACTGACACCGAGGAACAGCCTGCTGATTCCGCTGAGCAACAACCGACTGGTGCGGAGGAGAAAACTCCAGCCGTTGACATCGAGGAACAGCCTGCTGATTCCGCTGAGCAACAGCCGGCTGGTACCGTGGAGGATACTCCAACCGCTGACATCGAGGAACAGCCTGCTGATTCCGCTGAGCAGGAGCCGGCTGGTATCATGGAGGATACTCCAACCGCTGACACCGAGGAACAGCCTGCTGATAAGAGAGCAGAAATTGTTGATATACCCGGTGAAACCCCGGTTTCCCTCAGTTTGGAAACGGAAACTGCCGTTCTCGATCTGGCAGCAGATGATAAGGAAGGCCTTAAGGATGGTGAAGGTGTCGTTACTGGCGTCCATTACAGCATCGAGGATCTAATAGTCAAAGCTTTTGAGGCAAGAGCCAGCGGTAACTATTTCGTTACGCTCACGATTCTGGAGACAATCCTGGAACAGGATCCGCCTGATGAAATCGTAGAACTAATACTTGACGATATTGAGATATTGTTTGCGAAGTTGACGTCGTAAGCACGGACTTATGATGTACATGGATAATGCCCGGAGAGTAGCATCAACTCTTTTAGAGGTTGTCTCTCCATAATAGCCGTTGTGAAATCTTGCCCGGGGAGACCCGGTTGACAGGATTGTTATAAGAATAAAAATATAATTCCTATTGGAGGGATAGTTTGATGCGAAGTATCGATATTAAGGGATTGGCTGTATTTGACATCGCCAGTGGTTGCGAGATTGGGAAAGTAAGTGAGCTGTTAATAAATGCTCAAAAGAAATCTGTTCAATACCTGGTGATTGATGTTCCCAACTGGTATTTTGGTTCCTATGTTATTCCCTTTAATATGACCGAGGGCATCGGGAAAGATGCTGTTATGATCGAATCCGACAACCTGATTAAGAAATTAAATGATGAACCCGACGCCATTACTCTGGTTGAAAGCGGGGTCAGTTTGATCGGAAGTAAAGCCCTGACGAAAAAGGGCAAGTACATTGGGAGAATCAGTGAGATTTACATCGATGAAAATACGGGGCAGGTAACCGGTTGTGAGCTGGTTGACAACATCACGGTGAAGGGCATTATCCCAACCAAACTCACCCTGACCTTCGGTAAAGATGCTTTAATAGTGGATGAGCGGGTTGAAGAACATCTACTCGGCTCCATAGATGATATGGAACTGGCCGCGGTTGAAGCAACCTCCTCACCGGAAAAGACCATAGTCCTGAAGGATGCTGAAGAGGAATCCAAACCTGTCGCGTCAGCCGACGAGACTGATGATAAGCCTAGAGCAGTGAAACTCTATGAACAAAAACAACGCGAATACCTGTTGGGTCGCGAAGTCAAGGATGATGTATATGATGACAACGGGACACTTATTTTGAAAAAGGGTGAGAAGATCACCCAGGAGATCCTTGATAATACTTCTGGCACAAAACTTAAAGATCTATTACTTCATGTTTGATATTAACATCTAAAGATGGCGGTCAGGTGAAATGAAGTACAGCATGATTTTATTGCCAATCATTATTTCCCTTCAGCTAATTGTTAATGTTGTTCTTGGTGTTGCCTGGATCTTACCTGGCAATGCCCAGGAGATTCCCTACGGAATCACAGTTGATGGCAGGGATATTAGCGGATTCGAACCGACCAGGGCGGTTTCATACCTAAAGACAATTAAACGCAACGTCCCGATTGATAGAGAAATTATTCTAACAGATGGCGTTAGAGAATGGCCATTAACAACCAGAGACTATAAGTTCTCCTATAATTATAAGAAAACCGTCGATGAGGTTGTAGCAAGAATCGAAAAGAATAAGGGAACCGATAGATTCATAGAACTACTAAAACTCCAGGCCAAACCTGTTGACATGCCTATGCATCTTTCATGGGATCAGGATAAGCTTCAGAATTTCCTGCAATCCATAAATGAGGAGATATACTCCCCCGCTCTGGATGCCACGTTAGATTTTAGTGATAATGAGATATCCATTACTGAGGAAAAGATTGGCGAAGAGGTAGATTACGACAAGACCGTTCAACTGATTATACAGAGCATACAGACAAATAATCCGGAACCAATTTATATCGCGAAAAAGAGTATAGAGGTTAGAGTTGGTGCTGATGACCTGGGAAAGTTTAATGCCGTTTTATCGTTTTTTGTTACCGAGTTAAACAGCAATCGTAACCGGACCATTAATATTCAAAGGGCTGCTGAGCTTATCGACGGGACCATACTGGCGCCCGGGGAAATATTTTCTTTCAATACCCGGGTTGGTGAACGAAGCAGAAATAATGGTTTTGTCTCAGCGCCGGTGATTATCGGGCGGCAAATGGTGGATGACATCGGAGGTGGGATATGTCAGGTAGCTTCTACATTATACAATGCTTCAATACGAGCCGGGTTGCAGATTATTGAACGACATCCCCACTCAATCAATGTCAAATATGTTCCGAATGGCCAAGATGCGGCAATCGTATATAACTCGATGGATCTCCGAATTAAAAATAACAGAGTAAACCCGATCGGCATAAGCAGCAAGGTAGAAGATAACAGGCTAGTGATTGCAATTCTAGGCAACGAAGCAGACAAGATCCAAGACTAGGGTTGAAAAACTAAGACGATTATCTGTCCCGCTCCTGAAACAAATGAATTACTCTGGTGTTGGGCCAGAACCATAGGAAGAAAGCAGCAAGGGGAATGTATTGTTCCCCTTGCTGCTTTCGTGAATAAATAATTCACGAAAGATACCTCCCTAATTGTTGTGTAGGCGTAATATCTTGAAGTCAGGTTGTTTTCTATACCATATTTAGGTAGTTCATTAAGAGTATGAATCTGACATAAAGCAGCAAAATATATTGGAGGGACTAAAGGAGGTGATTCTAGGTGGGTTGCAGAGAACAGGATATAAAAGAACAAAGGGAACGCATTGAGCGAGAACGTGAGGAACAACAACGCAGGGAAGAAAACCGGCGTGATTATAACCGTCAGCAGAATAAGAAATAACCATTAAGAGCCATATCAATTAATAACAGGTTTTGCAATCCGGCCCTACCGGACACACGAGGACCTGATGGCCTGCTGTCCTGACTTGTCAGCAGGCCATCAGGTCCTCGTCAGATCGCGTGAAATCCAAGTTCAGAAGCATATACTTTATTTCATTTATCCCATTCGGTGAAGATAAATCCTATCTCGCTACGCTCATCCCTGATCCTAATTGGACCGATCGTGGTGTTTAGCCTCATTCCGATGTGAGGATTTTTAACATTGAGATGCCCTGCCACCCTGAGTCCGTCAGGGTATTGTACAATGCCAAAGGTTATGTGCGACTGCTGGAATCCCTCCGGAAGGTTGTACAGTCGGGTCCAGGTTAGCAGTTTACATTCACCGCTTATCAAGACTGGCTTAAAAGAGTCTCCCCCACAGTGGCGGCACAGAAAATGCCGCGGGTAATGAAGCTCATCGCATATCTGGCACTGGTACGCATATAATCCATCATTCATAGTCATTCCTCCCGGGTTAACACGGTAGCTACCACATTATTGCCGAAGCCGCCAAAATTTATGGCCAGCCCGGCCCTGGCTCCCTTGACCTGCCGCGCCCCTGCTTCACCCCGAAGCTGAACTACCAGTTCGTGGATTTGGGAAACCCCTGTAGCTCCGAGCGGATGTCCTTTGGCCTTCAGCCCCCCGGAGGTGTTAATCGGTATCCGGCCGCCGAGCATGGTTTCTCCTCTCCGTACCGCCAGGTGCCCCTCGCCCTTGGGAAAGAATCCAGCCTCCTCCGATTCCGCAATTTCTAGAATAACAAAAGCGTCATGCAGTTCGGCGATATTAATATCTCCCGGTGTAAGCCCGGACATGGCGTAAGCCCGCTGTGCTGCCAGGCGCACTGCCAACAGATCAGTAGGCACCTCCCGCTCAGTGATTGCATGGGTATCGGTCGCCTGACCTATTCCCTTGATCTTCACCGGTTTTCTGGTGAAGCGATCGGCGGCGTCCATAGCACATATCACTAGGGCCACCGCTCCGTCTGAAATCGGGCACACGTCATACAAATGAAGAGGGTCTGCTACCAAGGGATTTATTGCTCCCTCGCCCAGCAGTTTCTTTATGGTCAGTTCTGAGTGAAATTGTGCCACCGGGTTACTTAAGGCATGGCGGTGATTCTTAATCGCCACCAAAGCCAGATCCTCCTCAGTTACCCCGTATCGTTCCATGCACAGTCTGGTAAACATGCCCGCCATGGCCGGCAGTGTCAATCCGTAAGGGTATTCCACCTCCGGATGCAGCAAAGTGGATACCAGGTCAGTACACCTTTTGCTGTCCACTGTTCGCATCATCTCGGCCCCTATAACCAGCACTACATCACATAACCCGCTGGCGATTTCTGTATAGGCGAATTTAACTGCTGAAGCTCCTGATGCAGGTCCGTTTTCCACCGTCTCCGCCATCGCCGGGCGGAGATTCAAGGTATCTACCAGAGCTGATGCTACTCCGCTCTGGTGGTTTAATACCTGCACCCCCATGGTAGACAAGAGCAACTGGTCAACCTTGCTTGAACCCCGGCGAATTCCCGCATCTTCCAGAGCCTCCACCGCTGCCGTGCAGCACAGATCCGTGAAAGAACGGTCCCATTTCCCGAAACGGGTATGACCGACCCCAATAATCCCAACCTCTCTTTGCATAATACCCTCTCCCGCCTGTACGTCTTACGGGTCATTCAGCAATATAAGATGGACATTATGTAATCCTTATCTTATGCCACATACATTCCCATAAAAGTAACATCATCAATTCCACTATACCACTCCTTGTTATTGGAAACCATTATTACATAACCCCATAAACAAATGACCCTGGTTATTAAACCAGAGCATCTTATGTGCTGTATTCTAGATAAGCCTTATCCACCTTAGATTCATCACGTCAGTCTGCCGTGTATCGCCAGCCAGATGCAGGGAGGGTTGATCGAGGTCCGTTCCACCCGGTGGCGTTCATGGGCGGGGATCAGCAGCCAATCGCCGCTTCTTAATTGCTGGGTTCTGCCATCTGGCCAGGCAAGTTCAGCCTCACCCTGCAGAAGAACTACCAGCTCATCCCGGTCCTGGTCATACCAGAAGCCTGGCGGGGACGATTGACCGGCAGAAATGATGCGCTCAACCAGGATACCCCGGTCCGGCAGCAAAGACTCGAAAATCTCTTCGTCCGTCAACATATCTGGAATATCAAACAGATTCACGTCGTATCCCTTCCCTGTTCCCGTTTCCCATGTCTACTTATTCAAGTATTGTTCGGCGTAGTATTTGGGAGTCAGTTTCTCACCGGTGGCCCTTTCGATCATCTCACTCCAGTGATACCGCATACCTGGTGCAAATACTTTATTCTTCAGGTATTCTCCCACCATCGTCTGGCCGATATAGGCAGGGCTGTCAGTTTCGAGAACTTTCGTATCAATATAGTGTTTGAACTGGCTAGCCAGGAGGTTACCCAGAAGGTAATTATGATAATATGCCGGAGCAGAGGCGATGTGGATCTTTGATGCCCAATCCGCCCGGTCTCCGCCCTCGGGTCGTTTTAACATCTGGTATTCTTCCACCAGATCCCACCACAGCTTGTTCAGATCTTGATCGGGATTCTCATACAGGCTCTTCTCAAAACGGTACATCACCTGTACCCAGCGGCTGAAGACCAGAGTGTTCATAACCGTGTAGCGTTTGCAGGCCTCACCGATCCGGTTAGCATCCTCTTCCGGAGTACCAACCATCTCGTGAATCCATACCGGATCGGAGTTCATACTCTCAAACATCATAGCGATCGCTTCCGTGGTGAAGGTGTGGGCTGGATATCTCAGAAGCCAGGGCAAATCACGGTCGGTGTATTTGAAATACGCCGCATGTCCGTATTCGTGAAGGAGAGTGCCGACCCAGTGCGCATTGGGCTTGGCGTTGGCTACTACCCGGACATCGCCTTCGCGGTCAATGTCAATGCAGTAAGCATGCTGGTACTTGCCTGGTTTCTCATAAAGATCGCTTTTCGCAATCAGATCATCCACCGGCATTCCCAGTCCGGCATAGTAATCCCGAGTCAGCTCAACCGGATCCTGATCCGCATAAATCTTGTCGAGACCCACTTCGAAAAGCTGAGGTGCTTCCTGAAAGAACGGGTTCTGGTAATGCCAGGGCATCAGGTTTTCGGGAGCGACCGTATATCGCTGGGCGAGTATCGCGTCCATCTCCTGCTTCTCTTGAGCAAATGCATCCCGGGTCAGTTCATCCAGTTCATCAAACAGGGCCTCAATCTCATCCGGGTTCTGTTCGCTCAGGCTAAGCTGCATTTGGTGGAAGTTGTTAAAACCTAATTCCTTCGCCGCCTCATTGCGCAGCTTAACCAGTTTAACGAGGTCCGGAGCGACCAATTTCCCGATCATCTTGCTGGCCTCCCACACCTGCTCCAACTCTTGATTATCGGTAGATGTCTTCAGGATCTCACGAACCTCATTATCGGTCAGCTTCTTACCATTGACCTCAACCCGGTAGGTATTTAAGGCCTGTTCAATGCTGGTCTGTTGTTTTATCATCTCTTCCAGTTTCTCTTCATCGATCTGGTTACCCAGATAGTAAAGGTAGAGAAGGTCCAGTTGCCGTTTTAAAAGCGGGTCCTTAATCCGGTTTCCTTCCTTCCAGGCTTTTAGCATTCCGAATTCCTCCGGATTGGAATAGATCTTATTTACCTCAAGGGTCAGCTCGGATACCCTCTGATAATCCTCCTCATTACCTGAAACCGTTGCGTTTACATAGGCCATAGCCTGTTCTTTAACGAGCGGCCTGACTTGAGCTTCGTGCTGAGCCAAAAACGACTCAAATTCACTGGTTGCCTTCATTACTGGCACCTGAATAAAAGCGACCACCCCCACTACTGTTATCAATGCCAACGCGGCAATAGGTTTCCAATAATTTTTCAAAAATGCTCCCCCTCTCCCCGCAGAACCGCGTACCATTATCGCTTGCAGACCTCAAGCCGGTGGTTGGAACGAAATCTTTAAGCCTGCTCCAGATTACGTTTTGCATCCGGCGTACTTTTAAATATGAGGCTCAATTCTTCGCAGGCATATGCCTTGCAATCCTTGCATGTATTCACGTTCTTGCTCATTCCGCAATTCCGGATAAAACAGGTTTTGCAATGGTTAAACAATATGCCACCTGAGGTTCGGCAACCGTCACAGGCAATATCATCCGGGACAAGGTTCATTTTATACTTTGTTGACCACAGCGCAGCAACCCGAGCCTTTTGTTCCGGATCAGCCGCCTGAGAGGCCACAAAAACGGGACATGCCTTGCAGTCGATTCCACAATATGCTAACATTCAATCCCCTCCGCCTCATTTGTAATCACCTTGCCTGGCAAAAAGGCAGGCCAATGAACCGCCCCCATGCCTGGTCACATCACATGACGCCATGTATGGTCGAATTCGAACCAATCTGCCGTACTGGAGGGGGCAGTCACCATCTCTCTGTTGGTTGGCGCGAAGTCCAAGATTTCTATGCGTTCCTCAGCTGTCTGTCGCTGTCCGCATCACATCCAGGGTCCGGTCGATCAAAACCGCAGCCTCGGCTCTGGTAACAGCCTGACCGGGTCGTAAGAGATCCTTATCGCCTACCATGATGCCCTGCTTCACCAGAGTCACAACTGCTCCCCGGGCCCATTCGGGAATCTGACCCTTGTCGGCAAACCGGTCAAGAATACCGGGGTCGGTAACCGTCATTACCCCTGATTTCTCCAAAACCCGGGCCAGGATGCAGGCCAGTTCAAAGCGCGTACAGGGGTTGGCCGGACAGAAAATCCCCTGATTTTTACCTTTGACGTAACCCGCACCGGCAGCGGCCTCAACCCAATCGGTATACCACTGACCGGATATATCGCTGAAACTTTGATTATCGCCTTTTGGTGGAGGCAGGTTAAGGGCGCGGGATACCATGGTCGCCAACTCCGCACGGGTTATGTATCCCCCGGGATCAAAAGAGCCATCCTGCCTTCCCCGGACAACAAAGCGGTCCGCCAGTTCCATAATACTGAGCCGGGCCCAGTGACCCTCCAAATCGTCAAACCAAGAATTCTCCACCTCTTTGCCAACCGTAAGCTCATCAATCCATCGGTTGCCGTTCCTTCTCATCAGGCTGAGGTCATTCACTACCACCCCGTGTACCCGGACCGTTTCCATGGTACCGTCAGGTTTGGGTATCGCATACGAACCCAGATCGCTGATTACATAATGGCGATCGTTGGCTTCTCCCAAGTAGAGCATTATATGCCCGGAAAAGTGGAGAATGGCCCCGGGACTCAGATCATTCAACAGTTCCTCCCGGGTTTCAGTATCGAAACCCTTGAGGGTCAAGGTCCTGCCCGCAGTTGCGGCCTGCTGGGCCGAATTGCGCGGCAAACGAACGCCGAAACAGCGGTATATTTCCATGACCATGCTGGAACAGTCCCGAGCGTTCAGCATACCTCCCCAGCCATACTTCTCACCCTGCAGTTTGAATGCCTGCAGGATAATGTTGGCCCGGGTGTAAGGCAGGTACCCTTCGCATACATCGCTGGATACCGGAACCAGGGCCAGCTTAAACTCCAACTGGCCGCAAGCATCCCGCACCGGAAGTTTGACCACGTAATTCCCGGTGGGGTTCTGGCGGTCAACCAGGGTGGGTATCTCACCCGGGTTGGCGAGAGGCAGCTTGCAGCCCATGGTGAACTCTTTTTCAGATAGTTCGGGTGAAATATAATTGGTACACAATCTTATCCGGTTACCGGTTATCGTTAAAAACGAGTGTGTTTTCTGGTAATGTTCCCAGACCTCACGTTCAGGACAGACAGCCACGCTGGTGGCAGGCAGCCAGCCCTGGCAGTTGTTGATCCGTGCAAAATACCATTTCCCATCGAGACTCCGGTGAAGGATCAGCACCGCTTCATTAGGTAATACTGCTGAAACCTGCAGGAGGTCATATTCAGGATCATCATACTCATCACTGATCACGTCCAGTGTTGGGAATACCTTGAGGTTGGTTCGTTCTATGCTCACCGCGTATTGAACCGGATTGATCTCTTTTATCGCTGTAAGGTTTACCAGTTTGATCAGTTGAGCATAGTATTCCGGTTTCACCTCTTGCTTTCCTATATACGTCTTACCCTCTGGCATAGGCTGATTGATGTACCTGATCAGATCCGACCCCGTAAATGCTTCCGGAGCCTCGGTAAGATCGAATACCATCCCTGGCTGACTCTTTATAATTCGCTGATTGAAAGCCTCAATCTCCTGAGGATTCATAATTATCCTGTCCGGATCAGGCAATTTACCTATCCAGTATGCAGGGTCCATCATTGTTGAGGAAACATTGGGCATCAGGTTAACAGGGCCTGCGATTGCGCTGGTCAACGGTTGCACCAGCATCGAAAACGTCAATAGAATGATAATCAACAGCGTAGACAGGTATTTCAACAAGTCCTCCCCCTCTTATGTAAATTAACCAAAATCCCCAGCGAGTTGGGGCAGTTGCCAACCATCAACTTAAGGTTTATGCATCAAGGGGAGCATCCTCCAGATATGTTGGTTGGCAGGCAAACGAATCAAACGCTGATTTCCTTGAAGCATTAGAGACAATCCCTCAGTTCCATGCTTCTCCGCTTTCCTCCCGGATCACAGCCCGCTAATCTCAATATCAGTCACCTTTTTATTTATCTGCACCGGACTGGAAAACAAATCGGCCAGACCCACCATTGTAATTGTCGACCGAACCACATCAGATGGCTGAACCATTAAAAATCCGCCTTTGCTTCGCAATTCCTTGTAGTACTGAATCAGAACCCTAATCGCCGCAGTACTCAAAAAGTCAGTTTCCAGCAAGAGCACCAGCCACCACCATTCCGGCAGGGACATCTTTAGTAACTACCGAGCGGCCTCCTACCACCGCTCCGCCTCATCCGCACTCACTATCCAGGCAGAAGAACCGTTTCCATGCCTGAGTTTAGATTCCGCGTGTGCCTTTAGGGTCGGGGCGGAACTCCTGGATGTAGCTTACGCCCAGAAAGCCGCGGTTTATGGCCGAACTGTCCAGGAGGTGTCGCATATCTATAAACTCGCCATTATCAACAATATTGCGAATCTCCTTCTCCAGATTTACCGCCTTTGACGCCATTGGCATCTGGTTGAAGACGACCGCATGGTTGTGCAGCTGCAGGTCGTTGCCGCCCACATTGGCCGGGTTTATGTAGAAGACTGCGTTAAACATATCTTGGTCGTAATAATTAAGGTCAGCGGTCAGATCAGCCCCTACCCCGCAGATGAGCCCGGTCACATCAGTATGACGCGGGGTATGGTCGAATTCGAACCAATCTGCCGAATTCGAAGGGGCGGTCACCATCTCTCCATTGATTGGCGCGAAGTCCACAATAGGCGATTTCAGAATACCGGATCCAAAGACTGATGACATCTGGGCGCGTATCGCCAGCGCGATAACCCCGTGAAAATCAGGCCGGCGGCAGCGGGCCATCTGAAACAAGGTCCGGTAAAGGGTTGTAATTGTCGTACCACCCTCTTCGCTGCTGTCAAACATCATAAGTTCATTGAATCCCCCGCTGATGGAGACGTTGAAACCGGTTCGCAGGGTTATCTGTCCGGTATCTTTTTTGGGGATCAGGAAATCCGGGGTATCGTGGCCGTCGGTGGGAAGCCAAACCATGGTGCCGCCTATCGTCATCATTTCGCCCATAATCGGATAATAATCCTCAAGCTGATTACCCAGTCCGCCCAATCCTATCGAGTACTCGGTTTCTGAAAACTTCTTAGAACAAAGATGATTCGCCGAGACCCGGGAATACAATACATCTTTTACATCTCCCATTACCAGAACCACTCCTGGTTCTCTGCTTCCCGGGATGAAGCGAAATGTACCGCAATCTGCTTTGAAGGTCTCAAGAGCATCCCAGTTCTCCAGGCAGTTTTTCTCGGTTATGACCTGGCGGCAGAACGCCAGGGCCTCGTCAGCGGAGCTGAACTGAGGCAGGGTCGGTGTAAAACCTGCCATCTCTATAACATCCCGGCAGTAATCCTGCAGACCGGTCAGCACCAGGGACCCGTCTCTCTTGCGCAGGTTCTTATATAATGCCAGGATTACTCTTAAACCGGCACTGCTCAGGTAATCGACCCCCGACATATCCATTACCGCGCATATCACCTGCTGATCGCTCATGTTTTGATCAATAACCTTTTGGAGCTCACCGCCGTGAAACGCATCCAACCTGCCCTGCAGGCTAAGCACCAGAGTCTTATTCTCAAGCCTGGAGTTAATTTTCATATGTATCTACTCCTTTCCCGGAACAGTCAACATTCGAAGCATACCACTTAGCCCAGTTCGAAGGTGCTGATGCCGAACAATTTGGACATCGGAATGACCGGTGGTTTCCCGATGAACATGCGCCCCGTCTCAAAGACCGGCTCCAGGTTATGCCTTTTGACCAGAGCCATAGCTCCTGGATTGGGCTCCGGGATATCCAGGTAAAACTCCTCTTTCCCGGCCCGGGCAGTCAATGCGTTGAATAAAGCCTCTGCAACCTCTTCATTATCAGCAAAAAGCGGCCCGATTTTGTATCCCTGACGGCACTTCCTCATGACACCATACCCCAGTAGTCCTTGACCACGGGTAAACCCCAATGCCGCGCCGCCGGGCTGACTGATCCAGCACCGCAAAAACTGGGTACGGGGAGTCGGAAACATCGTGCGGTCATAACGCAGCAGTTCGAACCAATCCCCTGACCACGAAACTCCGGCTTAACCAGGTAGAGTCCTACAAAAGCGAAGGTGTTATCATAACGGACGGCGGAAACGCATCCGACCGGTTGTCCCTCATAATCGGCCAGGAAAAAACCATGGGGATCAGCAAAATAGAAACACTCCGCATCATGAATACCAGGGTTCCAGCCTTCGGCGGCTGCCCAGTCAATAGCGAGCTGTACTTCATTCCGGTCCATGGTGCGCACGTTCAGCATCCCATCAGGAAACCGTTTCATATTGGTTATCCTCTCCTTATCGGCCGATTGTCACAAGCTGTGAATTAGGCTGGTTTCTTACGATTCTCTTAAAAACTCATTCACCATTATCCAGGGCTACACTGAGCTGTGGTTGTTTCCTGCTTAAATATCAATATCAGTCACCTTTTTATCTATCTGCACCGGACTGGAAAACAAATCGGCCAGACCCACCATTGTAATTGTCGACCGAACAACATCAGATGGCTGAACCATTAAAAATCCCCGTTTGCTTCGCAATTCCTTGTAGTACTGAATCAGAACCCTAATCGCCGCAGAACTCAAAAAGTCAGTTTCCAGCAGATTGAGGACAACCTTGTAATGGCCTGCTTTAACCTCTTCCTCCAGGGCGTGTGACAAAACGGAAGCAGTACTGGAATCTAAACGGCCGACAATTCTCAGTTCGGTTAAATCCCGCATATTGTTCTTATGTATCTGGATTTTTCTGTCCATTCGTATTGCCCTTCCTCAATTTATGTAAACTAGGACTGAAAAGCTCCGTTATGTAACCATATATGACCAAGTTCCATCCCTTTGTTGCCGTTCGTGCGCCTTTCTCGAACCACCTTGGCCGGAGCACCGGCCACTACCATTCCGGCAGGGACATCTTTAGTAACTACCGAGCAGCCTCCTACCACTGCCTCCTCGCCGATGGTTACGCCCGGGAGTATCAATGCGTTCACCATTACTTTCGCGTAATCCTGAATCCTCACCGCGTCATAACTTCTCTGGCTGTGTACAGCTTCAGAATGTCCGTGGGTAAATATCTGAACCCCTTCGGCTAAAGCTACATGGTTCCCAATAACTATGCCTCCTTTACTGTCCAGATAGACCCCGCGGTTAAAAAACACCTCATCACCTATTTCAATGTTCTGCCCGAAATTGAAACGAACATGTTCCTCTGCGATAAAGTTCGCGCCGCACCTTTTAAACAACTTTCTGGCCAGGATGCGTCTGAAAGGTATGGCGAAATTAGCGACCACGCTAATCGGCAGTATGTCCAGAACATCCCACAAAAAGTGAAGGTAACGCTGCTCTTCAGTGTAACTCGATTGTTCAGTAATTGGCAGGTAATCGCTGTACAGCCGCATTTCCCCCATAATGTCCAAAGGAAAACTGCCCGCTCCACAGATCTGCAGCACACGAGCCACATCAATCTTCTCAATCCCTTGTTTTACTATACGCTCAATCTCATACAGACGGGCTTCAATATCCAATAAGTCCACTCCTCTCCACATTCTGATCTCCGTCCATTGATTCATACGTAATTCATTCCAGATTGGCCCAGATGACGTCCATTTAATCCGTTGAGTCCGCACATACACGGGAATCGGGCAAACGTGGAACCATAAACCTTCTAACCGGATTGTCGCCGGTTAAAAACGTATGCCAGCAACTGCCGCTGCAGAGGGCTACTTCTCAACCTTCTCCAGTTCCTCTCCTCGATCCGCCGTCAGGTCTATACCCGCAAAATCGCTGGTTGTGGGAAGATTGAGATGCAGTTCGGGGGTGAGGTCCACCAAGGCAGTTCCCCTGGTAAGCCGGCACTCCAGGAGATGTCCCCCGGAGGTACGATCCCCGGTGATAAAGTGGAGATGAAAACCAGGCACATTGATGCCGTCAATGTATTCCGGACACCAGAAACCTGCAATAGTGCCCTTGACTTTGCTGTACTCAAAGGTAGGCTGTTTATCCGTCACCTGTCTTAGGGGCGGATAAGGTTTTTCCTGCGGCGGCACCGAACGTGCCTTGACATAGTCGAACTCCCCGTCGATGCGGATGGCATAAAAGATGTTGGGATTGGTGAGCAAGCCCTTCAGTTTCTCCTGCAGCAGGTTATAGCTCCCGATATCCGCCAGGGAGATTTTTTGATCGGCATTGAAAAAAGTAACCGCCGCAAAGGGTGTAGTCTCGCTATCCGGCATGGGAATAGCCTGTCCGTTGTATCTCATCTTGTAAACCGTACCATCCAGAACCAGCATTTCCCCGTCCAGCTTATTAAAGGTTCCAATTCCCAAATCACCGTGCTTCTTCAATTCCCCTAACGCAACTGTTCCGTCGTACAGCCCGGTGAGCAGGGCATCGATAAGTGAAACCTGGTAAGCAGTATCCTGCCCCGCTGGTTGGGGCAACGTACTGATATTAACAGTAGTCGGTTTGACCTGATCCGGTTGCGGTTCTTCTACGACAATCCCGAGCGGGTTAGGGTTCGCCCCTGCTTTCGGAATAAGCAGCAGCCGCCACTCGGTACCGTGCAACTCTACTGTATTCCAGAACGCGGTCTTATTTACTACCTGGCGCCGGGTCTCGTCCCAGAAGGAATAACTGCCGGTGCCGTAACGGTTATCGGTTACCTTTTTGCACAGGCTGAGCAGCTGGGGGAACGACTGGTATAAGGGGTCGGTAAAAGTATTGCGGCCTATCTGGTCCGGATCGCTGTCAAAGAGTATGAAACCATCCCTTTGCATAATCATCATCTCGAATTCCGGGTGAGATCTAGCAAAGGGGGTAAACAGCTTTCCAGGCTCAATTAACATGCTGACTGATCCCATTAATTCGCGATTAGAAGAGATGATCGGCCTTTCCAGGTCCGCTGCCACAAAGCCCTCTACTGCAGTAAAGGCGTTGCTCAGGACCGGCGCCCTGGTTTTATGTAGCCTGATCACCTGTTCCTGCCCGCTGATGTCCGAGCCCTCGTATTCACGGTATTCCTTGGGTTCCACAGTGGTCATAATCCCCTGTTTGTTAACCGTGCAGGTGTCAACCACTCCCTCATGGGCAGATGCCAGTTGATTCAGCGTGGAACGTGTTGCATTCCCGGTTAGCCCGGTTTGCGAGATTTTGTAAGCGGCCAGGGCTAAATCCTGGTCCATGGAGTCAAGCCGCCCCTGCACCTCCATACGCAGGACATGTAATTCCGGGCACACGTCCGGGGAAAGATTGGGTGCCCCGTTGATCTGGATAATCTTTTCCGTCATTACCGCCAGTTCTGCCCGGGTAACCGGTTTCTGCGGCTCAAAATTCCCCGCCGGAGTACCGGTGATAACCCCCTGATGATAGAGGGCGCCAAGGTACCCGGCCTGTTCGGGAAAAATTCCTGACAGGTCCTTAAAAGGCAGAGCCGCACTGCTGACCGGTTTTAATCCTGCCATATCAGCCAGCCATAAGGCTGTCTGCAACCGGGTAGCCGGTTGCTGTGATGTTATATTAACCAAGGACTCACCCAGCGGAGGATCGGCCAGTTTCATAGCGACCGCGGCTGCATCCTTTTGACTGACCAGGTTATTGGGCCGGTAGCTGCCATCGGGGTAGCCTTTTACCAGTCCGATCAGCTTCAACCGGTTAATACTGGCGGCCGCCCAGTGGTTCCCCGTATCGGTGAAGCTGGAGGCTGATTCCCGAATCTTCTGCACCAGTTTATTCTGCCATCCCCGCACGGCGGCTGAGGTCTGGTATATGATTCCATGTCCGGTGTTAAAGAGAATGCCATTCCCATCTGCAGTGGGAATGACTACCGGCAGCTTCCCCTGCGGGTTGGCTTCGCCGAAAACTATTCTAATCCCGGCAGGAATATTCGGCCCCGCTGCCCGCCCATAGACGCAGAGATAGGCCTGCGCCTCCGGAATGTACATGATGTCGTAAGGATTGCGGATCGCCATAACCGCAGTTGGCCGGTTAATCAGGTTGGTATAATTGACAACATCCGAAACAAAATCGGGAATCCAGTGCTCGCCCGGAGTCCGATTGGCCACATTACTGCTGTAGCTCCCCAGTACCACATAGTCCGCTGCATCAATGGCGGCTCTCTGTACCACAGTCAGGGCTTTCATTTCGGTGTAGGTGAATCCATTGATCGTCACTCCGGATAGACCCCGGGTTTTAACGATTTCCTCCATGGTTCGTACCATCGGTTCCAGGTATTCGCTCCAGGGTGCCAGGACCACAATCCGGGAATCATTCCATATCCTGAATGGCAGGATATCTTTATCATTCTTGACCAGAGTGACTGCTTTTTCCGCCAGTTGTCGTTCTGCATTCCGGTGGGCGGAAGAGCCCACAACTTCCTGCGCACGCTTCAATTTGTTGTCGAGGCTGTTGGTAATACCCGGACCTGGCTTAGCACCGGTCTCACTGACCTGGATGATTCCCCGCTTTGCCTTGATCGCCAGGATCCGCCGGACCGACTCATCGATCCTGCTCTCCGGGATCTCACCCTTCTTTACAGCTCCCAGCAAAGCATTATAGGCTTTATCCAGATCAACGGGCATGAGGATTATGTCGGTCCCGGCCTGCACCGCGCGCAGCACCGTCTCTTCCGTCCCAAAGTTTTCGCTGATTGCCTTCATGCCCTTTAGGGCATCGGTAATGACTACTCCCTTAAATCCCATCCGTTTGCGCAGGAGATCCGTCATTACCCGGGATGATAGCGTGGCCGGTACTGATATCTTCTGGCCAGTCTTCAGGGAAGTCACTTTGGTGTCGTCAATCGCCGGGAAGGTAACATGAGCCGACAATATCATGTCAACCCCCTGGTCGATCGCCTCCTGGAACGGTTTCAATTCCACCTGTTCCAAGCGGTTAAGCTGGTGTGGCAGGCTAGGCAGGGCGAGGTGAGAATCCACCGAGGTATCACCATGACCGGGGAAGTGTTTGGCAACGGTCGCGACTCCAGCAGAGTCAAGTCCTTTAATGTATGCAACTCCCATTTCACCAACCCTGTCCGGATCAGAGCCAAATGAACGAACCCCTATTACCGGGTTATCCGGGTTGATATTGACATCCACCACCGGAGCCAGGTTGACGTTGATCCCCAGGGCTTTCAGCTCTTGTCCGGTTATCTTTCCAGCCAGCATGGCATCTTTCGTTGAGCTGATCGCACCCAGGGCCATGTTGCCGGGCATCATTGTCCCATACTCAATCCTAGCGACAAGTCCCCCCTCCTGGTCAATGGCCACCAGAAGCGGAATGTTACCAGAAGCTCTCTGCAGGTTATCCACAAGACGAACCGTCTGTTCTGTATTAACCACGTTCTCTTTGAAGAGGATAACTCCGCCTGGTTGGTACTTTTTTATTACTCTTTCAATCTCCGGGTTGATCTCCACCACATTCTTATCATTCCACTGCCGGAAATCAACCATAAACATTTGACCTACTTTTTCTTCAAGGGTCATCCTGGATATCATAGCCGCAAACGGATCTGCGGTATCGGATGACGCGGCAACGGCCATATTGGGAACCAAGGTGTTAAACAGCATCAGGTTCATAATCAACACAGCGACCAATAACCGGCATCTTCTGAAAATCAGCATACTTACCTCCCCAAACTGAAACACACATGCTTAATGTACTATTTAACTCTGCATCTGCTTTGGCCATGATCAATTGATCAGATCAGATTAAACCCGTTTGGTTGATCGCCAGATCTTATTGGTTTAGATGCATTACCATGGTCAGGATGTTGGAAAGGCCTTTCCGCTCATAATGAACCTCATCCATTACCCGGCGGATAAGCAAAACCCCGAGTCCTCCAATTTTGCGGTCCTCCAGCTCAGCCTTGATGTCGGGCTCTTCCAAAGCCAGGGGGTCGAATGGCACCCCTTCATCAATAAGCTGCACCATAAAACGTTCATTCTCGCTTGAAACCCGCACCGTTACGGTTCCGGGAGGAGTTTCATAGGCGTAACTGCAGATGTTCATTACTGCCTCCTCCACCGCCAACTCGAGGTGCATTATCCGTTTAGGATGAACACCTGCCAATTCGGCTAAACCAGAAACGTGTTCCACGACTACAGGGACCTTGTCTACATTTGCAGGAAATTCCTGCTGGTTCATTTCAAGATTCACTGCAATTCCTCCCGTTAATTTGTTGGGGGTCTACTGAGCCGCTGACAGGGTTGATTGTTTGGCCACCCAGCAGAAGCTAAGAACGCGCATACAGTCAGAATGAATTGACTGCTTCATCCGAAGCCGAAAATATGGGCAGGATAGAGCTAAAGCCTGCGATATCAAAGACCTCTCTAACATGACTCTTGAGGCATGCGAGAACCAGTTTGCCTCCTGCACCTTTACTCTTCTTGGCAGCCATGAGGAGTACTCTCAAACCGGCACTGCTTATGTAATCCAGGGATGAGAAATCCAACACCACTTTGATCTCTCCCCCATCAATCGTTCCCAGAAGGCGCTTTTCCAGAATGCCGGATGTACTAGCATCCAGCCTTCCTTCGAGCCCCAGTATCAGAACGCCATCCTGCTTCCTTTCACTTACCTGAATCATTATTACTACACCCTCCTCTACCAGCTTTAGATTAATCTCGAAATTCCTACAGGAAACCTTTACGCTAATTCCTTATTCATTTCCGGCCCCGGCCTGCAGAAATTTAAGGACCATAATCGTGATATCATCGGATTGCACCGCACCCCCTGCATAGCCGCGAACCGCAGCCAAAATGTCTTCAGTAGTGCTCCGGGCTCCGTATTCTTTACTGCTTTTTAAAGTATCGATCAGCCGATCTTCCGTAAACAGGTTACCTTTCCTGTCCATGGCTTCCGTCACGCCATCAGTGAACATAACCAGCAGTTCACCTTCTTTTAATACGAGTTCCATCGGCTTGTAGCTCGCCCCTTCAATTACTCCCAGAGCAATCCCTCCCGTAGCCAGGTTCTCAATGCTTCCATCCCGGCGCACCACATAGGGAGGGTTGTGGCCTCCGTTAACATAGCGGATTCGCCCGGTTCGGGTCTCTAATATGCCGCAGAAGACGGTAACAAACATACCCGTATCATTGTCGCGGCACAGCGCGTTATTCACCCTCGACATTACTTCCTGGGGACTGGCATCCTGGTTTGCTTCTGCCCTAAACAGAGTCTTGGTCACTGCCATAAATAGAGAGGCAGGGATTCCCTTTCCTGAAACATCTCCAATAGTAAAGAAGAGATGATCACTGTCAATAAAGAAGAAGTCATAAAAATCCCCACCTACTTCTTTCGCGGGCTCCAGGACGGCGTTGATATCAAACTCCGGACGATCAGGAAAAGGCGGAAAGATACGTGGTACAATGCTCATCTGGATTTCCCGGGCAACCTGAAGCTCTCCTTCAATAAGTCTCTTCTCGGCCTCGGTTTTTCGTTCTTTAATCAGATTGGAGATAATAAAGGCAAAAATACCCATACCAATGGCATTCGCAACTACCATAGGCCCGATTACGGTTTTAACCACCACCACCGCCTCTTCAAAAGGCCGGCTTAACAGGAGTGTCAATCCCATATGTATGAGCTCTATTATAATCGCCAGCATAATTGCGCCGCTGACTCCAATAAACTCACCTTTCCGCCATTTATACACCAGGCCCGCCATTAATCCCGCCACAATGGTTGCGGTAGAGCATGGCAAATAGGTAAATCCCCCCTGCAGGTACCGGTGGGCGGCACCAATCAAGCCGGCTCCCAGCCCTACCCATGGTCCCCCGATGAGACCAGCAATAGCCGGGCCCAAATCCCTGATATTGGCAATAGCATCAAAGACCTTTATACCGCTGAGCGTTCCATAAATGGCGAAAACCCCGAAGATATAGGCCAGGAGAAGCTGATTGACCGGGGTGAGTCTCTTTTCCATGATTTCTGAGTAGAATTGGCTGCGGGTAAGCACGTAAGCAACTACAATTATTACCGCCATGCTGTTGATGAGATTAATTAAAAGGTCCATCAGAGAATCCATGATTATACCTCTCTCTTCAGGTGATCTTAAGTGACTAAACGGCCCGGTTTGCCGGACTGAAGCGATTGTAGGTCTGACGGCTTTTGTAGAAAAAGTGGAATTGGTTTCTAAAGAAGTCGCTTCCTAAACAGGATAATTCGTTCTTAAAATGGAAAATCCTCGTGCTCGTTCAACTTATTTTGCAACGCCCAGGCATTTGAAACCGGACTCTGCCACCAGATGATCCACAAACTGTCTGGCGGTACGGCCGGAGGGACCTGAATGACTTTTTTCCCACTGCAGTGCTTGTCTTTCCAGGTCATCCTGACTCAGGTCAAGACGATGACGGCTGGCCAATCCTCGAACAATCTCCAGGTAGGATTGCTGGTTGGGAAAGGGAAAGGTTATGGTGAGCCCAAAGCGATCCGCAACGGACAGCTTTTCCTGAACGGTGTCGCCCCCGTGTATCTCATTATCACGGTCACTGAATAATTCCTTAATTATGTGGCGTCGATTGGAGGTTGCATAGATAAGTACGTTGGCAGGGATCTTCTCGATTCCACCCTCCAGCACGGTTTTCAATACCTTGTAATCCACCTCATAGTCCTCAAATGACAGGTCATCCACAAAGACTATAAAGTGCAGAGCCCGGTTGTTGAGAAGGTCAAGTATGCCGGGCAGGTCATCCAGGTGCTGCTTGGGAAGTTCAATAATTCGCAGCCCCTGGTTATGATAGCGGGTCAGCAGTGATTTGACCATGGACGTTTTACCTGTACCACGGGGTCCGTAAAGCAGGACGTGATTGGCCGGCAGGCCTGCTAAGAAGTATTGCGTATTCGTATCCAGTTGTGCCCGCTGTTGGTGGAGGCCAACCAGGTCCTGTGGTTCCACAGCATCCGGTCTTTTAATTCCAATGAGACAGCCTTCTTCCCTGCACTTGTCCCAGCGATATGCCAGATAACGCTGGAAGCAGCCTGTGCTGTGGGCATGATAGTATGCGGCTACCTGATCAATGTCATCTCCCCATCTGGCTGAATTCAAGAGTACTGTTGTGCCTACTGGTGATTCCTCCCCGGTGAACATCATGTTCTGCCAGGAAGGAAGGCTCGTTCCCGGCTCAGCCATCAGAACCTGCCCTGTCCGCTCAATGGTGGCTTGGCGGACGGAATCGGCAGGCGTAAGGAACATCTGCTGCAGGCAGTTCAAATCATGGCGGGCGGCTTCGCGAAGCGAAGGGCTGATATCCTCCAACCGCAAATACTCCGCCTGGCGCGAAAAAGGGTTCTCATCTGCTAATATAGCGGTTACGAGATACCTTTGCCAGGCATCGGGCCATTTCCCGGGAGTCGCCTGGGAAATCAGGTTATGGACAAAACCATGATACGCATCTAGGGTTTCAATAGCCGATGACGGGTACGAGGTAAGGGTTTTAAGCAAGGTAATAAAACTGGTCACAACCTTATCCTGCAGCAGACCTCGATAAACCACCAGCTGGTGAGCTGCCTGCAGCGATCTTATCAGGTCAAAGGACCAAGGATGGTTCGTATTCAACAGTCCCGATTGCTCATTATTCATCTTAACCACCTGCTGCCTAGTCTTGTTTTTTCAGGGTATGGTCAGCGCTGTCCACCGGCTGCATCACTGCGGGTGACAAGAGCATTGTCGATCTTGATGCCGATTAATTCCGCTCAAGCCGCAAACCCTGACATAAAGACCGTCATATAGTAGATTTATCGAATCATGTCTGTCCAGGGTCTACCCTCACATTATAATCCTATCATGCATAACTCAGGAACCAAAATACCGGCCGGCCTTTATTTTGTGGATCCGAGGTCAGCAGTTAAAGACAGTTTCTAGTACCCTCTAGGAATAGAAGCCCGCTGTTAAAGTAAAAAATATAAACACTAGCATTAAATGGAGCCAGGGCGAGTATGTGCCAGACATCGGAAGTCCGAACTGAATGGTGGCGTTCCCGTGCAGACAAGCACCTATATCAATACGTAAAGTATGAAGGTTTAATACCAAGGCTGCAGGAGAAACTGCTGGAACTTAAGGGTGCACGCGAGATAATCAACGGTTCGGAATGGACCGCCTACCAGGATGAGACACATAGTGTCCTGACACAAACCATAGACCTGCAAATACTCTACGTGGAAGAGTGTTTAAAAAAGTATTTGAGGGTTCGGCGGAATGTAGAAACTATTTTCGCGGCGGAGCTCAAAGACCCGAAATACCGTATGTTTATTAATCTCTACTGGGGAAGCAGACTTGCCAGGTCTGAGGCAAGAAACCTGGTTATGAAAAAGCTTAATCTCTCACAAACCACCTTCTATCGCTGGCGGAAAGCTATACTATCCAAGATCGAATTACATTGAGCCAGGATACATATCGACGGGAACGGTTCGCGCAGTCCATTAGAAAAACACACCCCCAAATGCTAGATTTTGTGTCTAACATTTGGGGTGCACTTCAATCACCCGCTTCTTTCTTATTTATTCCACAACCCCAGCTATAACTGCAGGTTGCGGTAAATTAAGCTATGGTATCCGGGGCACCGGTTTTGGTATCCTTGCTTCCGAAAAGAACATAAAAGCCGCAGCCCAGCCCAAGAGACAGCACAGCGACAGAGATAACCCAGCCAACATAAGGGATATGAACAGCTAGCATCAAGGCTACCAGGACCGCGAACCATAACCATGGCTGCTCCAAGTTGTATCTGCTTTTCAACAGGTCAGCCAGGTAGATGGATGCTACAAGCTTGCTGACGTAAAGCAGGAGTCCATAGGTGATGACAATAATAATCCCTAGCGGGATTCCAACGACAGTAATCATGGCCAGTATTGCCAGGATGGGTGTTGATATCAACAACAGCAGGCCTATTCCTGCTGCTGCCGTTACTCGTTCGCGAGCCGGCTGAGCCAGATTAGTCCATATCTGGGGGCGCACTTTACTGGCAAGCCAATAAATAATCAATATCCCCGCCAGACTTATCAGGAAGCCTCCCACCGACCAGGGTGATTTCTGCTCATCAGGAACGGTTTCGCTCGTATCCGGCTTCCAAAGCACCTTGCCGCCAATCCGGGCACTCTTACTGATGTAACCATCGTTACCGCTGACGTAAGTGAGGTCTCCGCCAACAGAAGCCCCTTCACCAACATTCAGCGTGCCAACCTTCACTTTTACATCTTTTGCCACACCGCCGTTTATAAAGAGATCGTTCGTCGCGGCAAATAGGCTGCCATTTATTAAACCGTCAATATTTGCTGTTGAACAGCCCGCCACCAGGTCCCTCCCAACGGCAGCCTGGTTTTCGAGGTACAATGTTTCACCTCCGATAGTAGCAGACCCAGATATAGGCCCTTTCAAACGAACTGTCTGGGCAAATGCCCGGACGTCACCCTGAATTGGTCCCGAAATCGTAAGGTTCCGGGCAAACCCAATAAGATCACCATTGATGGACCCGTTTACAGTAACAGTTTCCGCTGCCACATATAGGTCCCCATCAATCGTTCCATCGATTCTAACTTCATCCCCGGCTAGAAAAGTTGAACCTTCCCGTGTCTGGTCGGCATCAATGACAACAACCGCGTCAGCTGCCATAAGACTGTGAACAGGTAACACCACGAGTCCGAGCATTAAGAAAACACCCAGGACAAAACGAAATACTTTTTTCACAGCATTCCCTCCCCATATTTGCCTGACTACTTCATTATATCTTTAATGAAAAAATTGTGACTGGCAAGATAAAGTTTAAAATGTCTGTTCTTGCATCACCTTGTTTGGCCTAGTGAACCTGCAGTTTCTGCTATGCGTTTTTTCTACCTGGCAAAAAAAGCGGGTGACTGATCACCCGCTTCAAATAACACCTTTTTTGGTTTGAGAATTAGGGTGCGGTTCGATGGAAACCAGACCTAATTCGTAAACCATTGGGTTACGTAAAGGTAACTGCCTTGCTTCACGAAACCAAGTCCCACCTTATTGAAGTTCTTATTCAGGATATTGGCCCGGTGTCCGGGAGAATTCATAAACCCGTCATGAGCGCTCTTGACCGACATGTGTTTGGCAATGTTCTCGCCAGCGTAAGTGTAACTGATTCCAAGGCTGCGCATCATTTCAAACGGGCTTCCATAAGTCGGTGACTGATGGCTGAAGTAGTTGTTGGTTGCCATATCCTTTGATTTCAGGGCAGCACCTTCGCTCAACTTGGCATCCAGCTTCAAAGGTGGCAGATTGGCTTCTGCTCGCGCCGCATTAATATAACCGAGCATTTCGGCTTGCATCGCACTGGCGTTAACAGTTGATCCAGCACCAGGGTCCGGATTTGGTTTCGGGGTTGGATTGGTAACACCCGGACTCTTTGGAACATACGGTTTAACATAGTCGTCAATGACACAGCCAACCGTATCATTGGTCAACTTAACGACGTACCAGCCATTGATCTTGCCCAGTACCTCCATGAGATCCCCTCTGTGAAGGGTAGTTATAATCTTGTGATTGGTACCTGCTCCGGTTCGCAGGTTAAGATTATTGGATGTGACCTGGATCTTGTCAATGCTGGATTGAGTAAATGTTCCTGCAACATCAACGCCAGGATTATACAGGAACACGCACAGTGCAACAACGACAATGATTCCTGCCAGTTTTTTGAACATACAATTATCGCCTCCTCCCCCATAAGATAAACTAATATCGTTGTTTATGGCTACATGTGAATTTTGGTAAGTAGACAAAAAGCCCCATTTGGCCGGTAACACTGGGTCAAGAACTTGCATCATGAGCTCTGACCCCATGAAACAAAAAATCCCGGGGAACCAACCCCGGGATTTTTTCTCACACGCTTTATTTGATTCTTTACCGCAGCAGGCTGCCGGAGATAACCATTCTCTGCACCTCGGAAGTGCCTTCGTAGATCTCGGTGATCTTGGCGTCCCGCATCAGTCTTTCCACCTTTTGACCCTTGATGTATCCATAGCCTCCATGGATCTGCACCGCCTTGGAGGTATGACGGGTCGCCATTTCCGCGGCAAACACCTTGGCCATGGCGGCTTCTTTGGAATAAGGCTGGCCCTGATCTTTCAGGTAAGCCGCATGATAGGTCAGGAACCTTGCGGCCGAGATGTCAGTTGCCATATCGGCAATCATCCACTGTATGGCCTGTTGAGCTGAGATCGGTTTGCCAAACTGTACCCTCTGCTTGGCGTACTTGATGGACTCGTCCAAAGCTGCCTGGGCAATACCTACCGCCTGAGCCGCTACTTCAATCCGGCCATTATCCAGGGTTGACATGGCAATTTTGAAGCCCTGACCCTCCTGTCCCAGCAGGTTCTCTTTGGGTACCCGGCAATCCTTCAAAATAATCTCCGAGGTCTGGGAGGCTCTGATCCCCATCTTGAGAAAGTGCTGGCCTACCCGGAGGCCAGGAGTATCACGGGGTACAATAAACGCACTCAGCCCTTTGGTACCCTTGGACTTGTCAGTAGAAGCGAAAATAACGAAGGTATTCGCAACCGGACCGTTGGAGATAAAGGTCTTGGTTCCGTTCAATACGTAATAATCCCCATCCAAGTCGGCGGTAGTGCTTCCGGCGGCCACATCCGATCCGGCGCCGGGCTCAGTCAGGGCAAATGCTCCTATATGTTCACCTTTGCAGAGCGGTGTCAGGTACTTCTTCTTCTGATCCTCATTGCCGTAGGTGGCAATCGGCCCAGTGGCCAATGCGGTATGACAGGAAAGAGTAAACCCGGTTGCCGCACACGAACGGGAAAGCTCTTCAATTACCACCGTAAAGGTCAGGTAATCAGCCCCTGCGCCTCCATACTCCTGGGGATAGGGTATACCCATCCACTCCATCTCCGCCAGCTTGGCAATAATTTCAGCTGGGTAACGGCTTGCCTCGTCTATCTCGGCAGCTATCGGATCAACATACTTTTCTGCGAACTCGCGCATGTTGCTGCGGATGAGTTCCTGTTCCTCGGTCAATTTGAAATCCACGTCAACCTCTCCCTTCTTAATTACGTTCTCGTGCCGTTTCTGGATAACTGTATCAGTACTGCCTTGAATTCTAGCCCGGATGCTGTTAACGGTCAATGTTATTCGAACATGTCCCCCTCTCAGCAGTCTGATAATCGAATCCTATAGCGGTACTTTTTATGAATGTCTATATAGCCATTATACCAGCAACCAGCCCGCCATTCATTCAGGAGTTGTTTCAGCGGCCTGTTTTTCATGGCAGACAAGCAACTATTCTGCTGTAAACCCCATACTATATCGATAAACGATTTATATTTAGTATCGTTGTGCTTAATCCATAATCCCGGAAAGGAAGGATTTAATGCGTCCAAGAATGGCGATAGCCCAGATTCGCGGCGGTCCACTGGCACCCCAAATTAGGGGCACGGTTACTTTTAAGGATGTTTCCGGAGGTGTATGGGTATCGGTTGATATCTCAGGCCTTCCTCCCTACCAACCAGGCAATGGTGATCCAATTGGTCCCCATGGTTTTCATATACACGAAAACGGAACCTGTGTCATCGGCAATCCAGAAGATCCTTTTACAACGGCTGGCGGACACTGGAATCCAACTAACGAGCCACACGGAAATCATGCCGGGGATTTTCCGGTCCTGTTTTCCAATAACGGCCGGGCCAGGATGAGCTTTTTCACTAATCGGTTTAAATCAAGGGATGTGATCGGTAAGGCCGTAATCATTCACCAGAATCCTGATGATTACCGTACTCAACCCGCCGGTGACGCCGGTAAGCGCCTTGCGTGCGGTATTATCCGGTAATCCAGCCAGACAAAGAAATGAATTAAAAACCCATGCTGGTTTGGCGGTGGTACTGTTTTTCGGTAACTATCACCAACGCATTCCTAGCTGCTCCATCTCTCCTCAGCTACCAGCGCAGCTCCTAGTGCACTAACCAACTGCGGCGAGGGTGGCAGCAGCACACTGACGTCCAAGGTATCAGTAATCCGTTTGACCAGCCCTGTGTCCAATGCCCCGCCGCCGCTTAATGCGTAATCGGGATTAAGGTTAATCCCCCTGGCCATAGATTGGATTTTGTCGGCAATCGATTTGTGGACGCCTGCCAGGATATCCTCAGCCGGGACACCCTGCGCAATCCGGGATATGGCTTCCGTTTCCCCAAAGACCGCGCAACCGGTGGTAAAGACAACCGGATTGGAAGACTTGAGGCTCAAGGGACCGACATCCTGTAAGTCAATTTGCAGCACCCGGGCGATGACCTGCAGGAAACGGGCACTGCCGGCCGCACAGATTTCGGATACGACAAAATCGATAACCTGACCCCTTTCATTGATGGAGATTATCTGACTTGACTGTCCGCCTATGTCAATCACCGTACGAGCTGAGGGAAAGGTGGCAATTATTCCGCGAGCCGAACAAACGAGGCTACTCGCTTGATAATCGGCAAATCTCACCTGAGAACCTCCAGAACCGGTGGCAGTAATAGCCCGTATCTCTTGGGGATCGATACCCGGTGACGCGATAAGCTGTTCACGCAGCTTCTCCGCCGTAACCCGGTAGTTTATGCCGGAGGGAAGTGTGGCATAGGCTGCGATCTGGTTTTCTCGGATGATTATACCCTTGCTGGTGATGGACCCGATGTCGATGCCCATGAATAAACTCACTTACCGGCACCTCCCCCGAAAAGATCCACTTCCTCCAGCCGCCGGGCATTTACGGCCGGTGTCCGGCCCCGGGCCGCTAGTTGATGGTATTTGTCCCGGGCTATGACCGCCGCCCCCAGTGCTCCGGTTATCAGGGGATTGGACGGAACCAGAACCGGAAAGCCCAGGTTATCCTCCATTGCCTTAACCATCGCGGGATTTAAGGCCACACCGCCGGTAAAGACGAGCGGCGGTAAAACCCCTATTCTGCGGGCCATCCTGACTACTCGGGAAGCGGTCGCATCGTGCATTCCCGCCAAAACATCCGATAGATCCGTCCCCTCGGACAGGTAGCGTATAACCTCCTGCTGGGCGAAAATGGTGCAGATGCTGGTGATTTGCACCGGTCGGGAAGATTTAAGCGAGATCTGACTCATGTCGGAAAGCGGCAAATCCAGGGTCTCGGCTATTACCTCCAGGAACCTTCCGGTTCCGGCGGCACATTTATCATTGGTAGTAAAATCAAGGACTTTATGATTGCCAACTCTTAAAGCCTTGGAATCCTGCCCCCCAATATCAATAATCGATTGGGCCTCGGGAAACAGAGTCATCACCCCTCGGGCGTGACAGGTAATCTCCGTCACCTGCTGTTCGGCAAAAGGCACATTCATCCGGCCATAGCCAGTGGCGACGATGTATCCGACCGTTTCCAGGGGAATCCCCGCCTGACCCAAAGCCTCGATCATCACCTGGTTAGCCCTTCGCCGGTGTTCAGCACCGGTAGGACCTATCACCGCCGTGCGCAGATTTTGTTCATCATCAATTATTGCCACCTTGGACATGGTTGACCCGATGTCCACCCCGGCGAAATATAGCGGCGTTTGATTATGAATCATGCATCCGTTCCTCGCTTAAAATGCTTCGTAGTTTTGCTCGTCAAGTTCAGCGATTGATTGGTTCATACCTTAATGGTTTCCACGAACGCCTCTATCCTGGTGCGGATAGGAGCCAGGCTTCCCTCAGTATAATCATGCTCAATATAGATGCTGGGGATGCCCAGGGTATCAAGGTAGTGTCTGATGCCGGGAACATCGTAGCCGTGGGAATCACAGTATTTGAGACTCTGCAGGATTACTCCCTCAGCGTGCCAATCTTTAGCCATGTTTTTCAAGTAGCCGAACTGGCTGTCCAGGTCGGTGTCATAGTCGCGCTTAAGCTGTCCAAAAGTGGCCTGGCGATAAGTCCTGGGACACTTTAAGTCAACCAGGTTACGCCTGGCCAACGCGTCCCAGGGATCTCCGCCAACCGGGACATCATCCCAGTAGGCACGGGTGCCGACACAGGTATCATCAATTACCACACTGGCCCCTGATTCTTCAATAACTTGCAGCAACGCGCTGTTGTCCAGTACGGTACCCCAGACCAGAACGCGTGCCCGCTCATCCAACTGCTCCTGGGAACGCTCTTTGACCTCTTCGATCACCTGCTGCAGCAGTTCGTTCCCCTCTTCCACCGGCAGGCTGCATAGAGCCACCATAACCTCCAGGTTTTCGGTTCCCGACAGTGGAGACGGATCTGCTTTTCTCAGTTCATACAATTCACGCACCAGTTGGCGCTGGCGGTTGTGCAGGGCGATGGCTTCCGCCAGCATGGAATCAGTGATTTCCTGCTCCGCGAATTCTTCCATCTTCCGCTTCAGGTCCAGAATCTGGCCTTTGAAGTACTCCTGGGCGGGAAGATGGTCGGTATGGGGAACATCAATAAAATATACGAAGTTTGGCTCCGGAATGTAGTCTTTCCAGATATGGACCGCTACTGATCCGATGTCACAGGTATGAGATCCGATGATACCATCCAAAAAGCTGTAATTGCCCTTCATGCCCTGGTCAACCATGCTGCGCAGAAAATGGCAGACCACCGGGGTAAAAACGGTGTCAGCCGCAGAAACAGGTTCTCCGTAACGGCCAAAAATGCGAAAGGGTACATAGCCTAGCGCGGTCATCATTTCTACCGGAGGATAGAGGCACACGTAGCCCATTATCTTGCGCCCCTCTGCTTTTAGTTCTCTGACTCTTTTTGTTCTATCCTGATATATCAACCTGGCCGCTGCCAGTCCTTGCGGTTTGTCACTCATCTCCAATACCCTCCCCTCGATCTTACCAGGCCAGGCCTTGCTCGGCCCTCAACCTGCGGTAGTAGGTCATCGACTCCTCAAAAGCCTCGGCCCGTGCCATGGTCTCCTTCGGGTTGAACAATCTGATATCGACGATGTCACCTTCCACGTACAGGGAAGGAATCGAATAACGTTTCATTACCTGGTCCTGAATGGATTTAAGGTTTGAACTGGCCGCCCGGCAGCTCAGCAGGGGATGCAGAAATGCCCCATCACACTGGTATTCACGGGCGTACTCCAGGTAGACATCCACTACCGTGTTGGAAATCTTATCATTTAAAGCCTGATCGTGGCGGGAATGAGCAAACTGGTAACTGATGCGGGCGATCTTCTCCAACGGATCAGATACCCCGGATAGATCTAGGGGCACTATGGGATGATAACTGTGGCTTTCCACCACAAAATTCCAGCCTCGTTCCGCCAGCCCCTCAAAGAATTTCAAACTGTGCCAGGGCGGCAGTTCAGAGAAGAACAGCCGGAATTTCTCCTCGCCGTGGATGCCTGCTACCTGATTGTCGACTCTCTCCTTGACCTCACGGTACATATCTTGATACAGGCCCAGGATCTCCTCCGGGTTACCGAGCAGTAATAGACACCCTGTCATGCTGCTCCAGAAGTCACAGCTGTGCATGGGGCAGGGTTTGGCCTTGCGCAGCTCATTGATCTCATGAAAGACCCGGTGGATCTCCAGCGTGTAGTTGGCGTTCTTATCCAGCAAGTCCCAATCCATCTTCTTCTGCAGGAGCTTCTCCAGAAAGGCGACGAAATCGCGCAACTCCTGCACCATAAACTTGATGGCGTACTCATCAACCCTACCGGCCTGCCTCTCATGGACCCCGATGTTCGGTAATTCCAAGACCCACTGGGGGGCGTCAATGTAGCGACTGAGGGCTTGAAACCACTTAAACCGGGCGTCACACCCGCAACCTGACCCAATCAGTAAATCAGGTTTCGGCATTCCGCCTAAGGGAGCTTCCGGAGGGATCCGCCCGCCCAGTTCCTTCATCATACGGTAGGTGTAACCCAGATTGGTGCGGGCATAACCACACATATGAGTAGGAAACCCGTCCGCTTCCGATAGATCCAGGTACTTTTGCGCCACTCCCGTGGCAGCCGCCACGGCACCGTAGTTCTCCGGATAGACCACCTCAACTCCCATGGACTTCATAATGACATCGCCTTCCCACCAGTTGAGCATGGACCACGCCGTTGGCTTACCGTCCCGGATGGCCTGCTGGCTCTTGAGATAGGCTTCGTCAACCTTATTTCGCAGCGGATACATGGACTTTAGCCGGTTAATTCCCTTCTTTTTCGGTGCTTTTTCCGGGGCTTGTCCGGTTGGGGCCATTTGTGTCAAACCTCCTTTAGCGTGTTAGGTTTCCAAAACGGTTGACCGGCAGACCGCCAGTCTGCCAGGGCATGACTGATTTTAATTTTAGTTCATTGGCGAGATTTTTTTACAGAAGAAGTGAACATATTGAAGCTATCACCTACGGTTGTATGTTAACATACCGGGTGTTAGATTTATAGTGGTCGCGGTACAGGTCGGAAGTGGTCAATTAAGGGTACCAAGCAAGAACCTAAATGTTGCGGACAGAATGGTTCTTGTGAACAGATTAACGTTATTTGTCTGTTGCTAAAACGGGCTGCCCTATTTTATCGCTTAGCCACTTATAAAGGTCAACGTGCTTTGCTTCAGATAGGTAAGCGATTGTCCTTTGGTTGCTTCGCATCGTTTCAACATCTACCGCGTAAACAGAACCATCGGGCCATATAAAGAACATCCCTACCATTAACTCAAGGTAATCATAGTTGGTATAAAAACTGACGTTCAATATGGATTCCTCTATTATTCTTGGACGCATAAATCCAATATCTTCGTCCTTGGTTAATCTGTTAACCGATATTTTTTGAACTTTGCTTAGTAGATCGGCAATAACAGTTGGATCGGTGATTGGAATAGTTGTTTGTTTAGTTGCTCCTGTTTGAACCTTAATGGTAGTAATTTTACCTTGATTCAATATTAGTTTACCGACTTTAGTTTGAGTTCCTGTCTTGCCCCCGCCACAACCAGCAATTAAGAAAATTATCGCAAGAATTATGAGTAATAGTTTTGCTTTTTTCATTAAATCTTTACCCCCAACAACTCATAACCTATCAGGTTAAATCTCAGCCGTTAGGATAGCCAGGAAATAAGACCAACGGGACTTCTACTTCCTTTGCAATTCCTCAAGTATTTGTTGAAGTATTTTTTGGTTGGTTGTACTCAACTCAACAAGTTTATGAAGCCATCGCAGGCTCTGAATAAACCCTCCGAGTAAAAGCAATATGATTAAAACGTTTAGTAATGTCCAGATGATCTTTAAGATATCGGGCATGCTTTCTCCTTTCCCCTTTGTCTATAGCAAAATAAAAGTACAGCGAATGGCAACTTAAAAGTACAGCAGTAAATTGGAAAAAAGATCATCGCCAGCACCCGGAAAATACGCTACCCTTTTTGTTGCGAGCAAAGGGGGTAGAGAGAAAGGGTGATAACGATGATCCAATTACAGAATAACAGATACCTAGGCCTGCACAAAGGACGTTCACTCCGTTCAATAGCAAGAGAGACAGGCTACAATTTCCGGACAGTCGAGAAATACATGCTGTATTAAGCTCGGCCTAATCGCGTCTTATGAAGAGCCTAATCAGGTCTTCAATCATACTCTCCAGCAGATCTTCGGTAGGTTCGAGAGTGTAGTTCAAGATATCGTTGTTAATAAGGGTTACGATGCCGTGACAATAACTCCATATTTTAACATGCACCGTTGCCACCTGATCAGGGTCGATCAATTCAGCCAGAATTGATCTTGTTACATCACCCACTTTTTGGGTAGTCTGCAGTTCCTTAAACGCCATAGGCTCCTCGGGCCTGTTTATAAAGTCCTTGTAGCAGGGAGCATTGGCAACGAACATCAGATTGTAGTAGTTGGCGTTTTCAATGCCAAATTTCATGTAGGTGCGCGTAGTGGCCCGCAGTCTATCCAATGGATCGTCGATACCCTGACATGCTTCCATCATCAGTTGATATAGATTCTCAAACCCTCGTTCCAACACCACAAGATATAACTCATCTTTGCTGGCGTAATAGTTGTAGATGGTAGTTGCGGTAACGCCCAGTTTAGCCGCCAGTTTGCGCATACTGAAACTATCGTATCCAATATCAAGGATCAATTCGATGGCCGTTTCCAATATATATTGCTTAACCTCTTCAACATCTTCCGGTGAACGCGGAGGTTTTGGCATTATATCCCCTCCTTCTTTTATCTTAATCGTCATTTATGCGATAAGTTATATTTCACTAGTTTAAATGCTTGTATTTCCTCCACCCGAACACGGTTCCCAAGGGCCAGTATCGGTACATATGTAATCGGATCGAATTATCAGGCTCCTTTTACGTGAACTACAGCTTATTATAAATTATATTTGTTAATATAAAAACCCCCCGTTTTCAGGCATTGGTAAGCCCTGACATATTAGTCAGCCTCCACGCCATAAAACACAGCAAATCGACCAGTGACTGGCACTGGTCGATTTGCATATTGAAAGGGGCGTGTATAAGTTGGATAATGGCAGCCTTCAGTATCTGGCGTTTAACTGTGCCAGGTTTCTCTAACCTTGGGTTGGCGGCCCAACAGGAAGTAAAAGGCCAGCAGAACTAAGGCCGCGATACCCATGAAGATATACCAGGTTGGAACCATGCTTCCGGTGGAGTCAAAAATGGCGCCTGAAATCGGCATCGCGAAAGCCATACCTATGGTTAAGAAGATGTTCATTATTCCGTAAATGGTTCCGTAATCGAGGTTGCCATAAACATTCCCTACCATGTAGGAAGGCAGTACCGTCGACATCGGGGAGGCAAGGGCAAAGGCAATTGCAAATAACCCGACCATTACTATGGGCTTGGCTCCAATAAAGGCAAACGCAGCGACTATAAACAAGGCAATACAGAAAGTTATTCCAAATTTCGGGCCAAACTTATCGAGAATTGAGCCGAGTATCATTTTGCCTAATACCAGAAGTCCCATATAAGCCGCCATTACGCTGGCCGCAAAGGTTGCACTGTGTCCCAGGTCCTGCAGGAAGATGGGAATATTATTCTGAACACCAACCTGAATTAGACATATCAAAAAGAGGCTGATGCCAAGTACCCAGAATTCTATCTTTTTAGAGGCCTCCCCGAGCGTCAGACCAAACAAGGACGCGGCTTGAGCAGCTTCACCGGTATCCCCTAGCGCCCTTTGACCTTTCAAACCGGGATGAAGCTTAATAACAAATATCGCAAATGGCAGGGTCACCGCCAAAAACACTAATCCGGTTACAACATAAGCCATCTGCCAGTTATAGTTGTTGATAACCCACTGGGCCACAGGATTCATGACCATTCCGCCAATGCCGCTGCCGGTAAAGGCAATTCCAATAGCCATACCGCGTTTTTCCTTGAACCAGTTGGTCAAAAGGATCGACGCAGGCAGGGTGGAGGTTCCGGCTCCAAATAAACCGACGATAAACGCGACTACATAGAAGTGCCACAGCTGGGTACACTGTGAAAACGCGGCGAATGCCAGTCCTGATACCAGCAGACAAACACCTATTACCACCTGTGAGTTGTGCTTTACAATCATTTTCCCCAGGATAGGTGATGCCAGCATAGCCCCTATGGCTAATAGAGTGAAAGACATTCCAAAACCAGCCCGTGAAAAACCTAATGCCTGAACCACAGCGCCAAAGAATACCCCGGTCGTATTGACAAGAATCCCCAATCCCGCAAACATCAGGCAAAAACTAGCAACTACAATCCACCAACCATAAAAAACTTTACCTTTCTCCTCCATTAAATCTCACCCTTTCAAATAATTTTGCAGTTAAGATCGCTTTTATCAACATACATTTTGCTGCCGTCACCAACGTTCATTGCTAGTTGTTCCACCTTTCCTTAGCAACGAGCGCAGCTCCCTGAGCTGTGACGAACTGAGGCATGGGGGGCAACAGAAGGCTGAGTCCCATCGTATCTTGGACCCGTTTAACCAACCCGGTGTCCAGTGCTCCGCCGCCGCTTAATGCGTATTCAGGCTTGAGGTTTACCCCCATGGCCATGGAGTGGATTTTGTCGGCGATTGATTTATGGACCCCCGCCAGAATATCTTCAGGCGGGACACCCTGCGCTATCCGGGATATGGCTTCTGTTTCGCCAAAGACCGCACATCCGGTGGTAAAGTTGACCGGGTTCGAGGATTTGAGGCTCAAGGGACCAACATCCTGCAGATCAATCTGCAGTATCCGAGCAATAACCTGCAGGAAGCGGGCACTGCCGGCGGCGCAGATTTCGGATATGGCAAAATCGATAACCTGACCCTTGTCATCCAAGGATATAATCTGACTTGACTGTCCTCCAATGTCAATAACGCTGCGCACTAAGGGAAATACCGCCATTATTCCCCGGGCTGAACAAACGATGCTGCTCGCATGATAATCAGCAAATCCCACTTGAGAGCCTCCCGAACCAGTGGCAGTTACGGCCTTGATCTCCTCGGAGCCGATACCCGCTGAGCCTAATAGGTGGTCTTTCAGCTTTTCTGCCGTAGCCCGGTAGGCGATGCCGGAGGGAAGCGTGGCGTAAGCCGCAATTTGATTTTCACAGATGATCACACCCTTGCTGGTGATGGACCCGATGTCTATGCCCATGAATAAACTCACGTCTTGGCACCTCCCTCAAAAAGACGGATTTCCTCCAGCCGCCTGGCACTTACTGCCGGTATCCGGCCTTCTGCCGTTAGTCGATGATATTTATCCCGGGCTATAGCTGCCGCTCCCAGTGCTCCAGTTATCAGGGGATTAGATGGAACCATAACCGGGCAACCCAGGTTATCCTCCATCGCTCTTACCATTGCGGGATTCAAGGCCACACCGCCGGTAAAGACGACCGGTGCTTGAATTCCAATTCGGTGGGCCATCCTGACCACTCGAGCTGCGGTGGCGTCGTGCATTCCTGCCAGAACATCTGAGAGGGCTGCGCCCTCGGATAAATAACGTATCACCTCCTGCTGAGCAAAAATGGTGCAAATACTCGTGATTTGGAGCGGCCGGGAAGACTTAAGCGATATTTGGCTCATGTCGTAAAGAGGCAGATCCAAAGTTTCAGCGATTACCTCCAGAAACCTCCCGGTCCCAGCCGCGCATTTATCATTGGTTATGAAATCAACAATTTTATGGTTTTGAATTCTCAATGCCTTGGCGTCCTGGCCCCCGATATCGATAATAGTTGTCACCTCGGGAAACAGCGTCATCACCCCGCGGGCATGGCATGTAATCTCGGTTACCTGTTGTTCAGCAAACGGCACGTTTAACCGCCCGTAACCGGTGGCGACGATAAAGGCGACTGACTCCAGTGCAATCCCGACCTGACCCAAAGCCTCGATCATTACCTCATTTGCCCTCCGCCGGTGTTCGGCTCCGGTGGGACCAATCACCGCTGCACGCAGATTTTGCTCTTCATCAATTATTACTACCTTGGACATGGTTGATCCGATGTCCACCCCTGCGAAATACAGCGGCGTTTGATTATGACTCATGAATCCATTCCTCGCTTTTATGCTTCACTAGTTTGCGTTTATGAAATCGGTGCGTTATAACTTGATGGTTTCAATGAACGCCTCTATCCTGGTGTGGATAGGTGCCAAGCTTCCCTCGGTATAATCGTGTTCCACATAGATACTCGGAATGCCCAGGGTATCCAGATAGTGTCTGATACCGGGAACATCGTAGCCATGGCCATCACAGTATTTCAGGCTCTGCAATATAACTCCCTCGACCTTCCAATCTTCCGCCATGCTTTTCAAGTAGGCAAAACGGCTGGTCAGTTCGGCATCATAGTCACGTTTAAGCTGTCCGAAGCTGGCCTGGCGATAAGTCCTGGGACACTTTAAGTCAACCAGGTTACGCCTGGCCAACGCGTCCCAGGGATCTCCGCCAACCGGGACATCATCCCAGTAGGCACGGGTGCCGACACAGGTATCATCAATTACCACACTGGCCCCTGATTCTTCAATAACTTGCAGCAACGCGCTGTTGTCCAGTACGGTACCCCAGACCAGAACGCGTGCCCGCTCATCCAACTGCTCCTGGGAACGCTCTTTGACCTCTTCGATCACCTGCTGCAGCAGTTCGTTCCCCTCTTCCACCGGCAGGCTGCATAGAGCCACCATAACCTCCAGGTTTTCGGTTCCCGACAGTGGAGACGGATCTGCTTTTCTCAGTTCATACAATTCACGCACCAGTTGGCGCTGGCGGTTGTGCAGGGCGATGGCTTCCGCCAGCATGGAATCAGTGATTTCCTGCTCCGCGAATTCTTCCATCTTCCGCTTCAGGTCCAGAATCTGGCCTTTGAAGTACTCCTGGGCGGGAAGATGGTCGGTATGGGGAACATCAATAAAATATACGAAGTTTGGCTCCGGAATGTAGTCTTTCCAGATATGGACCGCTACTGATCCGATGTCACAGGTATGAGATCCGATGATACCATCCAAAAAGCTGTAATTGCCCTTCATGCCCTGGTCAACCATGCTGCGCAGAAAATGGCAGACCACCGGGGTTAGTACGGTATCGGCCGATGAGGTGGGTTCTCCGTATCGGCCGAAAATCCGAAAAGGCACCAAACCTAAAGCGGTCATCATTTCCACCGGGGGATAGAGACACATATAGCCCATTATCTTGCGCCCCTGTGCCTTGAGTTCCATGACTCTATTGGTTCTATCCTGGTATATCAGCCTGGCTGCTGTTAATCCTTGCGGTTTGTCGTTCATCTCTTAATAACCTCCCCTCGTTCTGCGATTACCAGGCCAGACCCTGCTCCTGTCTTACCTTGTAGTAATAGGTCATCGACTCCTCAAAAGCCTCCGCCCGGGCCATGGTTTCCTCGGGATTGAACAGCCTGATGTCTATAATGTCGCCCTCCACATACAGTGACGGAACAGAATAGCGCTTCATGGCCTGATCCTGAATCGATTTCAGGCTGCTGCTGGCTGCCCGACAGCTCAGAAGCGGATGAAGAAAAATTCCGTCACTCTGGTATTCGCGGACGTACTCGAGGTAAATTTCCACTACGGGGTTGTATATCTGATTATTTAAAGCCTGAGCATGGCGGGCGTGTGCAAACTGGTAGCTGATACGGGCGATCTTCTCCAGCGGATCAGATACAGCGGATAGATCCAGAGGCCGTATGGGCTGGTAGCTCTGGCTTTCCTTAACGAAGTTCCAGCCTCTTTCCGCCAACCGCTCAAAGAATTTCAGACTATGCCAGGGCGGCAGCTCACCAAATACCAGCCGGAATTTCTCCTCACCATAGATGCCCGCCACCTTGTTGTCGACTCTCTCCTTAACCTCCTGGTACATATCTTTATACAGACTCAGGATCTCGGCCGGGTCGCCCAGCATTAACAGACACCCCGTCACACTACTCCAGAAATCACTGCTGTGCATGGGACAGGGCCGGGCTTTGCGCAATTCATTTATCTCATGAAAGACGCGGTTGATCTCCAGGGTGTAGTGGGCGTTCTGTTCCAGCAGATCCCAATCCATCTTTTTCTGCAGGAGGTTCTCCAGAAAGGCCACAAAGTCGCGCAGTTCCCGAACCATAAAGTTGATGGCATAATCGTCCACACCCTCGGCCTGCTTCTCGGCAACCCCGATGAGAGGCAATTCCAGAACCCACTGGGGAGCGTCAATGTAGCGGCTGAGGGCTTGAAACCATTTAAAGCGAGCGTCACACCCGAATCCTGACCCGATTAACAGGTCGGGTTTCGGCATTCCTCCCATAGGGGCTTCGGGTGGAACATGTCCGCCCAGTTCTTTCATCATGCGATAGGTATATCCCAGATTGGTGCGAGCATAACCGCACATATGTGTAGGAAATCCGTCGGTTTCTGCCAGATCTAAGTATTTTTGCGCCACTCCCGTAGCCGCCGCCACGGCACCGTAGTTTTCCGGGTAGACCACCTCTACCCCCATGGACTTCATAATGACATCGCCTTCCCACCAGTTGAGCATAGACCAGGCGGTAGGTTTACCATTTCTGATAGCCTGCTGGCTCTTGAAGTAAGCTTCGTCAACCTTGTTCCGCAGTGGATACATGGACTTAAGCCGGTTTATTCCCATTTTTTTTGGTCCTTTTTCCGAGGCTTGTCCCGTCTGGACCATGATTTGAACCTCCTTTTGCAGCGTTCCTAACAAAGATTACCCGGCGGACCTGGCGATCCGCCAGGTGAGCTACTTTTATTTCAGTTCATGCTTGAGAATCTTGCCGGTTGGGTTCTTCGGGAAGGTATCATAAAACCGGATGATTTCAGGAATCTTGTATCTGGCAATCTTATCTTTAAGGTAAGCCTTGACATCCTCCTCGGTCAGTGAACCCGGTTCTTTCAGCACGATGCAGGCTTTAACCCTTTCGCCCAAAGCCTTGTCAGGCGCACCGATCACTGCTACCTCCAGAATCGCCGGGTGTTCTTCCAGAGGAATCTCGATCTCGCGGGGGTAGATGTTCTCGCCGCCACGCACGATCATCTCTTTCAGGCGGCCATGGAAGAAAAGATAGCCTTCTTCGTCCATGGAGCCAACATCTCCCGTATGCAGCCATCCGTCTTTTATGACCTCAGCGGTAGCTTCGGGTTTATTCAGGTAACCAATCATTACCGCGTCACCTTTTATGCATATCTCGCCTTTTTCGCCGTAAGGCAAAATGTTGTTGTTTTCATCCATGATCTCAATTTCCTGGCTGTAATACGCCTGGCCGATACAACCGGGTTTGTACGGTGCCATGAAGCTGGAGGCTGAAACATTGGTTGCCTCGGTTAGGCCGTAACCGTCAACTACGACAGTACCAAATTTGGCATAGAAGTCGTTTATCATTTCCACCGGAACCGGGGCACCACCGGAGAAGAGGAAACGAAGCTTTATCTTGTCGTATTCGATGGTACTGGGATCGATCTGATACAGTACGTACTGACACATGGCAGGAACAGCCCAGACAAAAGTAACGCCATACTTTGCCAGAGAGGGCCAGAAGTCATCCGGCGAGAATGATTTCCGGATAACAATGGGGCGGCCTAGGTAGATATACGGATAAGTCCAGATGTTCAGAGGACTGCCGTGGAACAGAGGGGCTATGATCATGATAACGTCTTCTTCGTTGACTGCACCAAACCGTGCGGTATCCATGGCAACAGACAGAATGCCGCGGTTCGATTGCAGGATTCCCTTGGGATAACCGGTGGTGCCGGAGGAGTAGAGCAACTGGGTGGCATCGTTAATGCCCTGGGGAACAAAGGCCTCGTCGGTGGGGTATTTCTCCTGAATGGCCTTCATAGTGGTCTCGGCGATATTGGTTCCGTGTTCCACCCCTTGCTCAACCTCAACCACGATCGGTTTATGATTGGCCAGTTCGTAGCCCTTGGCAAAATCTTTCATAAATCCGCTGCTTACGAAGGCCACCTTTGGTTTGGAATCATCAAGCACATAGGCGATCTCAGGGCCTTTCAGCATGTAGTTAACTGCGCCTGCGATGGCTCCGAGCTTCTGAATGCCGAACATGCTGTAGTAGGTTTCGGGGGAATTTAAAACCATAACTGAACAGATGTCACCTTTTTGAACCCCGTTTTCCTTGAGGTAATTGGCTACACGATTGGAGCGTTCGTTGGTCTGGGCGTAGGTGATTACTTCATCATTAAAGTAACATTGGACATTATCCGGGACCTCTTGAACCCGCGTCAAGAACATCTCCGCCACGCTGTCAAAGTGAATCCTCTTGCCCTGGAAAAACGGTTGTGTCTCCATAGGAACGCATTGTTTGTGGTACCGCCGAATTTTGGAAATCAAAGCCTACACTCCCTTCAGTTATTAAATAACGATGTACATGCTTTAGCTAAATTAAATGTTAGCATAGCAGGTGTTATTGTTACAAGTGTTATTTTTACATCTGTTATTATAACATCTGTTATTTGCGCTAGTATTTGGTTCAATGTTTAAAATATTCTGCCATTGCTTTGGCTTTTTATGAATGTGAACCGATGCATAAAAACTGCAAGTTACCTGATTTGAATGCATAAATATTTAGGAACCGTTGATTAAGCATGAAGCAGCACTTTATGCATTCAAGTAACCTGGTCTATTACGTTTTGCGGCGGAATCAAGAAAGCCTAAATGCAAAGAAAGAAGATGCAGAATTAAGGGGAATCTTAATGAGGTGGATGGCCGAACACCGCGATTATCGAATTGCGGCAAAAGAGGTAAATCTTCATATTCAACAGCACACTGGCTCAGCCAGAACTATTGTCGGAGAGTCCGCATTAGTACTGTCACCAACACCAGTAAAACTGTAAAGTGCCAGGTCATGCATTCAAAATATCTGCTGTCCCAGACCTTATGATTTAACGCCAACCGGGGAAAAATAAGAAAAACTTTCGGAAAGGATCAACTGCAATGACAACAGATAAACGCGAAGTTCTGCATAAGATCGACGAACTGAAACACATGGTGGAGGAACTTGACAACGCCGATACTGAAAACATCCATGAGCCAAGACATTATTCGGTGATAGTGCCCTCACCCACCTGGCCGGGAACGTATAGCTAAGCTGAATTCACCTTGCCTGGAGGCCGATACCCGAATCAGTTATCGGCCTCTTCCTCTATTTCCGGTACTCCTTCCAACACCCCTTCGGCCTGCGCAGGGGCCAGTACCTCAACACCCTTTAATTTCTTTTCAATTTTCCGGGAGTTGCGGGCGGCTTTTTCAATGGAATTGCTGGCCTCCTGAAGTTTTTTCTGGGTTTTGTCCAGGACCTCTCCAAACTTGCCGAACTCTGTTTTGACCGCCCTCAGCAATGTCCAGACCTCACTCGATCTTTTCTGGACGGCCAGCGTGCGAAAGCCCATGGAGAGGCTGTTTAAGAAGGCGGCCATCGTGTTGGGTCCGGTAATGTTAACCCGGCAGGTTCGCTGTATCTCCTCAGTCAGTCCCGGGCGGCGGGCTATCTCGGCGTACAGACCTTCGGTTGGCAGGAACATTATTGCAAAATCCGTGGTGTTCGGCGGGTCCAGGTATTTTTCGTAGATGGTCCGGGCTTCGGTCTTTATTCTATACTCCAGTTGCTTCGCTGCTTCCTCGGCTAATATCGAGTCTCCTTTTTCACAGGCATCCACCAGCCGCAGGTAATCCTCCTGGGGGAACTTCGCATCAATGGGCAGCCAGACTACATCCCCCTCATCACCCTGTCCAGGAAGTCTTATGGCGTACTCTACCCGGCCGGAACTTCCTTTTTTGGTGGTTACGTTGGTATCGTACTGATCCCGGGTTAACACCTGTTCCAGGATATTGCCCAGTTGAATTTCACCCCACATACCCCGGCTCTTAACATTGGTCAGAACCTTTTTAAGATCACCTACCCCTGAGGCCAGGGCCTGCATCTCACCCAACCCTTTGTTTACCAGCTCCAGCCGGTCACTGACCAGTTTAAAGGACTCGCCCAACCGGACCTCCAGGGTCGATTGCAATCTCTCGTCAACGGTGGAACGCATCTGCTCCAGCTTAAGGTTGTTATCCCGCTGCAAAACAGTCAGCCTTTCTTCAATGGTCTGCCTCATGTTTTCCAGGCGCTGCTCATTGTTCAAGGCCAGCTGCGCCAGCTGATTGCCGAACATCTCCAGCTGACGGTTCTGCAAAGCCGCCATCTCCGCCATCTGATTGAGATGGGAAGCGTTTAAGGCCTGGAAAGAACGGCTGAGTTCCTCCCGTTCCAGCCTGAAGTTAACAGCAGTTTCTTCCCGGTTCCTGGCTATCTCTTCCCGTAAAGACCTCTCCATCTTATCCTGACTGCTTGCAAGCTGCTGGAACTGCGATGCAAAACCCGGGTTTCGCGAAGTCCGCAGCACTAAGATGAGCAGAACAATAACCAGGCACTGCAAGCCTAATACCGCAATAATCAGGTTCTCCAGCATTAAATCCCCTCCATTAAAGTGGTCTTGGTTTCTTTGCCCGTCAAGCTAATCTATTTCAAAAACCCTTGGCCCCGTTAAAAAGCCCCTGCAGGTAAATTTGCAAGGGCCAAGGTTGTATGATGACAGCTGAATCCTATGAATTACCGGTAAAATTCTTAGTTTTCCCGGCTGAGTCCAACAGCGAATTGACCATATGATAAGAAGACCATTCTCCTCTGGTTATATATGTGCTGGGTGGTTTCTTGGGAAAGAGAATGCGGTCAATTTGATGGATCGAATATCCTTTGTTAGAGAGATCCACCGCCTTATCCCGCAGTTCCAGGAGATAGCCGAGCTTTCTACTTATCAGTTTCTTTCCGTTTTGACGAATACCGGCATGTCCGCAGAACACGGTATCGAAGTCAAGCTCCAATACCCTCTGCAGCGAGGCAATAAACTGGTTAGCTGACTCATCCGGCGCCCACTGAACAGGATTGGTACTGACAAACAGGTCGCCGGTAAACAGCCAGCCTTTTTCCTTCTCAAAAAAAACTACATGATCCACAGTATGACCAGGAGTCGGGATCACCTCAAATGTATGTTTGTCACGCTCCAGGCGGACAGGCAATGGGTGAGAAACAAACGGAGGATTTGTTCCCCAACTGTACCGGCGGTGCCAGGGGAGTTTTTTCCTCCGAGCGGTAGCCTCCACCGATGCATTATGAATAAAGGCACGCACTCCCTTACTTCGAATCAGCCATGACGACAGACCCACATGATCCTCATGGTTGTGGGTCAGAGCCACCTGTTCAATAGGAACATCCTGCAGGAAGGGAATGGTCTCCCGGGCCAGACTTCGCGGTCCCGTATCAATCATAAGACCATCAACCACAAAAAAACATGCCTTGAGCGGACTACCGAAAAAACTCAGGGTCCCGCGGACTGATTGGACACCGTCAAAAGTATCAACCGCCAACATTGTTTAGTACCTCCCGCTGTCATTGAAACTGGGCTGTCCCTGCACAGGAGCATGTCACTGTGTGAGCGAATATGTTTATTAAAAAAATTCTAACACTAATATTACTTTTGCGTAAGACAGCAGGCAGGACACGGAGAAGGCGGATGCCGCTCTATTATATTATCTTCTCCCTGCCGGCAGCTGAATCCAAGGATTGCGCAATAATCACAGACATGCTCACCAACGCTGACTCTCCGAGATGTAAAACGCTGCCTATCCGTCTTTTGCCACGTTAATAAAAAAGCATCTCCCCGCTTACAGAGAGATGCCCCTTTAATTCCCGGTAAATATCTTTATACTCTAATGGAATTGAGGTATTCCATAATGCCGTTGGCAATAGCCTGTGCTGCCATATCTTGAAAATTGGGGTCGTTTAACAGGACCTCCTCATTAAGATTGCTCAAGTAGGCTGTCTCAACTAAAACGGCTGGAATCTGTGTATAACGAGCCACGATGTAGTTGTTCTGGCGGACGCCATTGTCTTTAAGTCCCAGACCACGCATCAAGTGGTCATGTACTATACTGGCTAATCTTTCTCGTTCAGCGGCTTGAGCAACCACTATGGGATCGTTTTGATCGACATAGTAGTATACCTCAGTCCCGTTGGTGTCTGAACTGGTAGATCCGTTACAGTGAATGCTGACAAAAGCTGCGGCCTGCGAAGAATTAGCAAAACTAACCCGGTCATTCAGGGCTATAAATGTATCATCATCGCGGGTCATCATCACCTCAAATCCTGCTGCTCTTAACAAATCCGCAGTTTTCCTGGCTATGTTCAAGTTGACATCCTTTTCATAACTGCCGCTGTACCCTGTAGCCCCAGGATCATGTCCCCCGTGTCCGGGATCGAGAACCACCCGGTTGGCTACCGTTACCAGCGGAGGCTGTTTGTCCGCTGGCGGTTCCGGCGTCTCGGTTTCTGGTTCTTCAACATCATAACCATCCGGACCTGTACCGGGATCAGTGCCGGTATTTCCGGTTGGAGGATCGGCTGGCGTCTCGGGCGGAGGTGGGACCTCTTCCGCATTCGCCACCTCTGTAGACAACACCCGGGCTAGATACCCTGCCAGGTACGCCACCCCTCTCGAGGTTTGAACCTTATACCATCCTTCCTTTTCACCCAGCAAAGGCAGTTGATCACCTTTCTTTACCTGACCCTGGGCATTGTAGCTGGTCCCTGGGCCCTGCCTCAGATTAACCGTGCTTCCGGTCACCTCGATCTTTGACCCGCCGGTTGCACCACTTACTTCGGTACCGGGTGTTGCAGCAATCTTAACATAGTCGGTATGTATCCAACCGGTAACACCATTGCTAAGACGGATATTCAGCCAAGGGGCCTGTTGCCCCAGAATGGTTACCGCTGTTCCTCTGGTGACTGATCCTTTTTTGGCATACTGCGTTCCGGCTCCGGCACGAATATTAACCACCGAACCGGTAACCGTCCCGGTTTTGGTCTGAACCGTACCTGAATTGGGGTTAGCCGGCGGAGTAGCCGGGGATACAGTGGAGGTTTTGATATAGTCAGAGTGAACCCATCCTGAAACACCATTCTTCAAGCTGATGTTCAACCAGGAGCCGTTTTGTTTGACAACATCAACCTGAGCACCCTTCAACAGGGAGCCGGTTTTAGGATAATCGGTTCCCGGTCCTTCCCTGATGTTTAATACCGAGGTGGTGACAATCCCGGTTTGCGCATATGCTTCCACTGCAAAAATGCCAAGGCATAGAATTACGGAGATAATCAACAACAGATATTTTCGGAAAAAGGTGTAAAATGGGACAAACATAGCAAATACATCCTTAATTTTTGCTCATGTTTGCCATTTCGACATAAGCCTTCCGGCATCCTGCTTAAATGTATGAACAATATGTGAATTTTGTTGGAAAACAATTGCTTCTTGAGATGTGTCTCAGGAAAGGTTATCAAGGTTGTTTACCTATGCTGTAAACTTCTTCGATTTTCTCCGGGGTGATTTTGGAACTGAGAGCCGGCTGACCATTAAACAGGATAACAGCAACAAGGCTGTTAGAAAAATCCATCCTGGCAGACCGGGTGCAGAAAGAACCATTAAAGCTATCAGTCCTCCGGCCATGGTTATTGGAACTCCGACATAGTAGTCAGATATATTTAATACGTTGAATCTAGCTAATCGGTATGCACCGCAGAGAATAAACAGAATACCAACAGCAACCGTCATTCCATTAAGGGCCTCTGCTGCCTGAAACAGCATCGTTACCTCAAATACCAGAAAAACCGGGGCTACCCCGAAGGAAACCAGATCAGCCAGGGAATCAAGCTCTTTGCCAAAATCGGAAGAGGCGTTAAGCCGTCGGGCGATCATTCCATCCATAAAGTCCAGGAAAACCGCTATTAACACAAATACCGCCGCCCATCTGGGCTGATGGTTAAAGGTGCAAATCAGCGAAATAACTCCCATGCCAAGGTTCATTAACGTAACCGCACTGGGAAGAAACATCATACCACAAACCTCCCCAGAATTGTTACTCCACCCTTTACCTTATCTCCGGGCTTTACCTCCAGCACGATATTTCTTGGTAAGAATACCTCGGTGCAGGATCCGAACCTGATAAGACCGAATCTCTGTCCTTTATTCAATAAGTCGCCCTCTTCCGCCCAGCATACGATACGACGTGCAATAAAGCCCGTTATCTGCACTACCAGCACTTTTCCCCAGGGGGTTACAAGTCCCAGACAGTTCTTGGAATTAATTTGGCCCGCATCCTTTCGATTGGCCATCACAAATTTACCCGGAATACGCTCAATGAAATCAACGATTCCTTCACAGGGACTGCGGTTTACGTGAACATTAAACAGGCTGAGGAATATGCTTATTTTAATTGCATCTTCACCCAAATAACGTTCCTCATACTGTTCCTGAACACTGACAATCACACCATCTGCTGGAGCAACGATTATGTTATCCATATCCGGTACCGCCCGAAAAGGGTTCCGGAAAAAATACCCTGTAAAAAGCAGAAGAGTTGTCGGCAGTATCGCCCACATGTAGAACATCTGATAGGTTACCATGCTAAGGACGGCCAAAACCGCTAAAAAGGGCCATCCCTCCTTGGCTACCGGATACTGCTTCATTGTCTCCCCCCCGTAATTGGCTGTCTTAAAGTCTCCGATACTTCATATTATGAAAATCAACCCTGGTTGAATCCCATCTGTTTTACCTATTTGAGTGTGCACCGTCTGGCAGTATCATAGCATTAAAATATTACTCGTGACACTGTTAAATTCCTGCTTATACCCAATTACCATATCTAATTTAGCGCATCAGGTTGTCTTCGCAGCGTATCCCTGGGGTTTATGAAGTACGTCGTTTTTATTCCAACCCAACAACAGACATGACGTGAAGAGGGCGGCCGTCACGACTCGATGGTAAGATGCACCGGTTATGCTATAATATGTATGAATGAGGTTGTTGCGCAGAAGTTTCATCATTGCGAAAGCCCGAGCATAGCATAGTATGAGGGAGAGGATGATGTGACCAAATCCAGTGTTGCCCGGGTATTGATAAAACTGTTGTTGATTTTCCTCGTCGTAACCATATACTTTTACTTTCAGCACCCGGTCCAGTATCGCTGCACCAACCTGAAAACTGTATTCCCCATTGGTGACATGACTCTTGTAATCGATGATATACGCATTTCAGATCTGGACGAGGATAAGCTCAGCATGTGGAGTATTAGGGGAGACAAAATCCCCTGGTTATACCTCATGATCCACAAAGCAAATCTTCCTATAGATTGGACTGTAAGACTCAACAATATAGTGACATTCTATACCCGCCTGCCCCGCACCGATGAGAACGCTAACATCGAGATATCGGGGACCCTGCTCTACCCTGCAGATGTACGGAATCCCATTGGAACAGATGATCACAGCATACTGAATCAATTCGATGTGCATATCATTCCAGGAAGTGTTAGTGGTCAGGGGGGTAATTTTACATCAGGCAACAATTACTGTATTGTGGATTGCCATGGCACCTTCAACCTTAATGATTTGAACAAGGAGCTTACTCTCTCCATTACCGATGAAGCAACCAATAAGGTGAGCTATATCTATTTTACCCCACGCTGGGAAAAGGAACGTATATGGACACTGGGTAAACCCTGGTTGGAGATAGATCCGGTCAGACTGGTTGAAAGTTTTATCGAGCAGCTAAAACGCAACAATACCGGGAAGGCACTGGAGTATGTGATGCCCGGAGTGAAAAAGAACTTTGAATTCCCCCTCCTGGACAGCAGTTTCAAGGATGCCGACCTCAGGTATACAATTGAGTGGGTAGAATATGTGGTCTATTACGGAGCATACAAGGTGACAGTCGAACCTGGCAAGTTCTTAAATGAGAACCGGACAGATTTCGAGGCCGCAACCGAGAGGAAGCTGGAATTCTATGTCGCCAGGAATAACAAGGACAACAAGTTCTATATTGTCAGGGTACATGAACCATATGTACCGGCCCAGGCACGGATTAACAATGCAGCAATACCCTCATGAAAAAAAATGGCCGCTCGTCCCCATCCGGGAGAAAGCGGCCATTATTGACGTGTCAGACCTGATCAGGGAATTGCCTTCGCCAGCTCGTCGCGGAACCTGGGATGGGCGATGCTGATCAGGGCTTCGGCCCGTTCCCTGACACTCTTCCCTTTAAGGTTTACTGCTCCGTATTCGGTTGCCACATAGTGAACATCACAACGAGAGGTGGTTACTACCGAACCGTGATCCAGATAGGGCACGATACGGGAAACCGTTCCGTCGGCAGCGGTCGATGGCAGGGCGATAATTGATTTCCCGCCTTTTGAGAGGGTGGCCCCGCGCACAAAATCCACCTGCCCTCCTACCCCGCTGAACTGCAAGCTGCCGATGGTCTCCGCATTAACCTGTCCGTACAGGTCAACCTGGAGTGCTGAGTTTATTGCGACCATTTTATCATTTTGGGCGATGACCACCGGGTGGGTAACCTTCTCCACGGGCAGCAGGACCACACTGGGATTCTCGTGAGCATAGTCGTAGAGTTCTTTGGTTCCGAGCAGGAAGGTAACTACCGATTTGTACGGCATGTAGGATTTGCGCGAATTATTGATGACTCCTTTGTTAAGGAGGTCCATGGCTCCGTCAGAAAACATCTCGGTATGTAGCCCCAGATCCTTGTGCTCCTTCAGGCAACTCAGTACCGCATCGGGGATGGCTCCAATTCCTATCTGCAGGGTACTTCCATCATCTATAAGTTCTGCAACATGACGGCCAATAGCCTGTGATACCTCATCTGGCTCGGATCTGGGAATGGTGGGCACCGGCCGATCCCCCTCCACCAGGCAATCAACCTGGGAGACGTGAATCATCGTCTCGCCATGGGTGCGGGGCATATTGGGATTAACCTCCGCCAGAACTGCTCGAGAGACTTCCATCATCGCCGGGGTATATCCTACTGTAATCCCCAGACTCATATACCCATCCACATCCGGTGGGGATACCTGCATCATGGAAACATCGGTTTTCCAAATGCCATTACGCCAGCATTCAGGCATTTCATAGAAATACATAGGAACGTACACGGCTCGCCCTTCCTTAACAGCATTGCGGGTGGCATCAAAGACAAAGATGTTCCGCAGTTTAAAGTAATTAGACAGATGGGGCGCGTAATGAGGAGCGTTCCCCACAACAATGCCGTGCATGATGGTGATTCCTGATAGTTCTTCGGCATTTTGAACGATGGCCTCAGGCAATACCTGAGGAAAACCACAGGTCATAGCTCCACCAATTATGTCGCCTGGCCTGATTACCCTTCTGATGGCTTCCTCGGCTGTAACTACCTTATCCTTAAAGCGGGTTTTCCAATCCACCCCGATATCCCCTTTCTGCAGTTCAACTATCATGCTTGTTCGTAATATTTGTACCCTACCATAATATCATAGTGTCTGCGGCTGAGAAAACGGTATTCTTCGGGGGATCGTTATGAGAGCAACAAGAAATAGTTGCCATATTGAACTCCATTTTGCCTTGCACCCGACAGGACCGACAGGATAATAATGCTAATGCCGTTGTCAGCACTACCGCCTTTTACAGTAATCGTTCTGTGACAGCTCCTTACCTATATCGTCCAGCCAGGCATCGGTCAAGCAAGGGCTCCCCTGCTGGTCTTTTGGCCGACCAAGCCATTGGCATTTAAAGTATCCCAAACCTTGATGGCAATAAACAGGTTAACCCGACTGTCCATACTGGAAAAATCAATCCCGAGCAATTCTTCAATCTTATTAACCCTATAGTAGAGAGTGTTTACATGAATATACAGGCTGTCAGCGGTACTCCTCATATTAACGTTGGAATCCAAAAGCTTACGTAGGGTCGGCATCAATTCTCCATCGGTCTTCTCATCATATTCGATCACCTTTCCCAGGACCCGCCAGCAAAAACGTTTTATATCTTTGAGGCTCTGGCGGAATATTGGATAATAGAGACCAAGCTCGGAATACTTCTGCACATAATGATTTCTTCCCAATAACCTGGGCAGGGTTAAAGCAACCCGAGCTTCATAAAAGCTTTTTCGCAGCTCATTCAAGGGATAAACCTGGCCAATGCCCTGAGACAGAGATAAGTTAAATCTTTTCTCCAAAATCTCTTGGTATCTTTCAAAAGCTGGCCAATTAGGTTGCTCATCAAGTCTGTCTGCACTATTACAAACCGGGATTATCATAGTCAATGAATTGGACCAGGTGACAGGAACGGCGTCAAACTTATCGTTTTTTAGACATTCACAAAGATATGAACGAACCAGCTGCACATTGGAGCCAGCAGAAAACTCTTCAGTCTCCACCAGGGTTACAAAATAGGATCGACCCATTTCCAGGCGGTTTTCACTTTGTTTTGCAATATCGCTAATACTTGCATTACTGTTGTTAAAAAGGTAGTCAGCTAACTCTTTTTCCAGGTGCTCATTCCCCTTGTGCAATTTTGTAAAATAGCACTTTATTGCCAATCTGGTCTCAATCAATACCGACATGGCTTGCGATATTTGCTCAACCGGAATACCTTGAGCAATAACATAAGCACTGTGACCGTTGCAGCGCACCCGGTAGTAAAGGTAGCCACTGCCCGGTTGGTAATAATAATCTCTTCCCGCGATCTGTGAGGGAATGGTTATGAAAACATCATCAACCGTACGAGAATAGCTGACTTCCGAGGGGTAATGCATGTGACCTTCTTGGTCCGTAATTATTATGGAATGTTGAAGTTTATTTTCGACATATTTTGCAATGAAAGATAGTCCTTCATCAAGCACTCCATCTACCAAATAATACACAGAGTTAAGGGCTACCATAGACATTATGGTTCACCTCTCAATCATAATGCTGTAGTTATAATGATTAGCAAAAAGCGTGCCAACCGCTTGAAGACTCTGTGCAACATTGATATACCGCACGGGACGCTCATTGTAAATAACAACAATCGTCTCAAAATGATTCAACAAGACCATAATTTTTGAAATGAATTTGTGTTAATATTAGACTATACGGTTGACGTATCTGTTTAGAAAGGTTGTACAGTACTGAGAGAAGAGAGGTGTTCATGTTGAAAGTTGTCGAAGACCTGCTCAGTCCCATTGCGAAAAACCGTCCGGATACGCAGCCCATAGACAAGAATGCTCTTAGTATCATGGAAAAAATACGTCAGCATAAGGCTGCTCTTGTTGATCAACGATTTGACGTACACAAGGCAGATTTAGTTCGGCCAGACGTAATCAACTCCTGGTTAAGATCCTACCGGCACGGGATGGATCCCTATCTTTATAATTATGGCCCAGTATTGGACAAACATGCTTTTCAGGAACGAGTCCAAAAAACAGAATTGCTTCTTAAGGCCGCCGACCCGTACACCTGCCATTTGGAGGCTATGTTGTCTGATGCCATTATCCTGCTGTCCGATGAAGACGGGGCTATGCTGAGGGTAATCGAAGGCAATGATTCACTAAGAAGACAGAACGAACGTTTTAACCTGGTGCCTGGATCGGTGTGGAATGAATCTACAGTAGGCACCTGCGCCCACTGCATAAGCTTGTTTCAAGGTACTCCGATGCAGATATGCGGCCCCGAGCATTACTTTGAAAAATACGAACAGATATCCTGCTCATCCGCCCCGATTTTCGATGCCAATTATAATATGGCCGGGTCTTTATGTATTGTAACCTCAAGTTTCAGCAATCAGAGTGCTCAATCCCTGGGTCTGGTAGTGTCAATGGCCTGGGCGATTCAAAATCAGTATCAGCTGGCTCTTAATAATGACCTCTTCAGCTTAACGCTGGATGCTACCAATGACGCCCTCATCGTTGTCAATAAAAACGGAGTTATCACCAAAGCCAACCTGGCCGCTCAACAAATACTTCACCATATCACTCAGAATATAATCGGAAATCGTTTGGAGCTCCTATTCGGTGAACAACCTTCGATCAGGTCGGTAATTAAATCAGGCAAACCTATGCATGATGCGGAAATAAAACTCGACCATCTCAGTCAACAGGTCTTGATCAGTTCGATTCAGCCTCTTACAGACCGTTCTGGCAACAACTTTGGCAGCATTATTACTCTGAAGAAGATTAACCGGGAAAAAACTGCAAAAATCCGCCATAAAGCCCGGGATACAAGATTCAGCTTCGATGAAATTAAAGGGAGTTCCCCACAACTCCAAAAGACGATTGAAGTAGCCCGCAAATTCGGGATACTGGATGCCAATCTCCTGCTCCAGGGAGAAAGCGGCACCGGAAAAGAGATGTTTGCTCAGGCTATACACAACTACAGCAGGTCCGATGGTCCTTTTGTCGCAGTAAACTGTGCAGCTATACCAGCTGATCTGATTGAAAGTGAGTTATTCGGTTATGAGGGAGGTGCTTTCACCGGGGCTGAACGTCAGGGACGGATTGGCAAGCTTGAACTGGCCAATCAGGGAACCCTGTTCCTGGATGAAATCGCCGATATGCCCTTACAGCTTCAACCGGTGCTGCTCCGCGCACTGGAAGAGAAACAGATAATGCGCGTAGGCGGAACCCGTTATATTCCAGTGGACTTCAGGTTGATTGCCGCTACCAACAAAGACCTGAATCAATTGACTGAAGCAGGCCAGTTTCGCTCAGATTTATACTATCGCCTTAGAGCCTTAAAAATTGATATACCCGCCCTGCGGGAACGTGTTTCTGACATAGTTGAACTCGCTCACTACTTCATCACCAAGATAACCAGGCAGCAGCAGATCCCTCAGCCCATCCTGAGTGATTTGGCAACCATGTGTTTAATGAGCTACCAGTGGCCAGGTAATGTAAGAGAATTAGAAAATACCATGCTCTATGCGGTTAACGTGTGTGAAGACGGAGTAATCCGTCCTCAGGATCTTCCCGCAGAAATCACTTCCAGACCTGATATCGCTGCGCTGGTGAATCAAGATTCTAGGCCGGATCAGGTACATCCGGCTCCCAACCTCTCCATGAAAGAAGTGGAGCGAGTGATGATATCCCAGGCTCTTGAACAGACTAATTACAATATTTCCGAAGCAGCCGTCTTGATCGGCATGAGTCGTTCCACACTCTACCGCAAAATCAAAGACTATAAGCTCCTCAAAAGTTGAAGCGGGCCCGGTAAAACCGGCCCGCTTTCTTATTGTACAGGACAGATATTTAAGTCGGCTTATACTAACCGAGTTTTGCTACGCTCTTCCCGGCAAGGTAACCGAAGGTAAAAGCGCGTCCATGGCTGTTACCTGGGAGATTGACACAGTAATCATTTGCATAATAGCTTCCGGAAGCATTACCCGCCGCATACAGTCCCGGTATTACTTTATGATCTTCATCCAGTACCTGCAGGTTCTCGTTAATCTTCAACCCACCCAGGGTTACCAATAAGGCCGTTCCCAGTGGAGAAGCATAGAAGGTTGGTTTTTCAATTGTGGTCAAGCAGGCCGCCCGCTTGCCGAAATCTTCATCCACGCCTTTTCTGGCCAATTCGTTGTAACGCCTTACCGTAGCCAGGAAATTGTCTTTGGGAACTTCCATCTTGGCAGCCAATTCTTCCAGGGTTGCGGCACTTCTAATGAAGCCTTTTTCGATATACTGTTTCACGTTGTCCGGATTGTGGAAATTGGTCCGCATATCCTTACAGGCTACTACCTTGAAAGACGGGGCTTCCTGCGGCCATTTCGAATCCCATACCGTCCACCGCGCGTTACCGGGCTGCTGTCGTTGAGCATTACTCAGATAGGCGTACGGCAGTTCTTCATTGCAGTAACGCAGGCCGCGTTCGTTGACACTCAACCAGGGCTGGCGCATCAGAGCATCAGCCAGAATCGGTGCACCCGGAACTGCAAAATCGAAATACATGGGAGCATGCGGGAATTCATCGATGGCGGCTCCTATCCACATCGCCATTTTATGCCCATCACCAGTACAGATGGGGCCATTCACCATTTCATACATGTTAGCGTGAATGTACTTGGTTGAAGGAATATAGTACTCGCGCATTTCTTTGTCAGCGTTATAATCCCCGGAACATATTACAACACCTTTGGTGCCAACAAACTTCTTGTAAGCCCCTTTTTCTCCTGCAATCACCGCGGTAACCCGGCCTTTTTTCTCGCCTTCCCTTACCAGCTGAACCGCAGGACTCTTATAACGAATGTCTACTCCAGCGTCAACACAGCCTTGTTTTAAAGCATAGCGCATTGATGCTGTCCAGGGATCGGTTCCCTTCGGAGCATCATTCTGAGCTACCTCACTAGGATCCATTCTGAAGCTCAGGGTTGGGAAGCCGCGAACGGTAGTTCCGGGAGTCATGGTTTCATCCAGGGGTACCGGTTTGGGCTTACAGCCATACTTCTCGGCCTTGGCCATGATCCAGTCAGCAACCTTGCCGCTGTTTTCCGCCCACAAAGATACCACTCTCTGGTTACCTTTGTACGCGTTATAGCGCATGATTTCCTGTACAGCCTCCATCTTGTTAATCCGGTTGTTAATCTTTAATTGCATTTTGGTGTCAATTGCACCGTAGTCATTACCGCGGAAGTTTACTTGCTCGGTTTTCTCAAGCAGGATTACCTTGGCGCCCTCCTCAGCGGCAGACATGGCAGCACACAGCCCTGACATGCCCCCGCCGATAACGATTACGTCAGCGGTGACCGTCTCGGTAATTTCGGAATCCCGTATAGGTGCCGGAGGCTTCAAGAAACTGGGCAGACCTGCGGGCGTTTCTGTCCCGGTTCCTGGCGTACCAGCTGGTTCCTCCCCGCATCCGGCCAGTATTCCTGCGGTAGCGATTCCAACTGTTCCAAGAGCCGCACCTTTAATGAACGTCCTTCTGGTAAAGCCTTTTTCTTGTTTCTCTTCACTACTCATCTCATCTACTCCTTTCCAATTTTAGTAACCGTTCAATGCAGGCTGAATTATTGAAAAGCTGTAACGGCTGGTACTGGTGTTGTCTGTAAGTTCAGTGTATCATGCGAGAAATTAACATACATCGTAAGGTACTACGAACCTTTGCGCAGAACACTGTAGGTCAATACAATGGCAACCAGGTTTGATTATTGTAGAATGGATTCAAGGTATCGGGAGTATGATGCTGTTCTCTTAACAACGGTCAAAAACATGCAATGTGGAGGTTTCCTATGGAAAGCAATAATTCACGGAGAAAATTCTTTAACAAAAAATTCATTTTTATCGTAATAGTGATTGCCATAGTTATTGGCGTTGGTACTGCCGCCGGATTGCTTAAAGCCAGTGAAAAACCATCCTTCTGCGCCAGCTGCCACGTAGTCGAGCCATATTATGTATCCTGGAATGACGGTTCACTGCTGGATCATAAACATGCTGAACAAGATATTACCTGCCAGGAATGCCACAAAAAAAGCATACCTGATAAAGCCATGGAGGGTTTAAACTATGTAACCGGGAATTATGAACTGCCCTTAGAGGGTGGTCCTGAAGAGGGGCGGGATTTCTGCCTGGAATGCCACTCAGTAGAAGGTGAAGGAGCCAGTTGGGATGAAATAAAAGCTGCCACCGATTTTGAGGAATCCAATCCTCATGATTCCCACAACGGAGAGCAGGATTGCAGTGTGTGCCACAGTATGCACGAGCCATCGCATGTGTTCTGTTCCGAGTGTCATATCTTTAACTGGATAGACGATTTGGATGAAAAAGCCTGGACCAAAGCCTGGTAGAAGAATATTGGACACCGACATCAACATAATCATAATGAAGGGGGTAGACACTCCCTTCATTGGTTTAAAGGATATTATCAACCAGCATTACCCTTGACAATTAATTACTGCAACGACTGTATAAAAAAAACTAATGTTAAACGGATATGTTTCAAGTAGAATAAGGCCAACGCAGTGGAGTCTTAATACAGGAAGGTCAAGGCCTATGCGAGTCCTGCACCGAATATACAACTTCATGTCATCTATGAAAACCGGACTGCTTTTGCTGCTCCTGATAGGACTGGCTTCGGCAATAGGGAGCTCTGCGCTTCCCGGCACCTTTTTCCATACTCCGGTGTTCAGATTCCTGCTGATCCTGTTGCTGTTAAACCTGGTCCTCTGTACGGTCAACCGCGTTAAGCAAACTGCTCGTGTCCTGCTGAACAGGCCGGGCAGCAAAGTCTGGTATCGTAGTCTGGGAATCCTGTTGCTCCATCTGGGTATAGTACTGATTTTAGCCGGAGGCGCTGTTTTTGCTGCCTATGGCCAGAATGAAAGAATTCAATTAATGGCCGGTGAGCAGGTCGATCTGTCAAAGGTCTTGGATATTAAAGATCCTTTTACCCTGCGATTGGACGAGTTCCGAATTGAGTTTAATGAGGATGGTTCGCCTTCTCAATATAGGTCAGAGGTCACCATCCTGGAACAGGGGCAAAGTGTTGACCAGAGAGTAATCAGCGTAAACCACCCCTTGAATTATCGGGGAGTCAAGGCCTACCAATTCAGCTTTGGTTACACGGTAACGGCTGAATATGACGGCGAGAACGGAGAAAAATTGTGCGCCAACTTCCTTGAAGGCACCTGGTTAAAACCTGCAGGCACCGGGAGGACGGTTAAGATCTACAAGTATATACCTGACTTCAACCCTGCGTATGGCATGAAAACTGCTACCCTGCGCCCCGACAATCCTCATGTAATCTTCTCTGTCTATGAGGATGATAAATTCCTGGGGGTGGGAAAAGCGAGGCTGAACGAACCCACCCGGATTGACGAAAACGTTGATATCTCTTTCACCGGGGTTGAGGCCTACACGATTCTGGAGGTTAAGTACGATCCCGGCCTTCCCCTGGTAATGACCGGTGGTGTTATTCTGATGCTGGGGGTATGCATGTCTGTACTGGCCGCTCCGGTTAGAAAAAAACCTGCTGAGACCCAGCCTCAACCATAAGTCTTGTCTATGATAGGGAGTGGAAACATGGGAACCACAATGGCGGTTATTCTTTATGGGGTACTGTTTACCTACCTGTCAGCAGCGGTGCTCTATTTTTGGGGTACCAGAACCGGCAAGGAAGACATTCTTAAATATGCTTTGATTGTTACAGCGTTGGGATGTGTGCTTCACTTCACAGTCCTGGCATTGAGAACCGTTTTAACAGGAATGCTCCCCTTAGCCAATGGGCTGGAGTTCCTTATGAGTTTTAGCTGGTTTACGGTCTTGATGTTCGTGTTATTCGCTTACCGCTTCCGGATTAAAGCTGCCGGGGGCGTTGTGATGTTCATATCCGCTTTGATGGTACTGGTGCTGATTGTACTGGCGAATGGCAATCTGGGAACAGTATCGCCACTGATGCCGGCTTTAAAGAGTCCATGGTTGACAGTACACGTAATTACGGCAGCTATTTCTTACTCGGCTTTTACACTGGCGGCCGGATTGGCGGTAATACAGTTTTTTAAAGTGGGTCAGGCGATAAAAGACGACTACGTTAGCAGCCTGGTAAGAGGCGGTTTTGCTTTGCTGTCTCTATCCATTGTCCTGGGTGCGATCTGGGCGGAACAAGCCTGGGGACGGTACTGGTCCTGGGATCCAAAAGAGACCTGGGCTCTGATAACCTGGATTATATACGCGGTCTACCTGCATCTTTACCGCAGCCAGGAATGGCGTGGCAGCAATGCACGCTGGCTGGTTATCGGCGGTTTTTTGCTGGTAATGTTCACGTTTTTCGGGGTCAATTATCTGTTGCCGGGATTGCACAGTTATGCATGAAACCCGAATAACGCGGGTGAACTATCTCGATGGTTCCGATAAGTACTAAGATCTTCAATGCAGGGAGTTTGGGAGTAAAACCAACTGAAGTAATGTCAATCTTCTGAAGAAAAGGAGGAATGTCTTGTGTACGGTTTGATTGGAAGCCTCGGTCCCTGGGAATTGGTACTCATTTTGTCTATTGTGCTGATAATTTTTGGTCCTGGCAAACTGCCGAAACTGGCCGAATCCACAGGCAAAGCAATCAGAAACTTCAGGAAAGCCCAGGAGGATGACCTGGATCAGGCGGAGGATAAAGCCTAGTATTCTTTGCCGCATTGTCGGAGCAGAAGACAGGACCCTTGCGGCTGTGTATTAGTCGTATTGTGTTTGAAACTATGTACAGTTTCTGGTGTCCAGACAGAATTCCGGCGGGGGTAAGCCCGGTACTATTCTGATAGCCGGGCATACCCTCCGCTGATTGCTTTTTGACCTTGACTATTGACCACCTGAAAGAATAGATCCACCGAACCTGCTGTCTCTATACGCTGCAGCAATTGAATATTGATAACGCTCCCTGGAAGTATCATCCCGCCAAACCGAGCCGATAGGAATCTTAATCGTGCCGGGTTGCCTCCGGCTTCGCGATTGATCAGTTCGCGCATTGCATGGGCCATGGTTGCGGTTCCCTGATAGATTATGCCGGGGAGCCCTACCGAGCGGGCAAACCTGGGCGAGGTGTGTATGGCGAAAACGATGTTGGTGCAGCCGTCATATACATAGGGTGCTTCCCTGCTGATGGGCACCTCAACCTGCCACCGGGATGCGGCGTTGGATTGGCATTGCGGAATGGCGGGGATATTTTCCCCACCCCTGCCAGCATCAGTACACCGGACCCCGCGCAGCATGCCCCCGACATATTCAGTAACGATAGGATTTCCTTCCTGATCTTCGACCGGTAGCTTAAATACTATGTGGGTACCGGCTTCATGGGGTATCACCGCCAGGACTTCACCGCGAATCACTACCCGTTCCCCGGGCCTTAAAGGCCGGAAGATCTCCAGACACTCCGTGTAGTGGACCACCGTCTGAAAAACCTCCTGCATCTGGGGAACATCCACGTACTGCTGCAGGTTTTGCTGGATAGGCCAGGTCAAGGCTGCCACGAACATCGGAGGGGCCAGCAATCCGTCTGGTCCGCTATCATCCAGGTAACGCGGGTTTGTGTCTCCTATCGCAGCGGCATAATTGGTGGTCTGTCGCCAGCTGATTTCTGTCCGGTACTCCTTGAATTTCAGGCCTACGATATCGGACGAAATATACAAAGTGTCTCCTCCTTTCTGAGACCTGATTCTCTGATTTTGGCCAGATGGCCAACCGACTTCAAACTAATGATAAATTATAGTTTTCAACCCCCCCAAATGCTTAATGGTACTGCAACCCCTTTCTTGGTGAATTGTTCACCAATTTCTATTCTACCAAGCGGTTGCGTCCATGTCCTTTTCATATCTTAGGACGCTATTCAAATCTGCGAAACGTATTTACAAGAATACCCGTTTTTCGTACCCGGCGATCTTACGCAATTCCTGGGAGAGCTGGTTGAACTCATCCGGATTCAGAGACTGCTGGCCATCAGAGAGGGCCTCGGCCGGATTCTGATGGACTTCAACCATAACTCCATCAGCTCCCGCGATAAGGGCGGCTTTGGCAACCGGGCTGACCAGACTGCGGATACCGCTTCCGTGGCTAGGGTCAACAAACACCGGCAGGTGAGACAGGGTTTTAACCAGGGGAATGGCGTTTATATCAAGGGTGTTGCGGGTGGCAGTTTCAAAGGTTCTGATTCCCCTCTCGCACAGCATCACCCGCTGGTTACCGGCCTCCAGTATGTATTCGGCAGCCAGGAGCCACTCCTCTATCGTTGCTGACAAACCGCGTTTCAGCATAACTGGCATTTTTACCCGGCCTAATTCTTTCAGCAGGGCATAGTTCTGCATATTACGGCTTCCCACCTGAATAATGTCCGCGTGGCAGCAGACCGCATCAAGGTTCCGGATATCCATCAGTTCAGTTATCACCGGCAGACCGGTCACCGACCGAGCTTCAGACAGGATGTCCAGTCCCTCTATTCCCAGGCCGGAAAAGGAATAAGGGGAGGTGCGCGGTTTGAAGGCTCCTCCGCGCAGAATATGAAGGCCGCCATTTTTTAACCTCACCGCAAGCTCCAGGTAATCGTCACGGTTTTCAACCGCGCAGGGTCCGGCTATAAGTGTGAAATATCCCTGACCAATCATGACCGGAGCAGATGCCGGGCCTGGTACCTCGATTATGGTTTGATGAGCTTTCTCCTGGCGTAACGCCAGCTTACAAGCATTCATTTTTCCCTCTCCTGTCATGGGTATCGATTAAGATTATAGTGACAGACTGAATGCCTCCTATTTAGGCGGCACCAGACCATGAAACGTGTCACCAATTTTCTATAACACGTCTGGGTTCAGGATGCACTTCGCTCGCCTCCCTTACCTCCTGCATAAACCTGTTTATTGCTGCCGGATCCTTGCCCCCACGGGGATACTCGACCCCGCTGGAAACATCTAGCCCCATGGGCCGATACAGGCGGATGGCCCGGGCTACATTACCGGGTCTTAGCCCTCCGGCCAGAATGATATTATCGAAGTTCCCAAGGAACTCAAGCAAATCCGAACCAATGACCTGACCCGTCCCTCCCCTTCTCCCCGGGGAGTAGGCGTCCAGCAGGAACGCCCATGCTTTCCATCCCTGAAGATCATTAGGGGTAATCGGATATTGAACGGAAAAAGCCTTGATAACCGGATAATTCAGTTCTGCCAGGTATTCCTGGGGTTCATGTCCGTGCAGCTGAATAATATCCAGTTTGCATTCCCGGGCCACTTGTTTTACCGTTTCCAGGGCTGCATCGACGAACACTCCCACCTTAAGGATTCCGTCTTGAACGGAGTGGTTAATGCGGGCTGCATCCTCCGGACTGATCATCCTGGGTGAGGGGGCGAACACCTGACCGTAGGCGGCAGCACCGGCCAGCCGGACGGCCTTGGCTTCTTCCAGGGTTCGGATGCCGCAGATCTTCACCCAAATCATCTTATAATCACCTTCCCCGCCAGTTCACCGAGTTTCTGAGCCGTATTACCGGCGGTCACCAGGGCTTCTCCTACCAGAATCGCATCGTATGAAGCCTCCCGAAGGAGCTCAATATCAGCTCGATTCCTTATGCCGCTTTCACTGATCTTGATGATATGAGGAGGAATCAGGCCCGCCAATTCGAGGCTGATATTTAACGAAACCGTAAAATCCTGAAGATTGCGGTTGTTGACACCGATCACCCGAGCCGGGGTATCCATTACTGCCATCAACTCCCGACGGTTATGCACCTCCACCAGAGGTTCCATGCCCAGGCCGATGGTCATCTCCACCAGGTGCAGCAGCAGAGAATAATCCAGAATCGCGGCAATCAAGAGAACAGCATCTGCACCCAGTTCGCGCGACTGGTGAACCTGAACTGCGTCAATGATGAAATCCTTGCGCAAAAGTGGAAGCTCGACCTTTTGCTTGATTAACTGCAGATATGAAGGATCTCCCTGGAAGAAGCTCCGATCCGTCAATATTGATATTGCTGAGGCTCCGTTGTCCGAATAAGCCTGGGCCAGGGATAACGGGTCCCAGTTATGGACCAGAATTCCCTTTGAAGGTGAGGCCTTCTTTATTTCTGCAATTACTGCAAGTTCCGGTTTCTTTGAGGTCAGAGCCAGTGCAAACGGCATGACCATGGAGTTATTCAAATCCCCTACCGTATACTCACGTTTTAGTTCCCTGACCTCCTTGCGCTTCTCCTCCAGTATCCTCTCTAACATGCCAGGATACCATCCCGGCTGTAGCTGACCAGGTTGCGCAGGGTATTTAAAGCCCGCCCGCAATCGATGGTTTCCGCCGCCAATGCAACTCCTTCCCGCGCATCGGCAGCCTTACCGGCCAGAACCAGTGCATATCCGGTATTGAGCAGGACCACCTCTCGGCAGGGACCAGGTTCGCCCTTTAATACCTGCAGAATCATGGCGGCATTGGTAGCTGCATCCCGGCCCTGAATATGTTTTAAAGCGATAAGCGGCATTCCTATCTCCTCAGGATCTATCCGGTAACAGGTTATATCATCATACCTGACCTCATAAGCCAGGGTTGGGCCCAGCGGACTGATTTCATCCATGCCGTTATCCCCCCGGACCACCAGGGCGTGTTTCCGACCCAGGCCTTTGAGGGTTTGTGCCATGGTCTCCTGGATTTTTTTATCACTAACCCCCAGCAGCTGGTAGCTTAACTGATACGGGTTAAGCAGCGGTCCCAGGAAATTGAATAAGGTGGGAATCCCCAGACCCTTTCTCACCGGTGACATCTTTCTCAGAACAGGATGATAATGAGGTGCAAACAGGAAGGTGAATCCCGTCCGATCCAGCAGGCGCTGGGCTTCATCAGGTTTAAGCTCAACCCTGACCCCCAAGGCCTCCAGCACATCACTGCTGCCCACCGGTCCCGAAGCCCCACGGTTGCCGTGTTTCGCTACCGGTACCCCGCAGGCGGCCAGGACTATGGCCACCGCTGTGGAAATATTAAAGGTGCGATATCCATCCCCGCCGGTGCCGCAGGTATCAAAGAGTTCCCGGTCACACTCCATCTTGATGCTCTGTTCCTGCAAGGCCTGGATAAATCCCAGCAGCTCGTTCTCATTCTCTCTCCTGGTCCTTAAGGCAGCCAGGAATGCGGCCGCTTTGATCTCGCTTATGTCGTCATGCAGGAGCATATTGGCGGCGCAGTAAGCCTCCTCACTGCTCAGGTGTTCTCCGTTAACCACCTGTTTCAGATAAGTATCAAACATCTCCTCATCTCCTCTCATCTTCTCTCAGCTCATCGCAAGTGTTTTTTCGGACCAATCAATCTTGTGAATCCACCAGGTTCAAAAATCCAGCCAGAACCTGCTTTCCGTATGGAGTCATAATGGATTCGGGGTGAAACTGCACCCCCTCCACCGGATACCTGCGGTGGCGAATTCCCATTACTTCACCCCTTTCACTCCTGGCCGTAACCACCAGGTTGTCAGGCAGACTATCCTCCTGTACCACCAGTGAGTGGTAACGGGCAGCCGGAAAAGGGTTAGGAATGCCATGATAAATGGAAGAACCATCGTGATGTATCTTCGAGACTTTGCCGTGAACCGTTAATCTGTTAACGACCACCCTGGCACCAAAGGCCTGTGCTATTGTTTGGTGTCCCAAACAGACCCCCAGAATCGGATACCGGTTATAAAAACGACGCACTGCATCCAGGCAGATACCTGCCTCGTCGGGACTCGACGGCCCAGGTGATATAACAATCGCCTCGGGATCAAGCCTCTCAATACCAGCCAGGGTTATACTGTCATTAGCAGCGATGGTGACCTCCCGGCCCAACTCCTCCAGGTACTGGACCAGGTTGTAGGTGAAGGAATCATAATTATCTATCATCAGAATCATCTTGTAGAGCCTCCTCGGATTCCATAATGGCCAGCATCAACACCCGGGCCTTATTCAGGGTCTCTTCATCTTCCAACTCCGGTATCGAGTCAGCCACGATACCGGCCCCGGTCTGCAGGTAGAAGTATTCACCGATATGGACAACAGTTCTGATCGTGATGCAGGAATCAAGATTCCCGTTGAAATCCAGATACCCAACCGCCCCGCCATAAGGACCCCGGATTGAGGTCTCCAGGCCATCAATAATTTCCATCGCTTTACGTTTGGGAGCACCCGTTAAAGTCCCGGCCGGGAAACAGGCCGAAAAAGCATCCAGGGCATCCATACCGGGGCGCAATCTGCCTTCGATTGAAGAAACCAGATGCACCACATGCGAATAAGGCTCAATCACCATGAAATCACGCACCCTGACCGAACCCGGCCGGCTTACCCGGCCTGCATCATTCCGTCCCAGATCAACCAGCATGAGGTGCTCCGCCCTCTCCTTCTCATCATTCAGCAGCTCCCGGCGCAATCTTTCATCCTCAACCGGATCACCCGTTACCTTGCGAGTACCGGCTATGGGGCGCAGGTGAAGCTTATCACCCTCGACTTTAAGCTGCATCTCAGGTGAAGCTCCAGCCAGAGTTAATCCCTCCATCTTCAGATAGAACATGTATGGGGAAGGGTTAATCCTGCGCATAGCCAGGTAGACCTGCCAGGGCTCACCGCTACTCCGGCGGCACCATCGGCGCGACAGAACCGCCTGAAATATATCTCCCCGCTTGATGTGCTCCTTGATCACCCTGACTTTGCTATAGAACTCAGTCTGACTCATCTCAGCCTCAAAACTTGCTTCCAACCCGGCAGCATCCAAACGGGCTCGACCTTGATGCCAATCCTGCCTGACACAGCGGGATGCTATCCCCAATACTTCCGTAATCTTTCGGGTCGCCATCTCGTACCCCTTCCGGCTGTCGTCACCTGCTTTTGCCCAGACAATGACTCGGAAAACCCCATTTTGACGGTCAAATACCAGAACAACCCCTGGCATGAAGAAGCTGAACGCAGGTATGCTCTGATCCTGTTTTTGGGGAACCAGCTTTTGTTTGGACATGGCTAGATCGTAGCCGAAGAACCCTATCAGGCCTCCGGAAAAGTGCGGCAGCCCCAGGTCGGGAACCTTATTGGAATTAATGAACCGGCGCAGGAGGGCTTCATAATCTGCAGAGGGATCATGGCTTTTGATCTCGCATAGAGAAGCATAGCCGATGATGGAGTAACGGCCGTTCTCGGATCCCGCCAGGCTTTCCAGCAGGGCTGAGGTACCAGCAGGTGCTAATTGCTCGTAAAGATAAGTGATATCAAGACCGGGAATAACCATATCAGCCGATATGGCCACGTAATCCACGGTCCGGCAGAGGGTTTCATACTCCCGGTAATCCGGCAGGATAACCGGATCAGAAAAATAAAAACCAGCACCTGTACGAGTGCCGGCAGCGGACTTATAACTGCTCATCTCGTCAGACTCTCCTCTTCTCAACTCAACTCATCTCATCTCAGATATGAAGTTTTAACGGTTACAGCCAATCAGATTTATTGTTGTAATTATATGTGCTGATTCGCGGAAGTGTCAATGAAAATTTTACCGCATATGCGTTAATGTTGGCGCAGGCGATATCAGGGTTTAACAAAGTATTTGTGCACAAATTCTTTAATTCCCCGCCGACTTAATTCGGCAACACAAACCAGTTCATCCCCGCGTACATAACCCGGATTCACTCTGGAGAAATACTCAATATGGGGATCAAGCAGGTGCTTCTCTTTTATGTCAGCCACTCCCGATTTGACATAATCCCAAATGGACCGGATTACGCCCCTGTCAGGGTCAAACTGGTCAGGATACATCATTTTCGAAAAACCTTCAATCAACGCCCTGACAAACGGAGGTGTTGGAGTGTCATATCGCGGCCAGAACAGATTAAAATAATGAGGCAAAAACCGGTATGTTCTGTACCCCTTGGACAGCAGCAACCAGTAAAAGCCGCCTTCTTCAAACTCCGGCAAGGATGAAATGTAGGTGAACCAGTTATTTTGGAGATAACTCATACCCCAGTATTCTCGTTCCATAATGGTATCACCTGAATATAACAGCTTAGCGGTTACGTCTTCGACATCAAGCCGAATGATAGCGCTGCTGGTGAACCCTACAATCGTGGAGCCATCCTCTCTGAACATCAACACGTGGCTCTTTTCGTTAAGATCACTACGGAATATGTCAGGGTCGAGGTTGGCGTAATATTTGATCATAAGGTTATACATCTGTTTGATGTCAGTCTCTGTAAGCTCAGATACTGATAATACTTGGTGTTTAATCATTTAGTCCCCTCCTTCCATCTTTTTAGGTATCCACTAAAAAGGCCGTTCCGGCAATGCAAGGTGTTGTTCCTCAACTGTCTCGCTCCCCTCTATCGGGTTTCGGAGCCTTACTCAAAGTTTTATTGGGTATAAACCTGGTACAGGAATACCGCCGCTTCAGCACGGGTGGTGTTGGCCCGGGGGTTCAGATTATCCCTGGAACCGGCTACCAGACCTTCCTCGACCAGGGCAGCGAAGCTGCTTACCGCATAAAATGCGATATCTGCTTTGTCCTTGAATCTATCCAAGACCTGAGAGTCGTTTGCAATCTTAAGTCCTTTGTATTTTTCCAGGGCTCTCGCCGTCAGCACCATCATGTCCTGCCTTGAGATATACTCCGCCGGCATAAACCGGTCGCCGTTGCCGGAAGCAATACCCAGCGTCTTGGCAATACCGAGGGCTTCGTAATAATAGGCGCCTGGCTCTGCATCCTCAAAGCTGCTGTCAAATTTCGCCGTCAGCCCCAGAGTCTTTATAAGCAGTACCAGATAGTCGGCCCTGGTGATGCTGGCTGCGGGGGAGAAGGTATCCTTTCCTGTCCCGTTGATGATGCCCTTGGAAGCCATGACCTCAATGGGTTTTCTGGCCCATTCAACACTGCCCAGGTCGCTGAAGGTTTTATGCACATAGGCTACGGCGTAGTAGCTGAAGTGGGTGGTGGTGAAGGTAACGGTTCCGGTTGCCGGGTTATAGCGCCCGTTGGGTACGGAAACTACGTTGCCGCTGCCGTCGATGTACCAGACCACAATGCTTTCAGGGTTTTCCATCTCCGCCGCAGTCGGGGTATAAGGTATGGATACCGTCACAGGCGCATTGGGGTTGTTCCATTCGGTTTGTCTACCGTCCAGGGTCAGGGTGAGCTGGACAACAGGCCGGTCGCCGATGGCTGCTTTCAATTCATCCGGCAGGCCGGACTTGTCGCCCCGGGCGATAGTGATGCGGGCTTTCTTTCCTTCCGTTCCCGGAATCCCCTCCAGCATGTCCACCGGGATGGTAACGCTGCCTTCGCCGGTGGAGAAGGTAAGATGGCCTTCTCCCTGGGAACCGGATAAGGAAGCAGCAGGTATTTCCACGGTATAGGAGTTCACACCGGGGATTACGGGTACTGTAAGGACCGCTGTTCCCGTACCGGCAAAAATGTCCTTCGCGAGGGTGGTTCCCAGTGCTGTGGTTGCGTTGCCTGCATTGGTATTGACGGTTATCGACAGGGGTGAGGTCCTCTCTGTGCTGATGCCCGAAACGTCAGCGGTGTACGTTGGTGAGGCGGGCGTCCCCCTTCCGCCGCCGATGGGGGCCGGGATTTTTACTCTGACGACATTGGTGCCATCGGTGTATATTTTGTAATTCTCATAGAGCGCAGTCCCTCGCTCGCCATGAGCGGGGGTTTTTTCAACATCCTGAAGCATTATATAAACAGGCGCGGTAATAATACCGTCTATAGCAACCATGCTCCCGTTATTTGCCAATAGACCAACACTGCTCGTGCCGCTTGCCCTAACATCACCAGCTATAAAAAGCGTGCTGTCTCTGCCAACTGCGTAGCCCCCGTAGCAGACACCGGATACGTTACCAAGAACCGTAACCCATCCTCCGGTCTCGGCCTTTGCCCCAATACCGTTATTGCCGGTTCCTGTGGCGCTGCCGGTTATTTCAACCCTACTGTTTGTCCCTTCGGCGTACGCACCGCAATAATCGCCCTGTGCATGGCCGCCAATTATAACCATTCCCCCTCCAGAAGCGAATGCGCCAAAACTGTCACTTTCAGTTCCAACGGCATTTCCAGCAACGGTAACGGTGCTGCCCGTACTATCTGCCCAAACCCCGCATGCGCCTCCCTCCGCTTTACCACCTATCGTAATAATTGCCCCAAAACCGGCACATGCACCGTAACTGTCACTGCGACTTGCGACTGCGTCACCGGTAACTTCCACACGGCTGCCGTCATGGTCGGCTGCTACTCCCATCCAAGCACCGTACGCATTACCCGCTACCGTGACTTTTCCACCATGATAAGCTGCCGCACCGACACTGCCGCTGCAGCCAGATGCAGGACCTCCCGCCACTGTGATCTCACTATCCGTACCCTCGGCATAGGCGCCGTAACCTCCACCTTCCGCACGGCCAGCGACGTGAACTGTCCCACCATTAACGGCATAGGCGCCACAGCTTATTATTATCGCTGTTCCCACAGCATTCTCGGCCACGGAAACATTGCTACCTGCATCTTTGGCGTAGGCTCCGTATTTAGTACCTTGTGCACCACCTTCTACCGTAACCTTGCCACCGGATAACGCACAGGCACCACTGCTTCGGAAGCCGCCAGCCGTGGCATCTTCAATAACCGTGATCTCACTTCCCGCACCCTCAGCATAGGCCCCGCTGCAGTCATCAGCGGTAGCAGATGCACTAGTTACGGTTGCCTTGCCGCCGCTTTCGACAAATATGGCATGGCCGCCGCTGCTTACAACATCCAGGCTGCCCGTGCCTGCCAGTTTGACCTCACCGCCGGAACGAACATGAAGCCCGGGACCTAAAGTGTTGTTAATCGTCAACTTCTGATTATTTAAATCAAAGGTAATGCTTTTGCCATCAACTACAATGCCTCTGCCATAAACAATATCTGCCAACAACTTAATGGAATCACTATCATACACAGAATTTACTACGGTTTCTAAGTCTGCTGCACTATTTACTGTATATTCCACCGCCATGGATTTTACGGAAAAAGCCAGAATCAGCATAAAAGCCAGAAGTAAAATAACCGGCATCCTCTTTAACCCTGTGTTCACAGTACGCCCCCCCTAATTAAGCTCTAATCCGTGGAAAGAAATGCCGTACATACCACGTTAAATTATAAGAAACCTTCTACCACCAAAAGTGCCACCAAAATGAGGTTTCCTGAGGACTTTTTTCAAAAATCAACACAAAAGCACAGGGGACGACTTCCTCCTGTGCCGTTTTTCCTCTTATGCCTTTTGTCACTCCGCTGTTTTCGGCGAATTTAACGCTTTTTCCATTTGCCTTCTATTGGGGGGTTGTACCGGTGCCCCTGATGGCTCAAACCGGTGCAACGCCTTAAAAGCTCCAACGTTTTCGCCCGTTCGCCTGATTCCTGAAAGCTTTCCAGCAGGTTTTCTGCCGCCGTAAGAAATATATCCTCGTAATACAGTCTTGTGCTTTCAGCCCATAATGCTTCCAAATCATCCAGATACCGGCCGGTATAGCGATCGACCACCCTTTGGGCGTTTTCGGGAGTGGGCTGTCGCCGGAATTCTTCCGCCGCCTCTTGGAAAGCGTCATGGTCGCAGGTGATCTCTTCCATATTCAGCCGGTACACATCCTTCTCACGCACGATGGGGTTTTTCGCCCCCAGGCTCTCGAAGGCGCGCCGGATTTCGCCACGGCGGGTGTGGAACAGGCTGGTCACATTGGCCTCGCTGTCTCCCCACAGATCAGCATAGATCCGGTCACGCGAAACGCCTTCCCTGTATTCCAACAGGTAGGCTAAAAGCTCCCTGGACTTCTGGGTACGGATTTTGACGGTTGTGTTCCGGTCGTGAGACGGGGCTATGTAGAACCTTCCCAGGGTGTTGATGTACACACGCTCTGCCGCGTAGCCTCCGTAAGAGAGCATTTCGCGGGTGAACTCCGGGGTTATGCCCTGCTCAGCTGCCAGCTTCAGTACGCCGGCAAAAAGTGGTTTGAACTGGAAGTAAAAACGGTGGCCATATTTCTGCGAGAGCTCCATAAATTGCCGGGTGTATTCTACGGCTCTGTCCCGGTCACCTTCCCGCAGGCAGACGATAGCCAGCTCGCCGAAGGCATGCAGGGGACCAGCGAAACATCCGGCCTTTTGTCCGATTTCGATACATCGGTTGTAATACTGTCGTGCCTTCTCCGGTTCCTGTCCCAGCCGGTTCAGGGCGTTGGCGATACCCAGGCAGGCTTGCGCCCGGAAATAGGGGGTTGCCTTATCAACCAACGGGATAACTTCTGCGAGGCAGCGCACGGTTTCTTCCGGTGCCGACAGCAGACCCGCATTCATTCTGAGGACTTTTGCTGATATAAGGTGATCAGGAGTGGTACGGTTTACGGCCGCGTATTCCTCTGCCAGGTCCAGATAGCGGTAAAAGGGCAAAAGATCAGTCGGACTTTCCAGGTAGTAGTTACGAAGCTCCCTCCAATAAAGGATTTCAGCGTATATCAGGTAATTGGTGTTAAGTTCATCGAGCAAACCTAGATTGCGCAGCCTTGCCAGCTCACTCTCCATCAGCGGGATCGCTTTTTCGTCCTGTCCGGCTGCCTGGTAGGCCATGGCCGCAAAGGCTCCTACGCAGTGGCGCATCAGCCAGTCCTGCTCCTCCGGGGGTATGGACAGGGATTTTTCATAGGACTGCAAGCAGTTCCTGTAGTCTCCCATAAAAAAGTAAATCGCGGTAAGATAACGTTCGTACCACGCTCTCACCCGCAGGTTACCGTAAGCAGCGCACTTTTCCGCCATAGAGAATGTCAGATCAAGCGCTTCACGAAAGCGGGAGGACAGGACCAGGTTGTGGATTTTTTCGATCATCACCAGATACCAGTCCTCCATGGGGGTATCCCCTGGCAGCGGCAGCAGGCTGTCGATACATCTGCTGCTTTCCTCGAGAGAGACCTTGCCTCTCAGGATTCTGGCTTTATGGATCATGGCCTGCAGCCAGATGTGTCGGTCTTCACTGTTTAAATCAGGCAGGGCGATGCACAAGCACCTGTCCGCCTCATAAAAATATCCCCGGCTTGACAGGTACATGCCTCTGGCCAGGAGAACGCGGGGGGACAGTTCGATTTTCTTCGCCTCCATACAGTCAAAATAGCGCTGCAGGTTCCCGTAGCGCCCCCCGCCGAAGGGTCTGCCCAAAGCGGCCTCTACACAATCGTGGATAAATGCTGCATCGTCAATTAGCAGGGCGTAATCGGCGGCTTCCTCGTATTGGCCGCGGGCAAAACAGCCGGTCATTGCCTTGCGCACGATTTCCTGCCCCAGGTTATTGCTGTTCTGCCGAAGAAAGGCGGCGAACAGAGTGTGATACCGATAGATGGTTGAAGATACCTGGGTAGTGAAGATATTCCCCCGCACAAGTTTCTCCAGGATTTCCTGTGAATTGCGGATGTCCAGAAGCCTATCGCAGTTTTCAGCCTCAAGTTCGGGCAGCCAGGCGGTGGCCAGCAGGAAATGCCTTACTTCATTAGACTGCTGTTTGAAGATTTCCTCCAGCAGGTAGCGATGAAGGTTCCGGTCCGCCTGGGGCAGAAGGAACTTCCCGTTATTCGCCAACATCCGGTAGGATTGCAGGGCCAGAGCCCAACCTTCGGTCGCCGTATAGGCGTCTTCGTCAAAAAATCCCCATAGCTCTTCTGCCTCTTCCCTGTTGAAGCGCAGATCAGCCCTGGTGATCTCAGCAATTTTGCCTTCCATCTTTAGCCTGAAAAGACCGCTCCATAGCTCTTTGCGGCTGGCCATAACCAGGGTTAGATTCGACGGGCAGCCCCTAACCAACCTGGTCAGAAAGTCAATGGCCACACTATCTGTCAAAAAGTGTACATCATCCAGAATCAGGGTAAATTTGCGGCGGCCTATCGCGCCTAGCAGAGCGGACAGCGTGTTGGGTACAAAGCCCTTGCCCTCGGCAAAACGTAAATGGTCCTTGGTATGAAAGTCGAAGCGAGGCAGCTTCTTCCGGATTGCATCCTCCAGTTGGTGCAAAAAGAAGGTTACATCAATGTTCCTATTATCCAGGGAAACCCAGACCACATCGTTACGTCCACCGGCATACTGCATTAAAAGGGTCGTTTTGCCGTAACCTGCGTCCGCGTGGATGTAGGTAAGCTTGCTGCCGGGTGGGGCTATATTTGCAATCAGGCGGGGACGGGGGACAGTAGTATCCAGAGGTAAGGAACTCAGGTGAGGGTTTTGAACCTGACCGCCCGAGCCTTTCCGGGTTTGTTCCGTGGATGAATCCTGCCTCCCTTTAATATAGCGACCCGATTTAACCCTGGCATCTCCCGGCTTTTTTGCTGTTTCAGGAATAAGCCATATTCCTCCGTGACGCTCTACCCCCGCTATTCTGCCTTCACCGCAGAGAACATGCACCCGGCGCTGTGATATCCCCCATTTTTCGGCTGCTTCCTTTGGAGTTATGTACTTCAGCCCCGCCCCTCCCTCGGTCTTCCATTTTATTTATTGCCGTATTTTCCCAACAAACTTACATTTATTATAATCGATATTTCGAATAATATCAGCAAACAAGGGTACGGTTCTCTTGTTTGTGTCCCGTTGTTTGAATAATCAATTGCCTTTCCAGACAACGTCACGGCCCATCTTCAATAGGTTGGACGGGTTAAGGGCAAAAGCATAAAACTATTTACCAACCCGTGTATCTAGAATGGTTTTTGAAGCAAATTCACAAACCGCACCAGACAATATTCATGTCGGTGGTTCATGAATATTTACCGCCAGGTACCCTAAGCCTTACGTATCATTATCGGAAACATTGGGCTAGATGTTAATTCCCTGGAAAGGTATGATCTTGAGTGTCATCTCTTCATTATCGATAAAATATTTCTTCAGCCTGCTTAATCACTCCTTGACGAAGCAGGCGTTCCAGATGTTTTCTTACCTGCATTTGCTCCCATGCCCTAATCCAATCGTCTACCAGAAACCGACGCCCATAGAACATACCCAGTTCAGTCAGTTCATGTAATGTATGGGGAATTGACAAAGCCGATAGAATTAATTCATCACGATGATCAATAATGCTCAGGTACGCTTCCAGTTTTAACTTGAATTCCTTCTTAGATAACGTGCCAACCTCGTGGCCGGTTACGAAAGCATCTGCATCCAATTCGCCAAGGCTCCGGGCGGAATTAATAAAGGCGTCAATATCACTGTCTCTTCCAGCATACCAGGGTCCAAAAGCCGTCAAGTCAATGTCTCCGGTATATACTAAACCCCGCTCGGGGAAGTAAAAGCAGCTAAACCCCCCGGTATGTCCGGGAGCGCCGACAACCGTCATCTTTGTAGTCCCAAAATCAAAAGTATCTCCCCACTGGTAGGTTCCATCCAGCCTTAGCGTCGAAAGCCACCATTCGTGGCGGTTTTGCGGGCTGTACGGGCTCTGAGCAGTATTGGGCTCCTTAATACGATCTAACCACCCATCCGTCCATTCCTCACCGAAACAATCTACCATTCCCAGCCTGCGTGCTAATTCCTTTTTATCCACAAAGCATGTGGAATCAATCTCGTTAATTAAAAGCCTTGCTTCAGGAAACATATAATTGTAAGCGATATGATCAAAATGGTAGTGCGTGTTTAGCACCAGTTCGATATTGAACCTGGATTTCAAATCCAGGATTATTCCCTTCCCGGCACCGGGATCAACTATGGTGCAGACCTCATCAGCGATGAGTATAGAGCTATTGAATGGAAAACGCGATCCGTTTTCCCCTGGAACCACCATTATTTTTCCATAACGCAATACTTTACTTCCCCTCTAAACATAATACAAGTTAATGTTAAATATAAATCAGACTGAGTCCTCTACTGGCATCCTGAATTTGTAATCCCGGTAGCAATGTCCATCAGTTCTCATCATGCACCCTTCCACTTTAGGTTCGACCGTAAACTCCAAACCGAACTCTTCAAACCAACCTTCCAGTCTGTCGAAGATCCCGCACAGGTAACCGTCAATAACCCCTAATTTCTTTACCCCATCATAGGCAAAGCATTGATGCCAGGTAACTCGGAGGGTTCCGTCCTTCAGGAACTCGGTTTCGCCATTCATAAAATCAGCTTTAATTACACCGAACATATCATTAAAAACGTTTTGGAAACCAACAAAAGAATGAAGGTCTCCTTCCGAATACCCTAACGATTTCAATAAACGCCGGGCTTCAACAGCAGCCATGGTTCTCACCGCTGCCTTATTAATTTTATTGGTCTTTTCAATGCCAACCTCCTGTAGACAATGAAAGAACCACATAGCATCGTGGGTCATCCAGCATTTACACATGAGGTCTCGCACCTCTTTTTTATCAAGCTTTTCCAAAGGGTTCATCATTATATCTCCTCCCTCAAGTCTGTTCTCTAGAGCAACCTCCGGACAATTTCATTTTCGTATAGCTCGCCAAGCCGCCTCTGCTATTTCACTTATCGCAGTATCAGGGTCAACAGGACAAGGGCGACTAACAATTTGACGCGCATACTCTTGACAGGGACCGAGAATCAGGGCAATGTAGAGTTCCACGGGGAGACTGCGTACTGCTCCGGCAATATGCGGTTTTCGGAAGAAGTCACCTATTCCCTGCGCAAATTTTTTATTGGCGGCACTGATCGCCTGTTCGGCATCAGCCATAAATCCGGCATTACGCATCTGAAAAAGGTAGCGAGACCAATCGGCCTGTGCCGCTACCCAGTTCAGGTGGTAACTGACTATGGCCCAAACCCCATCTCGTGCGCTGGCGGCCATCTCCAAAGTCTCCAACATACCCTCTTGATAGTCGAGAATCCCTTGCACATACACAGCCATAGCCAGTTGCTCTTTGCTTTTAAAATGATGGTAAATACTGCCGGTGCTGGCCCCCGACTGTATTCGAATATCTTCCATAGTCGTGTTTACATAACCCTTCTCACTAAAGCATTCTAAAGCGGTTTCTATAATGTGCCTTCTACGCTCTTCGCTACCTCTGTTCCTTCTAGGCTTTCTTACCCTCTTCACCCCCTAATGAAACGATTTTCTAGAATTATATTCTAGAACCGTTTTTCAATCAAGGAGAAACAAAGCAAATAACGAGCCTTCATCAACCTGCAAAAAATATCTCTTCTCCTTACCCACACCTTAACTAAATTTTAGTTTTCGTTCAGTTTACATTTCCTGCTGGGCAACCTGGACCAAAAAATTTCGGATAACATCGGGGAAGATACAAAAATAAGGCACCACGTACGATGCCCCTATACTATTTAGTGCGATTTCTAGGGGAAGAATCCCTATATGCCGGGTTTTTGGAACAAGAGCTTGACATAAAGATTGACAAGACATTAACTGAGACCATTCGGAGTTCAAGGCTTTAAAAGTAATAGGACATATTTTCCCTTGATCGGCATTACGGGAAGAAGCCGCTGAGTAAAGCTACCCAGCGACTTCTTCATTAAAGGGGATGTGTTGTTGTTTCGATTTATTCGTTAACGTTTTCACTCCTGTATGTTGACAAATCAAATAGAGGCTCTTCAATAAACTCTTCCCAGCGATCATCACCGTCCAGGAAGGTCTTCTGGAAGGCCAGTGCTAGCTCCGCTACATGATCGTTGGCTGCTGTCGGGCTTCCCCAGTCGAAATGACCGGCAGTTCCAACTTCATAGAACACTTTCGGCAGAGGGTCGGGAATTGCATAATAAACCCCCTCGGACTGCAATAAACCACCGAGATAGGTCGTGTCCAACGCCCCTTTGAAAATGATGGTGGGACACTTGGTGTTATCGCCATCGGCATTAGGATTCAGCGCGGTCAAATTGTGCCCGGCCAAGGACATAGCCGTCATCAGCCCCGGATATTCCGCAGAGTTAATCCAGGTTGCGCCGCCACCCATAGACCAACCCATCGCACCTACTCTTTCTGTATCCAATTTGTTATAAAGCGGGCTGGCCTGGCGGGCGTTTTCTGCTTTTAGAATGTCGAGGACCTCCGCTTGCTCGTCAGCTCTTTGATCAACACTGATTAAAATACTGCTGGTATCCATGGTAACCAGTACAATACCATGGGAAGCAAAAAACGGACCCCAATCATCGAACATGGATTGAGTTCCTGTATAAGGCGGGCAGAACACTATACCTGAGAAAGGAGCAGCAGCATTAGTCGGATAATAAACCGTGGCACCACCAGGTGTACCTTGCAGCTGGTAAGTGCTGTAAGAGTAAGGGCCATCATCTGAGTATTTCCCCGGATCGTAATCATTGCGCACTATAGGAGCAGAAGCATAGCTTACTCCGGGAATGGCCATAAAAGACAGCATAAAAGCGAATACCAGCAGAACAGATATTACTGTTCTTTTCGACCTATAAACCGTTCCTGACATATAAATCCCTCCTTCATAACACATTAATGTAAAATCTTTGGAACCTTGAGATCGCAAAGCTGTTATAAACTGAATTTCATAGTATTGAAAGTGCAGCCTCTGTGCTTTGTTACGCCGGCCTCCTTTCCATATATTACTAACAACCGGTTGTGACTTGATGTTAGCAGAATCCAAATCTCAATGGAACGGGGTCCGCCCGATTAGCCAGCTTTCGGACCTAAACAGCCATAACTGGGGTGGTATTAACCCTCATAGCTTGGCTGTTAATGACCGTATTCTGGTTATTCACGCCAAGATTACTGCTATTGATGCCGGGAAAAAGGTTATTGAATACTTGCCAAAATGCGCAGTAAAGCCTTGGTGTTAATACCAAGCTAAGCTGACGGACTTGCCTGATCGAGAATTGCTGTATATAATGGCCCATAGCTTAAAGAAAGGAAAGACGTCCCTGTTTGATGTGCTGCTGGACCAACAGAAGCACATCAAACAGGGACGTCTTCACTTAAAAGCATGGTTGTTGTATCAAAATATCAGCTAATAGAAAACTCCGAAAAGGGGAGTTCCGCCTGTCGATAAGGTACTTTGTCTACAGGCTGAGGCCCCTTTTTTAGGGGCCCCTAGTCGCCTCAACTATAAAGATTCCATGTAATTTTTTTTGCTGAATGTGTTATCCTGGAACTTGTAGGCTTTAACCGTAAACTTATCATTATCGAAATCAACCTTTACAGTGAGGTCGGGAGAAAGTATGTCTTTAACCTTAACACCTTTATTATTTAGATCATAGATTCCTAACTTAGCTTCATCAAGGCTTTTAACCGCTAAATAATCACCTGCCCAGAAAACCCGCCTGGAGCCGTCCAACTTCGCTATTTTGTTTTTGTCCTTTAGATCAAAGAGTGTTAATTCGGAATAGGTTTGTTGAGAAACATTAAAGCCATCTGTAGATTCAAAGACCATGTATTTACCTTCCGGTGATACCTGCGGATTCATGGCATTCAGTAAAACAGTATTCGAACTTCTATTTCGTGGATCGAACGATCTTATGGCGGGCTTTCCGCTTTCACAATAGTCATAATACAGGTTGCCGCTCTGGTCATAACCAATAAAAACATTGGCGGGATATTCATACTCAGGATACTTAAAGGAATCAACCAGTTCCGGCTCACTCCCCGATATGTTTTGGATATAAACGCAAACAGTACTGTCGCCACTCTTGGTGCCTATAAAGGCAATTTGATCCTCATGTACCGCATAATCCAGCAAGGCATTGTCGAGGGTTGGACAGAGATTTTCAATTCTGTCATAAACGCTCTTGTAGATAGCGTTTTCACCCAAGATGACATCCCCGGTTTCTAGTTCGTAATAAAGAGGATTCTTTTCTAACCACGGCTTGTACGAAAAACTGCCGATTTTTTTACCATTCTTGTTTAGGACGTCATAAACAAAGCCGCCGTCGTCTGCGACTTTGCCGTTAAGCTCAATTAAGACATTCTTTGTTTTTTCACTATCGGTTATAGAAACCACAGGTTTTGTTGTTCCAAGGCCGTTCTCAAGTAATTGGTCCTTCAAAAAAAACGATTTCATGTCGTTAGCATATAAACTACCAACAGCTGCCACCAACATTAAAACAACTAACCAACCAATGTAAAACCTTTTCATATGTCTATCCACTATCTATCCACCTCCTTAAGCTAGGGAAGATAAACTGTACTAACCAGATAATGGGTGTTAGGCTGGATCGTTACAACTTGGGTCTTGGCCCCATTGTTGTAACTTAATGTTGCTGTTCCAGTGGAAGCTCTGCCAATATAATAATTTATACCGTATGCGCTTTCATCGGGGAAAGGATTGCCATTGGCCATAAGCGCATAAGTATATGTAGCTCCGTAATTATAGTCAGTTGGCTTCATTGCGCCCGAAATTCTGCATCGCCTAACCCAAGCCTCGCTGGATGTTTTAACCCGACCTAATATTCCACCATAACCATCCGACGTACTCCTAGCCAGAAGTCCTTCAGGATTTCTTTGGGCATACCAACTATTGCTTCCCATTCTGATTTCAAAATGCAAATGGTATCCAACGCCTCCTGTATTTCCGGAGACACCAATTTGTTGGCCTTTAGTAACTGTCTGATTTTGGGAAACATCTTGCCTGCTAAGGTGAGCGTAAAGATGATAAAACTTTGTTCCCGGATAATCCGGATGGTCAGACTCTATTATGATATACTTCCCATACGATGTGTTTCCCAGATCCGCAACAGTAATAACTTTGCCGTTATATGCTGATTTAACAGGTAAATTCGTAGCTCTCCAGTCAGTCCCATGATGTCAGTAACTAGATATGTTAGAGTCAACCTCTGCATATAAATAGCCAGCATTAAGACCAGCCGCTACCGGCGTTCCCAGATTTATTCCACCATAAACAGCTTTTGCCGGGACTGCCTGAATCGTTAAAATCGATATAAGGCAAATCGACAGTACCAGTAAAAGGTGTTTCTCCTTCAAAAGCCTTTTGAACAAACTCATCACCTCACCTTTCTATACCAAAACAGTCTCAATCACAATAATTAACCTTATAAGTAGGTCATGGAAGCATTTTCCGTTTTGCCACAAATTGTTGTTGCGGTAACTTTTTCAACAAGTGTTCCTGGGTTCAGCCGCTTTAGTCAGAATATCTCTTTTTCCCACCAATTTCGGAGTGCCTAGTTTGGCTGTTATTCAGGAATTAGGGCCTGAACGTGATCACAGCCATGCCCATTAATGAACACCCGTAGTCTCCAGGACCAGTTTAGAATCTCTGGAAATGCAAAGCTGTTATTACTATTTGGGGTTTATTGAGATTGAAAGCGCGGTTTCTGTGCTTTGTTACGCCACCTCTTTTCCATATATTACTAACAATCGGTTGTAATTTGATGTTAGCAGAATCCAGATCTTCATGGAACGGGTTCCGCCCGAATAGCCGGTTTTCGGACCCAAACAACCATAACTGGGGTGGTATTAACCCTCCCCGCTTGGCTGTTAATGACCATATTCTGGCTATTCACGCCATGATTGCTGCTATTGATGCCGGAAAAAAGGTTATTGAATACTGACATAGAAATATATACCATTACTTGCGGAATAGAGTGAAACAAGATGCTGAGTATCCCGTGGTACGTTGTCATCTTTGAAAGTATTCCTGAGGCTTTTCTCGTGCTGGTTATGGGGTTCGCTCTTTTTCGTATCAGAATAGACACCAAACACGCCATGATCATTGCCGTACTGAGCGCCTTCAGCACCTATCTCATACGCCTGGCTCCAATAGTCTTTGGTGTACATTCATTAATTGCGGCCGCCGTAATGATCATCTTGACAGTTGTAATTGCCAGAATAGATGTAGGGTCTGCAACACTGGCTATTCTTGGGGGAATTGTTATTCTGGCTATCCTTCAAAGCCTGATGGCTCCAACATTGTTTAATTTAGCTTCGGTTCAATTTAGTGATGTGTCAGACCGTCCATGGCTCAATATACTATTTTTTATACCCCAGGCCGTGGTAATGATAATCATATACATAACCGTGCTGAGAAACGATTGGTACCTATATGACCTTAGCCAGAAAGGTAAAAACCGTGCTTAAAGCCAGCCCGATGATAGTCGTGTCATTCATTTTAATACAGACCATGTTCTTGGCATTGATAAACATGCAGATTTCGGTCAGTGAGGATCTGTCAATCCTGAAAGCTTTTCTCCCCTTCGCCAATTTGATCATCTTGATTTTAGGTGGGTTAACCATAATTTCAATAAAAAATATCGAGCAACACGCATGCATGCAGGCCGAACGCGATTTATTGAAAGAACACCTGCGTCAAGTTGAACGTCTTATGAAAACACTTCAAGCGCAGAGGCATGACCAAATCCGCCATATTCAGACTATCCTGGCCATGTTATATCTGGATGAGATTGAAGACGCCAAGAAATATATCGAAGGTATAGCTGAGTCGTACTGGTGTAACGAGGAAGTAGTATACACGGGAAACCCGGCATTAACCGCTCTGCTTAACAGCCGGCGCCAGGTCGCCGAAACGAAAAATATCGATTTTGAATTTGCGGTAAAGTGCAATATTAATGAACTTGCTCTTCCTTCCTGGGATTTCTCAAGTATCCTGGGAAACCTTCTGGACAACGCCCTGGAGGCGGTAATTCATGAAAAATCGATCCGCAGAGTTGCCCTGGAAATCAAAGATGAAAGTAACCAGATCGTAATTTATCTATCTAACACCGGTCCAAGGATTACCGACGAACAACATGCAAAGCTTTTTGAGCCGGGTTATACCACCAAAGAGTCAGAGGCAAGGGGTTTTGGACTATATATTGTCAAGAAACTGGTTGATTCGTATGGAGGCAGAATAACCGTGGTCCGGGACCCAAAAACCACTTTTATTGTTTACCTGCCCAAAAAAGGAGATGTGGAAAATGCTAAGAGAGCTGTCTAACCAGTTGGCAGTAAGCCTGGGCCGGCAGTTGCAGGCCTCGAACAGCGAAGTAGAAGTCTATGCCTACGGATTGGAAATAACCCTTGGTATGCTGGTAAAACTTGCTCTGCTGGTTATTCTTGCAGTAATCTTCGATTTACTCTGGCCTGTAGTCTTGGTCTCAATCGGTTTGTTCGGTTTTAGATTACTGGGAGGCGGATCACACTTAAGTACGTATATGAGATGCCTGATTTTTGGTCTGACTGTAATTCTTGGACTGGCCTGGCTCTCTGCCTTTTTAAGTGACATGCTTATCTTATTAATTCTGGGAATATCCGTTATCTGGGGAACAGGGGTTATTATCGAGCGTGTGCCAGCAGGGACAGAAAAAAAGACCATCAACGACGCAGGACAGATTGCCAAACAGAAGTTACTAACTTCATTGTTTATGCTGCTGTGGTGCCTGGCCTCTCTTAGACTTTTGCATGACGGGCAAGCGTCAATGGGCAGCGCGTTGACGCTTGGAGGCCTGATGGGAATTTTTTTCAATTTCAACCTGGGGGTACTCCATGACTCATGGGTTAGATATTATGTTTAATCAATTAGGAAAGGGGGTATTGGAGTGGGCAAGAAGGTGATCAACTGGGCAATGACCAGCCTGGCAGCGTTTTTTGTTTTCGTTGCCGGGATTGGAGTCAGTCCAAATAGTATATTTATTTGGTATGAGCCAGACATCCCGGAAAGTCTAAAATAGGTGGGTTATTGATGCTCCATGTATTAATACTCGAGGACGAGACCTATACCTTAAGGTATTTACAAGCTATCGTATCGGAACACCCGTTGGTTAAAAGCGTTTCTACGGCTAGCTTTGGACGGGACGCCGTCCAGCTGGCCCAGGAACAACGCCCGAATGTGGCATTTCTTGATATCGAATTGTCTCCCGAGGATGGCTATACAGGCCTGGAGGTCGCAAACTATATTACCGAACTAAGCCCGGCCACCAGAATCGTTTTTATTACCGGTTATTCGAAGTATGCCCTGGACTCATTCGCGGTACATCCCTTTGATTATGTTCTGAAACCCGTCAAGAAAGACAGAATTTTCGATGTGCTAAACGGCTTGGCAAAGGAACATGGACAGCAGTACCAGATTCGTCCGAAAAGAATAGTCGTGCAATGCGGGCAAGAAATGATTTTTCTGGCTCCTGCAGAGATCTTCTTTTTCGAAAAACAGGGCAAGAAAACATTTGTGCACACCCGGAACGGAGTATATGAGCTTGGTAAAAGCCTAAACACCCTGTCCGAGTCATTATCAAAAGAGTTCGTACGAACACATAAATCGTTCATCGTCAACATTAACAGAATTAGAAAGGTGAAAGAATTAGGAAACAGATCCTGGGAGATTACCTTCCAGGGATACGATCAACCCGCTTTGTTGAGTCGTTACAAGTACGAGGAATACAAAGACCTGTTCGCCATCTCCGTCTAACAAACAAGGGGACGGTTCTCTGTTTGCATCATCAAACAAGAGAACCGTCCCCTTGTTCGACCAACCGGAAAGCAGCACACCACTAGTCTGTTGGCAACGGTTGTTACCGCCGCAAACAGAACACCCTCCCCTGCATGCTGCCAAACGTACAGCCCGGCATAAAAAACCAACAGCGCCGTTAAAAACCAGAATATTGCTTGCATACACTTTCTCTGGGCTTCATCACTGCAGGTGAAGATGTAGATGGTCATGGCCGTTATCTTTCCTCAGGATTACCGCGTATGTCATTTGCAGGAACATCGTGTTTATAACTTGAATTAAGCTGTATTGGGTATTTCGATGGTTGTCAATTATTGTTGCCTGAAAACATCTTTAGTCTATATTGAGTAACCGTGAGAGGAGTAGTTACATGGGAATAACACCGCCTGAAAATAGAGGGATCGACGAAGATCTCTTTCACACGTTATGTACTCGATTCGAAGAAATACCAATACACACGACTCTGGGCATGAGCCTTATTTATTTGGGGCCCGGGGTAGCAGCTATGAGAATGATTGTGGAGCCAGAATATACAACTATTAAGGGAAGGTTGCACGGAGGGATAATTGCCTCTTTATTGGACGATGTTATGGGATGGTCTTACAATACACTGGGTAAGTTCGGCAATGTAACCGTTGACATGACCTTAAACTTTTTTGCTCCCGTTTTCCAAGGAACGGAACTTAAAGCTGAAGGTAATGTGATACATGCCGGCAGGTCTATAACAGTAACTGAAGGCAGCCTGTATGACAATACAGGAAAGCTTATCGCAAAAAGCAGGGGAACATTTTTTATTACCAAAAATGCAGAAATAATTGGGGCCAATTAAACGAGGAAGCAGTCAGGCTACTCTTCGGGGTGGTAATTCACCAAAAAACCGCGTACTGAGAAACCTCCTCTAAATGTCGCTTTTGTTACATGAATACGTCAGGGACGTATCTCTATTAATAATCAGTGGAACTTCCACTATTCTTAAAAAGAGCACGTCCCTGACCTTCAAACTAGCTCTATTTTTATGAAACTTGGATTTGGGAGTCTCCCCAGTATTTCGTCCTCAGGTCTTTTTTAAGGATCTTGCCGGTCAACGAGCGGGGAATCTCCGTCACAAAGTCCACCGATTTTGGAACCTTGAATCCAGCCATTCTTTCCTTGGCATAGGCGATAATCTCATCCTCAGTCAGCTCTACGCCAGGCTTGGGAACTACGATCGCCTTGACCGATTCTCCCCATTTCTCATCAGGTACCCCGATTACGGCTACATCTTGAATTTTTTCGTTATTCCGGAGAGCGGCCTCGATCTCGACCGGGTAGACATTGACGCCGCCGGTTATGATCATATCCTTGACCCGGTCGACTATGTAATAATACCCCTCTTCATCCTGCCTGGCCATGTCACCAACGGTCGCCCACTCGTGATCCAGAAAGGCCTCTTCAGTTGCCTTCGGATCGTTCCAGTAGCCACGCAGTCCTCCCAATCCCCGGGAGTATAACAGCCCTATCTCGCCCCGCTTTACCTCGTTTCCGGTTGCAGGATCAATTAATTTCAACTCCAGATCCTGAAGTGGCTTGCCCACGCAGCGTTCTTTTCTAAGCTGGTCGACATGGCGCAATGTGGTAGAAACGCCCAATTCCGTACTGCCATAGAACTCGTTCAATTCGGCATTCTTGAAGAATTCTATGATTTTATGTTTGGTGGGGGTATGGAGGGGCGATCCACCCGATATCAGTGTTCGTAATGAACTGAGGTCATATCTGTGTAGGATCTCCCGGGGAAGGCTTAACAGCAAATCATACATAGTTGGAACCATCATCATCCAGTTGGGCCTGTATTTCTCAATGGCTTGCAGTAATTTCTCAGGAATAAAGGCCGGTACAACTACCAGGGCCCCACCGGACGCCAGGGTAGCGCAAAACCATGCACAACTCCCTGCATGATACAGGGGAGCTACCGCCATTTGAATATCGCCCGACCTTACCCTCCACTCCACACAAACGGTCATCCCGGTGTGGTAATCCTCCATATAACCACGGATGGCCCCTTTGGGTTGCCCGGTAGTTCCAGAGGTATACAGTATCATATGAATGTCAGTTGGTAAGATCTCTACCGGAACCTCGCCCGGATCAGAATTTGCAATCAGTTCTTCATAGTTAATTGTTCCCTCTATTTTTTCATTCCCTATGACAATGATATGTTCCAGATCAGGCATTTTTCCTCGAACGGATTGCAGTAAAGCAACGTATTCCGGATCGGTCACCACCGCCCTGGCCCCGCACTGATTCAGTTGATAGGCAACCTCATCGGCTTTCAGCCGGTAATTGACCGGACTCTTAATCAAACCACTCTTGGTAGTGGCCACGAAGGTCTCAGGGAACTCAAAGCAGTTTTTGAGGTAAATGGCTACCCGATCACCTTTGGTTAGACCAAGACTATAAAAGCCGTTGCCCAGGCGGTTGGTGCGGTCCCACATCTCAGCCCAGGTTGCAGAACGCTCCTCACATATAATGGCCATCATGTCGGGATTTTTAGCCAGATTCATCTTCATGCTACTCACCAGGTTGTTGGAATACCCGGTGGCGGGTGTCCTTCCACTTCCATCCGGTTTCTGTTTACTCATCAATAACTCCCCCTTCACCAATAATCATCTAGTACAGTCCTTACCCACGATACATACCGAGACCACGCAGTAGGCGGGCTGACCGCCCAGGTTGTGAGTCAGGGCCAACCGGGGATTCTCCACCTGTCGGGAACCGGCCTCACCTTTGAACTGCAGGTAGCATTCGTACAGCATGCGCAATCCGGTGGCGCCAATGGGATGGCCGAAGGATTTCAATCCTCCATCCGGATTAACCGGCAGGCCTCCCTTCAATTCAAAAAATCCGCTCTCCACATCTCTCCAGGCCTCACCACGAGGACTGAAAAGCAGGTCTTCGTAGATGACCAGTTCGGTTATGGTAAAACAGTCATGGACCTCGGCCAGACTTATCTCCTGGCGAGGATTTCTGATCCCGGCCTCTTTATAGGCCGCCTGGGCGGCATGGTAGGTTTCCCAGGCCGTGGTGTAATCATAGCCCTGGTGACGCTCCCCCCATCCAGGGCCCGCCGCTATGGACATGCCCTTGACATACATGGGGTTCCTGGTGTACTTGTGAGCATCCTCCGCCCGGCAGATTATCGCGCAGGCCGCACCGTCCGCTACTCCGGAGCAGTCGTAGATCCCCAGGGGATAGGCGACCATGGGTGACTTGAGTATCACCTCCAGGGGGACCTCTGAGCGGTACTGGGCTTTGGGGTTTAAGGCCCCGTTGAAATGGTTCTTCCAGGCGATTTTACCCATCACTTCTTTGAGGTGTTTCATCTCCAGGTTGAACTTGTTGGCATAAGCCGGGGCCAGCAGAGCAAACCGGGCTGGTGCGGTCGGTTCCGGGGTGGTGCGGTCGGAATGGACCATGGGGGTTTCCAGCCCACTGTACCCGCAATCCTTGAGTTTTTCGGCCCCTATGGCCATAACCACATCGTAAGCTCCCGAGGCTACGGCGTAACAGGCATTTCGAAAACAGTCACTGCCGGTGGCACACATGTTCTCAACCCGGGTTACCGGCTTGTACTGGGTTTTCAAACCCATGGAAAAAGGCAGGGCCCCGATGGTACTGGAGGAAAAGGTTCCGAACCAGAAAGCATCGATATCTTTGAGCTCGATACCCGAATCCGCGCTGCATTCCTTGATGGCCTCAATCATTAAGTCCTCCAGGTTGCAGTCCCAGCGCTCACCGAATTTGGTACATCCCATACCGATAACTGCCACCTGATCTTTGATCCCTCTAGCCATTAACCATCCTCCCCTCTACCTTTTCGGTACAGCTTTCCAGAAATAGGTTCCTATCCCCTCGACCTCAAACAGCTTACGGAAGGACATCTCTATCTCCATGTTTACAGCCAGTTGATCTACCAGGCAGTCGGTCATCAGGCAGACAAACCGCCCGCCGCCCTCATAGTCCACTACCGCCATGACGGTCGGCGGGTCGAGCGAGGGTGCCAGGTAATCCAGGGTGAAGGTGGCCAGCCGGGCCTTCTTACCTAAGAATTTATAGTCCTCCATCTGGTCCATGGCCTGGCAGTTAATGCATACCCTTTGCGCAGGAAACTGGGGTGTACCGCAGACCAAACACCTGCTGCCGTAAAATCCAAGAATCTTTTTTAGATTACGATACCGATCCGGAAGTGAAGAGCGGACCAGAGGTGGCCTTCTCTGCGGCTCAACCTCAATCAATTCCCGCCATCTCAGGTATTTGCCATAGTTCATGTCGCTCTTCTTGCTGTCGATGTGACCCCTGATCCCACGGCGGGGTGGCAGTTTCAAGATTTCTTCCGTAACCTGAAAAGCAATGGCATCGCTGCCATCACCATAGGTGATCATCAATATACGGTCTCCAGGAGAAGCCTCCTCCAGTGCTGCCACCAATGCCATCGGTGCGCTGGCAGCCCCGGTATTGCCAATCCTGTCGATAAGGTTGTCCTGAACCTGCTCTGCGGCAAAGCCCATCCTCCGGGCCAACCCCAGGTCATCGTTGGCCTTCAGGCCGTAGATCACCACCTTGGAAAAATCAGACTGTTTAAGCCCCAGCCTCTTCATTAAAACAGTTCCGGCTTCCACCGTAAAACGGTTGTACCCCTGGGTCTGGCAGAAGCGCTCCTCCCAACTGCGCACGAAGCGGTCACCGGTTGAACGCCAGTTGTCGTAGAAATCAGCGGAGATGCTCTGGTAGCCGGTTATTTCCGCAATCACGTTCTGGTTCCCCAGCATAAAAGCTGCGGCGCCATCCCCCAGCAACGCTTCGAACTGCCCTGCTGCTGCGCCCAGACGGCTGTCACTGACGGTTACCACGACTTTATCACCCTTCTCGGCAGCATCTAACCCGGCAATCAGGGCGCTGGAACCGGAACGAAGTGATCCGGTGACATCAAGAGTCAAGGCCTGGCTCTTCATATCCAGGGTACCGGCAATGGTAGCAGCGGCTTGTTTCTCGCGATGCGGGGGTGTGGTGGTGGCGAAGTACAGCCGTTCGATTTCATCCCCCCTAAAACCGCTGGTGCAGTCCAGGGCGGCGGCGACGGCCATCGTCAGGCTGTCCTCATCGAAATTGGCGACCGCTTTTTCGCCTTTGGGCACCGGGTTCCCATACATCTCGCGGATCAGCTTACGGTCCAGGCGATTGAAAGGAATATAGGCTCCATAGGATATAATTCCTGCCATAGGAGATATACCTCCCTTACTATCGTAGTTGGATACCGATAATTCCGGATTAGTATTCATAGAAGCCGCGGCCAGTCTTCTGTCCAAAATCCCCAGCCCGCACCTTGTTGCGGGTGCCAACACCGATACAGAATCGATCGCCAAAGGCTGCCCGCAGTCCATCGGCCACCCGGACCATGGTGTCGATGCCGCTGAAATCGAATAACTGGAAGGGTCCCATGGGATGGCCAAGAGCAAACTTCATGGCCTTGTCGATTTCCTCTACACTGGCCAGCCTCTCATCATAGACCCTGGATGCCTCCACCATGAGGCCGGCCAAGAGCCGGTTGACTATAAATCCCGGGGTGTCCCGACAAACGCAGGTCTCCTTTTTCATCCTCCGGCTGAGATCAACTATCAGGTCAACGCATTTCTGGGAGGTATGTTCCCCCACCGGGATCTCGATAAGCCTCATAACCTGTGCCGGGTAGAAGAAGTGCATACCGATCACCTTGTCGGCCCGGCTGGTGGCAGTGGCGATCTCGGTGATGCTGAGCTGGGAGGTGTTGGTGGCGAGAATGGCGTTTGGTTTTACTATCCGGTCCAGTTTGGCGAAGGTTTCTTTTTTTAATTCCATGATTTCCGGTATAGCCTCGATCACCACATCACAATCCGCGAAATCATTTATATCCAGAGAAGTGGTGATCAGCTTGGTCAACTCGGCAGACTGTTCGGGAGTTAGCTTACCCTTTTCCACGTCCTTATTCCAGAGCTTCTGGATCTTGGTCCAACCCTTCTGCAGTTCCTTTTCGGAAATGTCCACCAGGACTACCTGGCAGCCAGCCTGGGCAGCGAGCTGGGCTATACCGTGACCCATCAGTCCTGCTCCCAGGACTCCAACCCTTTCAATCCTGTCAATCATGGATCAATCCTCCTTATCTATGATTTTTCTGTTCCTTAAGTTTTTAGCAGTTCACGCGCGATCACCACCCGCTGGATCTGGGAAGTCCCTTCCACGATCTGCAGGAGCTTGGCATCACGCATGGCCTTTTCCAGGGGATAATCCCGCATATACCCGTAACCGCCCAGGATCTGTACCGCATCACTGGTCACCCGCTGCACCATGTCAGCACTGTAGCATTTGGCGATGGCGCTGTTGCGCACGGAGTTGATGCCGTTGTCCAGCATCCAGGCGGCTTTTTGGTACAGTAGCCGGGCCGACTCTATCCTTATGTCCATGTCAGCCAGCATGAACTGGATCCCCTGCAGATTGGCAATGGGACTGCCGAACTGCACCCGTTCCCGGGCATAGTCCCGGGCCGTATCCAGGGCAAACTGCCCGATCCCCACTCCCATGGCTGCGATCACTGGACGCGATCCGGCAAAAGCCTGCATGGCAGTTTTGAAGCCCTGACCTTCGGCACCCAGGCGGAATGACTCGGGAACTTTTACATTATCGAATATGACCTCTGCGGTATCAGCAGCGCGGTTTCCCATTTTCTTCTCGTGTTTGCCGACACTGACTCCTTCCCAGTTCCGGTCGACCAGGAAAAAGGTATGCCCCTTATGACCCCAACTCTTATCAAGAGTCGCCAAGACCACGTATTTGGAAGCCACACTGCCGTTGCTGATAAAACACTTGGTACCGTTAAGTATGTAATACTTGCCGTCTTTTCGAGCTGAGGCGGAAATACTGGCGACATCCGAACCGGCGTTAGGTTCGGTGACGCAGTAGGCACCGATCTCCCCTTTTTGACAGAGACCGGTAAACCACCATTCTTTCTGTTCCGGATTACCTGCGATTTCGACCGGCTCACAGGCCAAGAGATTGGCCATAGGTGTAGTGGCAATCCCCCCGCAGCCCCGGGCCATTTCCTCCATGGCCATCGACCGGGTCAGGTGATCCCAGGGATAGCCGTTTATCTCCTCGGGACCGGCCATGCAGAGGAGGCCGGTTTCCGCCATCTTGTTGATCACCGGCCAGGGGAACTCCTCCTGCTCGTCATAGTAGGCCCTCACCGGTACGATCTCGTTTTCCACAAACCGGCGTACCATTTTAATTACCTCAATCTGGTCCTGGGTCGGAGAAAACCCGAATCCCATCCTTATCCCTCCTTTCAAAACCTGCCGTGTTTTCCTTCACCCCCTACAAAACGTGTCGCCCCGGCCACGGTCTCTCCGCTGGCGATGACCTCCAAACCATTTTTGAATTCCAGTTCCATCGCCTTATCGAATTCCAGATCGAACCCGCGATAAACCGATCGGCGGTCACTGCGCATACAGACCTGGGGAAAGGCTGCAATCTGAGCGGCCAGCTTTTCCGCTTCTTCCCGTGCGGTTCCCGCGTCCACTACCCGATTAGCCAATCCCATCGAGAGGGCCTCATCAGCTGTCACCGGGCGACCGGTCAGGATCATATCCAGGGCCCGGCTGACCCCTATCAGGCGTGGCAGACGCTGAGTCCCCCCATCAATTAACGGAACTCCGAACCGGCGGCAGAAAACCCCAAAGACCGCATCTCTTTCCACCACCCGTAAATCACACCAGCAGGCCAGTTCCAATCCCCCTGCTACCGCATACCCGGATACAGCTGCTATGACTGGCTTAGAGAGCTGCATGCGGCTGGGTCCCATGGGCCCATCTTGAGTCATATCCACTGCTAACAGGTTCGCCTGACCCTCTGACATCCGTGAAACCGCATTCAGGTCAGCACCGGCACAGAAGGTACCCCCTGCCCCCCACAGAACAGCAACAGCCAGGTTTTCATCGGCATCGAAGGCGCGAAAAGCATCCGCTAATTGATTGGCTGTGTTCCGGTCCACCGCATTCTTCACTTCCGGACGGTTGATAATGATCGTGCAGACCTTGCCATTGGTACTTACCAGGATTTCCTTCAACAAATCCCCCCCTCTCTTTGGATCAGTCAAATACAGGCCAAAATCCTCTACTGCCGGCCAATATTTTGAACGTTCATTATATATTTATAACGTTGGCTATATGTTAATCTTTTCTTGTAATGGTTGTCAATGCAAATAATAGCGGTTGTTTGATAAAATCATTCATTTATGCAATGCCTATAAAGAACCACCCGAATCTGTGTTGCACAGATTCGGGTGGTGGTTAATTTTCACATATTTCAATGTTAAATTTACGATCCAGAAAACTTCATTCCGATTAGGAATGGCAAAACATATAATTTAATTATGTTTAACTTGGAAAAAATCATTCTATCTGGCCATGGTTCATTCCTGGTCCACAAACGTCTGTTTTCGGTAGGTTTTGAGATAGTGCATCACCACCTCTTTATGCTTGTTAAGGGCCTTTTCTAATTTGAAACCCTTGGGGTCAACGATGTTCTGGAAAGCAATTCCCATTGAAGTGGCAATTAGTAATTCTGGTAGGCCTTCACTGTCCTGTTGGGTGATAATGCCCTGCATCTTACCAAATTCAAGTATCTGATCGATGAACATACGCAGGTTGTGCAGGAATTTGCTTAATATGTATTCAATGTCCGGCGCGTACATAACTTGGCCCAGGTAATTCAGAAGCACAATATAGAATTCAGGATTGTGCAGTGGCACCTCATTGGTGTTATCAATATAGGTGGATATCTTATCAAAAAAATCGGGCAAAGGCTCAACTGTATCAATAGCGCGCTGCCGTGGTTCCCGAAATGAATGCTTTAGAACCTGTAGCAGAAGATCATCCTTGTTCTCGAAGTAATGATATATAAGACCTGTACTCATATCCATTTCGGCAGCTACGTCTTTCATGGAGAAATTGCTGTAGCCCTTTTCAATAATCAGTTTCTTAGTGGCGTTAATAACCTGTTCCTTCCGGATCTCCTCCAGGATGTTCTTTGACATACGCGGTCTCCCTTCAATATGGTTAAGCATCGTTGATTTTTATCTTAACATACAATATAATTCGTTGGACAAATTTGTAGGAACGCAAAAACAATTAATGGATATATCGGAAACCCATCGAAACAGAATTCATCGAGCGGCATATCCAGGATCCTAGCTTTTATTACCTTAGTAATATCCTGCCACTCATTTTTAATCTCCTGGTAGTTGCGCCCCAGGCGATTAATAGACATGAGCTACCAGCAGGGCGCCTTCTCTCAAGATGTTTTTTAGTGCCAAATACTTGAGTCGATCAAAGTCCTTGCCGCTCTGTCTGTTGATTAAAGGATATTTGTCTTCAATACCAGCTTCACGAAGGGCCATCACTGGTAGTATAAGAAATCTTATTAAGCCTGACATAAATAACAATCGACCAGCTGTATATACTGATCGATTGTTTAGAGGTTGATAACCGATTCAAGTTTTGTAGCCAGGTCAAAGGTATGTTTTACCCCTACACTACTCCTTGGTAGCGGCTGCTTCGGCCTGAGAGGCAGCCGCCATCGCTCTCAGCTCTTTCCTTAAAACTTTCCCCATGGGGTTTTTAGGCAAAGAAGCTACAAATTCAATATATCTGGGAGTCTTATACTTGGCTAGATACTCCTGGGTATGTTTGATTAGATCTTCTTCTGTGGCTGTTTTCCCTTCTTTCAAAACTACGTATGCCTTTACCTCTTCTCCCATAACCGCATCTGGTACCCCAACAACAGCACATTCCAAAACTGCGGGATGTCTATACAGCACTTCCTCAACATCCCTTGGATATATGTTAAAACCGCCCCTAATTACCAGGTCTTTCTTGCGTTCAACTATATAAAGGTAGTTGTCTTCGTCCAGCCTGCCCATATCTCCTGTGTAAAGCCAACCATCTTTTAATGCTTGAGCAGTCTCTTCGGGCATTTTGTAATATCCCTTGAATACACTGGGACCTCTTAAGGTTATCTCACCTATTTCCCCTTTCGGAACCTCATTACCATCACTATCAACCAATCTTATCTCCAGCGAAGGAATAAGTTCACCAACCGAACCCGGCTTTTGAGGACGTCCCGGCCTCAGGACGCTTACAATTGAACCGGTTTCAGACAGTCCGTACCCTTCTCTGATTGCCCCAATATTAAACTTTTTCTGGAACCCAAATAACACCTCTACGGGAAGTGGAGCCGAACCACCCGAAACAGTTTTCAGCGAGGACAGGTCATATTCTTCGGAAAGGGAGCTGTTCAGCATCAATGCAAACATTGCAGGAACACCTGAGAAATCAGTGACTTTGTATTTTTCAATCGATTTGAACGTTTCCTCAAGGTCAAATCGGCTTAACAAAACCATCTTGTTACCAGCTAAATAACCAATGTTCATCTGAGTTATCCCGAAAACATGCGATAAGGGTAAGACAAATAAGGTTGTATCACTATGCGATTTGTCGTCAATAGAGAATGCATTTATCGCACAAGCGCAAAGGTTACCATGTGTCAGCATGACTCCTTTGGGAATTCCTGTGGTACCTGCGGTGTAAAGTATTAATGCCAGATCATCTTCTTCAATATCGACATCAATTGGTTGTTCTGCGTTCTCGATTATCAATCGATTAAAATTGGTAGTTCCTGGGACATCATCGTCACCCAGCACAATAATATGTTTCAGGGTCTTGATATTAGCCCGCGCCGGCTCAACCTTTTCCAAGAAATCCTTCGTAGTTATTACTGCCACTGCCTCGGAATTCATTAAAATATGCTTCATTTCGCTGGGCCCTAACAGGAACATCATAGGAATAATAACTGCACCATTTCGAAGGATTGCCTGATAACTCACAAAGACTTCGGGACAGTTGGGCAGCATGACTACTATCTTGTCACCCTTTTTAATTCCAAGATTTTTAAGTCCGCTGGCTAACCTTTTCGCATTCCTTATAATATCGGTATTACTATATTCCTTGTCACCAAAATAGATTTGGGTGTATTGTCCGTACCTCTCCACATTGGAATCCGCCAACTTCATAAGATTCATCCGGATCAACCTCCTCTTCATTTTTGGCTTAACACTAAGGAACGATTTGGAATGATGGTGAAGTTCCATAAATTTTATCGCACCTTCACCAACTAAACATGACCTAGACTATTGGAGTATACATAGACTCATAGTTCAGGTATTTTTTTATGTCTAACTGACGGTTCATTGAAACGATATCCATACACAGGGCGAACAACTCTTCATTGGTAATCACCCGGTTAGTTAATAGCGGCTGATAAGCCTCTTTGATGGCTTTCGCGGCTGCCCCAAGTCCTACCAGGGCATAAGCTACAACTTTGACTCCCATCTCGGCATACTCGTCGAGAGAAAGATTCATCTCTTCACAATTGTGGAAGCCTCCACAGACCATAAGCTTGCCTCGAAAAGTGTTGGCCAGATCCCTCAATTCATCTACGGTATAGCGTTCACCCACCATGACAAGATCAGCACCGGCATCCAGGTAGGCCTCCAGTCGGCGTTTAATTTCGTCAATTCCATAAACCTTGGCATCAGATCGAGCAATAAATACAAAATCCGGATCCGTTATGGCTTCCTTGGCCGCCTTGATCTTGCCGACCATCTCATCGAGAGTTATATTTTTCCTGCCATCCAAGCCCCCACACTTTTTCGGCATGCCCTGATCCTCAATGTGGATACCTGCTACTCCAGCTTTTTCAAAGGCCCTGACCGTTCTCATGACATTAAGGACTCCTCCCCATCCAACATCGGAGTCACATATTACCGGCACATCTACGCTATCGCATATGTTACCGGCATGATCAGTAACCTCTGACATACCGCTCAAACCCAGATCTGGCCGTCCCAATTTAGTGGCTTCTATGCCGTAACCCGTTACATAGAGCGAAGCAAAACCCATCTTCTCGACAATACGGGCTGAAAAACAGTCATATACCCCGGGCATTCCAAGGCATTTTTCTCTTTCCATGAGTTCTCTAAACTTGGTAGTCGCACGCATATTTTAAGCCTCCTTGTTTTTTCCTGGTTCATAATCCTTAGCCAGCTCAGCTTTAATAAATCCCATCATGCCGCGATTATTAATTAAATCAAGGATTATTGGGCTCGGTTTCACCCCCTGTATCACATCACCGTTATCCAGGTTATGAACCAATCCCTGCTCAACCTCTACTTTTATCCGCTCAAATCTCTTTACCCGTTCGGTAATACCGGGAACCGTTAGTAAAGCCATTCCGCTGACAATTTCACTTCTAAAGAATGCCGGAGCAAACGACTCTGCTAGAATGCACCACAGCCCCAATTTCCTCATGGCAGCCATTCCTTGAAAGTGAGGGTGTCCATATCCGAAATTCTTTCCCGCCACCAAAATGTCTCCCTTGGCCACTTGTTGCAGGAAATCAGGATCGTACTCTTTCATGGTTAGAGGCAGGAATTTCTCGGGATTTGTCTCTTTAATATGCTGTACACCTACAATCAAGTCAGCATCAAAGTTGTCCGGAAATATCCAAGCAACTCTCCCTTCGTATATTAGCGCCAAATTACTCACACCTTTCAATTCACTATGGCATCTTATAGGAAATTTCGAGGATCCGTTATCCTGCCTGTCACTGCGGTGGCAGCAACGACGGCTGCGCTCGTTTGATAAATTTCGGCACCCATACTCCCCATGCGCCCGGGAACATTTAATGTCCCTGTTGATACCGCCTTTTCCCCTGCACACAAGCTTTGAGTTCTGCCGTAGCAAAAGTCACATGTTGGAGAACTGGTAAAGGCTCCGGATTCAACCAGGGTAGCTAATGCACCTGATTCCATGGCCTGGACCATTACCTCGCGTGAAGAGGGAACCACATAAAGCCGAAAATCCGGTTTGATTTTTTTCCCTTTTATGATCTTTGCGGCAGTTTCAATATCCTCTAATCTACCGCTGGCACATGAACCCAAATACCCTTGCTGCACCTCCAAGCCTTCAATCTCTTTCAAGGCACAAGCATTACCCGGACTCGGAGGTCTAACGACATGCGGCTCAAGCGAAGAAAGGTTGTAACGAATAATCTTAATAAAACTTGCATCCGGATCAGAGAATACAGGTTTATAGTCTTTGCCGGTATGTCTTTTCAGGTAAGTCAACGCTTTTTCATCGGCGGGGAAAATCCCACTGGTGGCTCCACAAAACATAATCTGACATAAAAGAGCCATACGGCTGTCAATGCTCATGTTACGAGCACCTTCACCGACAAACTCCAATATTTTGCCGATTCCGCCATCAGGACCCAGGTCTTTTATGATGTTATGAATGAGATCCCGCCCACTTACCCCGGGCTGAAAATTTCCTTCAAGTTCAACTTTTATCGTCGCCGGCACTTCAATCCAGAACCTGCCCAGAGCCAGCGCGGTAAGTAAATCGGCAAGAAGAGAAACAGTAAGCGCTCCAAACGCCCCCAAAAGCTGAACGTGCGTATCAAGGTGGGTGATCATTGACCCAGGAGCGGCCAATCCCAACTCGGCAGCCACCTGGTGTCCAATTCCTAATCCTTCATAAAGTTTAAAACCCTGCTCCTTCGCCCAGCGGCGAGTCCCGTGGTGAAATTCAGTCTCATGCTCTCCAACCGGAGGACACATGTGATCGATAAACATAACAACCCGGTCAGATATCGGGATTCTCTCAACCTTCAACCTGTCTTTCAGTAACATGGCATAGCGGTCCGTAATTCCTGGCCAATCGTACATCATGAGTAAATCCGGCACCACCCATACGGTTTCCCCTGGCTCAACCGATGGTTTGCCTGATGTTCGGGCAATAATCTTCTCCGTAAGAGTCATAGCAGACATCAAAATCATCTCCAATCTCGATTCAACCATCATTACCAAAACATCAATACATGGTTATACTGAAATCCACCCCCTTTACTATCGATACGCTTTGGACAAACATCCAGTTAGGCATTACATGCCAAACGTTCAATATAACGGTAGTGCAATTTCCGTACCAACTATACGGGGGCATTAAAGGGGATTAAAACCCAAAAAAATTGACCAAGCAGGCACAACACTATGTCCACTGCTATAACAAACTGTCCGCCACCGCAACACCTTTCATCAGAGAATGAATAACAGTACTTCTAAAAGGTATTTGATTCGCTATATATATCCACTCTTACCAACCTTATGGTATATTGCAATTAGGTAATTTATGGTTCAGAAAAGAAATCGAATCGTATAAGTAAGCATTCACGGTCATATCGGATAAAAAAAACTGTTCTGAGGTGATGCCATATTCGGGAAAACCAGATCGACATTCCCTTAAACACAGTCAGACAGATATGGAACGACCTTCATGCCAATCCGGAATTGCGCAAGCGACTGAGGGCAGAGATCTACAACTCCTGGGAACGGTGTTATGAATATGGAGTACCACGCTATTTGAAGAAGATACCTTACGTTTTATCGGAGCCAGAATTGGAAAAAGCACGTGAAGAATCTCGTTACCTGATTGAAACCGCAGTCCCGGTAATGGAACGTTTGTCGGAATTCGTCAAAGGAACCGGGTTTGCCGTTGGTTTAAACGATGCTAACTGTGTAAGCCTAAAAATAACGGGTGATAACCAAGCGCTTGAGTTGGCCAGGCGAGCTAATGTGATCGAAGGTACAATCTGGACTGAGGATAAGGTCGGTACAAATGCCGTTGCATTATCCATTTTTCTTATGAAACCAATCTCGATTTATTCTTATGAACATTTTAGTCTGTATACAATCGCCGCATCATCATCGGCAGCTCCGATTATTGACAGCGGCCGGGTTATTGGAAGTATATGCATGAGCGCTAGTTTCGAGAAAGTTACTCACCATACCCTGGGAATGGTGGTCGCAGCCGCTAATCATATTCAATCGATTATGGCATTAAATAGGCTTTGGAAGTACCACCAGGTTATGACGGATTCGATGTCTGACGGGGTTCTGGTGGTAGATGTTAATGGAATCATCACCTATATGAATAAAAAGTGTTCGTACCTGCTAGGATTGGACTCCTCAATTGCGGTGGGCTCTTCGATTCATACTGTTTTTGGTAAGCATTCCGAAAACATGCCATTCTTAAATATAGTAACCCAGAGGCGTACGGTTACCGATGAATATTTACTTCTACATTACGGAAAGAAAAGAATCAGCTGTCAAATCACCTGTACTCCCTTCCATGATCCCAACCCTTCAGACCCGGGCTCAATGATAATCATACGAGAAAGCGAACATATAAACAGGATCGTTGGCAAATGGATTGGACATAATGCCAAAATGTCATTTGATGATATCATTGGTGAGAACTTAAGATTCAAAGAGGTTATAGAAATTGCTAAAACCACCTCCCAATCAGACTCAAGCGTGCTGCTGATGGGCGAAAGTGGAACGGGCAAGGATATCATTGCACAGGCTATTCATAACGAAAGCCCACGAAGAAACCATCCTTTTGTTGCCATCAACTGTGCCGCTTTGCCTCGAGAATTAATAGCCAGCGAACTATTCGGGTATGAGGAAGGTGCCTTCACAGGTGCCAAGAAGGGAGGTAACGTCGGAAAATTCGAACTGGCAAACCATGGCACATTATTCCTTGATGAAATCGGGGATGTCCCAATTGACCTGCAAGCTTCATTATTACGGGTTCTGGAGGAAAAAGGGGTTCTACGTTTGGGGGGGAACCATCTGGTACCAGTCAATGTTAGAATAATCGCTGCTACCAATAAGAATCTGGAAGAAGAGATCGCTCGCGGAAGATTTCGCCGGGATCTTTATTATAGATTGGGAGTCATCAGGTTGATAATTCCGTCGCTTAGAGAAAGACGGGATGATATACAGCTGCTGGTTGATCATTTTTTGCGGGCTATATGCAGGAGATTTGGGAAACCCTTGATGAGGATCGCTCCTCCTGCTATGGATTGCCTTATGAATTACAAATGGCCCGGCAATATTCGAGAATTACAAAACGTATTAGAAGGGGTAGTACAGTTAACACCCGGAACTGAAATTGATTCTCAGATAATTGAACGTCATCTTCAGTTATTGACAACTCCTTCTTTATCTAATGATCAAACATACTCCAATGCAATTTCCGCCGAAGAGATAAAAACACTGTTAATTAAGAACAAACACAACATCAGCAGGACGGCTAAAGAATTGGGCATGTCAAGGCAAAGACTGTACCGAATCATGTCTAAATATAATATTACATAGCCCAGTAGAAGACCCCGGCTTGAGCCGGGGAAGCTATTTGTTATAGTTGCCGGAAATAAGAATGCCGGCGAATCCGTCGCTCTAGTCAATAGCATGCCTCCGGTAAAAGAGATAATTTGCACTCATCCAGGAATCAAAAAGCCTTTAGAAAGCCTATATCAGCAGATGGTCGCCGGAGTGCTATCGCCAGCCCAAATAAAGTATCAACAACTTTTTGAAAAACTTCTCTCATCCGAAGACTAATATATTCCGGTATAAAATAGCATCACTCTTAAAGATAATCAGGGTTAGGAGCATTCCTGTAGTCCTTAAGAAGGATCTTTGAAAAAAGAGACGCCCATCAATACAATTGAATTGTGCTGATCAACGACAGAAAGGCACAAAACAAGAGATTGAGGAGGCGTCCCTATATGAAAGGTACACAAAACGAGAAAATTTCGCAAATCAAATTTGAGACACTGGTCGTTGGAATTGACATTGGTAAAGAGACCCACTATGCAAGAGCCTTTGATTACAGAGGGATAGAGCTGGCCAGGCTGCTGAAATTTAGCAACACAGATCAAGGATTTCAACGTTTTGATCAGTGGATGCGTGATATATGTAAGCAGCAAGAAAAGACTGAGATCATCGCCGGCTTTGAACCCACAGGACATTACTGGTTTACACTAGGGGATCATCTCAAACTTCAAGGCTACAAACTGGCCATAGTCAACCCGTTCCACGTCAAGCGAACCAAAGAACTGGATGACAATAGCCCTACCAAGAACGACCGTAAAGACCCGAAAACAATCGCCATGTTGGTGAAAGATGGGCGTTATCGGGAAGTGTACATACCCGACGACATCTATCAAGAACTACGAGAGGCGGTATCAGAACGGGAACGGCTGCAGGAGCAATTGACTTCTATCTACAATAGGGTCGTTAGATGGCTTGACATCCGGTTTCCAGAGTTCACAACAGTCTTTAAGGACTGGAGAAGAAACGCAGCATTGATAACCCTCAGAAGCTTTCCAACACCAGAGAAGATCATGGAAATGGGTGTTGATGCGATTATCGAGACGTGGAGAAAGCAGATGAAGCGCGCCAGTCTAAAACGTGCAGAAAGACTGTAGTTCCAAGATCCTAGACAAATACAGAAGCTGGCTGGACTCAATCTGGTAGAGAACAGTTCCCGGCAAACACAAGGGAAAGACCACTATCAGCCGTAGGGGTAGAAGACGACTGAGGCACAGCTTATTCTTTTCCATGATTGCCATGCTGGGAAAAAACCAAGAGTTTCGGCTACTTCACCAAAGAAACCTGATGCGGGAGAATAACCCGCTCAACAAGATGCAGTCCATCATCGCACTCTGCGGTAAGCTGATCCGAGTCTTCTTTGCAATACTAACCAAAGGCGTTGATTACAACCCAGAGAAGATGCTTAGAGACATGGAGCAGTCAATTAAAGTAGCTGCCTAGAAGGCAATGAAGTCTTTACCATAGCGATTGTTATTACGTCATTGCCAGCATAAGATGGCTACCCGCAGTCACTTAAAAGCAGCGATGGACGAAGTTTCAAGAACCAAAAAACCGCGATAAACGGGAGCCGGGACAGTCAGGTTGAATTTCACCATAAGGGCAATGACCCCGCATAGGAGCATGACTGACGTTCCACCTCTTGGATAGGCAGGACGAAGGAATTAAGGGCATTAGACCCAGGAAGACATGGGAGGGTTGCTGCCAGGAGATGGTGTGGAATCCCACTGGCCACAATACAAGAAATCAAGCGGCTTAGCGGAGCGTACTCACCATCACCCATAATTACACATAGATGTAACAAACAAGAGATGGGCTGTCCGAAACAAAATGAAATCGTGAGAAAACAAGCGATATTTGAAGTATAGCTTAGTTTATTAAGGGAGGTAATCCCGATGGGAGATCATAATAAAGTGTTCACATTTAAAGCCTATCTGGTGCCTGTAATAATTATGATTGTGATGGGCCTTGTGTTATTTTTGCCGGCAGGGTCGATAAAGTTTTGGGAGGCATGGATTTGGTGGTCGATAATTTCCGCACTGACACTTTTTATTGCTGCCTATTTTTTGAAAAACAACCCTGAGCTTTTATCGAGGCGGATGAAGTTGAAAGAAAAAGAACCACAGCCCGGTATCATACGTGTCTTATCATTCTTATCTATGCTCACTTACTTAATTCCTGGTTTTGATTTTCGGTTTCACTGGTCAACCGTACCGGTTTGGATGGTGATTGCAGCCAATGCCATGGTTTTCCTGGGCTATGTTTTTATCATTACAGTCTTTAGGGAAAACAGTTATGCTTCAACCGTCCTACAGGTCGAGAAAGAGCAACAGGTTATTATGACCGGACCCTACACCATTGTTCGTCACCCGATGTACACGGGGTTGTTAATAATGGAACTGTTCACGCCTCTAGCTCTTGGTTCTTATTGGGCATTAATATTCTCATTCCTTTTTATACCTACGATAATATTCAGAATAAGAAAAGAAGAAGAAGTGATGTTACGCGAGCTACCAGGTTACAGAGATTATTGTACAAAAACACGATATCGCTTAATTCCGTCTGTTTGGTAAAAAGTTGGCGTTCCTCTCATTGTATTAGAAAAGTCTTGATTAAACAGGTTAGGATTATGCGAAATATTGTTGTCTTGCACAATAACCGGTACTAAATCATGGATGGGCGAGGTTGCAAAACCACCGATCCTATTCATATATCTGAACTATTTCCCGGGCAGCCTCCAACAATTGCTGGCGTAGATAGAAGGGCTCTAATACCTCCACCTCTTTTCCCCACTGCAAAAGCCAGCTTTTTAATTCGATTAGTCCGCATACCTCCAAAGAGATAATTACCGATCCATCTGGTAGCTCCTCCAACAATTCCTGGCTGCGGTGATAGCGCAGAGTTTTAACCCGGCTGGCAACCGCCGGGGAAAATATCAGTTTCACTGGTTGCACCTCATCATTGGTGAATACCCCCCAGCTAGAACCGATATGTTCTTCCAGAGAAAAATCAGCCGGAAACTCAAACATAATGTTGGTGAGCTTAACGCTAATTATCTGATCCACCCTAAAGGTTCGGTACGCATTTTTATCCGTCACCTCTGCCACCGTGTACCATACCCCGCGTTTATAAACCAGACCGAGTGGTTTTATAATGCGTCTGGATACTTCTCCCTGCAGTTTCACATAAGTTATTTCAATCTGATAGCTGTTTATAACCGCAGTTACCAGTTTGGTAAATTTGTCACCAAATTCGGCGGGATTGACCAAAGTATCCCCAACTACATGAATGCGCTCATTTATTTTCGCTGATTCACCTGGAGAATTCTTGAAAAAAGCTTTTTCAAACTCTTCCTTGGCCGAATGGCTGACCTGATCTAAAATAGTATCTTCAAAGAGTAGCATACTCACATATAAGGATGAGGCCTGTTCAAAGGGCAGTTTAGGCAGATACTTGTCCCGCAAGCAGTATTTTAGGTTGCCGGTAGCCGGCCTTTCTACAATAATACCTATTTTTTCCAGTTCATCGATATCTCTGTAAATCATACGTCGAACTGAATCAACTTTGGGCAGAACGCAAGAGCTGTGTTCCAGCAGAGTTATATACTGTTTCAGAATCTCCTCAAAAGTTACACCACCATAGGGAATATTACGGTGTAGCAGATTATACAGGTATAATGTTCGTTCTGCTCGTTTAGGCCGGTTGTCATGTCCTTGACTTGCTAAATACTGTTCCACCTCATTCATAGTCAGCCTCTTACTGTTCTCGCGGACGCAGAATTCCCCATTGGTACAGATGGCCGGTTCATCCGCCAACCCCAGCAAATAGCCATAAAAGGTTTTGCGCCCCATTTTCAACTGGGCCAATATCTCTTCCACTTCCTGCTCGGGACTCTTTTCAATACAGCTGTAAACACTCGCTGCTGTGGCTGCAATATTGCTGACCTGTTTCGAGACTTTTCTCAAACTATCACCCGCCGCTCAAAGATTTTCCTTCCTGCCACTTGTATTCAATATTTTGTAAACATTCCCTGCCGGCATTTGTGATAATATCCGAAAAATGGGTAGCTTACCCCCAGTTATAGAGGGGACCGTAACAGTTTTACGATTTTGGTCGGTATTACAAAGTACACACACACGATTTACATAAAATACCCCCAGCCCCTTAAGAGCTGGACTGCTCCCAAAGGCGCCGGGGGTAAAGAAAAGCCCCATGAGAGAGCGCTTAATTGCTTGCTTTCCCACGGGGCTTGTTGGGTTCATTCCTCGGTTACTGACGGGTTAGGGTCAGCTTGGGAAGGATATAATTAACTCTAGGCTCCTTCTCCCTCATCTACTTTTCTTATCCAACTGCTCCATCAACAGCTACTACTCGAACACGCACTTGCTCTCTGAACGCTCACGCGGGAACTTGTGTCACCGTATAAGCAAAGGTGTTCTCGGGTGTCACATTATACATGCTGCCCCATGCGTTCCCGGCCTGGTCCTTGATTACCAGGTAGAAGGTAATGCCGCCCTTATCCACTATCTGACTGGTTACAACTTCACCAAAGTCGATGGTCCACTTCTGCTCATCGGCATCGTAGGTTACTATTACACCATAGGATTCAAACTGTTCTCTGTCTTCATCGGTTCCATACGGATTCCCTTCACTGGCATAGACGCTGAACTCTGGCAAGGTACCTTCAAAGCTGTGGTCTACTTCCAGTTCATAGAGGTTCTCATCGAATGCAGTCACTTCGAGCTTGAAGGTCTCACCGTAGGCTAGATTTACTACCCCCTCCGGCGGTGTTACTCCCTGTAATGTAGGTGCTGTGGTGTCTGTTGCAGTTGCTACTTCTACCGTCGCTGTATTGGTAATGCCAGCAATTACTTCCTCACTGGCCGCATTAATCAGGCTGAAGGTTATGGTGTACTCGCCAGCTTCACTGAATACCAGCGTCCAGTTAGTAGTCGCTGTGTACTGGGCCGGTATATCAAACCCACCTGCCGGTCCCCAGTAGCCGGAATTGGTAAAGGTGTGCTCTACTCCGTTGCTGTCTACTGCCTTGAAGGTCACATCACCAGCTCCCCCGGCGGCAAACTTGAACCGCACACCGTTGTAGCCAATGTCGCCCTTTACATCGGTGGCAAAGGTAACCGGAACTACTACTTCTGTACCAGCTACTACTTCAACAGGCACTTCATAGCTGAACACATAAGTGGAAGACTGTGGCCCTGCCTGTGTCACCGTATAAGCAAAGGTGTTCTCGGGTGTCACATTATACATGCTGCCCCATGCGTTCCCGGCCTGGTCCTTGATTACCAGGTAGAAGGTAATGCCGCCCTTATCCACTATCTGACTGGTTACAACTTCACCAAAGTCGATGGTCCACTTCTGCTCATCGGCATCGTAGGTTACTATTACACCATAGGATTCAAACTGTTCTCTGTCTTCATCGGTTCCATACGGATTCCCTTCACTGGCATAGACGCTGAACTCTGGCAAGGTACCTTCAAAGCTGTGGTCTACTTCCAGTTCATAGAGGTTCTCATCGAATGCAGTCACTTCGAGCTTGAAGGTCTCACCGTAGGCTAGATTTACTACCCCCTCCGGCGGACTTATTCCTTTGAATTCCGGATCAGTTGTATCCGGAGCTGGTTCTAAGGTTACACCTTCACCGATGACCACCTTGAATTCCTGGGTTGAGGATTCGTTCCACACTACGGTGGCAGTGAATTCCTGCCCGGCTTGGGTCACAAGCGGATACCACCAGAAATAGCCGTCGCCGTCTTCGATCATATTCCAATCATAAGTGATTTCACCAATAGTTACCTTTACAGTACTTGTATCAAAATCTACAGGTGCGTTGATTTGCACGCCTACACGGTTTCCGGCTGCTCTACCTAAGTCTTCGTCTGCCGGATACCATTTGATTTCGCCACTGGTAAAGGTTACGGTGTTGTCCTCAATGGTGTATTGCAGTTCCCCACCTGTATTGCCCGGGTCGCGTTCGATGCTGCCGGATACCTGCGGTATTTCGGCTGCCCTAAACACAATCTCTATAGCAGCAACTGCTGAATTGCTATAATTAGGTTTAATACCGATTGCTTTTACTGTAACAGTTCCTCCAGCGGTTCCTGGTGCAGTTACAGTAAATGGCCCCTCATACAATGTTGAACCTTGTGCTGGATTGGTTCCATCTAGTGTATAGTAGATGCTTGCTTGGCTTGTTGTTGTTGACAATGTTACTGTAACCTCAGCATTATTATCCAAGCCGCTAACATCAACCGGCTCCGTTGTAATACTAATAGCACTAACTACTGGAACCTTATCAGCCTCATCACCGCTAATATCTAAACTACCGCCTGATTCAACTGTTATGTTAGTCGGAGCTTTATTGGCTACCAGATTTATTGAAGCATTGACATTCAGGGTATCTATTGTTCCATTATTAGTAATAACTGTGCCACCGGCACCATCTTCGATATTAATTTCGCTTACCGTTGCACCTTCTGCCACCTGGATATTTACCGGTGCATTGGTAGTGATGCTATCTATGACTGCACCGGGACTTACAATTAATATCAGATTCCCGCTTGCATCCTCAGTCACTGTTACCGAACCCGGACTTCCGGTGACAGTTATCGTTGCTCCGCCTGGAATAGTAATGGTCAAAGTATTGCCGTCGGCTGCCTCTGTCCAGCTATTAGGTGATACATTGGCTATGCTTACTTTTCCACCTACGGTTACGCGATTCTCAAAAGAAGCATTAGGGGTATCCACAGTTAAATCTCCGGTAATTCTTGGTCCGGCATTACCTTTTAATACCGATGTCCCGGTTCCGTCATGCTTAAATGTAAGGTTTCCGGTTAGGGTATAGGCACCAAAATCAATAGTAAGGGAACGGGTTACGGTCGGACTAGCTGTTATATCACTTATGAAGGTTATGGTGGCGATACTGCGATTATTAAGCGCGGAGTCTAATTCTGCTGCAGTGCTTACACTGGCTTCAGTAACTGTGCTGCCTCCACCTCCGCCTCCGCCTCCGCCACCAGGAGTGGTTGCTATAGTAAAGGGAGCAATTAGGTCTTTGATTGTTTCGTCTTTGCTGCCGATGACTACATCAGTTGCAATGGTCTTTAGACCTTCTGACTTCTTGTCAGGATCAACAGCGAATACTCGATATCTGCTGTTTGGTAGGAGTATAATTTTAAACTGCCCGGCAGAATCGGTTTTAGATATGAAGGTTGGATTAGTGCTGAACACTACTTCTGTATTCTTAATCGCCTTGTTATTCTTATCAAGCAGTGTGCCCTGTACTTCCACGCCTTCGGTCAGTTTGATCTCGGCGGTAGTTTTACCCAGGTCCATTACGGTTACCTTGTCGGCAAATCCAACTTGTTTGCCTTTGATGACAGTAATATTATAAATTCCTTTTGCCAATTCCAACTGGAATATGCCGTTGCTATCCGTAATTCCAGTCTTCAAAACCTCGTATTTGCCGTCAGCGAAGATGTTTACGGCAGCCTTGTCCACTGCTTTGCCGTATGCGGTAACCCTTACTTCAAGTGATGATGGTGTAATCGGCTCTGCCGGGGGTTTTTGTACCTCCAAGGCCCGCTGCACTATCACTAGGGTTTCTGCTCTGGTCACCGGCTGCAGAGGCTTAAAAGTCCCATCCGGATAACCATTGATAATTTTGGCATCGATTACCGCTTTGACGCTCCCTCTGGCCCAAGCGGATACCTTATCAGCATCATTAAACTGAAGGACACCGTCTTTACCTGGGAGTTGAAGCAGGTTGACCAGTATCGCGGTTGCTTGCTCCCGGGTAACGGCACTGTTTGGTCGGAAACTGCCATCGGGAAAACCGGATATGAAACCGGCATTTTTACCTGATGCCGCCTGGCTGTAGTACCAGTCAGTTTTTTTAACATCGGTAAAAAAGGCTTCCGCGCCTGCATCAAAAGTACCAAACGCCTTATTTACAATGGTTGTAAACTCTGCCCGGGTAATAGAACGGTTAGGCTGAAAGGTACCGTCAGGATAACCTCCTATCACCCCGGTATTGAGCATAGTGATAATAGTACCTTCTGCCCAATGTCCGCTTATGTCAGTGGGTAGGTTTTGGTCGGCCCGATAGGTCGCCGGTATTGCGCCCATGACTACAGTGAATATAAAGCATAGGCTTACAAGTATGGCCATACTTTTCCGCTTCATGTTCATGCTTGTGTTTTCCCCCTCTCGGCTCCGGTTTCGCTTAATACATTAAATATGGAAAGTTAAAAAATGCCCGTTTCAACGGATGAAAAATCATCTACAGCTCCTCGACCCCAATGAAGTTTAAAAACCTACCTCCTTTCGCTGTTTATTGTTCATTCCAATCCCTCCTTTCCCATTGATTGCGCTGTTGGAGGCAAGGCCTGGCCCACGCAGACCAACAAAAAAACCGGCCGCAAACACTTACAGTGTTTACTGCCGGTCTGTTCTCTAGCTAGAGTTGTTACTCTATCTATCTAACCTACCGAATTATAGATTTTTTCTATATCTTGGTCCAGAATGATGACTCCGAATTGATCCTCTGCAAGTAATATGGTCATAGCGTTCAAAATATTTACTGCAACTTTTTCGGTTATCTTCTCCTGAAACAGCGGTAGCATCACTTCAAACAAGCGTTTTCTTAGCTGATCAATCTTTTCTATTCCCCAACCTGAATGAAGCAGTTGCCGTTCCAAGACAGTAAGAGTATCCTCCAGGTAGAAAACAATACACTTTTTAAACACCCGGACATAAGCGTCCTTGGGACCTCTTCCGGTAACATCTTTATGTATCTTTATCAAGCCTTCTCTTAACCAGGCTTCAAACTGGCCTACCGTCAAGATACCTCTCCCCTCCTGTAGTTCAACAAGATTAATGACCTGTGTGCTACAATAATAACCCCGGGCATTGACAATAGCATGTCAGTTGAAAAATATTTTTTACAGTATCGGGGAACAATTCCATACCATCCGACTGCGCTTGTGACAATTTCAACTCTTTAATTCCAGAAAATATTGGGGAGGAGTTGCCCTTGGTGAGGTACATTTCTGGGCGGTTGGATTTGCCCGACATTTCTAGTCCATTGAGCCGCGTTTTATCGGGTGTTATGCTCCCGGTTTATCCATAGAGCCAACCTTTTTCCACATGCTATGGAATAAACATGAAGCTTCAACTTCCGGCCATGAAGTTGCGGGAATCCCAAATAAAAACCGGTTGCAAACCCTTTAAATCTCGGTGTTTGCCACCGGTCTGTTTAATAGCCAGAACTTATGAAAGTCTATCTATCCAACCTACCGCTCCGCCGAGGTTCTCTATATTTTCCTCCAGTATGGATCATTCCGTGTGTCAAACCGCGTCTTCAAACTGACATGCCTGCGTCATACTCCTTCCAATAAATAACCCTGAACAACTTTATAACCTTCAATAAATTATACAACATCTCCAGTCTTTGACAATAGAATGCCAATTCCGTATTCTTTTACGATTTAAAAACGAACTACCGGCCGGCCTATTACTTCAAGAATGTTTGCAAGAATCCTTTTATTTCCTGCATTAATAACCGGATTGCATTTCGTTATTTTGATAAACGAGAGCTTTGTATGATAGGCCCGCGAAAAAATCTAATCCATGAACACCAAGGGAAACAGTCTTTTGAAAAACAATACAAGGGAAAGGTTTCGGGGAATGTACCTCATTTCTGCGAGCGTCCGGTGGGATTTGCCCCGATGAATCCATTGGCCCGGTTGGCATTCAGTTATATCCTGCGTCACAATACAGGAAATGCAATACCTGGTTTTCTATCCGTGAAAAGGGGCTTTGGCCCCCTTTTAATCATTCACCTTGTGTCCAGGTATGCTAGAATATATGTTGTGAATATTCAATTACAAGAAGGAGGTGAGGATACGCAAGTAATGATTAATTCACCAGCTCAGGACAACGTTGGGAAGTCGCCGTTGGGGAACGGTGTGGAATCCCACTGGCCACAATAAAAGATACACACACCCTTGTAACCATGCACTTCGCCACCCAGCAGCAAACAAAATGTAAGGTTGCAGAAGTTGACACTTAAAAAACCATTTTGCTTAAAGGAGGTATAGTTTTATGGCGACCAGAGACCGAAAAAATCGGCTCGAAGGAGCTCTTCCACGTCTCGCTGATTATATGAAGATGTGGGCCGAGAAGCTTCCCGACCATCCGGTCTTTATCCATCAAGATCAACCCATCACCTATCGTGAGTTATCCGAGCGTTCCCATCGATTGGCCAGGTATCTCATGAGCAAGGGGATTCAAAAGGGAGACCGCATCGCCTACATCATGACCACCAGACCGGAATGGTTTTACCTCTACATGGCGGCATCGATGGTTGGAGCCATCGCCGTAGGGATTAACTACCGCTATACGGCCAATGAGATGCTCTACATCCTTGAAAACTCAGAAGCCCGCCTTTGCATGACCCTGCACAGTTTAGGTGACATCAACTACCAGGAACGGTTGTCACAGATATTACCTAAATGCCCCTTCGTCGAAAAGATATGGGTGGTGGGCGGCCCTCCAGAGTTGCCCAACGCCATAGCCTTTGAAGATATCATGGAAAATGACTACGTGGAATACGAACAGATGCTGAAGGAAAGAGAAGCCCAGGTCGGACCAGATGATGGGCTGCTCATAATCTACACCTCGGGCACCACCGGCCAGCCCAAGGGAGCGGTTCTTACCAACCGCAATGTCGTCTGCACTTCCCTGATTCAGATAGATGAGTACTGTCCTCCCACCGGTGTTACCCATGAGGACGTGTGGCCTAATTATGCTCCGGCCAACCACGTCAGCAGTGCTACCGAGTATGGAGCTGCACCTATTGTAGCCGGCTCCACCATCGTCCTAAGTGAACTGTTCGACCCGGTCAAGACCCTAGAAGATATACAAAAGCACAGGATAACCATTATGGCCGGGGTCCCGACCATGTGGGCTATGTGGTTCAACCTTCCGAATTATAAAGATTTCGACCTCTCGGCAGTGAAGTTCTGCCAAATCGGTGGTGCCCCAGCTCCCAAGGAGATTTTGGCTAAGATGCTGGAGATAACTCCTTACTGCACCAACCCCATGGGGATGACCGAGACCGCTGGTCTGATAACCTACACCGATATCGGTGCAGGCATAGAGCATCTCAATCAGACCGTGGGAAAGATCCCGCCTGAATTAGAGATGAAACTGGTTGACCGTGACCGCAATGAGGTTCCTCCTGGCACCCCCGGCGAGGTAGCTTACCGAGGTCCGGTGGTTATGAAAGAATACTTCCGGATGCCTGAAGCCACCGCCGCCGCCATTGACAAGGAAGGATGGTTCTATTCGGGCGACATTGGGGTTCTGGATGAGGAAGGCAACCTCCGGTTGATCGGAAGGGCCAAGGAGATGTATATAACCGGCGGCTACAACGTTTACCCGGCGGAAATCGAAGAATACATTTCAAGGCATCCGGGGGTCTTGATAGCAGCGGTCGTGGGGGTTCCGCACCAGCTGATGGGCGAGGTTGGCCGTGCCTATATCGTACCTAAGCCCGGGGTAACCCTTACGCCGGAAGAAATGATGCGTTATCTGGAGGACTACCTGGCCGATTACAAGATCCCGCGGCAATATGTGTTCAGAGACTCGCTGCCTATGACTCCGCTGGGCAAGATCGAGAAGAAGCTGCTTAGGGAGGAAGTGGAAAAGGAGTTCGCCAAGTAGCAAACATCGAAATATAACAGACAAAGGGACGGTTCTCTGTTTGCATCCTCAAACTGAACTGCTCCCTGTCAAGTAGACAGATAAAAAAATAAAAACCATTTCGCTGGGCTCCGTCCATGACGGGGTCCAGCTTTTTATGCAGCGGTTTCGAGCGACTGTCGGTAAGTCATCGGAGACATTTTGTTTAGATTCTTTTGTCGACGTTTGTAGTTGTAGAAGTATATGTAGCTTTCAATGGCCGCTGCTAGGCTGTCGTAATCCTTAAACTTGCCAAGGTAGTACATTTCGCATTTGAGAATCCCCCAGAAACCTTCCATGGGTCCATTGTCGATGCAGCGACCGACGCGTGACATGCTTTGTGTCATTCCAGCCTTGTCCAATCTAGATTTAAATTGCTTACTGGTATATTGGAAACCACGGTCACTGTGAAACACGGGGTGGGCATTTGGATATTTGGAAACGGCCAAATCAAAGGTGTTAAATACGAGCTGGTTATTGTTGTGACGGCCCATAGCGAATGAGACTATACCTTTATCTTTAAGGTCGAGAATTGCGCTTAAATACAGCTTTTGATTATCTCCATACTTAAATTCTGTTATATCGGTCAGCCACTTCTCGTTAAGCTTCTTAGCCGCGAAATCGCGGTTCAGAATGTTCTCTGCCATAACTTCTGGGGTAGAACGCTGGTAGTGCGGACGTTTCCTGCGGATGACGGCTTTTAAGCCCACCAGTTGGGTAAGACGGTATATACGCTTGTAGTTGTAGCTGGTCTCAGATCGTGCGTTCAGCTCATCTGTCAGTCGCCTGTATCCATATATCCCGTTGAATTCCGCATAAAGATAACCAAGCTTGTGCAGCAGAGCTTCGTTCTCATACTCACGGGCACTCTTACTGCGGTGAAGCCATTTGTAATAGGATGACCTGTTCAGGTTTAATATCCTGCAAATATTTCCTACCGGATATGATTCTTTTTCGTGCAGTTCCTTTACAACCATGTAAAGCCTTTCCTGTCGGATACCGCTTAGTCCCGCCCCCTTTCGAGCTCTTGGACTTTTTTAACACGACTACCTCCATTTCTTTTTGTTTGTTCTCGGCTTTGAGTATCCTGTTCTCTGCTCGCAGGCGCTCGACTTCAGTCATTTCGTCCAACTGCTTGCGTTTCCCGCGCTTGTCGATAAGGCCGTCTACACCCTTTGCTTCGTACTTGCGTACCCAGCTATATATCTGCTGGTAAGACACCCCGTATTTCTCAATTGCTGCGCCATAATCTTTACCCTTGGATATGCAATAGCTAACGATTTCAATTCGCTCGTTTAAAGTGGTTACTCGTCCTTTGGTCATATAGATCCCACTCCCTCGGCCTCCGGCGCTCCGAAGTTCTTTATGACCATTATACATAGTTATCCAGTTCCGGAGTTGCTTTTCACTGCGGATTTGATATCTCTTACATATCTCCATTTGGCTTCCTTCGCCGCGGAGATATTCTTCAACTGCTGCGGTTTTTAGCTCCACGCTGTATCTGCTATTCGAGGCTTGGGGTGCAAGCCCAGAAGGTCCCATAGACTCATAATTCGATATCCATCGCCTTATACTACTCTTTTTTACTCCACATTCCCGAGCTATACTGGCCCGGGTTCCTTCTCCTCGCTTGTATTTCTCAACAGCTTCAACTTTCATGTTCCAATCAATCCGACTTCTTCCCATAAAAACACCCCTTTGTGTAGTCCTGAATTTTTTTATTTCAGGTGTCTACTCAAAGGGGAGCATATCAAACAAGAGAACCGTCCCCCTTGTTTGGACATCAGACTGTTGGCAACATTTGTTGCCGTCGCAGACAGAACACCCTCCCCGGCATGCCGCCAAACGTACAGCCCAGTATAACAAACCGACAGCGCGAATAAAAGCCAGAATACCGCTTTCAAACAATATCTCGGGATTTCATCGCTGCTCGTGAAAACGTAGATAGTCGTTGCCGTTATCTGTCCCAGGGATACCGCGTATGTCATTTGCAGGAACATAGTGATTATAACTTGAATTAAGCTGTATTGGGTATTTCGATGGTTGTCAATTATTGTTAGCCAACAACATCTTTTGTCTATATTGAATAATCGTGAAAGGAGTAGTTACATGGAAATTACACCGACTGAAAATAGAGGGATCGACCAAGATCTCTTTCACACGTTATGTACTCGATTCGAAGAAATCCCAATACACACGACTCTGGGCATGAGCCTTATTTATTTGGGGCCGGGGGTAGCGGCTATGAGAATGATTGTGGAACCAGAATATACAACTATTAAGGGAAGGTTGCACGGAGGGATAATTGCCTCTTTATTGGACGATGTTATGGGATGGTCTTACAATACACTGGGTAAGTTCGGCAATGTAACCGTTGACATGACCATAAACTTTTTTGCTCCCGTTTTCCAAGGAACGGAACTTAAAGCTGAAGGTAATGTGATACATGCCGGCAGGTCTATAACAGTAACTGAAGGCAGCCTGTATGACAATACAGGAAAGCTTATCGCAAAAAGCAGGGGAACATTTTTTATTACCAAAAACGCAGAGATAATTGGAGCCAATTAAACAAGGAAGCAAGTCTGCCCTTCAGGGTAAGTTCACCAAAAGAACCGCGTACTGAGCGCGGTTTTTGAGCTCATGCGGGCAAGCGGGGACGGTTCTTTTCTTGCGCATTATCTCCTCACCCTTTATAATCGGGCTTACTCAGACTCGCTGATCCTCTGAACAAGCTCTCCCAGTTCATTTAAACTTAGAGGTGAGTTCTTTCTTAGTTTGCAAGTCATTTCATTTCGGTGGATTTTATTCTAAAACCATCCTCTGCGGTATGCAGGATGGTTTTTAATAGTGGAGTTATGTATTTTCCGTGTTCATATGGAGTGTGATGAACCTTCCTTCTTTTTTTGCGGTTCTAATAGCTCCACCGCATGTTGGTGGATATGGTCATTGATTCCTGCTGGACGTTTCCGGAGAAAAAAGTGAGGAGCATCTCGTCGCTGATTTCAGCGGTATCGAGATGCTCCTTCTCGAAGCAGATGGTCACGCCGATGGATTTCAGAGCAAGCTTTATCCATGAAATTAAGATAGGTGCCCTCTGCTACCGTAAAAGTTCCATTGCGGCAAGTTTCACTAATCGCCGCTCAACAGGGTGCCGATGCCCGTGTTGCCCAGCAAGCTGCCTTCTCCCTTACCGCCTCTCTTGCCCGCAGAAATTATGCGGTCAGCCATGCGGGAAAAGGGCAATGATTGCAGCCAGACCGTCCCCGGCCCTGTCAGGGTGGCCAACACCAGGCCCTCACCACCGAACAGAGCGGTCTTAACATCGCCGGAGAACTGAACATCGTAATTCACCGTCTTTGTTAAGGCCACCAAACAGCCGGTATCCAATTTCAGCGTCTCCCCGGATGCCAGTTCCTTCTTGATGATGGCTCCGCCAGCATGCATGAAGACAAGACCGTCACCCTCCAGCTTCTGCATGATGAACCCCTCACCGCCGAACAAGCCCGCGCCGATCTTCTTCTGAAACGCGATGCCAACGGATACGCCCTTTGCCGCGCACAAAAAGGAATCCTTTTGGCAGATAAGCGTCCCGCCCACATCGGTCAGGTCGACAGGGATCACACAACCGGGATAGGGAGCGGCGAAGGATACGCATTTCTTATCATGACCGCGGTTTGTGAAGGTTGTCATGAAAAGGCTTTCACCTGTGATTGCGCGTTTGCCGGCCGAAACCAGCTTCCCCATTATCCCCTTGCCCTCGTCGCGACCGGATCCGTCCCCGAAAACCGTGTCCATCAGGATGGCGCTGTCCATATACATCATGGCGCCCGCCTCGGCTACAACTGTCTCTCCGGGATCGAGCATGATTTCTACGAACTGTAAATCCTCGCCGTATACCTTAAATTCCACCTCGTCCGCCCGTTTCATCCGCACCGTCTGTCCGCCGCCCGGCTGTGCCGGGTTGCCGCACGAGGGGCAAAATTTTACTCCATCCTGCATCCGATTTCCGCAATTACCACAAAACGCCATATGTATCTCCTCCCTTTTTTTTATAAAAATTTATTGACCTTAGTATATGCTCAAAATCCCCGGCAAGCTTGTTAACACTGTTGCTTGTTTCTATAAAGTGAATGTATATTCCTTCTTTTTCCATCCCTCCTTAATACTGCCATCGAAGCAGGCCTTACCGCCATCCTATTTGTATGTGAAAAATCCTCTTTGTATGTGGAAAATCCTTTGCAGCTTTCAACAAATCGACATACAAATAAAGGGCTTCAAAGGGAAATACTTCCGGTAATTTCGCGCTTTTACATTCGTGGTAAGGGGCAGCTGTTCGCCGCCAATCCCGACGCGTTGGCATCGGGATTGGATTGTCTGCGCTGGATGCTTTATTTCGGCGCTTTCTCATAGGTTCTGACCGATAAAGCTATGGCTTGTTCCCTTGTTGCCATGCCATATCCGGCGGCCACCTGCGCCGGCGTGGTTGCCTTTGGCATAAAGTTGCCTTTCGCGTCGCCGGTTATAATACCGGTTTTACTCATATATTTCGTCGCTTCAACCGCCCAGCTTGAAATGTACTTCTGGTCGGGAAAATCCTTAACGCCCGCTACGCTGTAATCCCCTTGAGGGTGAATAGCCTTAATTGTTCTGAACAGCATGGCCGCGCATTGCTCCCGGTTGATCAGCACTTTGGGGGAAAAGGCGGTTGGGGAGGTCCCCGCGGTGATACCGAGGTTATATGCTTTCAATATTTGCGGGTTTGATGTATCCGTAAAGGGATTCGGAGAAACCGGCTCGCTTTTTTGTCCCGTAACCTTTTCATATAGCAAAACGGCAAGCTCACAGAATTCTTCCCGCGTAATGGGCTTTGTCATATCGGCGCCCTTCAATATGGCGGGGATCAGGCCGAGATCATTGGCTTTCTGAAGCTCGGACTTTGCCCAATCGGACGCTTCCTTGTAGAACGCGCCGGTACCGATAGAAGCAACGTTTGAAAACGGACTGTATATATAATATTCGTTGCCCTCGCTGCCTTGATTGACTAAATAGGCGTATCTCACCCGCAAATGATAGACATTTGCCTTGATATCGACATTACCAGCCGCACCGAGGTCCACAGGATCGCACAGAACGTCATCGGTTACATAATTTCCGGGTTCATCCAATTCTTCATTAAAATTAATCCCATTCCCGTAAAGAACCTCGCCCATGTCATAGAGCCATTTTCCGTCACCGATCTTCATATCAATCTGATACTCTGCACCCCACTCTCCATGTTCGACGCCGTATCGCTGCAGTTTCCATATACTTTGAGGGTTAGTCCACTTAAGCGCAAAGTAGGGTCTTCCATCTTGCCATTTCTTGAGCTCCACCGTCAGGTTTTGAGGGGCCTCAAGACTGTCGCCCGTCGGCAGACCGGCTGCGAATGCCGCACTACCAGCTATACTTAAGATTAATGTAACCATTACTGTTAAGGCAATTAATCTCTTCTTCATTTTTTCCTCCTTTAATAAACCGTTTTTTAACTATACATTGTCACACTTTCTTTATGTACAATTACCTATAGTTAATTGGGCTAGCGGTTATTCGTTATTTTGACTCCTGGGGGAAGCTCAAAGACATCATCCGGAACCGACCCGACCTTGAGATTCTTATACTCGATTGTAACCCCGGCTATTTCATCTTCTATCCGCAGCGGGATACCGTATTTCTCTGATACCCACATTTTTGCTCCTTCCTGCCCTTGTTCGTCGGTCATAGCAATTACTTTGCACTTATGTCCATCGTAGGTTTCGGTACCCACTATCTTCATCGAGGAAAGATCCAGATCATCGGAATAATTGGTGGGAGAGTCATACGCGCCTAACGCTTGGGGGTCGAAAGTCGATAACATAGCCATGTCCATACCCTCAACATATACTAAATTCTCAGCCTTGGCAGTATCAAAAATGCTGATGATCGTCTCGTCATTCACCGTCATTTCATTTTTCATCCGGGTTCCTTTGACCCAGGCTTTCCCTCTAGCTTCCTCCTTTTCTCCCTCCGCGATTACAAATTCATAATACAGCTCATCAACTGCGCTACCTTTGGCAAAAAGTGCCGAGAGTTCTCCACCTTTGTCCGAAGACACGGTACCGGATGATTCTGCCGGCTGCTCGGTATTGTTACCGCCACCGCAGCCCGCGACTAGTAACACGGCAGATAGTATAAAGACCAAAGAGCATAATACAAATTTTTTGGGCATTAATTTTGCCTCCTTTCGTTTTGTCTATTTGTCTGAGATTGAGCGCACCATCCTCTCGATTCTGACAGGATCTGTAACACTGCTCACCTCCTTACTCACGGCAAAAACACAATCACGCCGTGGGCGATTTTGGCGTCATAGGCCGGAACAGGAAAAACAACAACCCTATTGAAACGTTCAGGCTCCGCCGCGCTTTGCTGCATAATTCCTGAAAACATGGAAAACGGGTTCTTTAAGTCCTCCAAAAAGAAGGTATTCCCGGCAAATACCCCCCTGACGGCGGCAGCTAGTCGCATATCGTTGATCTTGTGTTGAAGAATGCGGACGGCTCCTTTTTCCAGATTCATAAACCGCGTTTTTGTTTCCGCGGCAAAAGCCTGATTAACTATTTCCAGCGTATACTGCGGCGTAAATATGACGATGGGATAAGGGAAAAAATCGATGATTTGAGAAAACAGCCCGTCATTAGCGATAAGCATCTGAAATTTTTTTATCATCTGACCTTGGATCTCGGTTTTTTCCTCCAACATTTTCTGTACCTTTGCCAGTTCCTCAAGCAACTGTTCTTTATTTTTCACCCATATAAAATCCCCTTTCCATACAAACTGCCGATAGTTTTCATAACAGCCATCCATATTCTATTAAACGACCAGTTGGGAGGATAGGCTGAATATGCTTAAAATTAGTACGAAAAAAATTATTTTTAAAAGCAAAGGAACCGGGCTTTCGTGCTAAACAAAAGCCCGGTTTCCTCTTATTATTTAATAAGGTCTATTTATTTTACTTTGACATTTTCCGATATACAGACGGGGAAACGCCTACCTTCTCTTTGAATAATTTTGCGGAATGGCTGTTATAATTCATGTTGCAGGCCGCAAAGGCTTGGGCGATGGAAAGGTTGGTATCCAGAAGCTTCTCCTTCAATTTGCTGATTTTATAATTGATATAATACTCATGCGGTGTTACGCCGGTATGCTTCTTAAACAGCTTTGTGAAATGTGCCTTGCTGAGGCACGCCGCCTTTGCCGTTTCACCCAGGTCAAATCCTTCCAACCAGTGGCTTTCTATGTATTGTCTGCCCCGTCCAATTTCTTCTCTCCCCCGATATATTTTTTTAAAAATAAAAACGGCGGCAAAATATTCTACGGCACCATCAGCGTTTACCAAAGGAAAACATGTAATGTCTGAGCTTATGGTCTGTATATCTCTATCTTCCACGTTAAAATACCGGATCATATCTTGATAGGGCGCATTGAAATCGGTAAGATATACGGTTTTTCCTGTCAATACCTGCCTGACCTGATCCATAACGCCAAGCTCACGCACGATGGGATCCTCAAAAACATTGTATTTACCCACATGGGATTCCACGCTTTTGATGCCTATCATATCCAAGGCCGCTTTGTTAATCATCCTTGCCGTCCCATCAAGGGAGAAAATCTGAATCGGATAGGGGAAGAACTCGATTACTTTCGCAAGCAGTTCTTGTTTTTCAAAAAGAGACTGGAATGATTCAGCTAAGCTCCTTTGTGCATCCTCAACCTGATCTTTCATGGATTGACCCTCATTTCTATTAACCTGACATTTTCCGATAAGCGGAAGGGGAAACGCCGGTTTTTTCTTTAAATACTCTGGCGAAATGGCCGCTATAGTTCATATTGCAGGCGGCAAAGGCTTGTGCGATGGAGAGGTTGGTATCCAGCAACTTCTCCTTCAATTTGCTGATTTTATAATTGACATAATACTCATGGGGGGTTATGCCGGTATGCTTCTTGAACAGTTTTGTGAAATGGGCTTTACTGAGACCCGCCGCCTTTGCCGTTTCGCCCAAGTCAAATCTTTCCATCCAATGGCTTTCTATATATTCTTTCGCCTTTTCAATTTCATCCTTGCCGCGATAAACCCTTCTGTTGATCAAAACTGCCGCGACATATATCACTCGTTTTTCATCATCCAGAATAGGGAAAACCGTGATGTCCTGGTATACGGCCTCCACATCGAAGTCCTGTACGCCGTAACGCTCCGCAATTCCTTCCAGAGGCACTCTGACATCCGGAAAAAAGACGGTTTCGCCACGAAATGCCCGCTTTAACGCATGGAGCTGACCTGTTGCGATAACATCAGGATCTTTAAATACATTGTATTTCCCGACAACCATGTCCGGGCTGATAGCACTATATTCGGTTAGCATAGCCTTATTCACCAGCACTGATGTCCCGTCGGGAGCGTAAATCTGAATCGGATAAGGGAAGCACTCGATGACCCTGGCAAGCAGTTCTTCTTTTCCGAAGAACGTTTTAAACGACTCAATAATATCGTTTTGCCTGTCTCCTATATTTTTTCCCATTCCTTGTCACCTTTTTACGTACCTGCCGTCCTCAGCCTTTTCTGCATCCTTGGGGATCAGCCACAAATTATTGATGGCGTTCCTTCCTCAAGTAGGCGAGTTATGACTGAGTGGCGAATATCATGAACGCGTTTATAGGCAATCCGGCATTTTTTGCGCGAGCCTCAAGGTCTTTCGGATCTCTTCTTACTTTTGAGGTCTTCCGTCCTGTCCTTGGAAAACCGGGCTCTTTTCAGGGGTCTTACTGCGACGTTACTCGATTGCGCCGTCGGAGCATCCAATCCTAGCGTTCATAAATAGTGGTCAACGGGATATCACCCGCAAAGTAAAAGATAACCGATGTAATATCATCTCAATAATTCCAGTCATAACGTTACATTCCATATGGTTTCATCGCCGCAAATATTACGAATTTTAATTCTAAAGGGTTTTTTTTCGCTCTTGATGCTTCCGTCCCAGAAAACTTTTGTCTTGGTTCCATTGATAGTTGCATAGCCGAGCTTGTCAATTCTAATTTCACTGTCGCTGTGCCAAACTCCATTTTGATTGGTACAGTCAAGTGAAAGGTATTCAATCAGTTCAAGACCTGTTTCACTAATCAAAATAGGGGTAAATTTCTTCTTACGAGGTTTAACATCTTCATCATCTTCATGATAATCATCGTCTTCCGGATCTGTTTCATTATAAACGTTTAATGTGTTCGCATAACCTTTTTGATTATACTCATCTATCTTGCGACTAACCCTGTCGCTTTGAAAATTGATTATTTCAACTTTATACTCGGGAATAATCGATTCCTGCACTATTGATATTTTAAATTCCACGTAATCCTCAAAAACCGCATCGTCTAATACCTCTTTTAAATCACGAAGCTCAATTTCAATATTGATGTCTTCATCATCTTCGATAAACTTTTTAATTTCGTTCAGATTATCAATATCAACATAATAAACAATCACTTTTTTTATGTTAGGTGGAAGGTCCGGAATTGCTTCACGCATAATGCGAAACATCATCGCCTTATCTAGCAATTTCGAACTGCTGTCCATCAGATTCGGGACATAGACCGGCACTAGCCCCAGCTTGCTGTCTGATACAGCTCCTTCCCAGAAACTATCAAGACTGTCTTCGTTTTTAAGTCCGGGTATTATTCTTTTTAAATTCTCCATTGTTTGCACCGGATTGCGGTATAGAGATACTCCGTCCATAATTTCATAAACGTCGAATTCCGCTTTGTTTGCTACAAGCCTGTCGCGTGTTACCTGAATGGAATTAATGCCTATATCGCAATGGATAAAGCGGCGACCAAGCTTGTTTGCGACCGCAGCGGTAACACCGCTGCCGCCAAAAAAATCGGCTACAAGCATACCTTCATTGGAGGAAGCTTTTATAATACGCTCCAACAGTGATTCGGGTTTTTGAGTAGCATAGTCTAATCTTTCTGTTGCAACTGGATTAACAACATAAATATCAGTCCATAAGTTCTGAATTGGGCTTCCTTCCCATTCATCTAAGAATTGTTTCCTTTGTATTCTTTGATTTTTATCCTCCGGGAAATATAAACGTCCCTCTTTTTCATATTGTTCCATTGTATTTTTTGATACAGACCACCCATTTGCAGGAGCTTTATAACCTTTATACTCATAGATTAAAGACGAACTATATGATGGGCTGATAATAGGACTTAATCTATATCTCCTTCCGTTTTCATCCACATACTTAAACCTTTTTAAGTATTCTTCTTGCCCTTCTTTGCTTAATGGAGGATTAAAATTATATTCATCGCTTTTTGTATAGAAAAATATTGAATCCGTTACTATTCCGTATTGTTTTGTTTGGCCTAAATTCCCCTGTTTTCGCTTCCATATTATTTCATTTCTATATCTATCTTCTCCGAAAATCTCATCTAGTAAAACTTTAACATAATGCCCTATGTGATAATCTAAATGAACGTATATAGATGCTGTTTCGCTCATCACGCTCTTGATCGCCATCAAGTTTTCATACATCCAATTGAGATACTTTTCCTTATCCCACACGTCCCCGTACATTTTTTCTTCAAAAGCTTTCAGTTCTTCTATGTCAAGCTCCTGCTCAGCGCGGGTGATTGCTTCCGCAACCTTTGGATTGCGGCGGATATACACCTTTTTTGCATAATCTGCTCCGCTTGCAAAAGGCGGGTCTATGTATACGAGGTCTACTTCAATTCCCTGTTCTTTCAGGTATGCACAGGCAGAAACGCATTCCCCTCGAATCACCATATTATCGTTCTGGTTTTCTCCAACTGTTTCTACTTTTTTCAGTTCATACAAAGGCATACCTCGTTCAAGCCTTTTCTTTACGTCTCCTGCGCCTTTATATTTCAGCACCCGCTTAAAATTATCCAATATAGCCTGTCCTTCTATGGGCTCAGGATAATAAGGAACATATCTGATTGCCATTTACGCTTCCTCCTCAAAAAAATCTTCAATTGCGCTTACCATTCGAGTTATTCGCTCATCTTCTCTTAAACTATCTTCCAAATACAGGTATTTAAATCTCGGATAACCGGACTGATTTTGATTGATTTCTATAAACTCCTTCTCAACAAAAGCTCTTTTTGACTGGAAAATCTCGTCTTTGGCATATAAACTTCCTTTGGTTTCCACAATTATAGCTTTGTAAATTTTCTTATTCCTGCGTTTGATAATCAAAAAATCCGGCGTATACATACCGATATACCGTTTGTGGCCGGCGCTTCCTTTATAACAGCGGATTTTGAATTCTGTTAAAGCTTTATCTCCGTTATAATATATTTCCAGCTTTCGTTTCTTTGCGGAGGCTAATGTGAGCACCTGCTCCAATATAACCTTTTCAAAATTGCTGTCTGTTTTATAGGGCAGGTAATGGAAGGAACGATCTTTTTCGGGGTGAGAAATGTATTTAGCCTTTAGCTGTTCAAGGATATCCATGTTTCCCGTTTCCTCGGCAAGCTGCATCATCTGCATGGCCTTTTTGTCCGGCTTTAGCTGTCCTTTGTCTTCCAGAATGATTTTCTTTGTTACATCCTGTGGCGGATAATAGCTATCAGGTTGGGAGGTAAACATCGGGGATATCAGATTCTCAATTTTTAAGAGGCGGGCATCCTGTGGAATAACTTCTTCCGTTGTTTGCAAATTGCGCTTTTCACAAAATAGCTTGCGTATATTTTGATTGATGATCTGCATATTAAAAGCAGAACTGAAGTAGTGGATTCCGTTTTTAATCAGGGTGATTTCATTAAATACTTGACGCAAAAAATCATCATGTTTTCTTAATGCCGAAACCGGCAACATGCCAAAGCTTTCCCTACTAATATTATACAGCCAGTGGTTATAATTTGCAGGTCCCGTCGCTACCGTTTTTTTAACATCCGTATCTAGAAGCTTTTGCTCAAAATCCTGAGTTTTTATTATGACAGATAGCTTGCTTTCAGGGGTTATAACATCTGAAAGATCTGGATTTGATATTTTGGGGTTTTCCTCGATAATGTTGTCATAGTGTACTTTAAGCTGGTAGTAGTCAATTTTTGGAAGCTTTAAATATTCCATTCGGCTGTAACGCCTTATTTCGGTATTAGGCTTACTTGCCCCTTGCTCAAATTCTTTAATAGAAATATGATGCCTCTGCTCAAGTTGCATATTGAGCTTATTAGCATTGAATTGATTGAGCCATATCAATGCCGATTCATGCTTCCCTTTTTCAACCTGGCGCAAACATCTGCAGGAAGTTTGCAATACCATATTAGTAGGGCAATCACCTTTTTGAGACAAAATAACCCCCGTCAGGCTACGGCAGTCCCAGCCTTCTTTTCCTATATGCACAAGAAGAATTATTCGTATTTTAGAAAATGGCTTGTCTAAAGCTTCAAATTCAAGTTTACTTTCAGCAGGTATTGGATGAGTCTTATTTCCCTGATGGAATTTCAATATGTTCTCTTTTGGATCCAGTCCGTAATCTTCCACGACCTTTGCTACACAAGGGAAAACCTCTTCCTCTAGATAATCAATGGCACTTTTACGATTTCCTTTGCCGCAGTATATACCCAGTTTAGCTGTCAAGCCTTCCTCATAGGTTTTGTCTTTATATGTATTCAAAAAATCCCTTACTCCGTCTTCAATAATTTGAAGACTGTCTTCCTGATTTGAAATTTTCACAACCGGACGTTTTAAAAAATTATCAATTCCCTGAATTAACGGGTAATAATATACCGTATTGGATATTTCGATACTTTTTATATTTAACTTTTCCGATATTGCAACAAGATAAGCCTTTTCTAAATATGGAGTACCAGAAAACCCAATAACAGAATTGATTGTACAGTTCTTTTTCATCCAGTCGTTTACTACTGCTCTTAGTTTAATATCATTTGTTGAGGCATGATGCACTTCGTCAATAAAAATTGACATATTTGGTATTTTCCCAATCAGATTTCTGAGTTCATTTGCCTGTCTATCCTTTTCATCATCGCTTTGTTCAAATAAACTGATTTGTCCATTCTTTACTTCAACGCGGTCTAAAATAACTTTTTCCGCATTGGTTATGGCAACCAAACCCATCAGTTGTTCAAAAGGCTGATGGGCAGCAATTTTCTGTACGTTTGGATTTTTGGTTTTATTGCTTCTTTTCTCCGCTTTATTCTGATCTAGAATCTCAAATTTAATCATTCGCTTGATATCACTGGCGGCCGGATTGGGAATAATCCATAAGGGATTAAACTTTTGGATTGTTTTTAGGCTGGGTACCACAGAACTTTTCAACCCTGATGGCGCAAATATGAAAAAATTATGCGCAAATGCATTATTATCAGGCTCATTTACTGCGAAATACAAATCTAGATATATAAACGCTGCCATTAAATAGGTTTTTCCTGCTCCCATCGGCAAACTGAAAAGGTAATCAGTATACGACACGTCATAAAATATTGCTTTAAATATATCAGCAAAATTTATGTTTGCAGCATCTGTGATAATCGCCTTTTCCAGTTTTTCAGAAACCTGTTCTCCCTTATCGTTTTCTAATGTAGAATACTCATACAAAGCAAGTGCCGCCGGATTGGACTGCAATGTTTTCCTCACAGAAGCCGTAACTTCTAAGTCATCAACGTTTACAGTGTTAAAATAGCCTTTGGAAAACAATTCCCACAGAGGTCTGCTCCCACAGGCTATCTTTAGAAATAAATATGTCTTAATTGCATCAATCTGCACATCTCGCATTTCACCTTTATTAACTATGTAGGATATTAGTTCATTAACAGTACACTCCGAAGAAGAGTACCACATATCCCTCTTTTTCTGAATTATTTTATAAAACATAATTGGTTACGCTCCTCAATTCCCTTGCTTTGTCTATTGTAAGTAAGTCGCAGTCATTATTCCACTTCCGTTCGTGTTATAATAATGGCTGAATAAATTGAATTAGCGTTGCTATTGCCACAGCAAACTCGGCTGTTCCTTTTAGCATTTTCAAACCAGAAACTGCTGTTTTTAAAAAACCTTTTCTGGGTTTTTCAGACTTTACTTCTTCTTCAATAACTTCTAAATTGCTTTTCAAAATTTCAGCGTCGTCTTCTGACAAGCCGTCTGCGGTTTTTCGCACAGCTTGTATTAATTCTTCGAGTCGTGTAATATCAATCCCTACAGTATTGGTTGCTAATATAGAAGCATTGTCGTTGGCTATATTGACTTGCCCATTCTGTACCGTAATTGAATACGTAATTCTTTCATCAACCCCCATGTCAATTCCTATCTTGGTTAAGTACCTTTCTATATGGCGAATCAACACCATAACAACGCGATGATTAAATCCCTTAATTGTATCTTGATATTTTGAGGAAGAGGAATATCCCTGGGCGATAGAATGATGAATTTCAATGCCATTTTCAGCTATATAATTTAAGATTGCAAAGACATTCCGAACTTCCTCTTCGTCCGTATCTCCAAGAGCAAAAAAATACCTTCCGTAAGAACGATCGACCTTATCAAACTCCTGTTTCAAGTCTTGCTCGCAAGCTCCGCAATCTATTATGTAATCATAAATAATAGGTGTATTTTTAATAAATGAAACAAACTTTGAAACAACATTTGTATAGTCATTGTAATCAGCTTGCATAAGACGATTAGAAATACTGTTGAAATCATACATAATTTTTCGTAAATCTGCTCTATTCAACTTCATAATTTTTCACCCCACAAAACAGGCAGTAGCATCCGGTCATCTTTAAAATAGGTTTAACTTTCGCAGTGCGCTTGCAACATAAAAATGATATAATTTCCAAAGCTTCAATACCGGAATGAATAGGGTTTTCAGTCTCATGCTTCGGGCGTTTTCCAGCCTTAAATTCAACAGGCCCACGTCTAAATTGACGCTCCATTTTCTTAGATTTTTCATATATCATGTCCATTACCTTGTTTTGCACCATCGCCATAGCTAACTCCAATACATCATCTGTAACGTAGTTATCTCCCACAAGACCACAGCTTGGACAAAACAGCTCTAATACCTCATCATCCTCAATGTCAGAAGGAGTCGCCTTGAAATATGTTCCACAATTAGGGCATTGCAAAAGCACATACCCATCGTTATCTGTTGGTATAGAGATTTCCATGTGAAAATCGTCGCTCATGTTATTTCTTCCTCCATTTCAATTACCACCCATTGGCCTTCAAGTCGGTCGATTACAATCATGTTTCGGTCACTCAACCTCCGTGTTACTTGGAAATTATTTTACATTTAGTCATCAAAATCCTGCCAATACTAGCAAATAGACAATTTATAGACTCAGAAATAAAGAACTACAATTACCCGGGACACATTTCATGTCGGCACAACAAATACAAAAACCCCCATACCGTCTGGTCTGGAGGCTGTTTTTCTTGCTACCCACTTTGCTGCCGTGCTTACGGAAACATTCTGATATTACGGGATTCTTGCAGAACAATACTTGGAACTGTCATAATTTTCCAAGTCCCTGCTAACGCCTAGATTTAGGCTTTATGCCAATAAAATGGTGGAGGCGGAGGGATTCGAACCCTTGACCCCTGCGTTGCGAACGCAGTGCTCTCCCACTGAGCTACGCCCCCACTCGATTAAACCATTTCATTTTGTGCTAGGGCTTTGAATATCAGAGGAACGATCTGTTTCTTGCGGGACAGGACCCCTTTCAGGAAGACCTCTTCCTGCTCGTCGTCTCCAAATATTCTGGCACCCAGGTCGCTTCTCTCACCTGCAATCAGCAGTTGAGTGCCCTCTACAAATATATCAGTAACCATCAAAAACATCAAATCATATCCCCGCGTTTCGCTGATTTCCCGCATTGTTTCCTTTATTGCCGGGATGTGTCTCTGCAGGAGCGACATGTCGGCGGTCTCTATCTGAGCCACCGCAAAGGTGATGTTACCATACCTGTATTCTTTAAGATCTTCGTTGATTGCCTGGCGGGTATCGTCAATATCTATGGGAGACGCTTCCCGGAAAATCTCCCTTCCCCAGGACTCGATCTCCAGTTGGCTCAGGGCCGAAAGCCAATCCGCCATCTGGCGGTCCTTGCCGGTGGTAGTGGGAGAACGAAAGATCATGGTATCTGACAGGATTCCGGACAACAGCAGCCCGGCGGTAGCCTTATCCGGCACATGACCCTTCTCGCGGTACATGTCGGCAATCAGGGTGCAGGTGGCGCCTACTGGCTCATTGCGGAAGTATATTGGGGTGATGCTCTCCAGGTCACCCACCCGGTGGTGGTCGATTACCTCCAGGAGTTCCGCTTCCTCCACCCCGTCAACCGCCTGGGTTTTTTCGTTATGGTCCACCAGGATCACCTGCTTGCGCTTCATGCTCAACAGGTGATAGCGGGAGATCATGCCCAGAAACCGGTTCTCATCATCGGTAACGGGGTAATTGCGGAAGCGGGTTTTCAGCATCATCTCGCGCGCTTCGGCCACTGAGTCATGGTCATCAAAGATAATCAGGTTGTCAGTCTTCATAATCTCAGCCAGGCGGGTATCAAAGATGGCCTGTACCCTGGACCCGGCTTCCTCCGGGGAGCTAAGGTCAGCCAGGCCATCCATCAGCAGCATAGCCAGGTCGCCGATGGTGACCAGCCCTAACAAGCGTCTTTCAGCGTCAACCACCGCCAGGGTCTTGGATTTCCGGTTGCGTAGCAGGTTCCCCGCCTCCTGGAGGCGCATGTCCGGGCTGAGCACAGCATCAGGTTCCTCATCGGCCAATAAATCCACGACCCGGGCTCTAACATCGTTTATCCGCACGGGGGGCTTGATGCCCAGAGTTGTTAAGACATGAAGAGTCTCGCGATTCAGCTCCCCGGCGGTCCCGGCGATAACGTTCGTCTCCCCTTCCAACCGCTTCAGACCAGTATAGGCTAAAGCCGAAGCTATGGAGTCCAGGTCAGGGTTCTTGTGACCAATTATGATAATGGGATGCTTCTTCATAAATGCTCCTTTACAAATCAATGTTTTCGAACGTGGTTCCTTCCTCCCCATAATCAAACCGGACTGGATACCACGGTTTCGGCGCAACTGGTTCCTCGATTCCCGCCAGTGCCAGGATGTCGGTTAGAAAAACCTCGATTCGCGGTTTACCTGGTACTCCATGCGTTTCCTTAAGATTATCGTGTTCTCTGAGATAAGCCTTAATTCTGGCTCCCTGGTTCTCAATCCTCATTCTTCCCAACTCTGGGGGTATGTTAAGGTTACGGTTATTGATTACAAAATCGAGTATCAGGAGTTGTTTATACTGCATCGAGTTCACCGGGTCCAACCGGGATAGAAAGTTCGCCAGGTTGACATAGAGCCGCTCCCGTTTGGATGGGCGGCTCACCAAACCCTCAGCCAGGCAGTACTCCGCCAGCAACTCATAAAACCTGAAAGCATCTCCCGCAAACAGCCTGGGGATGCAGTAAGTCAGCGTATGGTCGAAGATGTGGCTGTTGTAATACCTCTGCAAGAGGTCATCGATTATTTTAAGGGTGCTCATTTCGCTGAAACTCAACCACCGGTTGGCCAGGACCTCATAAGGAGGGTAATCCTTGTAAACATAGTCCCATCGGGGTGCTTCCTCCCGAATCGCGGTCCCTTTCAACAGCTTAAGGAAACCAAGCTGCAGGTAGTCAGGCTGGAGAGCATAAACCCAGTTGAAGGATTGAGCCAGGGACTGGTAGTCCTCTTCCGGCAATCCAGCAATCAGATCGAGGTGAATGTGAATATTCTTCGGCTCCATCAGGGCTTTGATATTCTCAGCCAGCCGGGTGAGATCCTGACGGCGGTTGATTCTTGCCAGGGTATTGGGGTTAGTGGATTGGACCCCGATTTCAAACTGGAATCGGCCCGGTTTAACATCCTTCACAAAATCCAGCACTTCACTGCTGAGGGCATCAGCCACGATCTCAAAGTGAAAATTCGTTTCCCCTGGTAAACCAGCCAGGAACCTCATAAGTTCTAGCGCCCGGCCCGGGTGGCAGTTGAAACTGCGGTCCACAAACTTGATCTGGGAAACACCTGCAGCAACCAGGGCTGATATCTCCGTTCGAACCCGTTCCAGGGGAAAATAGCGCACTCCTCTGATGGTCGAAGAAAGGCAGTAGCTGCAGTTGAAGGGACAACCGCGGGCGGTTTCATAGTAGATAATACGCCTATCGGATAATACCGGTTCCGTACCGTATGGCATTGGTATCCGGTCCAAATCGACCTGCAGTTGGCGGTCCGGGTTTTCGTAAATACGTTCTCCCTGCCGCCAGGTAAGACCTGCAATACCCTCACCATTACGTCCGTGACGCCATGCCAGGAGCACCTCTCGGAAGGTCTCTTCCCCTTCTCCCCGAACCACCATATCAATGGAGGGTTGAGTTTGCAAAAGCTGAACCGAATCATAGCTGACCTCCGGCCCACCGGCGATAATAACCACAGATGGCAGGACTTTTCTAAGGTTTTGGGTCAGTTTGATGGTGTCCTCAATATTCCATATATAGCAGGAGAAAGCCACCATCTTCGGCTGGGCCCCAACTATGGTACGTAAAATATGGTCCAGGGATTCATTGATGGTAAACTCCATCACCAGGTGGTTCTGTTCGAATTCTTGTGCCACCCCGGCCAGGTACCTGAGTGCCAGGTTGGAATGAACATACTGAGAATTCAGGGTTGTCAATACCAGCACAGAATCACCTTTTTCGCACATCCCGCAGCCTTTTTAAGACCCAGAAGAGGACGATGGCAACCAAGGCCAGAATGATAAAAACATCGAACTTCTCGAATATCGAGCGTATGTATGCCCAGTTATCTCCCATTTTTACCCCGGCGTAGACAAATACCACCGTCCAGGGCAAGGAACCAGCAATCGTATAGATAAGGAAGCGCGGAAAATCCATTCTGGTAATTCCCGCCGGCAAAGATATGAAGGTCCGAACCACCGGCATGAACCTGGCCCAGAAAACGATCTTTGTTCCATACCGGGAAAACAGGTCATCAGCCCGCCGGACATCATGCTCGCTTATCAGAAAATACCTGCCGTATTTCAGGATGAAAGGACGCCCACCGTATGAACCTACCAGGTAGGCGGCTGTTGATCCAATGGTTCCCCCCAGGAGCCCGGCCATGACCGCTTCCCAGTAATTCAGGGCTCCCTGTGATACCAGATAACCGCCAAAAGGCAGGATTATCTCCGAAGGCAGTGGAAAGCAAGCGCTTTCCAGGGCCATTCCCAGGACTAAACCCCAGTACCCCCAGACAGCCATATATTCCGTGGCCAGAGCGTATAAGGCCTCCAATAATTCGAACATATTATCTCCCTACTGAGAGGTTCTGCTCAATGCTCTAATCTTCACCAACAATCAAAAATTCGGTTTCGAGATCAACCCCGAATTTCTCTTTTACCCGCTGCTGAACCTGTGAAACCAGGGCGAGAACGTCCCGGGCGGTGGCGTGGCCGCGGTTAACGATAAACCCGGCGTGTTTGGTTGAAACCTCGGCATCTCCTACCCGGTATCCTTTCAGCCCCAGTTCATCGATCATAGGGCCAACAAACCGGCCTGGAGGCCTCTTGAAAACACTGCCCGCCGACGGAAGCTCCAGTGGCTGCCTCTCTTTCCGCTGCCGGGACAGTTCCTGCATCTTCTCCTTAACCATGTGCGGTTCTTCGGGATGCAGCAGTAATTCAACCTCAAGCACCACATAGCGGTACCGTTGAATGCTGCTGGAGCGATAACCAAACTCCAATTCTGATTTTTTCAGAACCGTAGATTGCCCGGCATCATTGAGAACTGTTACCTCTGTTACCACCTGGCTGAATTCCCCGCCATAGGCACCGGCGTTCATGTATACTGCCCCGCCAAGGGAACCGGGAATCCCCTCGGCGAACTCCAGACCTCCCAGTCCCTTATCAGCCGCCATAGCGGCCAGCCGGGAAACCTTTATACCTGCCTGGGCTTTAACCTCATTCCCGTTGAAGTCAACCCGGTTAAAACTGTCACCCAGTTTTATAACCAGTCCCCTGAAGCCACCATCCCGTACCAGGAGGTTGCTGCCCTCACCAATGACCAGATAAGGCAGTCCGTTTTTCCGGGCCCAATCCAATACCAATGTTATTTCGGACACAGAACCCGGCATCACCAGGATATCGGCCGGCCCGCCGATCCGAAAGGTGGTATGTTCTTTCATGGGTTGGTTATACTTGATTCTTTCCGCTGGTATCAGGTTTTCGAGATTCATGGCATGCTCCCTGTTTCTATTTGGTGTCACCGGCCGCCTGTACCGCTATGGTTGGCGCCTCCGGTATAACCACAATAGCCGGATTATTCCCCACCTGCCGGTAAGCATATTCCAGCGCATCCTCGACTGTCGCACGGTGTGTCATAAAGGTTTTCTCCACCGTAGCCTGATCCATGCTGCTTACCAGGACCACCTGGCACTTTTCCAAGGTGCGGCATATGGCGTAGGCCTTATGCCCCCCCAGCTCAAAATTATGCAGAAACCGGTTCTTTATGTCCTCGGGAGACCTGGCCTCGTTTACCCAGCGGGCAAAGGTGTCCTCCCCCAGGCCCTCCTGACACCCGGCGACCAGGATGATAACTCCGCCGTCACGCACCGCCTGCACTGAGGATTCCAGGGCTTTCTGGGCCTGGTAGAGATTGATGTCCTTGGGATAGCCTCCACAACCGGCAATGACTATGTCCGCCTTGCTTTCAAGGTGACAGACGCTGGCTTCCTGACAGATTTCCACCCCTTTAAGCCAGGCCTGTTCCAGGTCGCCGGCTACGGCTGCGACGATCTGTTTACTGTCATCGGTAATAACGTTCAGTATGAAATCAACCCCCGCCAGACGCACACCCTCAAGCAGCAGGTCGTTTACCGGGTTATCCTTGATGTTTCCCAGACAGGCCCGTTCATCAGCCATCAGGGCGTGAGTGGCCGTAATGGTAGCGCGGCCCGCAACCCCGGGAATGACTGATTTGCGCCCTCCGGAATATCCGGCGATATAATGTAGGCCGATTACGCCAGTGGTTATGACAATATCGGACTCGATTATCAGGCGGTTGACCTGCACGTCAAAACCGCCCGGCAGTGTTCCCAGGCTTACCAGATCACGGTCCGGGCTGTGGTTAACCACCCGGCAGCGTTTACAAATATCCTCACCATACATGGACTGGCTTTCTTCAGCAGTCTGTTCGCGGTGGATCCCGTTGGCAATCAAGAGAGTAACCTGCTCATCCGCCACCCCGGCAGACCGGATTTCTCGTAAGAGGGGCGGCAGCATCTGGTCATAGGGGGTTGGTCTGGTTATATCATTAACCACGATTACCACCGACCGGGCGTCTTTTTGAGCAATTATCTCCCGCAATGGCGGTGTACCAATCGGGTTCTCCAGGGCACTCTCGACCATGGCCGGAAAGCCGCCTGCACTGGTAAAGCCTTTTCTTCTGAGAATCGCCTTCACGTTCCGGTCGGGTATTGAAAAAACTATTCTATCCTGAGCAAATTTCCATGTAAAATCCATGTCTACCACCCTTCATCCAAATATTATACCAGAGACCTCCTCCTGGACAAATCAACCAGCCTTAGAAAGGGGTAACAGTGTGATTCATGGGTCGGGGGTCAGGCACCAACTTCGTACATTACAGGCTGTTGCACCTAGAACGTCAGACCGAGTGAAAATGTAATTATGAAAGCATATTCACCATCTTGCGGCTCGCTCTTATTTTTCACCTGGTTTGACGGCTCTGCTGACATCATCAGGCATTTTTTGAAACCCGGTTCCGGTTGTGATACCGGGAACTAATAATATGTTATAATTAGGCCTGGAATTAAGTAAATCCTGCGATGGGGAGAGTGCGATGGAGCGGAATGCTTTGAAAAATCACCTGAAGAACATGTTGGGAGCCGACAAGGTCCTGACCGAAGACCTTGATCTTCTGTATTACTCTTATGACAGTTCCTTTCTGACCAAACTGCAGATGGCTTCACCGGATACAGTGGTACTGCCGCGTTCTACCGAGGATGTGCAGAAGGTCATGCAGTTTGCTTATGAAAACAGGATTCCCGTTACTCCGCGGGGTGCCGGGACCGGTGAGACTGGCGGCAGTGCGCCTTTGAGCGGCGGTATTGTCCTGGATTTATCCGCCTGGGACGATATTGTTGAAGTGGATGCCGCTAATATGCAGGTAACAGTCCGGCCCGGGGTGATTCATTCCAATCTGAATGATCACCTGGCCGAGTATAATATGTTCTTTCCCCCTGACCCGGGCAGCAGCAAGATGTGTACCATCGGCGGCATGGTGGCCAATAACGCCAGCGGGCTGCGTGCCGTAAAGTACGGGTGTACTGAACAGTACATCCTGGGTCTGGAAGTGGTTCTGCCCGATGGCCGCGTTATTACCACCGGCGGCATGAAATCCAAGGCCATTAAAAACGTATCCGGGCTTAACCTGACCAAACTCTTTGTTGGATCTGAGGGTGTCCTGGGTGTGATTACCCGCATCCGTCTGCGCTGTTTCCCCAAGCCGAAATCACGGGGTATTTTAATGGCGGTATTTGACAAACTGGATGATGCCCCGGCAACCGTCCTTGAGGTGTATCGCGCGGGTATCCTGCCCTCTGGTATTGAGATTTTGGATTCATCGGCGATTAAAGCCGTTAATGCTTTTAAACCCCACATCAATCTGCCGGAAGCTGAGGCCATCCTGCTCTTTGAAGTGGATGGCAATCCTCCCAGCGTGGAATGGGAAGGAAACACCATCGTTAAGATTGCTGAAAAACTGGCGCGCCAGGTGGAATGGTCCACTGAGCCCCAGAGGATGGCAGCCCTGTGGGAAGGAAGGAGTGTAACCGCGACCGCGGCTGCGCGGGTCCGCCCCGATGGAAGCCGCATCTTTGCGGGCGAGGATATTAGTGTCCCCCTGGCAGGAGTAGCCGACGCTTTACGGAGGATCCGGGAACTGGGTGCGAAACACGGGATCCAGGTGGTCAACTACGGTCATATCGGGGATGGAAACGTTCATACCGCCCCGGTAATTGATCCCGAAAACCCGGCGGAGGTTGAAAAGGTCTTAGAACTGGTTCATGATATCCACCTGCTGGCGATCGAGCTTCAGGGATCGACCACCGGCGAACACGGAGTGGGTGCAGTACGTCGTGAATATGCGCGCCTGGAACATGGACCTGCAGTTGATGTTATGCAGAGCATAAAGAAAGCCCTTGACCCCCATAACATTATGAACCCGGGAAAACTTTTTTGATGCGCAGGCAGGGTGAATCCGGCCAATACGTCCGTTTCACCTGTCCGAGCACTATACTCACATACATGTATAATCACCGGAAGTGTGGTTGAGGAGGATTTTGGTAGTGGACTTTCGAGAACTGCCCCCGGTTAAAGATCAATTGAAGAAGTGCGTTCGGTGTGGACGTTGTCGAACGGTATGCCCGGTTTTCGCTGAAATCAGGAATGAGACAGCCGCTCCCCGGGGCCATGTATTCATGGTCCAGGCCCTGCGGGATGACAAGGTACAACCGGAGACCCCGGTTTATGACCGGCTGTCCAACTGCCTCCTGTGTGAAACCTGTTCGATCAACTGCCCGTCAGGAATAGATATTCCGGAATTGAACAAAGCTGCCCGTTCCTTTATTTATGAGAAGAACCCTTCGGTTATCAAGGACCTTTTTCTGGACCGGATCTGGACCAATCCTGCCCTGATTAAATTAGGCGGCCTTTTTATGTGGGCAGTCAATAAGTCAGGTCTGCAGAAGGCAGCCCGCAGTCTTGGCCTGACCAAGCTCTTACCGGGTGACCTGTCCGAGGCCGAACAGATAATGCAGGATGTGCCCCGTCGTTCGGCTCGCAGCATACTGCCGGAGGTAAGTAAGGCCAAAGGTGAAAAGAAATACCGGGTTGGATATTTCCTGGGTTGTGGAACCGATCTCTTTTCTCCATCAGTCGCGGTAGCCACAGTCAGGGTGCTGACCTCGTGGGGCTGCGAGGTGATAATCCCCCGGGATATGAAGTGCTGCGGTGTGCCGCATGCAGCCAATGGTAAAATGGACAGTGCCCGGGAGATGGCAATTCATAATCTCAAGGTGTTTAACAGCCTGGACCTGGATTATATCGTAACCGATTGTGCCTCGTGTTCCGCGGCCATCTCGGAAAAGAGCCTCCACCTGCTGCTGGGCAACCAGGGCTATGATGAGGAGATAGAGAAATTCTGTTCCAAGGTCTATGATCTGAACCAATTCCTGTTACAGATCCTGGAGATCAAACCCGAGGGTCTGAAACCGGCCCATATTAAGGTTACTTACCACGACCCCTGCCACCTGGCCAAAGCCCAGGATATTCGCCAGGAGCCCCGTGACATTCTGAGAATGATACCGGGGGTGGAACTGGTGGAGATGGCTGAGTCTGACCGTTGTTGCGGGGGCTCGGGAACTTTCAGCATTACTCATTATCCATTGTCCATGAAGGTTCTGGGTAAAAAGATGGATTCAATCGCCAGGACGGGAGCCGATGTGATCGTCACCTGCTGCCCCAGTTGCACCATGCAGCTTAAACACGGCACCAACCTGTATAATTATCAGGCTCCGGTAAAACACCCGGTCGAGCTATTGGCAGAAGCCTGTCAGCCTGATATATAAGGCCAGAACGATTAACCGCCTAACCGTTCACAAAAAACATGGCTGTGCAATACTAACAATTGTTGCACAGCCATGTCCTATTGTTGGTCACCGTTGCTTCGGCTGGTCAGGTTTGTAATTTTCCCGGAAAATCCTCAGGTATTATATGTACCCGGCTAAATCATCATTTTCTGCAGGGTGTCTGCATCTGCCGCCCGTGCCAAAGCCTCCTCACGGGAGATCAATCCTTTTTGCACCAGGTTGCGCAGGCTCATATCAAGGGTCACCATACCAAATTTGGCTCCGGTCTGTATCTGATTGATGATCTGAAAAGATTTACCCTCGCGTATAAGGTTGCGGATTGCCGGGGTTGCCACCATGATCTCAAACGCCACCACCCGGCCCGGCTTATCGATACGCGGGATTAGCTGCTGCGCAACCACCCCTTGAATGCTGTTAGCCAGCTGTACCCTGATCTGCTGCTGCTGGTGGGGGGGAAAGACATCGATTACCCGGTCCACGGTCTGAGCGGCACTAGAGGTATGTAGGGTTCCAAAAACCAGGTGTCCAGTCTCCGCAGCCGTCAGTGCAATTCCAATGGTTTCCGGATCACGCATCTCACCCACCAGAATCACATCCGGATCCTCACGCAGGGCTGCACGCAGTGCAGTAGCAAATGATTCCGAATCCTGATGGATTTCACGCTGGTTAACCAGGCTTTTTTTATGCTGGTGCACAAACTCAATGGGATCCTCAAGGGTGAGAATATGGTGGTGTGATTCGGAGTTAATAAGGTCAATCATTGAAGCCAGAGTAGTCGACTTCCCGCTTCCGGTGGGTCCGGTTACCAAGACCAGCCCTCGGGGTCGCCGGGCCAGATAACCCAGGATTTCAGGCAGCCCAAGGTCCTGGAAGGAAGGAATCTTGGAATTTATCAGGCGTAATACCAGCGATACATTCCCCCGCTGCATGAAGGCATTGACCCGAAATCGACCCAGCCCCTCTATGGCGTAAGAAAAGTCCAATTCACCAACGGACACGAACAGGCTGTATCTTTCCGGAGGAATAACCTGGCGGGCCAGGTCCTCAGTATTCTGGGGAGTCAGCTTGGCCAGATACGATTCGTCCATGTTAAGCATACCCTTCAATTCCGGGTCATCAAATGGCATCAGAGAACCATGCAGGCGAAAAGCCGGAGCGCTGTTAACACTCAAGTGTACATCGGAGACCCCCAGTTCAAACGCTTTTTCCAGTATCACCCTAGCATTCACCTGTTTCTCAACCTCGCTTTCCCAGATTAATGAATAAGCAACGGATTCTTCTGACAACTGCAGTCAGCACTTTTCGGCACCCTCGATGTTCATCTCATGAATTCACTAAGAACCCATTCCAGGTTGTCACTCGCCTATTGCTCTGATTCGTGGCTTACGCAGCCGCCATTCAACTCTTGCGCTCCAGAATGCGCCAGGCTAGCTCTTGGAGAAACCACTTCTCCTCACCAAATACCTCTATGGATTGTATTGCCTGGTCGATACTGGTTTTGGCCATGCGCCGGGATTCGGCTAAACCGTAGATGGAAACATAGGTTGCCTTATCACCCCGGGCATCGCTCCCCGCAGTCTTGCCGGTTACGCTCTCGTCTCCCTCTACATCCAATATGTCATCGGTTATTTGAAAAGCCAACCCGAAGTGATCGGCATAATTGCCTAATGCTCTCAACTGGCCTTCGTCAGCCCCGAAAATCATGGCCCCGGATTTTAAGGCAGCTTTGAATAACGCTCCTGTCTTGTTCTGGTGCATAAACCGCAGGGTATCACCATCCACAGCCTTATTCTCCGACTCCAGATCCACCACCTGCCCCGCTATCATCCCCCGGCTTCCGGCAGCTCGGGCCAGTTCATTCCAGGCTCGTATAACATTGGACGGCATAATTTCCTGGTCGTCGACCAGGTGAGCAGGCAATTCAAAAGCCTGTGTAAGGAGAGCGTCACCCGCCAGTATCGCCAGGGCTTCCCCGAATACTTTATGACAGGTAGGCTTTCCCCGGCGCAGGTCGTCGTCATCCATCGCCGGAAGATCGTCATGTACCAGCGAATAGGAGTGGATCAACTCGATAGCACAGGCCAGGGGCAGGACCTTTCTCATATCTTTCCCCACAAGCCTGGCACCTTCCATGACCAGAATTGGCCGCAGACGTTTCCCTCCATTAAATACCGCATAGCGCATCGCCTGGTGGATAGCGGCTGGTTTGGTCTCGGCAGCTGGAAGCAGCCTATCGAGGGCGGATTCCACCATATCCCTTCTGCTCTTCAGTTCCTGTTCAAACTCCATATCCGACTCCTTTTTTTTGTTCAGGTAAAAAAAGTAGCAAACCCTTCTTACGTTTCTGACTAATTTAGCCAGATATGTACACTATAACGTGATTGTTTCCTGAATACCAGGAAAAATGAGAGTAGCAGCCCAAAAGAAATAAGCACAATTCTTCTGCGCTGTACGTAGAATATGTATAAAAATGATGAGAGGATGAACGAAATGTCTTCAACGACAAAGATATCAGATGAGCAGCTATTAATTCTAACCGGAATCGCTGCCGCTTTATTGACTAGAGAGCTGAAAAAACGTGATTTGGCAGTATTGGGAAATCTCCTTCAGGCCTTGGGTTCATTGCTAACTACCGCTGCCGTAACGGACACAAAGCATCATTAAGCTCATGCCAATGCCGTCTGCTGCTCAGAGCAGTACCTCAAGCTCGCTGAATTGATGCATCCAGTTCATGGATGAAAGTGCTGCCTGTTCAGAGACCGGGCTCCAGCCCGGTCCTTGTTGTTTTATGATGAATCTAGTTCCCGGTTTTTACCTCCAGCCCCTTTTTCCTTCACAGCAGCACCTCTGTCTGCTCCCGAACGATGGCTGACTTCCTTTAATTACCTCTCGATTTCCAAACTTGTTACTATATATTATAGGATTATGTGCAATATTGACATTACTGTCTCAAACCATGGCTCATATTGTGTCTAAATGGATCTCGCGTTATACTGTAATCAATAATCGGCAAGGAGGAAACCCATGAACAATAAGGAACTGCGGCGCAAATGGGAAGAACTCCACAAAAATCCCGACAGCAGATCAACTTTACGGCAGGAAATCCGGGATTCATGGGAGAGAAGTTTTCAATACCATGTCAACCCCTTGTTAAAAGAAAACCCCTATGTGCTTAACGGTTCTGATTTTCGGCAGGCCCTGGACAATGCCAGTCACCTGGTTGAAACATCCCTGCCGGTAATGAACATTCTATCGGAGTTTGTTGCTGGAACAGGTTTCTTAGTATTACTGACTGACGCCAATCACTGCTTGCTAAAAATCATTGGCGATGACGATACTGTCAAATGGGCCAACCGGGGACTCCTGGTTGAAGGTTCGATGTGGTCCGAGGATCTTATTGGTACCAATGGCTGTGCTCTGAGCATTGCCCTCGCCCGGCCGATTTCAGTTTACGGTTATGAACACTTCAGTCTTTTTTCCCATATTGCCACCAGTTCTTTTGCCCCTATCCTTGATCAGGGCAAAATCGTCGGCAGCCTGGGCATGGTGGCTCCTTATGACAAGGTTAGCAACCACTCATTGGGTATGGTAGTTGCTTCAGTAATGCACATACAATCCAAAATGAATCTGGAGCGGGCCACTCGTTACCACGAAGTAGTTATGGATTCCATGTCCGAGGGAGTAATGGTAGTAGATTACAACGGCATTATAACCTACATGAACGGCAATTGCGCTCGTTTTCTGCAGCAGCAAAACCAGTCGGTTATCGGCCGCCATATATATGACCTGCTCGGTTACAGTCCTGATAACCAGTACTTTATCAACATCGTTACCCAGGGACGGGTGATTACCGATGAAACCGTTCTGCTCACCATAGGAAAGGACAAGGTTCAGTGTAACGTTACCTGCAATCCCCTTAACAACCCGGACCCTTTAGATGCGGGTACCGTAGTCATCATTCGGGAAATCCAGCGCATAAACCGGCTGGTGCGTAACTGGATCGGCGGAGGGGCCAAAATGACCTTCCAGGATATTGTCGGCAACAATACGAAGTTTCAACAGGTTATCAATATTGCCAAAGCAGCAGCTTCTTCCTGTTCCAATGTCTTGCTGCTGGGTGAAAGCGGCACGGGGAAAGATATTATTGCACAGGCGATGCATAACGCCAGTACACGCCGAAACAATCCTTTTCTGGCCATAAACTGCGCAGCTTTACCCCGGGAGTTGATTGCCAGCGAGCTCTTTGGTTACGAGGAAGGAGCCTTTACTGGAGCCAAAAAAGGCGGTAATATCGGCAAATTTGAGCTGGCAGATCAGGGCACCATATTTCTCGACGAGATTGGGGATATGCCCCTGGACCTGCAAGCATCCCTGCTCAGGGTATTGGAAGAGAAAAGCGTGATCCGCCTGGGTGGAAACAAGTTGATTCCCGTCAATGTCAGAGTCATCGCCGCCACCAACAAGGACCTGGATCTTGAAATCAGCCGCAATCGTTTCCGTCGTGACCTGTACTACCGTTTGGGCGTTATTAGGATAACCATACCGCCGTTGAGAGAGCGTCCTGATGACATCAGGCTGCTCGCCCAGTATCTAACCGAAAGTATCTGTAAACGCATCAATAAACCTCCTATGGAATTGTCATCTGAAGTTATTGACGCATTTTTATGGTTCGACTGGCCGGGTAATGTAAGAGAAATGCAGAACGTACTTGAAGGTGCTATTCAATTAGCAACCGGTTCATTGATTACCTTCGATCTGGTTCGAGACTACTTCAATCAAACAAGTGATCAGGATCAGGAACCGTTAGTTAAAACTGACAGCAAAGACCTTACGATTTCCGCGGTTGAAAAACAGATGATCGAAAGCTACCTTGAAAAATATAAATATAATAAGACCGAAGCAGCAAAGGCTCTGGGAATGTCACGCAGAACATTGTACCGCCGCTTGAAAGAGTATAATTTGTTGTGATGCCTTCCATCACCGGTATTGAAATAAGTGCTGATGCTGTATAATGTTGTATAGTAGGATTGTATGATAACCTGTCCCCGCAGGACATCATCCAACCGGTTTGTACGCATCTCTTGGGAGGCATCATGAATAGCAGAGACCTTACCGGTGATCTACCTCCACTCGAATTCACTGATATCTGTCGCGAGATTAAGGAAATAGATACTCCGGAAATGATTCATAGCGGCTCTGAGGATTTGTTTCGAACTCTTTTCGTTAGTTCACCCATCGGGATATTTATTGTCCAGGATGGCAAATTTAAAGCCGTCAATCCTCAATTCCAAGTCCTGACCGGGTATAACAGATCTGAGCTGTATAACCTTGACTCGATGACTATAGTCTTTCCCGACGACCGTAATTTCGTCCGGCAGAGTGCGGCCAGTATGCTGAAGGGACAGCAGACCACTCCCTACGAGTATAGAATAGTCACTAAAGACGGTTCGATTAAATGGATTCTGGAGACTATATCCTCCATTCAGTATAATGGGCGACCCGCTTCACTAGGGAACTTTATGGATATCCAAAATCTCAAGCAAACCGAAGAAAAGCTTCGCTTTCTCAGCATGCATGACCCGCTAACGGGACTCTACAATCGCATGTATTTCGAAGAGGAGATGAACCGAATTCAATCCAGCCGTTTTTACCCGGTGGGCCTCCTGTTATGCGACATTGACGGGTTGAAGCTGATAAATGATACCCTGGGGCACGACTATGGTGACAGGCTGCTGATTTCAGCATCTAAAGCAATAAGAAGAGGCTTTCGAGAGAGTGATGTCGTAGCAAGGGTTGGAGGAGACGAGTTTGCCATCCTGCTCCCCAATGCTCCCCTTCCGGCAGTGGAGAATGCCTCAAAGCGGATTCATGCGGCAATTGATGAATACAATACGGGGCAAAAAGTACCCCCGCTAAGCATATCCTGCGGTTTTGCTATTGGTATGAAACCATCCGTCAGCATGATTGACCTGTTCCGCGAAGCTGACAATAATATGTACCGTGAAAAACGTGCCCGAAGACAGACCATCCGGTCATTAATAGTACAGCGATACATCGAAGCCCTGCAAGAACTTGATTTTGCCGTGCAGGGACATATGCAGCGGCTGCGGCACCTGGTTACCGCTCTGGGTACCGCGGTGGGATTGACTGATGGCTCCATATCCAGGCTCAGACTCCTGGCCGAATTTCATGATATCGGCAAGGTTGGCGTGGACAGTAGAATCATTTTTAAACCGGCCAAACTAAATCCGGAAGAGACCATCCAAATTCGCCGCCACTGTGAGATCGGACATCGGATAGCGCTGATTTCTCCGGATTTGGCACCCATCTCTGAGTTAATTCTCAAGCACCATGAATGGTGGAACGGCCACGGTTATCCACTGGGACTGCGGGGAGAAGAAATTCCAATTGAATGCCGGATTATGTCCATCACCGATGCATATGATGCCATGACCAGTAACCGCCCGTACAGGAAACCTTTGCCACATGAAGATGCCCTGGCTGAGCTTCGCAAGTGTTCCGCTTCACAGTTTGATCCTCAACTTGTAGACCTGTTGAGCAAACTTCCCCAACCTGTATTTTCTGCCTCCACCTGATTTCCTTGCTGGAATATCCGTAAAAGTATATTATCTATCCAAGGAGGTTTACAATATGTTTGAAACTATTCAACCCGGCCTTTTTCGATTGGAGATTCCTCTGCCCGGTAATCCACTCAAAGCGGTTAACTCGTATGTCTTCAAAACCCCCGAGCGCAATCTGATAGTGGATACTGGAATGAACCGCCCGGAATGTCTCGATGCCATGATGACAGGTCTAAGAGAGCTGGATATTGACTTATCGAAAACCGATCTATTCATAACCCATATGCACGCAGATCACTCGGGGTTAATCTCTCACCTGGCAACCGAGACCTCCAGGGTTTTCTGCAGTCAGAAGGATGCAGACATCATAAACTCTAAGGATGATTGGCGGGACATGCTGGTTTTCGCAAACCGCAGCGGGTTTCCTCAAGACGAGGAGGCCATAAAACAACATCCCGGGTTTAAATACGGTGTCCGTGAGATAATTGACTTCACCATTATGGAGGACGGAGACCTTGTGAGTATAGGTGAATATGATTTCCAGTGTGTCTGGACTCCCGGTCATACCCCGGGCCACCTTTGCCTTTATGACCGGGACAAAAGAATTCTGATATCAGGGGATCACATATTGGGCAAGATTACCCCCAACATTTCTTTGTTTGCTGATGATTCCAACCCGCTGAATGACTACCTCGACAGCCTGGCCAAGATTTACAGCCTGGAGATTGACCTGGTGTTACCCGCTCACCGCAAGTTCTTTACCAATTGCCAGGCCAGAATTGACCAGTTGAGGCAGCATCACCACAACCGGGCGAATGCCATAATGACAGTCCTGCAGAAAGGTCCTCAGAATGCCTTTAGTATCGCTTCCCAGTTAAAATGGGATCTGAGTTACGAACACTGGGATCAATTCCCCATTTCCCAGAAATGGTTTGCCACCGGAGAGGTAATTTCTCATCTCAAATACCTTGAAGGTATGGGAAAAGTTAAACAGGATAAGAGTTCATTTGAAATCTGGTACAGTCTATACTAACAACCGATGATGCATGGGGTCAGACCCCGTGCATCATTCCTTTTCGATTAAAACCTCACAGCAGTCGTCCCCGTGGTTAAGATTCTTGAGGTGCTTGACTGATACAGACAGGCTTCGGGCGAACAACCCCTGAGCCAGCTGCTGGTAGGAGTGTACCGTAACAATACCGCAATCGGCTACCCCGGCCTTGGCAATCATTTTCTGCGTTTCGCAGTTGGTAACCCTGATTCTAATAGTGTCACCATCCAGGAACAACTGACGACCTTCCATTTTAAGTATCTGGCCCATGATATTAATGGCTTCAATATAGCTGTCCGGCCAAACCGGATCAGGTATGTAATCACGCATTTTCTTGCCGAAAACATAACCAAAATGGCGCCAGGCCTCTACATCCAATTCCCATGCTGTTTCAATTCCCAACCTTTTCGCTGCTCCCAGGAACCAGCCTCCATCCAAGCGGGTAATAGCATACTGAGCAATTTCTAACAACTTCTCATTCGACAAACCCATGCAATCATCTCCTTGACTGGTCGATTTGGACAATTAATCTATATGTCTATTATCAGTTTTTTGTATGATTGATGCCACCCATCGAATCATATTTTACTGAATTTTGCGAAATATAATTGCCGATTTAACATTATTTTGTATATTATCGTTGGATGATTTGCTATAATTTACTAGAGTAGTCCTATATTGAATTAACGATTTGAATCTTCGTGCGAAAACGACCATACCAAAAAAGGAGAGATTAGCTTGGATTATTTAACCTACAGCAATTTAAAGTCCTTTGAAAAATTCGCTCCGCATCTGGTCGAAACGTATGAGCAGGGCGTAATTTTCCTGATATCGGATTTAGAAAAGAATGTGGCGAAGTATCATTCCAAAATCTTCGATTTACCTGTTATGAAGGTTGGCGATCCCCTTGAAAAGGATGGGATGGCGGATACCTGCATCCGGGAGAAAAAGCCTGTAACTATGGATTTCGTAAGAGCGAAATATGGGATTCGTGTCCACGCAGAAGTCATTCCTATCTTTGATGACCATCAGCCCGATAACGTTGTAGGTACTCTCAGTATCATCTACCCTGCCGAGCCCGTTGTAGCAAGAGCCTTCCCTCACCTGGCTCCAATGCTTTCCGAGATGTTTCCCGAGGGAGCGTTTATCTATATGACCGGCCGCCACCGTTACAGCCACCGGCAGTCTTCCAAGAAATTTGACATGCCGGATCTGCAGTTGGAAGCTCCCATCCCTGAAGGTAGTATTCCTTGGGAAGTAATCAAAAACCAAAAGCCGGTATCGCGTGAATTGGATGCCAGTCACTACGGTGTTCCAGTCATGGTAATGACCTATCCTCTATTTGAAGAAGATAATGGAAAGCAAAAAATCACCGGTACTTTTGGACTGGCCTTACCCAAAACCACAGCCCTTAAGCTCCGTGAGATGTCCGACAACATGGCTAAAGCACTTGAAGAGATCGCGGGAGTTGTACAGCAGGTTGCCGCTTCAGCCACCGAAGTTTCCTCCAGTTATCAGAAAGTGGACTCCAATATTAATGCTGTCCAGTCCTTATCCAATAACATCAATGACGTCATGGGTTTTATTAAACAGATAGCCGATGAGACTAAGATGCTGGGTTTGAATGCCGCTATTGAAGCCGCACGGGCCGGTGATGTCGGCCGGGGCTTCGGAGTCGTGGCAGAAGAGATTCGCAAGCTCTCGGATGATTCGCGACAGACAGTTGTCAAAATCCGCGAATACACCAAGGAGATTAATGATAAGCTTGAGGAGACCTCATCCTTCTCGGAGGTTTCACTCCGCACCAGTGAAGAACAGGCCGCTGCCACTCAGGAACTGAACGCGAGCATAGAGGAGATTTTAGCTCTGGCTCAGGAACTTGAGGCTATATCGAGGATTGTCTAAAGCGGCCGCCCCGAGAAAACCTCTCCTAATATGACAACGCAAAATTTCCTGGCAGCCACAAAACGGATGCCAGGAGATTTTTTGTTGAAAGCAGAAAACAAGGCACCTGTAATCCGAAAATCACAGGTGCCTTGCTTTAATTGAAATTACTTATTCTGTTTAGCGATCTCCTCATCACGCAGGATCCTGCGCAAGGCTTTACCGGTATTCGTTCTCGGCAGTGGATCGGAACGAAACTCGATCAGGCGCGGAACCTTGTAGGCTGCCAGGTGTTCCCGGCAGAAGGCGATCAGTTCTTCTGCAGTTGCGCTTTCGACTCCTGGTTTAAGCTGAACGAATGCTTTGACATTTTCGCCGCGGTATTCATCAGGGACACCAATAGTCATTGCATCGGCAACTTTTGGATGTTTGACGAGAACTTCATCAACATCGCGCGGATAGATGTTGAATCCACCGGCGATAATCATGTCTTTGGTGCGGTCCACGATGAAAACATACCCGTCTTCGTCCATGTAGGCTATATCACCGGTCTTGAGCCAGCCGTCCTCGGTAAATACATGGGCAGTCTCTTCAGGTTTCCTCCAGTATTCTTTCATCATATAAGGGCTCTTCATCCAGATTTCTCCGCGTTCTCCTAAAGGAACATCGTTGCCATCTTCATCTACCAGGCGGAAATCCACATCAGTATAAGGAACACCGCAGCTGTTAGGTCTATGTGCGTTATAGGGGGTACTGATAGCAAGAGCAGTAGTCTCGCTCATTCCATACCCTTCAAAGAAGGAGAAGTCATATTCGCGGCATTTGTTGATCAGTGCCAGCGGTGCCGGAGCAGCACCGGAACCGCAGTAGATGATCTTTTTGTGCCAATCGATTTCATCCACCCGGGGGTGGTAGAACAGAGCCTGGATCATGGTCGGGACTGCAGGCCAGTAGGTAATAGATTCAAATTTATTCAGGGTGTCAAACACCTCATCAATATCAAATCTGGGAAGAATTATCATGGTGGACATGCTGAAGGCAGCCTCGCAGATGCAGCAGATTTCCCCATAAATATGCGAAAAAGGCAGTACGCTCAAAACATTTTTGTTCTCCGGACGAATGTTGTCTATACAGCCACAGCTCCAGAGGACGACATTCATCGCCCCGGCGGTTAAATTGTACTGGGTCAGAACCGCTCCTTTGGGTATGCCGGTAGTTCCACCGGTGTACTGGATGACTGCGGGATCATCCCATTTGATATCGACGAGGGGAGGACGCTCTCGCTTGTCGGTTTCCAGTAACTGCGAGAAATGCAGCCAGCCTTCTTCAAGCCCGAGCTGTTCAGGAGTGCTGACCGGAGTGTTAAGCATGAAGTCTGAGAGCCTGGTAACTATTATCGTGGGGATTTTCGCTTCCTTATTCAGTTCCTTGAGCATAGGAACCAGGGCATCATAGGCGATCAAGGCGGTAACGTCGGCGTCTTCCAGCAGTTCTTTCAACTCTTCCTTAGTGTACAGGGGGTTAAGGTTGACGACGACGGCCCCAGCCATGAGAGTCGCCCAGTAAGCGATGACAAACTGCGGGCAGTTAGGCATCAGGAAACCTATCCGGTCACCCTTCTTTATGCCTTTTTCTACAAACACATTCGCCAGACGGCAGACTTTCTGATACAGGTCACCATATGTGATTTCTGCTCCATAGAACCAGGTAGCGGCCATGTCAGGGCTGTAAGCAGCTGCGTTGCGGAAAGTGTAGTACGCGGGAACTTTCGGATAAGAGAGAGTTTTGGGCGCTTTCCAGTTATAACTATCTAGCCAGAACTTACTTTCGTAAACCATTTCGATACCTCCAAAAGCATAAATCAATATTCACTCCATGAAAAGTACAATAATGCAAAAACTACGCTGAAAAACCACCCCCTTCGATAATATCGCGGTACGGCGGTTGACGCTTGTACCATGGCTGTAAATAGATAGGGTACTACGGATTCACCTGTTCAGGCGATTATGGTTTGCCAGATAAAAGTAAATGCAATTGTTATGCCAAAATTGATGACAGAATTAAATAATTAGAGAAACCCGCCAATTAGCGATTTTCTGATAACAACGAATTGCCGCCAGATTCAAAATATTTGTCGGCCAATCTCATTATGATACCCTGTCTGCTGTTGATGGTGTCTGATTGAGACTGGAACCGAAAGGGAATTATTCCGGGGAAGAATTGATGGATGTAAAGTAATTCGTCGTTTATTCCTGTCTACGCTGGCTTAAAACTGTTAGTATGAATCGCCTTCAAATACTTTTTTCATTACTGTCATAGAACAATGGATAACCGTAACATGAGTCACCCTTTGTTTGGTATTTGTATATGGGAAAGAATTACTGGCGAACCCTGAGAATAAGCGGTAAAGTATCATTATGAGACTATGTAGACAATTGGGACGAACAATTATTTGAAACATACGTTGCAGTAAGGGGTGCGGCTATGATTAAGAGTGTTGAGGAAGGAATACGTATCTGGAAATCGCTTAGGGAGACAGGAGAGTGTGAGGGAATCTCAATTTCCCAGGAAGTTCGTGACTCATGGCTGCGCAGCGAAGAATACGGGATAAACCCTTATAAGACCCGCTGTGATGTAGTGCTGACAGAAATCGAGCTGGGAGTTAGGAAATCTGGCAACCGGGCTCTGCTGACGCACGCATCCGCTATGATGACCAATTTGCGCAGGTATACTGACGGATCCGGATATCTATTCATCCTCGCTGATAACCGAGGATATATCCTGGCCCGAACCGGCGACAGAGAGGCCATTGAATATGGAGACAACATGAACTTGATCGAAGGGTCCGACTGGTCGGAACGGGTTATGGGTACAACTGCTGGTGCGGTAGCCGGCATTGAACGTAAACCGTTCCAGCTGATCAGCTATGAGTACTGGTGCCTGTTACCGCCATTTGCTATAACCTCAGCGTGTCCTATATTGGATACCGAGGACAATCTTATCGGGATACTGAATGTCGGTGGACCTTATCACCCTATTAATCGCCACACCATGGGAATGGTAGTTGCTGCATCCCGGGCCCTGGAGAGACAGTTAGCTCTGCAGAATGCTTTTGAACAAAGCGAGATGGAAAGCCTTTATAAGACAACTATCATGGAATCAATGTCTGACGGGGTCATGACCCTGGACCGCAAGGGCAGGGTCATGGTCATGAATAAGCTGGCGGCCCAAAGCCTGGGAATCCCTCCGGGTCCCACACTGAACAAGACTCTTCAAGAATTGATGCCGCCGCATAACGAACCGCTCTTCTCAGCGATTTCCGATAACAGAGAGTTCAGCAAGCTTTTGGAGATCCAGCGCAAGAACGATCGGATCAAACTGACCGTAAGCTGCACCCCGCTTTTAAACAAGGATAATAAGGTTTTGGGAACCGTAGTCATTCTCCAACCAATTCATAAGTACAAGCGCATGATAGAAAGAGTATCCGGTGCTCACGCCAGGATCACCTTTGATGACATAATCGGAAATAGCAGCGAACTGAATTATGCGCTGAGGCTCGCGGAAATAGCTTCTAAGTCTGATTCCAATGTTCTTCTGCTAGGTGAAAGCGGTGTGGGCAAGGAGATGTTCGCCCAAGCAATCCACAACGCCAGCAAGCGCCGCGATGAACCTTTCTTTGCAATTAATTGCGCTGCCCTTCCCCGGGAACTGATTTCCAGCGAGCTATTCGGCTACGAGGAAGGTGCTTTTACTGGCGCCCGCAAAGGGGGCAATCCTGGCAAATTTGAACTAGCCGACCAGGGTACCCTCTTCCTTGACGAGATCGGAGAAATGCCCCTTGATTTGCAGGGTTCTCTGTTGCGATTCCTGGAAGAAGGAAACATTATGCGTCTGGGAGGGCGGGAGGTAATGCCGGTGGATGTCCGCATAATCGCCGCCAGTAATAAGAATCTGAAGGACGAGGTCATGAAGGGGCATTTTCGTCTGGACCTTTATTACCGGCTGAAAGTAATTGATATCGAAATACCCTCTTTGCGGAAGAGAAAGGATGATATCCCAGGCCTGGTTGAACATTTTGTTAAAATAATCGGACCCAGGCTGGGCAGGAAAATAACCAGTATTGACCCCAGAGCCATGGAGGTTTTTCTCAACTACGACTGGCCGGGCAATGTCAGGGAACTGAACAACGTTATTGAACGAGCCGTTAACATCGTCAGCGGTGATGTGTTAACGGTAGACGCCCTGCCTCCTGACATCAAAGAGGATAACGTGAAATCGCCTATTAAACGGGAACAAAGCCTCAATAAGGATGAGATCGAGAAACGTCTGATAATAGATTGCCTCAGAAAACATAATGGCAACCGAAATCTGGCTGCCAAGGAACTGGGGATTTCCAGGGCCACGATATTTCGAAAGATCAAAAAATACTCGATCAAGTAAGGATTAATACCACTCAGGAAACCCCGTGATTGTTCCAGTTCCCCGGCGGCAACCTCCAGATACGGCGTCCTTGCTCCCGGCTTATCTTGAACTACGTAAGATGCACAGGTGCTTTCAAGCCGTTTGCTCACCAGACAATGCCAATCAATTGAAAAGGCCCGCTCCTGTGAAAAGGGGCGGGCCTTCTAGTTACGTTAGTATCAGGACCGGGACGATTTTTTAGTAATCGAAGATCTCATCCGGGGCTTCAATTACTGACATATCACCGATCTTGATCAGTTCGGCGACAAACCATACATTGGGCACTGCGTTGTTCGCATACCAGCGGGCGGACATGACCTTGCCCAGGTAGAAGTTGTAGTCATAGTGGTCTTTGCCCAACTCAGCCATGCGTTTGAGGGCGATCCTTGCTTGATCCAGCAGCAGGTAACCGCAGTACAGCTGTGCGGTAGCCGTCAGGATCCGGCGTGCATACACCGCCATCAATTGAGCTTTGCCGGAAGTTGCATATTTCAGGATGGTTCCCTGAAGCTCATAGTAAGCTCCCAGCGCTTTTTCCAGATGTGCCATCTCCTGATCGAGGCCTTCCAATTTGCCCTTGTTTTCAGCAATGAAATCCGCAATCTCTTTCAGCAGAGCGGCAAAGTCCTGACCCTTGTTCTGTCTCCACTTGCGTCCAATCAGGTCCATGGATTGAATGAAGTTGGTTCCTTCCCAGATGGACCAGATCTTGCAGTCACGGGTAGCATTGGCTGCAGGATAGTCTTCACAGTAGCCATAACCACCATACGATTGCAGGGACTCGGCAGTCAGAATCCAGGCTTCGTCGCTGGGATAGGCTTTGCAGAGCGGGGTTATCATATCGATTTTCCTTACCGCCCAGGCTCTTCTTTCAGGATCCGGAGCCCATTCCCTGATATCCTCATAGTAGTATCCTCTGGCCAGGAGTGCCCGGCAGGCTTCGGTAGTAGCCTTGTTCATCAGGTACATGCGCTTCACATCTTCATGCTTGTCGATAGTTACGCGACCTGCTTTGGGGTTGGTCATCAGACGACCCTGAACCCGCTCACGGCCATAGGCTACAGCATTCCAGTAAGCATTGGCAGCTACAGCGGTGGAAAGGCGTCCGGTATCCAGGCGGGCTTCATTCATCATGTTGAACATCTGCATAATTCCCTGGCCGAAACCATTCTCGTCAGGAGGATTCCCCAGCAGCCAGCCACGGCAGTTGTCATTTTCACCAACCACCAGCTGGGCGGTAGCTGAACCTTTCAGCCCCAACTTGTGCTCAACGCCAGCGCACTGGACATCATTGTCCGACAGGCTCCCGTCTTCATTTACCCAGAACTTGGGCATTATGAACAGGGAAAGACCTTTGGTTCCCGGTGCTGCTCCATCGACACGTGCCAGGTAAAGGTGGACAATGTTTTCCACATCATCGCGGTCACCGGCGGTGATGAATATCTTCTGCCCTTTCAGCTTATAGATTCCAGGCTCATCGGTGGGGTATGCCTTGGAAAGCAGATCGCCAACATCAGAGCCTGCACTGGGCTCGGTCAGGCACATGGTTCCAGACCAGGTACCGTCAAATAGTTTAGGAAGAAATCTCTGCTTTTGTTCCTCGGTGCCAAATTTCTGAATAACCGCTGCAGCACCGGACCCTGAGCCTACATAGGGCATAAAAGCCGGGTTGGCAGCGGATTCGATCTCAATCAGCAGTCCATTTAAAACGGTGGGCAGAATGCCCTCAGCATTATGATCAACGTTACTGGTTCCCCAGCCATTGTCCTGCATATACTTGTAAACTGCATGGAACGATGGGGGTATATAAGCCTGGCCATTTTCATAACGAACTCCGATGTTATCGCCCTCTTCGGCGGTCGGAGCTATAACCTCGGCTGCAATCTTGCGAACCTGATCGATAATGGTATCGAAGTCATCCTTGCTGTAGTAATCTTTAAATTTGTCAAACGCCAGGATCTCATCAACCGGAAGCCATTCGTTAAGGATAAATTTAATGTCTCTGGTGTTATAAGAATATTTGTATGACATGCGTTTTTCAACCTTCCCTTCTCAAACCAGATTTGTTAAAATCACTGCCTGCTTTGTACGGCAGTCGTTCTTTCCGACACCCTGTGGCCTAACCACCCCCTTGTAGCAACAACCATTCGTTCTTTGCTCCGAAACACATCCCGTCACGAGATGTCGTAACCAAAACCTGTATTTTGTCGACACCGTTTGACAGATATAGTATGTTTTCTGCAATTGTCTCTTGTTTCCTGCTTTAATGAATAACCGTTATTTGGTATATGTTTGTCGCCGCCCGGAATCACAATCCGTGTTAAATGGTTTGTCTGCTACAAATGAGTGGTTAGAGGGTCTGAACTTTAATCATTGTTAGGGACCTGGCGTCTGCCAGGTCCCTATACAATGCTGAACTACCAGGGCATTATTAATTTATTTAATTAGTTCGAATATGGTGGCCGCGCCCTGGCCGCCGCCGATGCACATGGTTACCATACCGTACTTAACATCGCGTCTCTCCATCTCATACATCAGGGTAGCGGTCAGTTTGGCTCCGGTTGCACCCATGGGGTGTCCCAGGGCGATGGCACCGCCATTGACGTTAACGATATCCGGGTTTATTCCCAATTCCCTGATGCAGTAGAGGGACTGGGAAGCGAAGGCCTCGTTCAGCTCAATCAGGCCGATGTCCTTGAGTTCCAGGCCGGTCCGTTTCAATACCTTGGGTATTGCAAATACCGGACCGATACCCATTTCATCCGGTCCGCAGCCGGCTACCGCGAAGCCCACGAATTTCAGCCGGGGCTTGATTCCCAGTTCGAGAGCCTTTTGCTTCTCCATCACCATGACAGCAGCAGAACCATCAGTAGTCTGGGAGGAATTGGCCGCGGTTACGGTGCCGCCGGGTACGAATGCCGGGCGGAGCTTGGCCAACCCTTCGAGGGTTACATCATGCCGGATACCTTCTTCATAGTCATAAAGGATCTCCTTGGTCACCGGCTTGCCATCAGGGCCCAAGGTTGTGATCTTGACCGGTACCGGTACGATCTCATCCTTAAATTTGCCCGCATTTTGAGCAGCAGAAGCCTTCTTCATACTGTTGTAACCAAACTCGTCCTGCTGTTCCCGGGTAATGTTGTAGCGGCTGGCTACGTTCTCCGCAGTCTGACCCATGCTGGTGTAGACCTTGGATACCTCAGGATCCAGGACCAGGTCCGGGTTAGGTCTGGTGACCCCACCCATGGCGACCATACTCATGTGCTCGATGCCACCGGCCAGCACAATGTCACAGCGGTTGGCTATGATGCCTTCCGCTGCAAAGGCGATGGCCTGGGAGCCTGAGGAACAGAAACGGTTTACGGTTGTGGCGGGTACAGTTATCGGAATTCCTGCATAAAGAGCAGTTATCCGGGCGGTGTTCATGCCGCAGGATTGTTCCGGAGTGGCTGCACCCCAAATCACGTCATCTATCATTTCAGGCTTAAAATTGGGCCCGCATCTTCTGATAGCTTCTTCCATACAAAGTTTGCCAAGGAATTCTGGCCGGGTGTCTCTCAAGGTACCCCTGGGAGCCTTACCACCGGCAGTGCGTACTGCTGATACGATAACAGCTTCTCTCACTTGTCTTACCTCCCCGATTTATTAATCCTTGCCAAAAACCTAGTTGCGCAGAGGCTTCTTAGTTTTCAGCATGTAAGCGATGCGCTCCTGGGTCTTGGGCTCGCCGCAGAGGCTCACAAAGGCTTCCCTTTCAAGATCCAAGAGGTATTGCTCAGTTATCGGTGCTCCTTTGATGACATCTCCACCTGACATAACATCAACGATCTTGCAGCAGATCTTCCAGTCGTACTCGCTGATGACTCCAGAGAGCTTCATTCCCATGGTTCCGACCTTGATAAGGGCGGTCTCGTTTTTGCCAGGAGCCGGGAACGGTCTGCTGACTGGCGCTGCATATCCAGCTTCCACCATGTCCAGAACCCGTTTCTTAGCATCGCCGAGAACAAAGCTGGTGTTCATGCTGATGCCGTCGCTGGGCTTCAGGTATCCCATTCCAACAGCCTGCTTTGCACTCATGGACGTTGCAGCCTGGGCAATATTCTGGAAGTAGGCCATGAGGAAGTCTACCGGGTGAGCCATTGTCCCCTTTATTCTATCCAGGGCTCTTATGGTCATTTCCTTGACACCGCCGCCAGCTGGAATAAGGCCTACGCCAACTTCAACCAGACCGATAAAGCTTTCAGCTGCCGCCTGTGCTGCTGAACCGTGCATAACGATTTCACAGCCGCCGCCGAGTGCTTTACCGAAGGGAGCCACTACTACCGGTTTCTCGGAGTATTTGAATCCCATAAAGGTGTCTTGAAGTTTTTTCAATGCTGCATCGATGGCGTCCCACGCTTTGAGTTCAATAGCCTGGGCGGTTCCATTCAGGTCTGCTCCTACGCAGAAATCCTTACCCGCACTGGTGATAACCATACCATCCCACTCGGGCTTCTTCAGTTCTGCCTGAGCCATAATCATAGCATCGATCAGCTCGGGAGGAATGGCAGAGTTCTTGGTGGTGATACAGAATCCGAGTACAGCGTCACCCATGTCATAAAGGGTAGCCGCGGGGGTGGAAAAGACCACTTTGTTTTGGGCCTTGAGTTGGGGCAGAATAATAACTTCAGGTTTGTATGTAACTGGTACATACTTCTTGTCTGGAATCGAATAGTAGTATTCAGTTCCATTCTCATATTTATAGAAGGCAGTAATGCCAGCAGCAAACATTTCATGGACCCACGGAGCCACTGAGCCGCCTTCGGCTTCAATGCGAGCCACATACTTCGGCAGGTCCAATCCGTCCCACACTCTGAACGGACCAGCCTGATGGTTGTAACCCCACTCCATAGCACGGTCGCAGTTGATTATATCGTCAGATATTTCGGGAATCTTCTTGGTGGCGTACTGCAGGGTGCTGCTATTGATCTTCCATACCAGTTCTGCTGCTTTGTCATTGCCTTCGTAGAAAGCTTCCAGTTTCTCGGGCAGAGTCTTGGCCGCCCTGGCCTTTTCAAGGCTCGGGAAATCAGCAGGTTTCTGGGGTACATACTCATAGGTATTAGGATCGAGCATCAGTTTTTCTTTGCCAACTCTCTTGTAGAAGCCACCTTTAGTCTTGTTCCCCAGGATACCCTTTTCTACGTTTTTCTTGAATATCTCGGGTACTACATAAAACTTTTTGTCTTCCGGATCAGTCAAAACATCATGTATCGACTGGGTACCGTTGACCGCGATATCAAGACCAACCAGGTCCATCAAACCGAACGCGCCGGTATTAGGTCTGCCCATGGCCGGACCGCATATGGCGTCAATCTCGGAGAAGGTCAGGCCCAGTTCATCCATCAGTTTGCAAACAGTAGGACCGCCCTGGTTGCCAAAACGGTTGGCGATAAATCCGGGAGTGTCTTTACACCAGACAATGCTTTTACCCAGTGTCCGCTCGCCGAAATCTGCCATGAACTGCATAACTTCCGGCAGGGTGTCCTTACCAGGAATAACTTCCAATAATTTCATGAAACGAACCGGATTGAAGAAGTGGGTTCCCATCCAGTACTTTCTGAATTCAAGGGGCATATCCTCGGCCATGGTGGTGATTGAAATGGTAGAGGTGTTGGAACTCACAATGGTTTCCGGTTTGATATAAGGAGCAATCTTTTTAAGTAAATCCTTTTTGATTGCCAGGTTTTCCGGTACAGCCTCTACAATCCAGTCGACTTCGGACAGCCATGCCAGGTTGTCTTCCATATTACCGCAGGTAACAAGGTCGGCGTCTTCTTTATTCATGAATTGACGGGATTTGATAGCCAGGGCCTTATTGTTTTCAGCGATTCTGTTTCGGAAGGCCGGGCTTTCCGCCTTAACTCCCTTGGCCTGATCAGCTTCGGTATACTTGGGTACGATGTCCAGAAGGTAACTAGGAATTCCCGCATTGGCTAGCTGCGCAGCAATACCACTCCCCATGGTTCCTGAGCCAAGAATTGCGGCTTTTCTAATCCTTTTCTTCACTGATTCTACCTCCGATCTTACAGGTTAATTCCTTTAGACTGGCACTATAGTTGTTGGTAATAATGGTGCCAACAAAGCTTGGGAACCCTTAAATGCTCTACAACTCCCTCCTTTCTGGACTGCTAACCTGTCCAATAATATGTGCTATGCAACTCCCATGCCAACCAGGGAACCGCCAAGAAACAAATATGCTAAGCCCGCCAGTCCCGGTTCCGATAGGAGTTTAGCCAACAATAGCTACAGATTGCTGCGACAGTAATCGACGCAAATTGCGCCTAGTAATTCCGTAACTGTGTCATTACGCACCATATTTGTGATGTATGTCACAAACCGATTCTCAATAATTATGTAATTATGTCACGATAAAGTAATTTAATGGCTGTTAGGTTAGTGTTGGTTTTTCTTGGATTATCCGGTCATTTCTTTGCAATAACTCTATATTTTTACATATTACAAGTTACTGCTAGTCAACGCTGGGAATGTATCATATTAAGACTTCTACTAATTTCCGATGTTTCCTCTATTTCTTTTTATATTTTTTGTTGTCGTTTATTGTCTATTTGCTTCCTGCGATAAAAATAAGATTAATCGGGCATTATGGATGGTCCTGCGGGATGATTTTTCCCACCAATCCCGGTTCATGTCCGGGTATTATCCGCCTGCGGCTGCCAGCAAAGGATAGTACCTTCCATACGCTGTCATACCAATCGCTCAAATCGGTATGAATTCCGGGGGGATAAAATGCGTGTTCCGGCTGGGGGGTGCAGGATATTCTGTTGCCCATCATATCCGTGTATTCGGATATTCCAGGATAGATGTTTAACCAGCAATAAAGCAGATCCCCGGCCAGCACGTATTTGCCCTGACTGGTATTAACCACTACCGCCTGCTGGCCCTTAGTGTGACCGGGAACCAGAATAACCTCTACCCCATCCTCCACTTCGTACCCGTCTCCCACCAGAACAAGGTCCAGGTGTTCTAACTCATCAAGGGTCCGGGGGTTATAGAGTGAACGCTGTATCGGTAAGGGCGTTTTGGCGTACTCCCATTCCTTCTTCTGCAATATAAAGCGGGCATGGGGAAACAGGCCTACATTATCGGCATGATCAAAATGCAGGTGAGTAAGAATCACGGTATCGATATCCTTTGGTGTAAGCCCGATTCCGCTTAATGCCTGAATAACCCCTTCCGGGCCCCCGACCCCGGTATCAACCAGAATTTTCTGGGTGCTCCCTTCAAGATAGAATACCAGTGCCGGACCTACGCAGGGTGTCATCATATCTAATAGATGAGTGGTTGCACCCTTCAATGAGCTCATCATACCGACCATGAGCGGATAAATGCGATACTCTTTAATGGTTCTCGCCCTCCCTGGGTGAATATTTACTGATCACACTTTCTTGCCAAGTTTACTACTACGCTATGGGCTGATATGATTCGGTGCGGAAATCATAATAACACCCGATCCCATCGATCTCTTTATAAAAAGAATCGCAGCCCTTGGCCAGCATGGTCTCAATCCGCTGTGGCACTGGTTTACCTTCTTCCTTCATCCGGGCTACAGTCTCTTTGACTCCCAGACTGTCCCAGGCTTGAAAAGGAGTAAGTCTCCAAAAATAGCCCCAGCTCATGGCGTTGTCAATGTCCATGATGGTGTCGCAAATCTCCAACACCCGATTGGCTGCATAGATCAGGTCACTGGCCACTACCTCCCAGGCAAACAAAGAACCCCGGTCATTCTTGTCGGACACCAACACCTTGAGCCGGTCGGCCGGGTTGTCCAATTTTTCTGCCGCTGCCAGGCATGGAAAATCAGGAGTTATCTTTTCCCGGTATTCCAGCGTATCCAGATCAAGAACCATTTCCTTGGTGGAGCCGTCTTCATTTACCACAGTTTTGTAATAACCCTGCCCAACTTTAGCCCCGAGCAGCCCTTTTTCGATCATCCGCTCCGCGTACTTGGGATACTGGAAAATATCCCGGCGCTCGTCATTCGGGACATTGGCGTAAAGATTTCGGGTCACATTGAAGTTGGTATCCAGACCAATGGCATCCGAGGACCTGAAGACCGCTGTCCGCAGTCTGGCCATAGCATGACCGCATAATGCATCCACTTCTTCTATCCGCATTCCCATCCGGGCGGCCAGGTGCATAGCATTCAAACTCGTCGCAGCACCCATACGATTGGCAATAAAATTCGGGGTATCCTTGCAAATAATAACGTCCTTGGACAGACGTTCGGTGCAGTATTCCCTCATGAATTCAACCGCTTCGGGAAGGGTCTCCACTCCGGGGATAATCTCCAGCAACCTGATATAGGTAGGCGGATTAAAGAAATGAGTTCCCATGAAGTGCTGTTTGAATTCGTTGGTCATCCCAGCGGTAATCTGTTTGATGGGAATCCCAGACGTGTTGCTGGTAACAATACTGTCTGAACGCCGCAGCTTCTCAATCTTAGCAAACAGCGGCCTTTTTATTTCCAGCTTTTCAATAATAGTCTCCAGAATCCAGTCATAATCTGCAACCTTGGGTAAATCATCGACCAGATTTCCGACCTTTACGCGAGCAAAACTCTCCTCGGAGGTAAAGACCGGACGGCGTGATTTCAACAGCTTGTTTAACGCGTTGATTGAGAGCTTGTTTCGCCACTCAGGAGAGGCATCGGTTAATCCTTGCTCCCTGTCACCGGGCGATAGTTCTGGAGGCAGAATGTCCAGAAGGAGAACCTCGATTCCGCAATTGGCCAGGTGAGCGGCAATTCCGGCCCCCATAACACCTGAACCGATTACCACGGCATTTTCAATCTTAAAACTCAAATCTGTTCACTCCTTTCACATACTTGTGCTCTGTAGAGATTTTTAATTGTCAATTGTGAATGAACCAGTATTAGTTGCCGAACTCTGCATAAAAATCACGCCCAAATAATGAGACTCTTAAAATAGCACTGACTGAGGCCGAATCTACAGGCTCAACCTCAGTCAGTCTATAAACGAATATGTTGATAGTCTAAGTGCAGGTGAGCAGCAACAATTACAACTTTAAGCTACGATCATCTTTTGGTTTCCAAGACCTAAGCGGACGCAGTAACACCACCCTCAAGCATAATAGTCTGACCGGTGATATATCTTGAGGCCTCGGAACTCAGGAACACCACTACTCCTTTTATGTCATCTTCCTCTCCTAACCTGCCAAGCGGCACCCGTGGAAGAACCAGGTGTTTGTTCTTTTCCAGAAGCCCGCTGCTCATGTGGGTGGGGAAGAATCCCGGGGCGATGGCATTCACATAAATGCCGTAGCGAGCCCATTTTACCGCCAGATCCTTGGTCATAGTAACCACCGCACCCTTGCTGGTGTTGTATGCAATGGTGTTCTGGGCTTCCGGGGGGGCACCATAGAAACCGGCCACAGAAGTGATATTGATAATTCTGCCTCCACCCTGTTCCTTCATCACCCTGGCCGCCATGGCCGAAAGCTGGAAAAGGCCGGTAACATTCAGATCCATAATCTGATGCCACTTGTTCATGGGATAGTCCATAGCATCCGCAGCCCAGGTGTAACCTGCATTGTTTACCAGGATGTCCAGCTTTCCATACTCCTTAACCGTCACATCAACCAGGTTCTGACAGTCCTCGGCCTTGCTGACATCGCAGGCTACCGGTATGGCTTTAACGCCGATATTCTTTAATTCCTTACAAATCTCAACACAGCGTTCAACCTTGCGGGCGGCTACCACCAGATTGGCGCCGGCCTCAGCCAATCCCTTGGCCATGTATGCTCCCAAGCCGATGGAGCCTCCCGTCACGACAGCTACCTTGCCTGTTAGATCGAACATGTCCCTGACATTCATGCCCTAACCCCCTTTAGTTCTTAGTCTTTTCCGGAGCCAGGCTTCCCCGTTAAAAACCGTTTGGGGTACCTGACACCTGCAAGCCCAAATGATTATTCTATGCCAAAATTATAACATTACCATTATCTAAAGAGCATGTTCGAAAAACTGCATTCAAAAAAGCATGAGTTCATTACAAACCAAATAAGATTCATTGGGTAAGAGTATGGCCATCAGGGGAAGCGGACAGGGCAAAATGTAAATGGCAGTTAGATACGCGAAATACCGGTATCGCATTGAAACCTTGATATTGTGCTTGACTGTAACAACAAGCTGTTACTAGATGAAAAATCGGCAAATGTGAGTTATGATTTGTTTATGTGAGTATAGTGTTCGGTAAGAAAAGCTTGTTCATCCCATGATTCTGAGAGGAGGAATGGCGTTGGCCGAGATTCGAAAGGATTTGATAAGGGACAACTGGGTGGTAATAGCGACCGGCCGGGCGATTAGACCGACAGATCTTCCGGTACCAGCCCAGGGAAAGGCATTAAAAGCTCAGGGTTTCTGTCCATTCTGTGAAGGCAATGAAAGAGTTACACCCCCGGAGATAATGGTCAATCGTAAGCCCGGTACTGAGGAAAACGGCCCTGGTTGGACGGTTAGAGCCATCCCCAACAAATTCACTGCATTCAGCCTGGCAACTGAATTTGCTACCAAAACCAATGGCATCTATTCCTTCATGACCGGATTTGGTTCTCACGAGGTGGTAATTGAAACCCCGGAACATGATACCGAACTTCACCAACAACCGGCTGAGAAGATTGCGGAAATAATTGAAATGCTCAAGAGGCGTCATTTAGACCTGGCGAAAGACAAGCGGATTAAATTTATCCAGACATATAAGAATAAAGGCCTCTTTGGGGGTGCTTCTTTGGGCCACAGCCATATGCAGATCGTCTCCTTACCGTATGTACCTGATGAGTTGAAAGGCCTGCAGAGCTATGCTCAGGCCACGGGAAAATGTCTTATCTGCGACATGCTTAAGCAGGACCAGCAGGACCCCGCCAGGCTGGTATTGGAGTCAGAAAACTTTTTCGTTATGTGCCCGTATGCCCCTCGGTTCGCCTATGAGACATGGGTCGTTCCCAAGGAACATGCCCGGGATTTCGGCAGCCTGCCGGCGGACCAGATCCCTGAACTGGCTGGAATCGTCAAAAAGGTGCTTGCTTCCATGGTCGATATTCTGAACGATCCCTCCTATAACCTGGTTATAAATACCTCGCCGGTAAACGTGGAAAATGGACCGGAAACCCACTGGTTTATTGAAATCTTCCCCCGCCTTATCGTTCAAGCCGGATTAGAGGTGTCAACCGGATACTACATGAATCTGATCTCCCCTGAATGGGCAGCAGAAACGCTCCAGGAAAAAATCTCGCAATTGCCAGACTAAGGTTTCAGGAAGCAGGGGGTTTCCCTCCTGCTTCCTCCATGCCTGTCATAGTGCAAACCTGTACCCTCTTCAAAACCAGCAGATCCCCCTGACACTGTTCTCACTCAATAAATTCTGCGTCTTCTAGCCAGCACCCATCCTCCCGTTTCCTTTGCGCTGGCCTTCCTTATTCCCAGAATAAAATGCGCTCAACTGCACACTCTAAACACAACTAGAGCAAGGAGGTTGAGGCCATGAACCAATTCTCTACGAGAGAGCTGCTTTATCTTGAGGACACCAGCAAGCTGCTCGACTCCATTGAGAAGACCTGTCAGCACGCTATGAGCGAGATAACGGATCCCCAGATAAAGGGCGTTATCAGTTCGATGAGCAATGCGCACAAACAATGGATGCAGAGCACTGCCAGCATGGTAACTAAAAGTAGTCTGCAATAAGGAGGGATTTAATTGGCTAGAGAAAGCGAATGGATGGGAATTCTTCTTAACCAGCACAAACTCGCTGCCAGTATGTTAACCAGTGGTATTCTGGAAAGCAGCAACGACCGGGTACGTTCCCACTTCAAAACCCTGCTTGACGGAACCCTGCAACACCAGAAGGAAATTTTTAATACCATGAGTCAAAAAGGCTGGTATCAGGTTCAACCAGCTCCCCAGGATGAGTATAACCGGATCCGGCAGAGTATGAGCAGCATGCAGCAAATGCAGTAGATTGCTTGATACTTAACTGAATATCCGAATAAAGGGTTGAGTAAGTATGGCTCAACCCTTTTGTTTGGATTCATTCTGTCGGGAACAACGGGATAAGAGGCAAACGGCCTCCACCTCTTTGGTACCCCCTACTTAAATATCTTGTTCTCCGCCGGTTTTTCGGGATACTATTAAGAATGACCATATCCGGTACTTATGATTAGACAAGAACGTAATCTTGGATTGAATCCTTGTCAAACAAAGGAGCGCTTATGCAGCCCTCGATTCACAAGCTGACCCGGGCCGGCCTGATCGCCGCCCTTTATGTCGCCCTGTGCCTGATTTTCAATGCCACCAGTTTCGGCATCATTCAGTTTCGTCCGGCTGAAGCCCTTACCGTACTACCCATACTCTTTCCTGAAGCCATTGGGGGCATATTTGTGGGAGTACTGCTTGCCAACATGACCGGCGGTGTCGGCCTGGCCGATATCATATTCGGAAGCCTCATCTCACTCGCGGCGGCATATCTGACCTGGTACCTGCGCCACAGCATACTGGCTTACCTGCCACCCATCATTCTGAATGCGTTCCTGGTCAGCCTCTACCTGCATACATTCTTTCATTACCCGTACTGGCTATCGGTATTATCCATCGGCATCAGCCAGACCGTGGTCATTCTGCTGATTGGCTACCCCCTGATCAACTACTTGAAAAAAAAGCTGTAAAACGGAAGCAAGGGGACAGTCCCCTTGCTTCCGTTTGCTTCGGTTAATATTTGCCCAGGACGTGCCGGGCGATAATCATCCTCTGAATCTGGTTGGAGCCCTCATATATCTGGGTGATTTTGGCGTCCCGCATCATGCGCTCAACCGGGTATTCCCGGCAGTAGCCATAACCTCCCATAAGTTGAACACAGTCGGTGCAGACCTTCATGCAGACATCGGAAGCCATTTTCTTGGCCATGGCCGCTTCCTTGCTGTGAGGCAGCCCCTGGTCTTTCAGCCAGGCCGCCCGGAACACCAGCAGCCGCGCCGCATCCAAATCAGTCGCCATGTCCGCCACCATAAACTGTACCCCCTGGTTTGACGCCAGGGGACGACTAAACTGGTGCCGTTCCTTGATGTATCTGGATGTGTATTCAAGCGCACCTTCTCCGATGCCTAGTCCCTGGGCGGCGATGGTGATGCGGCCGCCATCAAGCAAGCCCATGGCAACCCGGAATCCTTGATTAACCTCTCCCACCACATTCTCACAGGGTACGCGACAGTTTTCGAAGAATAGCTCCACTGTGGGTGAACCGTTAATGCCCATCTTCTCTATCGGTTTGCCAATTGAGAATCCCGGAGTGCCTTTCTCAATTATCAGGCAGGTTATCCCTTTGCCTGGACCCAGTGAAGGTTCGGTTTTGACAAAGGTACAGTAGGTCTGGGCAACCCCGCCATTGGTCACAAAGAGCTTGCTTCCATTAACAATGAAGTAATCTCCAGACCTCTCGGCCTTACATTGGATAGAAGCGGCATCTGAGCCGGCACCGCTCTCGGTCAGGGCATAGGCTCCAATAATCTCTCCGCTGGCCAAAGAGCGGAGGTATTTCTCTTTTATACGTTCCGATCCATATAGATTGAGGCTCATGCAGCCCAGACCGGTATGTACACTTATAATGACCGCTGTTGAAGCACAGGCTTTGGCGATCTCTTCGACCAATATGGCCAGATCAAGGTATCTGCCGCCAGAACCTCCCCATTCTTCAGGGATGGCAACTCCGGTCAATCCCAGCGCGGCGAGCTTCTCAAATGTCACCTGGGGAAACTCATGCGTCCGATCGGTTTGTGCCGCTATGGGCTCGATTTCCTTTTTAACAAACTCGCGGATGGTTTTCTGGAGCATTAATGACTCTTGATCCAATTGAAACATGATCCAGCCCCCTCCGCTTTAGTCTACCTTGATCAGCAGTGCATCACCCTGGGCGGCACCGCTGCATAAGGCCGCTATACCTAATCCCCCGCCCCGGCGGCGCAATTCATAGATGAGGGAACCAATTATTCTGGCCCCGCTCGCTCCGATAGGATGTCCCAGGGCCACTGCACCGCCGTTGACATTAACCTTCCGGTCCATATCTTTCTTATCCATACCCAGAATCTTCTGGGCACTGATTAATACGACCGCAGCAAAAGCTTCGTTTAACTCGAACAAGTTGATGTCCTCCGGGCTAAGCCCATGTTTTTGGAGAAGCTTCTGTACCGCCAACCCGGGGACAGTAGCAATGTACCTGGGATCACCGGATACCTCAGCATATCCCATTATAGTGGCCAGCGGCGTGATGCCCATGCTCTCGGCTTTTTCCCGAGCCATGAGAACCAGCGCACCCGCACCATCGTTTACCGGAGGGGCATTGCCCGCGGTCACCGTTCCCTCCTTGGAGAAAACCGGGGGGAGCTTGGACAATGCTTCGAGGCTAGTATCTGCCCGGGGGCCCTCATCCCGATCGATGACAGCCGAAGGTTTGGCTGGCGAAGATAGAGGCACAATCTCCTCTTTCAGATAGCCCTTTTCCATAGCCGACAATGCCATAGTGTGGGACCGCAGTGCCCACTCATCCTGCGCCTGGCGAGAGACGCCCATTTCAATCGCCACTTCCGAGCCATGAACCGCCATGTGGCGGTTGTAGAAGGGGCACCACAGTCCGTCATGGACCATTAGATCGACAACCTCCTGGTTAAACATGCGGTAGCCCCAACGAGCTTTGGGCATGAAATACGGGGCATTAGTCATGCTTTCCATTCCGCCCCCGATAGCGATATCAATATCCCCCGCCGCCACCCTTCTGGATGCCAGGTCGACCGCCACCATTCCGGAACAGCAGACCTTGTTTACGGTAATAGAAGGGACATGATAAGGAAGATTTCCGTACTTTCCTGCCTGACGGGATGGTATCTGCCCACATCCTCCCTGCAGAACCTGTCCCATGACCAGGTATTCAATATCTTCTCCCGACAACCCGGCCCTTCTGACCGCATCTGCGATCGCGAACCCGCCCAGCTCAACCGCGGACCAGTTTTTCAGTGCCCCCCCGAACCTGCCAAACGGGGTCCTGGCAGCACCAACAACGACAACCTCTCTCATTTTTTTCTCCTCCTCCATAACATAAAAGCTGAATACACCAGGGACACGCTAATTATTATCTCTGTCGAATCCCTTTTCTTATAATATTACTATATATATCCTTGCAAGTTATATTTAAGTAGTAATACCTTTTATATTATATGTATCCATTTTCATGTAATAAGCTTGTGATGATGAGAAAGGCCTGGAAATGGTGTTGCCGGTTCCCTGGCAACCTATTTGGTGGCAAGCAGGAATCCGAAATTGAACCCCAAAAACGCTGGTGCTTTTGCTGAATTCATGCCGGTGGTTTCTACCCTCACCGGTTTTGCCATGCGTGGATAGCAGACGGTTTAAGAGATTGAAGGAAAGGCATATTCCCTGTTTACTTGCCTGCCTGGCTATGGGACTGGGTGAAATTGCGGCAGTTGATATCGGGAAGGTATTTTTTGAACTGTGATCTTGATATGGTCTTAGAAATCAAAAAGGGGAAGACTCGTCATCTTCCCCTTCATTTGCTCTGGTCCAAGCACGAGAAACGGGTCAAGACTTAATTCCCAGTTCCTGCCACCCCACTTTCATCCCCTTCAGCTCAGCGTCACTAATACCAAAAAGGCTGGCTATCGCTTCAGTTAGGATATCTGGATCCTCACCGTCAGATGCTCTGCGGGCAGCCTGTGAAACCATGTTCTGGGCATGTGACCCGTTATATAATGGAATCCTGATAAAATTCAGGAGGTTGGGGCCGGCAAAGCTCTTACCGCCAACCATTGAATAGGATGAGATAGCGTATTCCACCGGAAGACTATTCAAGACCCCCGCCAGGTACCAGGCCTCCTCCGCTGAATTACAGGCAATCATGGTATGGGTTTCCTGGGGAATCACCGCCCGGTCCGTACCCTCTACAACTGCGGCTTTCATGCGGTCTCCAAAACGATGCCACACGGTCTTATATGGGGCCAGAGTGTACTCCCCAACATCGAACATCGTGTAGAATGGGTCGGTTCGCTTGAAATAACGGCGATAGGCAGCCCGGCTGCTGAGTTCTTTCTTGAACTGATTGAGGTAAGCCAGGGTTCGGGGATAGTTGCGGGCCATCACAATAAGGCTTATTCCCCGACGGGTCGAAGGATTCTGGGTCAGAATAATGTGGGCTGAGGGCTTGGCCTGCCAGCGGGCCACATCGCTCCCCTTTAGCAATGGGTACACCAGGTTATCTTCGATAACCGCTTCAACGGTTTCAATCTTACGCCGTGACGATGAAGCCAGGTTGCGAATCCGGACCAGTCCCGCCTGGGGCCGCTCTATTATTTCCACCCAAAGGATCCCGTTAGCTCCACCGGTATTTGCACCTTCCCGTGCCCGGTAATCTGAGGCTCCCAGTATCTTCCTAAGTCCCGCACGGCCCTCCTTGCCACAGGTCATCCAGGGCGATCTTAGGTCCGCAGGATCAGCAGGCTCGGCCATCAGATCCAGGGACTCCGGAGGAGACCCGGTTACCTCCGTATCACCGGGCAGATTAGTCCATAATCGATAGGGGACTGGATAGACGGTTGGACTGCCCTTCTCCAGATAGAGGATGGCGGTACGGTTGGCGGCTCCCGTAAACGGCCGAAGACGAGAAAGGTCTTCAACCATTAATACCTTCAGTTTGGCTCCACCCGGGAGGCTGAAACCGCGAAATCCCTCAGCAGCACCCCCGGATTTAAACACTCCCTGGGTAATTAAAAAGGCCATCTTTCTTTGCGGCTTAAGAAACCTGTGGGCGCTGACCAGGGTCATAAGGGTAGAAAAATCTTTCTTTCCCTTGCCAAGTATGGTGTCCATCCCGCTATGACTGAACAGGCCGTATTTTTTCCAGGAACTCAAGGTGGCCAGCCTGTATTCCGGGGAGAGTGATTCCCAGTTAATCCAGGGAGGGTTCCCCACCACATAATCAAACCTGGTTGATCCAAAGGGGGTATCCGACTCGCTCCACAGACCTTCGTCATCATTTAAAATGACGTCATGCTGGTATATCGGAATCTCGATGCGCTGCAGAGGAGAAGCCTTATAACCAGCAGCTATCAGGTAATTTACCTTGGCGGCCAGTACCGCCAGCGGATTTACATCAATCCCGACCACCGTTCCCCAGTCATCTATGTATTCCTGGTGAGCTCTTTTTCTTGATATTGCCTCGACCAGAAAAACCCCGGAACCGCATGATGGGTCAATTAAAGTTTCCTCTTTTATGTCCCCGCGGAAGCCGATCTGGTTCAGCATGTGACTGGCCAGCCATTCCGGAGTGTAGTGTTCTCCCATAGCATGCCGCACTTTGGCGGGCACAAGACTCTCGTAAAGGGGTCGGAAGAGATCTCCTCCATCATGCGACTTGATATCCAGCCCAGTAATTGTTTCCAACAGGCCGGAAAGGGGATGGGGCATTCCACTGATCCCGAAGTGACCTGCCACTGAACAGGCTTCAAGCTTGAGATTCGCCAGCCCCATGGCCTCAAAAGCCTGACCGTTTATTAATGAATCCAGGTTAATATTATCTGCAAAGGTCTTTCTTCCGTCTCGCAGATAACCCCAGGCCGTCAGCAGTACCACAATGACATAGTACACCTGCCGGCACAATAACCTCTCAACGCCTGTTAGTTCAGTTCCGGCGATCTCCCTGGAATACGAATCAATCAGGCTGTTGCCTGGACTGACATAATCCTGCCATTCCTCTATTACCTGGCACCGGGTCTCGGAACGCATTAATTGACTCTCAAGATAGCTGATAACCTGATCACCAGTTTTCGAAGCATTGCCCACTGTCTCAACCAGTACTTTTGACAAGCTATTGGATCCGACCGGCTTTTTATTGCTCATCCTGTCCATCCTTGAAAAATTTCCTGATGGTGCAAATATGCTTTTAACCAGCCGTTATGGTATTATTGGCTGGTAATACAGGGTTTTGCGTGTACTATTATTGATAATATAGAATTTAGGCGGAATAGCCAACAGTTTAACAATCCTGGCAAACTGTATGCATGCTTGATAGAAGCATGTCATAAAATCATTCGCATTGCATCGTTCTGCTCTCGCTATATTCCGACATATTATTTCCTTTATATGCATTTTTCGCGCCTATTTCTTGACAGGTAGTCCCAATTAACCTATACTTTCTTATAAAAGTGCCCCAAATATCACACATAGAGAGAGGAATTGTTATGATCAAATCAAGACTCTGCGACTTAACAGGAATCAAGTATCCCCTAATCCAAGCTGGCATGGGACCTTTTGGCACCAACCAGCTCTGTATCGCGTCGGCGAACGCAGGTGTGTTAGGCCTTATTAGTTCGAGCGGTCTCACAACTCAAGATGAGCAACCCCAAATCTTTGACTTCTTCTGCCGTTCCGGTGGCGCAGACCCCTCCGCCGATAATGAAACCATCCTGAGAACCATCTTCAGAAACACCCTCGAAGCTACCAGAGAGTCTCAGGGTGTCTTTGGCGTCAACGTCATGGTATCAGCAGAGATGATGGATTATGCCAAAACCATCATCGGCACCATGATCAAAGTCCGCGAAGAGGATCCTGAAATGAAGAAACGTTTTAAGGTTCTGGTAACCTCCGCCGGGGACCCGCTGCCCTGGACAGACGCTGTCAAGAAGACCGATCTGGTATGGGCACACGTTATGCCTTCAGTACAGGCTGCCAAGCGGTGTAAGAAAGCTGGCGTCAATGTAATCGTGGCCTCCGGTCATGAGGGTGGTTTCCACACTTCGTGGGATCCGGTTCACTCCATCGTTCTGCTCCCGGCCGTAGTTGACGCAGTTTCCGATGCTGATACTCTGGTGGTTGGAGCCAGTGGTTTTGCCGATGGCAGAAGTGTTGCGGCTGCTTTCGCACTGGGTGCGGATGGTGTCCAGATGGGAACCCGTTTCCTGGCTACCCAGGAGAGCGACTTCCATCCCAACTGGAAACAGGCGGTTGTTGACTCTGGTGACCGTGCAACCTTGATTGCCCGTGGTTTTGTAGGTCCTGCTCGTTGGCTGAAAAACGATAGAAGTAAGCAGCACGCAGTAAACACCCTTAAAAAGGCTCCGGGACTGTATATTGGGGTTCCGGACGACTACGAAACCGTTGATATGTCACTGGTCGAATTTGAGCACGAATCAATGAACGCTGTTTATGCAGGAGACAAAGAAAAATCCATGTTTGCGGCTGGCGAGTCCGCACAGCGGGTTAATGATATGCCCAAGGTTGCAGACCTGGTGCAAACAATAATGAAGGAAACAGAAGAAACCCTTAAGAAGCTTCCCCAGTTGGTCAAATAATGTGAACCTGTCAAAGGTGTGGTATTTGCCACTCCTCAACCTCTAAAAGCAATATCAATAAAACAAAAGCCCCCGGTAAGCCGGGAGCTTTTGTTTTAAATGCGCTTGCAGCACTTCTCTCTTAAGCTGTCCTCTTTCCGGGCTTATGGAGATAGCATAGATTGTACTATTACTCACCACAACAAGTCTTGAATGACCGCATTCTCCATAGTGCTGGTGATCATGGCATACTGCGCCAGTATCCAGGCTGCTATCACGCCAGGTTTTATATAACCATATAGCGTCTGCTTAATTAACCGGTGCTGCTGGCAGGACGCAATGCTTCTTTGAAGAAATGGTATATGGTCTATTTAATTTGAAAGAGGGCGGTATTTTGATCATTGATATTCATAGTCATCTGGGGGACATACTGAACCACGGGGGCGGGGCTCTTATAGATCGGAAAAACGTCACCATGGAAAAGATGTGGGACCCTCAGACCCTGAACGAGAAACAGCTTAACCGTTCGTTCGGGCTGGGCGCCCTGGCCTACAAGGTGACGAAATACTGGGCCACCAAAGCACAACGGGCGCGGAATGCCACGGCCACTTTGGAAAACATGCAGAGATCCCTGGATAAGTCCGGTATTGATTACACGGCTTGTATGCCGATTGCGCCTTATGTGACATTCGATGACCTGCTGCAGGCGCGGGAAAAAGATGCTCGCATTCTGCCGTTTACCAGTATTGATTTTACCCGGGATTATGATATTACCGCCCAGATACAGGATGATGTGAACCGGGGCGCATTCGGCCTTAAACTTCACCCAATAATCCAGGCCGTACCCTTGGATGATCCCCGGGTAACTGACGCCCTGCAGGCATGTTCCCGACTTAAACTGCCGGTGTTAATCCATAGCGGAGTCTCTCATTATTACCTGGGCAAAGAGAAATCACGGAATGTACCAGACAATGGGCGAATCGTCTTCATCGAAAAGGTAATCCGTTCTTTTCCGAGTATTAATTTTGTTGTGGGACACGCCGGTCTCTTTCAAGTAAACGAGGTATGCCGGAGGATGAAGGACCTGCCTAATGTATGGGTGGACACCAGTTTCCAGTCACCGGAGACGATTGTCAAACTGATAAAGGTTTTTGGCAAAAATAAGGTCATGTACGCATCCGACTGGCCATATGGGAACCGGATACCGCATGTTAATACAGTAAAAGTTGCCTGTAAAGGCAATAAAGACCTGGAAAACCTGATATACTATGAAAATGCACGCAGGCTGCTGGGGCTGCCTGAAAACGACTGATATACCAGGCAAAAGAACCGTTCCCCATGCCTGGTTGGAGGTTTACATGTCTGTGACCAGGTTTTTCACAGACCGGTTGGAACACTTTAGTAATCTAGAAAAACAACATGAACGCAGTTCCATGATAATAAGCAACCTGCGGCTGCTGGTGGTAATCGTAGGCATAATTGTTGCTGCCCTGGCTGGTTACCGGGGAAATCTGCTGCTGGCCGGGTACCTGCTCATACCCTTTCTGGTACTCTTTCTTTTTCTTATTTGGATGCACCGCCGGGCAGAAGGCCAGCTGCGAGCAGCACAGACCCTGGTTAAGATTAACCAGCGATACCTGGACAGGATCAATGGGCCATGGGTGATGTTTGATGATGACGGCCGGGAATTTGCTGAGTTTGATCACCCCTATACCAACGACCTGAACATCTTCGGGCCGAAGTCGTTGTTTCAGTGGACATCGGTGGCTCATACCTATTGGGGCAGGCATCAACTATACACACTGCTGGCCAATCCTCCTAAGGAATCCGAGTCTATCCTTGCCCGCCAGCAAGCCGTTAAGGACCTGGCTGACCGGCTCAATTTCTGTCAGGAGCTCGAATGCAGAGGACTGATGACGGGTGCAGCAGCCCGCAACCCGGAGGAATTGCTTCGTTATGCCGAAGAACCCCCGGCTTTGGGAAAGGCCATTAAAATTATCCGCACCCTGCCCATATTTGCCGCCGCTCTATGGGGGCTGTACATCCCGGGCTGGATTCCTGTCTACCTTCCTGTTGCCCTTCTGCTGGTGCAGACCTTCATTGTCTTTGGTGTATACAAAAGGATTTCCATGCCCCTCAGCCGGGTGTATTCCTTCAAGGAAAGCCTGCAGTCGTTTCGGAGCATGCTGGAATTGATTGAGAGAGAACCATTTCAGAATACCTATCTATCCGGGCTAAAAGAAGAACTGTTCTACCAGGAACTATCCGCTTCGGCGGCCATGAACCGCCTGGAGAGTATCTCAAATGCTATTGACCTTCAGTATTCCATCTATCACCTGGTCTTTAATATTATCTTTCTCTGGGATATCCAGTGTGCCATCAGGCTGGCTGCTTGGAAATACCGCTACGGGCAAAGAGTAAGGAGATGGCTGGAAGTAATCGGTACCCTGGAAGCGCTGTCCAGCCTGTCGGTCATATCACATGTACACCCGGATTGGACCTTTCCTGAAATCGGGATGCCAGGCCAGAAGATTACCGCCCGGAGTCTGGGTCATCCATTGCTGGATCCGGAGAGATGTGTTCGCAACGATATCGAAATTGATAACTACTCCTGTATTGTGACCGGTTCCAATATGTCGGGCAAAAGCACCTGGTTGAGGGCTATCGGTACCAACCTGGTTTTGACCTATGCCGGAGGTCCGGTCTGCGCCTGCCGTTTTGGCTGCTCAATCATGGACCTGTACACTTCGATGGAGATCCGTGATGACCTCCTCGAGGGTGTTTCCACCTTTTACGCCGAGCTGACCCGGATAAAGATGATACTGGATCATTCTCGCCAGGGAAGACCGATGCTGTATCTGATTGACGAGATTTTCAGGGGGACCAATTCTCTGGACAGAATAACCGGTGCCCAGGTCGTTTTGCGAAACCTGAGCCATAATGGAGTTATCGGCCTGATATCAACTCACGATTTTGAACTGTGTGACCTGGAAAATGAGCAGTGGGCGAATTTTAAAAACTACCATTTTGAAGAACAGTATACCAATGGCCAAATAGAGTTTGACTATAAGCTCCGTCCCGGCCGTTGCACCACCTCGAATGCCCGGTATTTGATGAACATGGTGGGTATTAAAGCTTAGAAGGCTTCAGGTGGTTGTTATAAACAGTCTCCAACAACCGCTTCAGCCAGGCCCCGCATTCCGGTGTGCAGGCATGGGACACAGGCCGATGTGGGAAAGATAGTCAGGCGATATGTTCAAGAATATAAAGCGACCTGGTCAGGTGAGATGTTCAAAGCTAATGCAAATTCCTGGTTTAGCTTTTTCTCGGCAGTATCAAATATTTCTTCGTCGGTCTTGGTTATTTTTTTGCCATTGGCGGCTCTTTTTTCTTTCTCCTGATATATTGTCTTAATGACTCTGGCCCATTCCTGAACTTTTCCCGATTTAAGCGCGGCCTTAAAATTGGCGTTTCTTTGTCGATCATCATCTACCCAGACAGCGTCTATTTCAGGCATCGCCGCTATTAGTGATAATACATCATCTTTTGTACTGATACCTCTCATCACAATATTTGTATTATTAATGGGAACCATAATGGTAATATTATTGTCGTCCACCGGGGTTAAGATATAATACTGGACTTCGTTGTTACTGGTAAACTCGTCGGTTCTAATATCTGTTATCTGGCATACTCCTGTTAAGCCATAAACTACATAATCGTTTACTTTGAACACAAATCTTTCTCCTTTCTTCTAAGTATCCATAACAGGCACGAATCGGCTTATCGTTCTAATCTCAAAGGTCAATCCTACGGCAACAAGTCAATAATCAAAGTTCAATGGTACCGAGACTGCCTTCATTGCTTCAAAGACTTTATACATGGTATCAACCATTATCATGCAATCGGTTTCATCAATCTTCGAAAACTCCTCCTCCAAAGCCTGGATGAAGCGGAGGACATACTTCAGAATATACTGCTCTCCCAACTCGGTTGCCTGAACTAATACGACACGTTTGTCAGAAGCCGTAGTGACCTTTCTGAGGATACCTAATTCAACCATTTCATTAATTACCTTTGTCGTATTGGGAAGCAGCAATCCAGAAACCTTGCTGATATCTGAAACCCGCGCACTACCGGAATCATCACCGATTTTGTAAAGTACATTCAGAACGCGAAAATAGACTGTTTTCATACCTGGCGGTAGCTGCGGCATCATAGCCAGGGCGTCTTTAGCACATTCAAAAGCATCCAGGATGCTGTATACTAATCTGGCATCCAACTTTTCCACCTGAAACACCCCGTGATTTATTATGCAATATAATTATACTATATAATTATCCCGAAATGCCAACGAGCTTTTAGATCCTTTTGGGGCGGGCAGAATGCATGGTATATTTCCCTGTTCAAAAGAAAAATTCCGAGGCACTGAGACCTCGGAATACTGATCATTGGCGCTGCCGTATGCTCATGCGGTTACAATCTGGCTTTCCGACTGCAGTCCCAGCTTTTCAACCGCCTGCTCCCGCATCTTGTATTTCATGATTTTCCCGGCGGCATTCATGGGAAATTCAGTTACAAAATCAATGTAGCGCGGAGTTTTATGCTTGGCCATGTGAGAACGGATGTAGTCCTTAATCTCGTCGGAAGTCATTGTTACCCCATCTTTCAGGATAATACAGGCCATAATTTCCTCGCCGTACTGTTTGTCAGGCACTCCAATGACCTGAACATCCTTTACCTTGGGGTGGGTATAGATGAAATCCTCAATCTCTTTAGGATAAATATTCTCACCGCCGCGGATGATCATATCCTTGATGCGCCCGGTAATCTTGTAATAGCCGTTGACATCACGCCTGGCCAAATCCCCGGTATGCAGCCAGCCGTTTTCGTCAATGGCGGCCGCGGTCGCTTCCGGCATCTTATAATAACCCTTCATAATATTGTAGCCACGGGCTACGAACTCACCGTCCTCTCCGTCAGGTAAATCCTCACCGGTTTGAGGATCGACAATCCTGATTTCGACTCCCGGCAAGGCCCGGCCAACCGTATTTACCCGCAGTTCCACCGGATCATCAACCCTGCTCTGGGTGCAGCCTGGTGAGGATTCGGTCTGCCCGAACACAATAGTAATCTCAGACATATTCATCTTGTCTACCACATCCTGCATTACTTTTACCGGACAGGGACTGCCAGCCATTATGCCGGTTCGCATATGCGAGAAATCGGTCTTTGCAAAATCCTCGTGCTCAAGCATGGCGATAAACATGGTGGGAACCCCATGACAGGCGGTGATTTTCTCCTGGTTGATACAGGCCAGCGATTCTTTAGGAGAAAAATATGGTATGGGCGACATTGTGGTTCCGTGCGTCATGGCAGCCGTCATGGCCAGAACCATTCCAAAGCAATGGAACATAGGCACTTGGATCAGCAGGCGGTCTGCGGTGGAAAAGTCCATACAATCGCCGATGTTTTTCCCGTTGTTCACCACATTATAGTGGGTCAGCATAACCCCTTTGGGGAAACCGGTAGTTCCGGAAGTATACTGTATATTGCAGACATCGTGTTTGGTAATGGAAGCTGCGCGGCGGTATACCTCCTCAACTGGAACCAATTCGGACATCTCCATGGCCTCCTCCCAGGTCAGACAGCCATTCTGACGGGATTCAATTGTGATGATATTCCGCAGGAAAGGGAGCTTCTTTATATATAATGGTCTGCCCGCTTCGGCGGTCTCCAGCTCGGGGCAGAGCCGTTTGATTATGTCGACATAATCCGAATCCTTGTACCCGTCGATCATTACCAGGGTATGGGTGTCTGACTGCCGGAGAAGGTACTCGGCTTCGTAGATCTTGTAGGCAGTGTTGACGGTTACCAGAACTGCCCCGATTTTGGTCGTCGCCCAGAAGGTTATAAACCACTGAGGCACATTGGTTGCCCAGATGGCGACGTGATCACCTGGTTTTACCCCGAGGGCTATCAGGGCTCTGGCAAAAGTATCAACATCATCGCGGAACTCCGCATAAGTCCTGGTATAATCATGGGTGGTATAACGAAAGGCGCACTGATCGGGAAACTCATCCACCATACGGTCCAGTATCTGAGGGAAAGTCAGGTCAATCAGAATATCCTTCTCCCAAACGTATTTTCCCTTACCGGATATGCTGTCGTACAGCTTACTCCGGGGTTTGCTGGTCCTGGTGTAATTGCTCATGTAATTGATGAAATGCGGAAAAACCACCCCGGCGTCACTGAGGTCATCGGACCAGCGTTTAACCCATTCCAGGGAAATGTAACCTGCGTAATTGATGGAACGCAGGGCAGACATCATATCGCTGATTGGCAGATCCCCTTCTCCCATCAGGCGATACTGGATCCTGTCGTCATTAGCCACAGAATCCTTGACATGCACATATTTGATATACGCGCCCAGGTTATGTACCGTCTGGCCCGGGGTCTCACCCGCAAATCGATAGGGGTGATGCATATCCCACAGAGCGGCTACTGCATCGCTTTCGATCCGGTCCAGCAGTTCCCTCAGGCGCATGGTGTCGGCATAGACTCCATTGGTCTCCACCAGCAGGGTCACACCTTTCTCCTCCGCCAGAGGAATCAGGCGTTTCAGTGCGGCCAGAACCACCTCATCATCAACCTCATCAGTAACATGTGGTTCCAGATCAGCAAGGATACGTATGTATGGGGTTCCCAGCCGGTATGCCAGCATTATGTACTGCACAATCTCCTGATAATTCGCCTCGGCCTTTTCCGCAAACTTAAGGCAGCAGCCGGAAGCGAGGCACGGTATTTCCAGGCGCAGGCTGGACAGCTTTTTCCTGGTCTGCGGCAACTGCTCCTCGGTAAATGGCTGGGCCTGCACCGCAAAGATTTCAGTGCCCAGTCCACGGATTTCGATGCCGTCGAAATTTAAGTCTTTGGCCATCGAATATATATCCGGCCAGCTAAAATTCGGGCATCCAAGGGTTGAGAACGCAATTTTCAATTAGACCCCTCCTAAATGTCGTTATGCGAGAAGTTTTATTTTGATTAAGTTAAAGCACCCAGGAATTAGTTGTATGACCGGTATGGGGATACCGACGCTTCGGCACGGTGGTCTGCCGCTTTCAACTCAGACCTATTCATTATAAAATAATCCTCCACATTGTAAAATGCGGAGGATTATTTTTTGTTCAACTGCCTACAGCGGCTCATGGAGGAACATGGTGGGCTACGTTTGACAACCATCAATTTCCTCATGCTTCGACAATTTCATGATATAATTATAGAAATACATAAAGGCAACACAAATAATGAATATAAATATAATTGACTCCCGCAGAATCTCCGTCATAGGGTTTTCTCTTTTATTTGCATATCTGCTTTCCTTTGTATTTGAAGGACAGGTTTTATACTCTCTTACCGAATACTATGAGGTATCTTCAACCAACTTTGTCTTTGCCGCTATTGTCGCTCACTTTATCGGCCTGTTTAGCTGTGGTTATTTTGTTAAAACCCCATCAGCGGCCAAAAGCGCGATGCTGTACAGCATCGCTGTCAGCCTGGCAGGTTCGATTCCATTTTTCCTGGCACTGCCTTTTCTGTGGACAGTGTCGCTGGTAGTATGTGCATTGACCTCGGGCTTTGCAGTGGCGGCCTGGGGGCAATTCTTAAAAAGCTGTACCCCTAAGAATGAACGTATAAAAACCTGTGCAGATGTACTGATTTATTCCAACCTGCTGATGATTCTTATCAATCTCAGTGCTGTCCATCTATCACCATTTTGGGGGCTGGGCTGCTCCATTGTGGTGCTGCTGCTGGCGGGAGTGTTCACGGCTTTGCTTCCGGTAGCCGGAGAACAGCCGGCGGTAACTGGCGAGACCAGCATGAGCCATAATTTAAGAGAGCCCATGCTCTACTTGATCCTGTTTGTGGTCATTATTACAATTAATTCGGGGTTAATGTACCAGGTCTTTAACCCGGCCTTTCAGCATTTGACCTGGTTGACCAGCTGGTATTGGGCTGTGCCTTATATTGTTGCCCTTATTATTATGCGTAATCTGCCAGGCAAGGTTAAACGCTCTTACTTTTTGTATGTAGGCATGGCCATGATCATGGCCTCCTTTATCGCCTTTATGCTTCTGGACCGATCCGCATCCAGCTACCTGGCAGTGGATACTCTCATGCTGGGTGCCTGCGGTATCTTTGATTTATTCTGGTGGAGCATTATCGGTGAAATGCTGGACTATACCGACAATCCGGTGAAAATATTTGGTGTCGGCTTGTCGGCTAACGTTTTTGGGGTATTGCTGGGCGGTTTGCTGGGCAGCAGCATCACTTTATTAAACATCTCCAGCGCTAGCGTTGCTGTTATTGCCCTAACCGTGATTTGTATTACTCTGGCAATTCTGCCTCTCCTGAACCGCCATCTGGTTATGCTCTTGTCAAATCACACTTATTTACTGGCTTTTGCCTCCATGGAAGAAAAGCAGCAAAACAGTATTGTTGTTGATACTGTTTTGCTGCTTAATCCGCTTACTGACCGGGAGCAGGAGGTACTGCGCTTGATTCTCGGGGGAAACAGCAATAAAGCTATCGCCGCCCAGCTGTCGATCAGTGAGAATACTGTAAAAACCCATGTAAAGAATATTTACTCCAAATACAATGTTTCCTCCCGGGCAGAAATCATCAGCACCCTGCTAAAAAACCAGCTACCTGATTAATGGCTTAAATTGGTCCTTTTTTCGCCCCTCACCCTTTTGGGTGAGGGGCTTTTTTATGTGCAATCATTCCTTTTGGTGACGACAATTCGGCTGATTTTTATCAGGATTAGTTTATTAGAAGACTAAAAGGAGTTGATAGCTGCATACGATAAAAATCCGGCCGGACTCTGGAGCAATAATTGCAAAGTTATGACAGGAGGATGCAAAGATGCCAAAGAAAACTACTTCGCTGCTGACAGCTGTTGTTATGCTGCTGTGCCTTTTCATATTCCCGCCGGGGATGGCCCTGGCGGCTGATGGGACCACCTGGGATGGTAGCGCTTATGTGATCACTGAAGGGTCAGGCACGGAGGCTGATCCCTATATCATTGATACCACAGGGAAACTGGCCTTTTTGGCGGAACATGTGACTGAGGCTGATTATCAAAGTAAGCATTACAGATTGACTCAAGATTTGGATTTGAATGGGGATAATTATAATTGGGTGCCGATCGGAAATCTGGCTACAGTATCTTCAGGTTTCCAAGGTTATTTTGATGGCAATGGTCACATTATAAGCGGTATGTCTGCTGAACATGATCAAAGTGCGGGTTTGTTTGGTGTTATTAGCAATGGTGCAACACTTAAAAATTTAAGAGTTTCTGGGAATGCTAGTGCAGTAACCACTTCTACTACTGGTTTGGTGAGAAGCGGTGGCGTTGCTGGAATAGCAGAAGATAGCATTATTATAAATTGTTATCATTCGGGCAATGTTATATCCGACACAAGACGACAAGATACTATAGCGAGTGGAAGTGGGGGTATTGCAGGATCTATTTCTCATTCTGACATTATCAACTGCTATCACTCTGGAAATGTATCGGCTAATAATCCTAACTTCCCTCACAATTCAGGCCGTATACCAAAGGCAGGCGGAGTATTAGGACTCATAGAAAACGGTGGCACAGTTGAATACTGCTACTGGGACAATAACGATACTATTACTATTACGCCCTCTAATGCTTATGGAATAGGCAGTGCAACTGATACGATCGCCAATGTGGTGTATTTTTCCGGTACCCCCCCTACACTGGAATCGGAAATAACTGTAGGCGGCACTAATACCAACGATTTGTTGACCGCCCTTAATGCCAATCTTGATGTACTTCAGGACAACACCCTTTATAAGTGGCAGGCGGTGCCTGGTGATTGTCCCACTTTTGATTCCGTAAGGTGGTCCGCACCTGCCGATGCCTCCATCACTCCCTCCACAGCTGGTTTTGATAAATACAATAGTGCAGCAGGCTATGCTGATGTTACTGTTACCAAGTCCGATGGCGATCATACTTTAAACGGCATTAAGAATGGTGCTGCAACATTAGCTTTAAATAATGATTACACCATGGCCGGCGATACCGTTACCATCAAAAAGGAGTACCTGACTACCCTGGCCACCGGTCCTGCGGTTTTGACCTTTGATTACAGCGGCGGCACCGACCCTGTGTTGACTATAACCATCACCGACAGCACCCCGACAGTTTCTTCCGATGCCACTTTATCGGCTCTGGCTATCAGTTCCGGCACCCTGTCACCCGCATTTGTCCCGGGCACAACCAGCTATACGGCCAGTGTTGCCTACAGTGTGTCCTCGGTAAATGTCACTCCCACGGTAAACCAGGCTGATGCTGTGGTTAAAGTAAACGGAGTGACAACCGCCAGCGGCACTCCCAGCGCAGTAGGGCTCAGTGTAGGCGTTAATACTTTAACCATCCTGGTGACCGCGCAGGATACAACCACTACGGAGACCTATACTATCACTATAAACCGTGCTGCTGCCACTGATGCCTCCATCACTCCCTCCACAGCTGGTTTTGATAAATACAATGGCGCAGCAGGCTATGCTGATGTTGCCGTTACCAAGTCCGATGGCGATCATACTTTAAACGGCATTAAGAATGGTGCTGTAACATTAGCTTTAAATAATGATTACACCATGGCCGGCGATACCGTTACCATCAAAAAAGAGTACCTGACTACTCTGGTCACCGGCCCTGCGGTTTTGACCTTTGATTACAGCGGCGGTACCGACCCTGTGCTGGCCATAACCATCACCGACAGCACCCCGGCAGCCTCTTCCGATGCCACTTTATCGGCTCTGGCTATCAGTTCCGGCACCCTGTCACCCGCATTTGTCCCGGGCACAACCAGCTATACGGCCACTGTTGCCTACAGTGTGTCCTCGGTAAATGTCACTCCCACGGTAAACCAGGCTGATGCTGTGGTTAAAGTAAACGGAGTGACAACCGCCAGCGGCACTCCCAGCGCCGTAGGGCTCAGTGTAGGCGTTAACACCATACCCATTCTGGTAACTGCCCAGGATGCAACTACAACCAAGACTTATACCCTTACCATCACCCGTGCTGCTTCTACTAACGGAAGCGGTGGGGGCAGTTCCACCTACTATTCGGCCTCTGTTGATGCGAATAGCGACAACGGGGAGGTAACCTTCGATAAAACCAGTTCAACGGCTGGCAGCAGGGTGACTATCACTGTAACCCCTGATGAAGGATATCAAATCGACCGCCTGTTCATCCTCGATAAAGACGGCCGGGAAGTAACTTACACCAATAACGGGGATGGGACCTATTCTTTTACCATGCCATCCGGTGATATCACGGTTAAGGCTCAATTCGTTGAGATTTCCGCCGTCCTGCCGGATAATCCGCCGGCCTTCCCCTTTATTGATGTGGGGGAAAATGATTGGTATTACCAAGCGGTTGACTACGTATACCGAAACCAGTTGTTTGCCGGTACCAGCGAGGAGCATTTTGAGCCCAAAACCCCCATCAGCCGCGCCATGCTGGTCACTGTACTTTGGCGGCTGGAGGGCCAGGCAAATATCGATATTAACCAGATATTCTCAGATGTTCCTGCAGGTGAATACTACGCCATAGCGGTAGACTGGGCCAACCGCCAGGAAATCGTTAAAGGTTATGGTGACCGCAGATTCGGTCCCCTGGACAATATCACCCGTGAACAGATGGCCGTCATTCTTTACAAATTTGCGGAATTCAAGGGGTATGATACCTCCGCTGCCGCAGATCTGGGTATCTTCCATGACAGCAGCAGCGTCTCCTCCTGGGCCCGCAATGATGTTAAGTGGGCAGTAGCCAGTCAAATTCTGACCGGCAAAGGCAACGGGATACTTGATCCATCAGGAAACGCTTCCCGAGCAGAAGCAGCCAGTATCCTTATGCGTTTGGTCACAAACCAGGAAGGCTGAACCGGATCATAAGGGAGGCAATTTCATAGAGAATTGCCTCCCAGTTTTTGGGGCGTTTTATTTTCACAAAGGGAGATGATGACTTGAGAAAATTCTGCACTGCCTGCGGCGAACCCCTGCAAGATCATGTAAAATCCTGCGCCGGTTGCGGTACGCCGGTTACAAACAAGGATGCAGACCAAGAACAGGAGCAAAGGATCTCCATGAATTTTAGTCCGGCATTGACTCCAACAGCAACGCGGTTCCTGCCCTTCGGCCGTGCAGCTGTTAAGGCCGGGGAAATGACCCTGCCCCAGGAAATGCTTCCCCTAAATATGCCGGAGTTCACAAATGTACTTGAGTTTTTCGGCAGTGGGGTACGGCAGATATTACCGGGCTTTAAGGCTGCTTTCCGGGATAGAAGGCGACTGGTAGCAGCGCTGGTATTAGCGGTCTTATGGATAGTATTTATTATTCTGCCGCCAGCTGTCACAGATGCTGTTCCGGCAAAACTACTGTCCTGGCTGACCTTTGCCCAGGGTGGTTTACAGGGCGGCCTCCTGACTAAAATCGGCGGTATTGTGGGCAAGGGCTTACTGGCGGCCTTTTTCACCTCTCTGCTCGTAGATAAAAGCACATGGAGCCAGATGAAAGCCGGTATTTCCGCTGTAACCGGCGGTATTAAAGGAGACAAAACCACAATATACCGTTGGCTGGCGGGGATGGCTCTGGCACTTATCCTATACAATCTCATGGTGGGCAACACTTCGCTGCAGAACAGTATGGCCTCTATCGCCTGCCTGGGGCTTTCTCTGCGGAGCCTGGCCGGTGCGGGCAGGTCAGAAGCAACAAACACTTCCGGAATGTATCGTTTTATGGCAGGTTGGGGGGCTGGTTTTGCCCTGGCCCTTGCATTATCGGTTTTACCGGGCGCATTTAACGGCTACATCCTGGGTGGAGTATTACTCGTCGCAGCTGTTATTGCTAAGCTGATCAGCCGCCAGAGGGAGGAGGTGCCAGCCCCATGAGAAAACGGATTCTATCACTATCTCTTGTATTCGCATTTATACTGGTATTGGTTTTGCCCATGACAGCTTTTGCTGCCGGTCCTAAAGCCGGAGATTATGTGGATCCGGTAGACTATTACGACCTGCAGCGATTTGCGGGGATGCAGCTGACTGCCAAAGGTGATATCTCTAAGGCCATTCAGGAAAAGGAATACTTACCGGTGGAATTGGTACTTGAACCGCTGGCCCTGGATTATGCAGCCATCAGGATGGCCGCCGGCAATTCCAACCCCTCCTCCGGTCAGGATACCTACCCATTTGACGGAAAACCGTGGATCCTAAAAGCGGGCGAAAGGAACAGCTACAGCATCACTCACAGCGGCGGCAATAGCGGGCATTATCTGCCGGGAAGCAAGGATGAAAATGTTTGGGAATGGAATGCTTCAATAAATTTAAGTTTCCACAATGTGCTTTATTCTATGGAAAAAATAAGCCTGGGGGGAGTCCGCTTTGATCTGGCCTATGAAGCGGCGGGCACTGCCGCTGGCCGGGGATCAAAGGAATTCTTGGAACCAGGTAGTGTTTTGAACAACATGACCTTTACAGGTGAATATACTCTGCAGGACAGTGTGGATGGCAGAATTGACTGGTATGTGGGTGATGATGGCTTTTTGTGGATTTACCTGAATCCCCGGGGGAGCTATAAGGAGAATCTGGAAAGGGCCAACCAGGACGTACCAGAAGTATCTGAGAGAGAGAATGCCAATAACCAGGCTAATGTGTGGTTCAAGGTAACCAGTGTAAAATTGGGCACAAATGATGGAGTTGCCGGAGCGGTAAATGGTCAGGTGGATACCCGGGCTGATAAAGATAAGGGTGAAACCTCGGTGCCTCTTCCCGAAGCATTGGCCATTTCCATTCTGGGCATTGGTGCTGCGATTGCTGGTGCCGGAAGCGGCAGCGGAGAGAACAATGGCAGGAAAAGCCGTTATAAGATGTGTTTGCGTAAGGAATTCGGCGATGCAATTCGCTACGACAGCCAGCCGGTAAGCGTTTATGCCCGGATAGTGGAGATAACCCCCGAAGGTGACGAAATTGACCGTCCGGATCTGACCGCTTCTATCGATATTATCTCCGGAGGGAATCTATCTGTAGAGGGATGCCAGATGGCGGATAACTATATGGGAGCATTGGTTTCCGCTCGGGCGGTACCGGGCGGGCCCAACCCGGATGAAGGTGTGGTCAGCATCAGGTATGCCGGCGAAGCAGGTTCCTTCCAGAACAATGTTATCTTCCGGCTGGTAGGCAAGCCCTATATCTCCTTCCCTGAGCAGGGCGACTACCTTACCATGACCATTCCCATGCTTCTGGGTGATGAAGGCAGTTACGAAACCCTGGTACTGGTCAATGATTTCATGGAAAAACCCATCTGTGTCCAATGTGATCCTGATGATGGTGCTCCCTTCAGCTGTACGATAGAAGAAAGCGAAGAAAATCAGTATATCCTCCAGGTGAAAAACAACAGCACAGCACCTGAAGCCCATAAAGCTGTTAAGCAGACAGCGTTTATTGGAATACGAGCCGAAAATGAGCAGGAGCTGGCAGAAAACAGCGTCAAAATTGAGCTTTATCCCGAGGGACTTTCCCTCCGCGACCTGGAGTCTGATGAAAATGGTTATGCCCTGGTGGGAACCTTTGACAATGAGTCTACCGATGAGTATGGTGATGTGCTGCCCACTCGTTTTGTCTTGGAATTCGCCGTTCCGGAGGTGGATGGGAATGACCGGCGCCGGGTGCGGGTAATGGAACCGAATGAATTTAACCCAGTATTTGATCACATCAGGGGAACAGATGAACGTACCAATCGTCTGGTGGAAAGATTCAAATACACCATTGAGGATATAGCCAGCAATCTGAAGGAATACCAATTTGCGCCTCAGGAAGCCCTGGTGGAAGAGGAGGGCCGTCCTTACTACGTTACCCTTCCTGTTACCTGTTCCTATGGGGACCAGGAATATTCATTGGAGCTACCCATTCGTTTGATGGGCGGAGGTCCCGGACCTATGGAAGGGTGGGAGGAAGAATTTGCCAAGATGAAACGCATCGTCAACCGGGTTGGCGGGATCAGCCCGGAAATTGCCCGGGTGCTGCGTGAGAATGGCCAGAAGATGTCCACAGCCGAACTGCGTCTGATCAACAAGCGCATCTGCCAGGATGCCATTGCCTATTACACCAAAGATGCCTCAGAATACGTTGAGATCGCTGATGAGCTGGATAAAATGATCTATTATGCTGAGTGGATTAAATGGTTTGGTGACCAGGCCTTTTCCTATCTGATCAGCACCTATTATGGCAGTACCGCCGATGCCATCCTTTCCCCGGCCAAGGATATCTTCGCATCCCTCCTGGGTGAAATCATAGACTCGCTGGTTTGGGGGGAGAAGTTTGTCTATGATGGGTTGGAGACTGCTAAAAACATCAACGCCGCCTTTGATAACCTGATCAGCAATGCTTTTGATGATAGCAAAAAAGTGAATTTCAAAGAGGTCTGTGTGGTGGTGGGAGGCTTTTTGGTCTGGAAAATCGCCAAAAACCTTTATGACAACCTGGACCAGGACGGCAAGATGGACCTCTATACGGCGATTACCGCCACCGCTTCCGATTTAACAGCCATGGGCATGAAAGCAATTGCGGGCAACTTCTTCCAGAAGGCTCTGAATAACAAAGTGGTGCAGAAAAACCTCAACACTCCCATGGCTAAATGGCTGCAGGATTTAGTTCCGGATACGACTCTGGTCAGATGGGGCAAAGGCAAAGATGCACTGAAATACACCATGACCGATTTCACCAAATCCGATGTGATTCGAAAATACCTGGAAGAAATCTTCGGCATTGGAGTCGCCAAGGTAGTGGAAATCGATATGGCTGCTGCTAAAGGATTATATGAGTTGACCAGCCAAAGCAGCATGGAGAGCACCATCGATATTTCAGCCTGGCCGGTCATCAGCTGGAAAACCCTCACTGCCGGGGCCGATAGTGAGACCGAAGCGTACCAGGTTACTATTGACTTGAAAGCGGATGTAATGGATAAGCTTTATGACTATTTATTCGGGGAGATTTTCGGAAATGTACCCTTTGCCACAACCGTCTCACCCATGCCGGTTGATCCTCCCCATATTATTAACCAAGAGTAGCATCCAAAACTGCCTTGCGTATGTGCAGGCCCCTGAACATGTTCCAGCAGGGGCCCTGCGCAATACCAGGGCAACCGAAAGGAGGATCGAGGCAGTGCTACTTTTACGGCAAAAATCAATCACTCTGGGCTTATTTTCGGTAGCAGCGGCGGGAGCATGCAGTTGGCTGGCTTACAGACGAAGTTATGCCTTATTTTGTATATCATTGATCTTAACCTCGCTGGTACTTATTTGCCTCTATCAAGAGCGGCAAAAGCTGAAAACAGCCCGGCTCATTGTAGAAAACGCCATCTTAACCACTGCTTCCTCAGTTATAGCAGATGACAATAGGGATCGGACATCGAAACTACTCCCTGCTACGACACCAGTTGAGGTGATAGTATCCGGCTTCGGCATTATATCTGGAGATAAGGCATACAAGTTCAACTATGATGGCATTCGCCTCTTTTCGGTGGAAATCAGTGGTGAAGATATGCTGCTAACCTTTGGCACCGATCAATGGAATAAAAGCCTTATGTTTTGGCACGGTATTACCAGTCTGGACAATATACTGGAGATAGCCGAAGAGTTGCGTTATGAAACCGGGGTAAGGCCAATAATTAGGGGATGGAATACAGAATAAACAATAAAAAAATATCCTCTGCACTGTAAAATGCGGAGGATATTTTTACGTATGTTTTATTAAGAATACACGCTATGCAGGATACAGCCGTCTCATCTGGCGACTAAATAACAAAGCCGGAAAGGTAAGGGGCGAACCCAAGGCCCGCCCCTGTGATGGTTTATTAAATTCTTCGGTTGTCTACAGTAATTTGGCAATTATGGCTGCAGCCTCGGCACGGGTTAGCTTGCCCTTGGGTTGGAAGCTGTTATCGGGGTAGCCGGTCAGGACTTTGCTGTTAACTGCTGCGGCTACACTGGATTTGGCCCAGGGTGCAATTTGCTGGCTGTCAATGAAGGTTAATTCTGTAGCAGTTGCCGGCAGTTTGGCAGCCTGGGCTGTCATAACGGCCGCTTGTTCACGGGTGATATAATGGTCGGGACCAAAAGTATTCTTGTCTAATCCGCTGACAATACCATGGGCCAAGGCAACAGCTATACTATCTCTGGCCCAGTGATTAGAAGTATCGGTAAAGTTTGCTCCGGATTGAGACTGCATTTTGAAGGCATTTACCAGCATTACGACAAACTCAGCTCGGGTAACGGTTTTATCAGGCTTGAAGCTGCCGTCTGGATAACCGCTTAAGACTCCGTTGTTTATCAATCTGACAATGCTCTCTTTCGCCCAATGATCGGCTATGTCAGTAGGCAAGTCTGGTGTCGGGGGCAAAGGCGGCTGTTCTTCGGCTGCTGCCTTGAGGGTGGCGATAACTGCAAATTTGGTAAAGTGGTTGACCTGCCCCGTCACGGTACTGGCTGTCAGGTTGACTTCAATATTGTCCAGCTCCACCCACTCGCCTTTGGCCTCGTCATAATAATAGATTCCTATTTCGTACTTAGCCAGGTCGATTTTAGATTTATCAAAGGACATGGTAATAGTAACCGGTTTAGAGAAGTGGCCGGATTTATCTTTAACAATATCCACGATTTTGCTAAGGAGCTTACTATCAGCGGGCAGGGATATCCCAGCTGTCAGACTGGCTTCATTAATCTGAATGCGAATGTCACTTTCAACAGCACCAGCGGGGAAAGATAAGGAAACTCCGGTATCGGTTGCATTTCTACCGGCAGGCGTCACCAGGATACCCGATGGGGCGGAGCTGCCGCCGCCGCCTCCGCCACCGCTGCCATTAGTACTGGAAGGAATTGCGGTCACAGTCAAGGTGAAGGTTTTGGTATCACTCGCCGTTCCTTTAGTTATGACAGCTGTCAGGGTAACCACTTCATCAGCGGCACCCTGTGCGGGACGGGTTACCGTGCCGTTGGCTGCGATATAGCCTGGCTTGTCGCTGGTCCAGCTGATGGCGGTCCCGTTGAGCCCGGTGGTGGTCAGGTTCAGGTTGGAAACGATGTTGTTGGCTGCAGTGTTGCTCCCTTTGATCGTGTCGAAGGTAAGTGCAGCTTTGGCATCCTCTACATCCTGAGCATCGGCATCGACCAGAGCTTTGACCGTCATAGTGAAGGTTTTGGTATCACTTGCCGTTCCTTTAGTTATGGCAGCTGTCAGGGTAACCACTTCATCAGCGGCACCCGGGGCGGGACGGGTTACTGTACCGTTGGCTGCGATATAAGCCGGTTTGTCGCTGGTCCAGTTGATGGCGGTCCCGTTGAGGCCGGTAGTGATCAGGTTCAGGTTGGAAACGATGTTGTTGGCTGCAGTGTTGCTCTCTTTGATTACTTTGAAGGTCAAGGCCGCCTTGGCATCCGCTACGTCCTGAGCATCGGCATCGACCAGAGCTTTGACCGTCAGGGTAAAAGTTTTGGTTTTTGTGGCCGATCCTTTAGTAATAGTAGCGGTCAGGGTAACCACTTCGTCAGCGGCACCCTGGGCGGGACGGGTCACTGTACCGTCGGCTGCGATATAAGCCGGTTTGTCGCTGACCCAACCGATGGTAGTCCCATTGGTTCCACTGGTGATCAGGTTCAGGTTGGAAACGATATTGTTTGCTGCGGTGTTGCTTCCCTTAATCGTATCGAAGGTAAGTGCCGCGTAAGCACTGTCCACGTCTCCGCTGTCATTACTGGCTTGGGCTAACACGACTACTCCAAATTCTTTGGTGGAGGAAGCGGAGCCTTTATAGACAGTTGCTGTAAGGAATACTACCTGGTCACCGTCGCTTGCGTTCGGGCGGGTCACTTTGCCGTCAGTCGCAACATACTGTGGCTTACTGCTGGTCCATGTGATGTTAGCCTCAATGGGTCCCATAATGGTAAAGGTAGTAGGGAGATTCATATCAGCTTTAATCAGACCTGCATTTTCATTACTTCCGCTTCCCAGTATATTGTTTATATCCAGAGCTGTTCTGATTATGGCAACGTCGTGGGCATCACGATCGGTGGATACAGTGAATCCCACGGATTGGAGGACAAGTCCGTTTTCGCCCACCGCTACAAAGCAGTTGTCACCGGCGGTGATGCCGTTCAGTCTGATGTAATTGTCGCTGGAATAGTGGTTAGGCTTCAAGCCAGAAGGCTGCACAAACCAGGTCGTCCCACCATCGGCTGAGCCCATGATTTTTCCAAGTTCCCCCACTGCGGCGAGATTACCGCCGCCATAGGTAATTCCCCGGAAATAGCTGTCCGGTTTGCTTTCAATTACCGTCCAGTTTTCCCCTTTATCGGAGGATAGGTATATTTTTCCGTAGCCGCCTACCACGGCAAATTTTCCGCCTGCATAAATAATGTCAGTGGGGTAATTACCGCTTCCAGGCAGGTCGGCGGCAGGAGTATGGACGAATTCACCAGTGTCCGGATCAACGCTGTAACGATATGCCTGACCGTAGTTCATCAGGGCCAGGAATGCGCCATCGCCGTAAGCCACCGCAACAAAGGATCTGTTGATGAGACCAGACGTGTTGTCGCTCCACGAAGCACCATCATCCGAGGTCAGTATTACCGGGTTAAAGGAGCTGTCTCCCCCGACAACGACGTATTTGCCGCCGCCATAGGCGAGACCCTTTAACTCCTTCATCGTTCCCGATGTTCGAGTCGTCCAGTCTGTGCCGTTCGCCGAAGTGAGGATGGTGCCGTTCTTGCCCACCGCGATGAACTGACCATTCAGATAATCCACCTTATTCAGATCATATGTGGTCCCGGAAGGCTGGGGGTTCCAGGTGATTCCATTGGTCGAGGTCTGGATTATTCCTTCAACACCAACCGCCACATAAAGATCACTGCCATTCCAGGCTACGTCCATCAGTGTCCTGGCAGTGCCAAGAGTTCTATAGTCCCAGCTGGTTCCGTCGTTATCGGAGGTGTAGATGTTTCCGTAGCCGCCCATCGCCGCTAAACGGGAGCCATTGGAAGCAAGCACGCTGAAGCCGGGCAGCCCGATGATATCCTTATCTGACCAGCTTATTCCGTTGGTCGAACTCGTGGTAAAAGCCCAATTGCCAGATTGTGTGCTGCCGGCCGCAACAAATTTATTTCCGTCAAATTCCACTGAATAAAGCCGGGCATTAGCAGACCAGCTTGTGCTTCTCTGTGTCCAGCTTTCACCATCGTTGGAGGTAACAATGAAGTAGGCCCCGGTATTTCTTCCGCCCACAGCTACCAGGATTCCGTTGCCACAGGCGATATCCCATATGACGTATGAAGGATTGGAGTAGGTGACCATCCAGTTTTCGCCGTCCTCGGAAGTCATAATCCCGCCCTCGTGGTCAGCGGTTGTTCCTCCCATGCCTGCTGCCACAAATTTACCCATTGCTTCTGAATAGGTTATGGACAGAAGTGTAGTCCTTTGATTGCCAGGATAAGTCACCGGTTTTGTTACCCAGGTTTCTCCGTCGGTGGAAACCAGTATTTTTCCGTACCTGCCCACAGCAACAAATTTGCCGTTACCGTATGCCACATCATAAAGATAATGGTGAGGGACTGCTGCCGTCTGATGCCAGTTTACACCGTCATCAGAGGTATAGATCCGGGCTGCACCGTAAGAAATATCAACATAGCCAACTATTACGTACTTTCCTCCCCCATAGGCAATGCCGCCCAGGCGGTCGATATCGGTCCCTAAGTTAACCTTTGTCCAGCTTATGCCGTTCTCGGAGGTAAGCAGGGTGCTGTTATTCCCCACTGCCATGTACCTGCCCTCGATATATTTGATATTTTCTATGAGGTTAGGTGATGGCAGGGGGCTGCGGTAATTCCATACAGCAGTGCCGGTAGGCCCGGCAATATCCATGACCCAAACGGTGCTGTTGTCGTCGCTGTAGGTATGGTAGCCGGGCAGAGTTGTAACTTCATTTTTATCATAGACCGTTTTGGTGATGCTGGGCTTATCAAGAGCCGGTGGCGGGGTCTTTATTGCGTATGGTCCGGACTCAATCACCACTCCGGACACCGTCAGATTGGTCAAGGTGTATTCCTTATTGTCGGCATCCCCCGTAAGTGTTACATAGTAGAGTCCGTCTGAATCTGGGTCTCTGAAATCTGAAAACAGGGGAGCAGAGGCAAAGGTCGTGGGCGTACCGTCGTCTACCGTTATGCTGAAGTCCGCAGCCGAATAGCCTCGCGATCCGATTCCCTCTGTGTTCTTTACGGTTACGTACACGGTGATCTCTTTATTGCCGGCTTCTCCCGGCTCCACCTTAGTAATACCCGAAATAGCGTCAGACGGGACAGTGGTGGTGATCTCTACACGTTCTGGAGTTGCCTGCAGATTGCCCGCCTCGTCTTCTAGAACTGTGTAAATGTCGTAGGGGGTGTTTGGCGTCAAGCCTCTAACACGGATTAATGATGAACCCCCGGTGTGGACTGCAATACTTCCCGCCTGTGGGTAATCTAGTGCAGCCCCTGATGCGTCCTGTCCCGCCTGTACCTGTTGACTTGTGGGAGCGGGATCCCCGTCGGCAAGTCTAACAAAATAGGCTGTCCCGGTTTCGTTGCCCATGACCTCTAGATTAACTTCCTTATCGCTGACTGAGCTAGCCTTTGGAAAACTTGCCTGCCATTCCGGTGGTGTAGTGTCCTCTCCTTCTGCCCATGCCATCCCCGGCCACAGCATAAATAGCATGGTCAGGGTTAGTAATATCGATACGATTTGACGTTTTCTTAATAATTGAGTCACTATGGGCTAAACACTCCTCTCTCCCTGTGAAATTAAACCTAGCCCCCATTCAAACAAGGAAATCTTACGCAATTTTGTTTTGACTTTACACCTCCCCCGGCAGATTGCTGGGTTACTTCCAATGCAGGAGAAATTTCTGTTAACGTTTCCATATTATGTATATATTACCAATTAATGGAGTTAATTTGAACATTAAAGTTAACCTTCCGAGTGTTTTTTATTTGGGAGGATTATTTCGAGATAAAAAAACTATTTGTCGCTTTCTTATGAGCACAAAAAAGATGTTGGAGAAGTGGGGCAGGCTCACAAAGCCACATAGTTCTGCGGCCCCGGACACTTAATTAGGGGATGGAATACAGAATAAACAATAAAAAAAGATCCTCTGCACTGTAAAATGCGGAGGATATTTTTTACGTATGTTTTATTAAGAATACACGCTATGCAGGATACAGCCAGATATCCTGTATTGTTGGGGACTAATATACGATGTTACAGCCCGTACCTTGCAAACAGATTATTCATCTTTACCCACCGGTTCACCAATGCCTGCCCGGAAGCTGTGCGCCAGTCTTTCTCAAGATCGGCGTGGCATTTGAGTCCGCGTCCAGTTCTTGAATGGTGGCAAAACCGGCATTCCAGCGGTTGAAAGCCTGTGCCATAGAGTTCGCATAAACCGTTGGATAAAAAACAACATCCAAAACGCGCGTACTCCTGCAAGGCAAAATTGTTCTCACACCCACGAAATGCAGGCGAAAGAACACCGAAAGTAAGCTCCGGAGCGAGCTCCAGCATCATGCGGTTTGCATAGCCCGCGTCAATAGCCCTTGCGGCTTCCTCCACCGTCCACCATCCGGGACGGATGCAGTATGACCTGCATATTTCACAACTGCACGGTTCGGACGGTGGGTATTTTTTTATTAACGATAGTCGTCCTTTAGCCATGGTAAACTGTCATCTCGATTCCATATTATGAACCGCCGTAAAAAGATCCGGACATTTTGAGTTCCCAGGCTCATCAATCCCACTCAAGCGCATCAAGGTATCTGGTACGCTTCGGGATACTGAAAGGAGGCTATTTAATTCGTTATTTTAGAATACCTTTTCCAGTTCAATAAACCCTTGGCCGGTAGTTTTGTGAGTAAACCCTGCTTTTTTGAGCACATGAATCATTGACTGGTTTTCATTGAGCACGGTGGCGGTAAAGCCGAGTAAACCATTATTCTGAGCTAAATACGTTAAATGTGCAAGCAGCACCGAGGAAATGCCATTGTTCCTGTAGTTGTCACTGGTAGCAAAGCTAACTTCCGCTGAGTAGTTCGACTTATCGTCGTCCAAAAAGTATTGTCCCAGACCAATAACTTTTTCTTTATCATCCTCTTGAATTATGGCAACAATTGACACACCTTTGGCATTATCAACGGTTATGATATCTTGCAGATGTTCATGCGAAATATATGGATATGGGCTAAAAAACCTCAGGTGTAAACTCTTATCGGAAAGAGAATTAAAGAAATCTCTCAGGCGCGGCTCATCACTGATTCTGATAGGCCGTAACAGGAGTTCAAGGCCAGTTTTTGTCTTCCTGTGAGCTTCGTATTCTTGAATGTACTTACCTCTTGGTCCGGGAATGAATTTCTGATCCTTATAGATAAGGTTTCGAGCTTTTGCTTCTTCAAGCAGCCACGGTCTAAACTTGGGATGTGCGATAGATATCAATTCCATCGCTCGCTCTCGCAGGTTCTTTCCTCTTAGGTAGGCAATTCCATATTCCGTCACAACATACTGGACATCACTCCTGTGCGTGCTAACCCCGGAGCCTTCCAGCAGGTTGGGAACGATTTTGGAAACCTCGCCATTTCGGGCAGTTGATTTCAGTACTATTATTGATTTTCCTTTTTTCGAAATAAGTGTTCCTCTCATATAATTGGCAAAACCGCTGATACCACTGTAAAAAACATTGCCCAGTGATTCGTCAGTCGCCTGTCCGGTGAGGTCGATTTCCAGAACAGAGTTTATCGCGGTCATATTATCGTGCTGAGCGATTGTCATGAGATTATTAACATAATCGAGCCTTCTAAGCTCTACAGCCGGGTTATTGTTAACATAATCATATGTCCCTTTCTTGCCCAAACATAACGAGCCTATAGTCTTTCCCTTGTTCAGACTCTTTCTGCTGTTATCAATAACCCCTTTTTTCATCAGATCAACAATTCCGTCGGTTACAAGTTCTGAATGCACGCCAAGGTGATTTTTACTTCCCAGGCAGGGTAATGCAGCGAATGGTATGCCTCCGTAACCTACTTGAATAGTGTCTCCGTCCTGAACCAGACTGGCAACGTACTTGCCAATTTGTAATGCAACCTCGCTGTCATCCATAGGATCGTATTCCGGTAAGGGTTCATCATGGGGAATAATAAAGTCTATGTCATTTATATGGATAAAACCATCTCCGTGTACCCTGGGCATATACGAATTCACCTGCGCAATAATCAAGCCGGCATTTTCAACTGCGGATTTGACAATATCAACGTTGACCCCTAGATTAAAGTAGCCATGCTCATCCGGCAAAGATGTCTGAATTAAGGCTATATCAATCGGGAAAAACTTGCGATCAAACAACTCCGGTATCATGGATGTAAAAATAGGGGTGTAATCAGCATCTCCCTTATTGATACCATCCCTGTTGGGGTCCCCAATAAAAAAGGAGTTTATTCTAAAATTGCTTTTGTATTTTTCATAAAAATAGTCCTTGTTATCATTTATGGTCCACAGGTAAAAAATATCTGCATCAAAGAATGCTGTAGGATTACGGTTCAAGTAATCCATCAGCGATCTTGCGAGGTGCCTCGGTTCTCCGGCTCCTGTTCCAATAAATATCTTATTTCCACGTTGAATTTTTCTAAAAGCCCTATCTTCTGTAGTAAACTTTTCCGGATATCTGCTCTTTAGATAATCCATGATGTTGCAACTATCGTTCGAACTCACCTAAATCACCTCACCCAGCTATTCTGATTGTATATAAATAGTACCATAACCCCCCCGTTTTCGACAGCAAGCAAAGGGATTTACATTGGAAGTTCTTTTTGTAACTCCCTGGAAACCAAGAGCAATCCGGCATCATCAGGGAATAATTCCATCAGGACTATTAATTAACCAGCGTGAACGATATATTGGTAATTAGAAGTTGAGTGAATGGAGGTAATTTTCGTGATCAATAGAAAGAGTGCGAACGGTTACGAATTTGTCGTTGACGGTGTGCATCGTAAAACACTGGTTTATGGAAAAAACACCTTGCTGACTGAATTCTTGCTGGAAAAAGGTAAAACTCTGCCCTTGCACAAACATCCGCAGGAGCAAACGGGATACCTCGTATCCGGGAAGCTCATATTATCGATTGGAACTGAACAATATGAATTTGACCCCGGCGACAGCTGGATGATACCAGGCGATACTGAGCACTCAGCTCAGATACTAGAAAACTCCGTGGCTATTGAAGTGTTTTCACCTGTACGGGAAGATTATTTGCCAAGTAAGTTGGGCTAATACTTGTTAAAAAAGATGGCCATAAAAAATCACCTCCAGAAGAAATACCATAAGCCGGAGGTGAAATCAATATGAATTGTCCCCTTGTGTTCCGTTTGTTCCTTTAAGCTGTCCGCTACTCATCCCGGGTTCTAGACTGTACTACGTATGTGCCAGCTCCAGCTGCTGTAAAACGGAGCCGCAGAAAATCGACCGCTGACGTATAGTTAATGACCCAATCCTGGCCTGGCGGGATGCTGAATGCAGTATTAGGATCGCTGACGGGATTATTCCCCGGGTTTTGCAGCAAAACGCTGCCCTGTAGGGTCCCATTAGTGGTATTCGAAATAAGGAAGGTGGCCTGCTCCTTCCCTGACATATCAATCAAAGAGGACATAGCAGGAGCGCCCGAAAGCTGATCAACCACGGTATCGGATACTGTTCCCTTTGACCAGGTTACCTGCAAAGCCGGCCAAAAGCCGCTATTCGAAAAGCGGGTACTTCGAAATCCAAGAATATTGTTATCGTCGTTTTCCAGCCCCCTGAGTTCAAGGCCAACATTGGGTATGCGACCGCTGTACCAGCCTTCGACCGGGACGGTAAGGTCGAAACTTACTATTGCCGGTGCAGCTTGAGGTATCACGAAGCCCAGGAAAGAACCGGTCGGCGGCCGGTTATTAAAAGTAACCGTATTTTGATCGAAGAAGTCGGTCAGCCTGAATACTTCCACCCTTGCTGTTCCCGGATTATCGTTTCGATACATAGACAGGAGCAGTGATGCCGATTCTATTGTACTGTTGGGAGGTATTCCGTGAGTCGGGCTAGATAAATCGAATTGTAAGAGGCTTCTGTATATATCGTTAGGGCCAGTAAACGTACCTACGAACAATACATCACCCTGAGTTCGATTGGCAAAGTTCCGGTCAGGATAAGCCGATGAAATATAAACATCCTGAATGGGAGTAAAAGTAGACACGGGCATAACATCACATCCTTTTTCAGGCTACTACAAGATATTAACTAAATGTGGCATATGTTACAGATTTATCAAGCCAAGTTAGGGATCAGCTTTGATTTGAAGGTGATTAACTTGAAGGAGAAGCCTGCGACCAAATAAATTTTGAAAGGAAAATATTATGCTTACTTTAGATGAATTAATAAGTGCCGACCGGTGCCCAGCACCGTATGAGCCAGGGCAGGAGCTTTGGAATGATCCCCATATTTCGAAAAGTATGCTTGAAGCCCACCTTTCACCTGATACCGATGCTGCAAGCTATAAGCCGGGAAAAATTCAAGCAATCTGTGAATACTTAATTCCGACATTGGGTCTTGAAAGCGGAGACTCGATTGTAGACCTGGGATGCGGACCAGGGCTTTATTGTTCGCGGCTTGTTCAAAAGGGGTTTTTCATGACCGGAATAGACAGATCAGAAAACTCAATCGAATATGCCAGAAATCACAATAACAGCAAGCATGCAGATTATATTCTGGCAAGTTACTTGAATCCGTTTGGGTCAAATCAATTTGACGCAGCTTTGATGATATCCCAGGACTACGGCGTTCTTAGTCCGGAAAACAGGAAGATACTACTTGGCAATATCCGCAATGCCCTCAAGCCGAACGGATATTTTTCCTTTGATGTTTCCAGCAAGAATTGTTTACAAAATAGAAAAGATGGTGGAGCTTGCAAATGGTACGCGTCCGGGGCGGGATTCTGGAGACCTCACAAACACTTTGTTTTGGAGAAAACCATTTTTTATCAGGGTATTCCCACACTGTGCGACTATTATGTTGTAATCGATTCTGATGTAAAGGCTTATCATATCTATCAGACTTTCTTTTCCCCGGAGTCCATTAGTTCAGAACTCGAAGAAAACGGTTTTCGCGTTGTGACGGTGCTGTCAAACCTGTGTGGTGATAAATTCAATGCAACTTCGCCTGAACTTGGCATCATTTGTAAGAAGGCCTAGATACCGCTTGTAAAGAACGCAGGTGTGCAGGAAGGAAATTTTCAGCGGCTTGCCTCCTAAATCCTCCCGAGGGCAGTTCGTTGAGGTCTAAACATATGAACGATCAATAGTGATGACCAAGTACAGACGAGGGTTCTTTTCCTTCATGAGGGCGATAACCTGTTCTCTTATTTCCCGGTCACCCATCCGGCAACCGAGGGGAACCGTGATATCAAAAATCAGGTTACTGTGGGTCGGGCCTTTAACGACTCGGAAGTCGTGGATTGTCAATGAATCATCTATTTTCTTTACCATATCTGCAGTTAATTTACGCAGTTCATTGACATAAGGGTCGTCGATGACAACCGGGTCCATATGAATTACCATATGAATGCCCAGTTTCTCGGCTACATCCCGCTCAATATTGTCAATCAAATCATGGCTTTCCAGTATATCTACGCGGGCATCCACTTCTGCATGAACGGAAGCAAAGGTACGGTTAGGTCCATATTCGTGGACCACCATGTCGTGAATGCCAATCACTCCCTCATTCTGCCTGATAATGCCGGTTATATCATTAATCAACTCCTGGGGAGGCCTTTGCCCCAGAATGCGGTCAATCGTTTCCTTGAGAACCCTTAAACCCGAGAACATGATGAAAAGAGCAACGGCGATACCGATGTAACCGTCCAGTTGAAAGCCCAGCAGCGGGCTTAGGATCGTCGAAAGCAATACTGCTGAGGTAGCCATTACATCAGCCAGGCTGTCGGCTGCGGATGCCTGCATCACCGTCGAATCAATGCGTTTTCCCAGGTCGGTGTGGAACCGGGAGAGCCAATACTTGGCGGCGATAGAGATTACCAGTACAACTATGGCAACGATACTGAATTCTGTACCGGTTGGATGTTTAATTCTGTCTATCGATTCTTTGATAAGTTCCAGGCCGATAAAAAGTATAATAACGGCTACCAGTGAAGAAGCAATATATTCTATCCGGGCATATCCGAACGGGTGGCTTTCATCTGCCGGTTTGCCGGCCAATTTGAAGCTGGCTAAAGATATAACCGAGGAACCTGCGTCAGAGATATTGTTTACTGCATCAGCCGTGATTGCCACACTGTTTTTCAGGGTGCCAACCGTAAACTTGGCGGCAAACATGAGCAGGTTGACAACAATGCCTGTAATACTTCCCAGGTTTCCGTACTGTTGGCGAACCGAGGCGTCTCTGGTATTGTCATAATCCCTGACAAAACGTTTTACCAGGAAATCTTTCATTTCTCCCGCTCCTTTAAGACAAAGGGGGTTCTCTACCTATCCCTGTCTTATTCTGCCCGTTATTGTCCCCCAACACAAGATGATATATATCCATGTCATTTCTATGCATTACTGTGGGTGAAACTTCAAACACTATCAACGTCATTTATGGGAGCGGAAGCTAGGGATAAAATCGAGAAAAAAACATCATGCTATTTCTTTGACATAACGATTCGATATTTTTTGTGTTAAAAAATCGAGCATATTAATTGCGGCTTTGGTAACTTGTAAATAGAAAAAGGGGGGAGATAATGTTACGAGAATTAAATCATGTAATTGACTATATTGAAGAACATTTAACCGAGGATCTATCTCTTGAGATAATCTCTGAATATGCCGGGGTTTCTGACTATCACTTTAGAAAGGTATTCTTTTATCTTTCAGGGTTGACCCTTAGTGAATATATTAAAAACAGAAAAATGTCGGAAGCAAATATGGATTTATTACTTGGAGAAAAAGTAACGGATGTTGCTTACAAATACGGCTATCAGTCAATTGACGGCTTCACCCGGGCTTTTAAAAAATGGAGCGGGTTTTTACCCTCAGACGTAATAAAGAAAGGCATAAGTAAATCTTTTCCCAAGCTTTCATTCGTAATAACCGTAAAAGGAGGAATCACTATGGAATTTAGAATTGAAGAAAAACCAGCGTTTAATTTCGTCGGTGTAAGCAAGCGTGTTCCTATGCAATTTGAAGGTATTAATAACGAGATTGTAAAGCTTGCACAAAGCATAACAGACGAACAAAAAGAAGAAATGCACTCTCTTCAAAATATTGAGCCTTATGAAATTGTCAACGTTTCTTATGATGCTGACGCCAATTTCCTAAAAGAAGAAGGAGATTTAACGCACCTGATAGGTATTTTAACGACTGAAAATCAAGTAAGTGAGCGATTAGAAAAGGTGCCGGTCGAAGCATATACATGGGCGATTTTTCCGAATGAAGGACCATTTCCTTCTACCTTACAGGAAACAATGGCAAAAATATATTCAGAATGGCTTCCGTCTTCCAATTACGAAGTAATCAACGCCCCCACTTTCTCTTTTACAAAAATGAATGAACAAAAAGGAGATTACGCTTATAGCGAAGTGTGGATTCCTGTTCGCAGGAAATAGAAGCAGAGGTGCTGACTAACGCAGGGCGCAATTAGCGTACCGTGAAACTAAACAAATGTTTGAATTCTTAAGGATTAATAAATGGCGAAAAGGTGTCAGGGGGACGGTTCGGACGGTTCTCCTGACACCTTTTGACTAATACTCAATACTGGCCTCTTGCAGTTCAGCGTTCCAATTAACTGTACAGCCCAGGCTTTCGGAGATAAAGCGCAGGGGCAGCATGGTCCGGCCGGGAGGCGCAATAAAAGGCCGTACGTTGGGGTTGGTGGGATCGATCAGGCGCTCTGCCCCGTTGATCCGGGCGGTGTTTTGGCCGATCCATAATTCAATTATTGTCGCCCCTTGGGTAATTGTAACTTTCCGGGTTGATCCGTCCCAGGCCAGAGTCGCCCCCAGCGAGTCGGTGACGTATTTGATGGGGAGCATAGTACGGCCTTCTCTGCTGACAGGGGCCGTATCCATGGTTAAGTTTTGGCCGTTGACACTGTAACTTTTCTGGCCCAGGTTCAGCCGGATAACTTTTTTTCCGCTGATCACAGGATTCTGCAGGAGGTGTCCCGGATTAGCATTGTTGGTATATAAGTTGGTAGCTAGCGCCGGGGTGGTGATCCCTATCTCGTTAGAGTAATCCGAATAACAGATCTGGCCGGTGAGGAAAACCTTGAACCAGGACCTGGCCCGGTAATAATACGTATTCCCCGGAAGCAGCGGCACGTCTGTAAAGGAGCGGGCATCAGCTCCAGTTACGGCTATCTGGGCATAGGCCTCCCCAGCCCTTTTCCTTTCGAGGGAAAAGCCTTGCACCGAATCTCCGCTCCAGTTCCAGGAAACCTTAACCTGGTTGGGTGGTTCCGCCGTTGCCGCAAGTAAAACCGGCGGCGCAGACCCGGTATAGCCGGATACAGAGGAAGCAATCGATTTACCCATGGCGTTATAAGCAACAATTTCAAAGCTGTATTCCCGTTTGGGTGTTAGGTCATTAACCAGCAGGCTGGTAACATTCGGGTCCAGCAAATACTCCTTATCAGGTGGTCTTACTCCGGTAAAGGGGTTCGAAGGTTTATCTCCCCAGCGGGTGATGATAAACCCGTCTTCGTTGTTGGAGTTGTCATTCCAGGTCAGGAGCATAAAAGTGGAGCCCTGGGATTGGATATAATTAAAACTGGGATGCGCCGGCAAACCCACCGGCAGAATAACATCCGCGGTGTTGGACAATGACGCGCCCCCGCTGTTACAGGCCATGACGCGGTAGGTATATTTTACGTTCCGCTCCAAATCAGCCGGTTCTTCAAATTTGAAGCTGTTTGGCGGGAGTTCCGCCACATTAGTATATAGGCCGCCCGCCTTGGAGCGCTGCACAACAAATTTCTCCTCGTTGTCAGATTTATCCGCCCAGAAAAGGCGCACGGTTAACCTTCCCTCGGACATCACAGCTTTCGCCCGCAATGCTTCCGGGGCGGCTGGAGAAGGCTTATGGCCCTTGATCTCGATATACACCTCGTTGCTGGGTCCGGACGAGCCGCTACTGTTATAAGCAGTCACCCGGTAATAATAACTATCGCCCGGGTGAACTGGATATGTCGATAGTTCGCTCTGCTCATAAGTAGTCTCGTTCGCTCCTACTTTGTCAACCTGGATATAAGTATCATCAACGCGATATTTGCTTTCGATCCTAAATCCCTCTTCGTTATTTGAGTTGTCGATCCAGCGAAGCACTACCCGGCCTACATCGTTTGATTCGGCGGTGAGGTTGCTGGGCGCATTAGGTTTCGTATTCTGAGTCGTGGGCTGAATCACCGGCGGTTTCGGACTGATTTCGTCCGGTTTAATAAGGCCCCCGCCCGGTTTGATCACCTGCGCAGCCACAACAGCGCCGGAGGAAATGAACAATATGCCAGCAATCACACCCAGCGCAAGAGCTTTACTAACTCCTCTCATAATAATCACTCCTCTGGTTTTCCCTTCCGACTCGTCTTGTCCGCAAACGGTCAGGACGACTACAGCAGGAAAAAGATTATTGCCATTTGTTTATCGACTGGACTCCAAAGAAGATCAAAGATATGAATGGCACAATAATAGTATATTGCGCTTTGGGCTAACCCATTTTAGTCTGATTGCCGACTTTTTTAGGTTACTTGCTTTTTCCTTCTCGCATAGTTGGTCACCGCCGTCTGGAAGGGCACCCCAGGTACCTCGGCGTAGACCGTCAGCGGCAGGGTGGACAATAATACCGTCTACATCAAGACGGTCAGAAGAATACGCCCTCGAATGATTGATAAAAACTTCCTCACAATAAACCCTCCTCTTTCGAAATCAAAAGCCCGCCTAGGCTCTTTTTTGCCTTTAAGCCTGAAAGCGCTGTTCCCGCCGCAGGCTGCCGCCTCTATTATAAAAAATCGACTACCTCCAAAAGTGCCACCAAAATAATAAATTCGTCTATTTTTTTTAAAAAAATGAGCGCAAAAAAGCACAGGAGGACAAATGCTCCTGTGCCTTTTTCCTTGCTCTCTTTTTCTGTTAAGGCAGTCAATGGTGTCTATCAGAAGCTAGGGTAAGCAGTTTAAACTTTGTCTTCCAATTCCTTGGATATCAATGACGATGCAATATGGAGTGCTTTAATCCTGCGCTGAAGAAGAGTGTGCTGAGAAGTGCCTTGTTTCAGCTTCGGCAGTACTTTTTCACACTTGCTAATCGTTGAAGCTATAGCTTGGAGTGCTTCATTCAACTCTTCTTTTGTGTAGTCATCCATAAAATTACCTCTGTTATCATGTAAGCTTTGTCACTTTGTCAAGGCAATGAGTATTTTCCATCTTCTCTTAATCTATCTCTAATATTTTAATGTCTCTTTCTTAGTACAAAATAACATTCATTATCTACATATTCCATCCCGCAACTTGAATTCCTCATGTTTTTTAATGGCATGCTATGTTCTTGCAATGTTTTAAGCAGCATTTTTCCTGCCTTTTCTTCAATCTGATATTTCTTACCCTTTCGGCGTATCAGCGCTTCCAAGGTGACAGATGAGTCCTCAATAGCTTCCTGAGCATCGTTGTGATGATTGTTCGATACAATAATTCCGCCGGGCTTTAAATACTTCTTACAATATTTTGATATACCTCCGGCGTAGATTGCGATCAGCAAATCGTAATTGTTTTCTCTCAATGGTAAGTCTTTGGTGAAATCACTGTGAATAAACTGAATGTAAGCTGACTGCTTATATTTTTTATTGCTGTTTATAATGCCAATAATACTTTGAGTATCTTGAAAAAACATCTTCGCCTTTTCACTAATATCAACATAAACAACATGTTGAAAATGGAAGGAAGGCGTTAAATGAATAGAGCATCCAGGGTATAGTACAGTGCCGCAGCCATATTTGTTTTTTATTAACTCGAATAACCCTGATCTGTCGAAATTCATATTTGTGTAAAACCTATTATATGAGTTAGTACTATCCACTCTCTTTATAATTCTCAACCTCCATTCATGCAGCCATCTAGTCAGCACTGCTTCCTGCATTTTTGACCGTAACCTTTCCGGTAGCATCTTTACCGGTTATTCGTATTTCATATTTATCCGATTCAGACACGGTTACAGTAAATATCCCTGACCTAACATCGTTCCCCGTATAAGGTTCACTGCCGTTTTTACCTCTGACTGTAAGAGCAATTTCCCCGTCTTCACGGACAACTTCAAACTGCAACACATCCCCCTTGTTAAGGGATAATTCACACTTGTTGCTTGAGCTCCACTCCTTGAAATCCATTGTAAATCCTTTTCCATTTGGATTCTCAAGTATAACAATGCTGCCCTTTGACGCAGTACAACCCGAGATTGTTATAACGATAGCAATCACCAGCAGAAAAATAATCGGGCGCATATTCCGAATCCCCCTTGTTACTGGGGTTGATTTTCCAAAAAGCATGACAATACCTCCCGTATAAATTTTGCCCGCTCGTTGATCCAGGGGCTGTGGCCGGAATGCTCAAACCACACAATTCTCTTATCAGGCGCATCCAGAACCTGCACATATTCCTCGACCAATACAGTAGGCGCATTGATATCATGCCGACCCAAGAAGAAATAGGCAGGCACATCTAGCTTTGTGTATTCCGACCTCAAGTCGATGTCATAAAGTTGCTGGTACACATGACCGAACGTGTTGATAACGCCACGGGCGTAATTTATTTTATCAAGCAGCCCATATTCCGAGGAAGCAATGTCCCGAAGGGTATTGTAGCCGGGATTGTGAATTTCCGGGTTTGCAGCCATATATGCGCTAAGATAATTCAGATACACTGCGCTTTTCCATGTTACGCCCTTGCCATAATAGGGAGGCTCACCGTTTGCCGTGAGCTGTTCTATGAGAGCGGTGTCGCCCTTATTTTTCGCGATCTCCATGGCCTTTGCGTAATCCATCCGCTCGGTTTCGGCGAAATCCACCATTTGCCCTGTTCCGATGAATGCATGATAAGACTCAGGGTACTTGTCAACAAGGAAAATCCCCAAAGCACTGCCCCAAGATTCACCCACCAGATAAATTTTTTCCTGCGAAAAGCGCTCTTTTAGGTACTCCGTCAGAGCGTGGCCATCCTGAATATAGGTTTGAACATTAATATTTTCAATCTTTTCTGCATTATAAGACTTTCCGGAACCGGGCTGATCCCAGTTGACAACAACAAAATGCTTCTCCAACTCTGCCAGTTCATGCCGCACCGCCGCCATCTGCGTACCGCCGGGACCGCCCGCCAAAAAGAGCAGGACGGGCGCGTTTTTGTTCCAACCTCTCACACTGATCCACTGTTTCCTGCCGTTCAGTTCAAGTTCTCTAAGCTCCGCAATGCTGTTTTTGGGTGTGTTTCCGTTTTCATCAACAATACGTGGAGTGGAAGCGGTGAGCTGTGAAAAGGTAATTAACCCCACGTTCAATATCATCGCTATGAAAAAAAATATCGCCGCTTTTTTCAATCGAATAAGCTGCTTTAAATTCGTCTTATTTCTTATGCGTGCAATGACACAATAAGCTGAAAGGAACAAAATACCTGCGAGTGCAACGACCGACAAAACGGTTAAAACGAATAATAGAACTATTTGAATCATAGTAAACCTCCATTAGTGTTTAACGTATACGTTTTCAAGATCGTCACCCATCATCGGAATATCGGTTATGCGGCTATCCTAGGGGAATAGCTGTTTTGCTCTAATAGGCGTTTGACAACATTTATTTTTTCCGGTTTCATTCTGTGCCAACCAAGAATAAATTGCAATATACTACATTTTCCCAATATCTGCCGGAAATTTGGAAAGGTGACAAAAGGCAAGAGCATAGGCGGAGGGGAAGGACAGGGGACGGTTCTGTGTCATATATTTCTGACAGCAGAAGACAGGGGACGGTTCTGTGTCCTATTCTCACATCTCTCAACAATTCCCCTGCTTATCTCAACATGCCTTGAGTGTACAAAAAAGATGCCGTACCCCACCTGGGTAACCACTTAGTAATCCGGATATTCAGATCAACATATGCAACTCGTCAGATATGATCTAATTCCTGAGCTGCTTACCGAGGAGTTTTGGTTTAAGACTATAATGTGCTCGTGTACTTATTCTGTATGTTGCCCTTTGGAAACTCGGGTAGTTTCCACCCAAATGTGCCGCATACCGCAGCGGTACAATAACGGCTTGCTTAAAGATACCATTGTCAATTCTGTTAAAGAGGTGCTTTTGAGGCCTTCCGTTGATCTCTATTATCCACAGCCTTCCATTGCTGGTTATGCCAAAGTCTACACTGATTTCTCCCAGAGGGCACAAATTATTTTCCAGGAGCTCAGCTACCTGGATGCTTATTTGTCTCATTTCGTCAGTGATGCTTGGTTTGAACTCCGTATTATCCAGAACTTTGTTAATGGGGCGGACATCATAGGCAGTGTTAGTAACAAAACAGTTTGTGAAACACAATCTGCTTAAACCTGCAGTTACATCCCAAACCCCGTATTGGTTTTTCTGTACCAGCTGCCGCATGTCAAAAACATGGCCAGCAGCGGATGCAAATGTAATAAACGGTTGTATTATGTAGTTCTTGGGCTTGATTTCATTATCGATATAACTAACCAACTCATCGGCAGTCTTGAAAGTTATCATGGGACTAAGAGTCTCCGAGTACACTTTATACTCATTGTCTTCCAATGTAAACCGGTATACGTCGTGCCCCATTGTGCCCCACGCGGGTTTTATCAGCACTGGACCCTCACTCAACATGTTCAATAAAGTCTTGGTATTATATAAATGGGTAGGGATCATCAGATGACCTAATTTACTCGGCTTTAAGATAGAAAAGACCGTATATTTGTTAAATTGGGTAAAGCCGTTAAAAACCTTGCCTTGGCCAATAACCTTTTCTAATCCTTTGGTTGTTGCCATTGAGCTGGTATAGCACCGGTTGTAAACAGCGTCTGGAAAGCATGTCACTGCCCATTTCCACCGGCCATTTTCAAGGATTATTCCCCGTATTTTTTTTTCACTCCAATCGATCCCATCCGGTCTGAACTTGATGATGTCAATGGCTAGATGTTGATCAACGTTATAATAGTTTGCAGGGTTTAGATTGTTGCATAGCAAACCAACCAGAACTTTCTGTTTCACCCCTGGAGCCCTCCTTTGGTCGGTGTTTGCAATCAAAGCTCCTCGCCTTTTACAGCCAGGAGCTTTGATCTTTGACCTTGGTCATGCTTTTTAAGCTGGAGCAACAATTATTCCGAAAGGAGCGTTCAAATTTCCAGAATTGAACGACTGGATGAAGGATGGTGCAAGAGGATCCGTAATATCGAAAACTGCAACTGAACTGCTGTTGAGATTTACAACATACAAAATGTCAGCAAAGACAGTCAGTTCGCAGGGACCGCTTAAAATTCCCTCACCGAAACGTTTCAAGAAAATAGGTGCAGTCGGGTTTTCTATGTTATAAATTGATACAGTGTTTGCCAGGTTCAATTGAAAATTAGCTACATAGAGTACATTGCCTTTGATCGCCAACCCAATAGGATTGCTTATTTCGTTTGCATTGCCAAACTGTCCGATACGGACTGGTGCTTGGCGATTGGAGATATTGTAGATTTCAACGGAGGCGTCACCGGAATTTGCTACGTAAAGAAGATTGCCTAAAACTGCAAGTCCGTCAGGGCGGTTTAACTCGCCGGCGCCAAATTGCCCGACTCTGGCTGGTGACAATGGATTGGATATATCATAGATTTCTACTGTGGAATCAACTAGATTGGTTACATAAAGAGTGCGGCCTGCTATCGCCAATGCGTTGGGATTACTAAGGTCTCCTTGACCAAACTCACCCACTCGTTTTGGGGCAGTACGCCGAGTTATATCATATATAATAATATTCTGATTTCCACCAGCGTTGGCTACATAGAGAATGTTGCCAATTATGGCAAGACCAGCAGGAGTACTCAGGTCTCCTTGTGCAAACGAACCTGCCCGGGTTGGAGAAGATGCGATGCCGATGTTATAAATTTTAACATCGTTAGTCCCGATATTTGATATATAAAGAAATCGCCGCCTAACTCCCATAATGCGTGCCCCTTTCATCTATTGGTAATATATGGTATGATCTTTGGAATCGAAATGATACAGGGGAGGACAGGGGACGGTTCTGTGTCCTACTTCTCACATCTCTCAGCAATTCCCCTGCTTATCTCAACATGCCTTTAGTTTACAAAAAAGATGCCATACCCACCTGGTAAGCACTTAGTGGAATTACGCTTTATCTTCAAGATAAGATAATCAGCTATTAACACTATAAAGTCGTATCAACTACATTCCCATTCATGCTTGCTGGAAATGCAGATGCGGCGCAGTTGAATTGCCTGAATGCCCTACGTTCCCTAATACATCCCCTTTTTTCACAGTCTGACCTGCCGATACTGTAACTGACCCCGTTTGCAAATGCGCGAATGCAGCGTATACATGATCGGCGCATTTCATAATAATATGGTTGCCGGCAACAGTCTGAATATCATCTTTTTCAGGATTGAACGTATAAACATTCTTTAAAGCGACAGACCAATCGGAAAACAAATTCATTATTGGCCTTTCTATATAACCGTCCTCGGCTTTGATAATTTCCCCGTCACAAGGCGCATATATTTCCTGACTCTTTAGAAACTCAAGCCAACTGGCCGTGTCCTCCTTCATTCCCTCAGTAGCACCGATTACTTCACGATATCCGTCATGTCGGAAATTTCATTCATCATCTGAATAAAGAGCTGAACCAGAGAGGGATCAAACTGGCTTCCTGCTTTAAGATGAAGTTCCATTAAAGCTTCTTCTGTAGTCATGGCGGGTTTATTCTGCAGTCGGTGGGTCATGACATCAAAGGCGTCTAGAATAGATATTATGCGTGACATAAGTGGAATCTCTTCTCCCTTAAGACCGTGCGGATATCCCTCGCCGTTCCACCATTCATGGTGATATAAAATGATATCGGCAAGACAGGCAAATTCTACGGAAGCTTGGGCTATTCGATAACCAATTTCTACATGCTTTCTCATGATATCCCATTCCGCGTCATCAAGAGGGGTCTTTTTCAGAATAATATCTTTTGATATGCCTATTTTGCCGATATCATGAAGCGTTGCAGCTCGTATAAGGGTATCCAGGTTTTCCGTGGAAAAACCAAGAACGCTTGCGAACTCTTTAGCGAGCGTTTGGAGTCTTTCAATGTGCCCTTTCATTTCATAATCATTTTCCTGCAACACTTTTCCCAGGGTTTCTGCGATTGCCCCCCTGACTTTCCTGCCTTCCGTCAGCTTAACCTGATACATTAATTCTTCTGCTTCCTTTAATACCATAGATAAGCTGGTTTCTCCATCCGTCTTCGTTGCCACTCCCAAGGATAAACTTAAAAGAAGGTCTACTCCCTGATAGCTATTGCATGCTGCACTGATCTTATCCCGAATAGTAATTGCTGTTTCTTTATCCGTATTTGGGAGAATAATAGCAAACTCATCACCGCCCCATCTTGCCACAATATCATTTGGGCGACAGCATTGCTTAATAGTGAGGGCAATCTTTTTTAGCCTATGATCACCCTCGTGATGCCCAAAAACATCGTTAACAAATTTCAGCCCGTTCATATCACCAATGATCAAGGAAATGGGCAGACATTCTTTGTTGTTTTCCATCTCTTGAAGTTTATTGTCAAAATATGTCTTATTATATAATCCGGTTAATCCGTCATGGAACGTGAGATATGTTATGTAATCCAGTCCTTCCCGAATCGCATCCTTTTGTTCTTTAAAATAGAGCTGGATCAGACCAACGGCGTTTAAAAGCAGGATAATTTGCGAAATAACATAGGGAGCCATATGGGGCATTTTCAATATATAAGAAAAAATTAAGTTATTACTAACCCAGGTTATATCTAACAAGCCTAATACCAGAACGAGTTTCCCGTATTGTTTGGCCGATCTGATCATTACTATTCCTACCAGGGAGAATAACGCAAATACCGTTAACATGGTGTACTGAATCATATACAGAGCTGGCAAGTTATGCATTGATAAAACAATAAATATGATTAGCCATATTGTTCCGATTCCAAAAAACTGAACTGTTTTGACTTTGGTTTTCAGGAATAACAGAGTACCCCATGATATCAGAAGATTTGCAAAGAAATAGGAACATAGGCTTAGAAAGAAAATCGATTGATTTTGTCTCAGAAAATATGGAAAAAACGCATCAAGAAAATAATTAAATGCAATGATAGACCAGCCGGCAAACCACAGCACCAGAAAGTCTTTGCGTTCAAACGCAAAGATATAGACATACAACATCAGCAAGACTGCAATAGACCCAAGCGATGCAATTAATAAAAGGGCGGATGTTTCCATAATTTCTCCTAGCAAGTTAAGCTATTGCTTCAAACCATTTCGATTGTATCTACTATATCAGTAAAATAGTCCATCGTAATCATCAATAATTTAATGTCAAATGCGTGAAAAAGCAGAGGCAGATTGATGAGGAAGTCGTCTAACAGGCCCAAAGCGAGCTTAATATTTGATCAGGGCTCTTTCTCACTGGGAGGATAGTTAAAACGAAAAAAGTCCGGCTTTCGATTAAACAGCAGGACAGGGGACGGTTCTGTGTCCTATTTCTCACATCTCTCAACAATTCCCTTGCTTACCCCGGTTAATCTGCTAATTTGTCTTACCGAAAGCCCTTCCTTCCGTAGTTTTTTAATACAGCTGTTTCTTACTTTGATTTCTAATAGTTGAAACTCGGATGCATTTTTGCATTTTGATATTTTCATTATTATTTCTTTGCTTGTTCATCCGTCAGACGAAATGAGCGCCCTGTGATATCTAAATATATATCTTCGCTCGCTTCGCTGTGATATTCTTTGAATTGCTCTCTACTTTTCGTTATCCTCTCTGTCTTCAAGGGACTGCTGCAGATTGATGCCCCTTAGCATGACGTGGTATATTCCTGTTGAACTCAGCCGTCTTGCACGTCTTGGCATAATGATTCACCTCTGGGGTATTTTGGCATCCCAACCCATCTCGGTCAAGACATAGAACCGTCCCCTGTCCCACCGTATAGCGGTTGTCACTCAATCTCGATGCTTTGAATAATGAACTCCGTTCCGGACTCCATGTAGTAATCACTTTGCTTACAGGCGGGGCATGCAATTTCGTCAGCGTCTACAAATTCGTGCAAATCAATGCCAAACTGTTCCCCGCAGTTGTTGCACACCAAAATTAAAGGCTCCGGCATCACATACAACCGGGCTTCTTCGGCAATGGTACCCTTGCTGATATAGGCAAAGTAACGGCGCAGCCAGTCCTCTTGCATATCGCGCAGCACACCAATACGCAAATAAATAGCCATAATCTTTTTTGCCTTATTTTTCTCAGCAAATTTTAATGCAATCGACAAAATGTTTTTCGTGACCGGGAGTTCATGCATAATTACTCATCATTTTGCGCCATGGCAGCACGCATGGCGTCCACTTCTACTTTTTCAATTGCCATTCGGTCAAAGTTGTCGTAGGACAGGCGGTGTTCAGGAATACTCAGCTCGTTGTCGGGTTTACGCTCCAAAATCAGAGCGTCCTGGGCACAACTGGTTACGCACAGGCCGCAGCCAATGCACAGCGCAGGATTATATTCCACTTTGCTCTCGTCTTCCGTATTCTTCTTGTGGGCGCGCATGGGGCAACGGGTGATGCAAATGCCGCATTGTATGCATTTGTCCATATCTTTTACACATTTGTAGTTGCCCCAGCGGTCAAAGGTTTGCTTGCCGGGCTTAGATCCGCTGCGAACTGAAATTTTTGCAGCCATCAAAATACCACAATGGCAACCTGCGCAAGAGCACATGGAGCTGGGCTCCATGGAGTGGCCGGTCATCAGGAACAGCCCTAATTCATCATTCTCTTTAACAATATTCAGTGCTTCTTCGGTAGTGATAACCTTGGTGTTACCAATGTTCTGGTCTAGATAGAAACGGGCGGTGTCGCCAAAGAACATGCAACGGTTTAGGGTTTCTCGGCAATTGCAGGGCTTGCCAAAACGGGCAACCTTGCGGCAGGCGCAGTCGGTAATAACAATCAAATACTGTCTTTTTATAACTTCCACCATGTCGTCCATGGGCAAAATTTTGCCGTCCTTCACGGTGTCTTTGCTAATGGGTACCACCCGCGAAATGGGCAAACGGTAATCGAACAAAGATTCACCCATGCCATTCCTGTAATAATAGCCCATGTTTTTGGCGTCTTCGCCATCAATGCGATCTACATTGTATTCCCAAATACCGTGGATGAAAGGTATCAAACGATACCGCTTCTCCGTATCGTATGGGCCATACTGCCAAAAAAGAAGGTTATGTTTGGCCATACGCTCTAAATTTTCTTTAGCTTCTTCGTATGAAACACCAATATAATCAGCAGTTTCCTGGATGGTATAGTTGCCCATCTTCATTTTAAGGAAAAATTTCGCATCTTCCTCGGTGAACACTTTTTCGATAAAATGGCGTTCGGCACCGGTTTCAGTACGTGGGTATCCTTTACCCAGTGTGTCTAATTTCTCCAATACTAAATCATATAGATCTGCCATATTTTTCTCCCTTCCAGCAGGACAGGGGACGGTTCTGTGTCCTATTTCTCGCATCTCTCAACAATCCCCTTGCTTACCCTGTTAATCTGCTAATTTGTCTTACCGAAAGCCCTTCCTTCCGTAGTTTTTTAATACAAGAATTTTTCGTTATCCTCTCTGTCTTCAAGGATCTGCTGCTAATTGATGCCCCTTAGCATGGTGTGGTATATTCCTGTTGAACTAAGCCGTCTTGCACGTCTTGGCATAATGATTCACCACTGAGGTATTTTGCCATCCCAACCTATCTCGGTCAAGACATAGAACCGTCCCCTGTCCTGCCACAATTATTAACAATACGATTGCCACCACGAACCCGAAAGCGGAATACCACGGATTGTCACCAAACTCGCCATCAAGTAGAATTGCTGTGGTGAGCAATGCGATAAAAGCAGCAAAAAACAACAGTAAAATTGGCGCAAGCAGTCCTTTTTTGATGATACCTGTATTATTGATGCCGATCATAATTAGGATAAAACCTACGGACAATCCAATAGCACACATTCCTGGTGCATCATCGTACTCACCCAAGGCAAAGAGCAGTCCGCCAATAATAATCCCCAGAATGATGGGCAGGATAGCCTTTAGTTTAAAAAATATGTTCATTATGAGTTTTCTCTTTCTTGAATAGTAACCTTTATCATATCGCCCGGCTGTTTACCAATTTTCGCTCGGATTTCTTTCCTAACCTCAATAATATGACAGATAGAGGTTATATATTAAGCGAACATTTTTTCGCCTCTGTCTCATCAATAGCCAGATTATCATCTTCATCATTGTAATACCCATTGCATTTTTCTATTATATAGCTTTGAAGTACCTTGTGCGGCACGTTGTTTAATTAATATTATCGCTGCGTTAGCGCCGATACTTGAGCGGAGAGGCCTTTCAGTTGGTCAGCACTGTTTGTACTCACGCGGCAGTAGATACCTACTCGCTTCTCTCGTTTTGGAGGCAATGGAGGTATGAAATGGTTGTTTATTATCGGCCATGATAAAACCTTCCTGGTTCCAGTTATATTGGATCTTGATCGCTACGTATTAGGCGCCATCCAACTTAAGCAAGGCATCTTCTATGTTTGGTACAAAATAGATGCTGTTCCCCTTATTGCTTTCATATATAAAGTCTTTAAGAGGTTTGCTTGTATATTTTGAATAATCTCCTACAATAGCAAGTTTTTTTCGATAGTTGATAAACTTCTGTAATATTTCACCTGCAATTCCGGTGCTTAAAACAAAGAAATCATCGACGACGCATGACTTGTATACTATAAGTTTGTCACAATCGGTTTCATATTCTACGGATGCAATCAAATCTAATGCGGATTGGGCATCTTTGATAACAGTCTCATCAGTAATAATCAGCGCAATATCATTTTTCTTACCTAATATTTTATACTCCATGTTATTCTCCCTTTTTCTGACAGGACAGGGGACGGTTCTGTGTCCTATTTCTCACATCTCTCAACAATTCCCTTGCTTACCCCTGTTAATCTGCTAATCTGTCTTACCGAAAGCCCTTCCCCCCGTAGTTCTTTAATACATCTGTTTCTTACTTTGATTTCTAATAGTTGAAACTCCGATGCATTTTTGCATTTTGATATTTTCATTATTATTTCTTTTGCTTGTTCATCCGTTAGACTAAATGAGCGCTCTGTGATATCTAAATACATATCTTCGCTCGCTTCGCTGTGATATTCTTTGAATTGCTCTCTACTCATCATATCCAATGCGAAATCAACATCAACCAATTGATCACCTTTCGGCTCTATGTAGCATCGATAGCTGCTATATGGATAATCTCCAACTTTTTTCACTAATCCTGCTTTTACCGGATTTTGGTGGATATATCGAAGTACACTTAAAAAATATCCTTCGTCCTCGATGGGTTCACTTTTGAATCTGTCTTGGAATAAATGTCCAACCCTGCGATACTTTGCATTATACCAGTAGACATATCGTCCGCAAATTCTTTTGAAAATTTGTTCTAAAGGTTCGTTTTCAACCCCCACAATCAGATGAAGATGATTTCCCATAAGACAATATGCATATATCTTATATCCACTTATTCTCTTACAGTCCCTTAGTATTTCTAAGAATTTTTCGTTATCCTCCCTGTCTTCAAGGATCTGCTGCTGATTGATGCCTCTTAGCATGATGTGGTATATTCCTGTTGAACTAAGCTGTCTTGCACGTCTTGGCATAATGATTCACCTCTGGGATATTTTAGCATCCTAGCCCATCTCAGTCAAGACATAGAACCGTCCCCTGTCCCGCCAGTCTAACACATTTTTTTATGATACCCCAAAGCCTTTTACATCAGCATTTCCGCCGTTGCAACAATGCCATGGCTTCCACGTGCGCCGTATGGGGAAACATATCGACCGGCTGCACCTCTACACCCTGGTAGCCGTGGACAGTCAGGCTGGACAGGTCCCGGGCCAGGGTTCCGGGATTGCAGGAGACGTAGACCATGCGGTGGGGTTTAATGTTCGCTATCGACTGCAGGATTATTGGGGTCAGGCCTTTGCGGGGAGGGTCTACTACCAGGAGGTCGACAACTCCTAACGATGGTACTAACCGGGCCAGGATTTTTTCAAAGTCGCCGCTTACGAATTCAGCATTGTGAATCTGATTTATAGCCGCATTGTGGCGGGCATCCCTGACGGCCGCGGGGTTCTGCTCAATTCCAATTACCTTACCAGCATGACAGGCCAAGGGCAGCGACAATGTGCCTATACCGCAGTAGGCGTCGATCACCAACTCGCCATCAGCAGGTTCACCGTATTCCATGACTTTTTGGACCAGAACCTCCGCCATTACCGTGTTCACTTGAAAGAAGGCCGCAGGTGAGATGGCATATTGAAAACCGGCCAATCGCTCAATTAACACACCCTTCCCTGACAAAACCCTTGCCTCACCAATCCCGTCACTGCTGGCCACGGTGGAAACCTGTGGAAAACACCGCCCGATCTCCCGAGCTATTCCTTCCCGCTCTGAGCCCCGGAGAACCTTATTTCTCCCGGAAATAACCAGCATGATTTCCTGGTTGTAATGAGACTGGCGCAGTGTCACCTGGCTGAGGCCATAAGCCGACGGACCCAACTCTTTCAATGAGTTTTCCAGGAAGGTCAGAATTTCTGACCACTCCGGGGGTACCAGCAGGCATTCTCTTACCGGGATGACGGTATGCGAACCGGTCTGGTAAAACCCGATGGCAACCGGGTCCGCCTGCACGTGGAATACAGCTTTGTTGCGGTAGTAATAAGGGTTCTCCATACCTATGGTGGGTAAGACCTGTACCTCTTTCAAATTCCCGATTCTCTGCAGGGCATCGGCCACCAGCTTTCTTTTCAGTTCCAACTGGGCCGGGTAGCTTATATGGTGCAGATTGCTGCCGCCACAGTTCTCCATGTGCCCACAGAGCGGGGTCACCCGGTCGGGCGATGGCCTAATCACCTCTTTTAACCGGGCGTAACCGAAACGGCGGGCCTGTTTACCCGGTTCGGCCTCCACCAGATCTCCGGGAACGGTGAACGGAACAAAATAGACTTTGCCCTCATAGCGGCCTACCCCTTCCCCACTGTGGTTAAGACCGGTGATTTCGATTTGCACAAACGGTTCCTCCTTGCCGCTTCCTTTGAGCGAAATGGCGCCTATTGGCCTGCACAAATGGTGCGTATTTATGAAGATTCAAGATTTTAAGGTATCCCTCAACCTTCTCCGGGTAGTTATCCTATCCGTTACCCCCACCCTGATAGAACTTGCCCTGCCAGGTGTCGCGGCGCAGCAGTTCGGTGTCGATGCTGTTCAGTACCTCCCATTTTTTCAGGCTCCATTCCGGCCCAATCAAGGTTTCCCGGGGGCTGTCCCCGGTCAGCCGGTGAACCACAACGTGCGGGGGCAGGATTTCCAGTATGTCCACCACCAACCTGACATACTCCTCCTGGGTCAATAATCTGAATCCGCCCTGTCGGTACATGGTTTCCAGACGGGTATTTCGCATAACGTGCAGGAGGTGGATTTTTATCCCCTGTATATCGAGAGACGCCAGCACCCGTGCGGTTTCCATCATCATCTGATAATCCTCTCCCGGCAACCCCAGGATGATATGCGGACACACCCGAATGTCCCGCTTCCGCAGTCCTTCATGGGCTTCAGCGAAGTCAGCCCAGGCATATCCCAGGTTCAGGGTTTGGGCGGTTGACTGGTGAATCGACTGCAGACCCAGTTCCAGCCATAGATAAGTCCGGCGATTAATCTCCTCCAGCAGATGCAGAGTATCCTCCGGGAGGCAATCAGGGCGGGTAGCAATCGAGAGCCCTACTACACCATTTTCCTCCAGTATTGAATAATAGATTTCGCGGAGAACCTGTGAAGGAGCATAGGTGTTGGCGAAAGCCTGAAAATAGGCGATATAACGGGCCCGGGGCCATTTCTGATGCATCATCACTTTCACCTGGCGAAACTGGGACCTTATGTCCATATCCCGGTCTCCGGCAAAGTCGCCGGAACCCGCCGGGCTGCAGAAGGCACACCCGCCGATGCCTTTGGTGCCATCCCGGTTGGGGCAGGTAAAACCGGCATCCAAGGCGACCTTGAACACCTTGGTACCGAACTCCTGGCGCAGATGATAGTTTAATGAATTAAACCTCTTGTCACCCCATTGTCTTACCACTGGCCGGTTCTCCTCCATCGTACTGTTACCCTTGTTAACTGATGCATCCATTCTCATTCTTAGATACCGATATGGTGGTCTGATAAACACAGATACCGGCCAGGGGACACTCTTCACACCCGGGTTTTTTATTGAAGCAGATCCTATTCCCCAGGCCGTCGATCAGAGCATGATACTCGTTATACAGACTGGTGTCAGGCGGAAGGTGCATCATGAAGAACTCCTGCATCTGGTCGTAGCTGGCATCCTCCGGCAACAGACCCAGGCGGTAGAATACCCTTCTGGTATAGGCATCGACTACAAAAACTGGTTTTCGGGCCGCATAGAGTATGATTGAGTCGGCAGTCTCTTTGCCGATTCCTTTCAACGACAGGAGCTCGGCCCTTAACTCCTTGATATCTGATGCAAAAAGCCGTTCAAGTTCTCCTTGATGTATCCGGGTAAGATACTCGCAAAACCCACGGAGCCGTTCGGCCTTCTGCCGGTAATAACGGGTGGGCCGGACTGCTTCCTCCACCAACTCCACCGGGGCATTTACTAAAAGGTGCGGGTCCAGCAAGCCATGGATTTCCAGATTTCGAATAGCCTTCTCGACGTTTTTCCAGGCCACATTCTGGGTCAGAATCGCCCCGATAATTACCTCAAAATCTGTTTTGGCCGGCCACCATTGCCGGGGACCGAAATACCCCAGCAGCAAGTTATAGATCTGCATCAGGCGAGCCTGCAGCTTGTTCATTGAAAAAGTCCCCTCCTGAGCGCGGTATTATGGTAATAATAGTGATTATAATTCAGGCACACCGGCACCTATAGCAAGAGACGGCTACGTGCCCATTGCATAGATCAGCATATAAAAAGCTCCTCTTCAGGAAACCAGATTATTTGACGGTAATTTCCTAATTAAATTATCACGACCGGGGTAAGATAACAAGCGGGACTGCACTTTAAGTATGTGAGGAGGATGATTGATGGCCCACCCGGTAGTTGATGAAGATCTTTGTGTCGGTGAAGGTGATTGTGAAGAAGTATGCCCCGCTGAGCCCAATGTATTTGAGGTTGATGAGAAAGCAAAAGTTGTTCACCCGGAAGCCTGTATCGAATGCGAGCTTTGTGTAGACAATTGTCCTGCCGAAGCCATTACTCTGACTGATGACTGACAGGCACAATATTTGCCCATTTGACCCGTTGCAGGATTATGAATAGCACGATAGCCCGCAAGCACCAGTCGGCAACAAACAGGTACCATACCTGATAGAGTTCGAGGTGAAGGTGCTTAACCATAATCCATAGCAGTGGGATTCTGAAAAACCATATACCAACAAAGGCGACCAACATAGGTGACCTGGTATCGCCGGTGCCGCGCAGGGCCCCGGCAAAGACCATCTCCGCAGCGATAGCCACCTGTTCGAAGGCAGCAATCCTGATCAGGACACCGGCCGTTGCGGCCAGAGATTTATCATTGGTGAACACGCCTGCTAAATGCACGGGAAGAAAATAGAATGCCAGGGCGGCCAGACCCATGATCAAAACCGCAAATTGAAATGATTTGTAGGTCCCCTGGCGAGCTATAGCGGGCTTTTGGGCTCCCAGTGATTGCCCCACGATAGCGGTGGCGGCAATGGCCATGCCGAATCCGGGCATATATGACAGTGATTCCACGGTCAGGGCAATCTGGTGAGAGGCGAAGGCCTGGGTTCCGAGGTGGACCAGAATCAGGCTGGAAGCTACCATGCTTGCATTCCGAAACAGCTCTTCCATGCCCGCCGGTATCCCCAGCCTGATTATCTGAGTTATCACCCCGCGTCTGGCCCTTGCCAGTTCACGCACATTAAGGCGTACTCCCCAGCGTCCGCTGATCAATGCGGCCACCATCAGGGAAAACCCCACTACATGAGCCAGGGATGCAGCCAGCCCGGCTCCCAGACCGCCCAGTTGGGGGAATCCGAACTTGCCGAAAACCAGGGTGTAGCTGCCCAGTATGTTAACGACATTTATAATCAGGGCAATAGTCATGGGGACCCTGGTATGACCGTTTCCTCTGAATATCCCATTCCCCATATACAGGCATAAGGCCATTGGCGCCGCAGCGAAGGTCGCCCGCAGGTATTGAACAGCAATATCGGCCACAAACTCTTCAACCGCAAAGAAAGATACAATGACCGGGCTTAAAACCCAACCGGCTATTGCTGTTATGATCCCTAAAGTAAAAGCCAGGATGAGTGCCTGAGCCGCCAGGCGATCTACCTGTTCACGGTCCTGAGCCCCGGTGTACTGGGCTGCCAGAATCGTGGCACCAACTCCCAGGCTGGTGAGGGTAAGAACGATGCCGAAGAAAACCTCGGCCCCCAGTGATACCGCAGCTAGATGGACAGCTCCGAGACGCCCAACAAAAGCCACATCTGCGATTCCGATTAACATATACAGGGCCATTTCAAGAACGGCTGGCCAGGCAATTCCCAAGATCCTGGCCGAGAGTCGGTCAATCATACTACCCTTTCACCGAGCAAGGATCATTCAGTATCCTGTTCGTAATTCCTTATTCGTGGTAATATCCGGAAGGCTGATCCTGACAGGGGCATTCGGCTTCAGGCCTGTATCCAGGGGAGATGTCGCGCAGTGCGTCGATGATATCCGGAAGTATGGCCAGGAGATAATCCACCTGATTATCATCGTTATCCCTTCCCAGTGTTATCCGCAGGGTAGACTGTGCCAGTTCATCAGAGTATCCTAGTGCTTTCAGGACGTGTGAAGGCCCTGGAGAATCCGAGTGGCAGGCTGACCCATTGGAGGCCGCAATTCCTTTCTCGTCGAGCATCGATAACAAGGCTCGCCCATCAACATTGGAAAAACTAAAGCTTATATGCCCGGGCAGTCGTTGAAAACGATGGCCATTCAAAAAACTGTTCGGTATCCGCTCCGATATTCCTTCAATAATCCTATCACGAAGGAAAACCATTTCCCAGTGGCTGCTTTCCAATACCTGTTTGGCCACTTCGGTTGCCCGGCCAAAGCCAACTATTCCAGGAAGGTTTTCAGTTCCCCCCCGCAGATCCCTCTCCTGACCACCGCCGGTTATTAGGGGGACGATTTCCGTACCCTGACGCAGGTACAAACACCCGACTCCTTTGGGGCCATAGAGCTTGTGGGCGGAGATACTCAACATGTCACATCTGATCCGGTTCACATCCACCGGTAAACGACCCGCTGACTGCACCGCGTCGCAGTGAAAGGTTATCCCCCTCTCATCCGCGATTTTTCCGATCTCCTCCACCGGCTGGATGGTACCGATTTCATTGTTGGCATGCATGATGCTGATCAGTATGGTATCCGGCCTGATGGCTTCTTTTATCTCCTGTGGGTCGACCATACCGGATTCATCTACCGGCAGAAAAGTCACATCAAAGCCCTGAGATTTCAAAAACTTGCAAGGTTCCAAAACCGCACGGTGCTCAATTGCGGTGGTTATTATGTGCCTGCCCTTATCCCATTTCTTGTAGGCAGTCCCCAGGATTGCCAGGTTATTGGCTTCCGTCCCCCCGCTGGTAAAGATGATCTCCTCCGCACCAGCGCCAATCAGGGTTGCCACCTGCGAACGCGCATTCTCCATGGCCTGGCGGGCTTCCTTTCCCAGGCGGTAGCTGCTGGAGGGGTTGCCGTACCTCTCCTTTAAATAAGGCAGCATAGCCTCCACCACTGAAGGATCAACCGGGGTTGTGGCACTATGATCAAAGTAAATGCTCGTCATCCTCAAACCTCCCGTTAAAGATTGGAGGTAATTGCTACACAACTGTATATAATTTGTCCGGTTGCAGTCATGAAATACCCTCACCCGCCTGCCAAAAACCTCCGTTATCATCTCCGATGCCGGGGGCAACAATACGAAGGAGGTGAGTTCGATTGTTTCATCCGCGAAGAGTCTATTTCGAGCCCCGGGCCCTGGATTACCCCCTGGGGCAAAAACTCCTTGAAACCTTCCGCAGTTCCGGTACCCCGGTCCATTTTACACCCAGCCATAACCGCGTTACCGGGATACCGGGCAAGGGACCACAAAAATCATTCTTCGAAGGCAAGCATACACTGGTAGTCGGAGTCCGCAAAACCCCGAAGTTTCAAACCTGCCGTCCTTCAGCCCACTACCAGCTGCCCCTGGTGACAGGTTGTCCCGGGCTGTGTGAATATTGCTACCTGTCCACCACCATGGGAAAGAAACCATATATCAGGGTCTATGTCAATGTTGATGAGATCCTGGAGTGGACCCGGGAGCATATCGCGGCCAGGTCTCCGGAGGTGACGGTATTTGAAGGTGCGGCCACTTCGGATCCGGTCCCGGTCGAGCCATACACCGGTTCCCTGGCCCGGACCATCGAGTTTTTCGGCCAGCAGAGCCTGGGAAGGTTCCGCTTTGTGACCAAATACGATGACCTGGAGTCCATTTTAACCGCCCGTCATGAGGGAAAAACCGAAGTCAGGTTCAGCATCAATGCGGCACATATTATTAAGCAGTTCGAGCACGGAACCCCTTCCCTGGAAAAACGCCTGGAAGCCGCCCGGCAGGTCCGTGCAGCAGGCTATCCCCTCGGATTTTTGGTGGCTCCCATCATGATGCTTGATGACTGGCAGTACGAATACTCCAGGATGTTTGACGAGGTACGGCGAGTGTTAGGAGAATCCGGCCCTTTGAGTTTTGAATTCATAACCCACCGTTTCACCAAACGGGCCAAATCACAGATCCTGTCCGTCTTCCCGCAAACCTCATTAGATATGGATGAAAACAGGCGTCGTTTTAAGTACGGGCAGTTCGGGTACGGCAAATATGTCTACCCCCCGGATACCATGGCCGAACTTAAAGAATTCTTTACTGCTCAGGCCAACCAGGTCTCGGATCAGGCCCGGATCCTGTACAATGTGTAAAGCAAAAACCCGCCGCCCGATTCGACCCCTGTCGCAACCGGATGGCGGGTCTGGCGTTTACATTACAGTAGATTGCGCCGCCGGGCTTCAAACTCCAGTTCATCACGAAAATCCGGGTGAGCAATGGCAATTACATTCTTAACCCGCTGCCTGACAGATTGTCCTTTGATGTGGGCAACCCCGTATTCGGTAATAACATAATCCGCGCATGAACGAGGGGTGGTGATTATTCCTCCCGGGGCGATGTTGGGTACTATCTTGGATATCCGCTTACCATTTCCATTGGACGGCGTGGCGGTTGACTGGGTGGCGATTATGGAGACCCCGCCCCTGGATCTGAAGGCTCCCTCAACAAAATCAAGCTGGCCCCCGGGATGGGTGTACTGCTTCCAACCCATGGATTCCGAGCAGATCTGGCCGGTTAAATCGATCTCCAGACAGGCATTGATCGATACCAGGTTATCGTTCTTTCCGATGATATAAGGATCATTGACAAAATCAACCGAATGGAATTCAACTCCGGGGTTGTCGTCAATCCAGTCATACAGTGCCTGACTGCCCATGGCAAAGGTAAAGATGGATTTGTAAGGCATGAAGTTCTTTTTCCGGTTGGTCACGATCCCTGCTTCGGCCAATTCTCTCATGGTGTCACAGGCCATTTCGGAATGAATCCCCAGATCCTTCACATTGGATTCCAGAAAAACCTTGGCCACTGCATTGGGGATGTTGCCTATGCCCAGTTGAATGGTTGAATTGTCTTTAACAAATTCAGCACAATAATGGCCGATGGTCATCTCCTCTTCACTTATGCCACCATTGGGGAGGCTTGCCAGTTCCTGATCCTGTTCAACTATGGCATCCACATCAGAAATGTGGATATAATTATCCCCCCGGCTTCGGGGAACCTTATTGTTGACCTGAACCAGAACCAATGCTTTCTCGTCACCCTCCTTACGACGCCGGGCAATGTTTCTGGCGATGGGGAGGGTACCGTCTGCTCCCAGACCCAGGCAGAAGTATCCATGCTTGTCCATAGGGGTAACCAAAAGCATGGCAACATCCATAGGACGAATCCGGGGATCGGTATAGACCTTTGGCCCCTCCCAGAATCGAACCGGGGTCAAGGTGAAATCACCGGATTGAACCTTGTCCCGGCTGGCGGTTGGATACCCGCAATCGACCTTGATGTTAGAGTCGCGGTTCTGGTTTCTCCATTTTATCTGGGGGTACAGGTCCACTATGATGTTGACAGTTATATCTTTTGCTTCGTTTTCTCGTGCAATGAGTGCGTCGACCAGGGCAATCGGTACCGGAACCGCGATCCCCGCCCATACCTCCGATCCGTTTTTGACCATTCGGGCCGCTTCCTGGGGAGTTTTCAGCTTACGGTTGTAGACTTCTTTCCAATCCACTTCACTCACTCCTGACGCGAAATTGAATGTAAGGCAAAATATGACAATATACTACAAATACTACCTGATTAGAAGATTATCATGTATATCCATAATTGTAAATCTATCATGTAACTCGAATATTGACGATACATTTTGGTCGAGAAAGAGTAAGAGGCGGGCAGCGCCCGCCTCTACGTTAAGTTTCAAACCATGACCTGATTATCCAACCATTAAACCCGTTCAATTATGGTAGCAACACCCTGTCCGCCGCCTACGCAGGCAGTTATCAGGGCATAGCGGTCATTTCTAAGTTTAAGCTCGTAAACCGCTTTAACAATCAACATCGCCAGGGTTGCTGCAATCGGGTGTCCCAGTGCAATTGCACCGCCATAGGGATTGAACCTGTTGCTGTCACGCCAATCGATCCCCAAATCCCGGCAACTGGCAATAGCCTGGGCTGCAAAGGCCTCATTCATTTCGATCAGATCGATCTGGTCGATAGTCAGTCCGGCTTTGGCCAGTGCTTTCTTAGTAGCCGGTATCGGACCCAGGCCCATGTAATTCGGATCAACTCCGGCCGCGGCGAAGGACACTATCTTGGCCATAGGGGTCATGCCCAGCTCAAGAGCCTTTGCTTTGTCCGCTACTACCAGAGCTCCGGCCCCGTCATTGATTCCGGATGATGTTGCTGCCGTAACAGTTCCATCCTTCTTAAACACAGGCTTTAACTTGGCGAGAGATTCCATAGTTGTCCCAAAGCGCGGGTGTTCATCGGTGTCAAATACGATGGGATCACCTTTCTTCTGGGGGATAACCACCGGAACGATCTGGTCTTTGAAAACGCCTTCTTTTATCGCTTTTTCAGCCTTAATCTGGCTGAGATAGCCCATCTCATCCTGTTCTTCACGGGAAATATTGTATTTTTCTGCAACATTCTCTGCAGTAATCCCCATTGGAGGATCACCAATCTCTTTGGGGGCCAGCGGTTTGGGAGCCACCCATCTAGGGCCGCTTCTGGAAAAGCCTAAAGGTTTTTCCGCTATATACGGAATACGGGTCATGCTTTCCGCTCCACCGGCTACGTATATGTCTCCTACTTCGGCCATGATCTGGGCTGCCGCAAGATGAACCGCTGAAGAACCTGAGCCACACTGGCGGTCAATGGTGAAAGCCGGAATATGGTCCGGCAATCCGGCTTCAAGTGCTGAAAAACGTGCCAGATTGCCTACAAATCCTAGGCATTGACCCATTATTACCTCATCAATCAATTCCGGTTTTTGCAGACCGCTCCGCTTAACGGCCTCTTTGATAACTATAGCTCCCAGAGTCTCAGGGGGAACAACCGCTAGTGCACTGTTTTCCTTGGCAATGGCTGTTCTCGCAGCTCCAACGATATAAGCGTCTCTCATTTAATAACCTCCTTTTTTTGATGTTGGATACTTGCTTCCTGATGGCACTAAGAATAAATTCCTGCTACACCTGGCTGTCCGGTGTCTGAAAAGCTGCAGAGTTGCAACCGGACAGCAACCTATGTGTACTTTAATATCGCCTCCTTTCGTTTAAATTGTATAGAACACGTGAAACACGTGTACTTTGATCTTACTGTCACAAGCGTCAGCCTACCTCTTGCTATATGTAGCGATTCGACATTATTCTTGCATTTTCCTCCATGCAATCTGAGGAAGATAGAAAATTTTTTCCGAGCCCTGTAGAGCGTAAACACGTGGTTAAATAATAATGACGCCGCATAAATGAAGGAAGTAATCAAGCAATGTCTGCTCTGGTATCGCAGGTATGAGGGCAATTTTTTGGGGCATGCTATCCTTTAGAAAAGCTTGCAATAACTAGTCCTGGCAACACCATAGATTTTAAGGGGGTGAACACGGTGAAAAGCAGTATTAAATGTGAGGTGCTTAACTGTCACTTCAACGCCCGGGGAGTCTGTGAAGCCGATGGTATCGAAGTAAAACCCCAGGATTATGACAGTGCAACCTCCAGTCTGGGGACCTTCTGTGAAACCTTTATTCCGAGAGATGATGACACTCTGACATAATACCAAAAAATAACGCTGTGGTAACTCTGCCACAGCGTTATTTCTATCACCGCTTCATACCTCCCGTGAATCCGATATCTCTCGCCGAACCTGTGCGGCATTCACCTTGATCAGGAGAGCTTTTTCAGCAGGTTGGCCATCTCAATCGCTGTCACGGCGGCATCAAAGCCCTTATTTCCGCTCTTGGTTCCGGCCCTTTCGATAGCCTGCTCAATGGTGTCGGCGGTAATCACCCCGAAAATCACCGGTTTACCGGTGTTTAGTCCCACCTGGGCTATCCCTTTTGTAACTTCGGCTGATACGTATTCAAAATGGGGGGTTGCTCCCCTGATAACCGCACCCAGACATATAACCCCGTCAACCTCTTTCTGGGTCATCTTCTGAGCCACCAGGGGCATTTCAAAGGCGCCTGGCACCCATACTATCTCAACTGCTTCAGGGTCTACCCCATGGCGGGTGAGAGCATCCATGGCTCCTCCCAGGAGTTTTTGGGTTATGAACTCGTTAAACCTGCTGACTACCAGAGCAAACCTAAGACCTTCACCTAAAAGCTGACCTTCAAAAACTTTTGGCACTTCCTGTTCCCTCCCAAAATTATTGTTCTTTATCATTACCAGCGGTTGCTTTGATAACGCAAACCATGCGCCGTAAGCAGTGCAGTCTCTACTGACCAGTCCAATCAGTTAATACCTGCCAGCAGATGTCCCATCTTCTCCTTCTTTGTTCGGAGATAACGCTCGTTTTCCCTTAGTGGCGGTATCTCGATCGGAACCCGTTCCACCACCTGCAGCCCGTAACCCTCAACTCCCTTAATCTTACGGGGGTTATTGGTAATCAGTCTCATATTCCTTACGCCCAGATCGACCAGGATCTGGGCCCCGATACCATAGTCACGGAGGTCAGCCGGGAACCCCAGTTCCTCGTTGGCTTCTACCGTATCCCTGCCTTTATCCTGCAGTTCATACGCACGAATCTTGTTGAGCAGTCCGATCCCGCGTCCCTCTTGACGCATGTACAGGACTACGCCCTTGCCTTCCTTTTCAATCATGCTGAGAGCGCTGGCCAGTTGATCCCCACAGTCGCAGCGCAGGGACCCGAACACATCGCCGGTGAGGCATTCGGAATGAACCCGGACCAGCACACTGTCCGTTTCCTCTATCTCACCCTTAACCAGAGCCATATGCTCTTTACCATCCAGTAAGGACTTGTAAGCGATTGCAGTAAAATCTCCATACCGGGTGGGAAGTTTTACCTGGGCTGCCCTGGAAACCAATTTTTCGTGTTTACGCCGGTACTGGATAAGATCGGCTATAGTTATGATTTTCAGATTATGCTGGGCAGCGAATTCCAGAAGTTCAGGTACTCTGGCCATAGTCCCGTCATCATTCATGATCTCACAGATAACCCCCGCCGGATAAAGACCCGCTAACCTGGCCAGGTCCACTGATGCCTCAGTATGACCAGCTCGCCGCAGCACCCCTCCCTCTTTGTAGCGCAGGGGGAATATATGCCCTGGTCTCCGGAAATCTGAAGGTTTGGCCTTTGGATCCAGCAAGGCATCAACTGTCTTGGCTCTTTCGTGCGCAGAGATTCCAGTACCGGTGCTATGGTGATCGACCGATACTGTAAAGGCGGTCTCATGGTTGTCAGTATTATGACTTACCATCTGGGTTATTTCCAATTCGTCCAGTCTCTCTCCAATCAGGGGCATGCAAACCAACCCCCGGGCATTGGTCACCATAAAATTGATGACCTGGGGGGTAACCTTCTCGGCGGCGATTATCAGATCACCTTCGTTCTCGCGGTCCTCGTCATCCACCACGATGACCATCTTCCCTTGTTTAAAATCCTCAATAGCCTCTTCTATGGTATTAAACACGATCATCCCTCCTATTGCGGTATTTATCAGCCAATGAACCCGTGTTTCTGCAGGAAAGCAAGATCCACTTTCTCCTTGTTCTGCGCAGAGCCAGTTCCTTTCATCAAGTTTTCTACATACTTGCCAACAATATCAGTCTCCAGGTTAACCAGATCTCCAGGTTTTCTCCATCCCAGGGTAGTCAGCTTGGCGGTATGGGGTATAAGGGAAACGGTAAAGCTGTCCGCAAAGCATTCCACCACGGTAAGGCTTATCCCGTCAACCGCCACCGAGCCCTTGGGTAAAACGTGCCGTAGGAGTTCCGGAGAACACGCAATGCGGGTTACCAGGGCAATATCCACCCGCTGCTGTTCTATGATCCGGCCTACCCCGTCAACATGGCCCAGCACCAGATGGCCTCCCAGCCTGTCACCCAGGCGCAGGGCTCTTTCCAGGTTAACCCTGTCCCCCGAATGAAGTCTTTCCAGGTTGGTTTTTCTCAGGGTTTCCCACATAACATCCGCTGCAAACCAGCCTGCCTCAAAAGCCGTAACTGTAAGACAGACCCCGTTTACGGCAATGCTGTCTCCCAGCTTTACATCTGTCAATACATGGCTGGCGGCAATCTCCAGTTGGCAAGATTGACTGCCTCTCCTGATTTCCCGGACTTTGCCCAGTTCCTCAACTATACCGGTAAATATGACAACCACCTCGCTTGGTTAAGCCAGAATCATTCATGGTCAAGGTAACCCTCAACCAGCAAATCCCCGTCAAAGGTTCTGACAACCACGTTTTTCAGGTCAATGGTTTGGGACATGAGCTCTATCCCCCGGCCTCCGACCGGAGATACAGCCTGATCTCCGCCGCAGATCCGGGGAGCTACAAACCAGTACACCTTGTCGACCAGTCTATTCTCCAGGGCATAGGCATTGATTTGGCCGCCTGCCTCCATCAATACGCTCATCAACCCCCTCTGAGCTACATCCCGGAATACCTCTTCAAGCGGAACCCTTCCTGTTGAACCCCTGAGCACTACCACTTCTGCTCCCAGCTCTTTAAACCGGCGCACCCTCGATGAATCCGCCCCGGAAAGGCAGTAGACAACAGTTTCCTGTTTACTGGCAGTCTGCAGAATCCATGAATCTGTTGGCATCTCCAATCTGGCATCGATTATGAGACGTATTGGGTCACGAGTATCCTCCTGCGGCAGTCGGGTATTCAACCGGGGGTTATCTTTTAAAACGGTTCCGATGCCTGTCAGCACAGCATCATAGGTGTTTCGCAACTGGTGGACATACTCTCTCGACTTCTCATTGGTTATCCAGCGGGAATCCCCGGTTCGGGTGGCAATCTTCCCGTCCAGGGTCATAGCGGTCTTTAATGCCACGAAAGGCAAACCCCGGGTTACATACTTGAAAAAAAACTGATTTTGATTACGCGCTTCCTGTTCCATCAGCCCGACATTCACTTCGATTCCTGCTTCCTTGAGCCTCTCGATCCCCCGGCCAGAAACCAGTGGATTGGGATCCAGAGTCGCTGCATAGACTGAACTTATTCCCGCCTTTATAACCGCCTCGGTGCAGGGGGGGGTCTTACCGTGATGATTGCACGGCTCAAGGGTCACATACAGGGTGGCATTCCGGGAATGCTCCCCCGCCGCCTCCAGGGCAATAACCTCGGCATGAGGTTTTCCGGCCTTCTGGTGATAACCCTCACCAACGATTTCTCCATCCTTGACCACCACTGCCCCTACCAGGGGATTGGGACTGGTTCGCCCCGTTGCCCGGGACGCTAACTCCAGGGCTCTCTGCATAAACGCTTTATTACTATCCATAATGCTCACCTTATGCCGCAAAATAAAATAGGCCCCGTATTCGGGGCCTGGGATAACAAACAAGCATCAAGCCAAGTTCAAACAGAACTGACCTGAATAACATCCTTCTCCCATCCAGACTATACTGTCGGCTCCGGAATCTAACCGGATCCTGCCATAAAGGCTCGCGGGCTTTACCGCCGGTAGGGAATCTCACCCGTCCCCGAAGGAATCATATATTTCGTTGCGATTATGATAGCACTCTTTTAACTGTCGGTCAATTAATACCATTATCTGGGGAAGCAAGGGGACTGTCCCCTTGCTTCCGTTGTTTCCCTAGGGACTTGAGCACTTTTACCGCTTCTGCGGGATTGGTGGATTTAAAGATGAAAGAGCCGGCGACCAGGATATCAACCCCGGCTTCAACCGCTTTAAGTCCAGTCTGTTCGTTAATCCCCCCGTCGATCTCAATCCTGGCCGGGGAAGCAGTCTCATCCAGCATCCGGCGCAGGCCTCGAACCTTATCCAGGGCCAGGGGCAGGAACTCCTGAGCGGCAAATCCCGGGTTTACACTCATTACCAGAACCAGATCCAGGTCCGGTAACACATACTTCAAAACCTCAATCGGCGTAGCCGGGTTTAAGGATACCCCGCACTGGATTCCCAAATCCTTAATGTCATGAACCACACGGTGAAGGTGAGTGCATGCTTCCGCATGAACCGTTATCAGATTGGCCCCAGCCTGGTAAAATGGTTTTACCAGTTTCTCAGGCCGCTCAATCATCAAGTGAACGTCGAAGCACATGGAGGATCGCGCACGGAGATCCGCGACCACCTGCGGACCGATAGTCAGGTTGGGGACAAAGTGTCCATCCATCACATCGATATGCAGCATATCGGCACCGGCATTTTCAATCATCGCTACCCCCTCGGCCAGATATGCAAAATCGGCTGAGAGGATAGACGGGGCTACTAGAGTCATCGGTAGCACCTCTCCCTTTCTATAACCTCTGTCAGGATGGTGAGATAATTCTGATACCTGCTGGCCAGGATGGTTCCGTCTTCAACCGCATCTTTAATCCCGCACTCTACTTCCCCAGAATGGAGGCAATCCATAAAGCGGCATCTCTCAGCAGATACGCCAAACTCGATAAACAGCCGACTTAAATCCTCCCTTTTTATGAGTGGGTTGTCCACCACGGTAAAGCCCGGTGTGTCAGCAACCCATCCTCCGGATGACAGTGGGAACAGCTCCACATGACGGGTGGTGTGCTTGCCCCGGCCCAGTTTACGGCTTACCTGTCCGGTCTTTAATTCCCGCCCGGGAACCAGCAAATTGAGAAGGCTAGTCTTACCAACACCCGAAGGTCCGGCAATAACAGTTATCTTGTCGCTCATGGCAGCCAGCAGCTGGGACAGACCGATACACATGGTGGTAGAGGTAAGGATTACGGGATAGCCGATACGCTGGTAGTATTCGCTTATGGTTTCGATGGTCCGGTTACCAGGTAAATCGCACTTGTTTAAAACGATAACTGTAGGCAGATCCAGGTGCTCAATCAATATTAAAAGGCGATCCAGGAGTTTAAGATTAGGAGCGGGCTGGTCAAAGCTCATGACCAGCATAACCTGGTTTACGTTTGCAATAGCAGGCCGGATTAATTCAACCGTCCGGGGCAAGACCTCTTCTATGATCCCTTGTCCCTCACCAGTTTGCGTAAACCTTACCCGGTCGCCGACCAGAATGACTCCGTCCTTCACTTTTCCCCGGAGCTTACATTCAAACAGCGCCCCGGTTGTACCCTGAACATAATAAAACCCGCTGTACCTTTTTAGGATCAAGCCACAGGTGTTGTCGGTCAATCCCCGGTCGGTCATTCAAGAATCTGCCTTTCCATTTCCTCTCCATCAACGTAGAAGGTAACCGTGGCCCTTCCATAGAATTCAACCCGGTGTGAAACGGTATACCCTCCCAAATGAGCGTTATTATAAATCTCACGGCGGCCTTTACTGTCCACCAGGATTATCGACAAAACTGAATAATCATTGCTGGGGGGCATAGTAAACCTGATTTCAGCGGTCTTCGCTACCGGACCTGGTCCGGTGCTGACCACTACTGAAACCCGATCCCCCTTTTGGACGCTATCACCAGCCGGGATGCTCTGCCGGATGATCTGTCCGGCAATGTACTCGTCGCTGGCTTCCTGATCAATCCTGTAAAGATCCAATCCATCACTTTGCAGCTTGGCCCTTGCATCAGACAGACTCATACCAAGCAGGTTAGGCATATTAAGCTGGGTTATTTCACCGGCCCCACTGCTGATGGTTATATCCACACGCTCACCCACCGGAACGCTTGTTCCTCTTTTGGGGCTTTGGGCCACTACCTCCCCTTCGGGGGTTTCGCTGTCATTAACCTTTCCTACTTCCCCCAAACTCAACCCCTCGCTCTCCAGTATGAAAGTGGCATCCTCCAGGGTTTTGCCGACAACATTGGGGACCTTGACCATCTCCACGCCCTTGCTTATAACAACCTCTATTTCACGCCCCCGTTTTACAGTGTCATCGGCCTCTGGACGCTGGGAAATAACATGATCCTTTTCCTCCTTGGAATTGATCCGGTTAACAATTTTCATTTTAAGACCTTTTTCCGATAATATGTCAGCTGCTTCCTGGTACGACTTACCAACCACATTAGGGACCTGTACCTCCTGCCCAAACAGACTCCCTCTCATTCCATACAGGAGCCCTGATACAATCCCCAGAATGACTGCGAAAATAATGATATAGCCCATTGGCTTCATCTTCTTTTTGCGAGCCACCGCGTAACCCTCCCCTTCTCCCACCGGCGGCATTACCAGGGTTTTATCATGTGCCCGCTTCTTTTTGGAGAATCTGCCCTTCCTGCCATTCAGAGAACCAGTTAAGGCCTGTTTCATGTCCTTGGCGCTTTGATAACGATAGACAGGTTTTTTCTCCATAGCGGTCATGATTACTTCTTCTAATCCGCTGGAAACTGCTTCATTCAGCACGCTGGGGGGAACAGGTCTTTCGTGAATATGCTTGAGCGCTACTGTAACCGGGCTGTCTGCGTCAAACGGAACCCTGCCGGTTACCATTTCATATAGCACACATCCCAGCGAATAGATATCCGACGTATTATTAACCGGCTCTCCCCGGGCTTGTTCCGGCGATACATAGTGGACTGAACCCACCATGTCACCGCTGTAGGTAATGGTGACACTGTTGGCTGCCCGGGCGATGCCGAAATCTGCAACCTTGGCAGTTCCGTCCCGGGTGAGGAGTATATTGTGGGGTTTGATATCACGGTGAATCAATCCCTTTTCATGGGCCCGGGTCAGCCCATCACAGATCATGAGGGTAATACGCACTGCTTCATCAGGTGACAGGGGACCGGCTTCCTGAATATACTCCTTCAGGTTGGTCCCTTCCACATATTCCATGACGATGAAATTATACCCATTGTCTTCTCCAACATCGTACACATTGACAATGTTGGGATGTGAAAGCCGGGCTGCCGCCTGGGCCTCACTCTTAAACTTCTGCACCAGGTTGGCATCCCTGGCATACTCCTCCTTGAGAATCTTAACAGCTACAATCCTGTCAAGGAGGGTACACCTGGCTCTATATACGGTGGCCATTCCGCCATCGCCTATTTTCTCCAACAACTCATAGCGATTTTGAAGAAGGGTGGTCATTTCCCCTATTCCTCCTAAGGTAAAGCTATTAGGATCATGGTCACGTTATCATGTCCGCCTCGATCCATGGCCAGGTGGAGCAGTCTCTGCAAGGCTGTATCAAGGTCAGACTCCTGAGTAACTGCTTCCCAGACCTCTGAAGGTTCAATCAGGTCCGTTACCCCGTCGGTGGCCATAAATAGGCGGTCTTCCGGATGCAGCTTATTGGTAAAACAATCGATCTGTACGGATTCTTCAGTACCCAATGCGCGGGTCAGTATATGCCGGTACCGGTTGGCACTGTTCTCATTTTCGTTTAATAATCCTTCCCGCAACATCTCTTCGGCCAGCGTGTGATCCTGGGTCACCTTGTTCACCCCGTCAGGATTGATTACAAAGAGACTGCTGTCCCCGATATGAGCAGTATACAACTCCATATTCTTGACGATGGCTGCGGTAATCGTTGTCCCCATATCAGAACAGTCTTTATTCTGCCGTCCCCAGGAATGGATGCTGTGATTGGCTTTCATGATGGAATTGGTCAAAAAAGTCAAGGGATGCTGATTATCCATATTATCGAGCTCACCGTGTATTATATCAATTGCCATCTGGGCAGCTACCTCTCCGGCCTTGTGACCTCCCATACCGTCGCAGACCACAAAAAGTCCACGGTTCTGATCGACGAGGAACCGGTCCTGGTTTTGTCTTCTGACTTTTCCTGTGTTAGACAAAACTGCTGCCTGCATAATTGCACCCCAACTTTAAAGATCTTTTTTACTTCGAGTTCGCTGACCCAATTTCCTGCTTGGCCCTGGCAGGAGACATGCGGCCCTTCAACTGACCACAGGCAGCTTCGATATCCCCGCCCATCTCTTCCCTCAGGGTAACATTGACTCCTTCCCTGGTTAAACAGGACAGGAAACTGTTGATCGTGTCCTGGTCAGGCCGGTGATAGTGAACCCTGTCGGTCTGGTTGTACGGAATAAGGTTAACATTCGCCAGCAGGGGTTTCACTATACTTGATAGCCGGTATGCATCCTGGACCGAGGAATTTACTTCATCCAACAGCAGGTACTCGAACGTAACCCGGCGTCCAGTCTTTTCAATATAATATGAGATAGATTCGATCAGGCTCTCCAGCGGGTATCTCCGGTTCATAGGGATGATACGGTTACGGACCTCATTGGTGGTTGCATGAAGACTGACGGCCAGGGTTACCTGCAAGCCGGATTCAGCCAGCACCCTTATGCCGGGGATGAACCCGGCAGTGGAGATTGTGATATGCCGTTGTCCAATCCCAATACCCTGCTCATCATTGATAATTCTGATGGCCTTTAATACGGCATCGAGATTTAAGAGCGGCTCCCCCATTCCCATAAATACGACATTGGTAAGATATCTGTTTCCAGGAACCGGCTTCTCTCTTTGCTTAATCTCTCTTTCGACGACAACCACCTGTCCAATAATCTCAGCGGCGGTCAGGTCTCTCTCAAAACCCGACTGACCAGTAGCGCAGAACTTGCATCCTACCGGACAGCCGACCTGACTTGATACACATATCGTATATTTCTTGCCATCCTCCCTGAACTGTGGAATAGCCACGGTTTCAATCCGTTTTTTATCAGCCAGCTCCAGCAGGAACTTGCGGGTTCCATCCCGGGAAATCCGGGCTTTAACCACCCTGGGAACAGTAATAGATACATTTTTATTTAAGAAATGCCGGAGGTCTTTGGGCAGATTGTTCATTTGATAGAATGAATGAACATGGTGTTTATATAGCCAATGATATATTTGGCGGGCCCGGAAGCGGGGTAACCCCAGGTTGACTATGGTTCGCTCAATCTCTTCCATGCTCAGACCCAGAAGCTCTGTCTTGTCCACCTTAAATCCTCCTCATCAACGATATAAACATGCCATCAAGCTGATGGCGGGGAGGGAATATGGTCAGGCGACCTTTATCCATGAATCCGGGGTCTCCGATCAGCCAGGGATTGCAATCCAGGATTTCTCCAAAATCCAGGAATTCAAAATCTCTATGGCGGTTGATGAACCCTTCTGCCACCGCTTGATTCTCCTCCGGTTCCAATGAACAGGTACTGTACAGCAGCCTGCCTCCGGGACGCACGGTCCGGGCAATCTGTTCCAGCATCTGGCTCTGCAACCCAGAGATGATCCTAATATCGGCTTCTTTTTTCCGCCAGCGCAAGTCGGCTCTGCTCCGCAAAACACCCAGCCCGGAGCAGGGGGCATCCAGCAGGACTGTATCCGCCTGGTCCAATCCCCTTATTGAATCAAAAAGATCCCCTTCCCGGCTTTCCACAATGCTGATCCCCAACCGCTGGCAGTTGGTTTTTAACAATTCAAGTTTATGCTGGTGCATATCAAACGCTATGATCGAGCCGCGATCACCCATTATCTCGGCCAGATGAGTGGTTTTGCCTCCAACCCCGCAGCAAAAATCATAGACCAGGGAATCGGGTCGGGGTGACAGACACAGGGGAATAAGCATGGTGGATTCACCCTGAACATAGAACATTCCCTCACGATATGACCGGAGCTGGAACAGAGGCACCGGTAAATTCTCCAATACCAGGCTGGTGCCAAATACCACGCCCTCCCGCACTGTAACTCCTTCTTCCTCCAGAGTTGCTTTCAATTCCCGGGCATCGTTCTTCATGCGGTTAGCACGAACCGTTAACGGGGGCCCCTGGTTGTTAAACATCAGGAGTTTCTGCGTGTCCTCATAACCATAACGTTCAAGCCACCTGGCCACCATCCATTCCGGGTGGGAATAAAAAACTGCCAGGTATGAGACCATGTCACTGGATGGGTCCGGGTACGTTATCTGGTCTCTGTTGCGTTCCACGTTGCGCAGCAAACCATTAACAAGTCCCGCAACACCTTTCCCTTCACGACGGGTCATTTCCACTGCCTCATTGATTATGGCATAAGCCGGGACCCGTTCCAGGAAGAGCAGTTGATAGAGCGAAAGGATGAGGATCACATAAACCTTGCTCTTGAGTTTACGCTGGCTTCTGGCCAGAAAAAGATCAAGCACCCAGTCCAGGTGCTTCTTCATGCGTATTGTTCCGTTCACCATCTCGGTTACCAGTCCCCGGTCTCGATCTGACAGGGGACAGTGTTTTAAAGCCTGATCCAAAGCCAGGTTGGCGTAGGCATTTTCATTAAAAACTCTTAACAGGATGCTAACTGCCAGTTTACGAGCGGTTACCGGCTCATTACTCCTGGGAACGGCCTTACTCGTCGTGGAACACCCCCAGGATGAGCAGGAATCTTGCCAGGTTGAGGAAAGATACCAGAGCAGCGGCTACATAAGTAAGTGCTGCAGCTCCCAGCACCTTTTTCACCAGGGGGACCTCCTGGCTGGTGATATGGCCTCCACTGTGCAGTAATGCCACCGCGCGGCTGGAAGCATTAAACTCCACCGGCAAGGTGATCAACTGAAACGCGACTACCGCCGTGAATATAAACACACCGATAAGGGCCAGATCAGGAAGACCAAAGAGCAACCCTATTAAGATCAGCGGAAATGACGCTGACGAGGCAAAACTGGCCACCGGGACGATGGCATTCCTGATGCCCAGAGGGAGATACCCCGTCTCATGCTGGAAGGCATGGCCGACTTCATGAGCCGCAACTCCCAGAGCGGCTACGGAATTATTATCATATACCGTATCTGACAGCCTCAGTATTTTTGAACGGGGATCATAATGATCGGTTAAATTCCCCGGAATTCTTTCGACCCGTACCGAGTGCAGCCCTCCATGACGCAGCAGTGTGGCTGCCATCTCAGCACCGGTTATTCGACGGCTGGAAGCTACTTTCGAATACTTGGCAAAGGTGCTCTGCACCCTAATCTGCGCCCAACCCGCCAGTATCAAAGCCGGAATAAGTATTATCATCGTCGGATCCCAGAAAAACAAAACCTTAACCTCCTTTTAGCATAGTAACCAGGGCCTCTTCTACCCTGTTCAGATCTACCTTCGTATCATGACAGGGACCGTGCGGACGCCGGTTAAGAACTCCCATTACCGGCAACGGATTGGAATCCTGAATCCCCGACGACAGGTCACGCTCACAGGCTATGGCTACCACTCCACGGGGACGGGTCTCACCAATAATCTTCCGGGCCAGTGTGCCTCCGGTTGCCACCCTCAAGGTAACCCCGTATTTATCTGCCAGTTCCAGCAGTCCACATATATCACATTTGCCGCAACGCCGGCAGTTATTAATATCGGTAGTGATCTTGACCGGACAGTGTGATTCCTGCAGACAATGAGGCGCCAGAATTACTACCCGTCCTTTAATGGCCAGGTTCTGGTGGGTTCTGACCAGATAGTTGTTAACCTCGATGAAAGAAGCCCATACCCGTTCCCTGCTTATCCCGACCAGTCTTCCCAAGCGGACTGCGATAGGGAATAAAAAGGTGGTGGCAATCCGCATACAGCCCTCAAATGAGGGGATGTTCCTGGCCCTGATTATGGTCAGAACAATGGCGGTTGTACCGAAGCCGATCAGAATAAATCCAAGGAAAAAGATACTTGCCAACCCGATCGTTATTCCACGAAACAAGGGGTAGTCCTGAAAGCGAATGAGGTTATATACCGCCAGAAAAACCAGGGCAATCACCGTTAGACTGGCAAATAACAAACCTATGTACAGCCGCTTATTGTTTCGCAAATCCATCACCTGCCCAACCTATCACCTTCCTGCAGTCTGCTGCCCTTTAAAAATTCGGGGACTGAAATTCTCTTTTTTCCTGCCTTCTGTACCTCCAGAACGAGCAGCCCACCCTGGCCGGTTGCAACCACAAACCCCCGGTGGGGTATGATCCTGATAACCTCCCCCGGCTGCCCTTCTGCACCATCCTCTATAAGCTCAGTCTTAAATATCTTGAGCTTTTCTCCATTCCACCAGGTATAGGCACCCGGTTCCGGTGATAATCCCCGGATTTGGTCCCTAATATTCTGGCTTCTCTTCTCCCATTTTATCAATTCGTCCACGGCTGTCAAAGGAGGAGCATAGGTAGCAAGGGCGTGATCCTGAGGTATACGGGGATTTATGCCCCATTCTATCTGTTCCAGGGTCTCCAGGAGCAGATCGGCCCCGACGTTGGCCAGCATCAGAATCGTATGCCCATAATCCTCATCACCTTCAAGTTCAACCGTCTTTTGCAGGATTATATCACCCGTGTCCATTGATTTATCCATATACATGGTAGTAACACCAACCGTCTTCTCCCCTGCCATCAGGGCTCTCTGCACCGGAGCAGCACCACGGTAAGCCGGTAGAAGCGAGCCATGGACGTTGATGCAGCCCAGGTGCGGCAGACCAAGGATGTTTTCCGGCAGGATCTTGCCATAGGCCACAACAACGATAACCTCCGGCGTAACATCTTTAATTGCCTGCTCAAAATCCGGAGTGCGGATGGAATCAGGCTGGATTACATCCAGGCCATACTCGTCCGCCAGCAGCTTGACCGGAGGCGGGGTAAGTTTTTTCCCCCTTCCGGCGGGCCGGTCGGGTTGGGTAACTACCAGTGGAATATCATGTCCTGAGAGTATTAAATTGTGAAGTGATGGTACAGCAAACTGAGCGGTACCCATAAAAACTAAACGCATTATGTCTCCTTACGGGCAACCCACTCCGCCCGGTCTACAAACAGTATCCCATCCAAATGATCGATCTCGTGCTGAAAAGCCCTGGCCAGCAGCCCGTTAGCTTCAATATACTGTTCCTCACCCTCGCGGTTCAGTCCTTTGACGGTAACCCGGGTAGCCCTTTTTACCTTGCCATTCAAATGGGGGATACTAAGACATCCTTCGATTGCCTTTTCTCTGCCTTCCGATTTTATGATTTCCGGATTGATAAGCTCGTAGTATTCCTCACCATTATCCACCACAATAACCCGCTTTGATATACCGATTTGAGGAGCCGCTAAACCCACCCCATCATATTCGTGGAGGGTATCCCGCAGGTTATCCAGGAGTCTTAATATACTATCGTTTATCGCCTTGACCGGTTTGGCCGTTTCCCTCAATACCGGATCACCCATTTGAACCACTTTATATACAGCCATTTATATCCCCCTATGCATAAAACTAAATCATTATCAGCGGGTCAACATCAACATCCAGCCTGACCCGCGGAGTTAATCTCCTATCTATTATATACCGAGTTATATCTCTCATTAAATCAAGCCGGGAACTCTTCAACAATATCTGATACCGGTAACGGTTCTTTATTTTATGCCGAATACAAGGAGCCGGTCCCAGAACGTCAATATCTTCGCCCATCTCTCCAGTCATCTCTTCGATCAACGTGCGTGTAAAATCGGCTTCTTCTTTGACCAGGTGTTCCAGGGGGCCAGAAAACAGCAGTTTTACCAGATGGGAGAAAGGAGGGTAACCCAGAGCCAAACGGTAGGCAATCTCATCCCGGTAAAAGCTTTCGAAATCCTCGTCCTGAACCAGTTGGAAAAAGGGCGCCTCCGGTTCGACGGTCTGGATCAACGCCTGCCCCTTGGAGGCTCCACGCCCGGCACGGCCGACCACCTGCACCAGGAGCTGAAAGGCTCGCTCCCGGGCTCTAAAATCCGGCAGACCTAACAGGGGATCGGCATTAATCACCCCAACCAGAGCTATCCCGGGGAAATCAAACCCTTTGGCAATCATCTGAGTACCAACAGCAATATCAACTTTCTGGTCCCGTATGCTCTGTATGATCTCCTTGTGATCCCCTCTGCCGCGGGTACTGTCTGTATCCATACGAATTATTCTGGCTTCCGGCATCAGGGTTCGCAGTTCCTCTTCCACCTTTTGGCTTCCGGCACCCATAAAACGCAGGCGGCTTTTACGGCAGCGGGGGCATTCCCCTGGTGTAGTCTGCTCCCTTCCACAGTAATGGCAAACCACCTGGTTGATATCACGATGGTAATTCAAGGCTACCTCACAGGATGCACAGGTAAGAATGAGCCCGCAATGGGGACACAGAACCGTGGTGGAATAACCCCGGCGGTTGATAAAGATAATGGCCTGGTTTCCTGATTGCAGGCAATCCTGCAGTCCATCCAGGAGTTCAGGTGAAACAACCTGATTTCCAGACCTGTAATTCCGTTTTATGTCAACCATTTGGAAGGAGCGCTGCCCACTGGGAGCTATCTTCTCATTCAGTCTCAGTAAATCATATTCACCAGTCTGGGCGCGATAGAAGCTTTCCAGAGAAGGGGTCGCACTGCCAAGAACAACTACCGCATCATTCAATTCGGCTCGTTTTATGGCCACTTCCCGAGCGTGGTAACGGGGTGTCTCCTCCTGGCGAAACGACGGTTCCTGTTCTTCATCGATTATGATAAGACCCAGGTCCCGAAAAGGAGCAAACACCGCAGAACGAGCGCCTACTACCACGTCAGCCTCACCCTGACGGGTTCGTAACCACTCCAGTACCCGTTCCGAATCGCTTAACCGGCTATGAAGGACACTCACCCGGGGCCCCAGCCGCTGCTCAAAGATGCTGGTAATCTGCTGGGTCAATCCAATCTCCGGGATCAGCACCAGGGATTGCTTTCCTCTCCGGCGCGCCTCTTCCACCGCTCTTAAATAGACTTCCGTTTTTCCGCTGCCGGTCACGCCGAAGAGCATGAATACCCGGTTTTCCTGTTTATTCAAAGCCTCGGATATCCGTTCAATCGCCCTGGCTTGTTCCTGGTTGGGCAGCGGGTCCTGGTGCGGCACCGGAATAACATCCTGTCTCTCAATCAGGCCCTTAGCTACCAGCCTTTGGAGGACGGAGGCGCCAACCGCATCAACCGCCTGGCGTTCGGGAACCGGGAGTCTTTGCTCTTTAAAAAACTGTAAGGCCCGGGCCTGGCGGGGTGCTTTCTTTCTGGTACGTGCTATTACCTCATCAGAAACCTCTGAGGACAGGGCATATTGTACACCGGCAGAATAGACCTCTTCGCTGGCAGTCACCTTTACTTTGATCTGGCCATTCCTGAATAGCTCAACCAGTTCTCCAAGAGAAAAGGAACTCTCTTTCCAGGATCGGCCTAGTTTCTCTTCAATACCCGATGGCCACGGATTTCCTGCGGCGGAATCACCGGGAACCAGAATCTCTTTGCCGGGATCATCGAGAGCGGACGGAAACATGGCTTTTACGACTCTGCTAAGCGGAGCCAAACAGTAATCAGCCAGCCAGCGCGCCAGGGCCAACATCTCGGAATTCAGGATTGGTTCCTCGTCGAGGACATCCATGATCGGTTTTAAATCCTCATCCCCGTCATCCGGCTCCATTTCGATAATAAATCCCCGGGTTAACTGATTCCCCAGGGGAATCAAGACCCTTTTACCGGGCAAGACCTTGTCCTGCAACGGCAAGGGCACCCGGTATGTAAAAAAGTTTTCCGCCTGAAGCCGCGGGATATCAACCAGCACTTGAATGCGCACGGATAACGCCCCTCTAAATTAATGACCACAGCTTGCCTATATTATGTAAACAAAGGCGGGTAACCCCGCCTTTCTCTGCTGATGCTATTTTTACAAGAGTGATTGCTGATTACTTAAAAGCTGCCTTTCGTAATGCCTCGGCTTTATCGGTGATCTCCCAGGTAAAGTCGGGATCCTGCCTGCCAAAGTGCCCATAAGCAGCAGTTTTTTTGTAGATCGGCCGGCGCAGTTTTAAGTCACGGATAATGGCAGCCGGTCTCAAGTCAAAGTGGGTGTCAATCAGCCGGGCAATGGCGTCTTCGGCGATGGTTCCAGTGCCGAAGGTGTCCACCAGGATGGAAACGGGCTTGGCCACTCCAATGGCGTAGGCCAACTGTATCTCGCACTTTTTGGCTAAACCAGCCGCCACAATATTCTTGGCCACATACCTGGCTGCATAGGCGGCAGAACGATCTACCTTGGTAGGGTCTTTCCCGGAAAAGGCTCCTCCCCCATGTCTGGCCATTCCGCCGTAGGTATCAACGATTATCTTACGACCAGTCAGGCCGGTGTCACCCTGGGGCCCCCCGATTACAAACCTGCCGGTAGGGTTAACAAAGAACCGGGTCTTACTGTCCAGCATTTCCTCGGGTATTACGTTTTTAATGACTTGCTCAATTATCTCGTGGCGGATATGTTCCAGGGGAATATCCGGCCGATGCTGGGACGAAACCACCACGGTATCAACCCTGACCGGTTTATCATTATCATATTCAACCGTGACCTGAGTTTTGCCATCCGGCCGCAAATACGGCAATAAACGGTTCTTGCGAATCTGGGACAGGCGCATGGCCAGGCGATGAGCAAAAAGAATCGGCATAGGCATGAGGTCTTGAGTCTCATCAGTAGCGTACCCAAACATCATTCCCTGGTCACCGGCACCAAGCGCCTCGATTTCGGTATCCGACATCTCACCGGTTTTGGCTTCCAGGGCCTGGTTGACGCCCATAGCAATATCTGGTGACTGTTCGTCAATAGAGGTAACCACTGCGCAGGTATCACAGTCAAAGCCGTACTTCGCTCTGGTATACCCAATCTCCCTGATGGTTTCCCGTACCAGGCGCGGTATCTCTATGTAACACCGGGTGGTTATTTCACCAGTGACCACCACCAAACCCGTGGTTACAAGAGTTTCCGCAGCAACCCTGCACTGCGGGTCCTCGGCCATGATGGCATCCAGAATAGCATCCGAGATCTGATCGGCAATCTTGTCGGGATGACCTTCGGTTACCGATTCTGACGTAAACAGTCTGCGCGTCATCTGTTCATCTCCTTTGTTTAAATAATCCTGCAGTATATACGGTTAACAGGCCTATGCGCAAACCTGGCGGCAGGTGCGCAGGCCGTATTTAGATTTCTAATATATTGTCCAGAATAATTCCGGCAACCTCTTGTTTTGACAGACAGGGCAGGCTCTTCTCCGTGCCATCCCTGAATAAGAGGGTGACTATGTTGGTATCAACCGCAAAGCCGGCTCCCTCAGCCGTCAAATCGTTGGCCACCAGCAGATCCAGGTTCTTCTTCTGCATCTTTCGCCGGGCATTCTCTATCAGGTCATTGGTCTCAGCGGCGAAGCCCACCAAAACCTGATGCTGTTTCCGCTTGCCCAGTCCCTCCAAGATATCCGGGTTGCGGGCGAGCCGTATGATCATATCATCATCATTCTTTTTCAGCTTCTGCTCGCTGTAGTCCAGGGGGCGGTAATCAGCCACTGCTGCGGCTCCGATAACTATATCCGCCTGTTCGAAGAGCCGCTGGCAGACATCGTTCATCTCTTGAGCACTCCTGACCCGCCAGATTTCAACTCCCTCCGGCCCCGGCAGCGCGGTGGGGCCACTGACCAGCAATACCCTGGCTCCACGGCGAGCCGCCTCGATGGCCAGAGCGTACCCCATCTTGCCGGTGCTGCGATTGGTGATGAACCTGACCGGATCAATATCCTCCTGGGTAGCGCCCGCGGTAATCAGGAATGTCTTATTGGCAAAATCCTGAGGACAGTCCTCTAAAATCTTAATTATCCTGTCATAAATGGTCTCAATCTCAGGCAGTCGGCCGCGTCCCGTAACACCACAGGCCAAGTTGCCCTCTGCCGGCTCCAGGACCTGAATCCCGCGGCTTTTCAGGGTTCGAATATTATCCTGAGTCACCTGTTTATCATACATGTTGGTATTCATCGACGGAGCGATCAGTACTGGTGCCCGGGTGGCAAGTACAATGGTAGACAGGAGGTCATCTGCCATACCACAGGCCATTTTAGCAATAATATTCGCGGTAGCCGGAGCGATAACCATAATATCAGCCTTTTCGGCTACCCCTATATGCTGCACCTTATGAGTTCCGGACTCATCAAACATATCAACCAAAACCGGGTTATTGGAAAGAGTCCGGAGTGTCAATGGCGAAATAAAACGGGTAGCATGCTCGGTCATAACCACCTGCACATTAAACCCGTTCTTATATAACCTGCTGACCAGATCGGCCACTTTATAGGCGGCAATCCCGCCTGTAATACCTACCACTACCGTCTTTTGACTACTCATTAGCCGGTGTCCTTTTTTTGTAAGCTATCTTGATTTTCCCTTGGTGAAGCTCATCTAATGCGGTTGTTACCATACTGGACAGGCGCCAGTCTTCGTCTTTACGTTTACCCTCAGATAGGCTGCGGGCACGTTTAGCTACCGCTACTACGATCGCATACTTACTATCGGAAATCTCCATTAGATCCTTTAAGGATGGTGGTACCAAGCCAATACCCCCTCACTACAATCTTTTTGCGCTGCACCTTTCAGCAATTATTATAGCCCGGATCTTCTCCGCAGCTTCCAGTACACTGTCATTAACAACTACATAATCGTAATCGCCAACATGTGAAATCTCCTCTTCGTAACACGCCAGGCGTCGCTGGATTTCCGATTGCGAATCCTTGCCCCGGTTGTTCAATCGTTTCCCCAATTCCTCCACACTTGGGGGCAAGACAAAAACAAACACCCCATTGGGGATCAGGCTTTTTACCTTTAACGCCCCCTGGATATCAATCTCCAACAAGACATCAACACCCCTGGCGAGGTTATCTATGACGAACTTTTTAGGGGTTCCGTAATAGTTATTATATACTAATGCCCACTCCAGCAGTTCATCAGACGCGATTAAGGATTCAAAATTATCTAATTCCGTAAAAAAGTAATCGCGCCCGTCAATTTCACCGGAGCGCGGCTTCCTGGTTGTGGCGGAAATGGAGTAAATCAGACCATCAAGGGGAGTCTCCATCAGCTTTTCTCTCAGCGTTCCCTTGCCTACTCCTGATGGACCGGATATAACAAATAGAATACCCTTTCGATTCATGGCATCCTAAGCTTCGTCGGATTGACTGCTTTCCTTTACGGAAAGTCGATTGGCGACTGTTTCGGGCTGAACTGCAGAAAGAATTATATGACCGCTATCAACAATTATCACCGCACGCGTGCGCCGCCCATAGGTGGCATCAATCAGACTGCCCTTTTCCCTGGCCTCCTGGATAATTCTTTTAATCGGTGCGGACTCTGGACTGACTATGGCGACAATACGATTAGCTGCCACTATATTGCCGAATCCAATATTAACTAGCTTAATTTCCATCAGTATTCCCGGTTAACCGGGTCACCTCCCTTTCTACTCCACATTTTGAACCTGTTCCCTTATCTTTTCCAATTCCGCTTTTAGTTCAACTACGGTACGGTTTATAAATAAATCATTGGCTTTGGATGCAATGGTGTTAACTTCTCTAAACATCTCCTGCAGCAGGAAATCACACTTGCGGCCAACAGGTTCCGTGGATAACAGCAGTTCCTCCATCTGTGAACAATGGCTCTTCATGCGAACCAGTTCTTCCGCAATACTGGTGCGGTCGGCAAAAACCGCCACCTCCTGGAGCAACCGGTTCTCATCAATGGCCAGATCCTGGTTCAGCTCCTGAATTCGCTTTTTCATGCGCTCCATATGCTCACTTACAACCAGTGGTGATCGCGTTTCGATAGCGTCTATGGTTTTAAGTATGTTCTGATTTCTCTGGCGGATGTCCTCCGCCAGGGCCTGTCCTTCCCGGATCCTCATGTCAATAAGCCCTTGCAGAGAGGAGGTCAATGCCTCTTCAACCCCGGACCAGATACTCTCGATGTCCTCCTCGTCTTCTTCCAGGGCGAAGACCTCAGGCAGTTTAAAAATATCGACAATGTTTATGTTGGATTCAATTTGTAGAGATTCTGCTAAATCTTTCAAAGAGTTATGATAGAGCATTGCCAAATCATTGTCAACCTTAATATTACGCTTGGAATCTCCCGTTTTCTCAATATTAATAAAGGTCTCAATCCGTCCCCGGACGATGTACTGTTTGACCTTGTCACGAATTCTATCCTCCAAAATGTTGTAACGCCGTGACATGCGGAGATTGAAGTCGAAATACCTGTGATTGACACCCTTGACCTCACAGGTTATCTGGTACCCTGGTGAAGAGCCTTCACCCCGTCCAAATCCGGTCATGCTTTTTACCATAACGTCTTATACTCCTTTTTCATCACCGTTTCAGAAGACCTTTACTCAATTCCATCGCCCGGGTTCTTGAACCAGCGATTATTAGTTTTTTAGCGAACTTTTTCAGCCTTAGAATTCAATCTGACCAATAGCTTGGTACATCCTTTGAAGTGCAGTTGCCATTTTTCCTTTATCTACCGTCAAGGCAATCCTGAAATAACCTTCCCCGTATTCGCCGTAACCTATACCTGGAGTAATTATTACCCCCGCCTTCTCCAGTACCGTCTCCGCAAAGGAGGCTGAGTCATAACCCCGGGGAACCGGCACCCATACATAGATGCTTCCCTGCGGAGGTTCGATATTCCAACCCATACGGCGCAGGCCTTCAATGACCACGTCCCGGCGTTCCTGATAGAGCTGCCGCATGGAAGCCACGCAGTCCTGGGGCCCCAGCAAGGCCTCCATCGCCGCATACTGTACGGCCTGAAAAGCGCCTGAATCAACGTTGGATTTGTAACGTCCCAGTACCTCAACCGCGTTCCGGTTACCAACCGCCCAGCCGATCCGCCAGCCGGTCATGTTGTAAGTCTTGGAAACCGAGTGGAATTCAATACCCACCTCTTTGGCCCCGGGGAATTCCATAAAGCTCTTGGCGGTATAATTGTCAAAGGTTATCTCGGAATAAGCCGCATCATGACAGACCAGGATATCATAGTCTTTGGCAAAGGCTATCACCTGGTGATAGAAATCATCATTAGCCGCGGCTCCGGTCGGGTTGTTAGGATAATTGATAAACATAAGTTTGGCCTGCCTGGCCACCCCGGCGGGAATATCCTCAAGCCGTGGGAGAAAGCCGTTTTCAGCAAGTAACGGCATGCGATAAGGCTCGGCCCCGTTTAGGATGGCACCAATGCTGTAAACCGGGTATCCCGGGTCAGGGACCAGGCTGGTGTCGCCCGGATTCAGATAACAGGCGGATATGTTGGCGATTCCTTCTTTGGATCCGATCAGAGATACCACCTCTGACCTGGGATCCAACTCGACCCCAAAACGCCGCAGGTACCATTCCGCCACCGCCTGGCGGTAAGCCAGCATCCCCACCGAGCTGGGATACTGGTGGTTGGCCGGATCTCTTATGGCCTGAGAAGCACGTTCTATAATATGGTCCGGGGTTGGTTGATCCGGATCACCGATCCCCAGACTAATTATGTCAACTCCTTTTTCCCGGGCTTCCTCAATCTTCTTTTCAATGCGGGCAAATAAGTAAGGGGGTAATTTCTGCATGGCATTGTTTTCTTGCACTCGTTATCTCCTCCTAGTTACTAATGTTATTGAGATATCAGGTCCGGTCTGGATAAGGGGTGCTAAACGAAACCTTCCCGGCACCACTGGCCTGTTTATTTAATTCATTTGCCTGCACGGGGCCAGATGGTTTGTCCCCTTATTTCTCAGACACCGAAGGAAGCAGGGGGACTGTCCCCTTGCTTCCTTTTCAGGCCTTCCATTCACCATTAAAAACCTCGGATGCGGGACCAGTCATGTAGACGTGATTATTGGCCTCTGACCATTCAATGAATAGATCCCCGCCTTGAAGATGAATCACCGCTTGTCTTCCGGTTCTTCCGGTTAGCACCGCCGCCACCAAAGTAGCGCAGGCGCCGGTGCCGCAGGCCAGTGTTTCCCCGGCACCTCTCTCCCAGACATTCATCCTCATCTCTCCGGAGCCTAATACCTGGACAAACTCCACATTGGTTTTGCGAGGGAATAAGGGATGCTTTTCGATGGCCGGGCCCCATTCCGCAACTGGTACCCGGTCCAATTCATCAACAAAGATGACACAGTGAGGATTACCCATGGAAACAGGTATGAAGGAAAAATCCCTGCCGTCAACGGACAGAATGCTTTCCCGGGTTAAATCCGTATCCAGTCGAACCGGTATGTCGCGGGGCTTTAATATCGGTTCTCCCATATCCACCTTGACCTTGGCGACTTTTCCGTTTTCTACGAATACCTCCGGTAAAATAGGGCCTGCCAGGGTCTTGACCGAGAATAGCTGCTTATTGACCATTCCTCTTTCCCAGACATATTTGGCCACGCAGCGGATGCCATTCCCGCACATCTCCGGCTCAGTGCCGTCTGAGTTTATTATTCGCATAAAAACATCGCATTCTGAATCACGACCGGTGATGATGAACCCGTCTCCTCCCACTCCGAAATGGCGATCGCAGAGCCGTATGGCCAGATCCCGGTATTCCTGGGAGTCAACCAGGCCATCCTCGATAACCACAAAGTCGTTGCCCAAACCATGCATCTTGGTAAACCGCAAAATATGCCCCCCTGTCATGATAAATCAGGTTGTTGAAGTTCTTATGTTCTCCAGTTTACCATATTGGGAGGATCTGATTACAGTTTTTCTGATCCAGTACAGACACCATCTAACCAGCATTCCGCCGCCAGTAATGGCCAGAATAATCAGCCAGGCCCAACCATTTAACGGAGTCGTGCCAAATATCGGATTCAGCGGGGCATAGTAGATGGCAAAGAGATGCATGAAAACTGAACAGCATACCGCTACTACCAGGAACGGATTAGTGAAAAAACCTAATTCAAAGGGAGAAAGCCTTTCGGAGCGACAGTCGAAAACGTAGAAGAGCTGTGCAAAAACCAGGTTGGTGAAGGCCATGGTCCGGGCCAGTTCCAGGTCCACCTTTCCATGTAACCCGGAATAGGTCAGCCCGATGGTCAGCACGGCCAGGGTACTGATACCAATAAAAACTCCCCTGCCAATCAGGTGCCATCCCAGACCGCGGGAAAAGATGCTCTCCGTCGCAGGACGGGGCTTTCTCTCCATCACCCCCGGTTCCGGCGGTTCCAGACCTAGGGCCATGGCCGGCAAGCCATCCGTGACCAGGTTAACCCAGAGTATCTGCAGCGGGAGGAGCGGCAAGGGCATGCCAATGAGCGAGGCCAGGAACATGGTTAAAATTTCCCCGATATTACCTCCCAGCAGATACCTGATAAACTTGCGAATATTATCGTAAATGGCGCGGCCCTCATGAACAGCCGCCACGATGGTGGAAAAATCATCATCGGCCAGCACCATATCAGCAGCCTCCTTGGTAACTTCAGTACCGGTGATTCCCATGGCAACTCCAATATCCGCTTCTTTTAATGCCGGGGCATCATTAACTCCATCACCGGTCATGGCCACCACATGATTCCGGCTTCTTAATGCCTTTACAATCTTGAGCTTGTGCTGGGGGGAAACACGAGCGAAAACCCGTATTTTCAAAGCTCTATCCGCCAATTCTTTCAATGAAAGGCTGTCGATTTCGCCGGGACCGATAACCGTCCGGCCATCAGATATCCCGGTTTGCCGGGCTACCGCCAGTGCGGTTGCCGGGTGGTCTCCGGTGATCATTATAGGGACAATTCCAGCTTGGCGGCAGTCGGCAACTGCTGCCCGGGCTGCCGGGCGGGGTGGGTCCATTATGCCGCAGATCCCCACCAGGCACAAATCACTTTCCAGTTTCGGATCAGTGAGGGTTCTCAGTTCCTCTCCTGAGATGTCACGGTACGCCAGGGCCAAAACCCGATAAGCCTGCGAGGCCCACTCCTCCTGTCGCTCAACAAACCAGTCGCGATAAGCTGCCGTGATTGGTCTGACCCCCTGGGCGGTATCGATCCGGGAACAGTGATTCAACAGGACATCCAGGGCTCCTTTGCATAAAACCCGGTAGCCCTTCCCGTTCTTTATTACCACACTCATCATTTTACGCTCCGAATCAAAAGGCACTTCGCGCAGGACCGGAGCTGGCTTGCTGAGACCTGCTTTTTTCCCCATGACTCTCAAAGCGCCTTCAGTCGGATCCCCTTGAACCAGCCAACGGCCGTTTTCCTTAACAACCTCCGCATGATTGCAGTGATAGGCGATCTCTACCGCCATCCGCAAACTCTGGTCATTTAGGACATCACTTCCCTTGTCCATCAGGAACTCACCCTGGGGAGCATAACCTTCACCTGTAACCAACACTTCTTTATCAATGGTTGACAGTATTCTGACAGTCATCTCATTCTTGGTCAGCGTCCCTGTTTTATCGGAACAGATTACGGTAGTACAGCCCAAGGTTTCTACCGCCGGCAGTTTTCGTACAATCGCCCGGCGTTTAGCCATCCGTTGAACCCCCAGGGCTAAAACTACAGTGACTATAGCAGGAAGACCTTCCGGTATGGCAGCAACGGCCAGGCTTATCCCGGCCATAATCATACGTATCAGGTTTTCTCCCCGGTATAGACCCATAAGCATTACAGCCAGACAGGCACCCATACAGATTATAATAAGGATCTTACCCAGGTTGTTTAGCCGGTGCTGCAGGGGAGTAGTCTGGTCGGAAGGTTCCTTAATCATCTGGGCAATCTCACCCATTATCGTTTCCTGGCCAGTGGCTACGACCACCCCGCGACCCCGCCCGCGAGTTACCACGGTACCCATATAAGCCATATTGTACCTATCCCCCAAAGACGCTTTGGGGTCAGGCAATACCTCAGTCACCTTTCGCACCGGAAGGGACTCCCCGGTCAGACAGGACTCCTCTATCTCCAGGCTGGCAGCGATACCGAGCCGCATATCAGCAGGCACCCGATCACCCGCCTCAATTTCCACAATATCTCCTTTTACCACCTCCTCGGCCGGAATCCGCTGGCGTTTTCCATCCCTGATAACTGTGGCATACGGTGAAGACAGTTTCTTAATCTCCTCCAATGACCTCTCCGCCCTGTATTCCTGAATAAAACCCAGAATGCCGTTTATGATCACTATGGTTAAGATGGTTATGGCATCAATCAAGTCTCCTAATAACCCGGACAACAGGGTAGCCCCTAATAAAACCAGCACCATGGTGTCGGTAAACTGCGAAGCCAGTATTGACAGCGGTCGGGGCCGGTCGGCTTCGGCGATAATATTCCGCCCGGCTTCCAGCCTTTGCCTGGCACCGCCTGATGTGAGACCTTCTTCCAGAGATGTCTTCCCCTCCCGGACGACCTCAGCCACAGTCCGTACGTGCCAATCCATATTTGCCATATCGTTTTCATCCTTTAGCCTTTTTTGGAATCTTTATTCAGAAGAAATGCTTTAAAGAACAGCAGATTGTTTGCTTGGGTCAGGCGATCTCACCTGGAAAAGCATTAAATGCCGGTGAATTGCGATGGGGAATCATACATCTGCGGGTCCCTCAATGGGAATCGGTGACATTGTTTGAACAAATACTGAAACGGTGGGCAGGGGAAATGCATCTGAAGTGCTGCACTCATTAATTTTGAATGATGGGGGCTGACCCCATGATTCATTTGGCTTCATTGCCCCGCGGGTGCGCGGCTCCACCGAATGGTTTCTGGGTTGACGTTTCCAGATCGAATTAAATACCGGACAATTCACTCTGTGTACAACAGTTCACCGTTGGGGTATCACTTGAAACAGGCTGCTGAGTTCCGCAAATGGAGCAGTACAACCAGGTGATGGCATTTCTGCAGTTATTAACAGGTATTCACTGGAACTGAACAGCCGGTTCTTAACATCGTTAAAGGCTTTTTGAAAGGGATCAAATATTCCAAATGCCCGGAAGACATACTGGTAAGCCCTTTCTCCCACGGTAATAATCATCTCTGGCGACAGTATTTCGATCTCCTCTAAAAGAAAGTGCAGGCAGTTCATCGTCTGCTGGTCGTCAGGCTCTGCAGGCTGAGCATCACACACTTCACGGGTAAGCAAACACCTGCCTTCAGAATTGATCAGGACTCCATCGAAAAGCACCGCCTGGTTTTTACGGCGGTTACAAATCCGGGGCTGACATCTGACCATAAAGGTGTGATAAACTCTGAAACCTTCACCGGCCATAACTGAGATTTCATGTCTCATTCGAGATAATTCGCTTCTGTCGGTTACCTCATTCTCACTGGCGAAAACCAGCAGGATATCTGCCTCCACATCTCCTTTCCCCGTCGACGGACGGTGACAACAAGTCCGAACATCTTTGCAACGGGTACACTTGTTAATCCGTTCTTCCATTTTGACGATGCGGCTGATCGCTTTTCCCTTTACGGATGCAGCCATACTACCCCCCCTGACCCACAAGGACTGGCCGTCTGTGAAAAAGCCTCTACCCACACGATGGTTAATAAACAATCCGAATCTATCGCGAGTACAGGGCAAGCCGAATAGTAAGTCCTGGGACCAAAAACCAGAGAGTTCCACCATCCAGAAATAAATTAAGACCAGGCTTTCTCACGCTCTTCCAGGGCTTGTTCTTATCTTTGTTTCTTTTTTTCGCTGAATACCGTCAAATTCCTGCTAATTATCAGCAGATAAATATAATCTATTTAATCATTTTGGATAGATAGGAACGTGTTCCAGCATTAATCCCCCATGTGGCATCGGTGATTTTGGCCGAGATGTAGCTGCGGATATTGTCATCGAGCTGGGGGTTCGCCTGATCAAAAATCATGTAGAATCCTCGCAGCATTCCGACAAAATTATCAAAAATGCGCTCAATGGGCGCTTGCTGCAGAAGCTTATCATGCAATGCGTAATAATAGATCATTCTTCTAATGGTCCAGAGTATTTCACCGTTGGACCAGGCGCGCTGCTCCAGGATTTCCTCCAATAATGCTTCAGGCCCTACCTCCTTCTCTCTTTCCATAATTTCCTGCCATTCCTTGCTCTCGAGCACAGTATTCATATAACGGTCCTGTTCCTCCTTTTATGGAATAATATCCACCGCATAGCTGCTTTTGAATTGAGTACTCCTGGCGCAATCACTGAAAGCTGCCTCTACACCTTAAAATCCGTTTTGGCGTATTCGCGGGCCTGGCTAATGATTAACCTGTTAATGTCACGCAGGATACGACGTTCGAAAAATGTACAGTTCCGGGGATGTTTGATCGCTTTACCGACCAGGGTCAGCATTCCCTCACACCTGGCAAGTTCGCCCCTAATGCAGATAATGGGCGATGTTCCACCCGCCGGTGAGTAGAATCTGCTTATATGATCCAGTACCTCCTCAACCTGATTCTGCATAGCACTTACAGCGGCCTGCTCCAACAAACGGTGTTTGGCTGAATCAGCCTGAATAAAGGCTTGTATAAGCGGGAGCCGGTCATGCTGTGCTTTCAGAATAAGAATCCTTTGCGCAGTATCTTTTTTCTCAATCTCAATGAGCAGGATTTTTTTGAGTATTTCATGGTAGAGCGACTTTACCATTTCATTGGTCATATACAAAGCTCCATCCATTCATGAGGCTTTTTCATCATTTTAATCATACTCCATTTTAAACCTTCTTACCTATCCTTCGTTTACCATGGAACCGGTTGTAGGTTTCTCCTTGACGGTCTATACTTTGAAGACAGGGGTGGTGAGACTATGCCTTTTGATGGATTAACGATCAGTCACCTGGTGAGAGAACTAAATCAGCAACTGGCAGGGCAAAGGATCGAGAAGGTGTATCAACCGGAGAAGGACCAGCTTACCCTGGTGGTGAGACAGAAAAAGGGAAGCTGCCGGCTGATAATCTCCATTAACCCTCGCTGGGGACGAATGTACATCTCCCGGGAACGTCGAGAAAACCCGGCGCACCCCACAGCTTTCTGCATGCTTCTTCGTAAACACCTCGACGGAGCCAAAATCCTGGAGTTCGTTCAACAGGATTTTGACCGGATTGTCCGGCTGAGGCTTGAGGCATTAAATGATCTGATGGAATGGCAGGAGAAGGTTCTGGTGTGTGAGTTTACCGGTAAGAATGCCAATGTGGTGCTTGTCGATCCCCAAAAGAATATTATTTTGGACGGGATGAAGAGATACGGGCATGAGCTGAGCAGCCACCGAGAGGTTCAACCCGGAGTGGAATACGTGGCACCACCATCACAGGATAAGCTGAATCCGTCGGTATGCGGCTACTCCACCTTCTACCAGTCCCTTTGGACCGATAGCAACCATACATCAACCATATCCCAGGCACTTTTCCGCACCCTGGGCGGCTTCAGCCCCGTTACCTGCAGGGAACTGTGTCATCTGGCAGGGATTGAGCCCGATTCTCCTGTGGGAGAGTGCGGAGATTATGAGTTATCAAGGTTATTTAACCTGCTTGCCGCCCTGATGTCGCAAGCAAATCCCACCCTGTTGCACGGTGTGAATGGCCCGGAAGAGTACTTTACCTTCACCCCGGCTTACCGGGATGGCGTAGACGCAGTTGAGTATGATTCCATAAACATGGTGATGGATCACTATTACTCCCAAATATTAGCTCAGACCAGACTGGAGTCATTGCGTTCCAATATCAGCCGCAATGTTAAAATACTGCTTGATAAAGCCTATAAAAAGCTGTTTTTTCAGGAGGGTGATCTCAAACAGGCTCAAAAAAGCGAAATCCTGAAAATTTATGGTGAGCTTCTGACAACTTACGGCTACCAGATAACCAAGGGGCAATCGAGGGTAACGCTACCCAACTTTGACGGCCAAGGAGAGACGGAAATCGAACTGCAGCCTCATCTAACCCCTCAACAGAATGCTCAAAGGTATTTCAAGCAGTACGCCAAGGCCAAGAAAGCCAGAAACCGGCTGGAGGAGTTTATCGACTACAACCGCCAGGAGATCAGGTACCTGGAATCGGTCCAGGTATCACTGGATAAGGCATCAACCATAGGAGAAATAGAGGAAATAATTGGCGAACTGGAAGAGCAGGGTTTTACCAAATCCAAATCGCGTTCCAAGAGCCGGCCCGCTGCCTCCAGTCCACGCCGTTTTATGTCAACTGAGGGCTTAAGCATCTGGGTGGGCAAGAACAACCGTCAGAACGAAACCTTAACCCTGAAGACCTCACGAAAAACGGATCTATGGCTTCACGCCCAGGGTTATGCCGGGGCGCATGTTATTCTGGAACTGCCCCCCTCAGTTACCGGCATTGATGATGTCCCGGTCAGTTCCCTGGAGGAGGCTGCCATCCTGGCAGGCTACTATTCCCGGGGCAAAGATGCCGAAAAGGTGCCCATTGATTATACCTTTCGCTCTCAGGTAAAGAAGCCCCGCAATTCCCGGCCGGGCATGGTGATATATGATAACTACTGGACGGTTTATGTCAACCCGTCAGATCCACGGCTGGCGGCAATACTTAAGACCGCCGCCGACTAAAGGCAGGTATAGAACCGTCACACCGTGCTGCGAATTATGCTCTCGCACTGAGTTTTGAAACCGAACTGACGCCTCAGGACAGCGATCTGCTGCCTGGTTTGATCGCCGCTATTTTCCCCTCACGACACAGGGGACAATCCTCTGCGGGAAATGACTCAATCTCCATAGAGAGTGCCGCCTTGGTCTTAACCCCAAAATCAACCTTCCCGCCGCTGCGGTCAACCAGGACGCCTACTCCTATGACGTCTCCCTGAAGATCACGAACCACATCCATGACTTCCTTAACTGAACCACCGGTGGTAATAACATCCTCTACCACCAGAACCCGTTGACCGGGTTCAATGGTAAACCCTCGCCTCAGGGTCATGCGTCCTTCCTGGCGTTCACAGAAAACCGCTTTGACTCCCAGCTGCCGGGCTACTTCATAGGCAACAATGATTCCTCCCATTGCCGGCGCGACGACCAAATCAATCCGGTCATCGTTGTAATAGCCCGCTAAAACACGGGCCAGCTGCTCGGTGTAATCAGGATACTGCAGCACCCGCGCGCACTGCATGTACTGGTTACTGTGCCGCCCCGAGGTCAGGATGAAATGTCCCTGCAGCAAGGCCCCGGTCTGAGTAAATATCTGCATGATGGCTTCTTTTTTCAATTTCTATTCCTCCAATTCAGATGTAATCCTTTGTGCCGCTGCCACCGGATCCGGGGCTGCGGTTATCGGTCTCCCGATAACCAGGTAGTCTGCGCCTGATTCTACTGCTTCACGGGGGGTGGTGAATCTCTTCTGGTCCTGGGTATCGGCCCAGGTTGGTCTTACTCCGGGGGTCACGATCAAAAAATCAGGTCCACACGCCTCTCTTATGGCCGACACTTCCCGGGGCGATGCCACTACTCCGTCAAGCCCCGAATTTTTCGCCAGTTCTGCCCATCTTACCACTACATCCTGAACCGTTCCGGGGATCCCCAGTTCCTCATTCACCTGCGACTGAGACAGGCTGGTAAGAACTGTAACCCCCAATACCCGAGAGCGGGTTTTGCCCTGCTTCTCCTCCACCTCTTGGACTGCCCGGGCTGCTGACTCCATCATTGCCCGGCCGCCCGCGCAATGAACGTTAAACATCAGGCATCCTAAGCCGGCAATCACACGTGACACCGCGCCAACCGTATTGGGGATATCATGAAATTTGAGATCCAGAAAAACCTGTCCTCCCAGACCATGAATCTTGTGTATTATACCGGGGCCGACACCGTTGTACAGTTGCATACCCACCTTGAACAACCCCACATGGGGCTGAAGTCTTTCCACCAGATTCAAAGCCTGCTCTTCACTGTCAACATCCAATGCCAGAATTATGCGGTCTTTGGCCTGCATTGCTCTACCTCCTGCAACTATCTAAGCTTGTCGTATTATGTTAACTCATCATTTCCCTTCCCCGCTAACCCCTGGGGCAGGGCAGTTCCAATCAAGTCCTTGATACTGGTTATCTGGTGCCGTTTCATATAGTCTTTCAACCCCGTAAGTACTTCCTGGGTTACCAGGGGATTAACGAAGTTGGCGGTACCGATGGACACTGCGGTAGCCCCTGCCATAAGGAACTCAATCACATCACGAGTCGATGAGATACCGCCCTCACCCATGATGGGGAGTGGCACCTCTGACGCTACCTGGTAGACCATACGCAGGGCGACCGGCTTGATGGCTGGGCCGGAAAGACCCCCAAAGGTATTGGCCAGGATAGGTTTACGGCGTTCTATATCTATAGCCATACCCAAAAGGGTGTTGATCAGCGACAGGCAGTCTGCGCCTCCCCGCTCTGCCGCCCGGGCTATGGCAACAATATCCGTAACATTAGGCGATAGTTTGGCCATGACCGGAAGTGATGTCTGGGACTTAACTGCAGCTACTACTTCCTGTACCATTCCGGGATCAGTACCAAACTGGAGTCCGCCCTTTTTCACATTGGGACAGGATATGTTGATTTCCAGGCCGGCAATCCCGGGCTGGCCGTTCAGGATTTGGGCCAGCTTGGCATACTCCTCCACAGTATTTCCCGCTATGTTTACAATGACAATGGCATTGCGGCTTCTCAGCACCGGCAGGTGCTGGTTGATAAAAGCTTCAACCCCGGGATTCTCAAGACCAATAGCGTTCAGCATACCAGACGGGGTTTCGCAAATCCGGGGCGGCGGGTTTCCCATGCGCGGTTCCAGGGTAGTGCCCTTAACAATTACCGCACCCAGGGAGGCGATATCTACAAACGGCTCATATTCCACCCCATAACCAAAGGTTCCTGATGCGACAGTTATCGGGTTATTCAAGATCATGCCGCCCAGGTTGACTTCAAGATCAAGTATTACCTGGCTTTTCTTTCTGGCTTTCTTATCCGTAATGTTCACCTCACATCCTGGGTGTGGAACAGAACCTCACCTATCTTGAAAACTGGACCTTCACTGCAGATTTTGGCGTAACGATGGGTTTCGCCCACCTTAACCTGATGGGCACAGCCCAGACATGCCCCGACTCCGCAGGCCATATGCCCTTCCAAAGATACTTCCCCCTCTAACCCGTTAATCAACGTCAGGTGCGTTATCCTGGACAGCATGGGCTCCGGCCCGCAGGCATAGATATAATCACAATCCTTAAAAGAGAGCTGCTGTTCAAACAGGTCGGTCACCCTTCCCCGCAAGCCTTCGCTGCCATCATCGGTACTGACCAGGTAATCTACCCCCAGCCGATCCAGCATATCCTTGCCGCAGAGAAATCCGGCAGTGGACGCTCCCATCAGCACCCTGACCTTTATCTTATTCGCCGTAAGGACCCGTGCCAGATAAACCAGAGGGGCAATTCCTACCCCGCCTCCTATGAGGTATGCCTTATTAACATGCCGGGGAATTGAAAATGGACGGCCCAGCGGTCCCATAACATCCAGCCGTTTTTGAATGGGCATCTGCGAGAGGAGTTCAGTGCCCCGGCCTACCACCTTGTAAAAGACTGTGATGCTGCCAAGTTTTTTGTCAACATCATAAATACTGAATGGCCTTCTCAGGAGAGGATCCAGGCTGTCTGAAACCCTCACGTTCACAAACTGTCCGGGCAGCACCTCCGATGCTATGCTGGGGGCTATAAACTCAAGTTCATAGTAATGGGGCACAATCTCCCGATGCCTTATTACCAAAGCTTTCTCAACTGAGGGCATAAGTACCTCCAATTTCAGGTATTAATCAGGAGGCGTACTCCTGAAGAGGAACCAGATTAAACTGTTCCCCGGTCTTGATCTTCTGGATAACCCGCAAGACAACATTTACCGTATCAAGTGAGGTCAGACAGGGGACACCGTGCTCAACCGCTGCCCGCCGTATCCGGAAGCCATCGCTTTCCGGCCTTCGACCCCTGGTTAGTGTATTCACCACATACTGGATTTTATCCTGCCTTATAAGGTCAATGATATTCGGGTTTCCTTCATCCAGCTTCCTAACCGTTTCAACGTTCAGTCCTATTCTCCGCAGGGCCTGCGCGGTCCCGGCGGTGGCCACTACCTTGAAACCCAGGTCATGAAACCCCTTGATTGTGGGCAGGGCTTCATCCTTGTCCTTGTCGGCGATGGTGGCCAGTATGGTCCCTGAGGCGGGAATGCTCATCCCTGCTGCCACCAGTGCTTTATATAGAGCCCTTTCCAGACTGGGATCAACCCCCATTACCTCTCCGGTAGACTTCATCTCCGGACCCAGAGACACATCAACCGTCATTAGCTTGGCGAAAGAGAACACCGGTACTTTGACTGCGTTGTAGCCTGGACATGGAAAGAGCCCCAGGCCGTATCCCATATCCTTGATGCTTCTCCCCAGGATGGCCTGAGTCGCCAGCTTAACCATAGGAATCCCGGTTACCTTGCTGAGGAAGGGTACGGTGCGGCTGGATCTGGGATTGACTTCGATAACATAGACATCCCCTCTGTATTCTACAAATTGAATGTTAATCAACCCTTTGACTCGCAGCGCAACCGCCAGTCTCCTGGTATAATCGATTATTTTGTCCTGTGTCCCGGGACTCAGGTTGTAGGCGGGAAACACAGCAATACTGTCTCCCGAGTGTACCCCCGCCCGTTCGATATGCTGCATAATCCCGGGGATTAGTACGTCCGTTCCATCGGAGATGGCATCGACTTCGATTTCCTTTCCCTGAAAATATTTGTCAACCAGAATCGGGTGTTCGTGTGATACCCGGACGGCATTGGTTATATATTCTCGCAGTTCACCGGAATTGTACACGATTTCCATGGCTCGCCCCCCCAGGACGTAGGATGGCCGTACTACCACCGGATAGTCCAGGGTTTGCGCAGCAGTCATAGCTTCGCCGGTTGAGGTTACCGTCCGCCCTGGAGGCCGAGGAATATCCAGCCTCTGAAGCAGGCTGTCAAACCGGTCACGATCCTCAGCCTGGTCAATATCATCCACCGAGGTTCCCAGGACTTTAACTCCATGGTCGGTCAAGGGTTTGGCCAGATTAATAGCTGTCTGCCCGCCGAACTGAACCACAACCCCCTCGGGTTTTTCCTCTCTCACGATGTTAAGGATATCTTCGGTAATCAGAGGTTCAAAATAGAGCCGGTCTGAGGTGTCAAAGTCTGTGGAAACCGTTTCCGGGTTATTATTGGCTATTATCGCCTTGTAACCTGCTTCGCGCAAGGCCCAGACACAATGGACGGAGCAGTAGTCAAATTCAATCCCCTGCCCGATGCGAATAGGGCCTGACCCGATGACTATAACCTTTTTCGCTTCTCCATCGTCCTCTGCCTCGTTTTCAGTTTCATAACTTGAGTAATAATAGGGGGTAGCTGCTTCAAACTCGGCGGCACAGGTATCAACCATCTTGTAGGTAGGATTGATACCGTAACTTAACCGTGCCTTACTAATTTCATCTTCTCCAACACCCCTTAGACTGGCGATATCAAGATCCGAAAAACCGATTCGCTTGGCAGTTTGCAGCAGTTCCGGGGTGAGTGTTTCATCCTGCAGGCGTTTGCTGTAATCCACGATGTTCTTAATCTTGTTCAAGAACAAGGGGTCAATTCTCGTAATCTCGTTCAGTCGGGTGACAGTAAATCCCCTTCCCAGGGCTTCGGCCAGAATGAACAGCCTCTCGTCATCAGCCTGATGTAAACGGCTTATGAGCTCCGCATCCTGCAACTCCCGTATATGAGGCAGGTTGAAGCCAACAATCCCCAGTTCCAGTGACCGGACTGCTTTCATCATGGCTGATTCCAGGGTGCGTTCAATAGCCATCACCTCACCGGTAGCTTTCATCTGAGTTCCCAGGCGGCGATCTCCGGAATTGAATTTGTCAAATGGCCAGCGCGGCATTTTCAGGACCACATAGTCGATGGCCGGCTCAAAACAGGCCAGGGTTTTGCCGGTAACACTGTTGATTATTTCGTCCAGCGTAAAACCGATGGCAATTTTGGTTGCCACTTTAGCGATAGGATATCCCGTCGCCTTGGAAGCCAAGGCACTGGAACGGCTTACCCTGGGGTTGACCTCGATAATATAATAGTTCTTGCTGAACGGATCCAGGGCAAATTGGATGTTGCATCCCCCTTCAATTCCCAGGGCTCTGATAATTCGCAGTGAAGCTGAACGCAGCATCTGGTACTCATCATCAGACAGGGTCTGGGCGGGGGCAACCACGATACTGTCGCCGGTGTGTATCCCCACCGGGTCGATATTCTCCATGCTGCAGATGGTTATACAGTTATCGTTCCCATCCCGCATTACCTCAAACTCGATCTCCTTGTAACCGGTTACGCTCTGTTCAATGAGCAGCTGGTTGATTACACTAAGCCGCAGTCCCTTTGATGCTATCGCCGCCAGTTCTTCCCCGTCCCAGCACAGGCCTCCGCCGGTACCACCCAGGGTGTAAGCCGGGCGGACAATAACCGGGTAGCCAATCCGGGCGGCAAATTCCAGGGCATCCTCAACGCTGTTGACAACCGCACTCTCCGGAACCGCCTGTCCAATCTCCTCCATAGTCCGCTTGAATATCTCCCGGTCCTCAGCCTTCTTGATAGCCATCAACGGTGTTCCCAGCAGCGGAATGCCCGTTTCCGCCAGGACTCCCGCAGAGTCGAGGGCCAGGGCCATGTTTAATCCAACCTGCCCGCCCAGAGTAGCGATTATTCCGTCGGGTTTCTCCTGGCGCAGTATTCCCGTAACAAACTCGGGCGTCAGCGGCTCAATGTAGATTCGATCGGCAATATTGGTATCGGTCATGATGGTGGCAGGATTGCTGTTGATCAGAACCACTTCAATGCCCTCTTCCTTGAGGGCGCGACAGGCCTGGGTACCCGCATAGTCAAACTCCGCGGCCTGCCCGATGATGATGGGGCCGGACCCGATAACCATTACTTTTTTAAGCTGTCTGTTAATCGGCATATGGTTTTTCCTCCTTAAAGCAGCCGGTGTGAAAACTGGTTCAACATCGCTCACTGGCAAGCCGTGAAATCCTGCATATTCTGGATTCCTATGCTTTCGCACCGAGGTTTCACACATGCTGCTAGAGCATGGCGATGAACTCGTCAAATAAGTAGGCAGAATCCTCCGGTCCCGGCGCAGCTTCCGGATGGTACTGGACCGAAAACGCCCGAAGGCCCGGGTTTTCAATCCCTTCCACGGTATTGTCGTTAAGATTAGAAAAGATCACCCGGGTTCCACTCTCCGCCAGCGAATCCGCATGAAGCGCATAGCCGTGGTTTTGAGCAGTGATAAAAACCTTGTTGGTGCGCAGATCCTTTACCGGGTGATTGGCGCCCCGGTGGCCAAACGTCAGTTTATAGGTGCTTCCTCCTAAGGCCAGACCGAGTATCTGATGACCGAGACAGATTCCCATTATGGGCAGCTGTCCCAGCAGTTGTTTGATCTCCCTAACCGCATAGCCGCAAGCCCTGGGGTCACCTGGTCCGTTGGACAGGACCAGGCCATCAGGTTCCAATTCCATCACCTCAGCAGACGGAGTGTCAGCGGGAACCGCATACACCTGACAGCCGCGAGAAACCAGGGAACTGACAATACTATGCTTAAAGCCAAAATCATAGACCGCCACCCGTTTGCTGCCGTCACCGAACCTCTCAATCGAGGATCGGGTAACCTGCATAACCAGATCTGACTCCAGCACACTGGCAGCTTGCCGGGCCTCCTCAATCAAAGCGGGCAGTTCCATTAACTCGCAGGTTAAAACACCGCCCATTGTCCCATGGTTACGAAGGACCCGTGTCACCATCCGGGTGTCTATTCCCGACAAACCCATTACCCCCTGCTCACGCAGAAAGGAATCAAGGTCCCATCTCTTCTCGTAGTGAGACGGTGTGGGGCATGACTCTCTCACAATCAATCCCCGGGCATAAACACCCCGGGATTCAAAATTTCCTTCACAAAGACCGTAGTTGCCAATCAGGGGATAGGTCATAGTAATTATCTGTCCGGCGTAGGAGGGATCGGTCAAGATCTCCTGGTACCCGGTCATGGAAGTGTTGAAGACCACTTCTCCGCCAATATGACCAGGTTCGCCGATAACCGTGCCTTCGAATACCATTCCGTTTCCCAAAACCAGGTAACCCTTTTCCATGAAATATCACTCCATTATATTATCTGCCCTTTCCGGGCTACAACCCGGCCCCCAACCAGGGTTGCACACGGCCATCCCTGCAACTTCATGCCTTTATAAGGAGTATTCTTTCCCTTGGATAAAAACAGCCGCGGGTCAACCATCCGGCTTTCGCTGGGGTCGATTATGGTTACATCCGCCACCTTCCCCGGAGTCAGTGTACCTCGATCAAGTCCCAGAACTCTAGCTGGCCCCACGGTCCAGGCTTTTACTACGGTATTTATATCAAGCCGTGCAGTGTTAATCAGGTAGGTGAAAATCACCGGAATTGCGGTCTCCAGGCCTGATATTCCGAATGAGGCCAGGTTAAACTCACAATCCTTGACCTCAATCTCGTGAGGCGCATGATCAGTTGCCAGACAGTCTATCGTTCCATCAGCAAGCCCGGTTATTAAGGCCTCCACGTGTTCCTGAGAACGAAGAGGAGGGTTAACCTTATAATCCGTGTCATAATCGGCCAGCTCTTTGTCGGTCAGAGTAAGGTGATGTGGGGTTACCTCACAGGTAACACTTAACCCCGATTGTTTGGCTGCCTTAATCAAATCCAGAGTACCCAGGGTGCTGATATGAGCAACGTGCAGTCTTGAACCTGTCATCCGGCTGAGCATTATGTCCCGGGCTACCATAACCTCCTCGGCAGCCGCCGGAATCCCTTTCAGCCCGAACAGGGTCGAGTAATACCCCTCATGCATCTGTCCGCCTTCGGAAAGGTTCATATCCTCACTGTGGGAGATTACCGGGATGTCAAACATCCGGGCGTATTCCAACGCCCGGCGCATAACCTCAGAATTCATAACCGGTTTCCCATCGTCGGAAACCCCTACACATCCGGCATCCACCAGAGCCGCCATTTCCGTAATCTCCTGACCTTTCTGCTCCTTGGTGATACAGCCGATGGGATGAACATTAACCATCCCCTGCCTTTGTGCAGTTTCGACGATAAAAGAAGCCACCGCCCGGTTATCACAAACCGGAGCGGTATTGGGCATACAGCATATGGTAGTAAAACCACCCGCGGCGGCAGCCCTGACACCGGTTGCTATGGTCTCTTTGTACTCCAGTCCCGGTTCTCGCAGATGGACATGCATATCGATAAAGCCCGGGCATACTAACAAGCCTTCTGCATTCAGGACCTCCACATTGCTTATGGCAAGGGATTGGGACACCTCTTTTATAAGACCATCTTCGATAAGAATGTCGCCCGTCATATCAACCTGATTAGCAGGGTCGATGATACGGCCGCCTTTGATCAACAGTTTCACTCAATTTGCACCCCCCATCATGAGATACAGTAATGCCATCCGCACCGCAACCCCGTTGGTAACCTGTTCATTGATAACTGAAACCGTGCTGTCTGCAACCTCGCCAGCGATTTCGACGCCTCGGTTCATTGGTCCGGGATGCAGTACCAGTACATCTTTTTGGGCCAGCGATAAACGTTTTCGCGTAATTCCAAACCGGTCAGAGTATTCGGCAATGCTGGGAAACAAGCCCCTTTTCTGTCGTTCCAGCTGCAGGCGCAGTACGTTGATGACATCAACGCCATCCAAAGCTTCCTCAATGTCATAGTATTTCTTTACTCCCAGGGCCTCGATTTCGGCAGGAATCAGGGTTTCCGGGCCCACTACCCGGATTTCGCAGCCGTACTTGCTTAAGCCGATAATATTGGAACGGGCAACGCGGCTGTGTTCAATATCCCCGACAATGGCTACTTTCAGCCCTTCGAGTGTTCCTTTTTTATCACGGATTGAATACATATCGAGGAGGCCCTGAGTTGGATGTTCATGGGCGCCGTCACCAGCGTTTATCACCCGCATCCCGGTATTCCGGGCGACGTAGTGAGGCGTTCCGCTCATGGAGTGCCGGATTATCATCAGATCTGTTCCCATCACTTCGATGGTTTTAATAGTATCCTTCAGGCTTTCACCCTTCTGAACACTGCTGGTGGATACTGCGAGATTGACCGTATCAGCACTCAGGTACTTCCCTGCCAGTTCAAATGAGGTCCGGGTCCGGGTGCTGTTTTCATAAAAAACGGTACAAACCACCTTTCCCCGGAGGGTGGGCACCTTCTTGATGTCCCGCGTGAGAACATCCTTCATCGGAACTGCAGTATTCAGTATAGTATCGATGTCACTGCGGCTCAGATCGGCCAGGCCGAGAAGGTCCTTGCGATTTTTAAAAACCATGTTATCAACCCCCTGTATCAATTACTGTGTGCTAGGCAGGAACATTTCAAACAATCTGTGAATGATGGCCGTCAAAAAAGCCTTACCTGCCGGCATGGCTGGTAAGGCTTAAAAGTCTTGGTAGTCGCCGCTCCCTTACCAGCCTCTCTGGACTGTCTTAAAGGGAAATAATCCTATGTTTTTTCTTCGATAACCACCTCATCAATCCCATCGATTTCTGTGACCCTGACTGATATCGTCTCCCTGCTGGAGGTAGGAACATTCTTTCCCACAAAATCCGCTTTTATCGGCAGTTCCCGGTGACCCCGGTCCACCAGAACCGCCAACTGTATACATCGCGATCGACCAAGATCCATGAGTGCATCCAGGGCTGCCCTGACGGTTCTGCCAGTATAGAGAACATCATCTACTAAAACCACGGTTTTTCCGTTAATATCAAATCCAACTTCAGTCCTGTGAACCAGGGGCTGCGGCCCCAAAGCGGTCAGATCATCACGGTAAAGGGTTATGTCTAGAATTCCTACCGGTATCTTAACCCCTTCGATCTCACCAATTTTTACCGCAAGTCTCTCAGCCAGTGGACCTCCCCTGCGCCTGATACCTACAACCACCAGGTTATTAACCCCTTTGTTTCTCTCGATCACTTCATGGGCAATCCTGGTTATGGCCCGGCGCATAGCCGTCTCATCCATAATCTTGTTCTTTTCGATCAAGCCCACTTGGAGAACCCCCTTACAATAAGAAAGGTCTACCTGTGCAAGAACAAGGTAGACCGCATTGTCCGCTTACCACCTTGCTGACCTCACAGGGCCAACTTAAAGGTTACCTGAATGCATTTTATATCAGCCTGTGCTTGAAGTCAAATTAAAACCTTCGGGTTAAAAAATTTCAGGCGGGTCAGCAGCACCTGTCAGTCTGCAACGGTTAATTCCTTAAGAATACTGTCAAAGTACTCGGGCAGCGGTGACTGAAAGGTCATGACTTCGCCGGTTGCCGGGTGTTCAATCGTAAGCAGGCTGGCGTGTAAAAGCTGCTTGTTCAACCCCCACTGGTTTTTTCGTGGCCCATACAAGGGGTCCCCCACTACCGGGTAACCGAGATAGGACATATGCACCCTGATCTGGTGGGTTCTTCCCGTCTCCAGGCGGCACCGTACCAGAGTATAGTTCGCAAAACGTTCCAAGACCTGATAACCAGTAATAGAAGGTCTTCCCCCGGCTACAACCGCCATCTTTTTTCGGTCCCGGGGGTCCCTTCCAATAGGTGCTTCGATTATCCCCTGGTTTTCTCGTACCTGGCCATGAACCAGAGCCGTATACTCCCGGGTAAAACTGTGGGTTTTGATCTGCTCAGCCAGGTGCCGGTGGCTCCGGTCATTCTTGGCTACGACCAGGAGACCCGAGGTATCTTTGTCCAGGCGGTGAACAATTCCGGGCCGAAGCTCGCCATTGATGCCTGATAGATCCTGGACTTGAAACAACAAAGCGTTAACCAGTGTTCGGTCCCAGTTTCCGTGAGCAGGGTGAACCACCATTCCCTGTGGTTTATCTATGATTACGAGGTCCTGATCCTCATATACCACTGTCAGCGGAATATCCTGAGGGGTTAGTTCAACTTCCTGGGGAGGAGGAATGTGGACTGAAATCAGGTCCCCCTTTTTTACCCGGTGGCTGGCCTTGACCTTCCTGCCTTCGATCCTGATTTGACCGTTCTTTATTAAATCAGCTGCCAGTACCCTCGACAGCTGCTCAACCTCCTGGCTCACATACTGGTCAAGCCTCTTCCCGTGGTTTTCATCACCCACTTCCAGGGTCAGTGTTTCCAAGAGCTTCTTTCCTCCTCCTGACTGCAAAATACTACGAACATGATTATGAGCAGGGAACCGGCCACAATAGCCATGTCTGCCAGGTTAAATACCGGCCAAATCTTAACATCTATATAATCAATCACCCCGCCAAACACAAGGCGGTCAATAAGATTCCCGGTAGCTCCACCGGTAATCAAAGCCAGGGCTGCAACTATGGTCGGCTGCGGACGTTGAGACAGTATGTATACCAGTGCTCCGCAGATGACAATCACTGCGCATAACACCAGAATCCAGTTCATGCCCTGGAAAAAACCAAACGCTGCACCCTCATTCCGGACATAAGTCCAGTAAAGGATTGGCTCCATCACCGGCAGGGATTCATTAAAGGGCAGAGTCTGCCGCACCAGGTACTTGATCAGTTGATCCAACCCTACTATGCCCAGGTACACACCGAAGAAACGCATAATACCCAGCTCCTGTAAAAATAATACCTATTATATCACAGTCCATCCGCCTGATATCTTGTTTGCCCATTGAGATACAATCTCAGTCTATTATGTTCCCATTGTATGCATCCACACTAAACTGGTCGTACAGAACCAGGTGATCATGCTGGTCCTCAACAACTCTTATGATATAAACAGGATCTTTTACTGAAGGGTGTTGCTCAACTTGAATGAGACAGGGAGTCGCGGTGGATTTTCGGAAACTGGTCACCTCACGGGTATCGGCTACGGCTTGTATGGCTTCTTCCTCTCCAATAAAACTGGTTAACGGTTCCTCGAGATGACTCATGGTCTCGGCCTCGGGAACGTTTGTACAACCTGGGAAAACCGAGATGCAGACCAGAAGGGACAGCAATCCCAGTACCCTTAAGCTATGGTCAATTTCTATCACCCCCCTTTCTTCAAACCGTATTTTTTTACCCCGGGTAATATGTCAAGTTGTTGCTTCCAATGGATGGGACGAAAATGACCGGGCAGGAGCCACTCAATTTCCCCCAACTGGCTTAATTTACACCAGGATTGATAGAGTTGCTCCGAGTCCTGGATGAGAAAGGAAATCGGGGAAACGAGCATCCTTTTCCCCACACCAAGCAAAGTATCCCCGGCGAAGAGTATCCGGCGGCGGTCTGACCAAAGACCGCAGCTTCCGGGAGTATGCCCGGGGAGGTGTATGACTCTCCATTCCGGACCAAAAGGCATAGCTCCCTCTTCAACTACCATGTCTGGCTGCAGGGAATCGGTATTTGCTTTCATCATTCGATAGCCGGCAGCACATACCAGTTGCAGGAAGGGGTTTAATCCTGACCGGGGCATGGGTTTATTCCAGCAGTAATCGATCCGGGTTGTTCCTGCAAGGAGATGGGAGTCATCCTGGTGACATATTATCCGGGCTCCGGTCAATTCACGGATCTTTTCCGCAGCCCCTGAATGATCACCATGCCAGTGAGTCAAGAATATGTATCTGATCTGAGCCGGATCATCATGCATATGATCCCGGACATAATTGATCAGAATCGATGCCACCTTGGCCTCAGAACCGGTATCGACTATAACCAACCCCGCCTCGGTCTTCAGGAGATAAACCAGACTGCCCCGGGAAGGCCGTATAACCCTGATAACTTCATTGATTATCATTCATTCTCACCCCTTCAGGGAAGCAAGGGGACAGTCCCCTTGCTTCCGTTTGTTAACCGCAAAAAAGCACCGGGATTGCCCGGTGCAGGAGGGAACTAACTCCGAATGCCGGTCCGCATACGGTCCAACATTCCCAGTACAATGTGAGCCAGACCGAAGCCGATGATACCACGCCCGAATTTACTGCGTTTGAAGATGGTTGCCCCCATGGCAGTAACTAAAGCGCCAAGTCCGGCTACTGTCATTCCAACACTTTTGCGTTTCATTTAAGTCACCTCCCACATTTAGCATGCCAAGAGGTGAATCAAAAATTACTAGAAATTATAACCGCATAGAGAATTCTAACCAGACCGCCATTTCTCGAAGAGATGACGGCTGCGGTTCCCACGGCCTTCCTCTATCAGCAGGAGGTACTGCTGCTCCAGCTTGCGGGCCATGGTGCGGGACGACAGCTCTGAGGCACGGATAATCGCCTGGGCAGAAAATTCTTTTCTTAATTCATCATCGCGCAAGAGCCGCAGGATATGCCGGGCAAAGATGTCCAGATTATAATCGACTACCAGGCCCTGTTTCTCGTGCTCGACCATTTCCGTGCTACCGGTGGCTTTGACAACTACGGGAGGTAACCCGGCGGCCATAGCCTCAACCAGAACGATCCCCTGGGTTTCAGTAACCGAAGCAAAGGTAAAGACATCGGCCCCGCAGTAAGCATCCACCAAGTTTTGCTCGGGCAGGAATCCGGTAAAGATCACATCCTCATTCAGGGCCATCCCCAGGTTGATCACCATTTTCTTAAGCTCTTTTTCCAGGGGTCCAGTGGCGACTATAACCAGGCAGGTTTCACCGTATTCATCTTTTACCTTCCGAAAAGCCCGGAGTAAAAAGTCAATATTCTTCTCCCGGGTCAGCCGGCCCACAAACAGGCAGATTTTGCGATTCGCCGGGATGTTGTAACGCTTCCTGAGCCATAACGGGTCACCGCTTTCAAACTTACGGGTTTCCACCCCGGTGGGGATAACCTCAATTGGAGTTGTAATCCCCTTGTTTTGTATCATTTTCTTAATGTCCATTGACGGGGTTATTACCAGATTACAGCGGTTGCTGAAGTAGCTGATGTATTTATTGGCCCACTCCCGGGCAAGTTCCTGAGCAACCGGTACATAATGCACGTACTGGTCATAGAGCGTGTGATAGGTGAAAACCAGCGGCATACCAAAATGCCTCGAACATCTATAACCTGTTTGCCCGAGAATAAATGGGGAGTGGACATGGACTACATCAAGATTTAACTTCTTTACCACCATGTTGACCCGTGGCGAGATCGGGACCGCCAGAGTATAATTGGGATTGCTCGGAGATGGCACCGAAAAAATACGGAACACGTTTTCTTCCTCGTCCCGGTAATTGCGGTATTTGGGGGCAAAGACAAATGTTTCGTGTCCAAGCTTGGCCAATTCTTCTTTGAAAGTACAAATTGAGGTGACTACACCACTGGTATAAGGGCGATAACTGTCCGAAAAAACTCCTATTCGCACAATTTGAACCCCCTTTCTCTGTAACGCTTAGTCTCTGACACTATCACGGCCAATTCCATATTCGTCAAACAAGTCGTAACCGGCAACCTCAAACTGGTCTCCTTTGGCATCAATCTCATGCATATTAAGGATCTCCTCCTCCGGAGGGCGTATGAAACGATCCTTTTCCTGACGTGCACATGAGATGCACAGGGTGGTACTCGGAAGTCTCTCCAGCCTCATAGGATCGATAGGCTGCCCGCACCTTTCACAAGTCCCATATTTCCCATTTTTCAGCCGGGTGAGTGCATCATTCACCTTGGTCAATTCCGCTTCCAGCATTTCCTGAAGGCCGGCATCTTTTTCCCTTTCAAAGGTCTCGGTTCCCAGATCCCCTGAATGCTGATCATACAGGGATAACTCATCAGTCATTTCACTCAGCGGAGTGGCAGCACTCTCGGATTTCTGCTTAATTGCCTTCTGTAATCTCTGCTTCTCCTGCAGCAGTCGTTGTTCCGTCTTATCCAATACATCACATCCCGCCCAGATTTGACCCTCCCACCTGCAACTCTACCTGGACAAGTCTGACGATATCAGCTATGAAATCACCAACCAATGGCAGGTTAAGCACCACTAACCTCTGCATGGACCACAGCACAATCGCCGCCAAAATGGTGAACCCGATAGCCATGCCAAAACCTCTTACCAGACCCATCATAAAATTCAAATACAGTAGTCTGCGAGGTTTCTCCATCATTTCAATGTATTCGGCCAGCCTCATTTTTTCCATGTTGACTGACAGCTCATCAATTTTTTCGATGAGCTTCTTTAAGAGTCCGGCATTGATCTGTCCCTGTTCTTCTCGCATGTGTTCTTCCAGAGGGTATTTTTCGGTCCCTCCAGCCCTTGAGATTATTATACCATCAACAAATCAAGTCGATACCAGACAGGCTGGGAATAGAATTCCAGCAACCCGTTCCAGATGTAATCAGCGTACAACATAAACTTAATTACTTAAAGACCAGGCGTCGTCCCAGAGCTCTTCATGATTCACTGTCTCGAGACTCCTGATTCTCGATTCTATAACTGCCAAACCATCCTTCAAGACACCGTTGTCAGCGCAGAATACCATCCTGGGTTGAAGCGACAGCATGCGTTTCAGGTCTCGATCCAGTTCTCTAAAGTCCTGGCATTTTTTGAGCTCCTGGTCGGCCAGCAACCGGCCGCTGAAGAGCCAACCCCGGTCAGGTTCAAAGAGGCAGATGTGTCCGGGTCCGATTCCGGCGGTATCAAATACTCTGAAGTAGTAATCTTTGAACCTGACGATGCTCTTCAGCTTTGATACCTTGCTGCCTGGTGGCTGCCCCAGCAAAAAGCGTTTTACGATACCTTCCTTTGGCGGATACTTTATTCTCTCTATTGCCTCCTTATGAGCTTTGATGGGAACGCTGAACGTCCTCTGCAGGAGAGCGTTGTTGCCCATGCTTTCCAGGTTATGATAGGTATTCACAATCAGCCTTAGTTCATGAGCGGTGATCATTTCCACCAATTCGGCCCCCAGCTTGGGCAGACCGGTATCAATCAGCAGTCCATCTACCAGGTATGCAAACGTTCGGGAGACCTCTCGTCCAAGTATTCTTTGCGACATGCAGATGGCAAGTACCTGATCATATTCTTCCAGGGATAACATTCTTCACATCCTTTAATTGATTCCCCTGCGAATTAAAAATATTTTTGCAGGAGAGTTTTAATTGTTTAATGCCTGGATGGGGGCCGGAATCCGTCCCTTCCGGGCAATAAATTGGTTGGAAACACCCTTGTTAACAGACATAACCGGGGCTCTGCCTAATAAACCTCCAAACTCGACCCATTCCCCCTCTGATTTATTGGGAGCAGGAATAATGCGCACGGCTGTAGTTTTCCGGTTTATCATACCTATGGCAGCCTCATCCGCAATTATTCCTGATATTGTACTGGCGGTTGTATCGCCAGGAACGGCTATCATGTCCAAGCCCACTGAACACACACAGGTCATGGCTTCCAATTTCTCCAGAGTGAGATAACCCCCGATAACCGCCTCTATCATTCCTGCATCTTCACTTACCGGAATAAACGCTCCCGAAAGCCCTCCTACATAGGAGGATGCCATGGCTCCTCCCTTTTTTACAGCATCATTAAGCAATGCCAGGGCTGCAGTGCTCCCTGGCACACCACACCTTTCCAGTCCCATGGCCTCCAGGATGCCAGCCACACTATCACCTATCGCCGGTGTGGGCGCCAAGGAAAGGTCGACGATTCCAAATGGTACCCCCAGACGGCTGCTGGCTACCCGGCCTACCAGTTCTCCCATGCGGGTTATCTTAAAAGCGGTCTTTTTGATCTCGTTGGCCACGGTACCCAGATCTGCTTCCGGAAGACCCCTGACAACTTCCAGGATCACTCCGGGACCGCTTATCCCAATATTGATTGTGGCCGATGGTTCCCCCACCCCATGAAAAGCCCCGGCCATGAAGGGGTTATCTTCAGGCGCATTACAGAATACCACCAGTTTGGCACACCCGATTCCATCCCGGTCAGCAGTCATTTGAGCGGTTTCTTTAATAATCTGCCCCATAAGATGGACTGCGTCCATGTTGATTCCCGCTTTGGTGGTTCCAATGTTGACCGAGGAACACACCCTTTCAGTCGTGGCCAGGGTCTCCGGTATGGATTTGATCAGGGCCAGATCACCCTCAGTCATTCCTTTATGAACCAGAGCGGAATAACCGCCGATGAAATTGACCCCGCACTGCCCGGCAGCTTCGTCCAGGCAACAACCGAGTTCAACCATCTCCTCGATCCCAAACCCATCGGCTACGATGGCTATGGGAGTAACCGATATTCTTTTGTTAATAATAGGTATTCCATATTCTTTTTCGATATCCTCCCCAGTTTTCACCAGGTTCTCGGCCTTGCTGGTTATGGTATCATAAATCCGCTGCCTAGTTTTGGCCAGGCTGTCGCTTCGGCAAGAACTCAGGCTTATCCCCATAGTAATGGTTCTAATATCAAGATTTTGCAGCTGGAGCATTTTTAGCGTCTCCATTATTTCGGAGGGCGCTAGGGTCATCGGCATAAGGCCACCTCATTTCCCGGATTTAGAGTACAGTATAACCGGATGAATTAAAACGTCAACCTCCCTTTAGCAGAAGGAATCGCCCCGTGGCGATTCCTGGTCGATACTATGGCGTTTATTTGCACCTGGCGCAATTCTGCTTTGGTCATATGCGGTGCATATAGCGGAAGACATCTTCGTGTTGTGTGGTTATCACCAATCCCAGTTCCTTGCCCTTTTCGGCGAGTTCCTGGCTTAGGTCTGCCAGATCCATTGTGCTCTCCTTGGCATCTACTATCATGATCATGGTAAAAAACCCCTGCATAATAGTCTGGCTGATATCCAAAATGTTAATGTGTGCTGCCGCCAAAACCTGCGATATGGAGGCGATTATCCCAATGCGGTCCTGTCCGATTACGGTGATAATCAACCTCTGCCCATCTTCACTCATCCCTGACCCTCCTAAAAACCAGCAACGAGCATCGTCACCGGAAGACAACTTTACATCTGGTTAATGACCTCAAGACACCTTTTACAAAGTGTTTGGTGGGTTTGATCCTCACCGACAGTAGGACTGTACACCCAACACCTTTCACACTTTTCGCCTCCGGCCTGCTCAATCCTTACCCAGACTCCCGGAACCTCTTCCAGGCTTAGATAACCATTTTTGTGGGGTTCGCCCGGCTCAAGGATCACTCCGGAGACTATGAAAATCTTATCAAGATCAGGTACCGACTGCAAGTCTTTAAGCCACTCGGAACTGGCTGCCAGGTACACCTGGGCTCCAAGTGAATGGCCGATGATTTTACTGCGGCGTGCCTCTTCCAGTGCCTTGGCCACGACCTCTCGCACCTTGAAAATCCGCTCCCATTTGGCTTCCAGTTCGGGATCCTGGGTACTTGCTTCTGCCGATGGCCATCCCGCCAGCTGAACACTTGCCGGATCGATATCCCGCTTCAGATAACGCCAGATCTCTTCACTGGTAAAAGCCAGAATCGGCGAGAGTATCCTGACCAGTGATTGAATCACATCATACATAACCGTCTGGGCCGCTCTTCTCTCCTGGCTCCGGCTGTGGCTGGTGTAGAGGCGGTCTTTGATTATGTCCAGGTAAATTGCACTCATGTCAACGGTACAGAAGTTGTGTATTGAATGGTAAACCAGGTGGAATTCATAGCTGCGGTAAGCTTTCGTAACCCGCATTATCAGCTTGTTGAGCTTTAACAAGGCCCAGCGATCCAGCTCATTCATCTCCTCGTGACTGACCCGGTCTTTTTCCGGATCAAAGTCGAAGAGGTTGCCCAGGATGAAGCGGCAGGTATTGCGGATCTTGCGATATGCTTCAGCCAGTTGCTTCATTATCCGATCGGATGCTGAAACATCAGTCCGGTAGTCAACCGAAGAAACCCATAGCCGCAGTATATCAGCCCCCATCTCCTCAACCAGCTTGAGCGGGTCCACCACATTGCCCATGCTCTTGGACATCTTGCGTCCCTGCTCATCAACCAGAAAGCCATGGGTGAGGACACTGCGATATGGAGCCATTCCTCGAACCGCAACCGAGGTGGTGAGGGAGGAATTAAACCAGCCGCGATGCTGATCACTGCCTTCCAGGTACAGGTCTGCAGGCCACTGGAGCTCCGGTCTGTTCTCTAAAACAGCCAGGTGACTGGAACCAGAGTCAAACCAGACGTCCATGGTATCAGTCTCTTTGGAGAAACCCGTGCCCTGGCAGTCCTGACAGACAAACCCCGGTGGAAGCAGCTCGCTGGCTGACCGGGCAAACCAGGCTTCACTGCCCTCACTGGCAAATATCTTTTGCAGGTGGCTTATGGTCTCATCATTTATGATGGTCTTGCCGCAGGAATCACAGTAGAAGATGGGAATAGGCACCCCCCAGGTGCGCTGGCGGGAAATGCACCAGTCCCCGCGGTCATGGATCATGTTGTAGATGCGGTCCCTTCCCCAACTGGGTATCCATTCGACCTTGTCAATTTCATTCAGAATATCCTGGCGGAAGTCGTCAATGGAGGCAAACCACTGTTCGGTAGCCCGGAAGACGATCGGTTCCTTGCACCTCCAGCAGTGTGGATACTGGTGGCTGATGCGTCCCGCCGCCATGAGCATATTCGAATCAGACAGGTCCTTTATGATTACCGGATTGGCATCATAACAGAACATGCCCTCATATTTCCCGCCTTCTCCGGTGAAAACTCCCTTGCTGTTCAAAGGTGAAATCACCGGCAGACCGTAGACCTTTGCGACCTCAAAGTCATCCGCACCGTGACCGGGTGCGGTATGGACACACCCAGTCCCCTGTTCCAGGGTAACGTGCTCCCCGCAGATGACGATCGAATCCCGGTCAACAAAAGGATGCCGGCAAACGGCTTCTTCCAGTTCTCGTCCTTTGAACCTGGCAATCACCTGGTATTCGGTCCAGCCGAACTCAGGAGCTACCTTTTCCAGGAGTTTCTGGGCCACAACGTACTTCTCCTGATTGACCTTAACCAGAACATAATCAAACTCCGGATGGAGACAGATCCCGGTATTTGCGGGCAAGGTCCAAGGAGTAGTGGTCCAGATTATTATATAGGAATCTTCAACTGGAAAGAGGTCATTGGAATCTTTGAAGGGAAACCTGACGTATATGGAATCCGACTGTTTATCGGCATACTCGATTTCTGCTTCGGCAAGCGCTGTTTCGCAATCACAACACCAGTAAACGGTTTTTAACCCTTTATAGATATATCCCCTCTTGGCCATCTCCCCGAAAACCCCGATTTGAGCGGCTTCAAACCCTGGTTCCAGAGTCAAGTAAGGATGATCCCAGTCACCCCTCACTCCCAACCTCTTGAACTCCTGGCGCTGGATATCCACAAACTTTAGTGCGTACTCCTGACAGTAACGTCTGAACTCCACTACATCGGTGCGATGCCTGTCAATACCCAGAGCCTTGATAGCCTGCTGTTCAATGGGAAGTCCATGCGTATCCCAGCCCGGAACGTAAGGAGCATCATAACCGGTTGCCGTGTGAAACTTGATTATGATATCCTTTAGAACCTTGTTCAGGGCATGACCCAGGTGAATATGTCCGTTGGCATACGGAGGACCATCGTGGAGTACAAATTTTGGCTGGTCCTGGTTGTGCTCCTGAACCTTGCGGTAAATATCGATGTCCTCCCACAGTTTTAGAATCTCCGGTTCCCTTTCCGGAAGATTTGCTCTCATGGGAAACTCTGTTTTCATCAGGTTAATGGTGTGATCATACTTGCCCTTAGCCATACTAACACTCCTTACTGCGCTTCAAATCCAAAAAAACCTTTCATCCCCAGGGACGAAAGGCATTCTTCCGCGGTACCACCCTATTTAACCACAGTTCGCTCATTTATCTGATAACGGGGATTAACCGTTTAAGCCTACTTCTGAATCATATAATCCAGGTTCGGTTAAAGACTCCGGGGTGATCTTCTCCATCCCGGCTATGGCCTGGCTTTCACCATCCCAGACTCGCTTTACACCCACCAGAACGTTACTCGTCCCCATCATGGCCTTTGGCAGTTTCTTAAGTTCTTCTGAACGTTCATATTAGCATATAACCATCCGTGATACAACTTTGATTTTGAGATTTACCCGGTGCTGGCCGGGCAGAGATCAGCTAATGGACATTGTGTGCATTTTGGTTTCCGGGCTTGGCAGCAGTTCCTCCCGTGCCAGATAAGGAGGTGATGCGCCATTCCCCAGTCCTGTGAGTCTATCAGGCTCTTCAGCTGCAGCTCAGTCTGCTCGGGGTTATTGCTTTTGGTAAATCCCAGTCTGGAAGAAACCCTTTGTACATGGGTGTCAACCGCCAACCCGGGTTTGCCAAAACCTACGCTGAGTATCACATTGGCGGTCTTGCGTCCCACTCCCGGGAGTTCCATCAGCTCCTCCAGGGTATCCGGGACTTGCCCGCGGAAACGGTCTATGATCATCCGCGAGGCCTCGATTATATGACGCGCTTTGTTTCGATAGAGCCCGCATCCCTTTATCCAGGGTTCTAACTGTTCAGGGGTTAGCACCGCCAAATCCTCGGGCTTATTGTATTGCTGAAATAGAGATTCGGTTATGTGATTAACCTGGTTATCGGTGGTTTGAGCTGACAGGATGGTGGCCACCAGGAGTTCAAAAACGCTGTTCCATTTTAACCTGGTCCCGGCTTGAGGGTACTCCTGCCGCAGTCTATTCAGCACCTGATTAACCGTTCTTTTCGTTTTCTTCAAAATGCCTGTCTCCTGTAAGCTGCTCCATCGTGTTTCTATGTATGAAAAAGATAACCTGGTTTTCACATCACTTTGACGCAATGAGGCGGGAGCACCGGTCTTCGGACTCGGGAGTGTTAACTGGTCTTTATCAATCTATTCTCGGCTTCAGTCAGAGATATCCCATGGATACCCACCAGTTTCAAGCGGGAGGTCTCTCCTCGAAGGATTACCACATTTCGCTTGCTGGTCCCAAGCACCTGTGCCAGAAAGGATATTAGAGCCTGGTTGGCCTCTCCTTCAACCGGAGGGGCGGTCAATTTGACCTTTAACACCCCTTGCTGAAAACCAAGCAGTTCATTGCGTGATGAGCGTGGTTGAACCTTAACTTCCAGGCGTACCCCGTCATCCCATATTGAGATTGACAATTCCTACAGTCCACCCTTCTCCGCCTTGCTGATGGCCTCCAGCAGGTCTTTGGTATCCTTGCTGTAAAAGAAAGAGGTCAACTCCTCTAACCTCTGGTCATGACGGTCCATGAACTCCACCTGGGAATTGATATATGATTTAATCTCGGTCCGGTAAACATTCAATCTTTTCAGGATTTCCTCATAGGCGGCGAAGGTTTCTTTAATGCGCTGGCGGGCGCCTTCCACCAGCATCTGGGCCTCTTTGTGCGCATTGTTCCTGATCTCTTCCGCGGTCTGTTGGGCCAATAACAGGGTCTGATTAAGGGTTTCCTCCAGTTTCCTGTATTTGGCCATATCCAGCTCCGCTCTCTGAATAGCCTCTTTCAATTCAGCATTCTCCCGGTAAAGTCTTTCAAACTCTTCCGAGACCGTGCTTAAGAAGGAATCTACCTCCTCCCGGTCGTATCCCCTGAGGCTGCGGCCGAATTCCCGTCTCCTAACCTCGATTGGCGAAATCATGGTTATCCTCCTCTCGTATTGAATTCCGGGAATCAAGAATACATTTCTGCACAAATATCATTTTGCCGGTTTGGCACCCGGTCCCTCCCACGGCCCTTTGGTCAAACCATTAGGAAACAGTTCCAGCAGGAGGTTATAGTTTGATCGTTGATTCCATTCACCCAGACTTACATCCTTGAGTGCTGACTGGTATATTTCAATTACCTGTCCCAGCAGCTCCGCCGAATAGCCATCCCCCTCCAGCCTTACTGATGATACCCTGGCCGCTAACCAGGGCAGCTCGTTAAACAAGGACAACTCCAAAGGATGATAGATATGACAGCGGCACCGGTCATCAGATCGCAGCGGGTACTTCTGTCCCAGCTTATCTGCCAGCCAGAAGCTCTCACCCTCACAAGGAGAGGTGCAGCCCTGTTCACCGTCCGATTCTATTGAACCTATCAGACAGTAATCACTGATCATACCACACAGTGGTCCGTGAACTACAACCTCCAAAGGCAGTGTTGCCGCATCTGCCATATCCTGCAAGTTGCTCCGGCTGATCTCCAGTGAGGAGCAAGCCCCCGCGGCTCCCCATGCCTTCACCTGCTCGACTGCCCCGCTGTTCACCAGGTTAAGCCCGTATCCGGCGCGAGCTTTAATCCCCAACTGGGAAGCAACCATTAACGAACCGGGATCATGTACTTCTACTGCATTCACCTGGCTGGTTCGGGCAAGTTCCCAGAGCTCTTCAACCCATTGCCTGTCACCCACCGTAATAATGCGGGGAAACTCCAGTATTACGCTGGAGCCTGCCTCCACAACCTCCTTCAGTGCTGATGCAATATCGCGCAGAGACAGGAAGCCCCGATTGCGGTAAAGTGTCCCTGGAATTACAACCGTCTTTACCCCTCTATCCAAAGCCGCCCTTACAGCACCCCGGCTGCCCACCTTCACCGACATGTCCAGCCTTTCGGCTTTACCGCTCCAAGTTGAGTAATCCTCTTCTTGAAGCCTGCTTAACTCCTGGGGAGCCGTCATAAAAGCAGGTTCCCTCTCCCCGGTAACACCAATATCACTGGAAACCGGACGCCCATAGAGGCTGCCGGAGGTAAAGTCTCGGACCCTATTTTCATGAAGTTTTTGCCACTCGGGGTCACCGGCCGCCGGCCGGTTTGAACCATCCCGGTATTGATCGATTGCCCTCCGGTAGGCAGAGACCAGTAAACTCAGGTATTCCGCTTCACGCATGCGCCCTTCAATTTTGAAGGAGGTCACTCCAGCCTCGATGAGTTCTGGAATGCTGGGATAAAGACATAGGTCGTTGTATGCCAGGAGGTATTTATCATCGACTACGGTTCCTGAAGAACCAGATTCCAGGTTATACGCCCAGCGGCAGGGCTTGCGACATTGACCCCGGTTGCCGCTCTCAGCAAAGAGCAGACCGGACATGTAGCATTGGCCAGCATGAGCAATACATAGATCCCCGTGAACGAAATACTCCAGTCCCAGGCTGGTATGTTTCTTGATCTCCTTTATTTCGTGAAGAGCAAGATTCTTAGATAGTATTACCCGCTTGAAACCACTCTGTTCAAGAATTCTGACCGTTTCAAGATTATTGACTCCCATTTGAACGCTGGCATGCATGGTCATTCCTATATTTCGGCAGAGATTTATCAGGGCCAGATCCTGGGTAATAACCGCATCCACCCCGGCGTCTTTCAGGAATCCCAGGTATTCGCTCAATTCCGGCAGTTCCGGTTCCTGATAGAGGTTGTTTAACGTCACATAGAGACGGACCCCATTATCATGACACATTGCTGCCGCATCACGTATTTCCTGGTCGGAAAAATTAAAATCAGGACGCAAAAGGCGCATGTTAAACCTTTTACCTCCCAGGTAAACCGCATCTGCTCCGGCCTTGATTACTTCCTCCAGAACTGGCCATCTGCCGGCAGGTGCGAGTAATTCAGTTTCACAGTTAACACGCATAAGCATTATCTCCTGGTTATTTAACCTACAGGGAAGTAACCTGGACCTGCACTGAGATATGCAAGGTTGATGAACAAGTTCATTCTCATGATCCAAACGGATGACCTGGTTTTATAAAATTGCCCGCAGTATTCCGAGCACCAGATTCCTAAGCAGCATCAGAACCATCCATACGATTATGGGGGAAAAATCTATTCCCCCGGCCGATGGCAGCAACCGGCGAAATGGAGCCATAATCGGCTCAGTTATGTCATATATGAAGCGGATAATGGGTTGATAGGGGTTGTGTCTGATAAAAGACAGGATACACCTGATAACGATCAGCCACATCATAACATCAAATGCCAGGCTCACAACATCATAAATAACCATATTTTCGCCTCATCCCCCTACAACCAGTTATCTTCTCGCTGACCTGTGGTAGGCCTCCCTGACAGCATCAAAGAAGGCCGCTCTAACTCCCCCGTTTTCCAAGGCTCTTATTCCGGCGATGGTGGTCCCCCCCGGGGAAGTAACCCTTTCCCGCAAAACCGCCGGGTGTTCACCGGTTTCCTGCATCATGACCGCAGAACCAACCAGGGTCTGATTGACCAGACGCCGGGCGAGATCCCGGGGCAGCCCAACGTCAACTGCCGCATCAGTTAGAGCCTCAGCAACCAGGAAAACAAAGGCGGGACCACTGCCCGAAACTGCAGTCACCCCGTCCATAAACTCTTCTGGTATTATCTCAACCAGACCTACGGTAGAAAAGAGTTTTAAAACCAGTTCCCGCTGGTCATCCGCAACTGAACTGCTGAATGAGAGGCCCATGGTTCCTTGTCCAATAAGACAGGGCACATTAGGCATCACTCTGGCAACCGGGACATGCGGATCAATGCCTTCCCTTATGGAATCCAGGGTAACCCCCGCGGCAACAGAAATTAGTACTTTATCAGCGTTGAGCGCAGGAGCAATCTCGCTTAGCACCATTTTGATCTGGGGTGGTTTAACCGCCAGTACTACAACATCAACACCCAGGGCCAGGGTGTATCCCGAATCGGCCACGTTGGCCCCATAGTCTGCGGCCAGGGCAATAGCTTTGCCGGATTCGATATCGAATAGGCTAATCGAGGTCAGTAATCCCTGGTGTTCGGTAAAACCGCCCAGTAAAGCCCGGGCCATCTGACCGCATCCAATAACCCCCAGGGTGAAACCCGTTCCCATTACTCTTCTCTCCCCAGCGAATTTCCTCTTGAATATGTAAAGGAACTCCGCAGAAGCATTCTGGGTTCCCTGGAGATTTCCACATTACTCGGGGCAAAGAGAAAAATGCTTTCCCCCAGTTTCTGAGTCTGACCGTCCAGGGCATAGGTTGTCCCGCTGAGGAAGTCAATGATACGCCGGGCTACATCAGCTTCGGTACCGTTCAGGTTCAGTACCACCTGCCGCCGGTTCTTAAGGCTGTCGGCCAGATCCTGAGCATCTTCAAATGTTGTGGGTTCACTTACCACCACTTTTACGGTTTTGGCTCCCTGAAGGCTTACCAGATTTGCCTTACGGTTCAGGTCTCGATTGTCTACAATCGGTAAATTGGGAGTCTCCTCCTCATCAACGTCCGCGACACCTAACCAGCGCCAAACCTTGTCAACAAAACTCAATCTCTTAACCCTCCTTACAAACTGGGGCTAAACAACGCCCGGCCAACCCGAACCATATTCGCCCCTTCTTCAATCGCCACTTCGAAATCCTGAGTCATTCCCATGGACAGATAACGCATTTCCACCTGAGGATACTCCTGTCTCTTAAGTACATCGAATATCTTGCGTAATTCCTTGAATACCGGTCTGGTTTCCTCTGGATCATCAACCTCGGGAGCCATCGTCATCAGTCCCTGCACCCGAAGATGATTAAACTGACTGACCCCATCTAAAAAATCTTGTATTTCGTATGGTGCCACTCCGCCTTTGGACTGCTCACCCGAGACATTAACCTGCAGCAGTGTAGGGACCACAATCCTTTCCATTTCGGCTCTTCTCTCAATATACTCTGCCAATGCCCATCTGTCCAGTGAATGGATAAGAAAGGCCCGTCCAATAACTTCTTTAACCTTGTTAGTCTGAAGGTGCCCTATCATGTGCCAGCGAACATGGGGAAACTCCTCCTGTTTCTTGATGAGATCCTGAACCCGGTTTTCCCCGAAATCGGACAGTCCGTATTGGCAGGCCATGCCGATCTCCGCCGGACCAACGGTTTTACTGACCGCTACCAGGTGGATGGCGTTAGGATCGGTTCCCGCCCGAAGCGCAGCTTTTCTTACCTTTTCCCGAACCGATTGTACATTATCTTTCATGTTGAAAGTCATTTCATCCTCCCGAGCCGTCACCAGTACCTCATCCCATCGGAAACTAAGCCAGGCGTGGTTACAACTGTATCACCCGGCTCAAGACCTTCGATAACCGCCTGACCATTATATACTGCCAACACCTTAACATCACATAACAGAACCTTGCCTTTGTCGACCTTGTAAACCACAACCCCGTTCTGGTTCTTTACCAGAGCTTTTTCCGGAATTATTAAACCCTGGTAGGTGTCGGTTATGCAATCCACTTCTATTTTTCTCAGATCAAGCAAGGCTCCGTCGAAGTAATCAAAATTTAGAATCGCTGTCTGCCGGTCTTTGCCAGACCAGACTGATTCACATTCCGCATCCCCCAAGACCCGGTCCTGATACATTACCTGCAGCAGGTCACTCGCCGCCAATGGTTCGCTCAAGGCCGAAAGCTGAATAGTTACCACCATCCTCATGGGCATCAGGTTGTCGATTATCTTGAGTAATGGCTCCCCGCGCTCATACTGAAAACTGCCATCATTTAGCTGGCGGGGAGTGTAATTAAATATGTTATGGTCTCCATTTTCCAAAGAAAAATCTTTTAGTACATCCTCCCAACCGTCAGGTTTGAAGCTTACCACTCCGCCAAGAGGCACTGACAGGGCAACTGGCTTTATTTCTCCCTCGGGATAGAATAAACCGGCAACAGCCCCGCTTCGCATCCTTTCCCCTTCCATCACCTGGTTCTCAAAACGGCCGCGTGCCGGGGCTTTTACCACCGTTTCCTTCTTAATAAGGATTGCCGGTACAGTGGTCTTGACTTGCAACTCACCATACTGGGCAATATCTACTTTAATTAGCCGTAAACAGGTTTGATGGTAAAGAAACAGCATTAAGCCGCCGATGCCAATGATAATGGTTAAGGCTAAAAAACCTCTCATGAGGGTTTTTATCATCATCTGGTTTCTTATGCGGTTTTGGATCCTCTGCTGGCGGGTACTCAATTGTCACTCTCCGCTGTCCGGCAAACCTGGTCTCCGGTGGGCAGACAGAAGGTAAAGGTTGAGCCGACTCCCTCCTGGCTGCTGACGAATACCTCTCCTCCATGCAATTCAACGATGTGTTTAACAATCGCCAATCCCAGTCCTGTTCCTCCCAATACCCTGGAGCGCGCCCGGTCCACGCGATAAAACCGTTCGAACAGGCGAGGCAGACTCTCTTGAGCAATCCCGATCCCGGTATCGCTGATCTGTACCAAAGTTTTGCCGTTTTTCCGAATGATTCGAACTACTATTCGTCCTTCATTGCTTGAATACTTTATCGCATTGTCAATGAGGTTGATCAATACCTGACCGACCAGATCCTGATCAGCTTTCACCCAGGTTACTCCAGGCGAATAGATCAACTCCATCCGCAGTTTTTTCTCTTCTGCCTGGGGACCCAGGATATTAAACACATTCTTGACCGATTCCACCAGGTTTACATTCTGCAGGTTAACCTTGATTTCTTTGGTTTCCATAGCTGACAGGGTGAGAAGATCATCTATCAGCCGGGTCAGGCGGTCAGTTTCGCTGTCAATAATGCTTAAAAACCTGCGGCAAAGCAGTTTATCCTCCAAAGCTCCATCCAGCAGGGTTTCGACGAACCCCTTGATCGAGGTTAGCGGAGTCCGTAATTCATGGGAAACATTTGCTACGAATTCACTCCTCATACGATCAAACTTGCGAGCATCAGTTATATCATGAAATACCGCCAGCGCTCCTTCGGTATCCTCTTTTTCTCCCTTAATCGGCACTATATTGATGCGATATATGTTCTCACTGTTGGGAAAAACGCTGTATTCAGCCAGCGATTCTATCCCCGTTCTAAGAACGTTGGTTATGGTGTCATGAAGGTCCGTGTTGTGGAGCAGTGATCCAAAGGTCTGTCCCAGCAGGTTTGCCTCTTGAAGCATGAAGAGACTCTCCGCTGCACGGTTGGCCTTTAATATTCGGCCTTCTTTGTCAACTGCCACCAGCCCATCCACCATACTGGTAAGAATGGCCTGCATCTTTCCATTTTCACTTGTAAAACCTTCCCATAAGCTGCTTACACTGTCTATGCGAATCCACTCTCCCTAAATCTGTAACCGACCCCGCGGACGGTCTCGATATATTGTGGTGCCGAACTGTCATCCCCCAGCTTCATGCGCAGATGCCTGATATGAACATCCACGGTTCTTGTATCGCCGATGAATTCGTAGCCCCAGACTTTTTCCAGCAAAGTTTCCCTGGTCATCACCCTCCCCCGACTCGATGCCAGGATACGGAGCAGATCAAATTCTTTGGGGGTCAAATCAAGCTTCCTGTCTCTAATGAAGGCTTCGTGCCGCTCCGGAATAATCACCAGATCCTTCCAGACCATGGCCTTCTCCTCGGTGGCATCCTCGGTCATAAGGAGTTTTCTGGCCCTCAGCCTGGCCTTTACCCGGGCTACCATTTCACGCGGACTAAAGGGCTTTTTAATATAGTCATCAGCCCCCATCTCCAAGCCCAGAACGGTATCCACTTCCTCACATTTGGCCGTTAACATAATAATGGGCAGGTTGCGGTAACGGGTTGTCTGTCGCAGCATTCGGCAAACCTCCATCCCGTCCATTATTGGCAGCATGATATCCAGAATGACCAGATCCGGGTTTTCCTCCTCCACCATGCGTATCCCGGTCATCCCGTCGTGAGCAACAATAACCTGAAACCCATCTTTCTCCAGGTTGAATTTAACCAGTTCAACAATATACATTTCATCGTCAACGACCAGAATCTTGGCGTTCACAGAGCATCACCCTCAATCTATTAATCCCAGTACCGCTCCCATTCGCCCGGTCTGTCCCCCAGAGGCACGGTAAGAAAAGAACCTCTCCTGGTTACATGCCGTACATATTCGGCAGGATGTAATGTTGTCCTCCGGGATACCGCTCTGCTCCAGAATAAGGCGGTTCGTAAGATCCAGGTCCCAGACATGCTGTTTCTCATTATAAGAATAGATTATCTCATCATAAAAAGTAAACAGTCGTTCTACCTGACTTTTCCGATCATCATCAACACTAAAACATTCGGCCCCAATCCCGGGTCCTATGAACACCTGGATGTCTTTCAGCCGGCAGCCGAAATCGTTCTTCATCACCTTTAGAACAGCCTCGGCAATGCGAAGGGCTGTCCCTTTCCACCCGCTGTGAGCTAAGGCGATCACCCTCTCCGCGGGGTCAAAAAAGTAGATGGGAAAACAATCGGCATAGAACTCAGTTAAAAAAATCCCCGGGCAATTGGTTATCATCGCATCACAGCCCGGCAGCGCATCCCTATGGTCGTTCGCTCCCCGACCCGCATGGTCATGATTGACTACCAACACCCCGTTGCTGTGTATCTGTTCACAGCAAACCATCTGTTCCAGGGTAAATCCCAGACCACGGCTCACCAGTTCCCGATTGGCGATTACCAGATCCTTATCATCACCAACATGGAGTCCCAGATTCAGTGACCTGAAGGAGCCGGTACTGAGTCCCCCGGCTCTGGTGGTAAAAGCCGTTACTGCCCCTTGTTCATTCCAATCGGGCAGTGTCAGGTAAGTAAGATTCCCCTGTTCTTTCCATTCCCATTTCATACCGATTGCCTCCTTTAACGAGGATCACTTCAGAATGTGTGCAAACTGGATTGGTTACGTAATATTATGCATAGCATATTCGCCATCTTGCAGCTCGACCCTATGTTCCTCGCTATTAACGCAGATTTATGCATTCGCACCGAGTTTTCACACAGTGCCATCAATTTCAAATTGATCGTTCCCCAACCCGCTTAACCTTCAAAAACTTGGTGAATGACCCATCCGGATTTTGTTCCCGGCCAATTGTCTGTTATCATCAACACAAGGAGGGATACCATGCTGTGCACAAACTGTCATGAAAGCTTCGCAGATGGTCTGCTTCGCTGTCCATCATGCGGTCATCTCATTGCCACATCCTGGGAAATTGTAAAGACAGTATATCCTCCCGAGGATGATATTATTAAGGGCTTGCTGGAAAGCTGTGAAATCCCGGTGATCCTGCGGTCCCGGGAAGGTATTGGAAGGGTTCAGGGTTTATCATTTGGCCCCTTGGCCGAGGTCATGGTTATGGTTCCTAAGGAAAAACTGGCGGAAGCCCGGGAGTTACTGGTTTCCCGGATCGAAACTCAACAAACCCGGGAAACCGTCGAATCGCAAGAGTGAGAAATTCGTAGCAAGATATTTTCAACTATTGAACGGCTTCATCCCTGCGTGTTTGGAATGTGGAAATGACCCGGATCAGAAATCAAGCGTTACAACCCGGCCCTCCTCTAAACTTTTCTGCACCTCAATTATTCGCTGGTTCCTCGAGCCGCGGAAAGCCAGGGCCAGATCGCGTTCTTCGTGCCGGTAAGGCCCGTCAATCAGGATATCGGTACAACTGAGAAGCCTGGCAACTGACGGGTCTTTTTGCGCTATTTCCACTAATTCTTCGAAAGTATAACCTGTATATGTGACCACATCCAGGCCAAGTGCCTTAACACGGCCAGCCAGTTCAGCAAACGACTCGGCCTGCGCAAACGGCTCACCCCCCGACAGGGTGACACCCCGCAAAAGACCGGTCTCCTTGACCCGACCTACAATATCGTCAATATCGAGTTCATACCCTCCCTGGAAATCCCAGGTGGACGGGTTGTGGCAATGCGGACAGTGATGGGGACACCCCTGTGCATAAACCACCGCCCTGATACCAGGTCCATCAACTATGCTTTCACGGCTGAAACCGCATACTCTGACCTTACCCATTACTATGCTCACTGAAACCGGTGAGGTTTCCGGTTCTTAAGCTCCGCCACCTTGGCATCATTGAATCGATCGACAGTGGACAGATACCCGGTAATTCTTCTGACCCGTCTTATCTCCTTGCTCCCGCATTGGGGACAGTTATCCTCGTCAATAACCCCCAGGAACCCGCAGCCTTCACAGAAATCAATGGGGAAGTTGATGCCAGCGTATCCCATGTCACAGTTTTTCATGTGACGGACAATAGCCTGTATGGCTTCTCCATTGTGGACCGGAGGAGCCGGAAACTCTACGTAGCTAATATGCCCGGCATTGGTGTACTTGTGATAAGGCCCCTCCTTGGCTATCTTTTGGAACAGTGGAATATCATAACTGACGGGTATGTGGAAACTGTTGGTGTAGTATTCACCATCAGTAACCCCCGGGACTACTCCGAAACGTTCCCTGTCTATCCCTATGAATCGACCGGATAAGCCTTCAGCTGGTGTGGCTATAAAAGTGTAGTTCAGGTTAAACTGCTCAACCGCCCGGTCAACCAGCTGACGCATGAACTGTATTATCGAAATGCCAATAGCTTGAGAATCGTCCGATTCACCATGGTGTTTACCGGTTAGGCACACCAGAGTTTCCGCCAGACCGATAAAACCAACTGACAGGGTCCCGTGTTTAACTGCCTCTTCAATGGGATCACAGAGGCTTAAGCCTTCTGAACCCATGTAGAGATGCTGTCCCATAACAAACGGCATATCCTTAACCTTAAGATCAGCCTGTACCCGGTAACGGTGATAAAGCTGTTCACAGGCCAGCCAAACCGTAGATTCCAAAAGGCGGTAGAATTCACCGAGACTGCCCTTGGCTCTCAACGCCAGGCGGGGCAGGTTTATGGTGGTAAAGGACAGGTTCCCCCGTCTCTCGGTTACCGCCGGTCCGTGAACATTGGCAATCACCCGGGTCCGGCAGCCCATATAAGAGACTTCATCTCCATACTCTTTATTAAATGATGAGTCCATAAAGCTGAAGGTCGGATTCATCCGCTTGGCAGCTACCTTCATAGCCAGCAATAATAGATCGTGGTTAGGGTCTTCCGGGTTAAGATTGGTGCCTTCCTGCACCCGGAAAATAATATTCGGAAAAATCGGGTTTTCACCTCTTCCGAGACCAGCATCATAAGCCATTAGAAGGCTCCTGGCCACCCGCCGTCCGGCCTCTGAGGTATCCGACCCCAGGTTCAGCGAAGAGAAGGGCACTTGCGCCCCAGCGCGAGAGTGCATACTATTTAGGTTGTATACCAGGGCCTCCATTGCCTGGTAGGTTTCCTCCTCGCTTGCGTTCTCAACAAAGGGTGCCAGGTCGCGATCAAAGAAGGGGAAGGATTGGCCCCCAAACATGTCATTTTGTGAGCTCTGCAGAATAATCGCCGCTAATGCGGTGGCTGATCCCGGTCTTTTTGGCGGCCTGATATAGCCGTGTCCATTACTAAACCCTTCCTGGAGAAGCTTGCTAAGAGGTATCTGCAGGCAGTTCAGAGTTTTGCCGTAAAAATCAAGGTCGTGAATATGGATATCACCCTGACGGTGGGCTTTAGAAAATTCCGGGGGTATCAGGCGATCCAGGTAGTACTGCTTGGAGGCGGCACTGGCAACCTGCAGCATCTTTGCTGAGGGAGAATTACCTACATTTGCGTTTTCCCGGTTGGTTTCCTTAAGTATCTCCTCCACCACATCCATCAGCTCTGATTTCCCCTCCCGGTAGCGGGTCCTCTGGGCCCGGTACAGGATATAGGCCTTGGCGGTACGGGCATGACCTTGTTCGATCAAAACCTTTTCCACTACATCCTGAACATCCTCAACCGAGAATACATTACCCTCATACTGTTCTCCCAGGACCTTCATAACCTCAAGGGTCAGTTCCAGAGCCTTCTGGCGGTTCTCCCCTCCCTGTGCTTGCGCGGCTTTGAAAATGGCCTCAGTAATTTTGGAAGGATCGAATTGCACCTCCCTGCCATCCCGCTTCCTTATCTTTTCAAACATTATGGTTCCTCCTCCCCGGATTCCTGATGTTTTTGCAGTTGTTCCACGGTTTCCACGAATCCTTTAACATCGGCAAACTGGCGATAGACCGACGCAAACCTGACATAGGCGACTCCATCAACGGTACGTAACTTGTCCATTACTTTCTCGCCTATTACCTGGCTGCTGACCTCTTTGTCGTAAGAGTCTCTCAACTCCCGTTCAATTTGACCAACCATGGTTTCAACAGTATCCATTCCTATCGGCCGCTTTTCTACCGCCTTAAGAATTCCCAGCAGCAGCTTGTCTCTTTGAAAGACCTCCCGATTCCCCTCTTTTTTTATAACCATAAGGGGACGTTCCTCTATGCGCTCATAGGTGGTAAACCGTCGCTTGCAGCGGACACATTCTCTCCGTCGCCTGATGACAGTTCCTTCATCAGTGTTGCGAGAATCCAAAACCCTGCTTTCCAGTTCTGAGCAGAAAGGACACCTCATGGCAGATCCCTCAACATGTAGTGTGATAGTAATTGTAACACACAATATATGCTTTTATTATCGTGTAAATTGATGAATACATCAAACGCTCAAATCGTCTTTTATCTAGAAAATTCTACCGCAACTAATCGAATACGACAGATCACTCGTTCAGGTGATGGATTTCAGTATACGCGTTGACTTCCACCAGAATAACATCTCGACCAATTTTAACAATCCGCTCCCAGGGAACAACGATATCATCTTTCCGGGTAAAAATATTGATAAACCTGTTGGGTCCCGGCAAAACCAGTGCATTAATCCGTCCCTTTTCAACATCCAGATCCAAATCCTTGATAACTCCCATTTTCCTGCCGTCCTGTACATTAACCACCTCACGGGTTCTCAGGTCCGATATTTTAATCATTCAACAACCCTCCCCCTGATAGTCGTACGGTCTGGTATTAAGTCTCTGCAAATCAGACCTATGTATCCTTTTCTATTAATATGTAGCTGTTGTTGGACATGTGATAAAAAACGGTGGCCAAAAAAAAATAGCCCCCGTCTTGCAGGGGGCTATGGTTACTTTATCGCTGGGCTACAGATTTCTTCCTTAGACTCGAGGTTACCTTGGAGAGCAGCCACTGGGGATCCTTTTCTTCATCACCGGCATTACCCACGCAGAGTGGCGGGTATAAAACGCACCACCAGTTGGCTCCTTCCCCATCGCCCAGAACCACCCTTAAGGCCTGGTATCTTCCTTCCGGCAATACCACTTCGCCGTAACGCCTGGTGGGGAATTCGAATTCACCCAAAGTCACTGATGCCCCGTAGTGTCCCTGCTGGGCCTTGACTTCCTGACAGGCCGTCTCACGGATGGCATCAAGATTCTCGGCCAGGATCGTACGGCTTTCCCGGACCGATTTGCTGGCGGCCAATTGCGGAGAAAGCCAGGTTACCAGGCGATCTCTCACCTTCAACTTGATATCCTGGTCAACCGGCGTGTTGCTGTTGGCCACAATGTGTATGCGAATCAGGCTGTTGGGGGTGAAGGCCTCCTGTTTCTTTAACAGGTGCTGGATCAAAGGTAATGCCACACCCAGTATTACAACCAAGACAATAATACCCCACGCCTTTTTCACTTTACTCCCTCCTGTCACATATACTTTTTCATGTGTTTCAAGGCCGCTTTTTCCAACCTTGAAACCTGGGCCTGACTAATCCCGATTTCTTCAGCTACTTCCATCTGGGTTTTCCCTTCGAAGAACCGGAGCGAAAGAATCAGCTTTTCCCGCTCACCTAATCTCTTCAAGGCCTCTTTGATCGATATTTCCTCCAGCCATATATCATCGTTTGTTTTGTCATCACTTATCTGGTCCATCACCAGAATCGGGTCCCCGCCGTCGTTGTATATCGGTTCAAAGAGCGAAATTGGCTCCTGGATGGCGTCCAGGGCAAAGACCACTTCTTCCTGGGGCAAGAGAAGCTGCTCTGCTATCTCCTGAAGGCTGGGTTCCCTTGACTTTTCGGCTAACAGTCTCTCCCGCACCTGTAATGCCTTGTAAGCGATATCCCGCAAAGACCTGGACACCCTGACCGGGTTGTTGTCTCGCAGGTATCTTCTGATCTCGCCAATAATCATTGGAACAGCGTAAGTTGAAAACCTTACGTTCTGCCCCAGATCAAAATTGTCGATGGCCTTGATAAGGCCAATACAGCCTACTTGAAAAAGATCATCCACGTATTCCCCGCGATTGCTGAATCTCTGGATAACACTGAGGACTAATCGCAAATTGCCTTTAATCAGGTCCTCTCGGGCCTCTTTTTCCCCTTCCTGTACTCTCAGAAAGAGTCTCTTCATTTCTTCGTTCTTGAGAACCGGGAGATTTGAGGTATTTACACCACAGATTTCAACCTTGTTGATCATAAATTTTCCCGTCCTCTCATTTATGAGCGAATTTTCATCTTCAGTATTAACCTTCAAACATTTATTTATTCTAAGGCTGCTGGCAGCGCTGTTATCATCTGGCAAAAAAAAAAAGGACCATCTGGTCCTGAGAATATGGTTAGTTATTACCGGGGGTTATTCTATTTTTCTTATCTCTCTCCGCAACCGCCTTAGAATCCTTTTTTCCAGCCGCGATATGTAAGACTGTGAGATACCCAGGACATCCGCCACTTCTTTCTGGGTTTTCTCATTTCCGTCTTCCAATCCAAAACGCAATTGGATTATCTTTTTCTCCCGGGGAGACAGTTTTAACATGGCCTGCGAGAGGAGCTTCTTCTCCACTTCCTCTTCAATCTGCTTATAAATCATGTCCACTTCCGTACCCAGCACATCAGATAACAACAATTCGTTGCCATCCCAATCAATATTCAAGGGCTCATCCAGTGAGACCTCAATCTTGGTCTTCATATTCCGCCGCAGATACATTAAAATCTCATTTTCTATGCACCGGGAGGCGTAAGTCGCCAGTTTTATGTTCTTTTGAGGATCAAAGGTGTTAACCGCCTTGATCAGTCCGATGGTTCCTATGGAGACCAGATCCTCAATGTTGATACCCGTATTCTCAAATTTTTTGGCAATATACACCACCAGTCTCAGGTTGTGTTCGATCAGGCTGCTCTTAACCGACAAATCCCCATTCTCCAGCCGTCGTATGAGATGGCTTTCCTCATCTGCCGACAAGGGTGGAGGTAAAACCTCGGTACTGCCCACGTAATACACATACCGGTAAGCCTTGCTCCGCAGTAACACCTTGATCATAAAAAACTTCAGAGAAGCCAAGATTCGCTTGAACATTCCTGCCATTCCTGAATACCTCCCCCACTTGAAGAATTCGGTTATTGTTGCACAAACGAGGCGGGAACCAGCATCTGAAAGTTTCCTTCCGGGCTAAGAGACTCGTGGTATAACCCTATCACCACTCCCGGGTAGCTTAGCCACCGGTTTCCCGTTTGTATTTTGAGTTCATCACTGCGCAATCCAACCAAGAGTCCGTGCTTTTTGCCGATCGAGGTAAAGGGGATTATCCTTAGCCGATTCGCCCAACTGGTTTGGGCAAGAGCTTCAAACAGGTTCTCTTCTTTCTGGCAGAACTCTACAGCCTCGCGGACGTCAACCGGAAAGCAACCGCTTATAAGATGGTATTCAGCCACCACCACCGGTTTATTGGTTAAGGGGTCAGTAAGGTTGTTCCCGGTATCGATAAAGCCATGACCCTGACACCAGGTTGACCCAAACCGCAACCCAACCGGACACTTAAGCAGGTTGGGTACTACCCGCTCTTTCATCATCCGGTCCCCGTAAGCCCCAAGAGCCACGGCGCAGATTACACCTCCCCCCAACCACAGGTAGGAAAAGTCGGGTACCGAACCGAGCGGAAAACTTTGGAAGAGATAAGAAGCGCCGACGACCGCACCGGCCATGGCAAAACTAACTCCATAGAAGTAGGCCCAAACCTTCAAGAATAACCTGCCGCTATCAGGCCAGTATGCTAAGATGACAATTATCCCGGAGATTATAACTTTCACCGGAAAGTCATACCATGGAGAAAGATTACTGAATACGCATCCTACCGAATAGATGGCACCGAGAATGGAAGCTGCCAGGATTCTTTGGTAAACGATTCTAACCCCGGCCAGCTTGCCCGCAGCCCAGAGGAGCAGTGAATCCATCACCAGATTAACCAAGAATATTACGTCAATATAGACCGGGGTAGCCTGGTTCATTTGCTATCACCCTCCTGTCGCCTGGAGTGTGAAGCCCCAATTCGACTACTAAGCAGGCGATGAAAAAGTCTGTTTATTCCCCGGGGCCTCATAGCGACACCAACCGCTGGTTCGGACTGAAAGCATCTCCCGTCAACCATGCCGGGGAGACGGGTTGGTAAGATTCCTGTAATGGGCTGCTTTGAGTTCCTCACCTTCAGAGGTATTGCACAAGTCGGACCCTACAGCCGCCACACTGACTTTTTCATCATCTATCTAAATCACTATGAATGTTGCCTCCAAAACATTCTTCCAAAGTATAGCAGAATAACATTGCGTTTATTGTAAATTTATGGGAATGACAAAAGGCCTCCTGTTTAGACAAGAGGCCTTAAAAGAAATGTAATTATCGAATTGTTGCTGTTATTTTCTTCTCAGAAATGTAGGGATTTCAAGGTCCTGCGATACGAAAGATTTCATCTTCAGCTCCGGTATTTCGGCAACTGGCTCCTTCTTCTTGGCATCAAATCCGGTTGCAATGACGGTGACCCTTACCTCATCCTCCAAATTATCATCGATCATTACTCCAAAAATAATATTGGCTTCCGGATCAGCCGCCTGAGATATAATCTCAGCCGCCTCGTTAATCTCATACAGGGTCAGCTTGGAATCGCCCGTTATGTTGAACAAGACCCCCCGGGCACCTTCAATGGAGGTTTCCAGCAGAGGGCTGGACACCGCGGTCCGGGCTGCTTCCACCGCCCGGTTTTCACCTTTGCCCACTCCAATCCCCATCAACGCGGTTCCTGTCTCATGCATAACCGTTCGGACATCGGCAAAATCACAATTGATCAAGGCGGGTACCGCAATGAGATCCGATATGCCCTGCACGCCCTGTCTAAGTACGTCATCTGCAATGCGAAACGCATCATTAATCGAAGTATGTTTATCAACCACTTGCAGCAAGCGATCATTGGGTATGGTGATGAGACTGTCAACCTTGGCTTTTAATTCATTAACTCCCTGATCCGCCTGATTGCCTCTTTTTCTCCCCTCAAACATAAAAGGACGAGTCACAACTCCCACGGTTAATGCGCCTAATTCCTTTGCAATCTCGGCAATTACTGGCGCACCCCCAGTTCCGGTGCCTCCACCCATACCCGCAGTAATGAACACCATATCGGCACCCTGTAAAGCCTTCTTTATCTCCTCCCTGCTTTCTTCGGCTGCCTTCTTGCCAATCTCCGGGTTGGCACCTGCTCCCAAACCTTTGGTGAGTTTATCGCCCATCTGAATCTTCTTTTCCGCCTTGGAGAGTCGCAAGGCCTGACAATCGGTATTAGCAACAATAAATCCAACACCACGCAGGTCAGCCTCAATCATGCGATTGACTGCATTGTTGCCACCACCACCGACACCTATAACTTTAATTTCGGCAAATCGCTGTTCCTCAACATCAAACTCCAGCACCTTTTAACCCCCTTAACTGAACAACTCTTTAAACCAGTAGCCTATTTTCGAAAAGAAACCTCCTATGAGTCTGTCCTGCTGTTCACCGCCGAGATTATTAAACAGACGAATCCCGTACAGCAGATTGCCGAGTACAGCTGCGTACTCCGGCCCATATTGTTGATTATGGCCAAAACCTATATTTTCTGGAAACCCTATCCGCATAGGCATGTTAAGGTATTCTTCCCCAACCGGCATAATTCCTTTTAATAAAGAACAGCCACCTGTTAAAACTATCCCCGCCGGCAGCACACCGCCAAAACCTGATCGACGCAGTTCTGTATTCAGCAGTTCCAGAAGCTCTTCCACCCGGGGTTGGATTATTGAGGCGATGGTCTTTTCCGAAACCTGTCGATTATCTTTGCCGTATATGCTTGAGATCTCAACCACTTTCCCTTCCGGGGCGAGATCCACGTGGGCATAACCAAAATTCTCTTTGATGCGGCGGGCTTCCTCAACAGTGGTCCGTAACCCTACCGCCAGGTCGCGAGTTATGTAATCTCCTCCAATAGGCAGACAGGAAGCAAATACCAGGGAGCCCTGTTCATATATGGCGATATCGCTGGTGCCTCCACCTACATCAATCAATGCTACTCCCATTTCCTTTTCTGCCGGTGAGAGAACTGCTTCGGAGGACAGAATACTGCTTAGGACAATCTCCTTAACTTTGGTTCCAGTACGGCTAACGGTCTTAACGATATTCTGCAGAGCGGAAGTCATGGCAGTAACAATTATTACTTCAACCTCCAGCCGTGAGCCCATCATACCCAGAGGATCTACTACTCCCTCATATCCATCCACTATATATTGCCTGGGTATAATGTGTACTACTGAACGATCCGGTGAAACCGGTATCATCCTGGCTGCCTGTATAGCCCGGGTAATATCATCACTATTTATCTCATGATTGGGGTTGGTTACAGCAATAGTGGCCCGGTTGGTAGTTGTGGAAACACTGGTACTGCTGAATCCTACACGGGCTGAGGTAATATGGGTTCCGGCAATTCGTTCCACTCCGTCCAGCAGTTCATCAATAGCTCTGGCAGAGGATTCGATATCAATTACATTACCCCGGCGCATCCCTGATGAGTCTATATGGGTAACGGCCAGCACCGTCAAAGAATGATCAGGGTTTACCTCCCCTACTGCAACTGCCAACTTGGTAGAACCTAGATCAAGGCCAACCACGATGTTCTTTCTCACATAAGACCCCCGCAGGACCAAACTCGCTTATCTTCTATTTACCACACGGATGCAATATTTCCTTTTTTATGTCGATATTAATAGGACTTCTTTAACAGATAACGCCTGATAATGGCCAGGTTTTGGAACAGCCTGACTCCAAAGGCCACCACTGCGGCCAGGTACAATTCCACGCCTAACCGGTCTCCCAGATATGCCAGCCCTGCCGCTAACAGAGCGTTAGTAATGAACCCGCTAACGAAAATGGTGGTATCAAACACATCCTCCATATAGGCTCTGATTCCGCCAAAAACCGAGTCCAGTACGGCGAGGATGGCTATGGACATATATTTTGCATATATAATTGGGATGAAGAGCGGCAGTTGAAAGCCAATAATGATACCCAGGATCATACAGAATGCTACCATTAACCACATAAATTCATCGCCTCTCTACCAGTTTGAATTCTGGTTTTCATCATTGCAACCTTTTATTAACTCACCCACTCCAAACTACTCATTCACGAATGGGGCAGTTGCAAAATTGAGTGTCATCCGGAAAACCGTTAGCTGCTTTTAACCGGTTGTGCGTATTGGAACTTCATCAATCCCTTGTAGGCTGGTACCTCAATTGAATCCGAAGGCTGTATCTGTGCCTGTATACCCCATAGTTGCAGGGTTTCCAGCCAACCGCCCTTAATCCTGAGCGAGCTTTCCAGAATCTCGGGATCACCAATGGCATTAATTACAAACGGTGGGGCAATCTTATTTACATTGACCAGGATTGTAGTACCTGCGCAGCGGATTTCGGAATTAGTCACCAGCCGATGTCCATTGACACTGATAGCTTCCGCCCCTGCTGCCCATAGTTCATTTACCACCTTAAGCAGGTCCTCATCATGAATCAGGTACAAATTGGGGTCTTCCCCGGGTTGCAGCCCACGCGGACTATCATTGAGGGTTACGATGATTCCTTTTCCTTTTACCGCGACCAGTCCCGCGGCCATATTGGCTTTTGCCAGTTCCTCATTAAGGGCTTTTACGGTATTCCCCTGCTGGTTTGAGGCTGCATCTTCAAGCTTCTCACGCAGGGATAATACTTCCTCAGCCAGAAAGTCTCTTTCTCGCTGCAAATTATCCAACTGCACCGTAATCTCGGTCCAGCGGTCACCCGAAAGGTTCCGCGGACTGTTCTCGTTAGACCTAAACTGAACCGCCAACATTATTCCCAAGATCAGGCATACGACTGCTATGGAGACCTGGGCTCCTTTAAATTTCAAAAATAATCACCCCACTAGCGCTTCTCCTGAATTACCGGCTGTCCCTTGAATCGTAAATCAATATACTCCAACCCGTTTTGATTCCCTCGCTCCTTCTCCATCTTAATCACTCGCCGCCAATAACTGATCTTCTCGTCAAGACGGTCCTCCCCGCCTAACCTGACCTCAGTTCCATCAATCGTAAAGACTATGACCTGTCCCTGATTAGAGTAGTGAAACTCAGATACTTCCTGTAAAAGATCAGTTGGCAATTTATCTATTATACTTTTTATCAGTTTGATGGCCGCTCTATTAACCTGCTGTCCCTCTTGAATCACCTGCGGTGTATTGGCAATAGAAATGACCGGGAGCTCCGTTTCTTCCATAGTCGCCAACTTGTCCAAGCATATACCCTCATTATCGATCAACAAAACCCCACTGTCATGTACAACATACGCCCAAGGCTCCCGTTCAATTACACTAATCTGAATCCGGTCGGGGAAAATTCTTTTAATCGTGGCATGTTTCACTCGAGGGATTATTTCGATCGCTTTTTGACTTGCCTTAACATTGATTTCAAAAATGTTCTGACCGGCAGTAATGCCGGACAGGGCGATAATATCCTGGCTAGGAACAGCCTGTTCGCCTATGACTGCTACATCTTTGATAAAAAAGACAGAACTGTGAAGGAAGTAGTAAAAAGCTACCACCATTGCCAGGCAAAGTACGAGGAACATAACGATGCGTCTGCCTCTTCTTCTTTTCGGCTTTCTCATTTGCTCTCCCCCTGTAGCATCAAAAGCATTATATCAGAAATATCCGGAAGGTTGAAGCGACATATACTTCCCTAACTGTATAACTGTATGAAGGGCTTAGCCTGGTCGTTGGTATATTATGCGGCAGCTATCTTTATGAAGTTATCCGTGTAGCGTTTATTCCCAAGGCCCCCAGTTTCTCCTCGATCTTCTCGTAGCCGCGATCAACATGAAAGGCATTGTTAATCATGGTTTCTCCGGTGCTTCCCACCGCAGCGATAATCAAGGCCGCTCCTGCTCTGAGATCGGTCGCTTCAACTGTTGCTCCCCGCAAACGGCTCTTCCCTTTAATTATGGCTACTCGTCCCTCTATCTTTATATCCGCCCCCATTCGGCGCAGCTCGTTTACATGCATAAAGCGGTTTTCAAAGATGGTCTCCACGATTACGCTAGTTCCCTCAATCCCGCTCAAAAGTGCCATCATCTGGGGCTGCATATCCGTGGGAAAGCCAGGATAGGGCATGGTCTTTATATCAACCGGCCCCAGTTTTCTGTTCCCCAATACCCGTATGGCACTGCCGTTATGCTGGATTACTTCAGCTCCCGTTTCCCGGATCTTGGCAGCAACCGGCACCAGGTGCTCAGCCACAACATTTTCTACAACGATGTCCCCCCCTGATACTGCAGCCAGGACCATGAAAGTCCCTGCCTCAATTCTATCGGGGATTACTTCATGTTCAACTCCATTGAGTTCGCTTACACCTTCGATCCTGATTACATCAAGACCGGCACCCCGGATTCTCGCTCCCATCCGGTTGAGGAAATTCTGCATGTCTACAATCTCCGGTTCGCGGGCAGCATTGCGGATTACGGTGTTGTTCTTTGATACGGCTGCAGCCATCATAAGGTTTTCCGTAGCCCCAACACTGGGAAAATCCAGCATTATTTCGCAATCTGACGACCCCGCCGCATAACCTTCTATGTATCCGTAACACTCTTCAGTTTTAAAGCCCAACTCTCGAAAGCCCTTCAGATGGATATCCATGGGACGCTGCCCAATGGCACAACCGCCCGGGTATGATACCCGGGCTTTTCCGAACCGGCCGAGCAGTGCACCCATAACCAGATTGGAAGCTCGCATTTTACGGCTCATATGTTCAGGAAGTTCGTATGAAGTGATGTTTTCGGGGTTAATTATTAAAGTGCCGTTTTCCCTTTTCACTTTTGCGCCCAGGCTGACCAGAACCTCTTCCATCACTTTTACATCATCCAGGTCTGGAACCTGATGCAGGATACATTCCTTACGAGTCAACAGGCACGCGGCCATAATAGGCAGAGTAGCATTTTTGGAGCCACTGACCCTAACCCGACCGCGGACTCGCGTTCCTCCGCCAATCAAAAGTTTATCCAATTCTCCACCTCCGCCAAGCTATGCTGACGGGTGTGAGCCTTCCAGGAACAGTTTAGTCTCTTCTCCGGTTTTCCAAATGTCACCGGCCCCCATAAAAAGTATCAGATCTCCTGGCCGAGATTCCTCAAGCAGGTACTCGATTATCTTATCTCTTTCTGGTATATATTTAGCGTTACAGCCTTGTTTTTGAGCCGATTCGCAGATTATATCCCCGGTGATACCAGGGATCGGTTTTTCACCGGCACTGTAAATACTGGTGACTATTAACTGATCAACACCCTTGAAGGCCCCCCCAAATTGTTCTCTCAAAAGTTTGGTTCGTGTATAGCGATGGGGTTGAAAAACAACCGTCAGCCTGCCGTCATGAAACTGGCGGGCTGCCCCTATAGTCGCGGCAATTTCCGTAGGATGGTGGGCATAGTCGTCAATAATGGTTCGCCCCCCAACCTTACCCAACAACTGCAGACGTCTCTTGGCACCCTTAAAACGATAAAGAGATTTTTTTGCTACTTCAAAAGGTATCCCCAGTTCATTGGCCACCCCGGTTGCCGCCAGGGCATTTAATACATTGTGATGACCGGGGATTGAAAGTTCAATCGTACCCAAATAGTTGTCATGATGGTACACCTCGAAAGATGATCCCCAGCCATTGTTCTTTAAGCCGGAATAATAGTAGTCTGCATCCTGAGCGGTTCCGTAATAAATCAAATGGCGGAACTCCTCTTTCATACTCTGCAGGAATGGATCATCATGATACAGCATGGCAAACCCTCCGGTTCTAACCTGGCTTATGAACTGGCGGAAGGCACCTTTTAACCTGTCTATGGAGCGGTAAAAGTCGAGGTGGTCGTCTTCAACATTGGTTACTACCGCTACGTAGGGGTTCAACTGCAAGAAGGATGCGTCACTCTCATCGGCTTCGGCCACAAAATACTCTCCGTCGCCAAGTTTAGCGCCCAGGCTTGATTCCTGCAGTTCTCCACCTATGATAAAACTGGGATCCATGCCACTTTCCTCAAGGATCATGGCAATCATCGAGGTGGTAGTGGTTTTGCCATGAGCGCCTGCAACAGCAATGCCCTGACAGGAGTTTACCAGGCAGGCCAGCATCTCCCCACGTTTCATCACCGGAATACCTAACCTGCAGGCCTTTTTTACCTCAGGATTGGTTTTAGGTATGGCCGAAGAAAATACTACCAGATCCGTCTCTTTATCCAGGTTGGTCGAGGAATGACCGTTAAAAATGGTTATACCGATGCTCTCCAGACGGCTGGTGACCTCACTGCTGTTCAAGTCAGAACCGGTTATGTCTTTGCCCATTTGCTTCAGAATCCTGGCAATACCGCTCATTCCGGCTCCGCCTATCCCCACCAGGTGTATTCTCTTTTCTGTGTCAACGGCCAATTGCTTCATCTCCTTCTCAAGGGGTGCCTGCGGGTAAACGCTACACCGTATCTTATGCAAATCTAATAAAAGTGGTTACTATATTCAACCTGGTGCCTTGTTAACCGAAGGGGTATTGGGTTTGCCACCAGGTGCCTAATTCTCTTTTTTTAAATCCACTACTTCTTCTATTATATCAAGGATATCCTTCAGTGCTTCCGGGTGACCTTCTTCCTTCATCATCTGTGCCATGCGTAGTAATCTGAACTTATTTTTGCGCAGCTCATCGATCCGGCCTCCAAGGGTATGCTGATCCAGGAACTCATCAATAATCAACAAGGCGGCTCCTTTTTTTTCCAGATAACGCGCATTCTTCTCCTGGTGGTTTTCTGCCGCATACGGATAAGGCACCAGAATGGCCGGAATCCCAAGTACAGCTAGTTCTGACAGAGTGGCCGCCCCGGCGCGGCACACCACCAGGTCCGCCATTGCCAAAGCCAGTTCCATATTATACAGGTAAGGATATATCCTGACATTATCCAGGATTGTTGGTTGGGACAACGATTTTGTCAGGTTCTCATAATGCTGTTCTCCGGTTATCCATATTATCTGAACGCCATCCGCAGATAACAGCGGCGCTAGACCGTCCATCGCCTGATTTATTCTAAGAGCTCCCCGACTGCCGCCAACCACCACAATGGTGAACCTGTCCTCTTTTAGGTTAAAAAAGGCAGCGGCCTCCCGGCGATTGGCAGTCATAATCTCAGGTCTTACCGGCAACCCGGTTACTCGGGTAATTCCTGCCGGGAAATGGGCGGCTGCTTCAGGAAATGTTAACATAATCCGCTCTGCCCTTTTCGCCAGTGCCCGGTTGGCTAAACCCGGGAAGGCGTTTTGCTCATGAATAACAGTTTTGACCTGCATTATACTGGCAGCCAGAACCACCGGGTATGATACATACCCCCCGGTACCAATAACGATATCGGGATTAAACCCTTTGATAATGGTCCGAGCTTGCCAGAATCCAACCGGGACTTTCAGGGCGGACGAAGCTGCTTTTATCAAAGAAGACCGGTTAAGACCCTGGGCTGAAATGGTTCTGAGTTCAAACCCGCTCTCGGGAATGATTTCATGCTCCATCCCTTCTTTGGTTCCGACAAAAATTATCTTCGCCTGCGACCAGCGGCTTAAAATGCCCCGGGCTATCGCCAAGGCCGGGTAGATATGTCCGCCGGTGCCCCCACCAGCCATAATTACCCTCATAATACCCTCCTCATCGGTCATAGGTATACCGGGAAATGCTCAACAAAAGTCCCACCCCGGCCATGGTAAACATCAATGAGGAACCGCCATAACTGATGAACGGCAATGGAATACCGGTAACCGGCAAGGATCCGGACACAACTCCCAGGTTAATAGCTGCCTGAGCCGTGATCATGGTAGTCAAACCCGCGGCCAGCAGACTGCCGAATATATCCGGTGCCTTCAAAGCGATCTGGAAGCCGCGCCAGGCGAAGGCAAAAAATAGGGCCAGAACCACGATTACCCCAAGATATCCTAATTCTTCCCCCAGGATGGCAAAAATAAAATCGGTATGCTGCTCCGGCAGGTAAAAGAATTTCTGACGGCTCTGACCAAGTCCCATACCGAAAAGGCCACCTGATCCAATGGCGTACAACGATTGTATGGTCTGAAAACCCGCGTCACTGGCATACTTCCAGGGATCAAGAAAAGCAATGAACCTGATCATGCGGTAAGGCTCCAGGTAAATAGCCAGGCCAACCAGGACCAGACCGAACAGTGCAAGAATGCTCATATGACTGATACGGGCACCGGCCATGATCAACATAAGATAAGCGGTCACGGCTATGATCAGTGTAGTGCCTAAATCAGGCTGGAGCATAACGAGGCCGCAGATCACACCGACCATAACTAAATACGGGAGCAGCCCTCGAGAAAAGGACTTTAGTTTCCCATAATTCAAACTCAGACTGGAAGCAAAAAAGAATGCCATACAGAGCTTGGTCAATTCCGAAGGGGTAAAACTGGTGAACCCCAGATCAATCTGGCGGCTCGCACCTTTTACATTCATGCCAATACCCGGCAGGAATATCGCCACCAGGCATATTAAGGCCACGATCAGGCCTGCAACTCCAAATTCCCGAAGTTTTTGATAGTTCAGCTTCATTACTACCAGCATTATGGTCAAGCCAATGACCGCCCAGATAAGCTGCCGCTTAACAAAGTAAAAGGCGTCATTAAACTTGACGTCAGAGGTTACCGCACTGGAACTGAAAATCATTATCAGACCTATACAGACCAGCAGTAGTGTCACCAGGAAAAGCACCAAATCCGGAGGACCTTGCTTTAGACGCATACCTCATCCTCCCCCAAGGCCATTACGGCACTGCAGAAAAGGTCTCCTCTTTCTTCGTAATCCTTGAACATATCCCAGCTGGCACAGGCCGGTGAAAGGAGAACCACATCTCCGGGTTGCGCCATGCTGTGAGCTGATGCCACTGCTTCCTCTATGGAGTCGACCTCCACAATGTTCGTAAACCCTTTGTCCTCAACGGTTTGTCTAATTATACTCCTCGCTTCACCCAGTAATACCAGGGCTTTAACCTTTTGAGCAATCAGGCCGGCCAGTTGATTGAAATCACTGCCTTTGTTTCTCCCTCCGGCTATAAGAATAACTGGTTCGGTAAATGCTTCCAGGGCCTTGATGGTCGAATCGGGATTGGTTCCTTTTGAATCATTCACATAAAGAACCCCGTTAACCGTCCGTACCTCCTGCAGACGGTGGTTGACCCCCGCAAAGGTAACCAGAGATTGTTTGATTACTTCCGGGGCAACCTTGACTGCCCGGGTTATACCCACTGCACACAGGATATTCTCCAGGTTGTGACGCCCCCGCAGCTTAACCTCTGATAGTTTGCATATTGTTTCTCGCTCCCCCTCCAGGGATACAACAATCTTGCCGTCCTCTATCCATACACCCCTGTCCAGAGTAGTATCAGCGGAGAAAAACCGGGCTTTGCATCCTGGTCTGAATCCTGTGATCCAGGGGTCTTCATGGTTAAGAATGGTATATTCGTCCAGGTTTTGATTCCGGAATATCCGGGACTTGATAGCAGCATAATTCTCCATGGTGTGGTGACGATCCAGATGATCCGGAGTGATATTTAAAACCCCGCTCACTACCGGGTGAAAACTGATAATGGTCTCCAGTTGAAAGCTTGAACACTCAACCGCAACCATCCCCCGCTCCAATTCTCCTACTACCTGAGTCAAAGGAAGACCTATGTTCCCGGCCGCTGCTGATGGTATACCGCTCTTATGTAAGATATCCGCCACCAGAGCTGTGGTGGTGGTTTTGCCGTTAGTACCGGTGATGGCGAGGAGGTCCAGGCCCGGTGGTTTAAGACAAAAGGCCAATTCAAGTTCGCTTATTACCGGGATTCCGTCCTCAATACTGTTGGCCAGGAGCGGGTTACTTAGGGGAATTCCCGGGCTGGTCACCACCAGATCGAAATCCCCGGTCAATACACTCTTGTGTTCACCCAGGATGATTTTAACCCCCTGGGGTATGGATTTGATTTCCGATTCCATCTCCCCCGGTGTCTTGCGGTCGTAAATTGTAACCTCTGCCCCGTAACGAATCAGTAAGCGGGTCGCTGCCAATCCGCTCCGGGCCATACCCGCCACCAGGACCCTCTTACCAGCCAGCTCCAATCCAATCCCTCCTATTGCAATCAGGCTCCGATGCCCTTGACTCCCCACAGCCCCAGAAGTACGAATAAAAACGATACCAGCCAGAATACCGTCACCACACTCTTCTCAGCCCAGCCTTTCAACTCGAAATGGTGGTGCAGGGGACTCATTAAGAATATGCGTTTTCCGGTAAACTGAAAGGAGATAACCTGAATTATTACACTTAAGGTTTCAATTGCATAAATACCACCAATCACAATTAAGGCCAATTCCGACCTGGTAAGGGCAGCTATTGCAGCCACTGCTCCCCCCAAAGCCATAGAACCAGTATCCCCCATGAATACACGGGCGGGATGGCGGTTGTATATAAGAAACCCAAGGCACGCCCCGGCTAAACTGGCAGCAAAAACCGCCAGTGTGGCATGGGAGGTCATAAAACAGACCAGGATTAACCCTAACGCCACGAAGAAGGTCGTTCCGGCAGCCAGGCCGTCCAACCCATCCGTAAGGTTTACAGCATTAGTGGTGGCCAGGAAGACAATAATAATAAACGGAAAATACCAGTAACCGAGGGTAATGTCCAGTCCTGTGAAAGGCACGATAATATCGGTACCCCTGAATAAACCAAACACCACGTAGATACCGAACAGCAGAGCAAAAAACACCTGCATGACAAGTTTCTCTCTGGCCCTCAAACCTAGCGACCTCCGCAAGACCACTTTAATGTAATCGTCCCAGAAACCGATGAGTCCAAAAGCGACGGTGGCTCCCAGGCACAGGATCACCTCCCGGCTGTAACCGGCCATCGTCAGGGAGGCTAAAATTATGGCCGATATTATCAGTATCCCTCCCATGGTGGGAGTACCCGCCTTTCCCAGGTGGCGGGCGGGGCCATCACTTCGTATTACCTGACCGGCCTTCATTCGAGCCAGAAGTGGGATTAAGAAAGGACCAAGCACGGCCGTTGCCAGAAAAGCTATTCCCATTGCGATCAGTGAATTAGTAATGTAATTGTTCAAATCAGGCCTCCTTGAATGAGGTAGATTCATTCATCTGCAACAATGTTTCTACGACTTCTTCCAGGTGCATCCCTCTTGATGCCTTAACCAGAACTACATCACCCGGACGAACTTCATTGCCCAGGAAGTTGATAGCATCCGCTTTGTTATTAAAATGGGCCAATACGCCACTAAAGCCGGATTCTCTGGCACTTTCCACCAGATATCTTGCCCTCTGTCCAATCGCCAGCAGGATATCCGGACCTATTGCTGCGGCTTCCCTTCCCACCGAGCGATGACCCTCAATTTCTTCGGAACCCAATTCAAACATGTCCCCCAGCACAGCAATCTTTCGCCTGCTGCCTGCCCAATCGTTAAGCACTCGCAGCGCGGCCTTCATCGACAGAGGATTGGCGTTGTAGCTGTCATCAATAATCGCTGTGCCGTTAACGCTTTGCTTCAGGTTCAGGCGGCCTGCAGATGGCTGGAAATGCAGCAGCCGTTCCGCAATATCCTGAGGGCTTACACCCAGCAGCATCGCGGTTCCGACTGCAGCCGCCACACTGCCGGACAGGTGGGTGGCCGGGAACGGAAGGCTTAAAACAATGTTTCTCTTCGTAATATCCAGTTCGAATTTCGTCACCGGCGGGTGATAGCTGCAGGTAATCACGCGCCAGTCACAATCATAGCCAAAACCAAAACGATACAGTTCACCCCGGGGGAAGCGAGCCTCACTTAATTCAGGCAAGTCACCGTTGATAACTGCGAAATCGCTGGTATAGTCAAGTACCTCGCATTTCGCTCGCACGATGTTTTCCAGAGTTCCCATAGTTTCAAGGTGAACCGGTGCCACGTTTACAATAATACATCCGGTAGGCTGTGCAATTCGGGAGAGCAGGGATATTTCTCCCTCGGCCCGCATTGCCAGCTCAACAACACATGCCTGGTGCTCTGCTTCCAGGCCGAGAAGGGTCAGCGGCAATCCGATTTCGGTATTGTAATTCCCCGGTGTCTTCAAGGTTTTGCGGCTTCCTTCCAGACAGGCCGCCAGCAGATCCTTGGTGGTCGTCTTCCCTACACTTCCGGTAACCGCGATCACTGGAATATCGTACTGGTTTCGGTGATAAGCAGCCAATTTCTGCAAAGCCTCCAGGCAATCGTTTACCTCTATGGTTGGTCCTCCCTCAATTGGGCGGGATACCACCGCTGCTCCTCCGCGGAAGAATACCTGGCTTGCAAAATCATGGCCATCATGATGCTCTCCCTTTAATGCGAAAAAGAGACTTCCAGAAGTCACCTTCCTGGAATCGGTAACCACTCCTTTAATCATAAACAGGCCGTCCCCCGCGGAAACCCGGCCTCCTACGGCATTAGCGATTTCTGACAGCGATCTATCCATGTTGTTCCTTTTCCTTTATGTATTCTCGGGCCACCAGCCTATCATCAAAAGGATACACCTTTCCCATGATGAGTTGGTAGTCTTCATGTCCTTTTCCTGCAATTACCACAATGTCCTCCGGATGAGCCAGGTACACGGCATGCCGGATCGCCTCCCTGCGGTCCGGCACCACTGCATAATGAGCATCTTCCTTTTCTTTCAAACCGGCAATAATATCCTCGATAATCGCCAGGGGATCTTCGGTGCGCGGGTTGTCAGAGGTAACTATGCAAAAATCACTGTTATCTGCAGCAATCCTCCCCATCAGCGGGCGCTTGGTTCTGTCACGGTCACCCCCGGCACCAAAAACGGTGATAATTCGCCCTCTGGTTATTTGCCGGGCGGTCTTCAATATATTATCTAAACCATCGGGTGTGTGTGCATAGTCAACAATAACTGCGAATTCCTGCCCCTCATCAATGCTCTCAAAACGTCCTGGTACCCCCTGAACCTTTTCCAAAGCCTCTTTAATCACCTGTGGCGGTATTTTTTCCTGGAGAGCAAAGGCAATGGCAGCCAGGGCATTGTAAACATTGAACATACCGGCCAACCGAATACCCAGTGACATCTTGCCTTCAGGATATACCACATCAAAAAGTGAACCCCGGGACGAGATCCTGACATCGGTTGCCTTGACCGTGGCTGGATTACTGATCCCATAAGTAACTTTGTCTCCCTGACTGGCATTCAAGAAGCTTGCGGAGTACGGGTCGTCAGCATTTATTACCGCAAACCGCCCTGGTTCAACCGGGAGGCTGCTGAACAGCTTGAGTTTTGCATCACGGTAAACCTCCAGGGTCCGATGATAATCAAGATGGTCCTGGGTAAGATTAGTGAATATGGCGGCATCATAATCTATTTCCCTTACCCTGCCCAGGTCCAGGGCATGGGAAGAGACCTCCATCACCACATATTTCCCGCCATGGTCACATACTCGGCGCATGAACCGTTCCAGATCAAGGGATTCCGGAGTGGTGTTGGCCAGCTTCTCTTCATACCCTTGAAAGGTAGCATTAAGGGTGCCGATCAGACCAGTCGCACAGCCTGCTTCCTCAAGAATAGCCTTGATCAGGTGAGTTGTGGTGGTTTTGCCGTTGGTTCCCGTCACACCCACCACCCGGAGACTCCGGGAAGGTTTCCGGTAAAAGCGGCTCGCCAACTGGGGCAATACCTGGCGGGTATCCTTTACCTTAACCATGGTGCAGCCCGCGCAACCTTCGACCGGTCTTTCGACTATCAGCGTGCGGGCACCGTTCATAACCGCCTGGGCCGCATAATTGTGACCATCAGTCTTGAATCCGGGTATGCATACAAAGGCATAGCCATCCTTTACCTGACGCGAGTCGTAGTCTATTCCGGTTATTTCCTGACGGGTGTTTCCTTGCAGCACCTGGTGCTCAATACCTGTCAAAAGCTCCTCAAGTATCGCCATCGTGTTCCTCCTGTCGGCATATTCATTCCAGAGGCTGGAAGCTCACTTTAATGGTGGACCCCACAGGGATCCGGGTACCCGCCGCGGGATTTTGACGATAAGCCAATCCATGGCCATCAGGACTCAAATGCAATCCCATCTGAGACAGAACCCGGGCAACCTCCTTCATGGATTTTCCTTCCAGATCGGGAATCGTTACCTGCCCTGACCCTTCTTTCTCTTCGACGGGAGACAGGTACACAATAACCTTAGAATTCCGGTTAACTCCAGTATTGGCTTTTGGAACCTGACCCCATACCAGTTCGCCATCTCCCTGCACCTCGGCATTCAGGCCGGCCTTGCGCAGGATTTGAACCGCCTCATCAATGGAAAGGTTTATCACATCAGGTACGGTTACTTTCTTGACTTCCTTGGCATCCTCTTCCTTAGGCATCTCAGTAAGCGGAACCTTGAGATACCGCAGACTGTCGGCCATAACCTCCCGAAAAACCGGAGCAGCCACCCAGCCCCCGTAATACGGGTACCCCTGGGGAGCGTCGATTACAATCAGACAGACCAGCCGGGGATTATTAGCCGGGGCAAAACCCAGAAACGAAGCCACATATTCATTGCTCATATAACCGCCCCCGGGGGCTATTTTCTGAGCGGTACCGGTCTTACCTGCCACCCGGTATCCTTCAATGAAAGCGTTGCGCCCACTACCATTTTGCACAACTCCTTCCAAAATCAAACATAGTTCGTCGGCCGTCTCCTTGGATATAACCTGCCGAACCTCCGCAGGAGTTACAGTGCTCTTTACCTGACCATCAGGGGTTAATACCTGCTTCAACAGGTGTGGTTTCATAAGGGTGCCGCCGTTGGCAATCGCAGACGCTGCTGAAATGAGTTGAATCGGAGTAACCGCATTGGCCTGCCCAAACGACATGGTCGCCAGGTCAACCTGGGTGGCCGTTGACTTAGGAACGATTATCCCCTTCGCTTCCCCCGGAATATCAATTCCGGTCTTCTGGCCGAAGCCGAAAGCATTGAGGTAGCGATAATAATTTTCAAGCCCGAGTCTCAGTCCTGTGGTTATGAAACCAACGTTACAGGAATGTTCCACGACTTCGTTGAAGCTCTGGCTGCCATGACTGGTTCCCCCGGCACAGGATATACTTCGATTGGCCACCTTAATACTCCCCGGACAATAGAACCTGTCGCTGGACTTAACCGCATCCTCTTCCATAGCCGCCGCCGCGGTCACGATCTTCATGGTGGAACCAGGTTCATAGGCATCATTCACCGCGAAGTTACGACGGTTAGAGGCGGGATAATCGTTATAGTTGTTCGGATCGAAGTTGGGACGGGAGGCCAGCGCAAGAATTTCACCGGTTTTCGGATCCATTACTATACCACAAGCCGCCTTGGGCTTGCGGAGTTCTACAGCTTTATCCAGCTCCCTTTCCAGGACATATTGAATGGTTTCATCAATTGTTAAGACAACATCTGAACCTTCAGTGGGAGGTATGTAACGGTGGGTGGCTTCCGGGATCTCACGACCCCAGGCATCATGTTCAATCACGATTCTTCCATCGGTGCCCCCGATCAACTTGTCATAATACAGATCCAAGCCATCCAAACCGGTATTGTCGATCCCCGAAATACCCAAAACATGGCTGGCTAATTTACCTTTGGGATAGAAACGACGGCTCTCTTCCGAAAGACCAATCCCTACAAGGTCAAGTTCTCTGAGTTTCTTTGAGGTCTCAAAATCAACCTGCCGTTTGATCCAGATAAAACTTACCTTGCGGGTGATTCGATCATAAATCTTTTGCTCATCCATATTCAGGATGGCCGCCAGCTTCTGCGCGACTTCTTTTTCCTTCTTAGCTTTTCTGATCTCAGCCGGTATTGCGTAGACCGAATCAGTACTGACGGATATCGCCAATTCACGGCCATTACGGTCATACAGGATCCCGCGTTTAGCTTTTACGGGAACATCACGCATACGGTTATCCAGGGCTCTCTCTGCCAGTTCACTGCCCCTTACTACTTGAAGCCAGAAAAACCGTCCTGCCAGAAGACATATTACCGCAACAAATATGAAAAAAAGCGACGCAATGCGCTTTCGAATCTCTAAATTGGTGGTTTTCATATTACCCCACCTTTTATTGTTACCTATCGGTTAAAAGGAATTTGCAATCCCTACCCGGCTTAATATGCTGGAGATGACCTGATAATCCTTTTTTAACGAGGCGGCCTGTTGAATGGAATCTGTCTGGGGTACGCCTGGAGTTACCTCTGTGACCGGGGGTTCATACTGCATCGCCAGCATGTTTTCCGTTTGGGGCCTGAACATTCCCAGCTTCGTTTCTGCCTCAACCTGAATCCTCTCTAAAGAGGAAAGTTCAGCTATGGTGTATTCTATGCGGTTGTTTTCATTCTCCAATGCCGTGATTTCCTCTTTCAACTCCACAATCTCATAACCAAGCAACGCGCTCTGTACATATAAGGCGACACCAATAACCGAAAAGGCAATAACGAATACAACCAGGTTAAACATCAGAAGATTGGCCTTCCTGACCGAAGTACTCTTTTTCTTCTTTGCCGGAGCGGTTGTTATGATTTCGGGCTCTGTGAACACCGGTTGCTGTTTGAGTTCGGCCAATACCAAAATTATTCAACCTCCATCCTCTTTAGAACTCCAACTTCTGGGCCACCCGCAGTTTGGCACTGCGGGCCCGGTTGTTTCTGGCCACCTCACCGGGCGATGCTCCCACAGGTTTTCTGGTTAACACTTTAAACTGTGCTTTATGCCCGCAGGTACAAACCGGTTGTTTGCCGGGGCAAAGGCAATCTTTAGATTCCCGGGTGAAGTAATCCTTTACAATACGATCCTCAAGGGAATGAAAGCTAATAACGCAGAGCCTTCCCCCAGGTTTCAAAAACTCAGCAGCTTGTGGCAGAACCTGTCTCAGGGATTCAATCTCCTGATTAACCTCAATACGCAGGGCTTGAAAAGTACGACGAGCCGGGTGAGTTTCTCTCCGGTAGCTGGCAGGTACACTCTTGCGAATGACCTCTACCAGATCAAGCGTAGAATCGAGAGAACGGCACTGCCGGGCATCTGCTATCCCGCGAGCAATCCTTCCCGCATATCGTTCTTCCCCGTACTCACCGATTATCTGCTCCAGCCTGTCCACTGGCCATTTATTAACTAGATCCCAGGCACTGATTTCCAATTCGGGATCCATTCTCATATCCAGTCGTGCATCAAGGTGGTAAGAAAAACCACGTTCTTCTTCATCCAGCTGGTAGGATGATACCCCCAAATCGATCAAAATCCCATCAGCAGCTCTGATGGAGAGTCCCTGCAGAATAATCCGCAGGTTACGGAAATTTCCTTTAACCAGTATTATATTGGCGTTGGTGCCCAGCCGCGACCTTGTTTTTTCAAGGGTTTTCGCGTCCTGGTCGATGCCGATCAGGATGGCCTGATCATTGGTTCTCTCGATAATGCCCTGAAAGTGTCCCCCACCGCCTACGGTGCAATCAATGTAAACTCCCTGGGGATTGGTAACCAGATACTTCAGAGTCTCATCAAACAAAACAGGAACGTGCAATCATTTGCCCCCTATATACCAAGTTCCACCAGCTTTTCTGAGATCTCCTCGTAAGAAGCACCAGCGTTCTCGGCATATTCTTCCCAATACTGATGGGCCCAAACTTCTACCCTGTTGCCTACACCGATAATAACCACATCCTTATCAATATGCGCATATTCCCTCAAGGCCACTGGCAGCAGGATACGCCCTTGTTTGTCAGTCTCACATTCACAAGCCCCGGAAAAGAAAAAGCGCACAAAAGCCCGCACATCACCCCGGGTGAACGGGAGGCCTTTGAGGTTTTGTTCAACTGTCTTCCACTCTGACAATGGATATACAAAGAGACAGTTGTCCAAACCTTTGGTAACAATGAAGGTTTCCCCCAGTTCCTCGCGAAAACGGGCTGGAACCGTTAACCTGCCTTTATTATCGAGACTGTGTTGGTATTCACCTAAGAACATATGTTCGTCCTTTTAAAGAGTTTATAGGGACTATGCTCCACTTTTCTCCACTTTACTCCACCTTATTCTACTCTTTGTTTTCAAGTTCCTGCTTTTTTAAAAAAAGTATTTTAGCTTTTATATATTTTCTTTCGCCACATTTATACATTATGCGACATTAAGGAAGCAATGGGACAGTCCCCTTGCTTCCTTTTGCTTCTTTGTTATTGAAGTATATTGAGGAAAGAGCCCATTAGGTCAGGTAGATGGGATTGGAATAAATCCAGGCGTGGTATCCCAGGCCATGCCGGCGCTGGGCCTCCACCCGGTAAATACCGGGTTTGATATTGACAAAGCGGTGTCTCCTGCCGGAACTATGACGGTATGGTTTCCCGTTTCTGATCAATACCACCTTGGCCATGGCTGGGGTATCAATCTTGAGCATGGTTCCCTGGGCTGGTGCTCTATCGCCCATATGCTTTATCCGTCCGTTGGCATCAGCCACAAATCGAAAACCTCTGGTATTGCGAAAAAAGTCATAACCAACAAAACACCTGCCCTCGCGCAACGCCCGAATTATTTCAGCTTTATCCTTTTGGAAGTCACCGGACAGGGGTTCTTTTAATAAGAGATGGGTATTTATGGAGCGAAAACACTTGTAATAGTCGGAAATGATGGGTTTCCAGGGGCCAAGTCTTAGTTTTATGGCATGGGCATCGGAACAACCGATGCCCACTACCATTCTCTCCTGCAGCAATTTATCCCATTTTTCCAGGGTTGCCTGGAGCGGACCCCGTTTGAATGCCTGGTGGGGATTAAAATAGAGGTAAAACCCCTTGGGGATTCCAGATATGCCATCCCTCCATTGGGACAGGTAACTCCAGATATCCAACCCGGTAAAACCTGTTACCGACCAGTCTGTCCAGGGGAAGGTCTTCCCCCGCTTATAGACCGGAGAACCAATTTCAAAAGAATGGGCCAGGAACCCTATTCCGCCCTGATTACGCACACCATCAATCACCTGCTGCGGGTTCTCATCACTGCCGGGGATTTCTTCGTCTATGTCAATCCCCAGATAGTGATTGTGTTCGACATTGAACTCACACCCTACCATGACCAGAACCCGGCCATAGTAACCCTCCTCGGGCTTTCCCCTTAGGTGATAATGGTCAGTAATAATTATAAAGTCAAGACCTGCTTTCTCTGCCCACCGGGCTATCTCCGGAATGGTTCCGGAACCATCTGAGTACCGGGTATGAATATGTATGTTTCCGGCACAGTCATACATTTCCATTCACCGCGCATTCCGATATTCCACAATGAGCGAATGATGCAGGGGGTCAGACCCCTTGCATCACTTTCCAGTGTATTTAAGCTGTGAGTCCTGATTAAATAGCAGGAGCACAATTCATAACAGGGTGATTAAAGCTTATATACCTGACTGCTGTCTAAAACACCTATCCCGTGAGCTTGAAAAACCTGTACTGCCCGGTCGGGATCCTCCAGCTTGAAAATGACCAAAGCATCTTCGGAGGCCTTACCGATGAACGCATATAAATACTCAATATTAATAGATGCTTCTCCCATCACATCTAGAACTCTAGCCAGTCCACCCGGGGTGTCAGGCACCTCAACCGCAACGACCTCGGTCTCGCTAACGGTAAATCCCGCCCGTTTCAGAACTCCATAGGCCTTTTCCGGCTCATTGACAATGAGCCTCAGGATGCCAAAATCGGAGGTATCCGCAATAGAAAGTGCCCGGATATTAATCCTGTGCTCTCCCAGGACTCTGGTTACGCTTGCCAATCTTCCGGCCTTGTTCTCCAGGAAAATGGAAATCTGTTTAACCATGACTGTCTCCCTCCTTCTTTATAGATCTGTCATCCCGGTTCCTTTATTCCAAATCGTCCGCTACTGTTGAAAATGAATCACCGGGTCAGACCCCTTGATTCATTTTAATTATACATTAGATTTGGCGGCGGTCTTCAACCCTCTTGGCCTTGCCTTCGCTCCGCTGCAGGGACTTCGGTTCAACCAGCTTCACCTTGACTGCGACCCCCAGGTTGCTCTCCAATTCCTTGGTAATCACTTTTCCAAGTTGTTCAAGCTTCCTGACCTCGTCACTGAAGACCTTTTCCGATACCTCCACCCACACTTCCAGTTCGTCCAGGTTGTTCCTTCTCTCTACCACCAGCAGGTAATAGGGCTCAACATTTTCAATGTTCAATAATACGCTTTCCACCATGGAGGGGAACACGTTGACGCCCCTGATAATAACCATATCATCTGAACGTCCCAGAACCTTGTTCATCCTGACATGGGTCCGGCCACAGGCACAGGTTTCGTCTATGAGGGAAGTGAGATCACGGGTACGGTATCTTATCATAGGCAGAGCTTCTTTATTAATGGTGGTTAACACCAACTCACCCTTTCCCCCGGGTGGCAAAACCTCACCAGTATCGGGATTGATTATCTCGGCAATAAAATTGTCCTCGAACAGATGGAGTCCTTCCTTCTCCGGACATTCGATAGCTACTCCTGGTCCCATTATCTCACTCAGGCCGTAGATATCGAACGCATTAATCTCCAGACGGCTTTCTAAATCGGAGCGCATGTTCTCCGACCAGGGTTCAGCCCCAAAAATGCCGGCCTTGAGCTTTAACCCCGACGGCTTAATCCCCATTTCAGTCATAACCTCGTGCATATACAGGGCATAGGAAGGGGTACAGGTTAAATGCGTGGAGCCGAAGTCCTGCATCAGCATAACCTGCCTTTTGGTGTTGCCTCCAGAACTGGGGATTACTGATGCGCCTATCTTTTCTGCTCCATAATGCACCCCCAGTCCTCCGGTGAACAGGCCATAGCCATAAGCGTTTTGCACCACCGAATAACGGGTTGCACCGGCGCAGGTCAAGGCACGGGCCATCAACTCCGCCCACCTGTCAAGATCCCGCCTGGTATAACCTACCACAGTGGGTTTCCCGGTTGTACCTGAAGAGGAGTGGATTCTTACCACATCAGTCATCGGTACCGCGAACAGACCAAAGGGGTAGTTGTCACGCAGGTCCTGTTTGGTGGTAAAAGGTAATTTGCTGATATCCTCCAGGCTCCGAATATCACCCGGGGTGATTCCCGCTTCATCCATTTTGGCCTTATAACTGGGTACAAAAGAGTAAACCCGGAATACAGTCTCCTTCAGCCTCCGCAGCTTCAGTTCATCCAGTTCCTTCCGGGACATACATTCTAATTCCTGGTTCCAGTACATTTTAATACCCTCCCATTCTGTCTGCTTTTCTACCCTCCTACAACAAAGGGCACTATAACCACCTGGTCTCCATCCTGCAGACGGTCACCACCGTCGGCCTTCCTTCCGTTAATCATTATGACCAGGTCCTCCCGGTTAACCCCTAAAAGATTAAGAAAGCTCTCAACATCCAGCGGGTCTTCAGAGTTTAAAACACCTTCCGCCGGCTCCATCTTCTGTTTGAGTTCACCTACTGCACGGTAATGAACCTGCATATCATCATCCTTTTTGTTTAGTTTTCACTCGCAGTATTATATCCATCAAACCGGTTAAATACTTGTCAATAGATCCTTTATTACCGCACCGGCCAGAATCAGCCCGGCTACTGAGGGCACAAATGAGATACTGCCCACTGGAAGGCCTGTTTCGATGGGGATCGGCTTTTCCCGGGAGTATACCACCCGGAGACCTTCATTTATGTTTACTTTGCGCAGCTCATGTCTTAACTTGCGCGCCAGGGGGCAGGTGTTGGTCTGCGAAATATCAGAAAGCTCGAACCTGGTGGGGTCAAGGCGATTTCCGGCACCCATGGAGCTGATAACCGGTATGCCCCTGGTAAAACACTCCTTGATCAGACATACTTTATCCGGTACCGAATCTATAGCATCGACGACGTAATCAGGCCGCTTGTTCAAAAGCTCATCAATGGTATCCGAGGTACAGCGGATAACACATGCATCTACTTCGCACTCCGGATTGATATCCCTAATCCGGTCCGCCATGACCTCAGTCTTAGGTTTGCCGAGGGTACTCACAAGAGCCACCAACTGGCGGTTAATGTTGCTGATGGTGACCCGGTCGGAATCAACCAGGATCATACTCCCGATCCCGCCTCTGGCCAGGCCTTCAGCCGCATATGAACCTACTCCTCCCAGACCGACCACCATGATTCGAGCCTGTGCCAGGTATGAACAGGCCTCTTCACCGAGCAGCAGTCTGGTCCTCGACCACCGGTCCTCCAAGGTATGTCCTCCAAGAAATAGATAACCCCACCGAGTCGTGTGGAGCCAGTTGTTTTGAACCTGCGCATCAGCAGGTGGGCACCCTCCTGTCAGCTTTATGTTTCCCTCAGTATAAGGGCCTGCAAGCCACTGACAGAGACCAGACGCCCTTCATTTTGGTGTTGGGCCAAAACGAAACCAGCTTTTCACGAACACAGCAGGGACTGTTCTTAGTCTCTCTAGTTTAAGCTAATAATATCACAGCCCGCCGGGGTTTTCAAGAATGGCCCAACCCTATTAAGGCTCGACACCTTTACTTTATTATGGTTCTTATGTTAAGTTCTTTCAGTTGCTTATCCCGAACCGATGAAGGCGCATGTGTCATGGGGCAGGATGCGCTCTGGGTCTTGGGAAAAGCAATCACATCGCGAATGGAATCGCGTTTGGCCATCAGCATCACCAGTCGATCCAGTCCAAAGGCAATACCTCCATGGGGCGGCGCTCCGTACTCAAACGCTTCCAGCATATACCCGAACTTATCAGCGACTTCCTCGTGAGTTAATCCCTGCAGGGCAAACATCCTTTCCTGCAATTCCCGAGAATGAATACGTATGCTCCCTCCTCCAAGTTCGGTCCCATTTAAAACCAGATCATAGGCTCTGGCTTTGGCTGACCCGGGTGCACTCTCCAATTCATCAGGGTTCTGTGGGGATGTAAAAGGATGATGTACGGCAATATAACGTTTTTCCTCCTCATCCCACTCCATCAGGGGGAAGTCGGTAACCCAGACAAATTCCAATGCGTTCTCGTCTATCAGTTGCAATCGCTTGCCCAGTTCGAGCCTGATTCCCCCGAGAACCCGGGCAACCGTATCCTCGAAATCCGCACAGAAAAGCAGCAGATCACCAGGTTTTGCATCCAGACGATTGGTGATCTCCTGGATTTCGTCCGCTCCCATGAACTTAATAATTGGTGATTTCATGCCATCGTCAGTTACCTGTACCCAGGCCAAACCCTTGGCACCAAGATCAACGGCAAATTGGGCCAGATCGTCAATCTCCTTGCGTGAGAGTGATGCACAACCCCGGGCGTTGATAGCTCTTACCACACCCCCGGTGTTGATCGCGGTAGCGAAGACCTTAAAATCTGAATTCTGCAGCAGGTCAGTAAGGTCCTGAATTGCCAGCCCGAAACGCAGGTCAGGCTTATCGCTGCCATAGGATTTCATGGCCGCATCATAGGTCATTCGGGGAAAAGGAATGGATATTTCCCGTCCCATTCCATCAGCAAACGCTCTGGCCAGCATGGCTTCCGTCATTTCCATTATGTCCTCTTCGTCGATGAACGACATCTCGATATCAAGCTGGGTAAACTCAGGCTGGCGGTCCGCTCGCAGATCCTCATCCCGGAAACACCGCGCCACCTGGTAGTATTTTTCCATGCCCGACACCATCAGAATCTGTTTAAATATCTGCGGCGATTGAGGCAAGGCGTAGAATTCACCCGGGTGTACTCGGCTGGGCACCAGGTAATCCCTGGCACCTTCCGGGGCACTCTTGGTCAATATGGGGGTTTCAATCTCCAGAAAACCGCGCTCATCGAGAAAATCCCGCAGTGATTTAATGACCCGGTGGCGAAGCATCATGTTCTTTTTCATCTCTTCCCGCCTGAGATCCAGGTAGCGGTAACGGAGCCGCAGTATCTCGTCAACCTCAATATTGTCCTCCAGGTAGAAAGGCGGGGTCTTGGCAGGGTTGAACAACTCCAGTTCGGAAGCATAAACCTCGATTTCGCCGGTCATCAGATTTGGGTTAACCGTGCCTTCCGGTCTCTCCCTCACAACTCCCGCAATACCGATAACATACTCATTACGAATCTTTTCTGCCAAATCGAAGGCTCCTTGACTGATCTCAGGGTTAAATACTACCTGCACCAGTCCGGAACGATCCCGTAGGTCCACGAAAATCAGTCCTCCATGGTCACGACGGGTGTCGACCCATCCGTTAAGTACAACCGGTTGTCCTGCCAAGCGGGGGTTAAGTTCCTGAATGGTATGAGTCCTTTTTAATGTCGTTCGCATAACTTCCTCCTTAAGATGTGACCAGAATGGACTTAATTCTGTCAATGATTTGACTGCTGGGGACATCTTGCTGTTCCTTGGCCTTCATGTCACGCAGAATGTAACAATCGTTCTTGATTTCATCTTCTCCAATAACCACAACCAGCCGCGCCTCATTCTTGCCAGCATACTTCATTTGTGCTTTGAGGGATCTATCCAGGTAATCCTTGTCTGCTTTTATTCCCGCCTGGCGGATTCTATCCAGCAGCAGGCAGGCATCCCTATCATATTCCTTATCGGCCACCGCCACAAATACCTCCATGACCGGGGAGATTTTCCACGCCTGGGAGGCCTGTTTACGGGCGGCCAGCAATAGACGTTCCAACCCCATGGCAAAACCGATACCGGGGGTAGGTGGCCCGCCGCACTCTTCGATAAGACCATCATACCTGCCGCCGCCTCCAACTGCTGCCTGGGCGCCGAGATCCGGTATCAGCAGCTCGAAAGCCGTTCTGGTGTAGTAATCGAGTCCCCGCACCAGCTGGGAATCCAGCACGAAATCCACTTTATAGCTGGAAAGCATGCTCTTAACCTGCTCAAAATGCTGCCCGCACCGTTCACAAAGGTAACTATGCAGGGTGGGGTGGTCTTTCACCACTTCCCGGCAGTGAGTTGTTTTGCAGTCCAGGACCCGCAGAGGATTCTTATTAAGCCTCTGCTGGCAGTCGTTGCAGAGTTCCCCGGCAAAGGGGGTCAGGTACTGCAGCAGTCGTTCGCGGTATAAGGGTCTGCAGTCGGGACAGCCCACAGTATTCAAATGGAGTTCAGCGTTTTTGATGCCCAGCTTTTCCACGATACGTACCAGGATGGCGATTACCTCGGCATCCACATTCGGGTCCTGGCTTCCAAAGGCCTCCACCCCGAACTGGTGAAACTGTCGGTATCTGCCGGCCTGGGGGCGGTCATACCTGAACATGGGACCGATATAATACCATTTCGTCGGCTGGGCCTGATTATATACCTTGTGCTCAATGAAAGCCCGGGCACACGATGCTGTACCTTCCGGTCTGAGGGTCAGGCTGCGTTTCCCGCGATCCTCAAAAGTATACATCTCCTTCTGGACAATGTCCGTGGAATCACCGACCCCACGTTCAAAAAGCTCGGTGTGCTCGAAAATCGGCAGGCGCACCTCTGAATAACCATACAGCTCTGCCATCTGACGAAGGTTGGTCTCTATGTAATACCAGAGTGAAGATTCGTCAGGCAGTATATCGTGGGTCCCTCTTGGTCCCGAGATTTCCATTATTGGTTCCTCCAGTTCAGTAATACCAAGTGTGTCGTAAAAAAACGCTAAATTTTATTCTAGGGTAAGGCCCTAAGCTTGTCAACTTGGGCATTTATCAGGCCTTCCACCTTGTTTATGTAGGTGGCCGGGTCTTTTGGGTAATGGAGGGTAGTCAGCGACCAGTCTTGCGGGTTAACATACTTGCTGGCAGCGCCGCCACCTAATCCAACAATAGTCTGCCGTTCCTCAATGACCCGGATATTATACCTGCCAAAGGCACCCGGCAGTGCGTAACCGACATTTTCCTGGTTCCCCGTCATGTACTTTTGACGATAGAGATAATAAGGAAGATATCCCGCTGCCTTCAATATTTCTACGGTATCTCCGGTTACCTGATCGGTTAGGCCTTGTTCCGGCCCTGCATCCTGTATCTGCCATACGGACCCCCGCTTCCGGGCCAGGTGATGAATGGTTATCCCTTCTGGTTTCATCTGCATCACCTTTTGCAGGCTCTCCGTAAACTCTGCCGGACCCTCACCCGGTAATCCCGCAATCAGATCCATGTTGATATGCTTAATCCCTGCTGACCTTACCAGGTCATACCCTTCCCGGATCATCTGTGCTGTATGCTGCCTGCCGATACGAATCAGGGTCTGATCGTTCATGGTCTGGGGATTGACACATACCCGGCCGGCTCCTCCATCAACTAGCTGTTTCAGGACTTCTGCGTTCAGGGTGTCAGGACGGCCCGCCTCCACTGTAAACTCGGCGATTTCTGGTCCAAGGTAGTAACGGTTTAGTATATCCAGGAGCTGATCCCATTGAGAAAGGCTCAACACCGTTGGAGTACCTCCACCGATATACAGGTTATCCACGATAAGGTTCAGCTCTTTAAGTGACACGCCGACCTGCTTCACCTCATACAGTAAGGCCTGAAAAAACTCGGGCAGGCCAGGCCGGTGCTGCAGCGGGTAACCAGGAAACGAACAGTAGTGGCATCGGCTGGGGCAGTAAGGAATACCGATGTAGACGCCAATGTATCTCCTGGCTTCCTCCTCGTCGGGAAGAAACGAACGGTTCCGCAGGGCTACCTCCGTAAGCAACCCGGCCTTTTCCGGACTGACCAGGTACTTGCCGGTCAATTCCAGCATAATCATACCTTCGGAATCGCCGTTATCCAGACAACGGTGAACCAGTTTTGTAGGTCTGACCCCGGTAAGGATTCCGTAGGGACTGGGGTCGGACGAGGTTGCCCGAGCCAACATCTGGTAGCTGAACCGCCGGACCTCTCTTTTAATCTCTCCGGGATCACCGGCAGGTATCTGATATCGCTCTGTGGCTTCCAACATCCCATGCAGTTCTCCAGTCAGTTCCAGGTGCCCTGAACCCTCCAGGACCTTGATATTTACCTGCAGTTCCACGGAAGCAGGCTCATATGTCACCCGGCATTGCGGGAAAAAGAGCCGTATGATTTCGTGTATTCCATCATAACCCTTACTCACATTCAGGCCAATCAGCATGTGTTCACCACCAGGTTTAATCGTTCCCTTTTTGTCAGCACCGTTTTCCCATGCATATCAGGATCATGTTTAACGTCCATGGTACCATCGCATTTTCAGTTTGTTTACTGTTTACCCCAAGTCTTTCCTTACGTTCTTAACTGGATTCAAGTTTACTACCATGTGACTCCTGATTCCAGAGCTTTTCAGTTTTTATACGCCTCCCCCCTTTTCAAATTTGTGATGGAGACCCCAGAAAAACAAAAACCTCTCTTCCCTGGAAAGGGACGAGAGGTTTGCTTTCCCGCGGTACCACCCTTCATTGGCACAAATGTACCCTGCTTAAAAAGGTACGGGATGCCATCAAAAAAGCCTTTCTCCTCCAGGGACGAAAGGCTCATTCCTTCCGCGGTACCACCCTAATTGACAAAAGGTCCGCTCAAGGTACGGGATGGCTGATCCGATACCCCCTTCCTTTTAACGGTGGAAGTTTCCGCCCTGACCTACTTGCCTTAATGGTTTCAGTTGGGAGTTCCAAAGGGAACTTCAGCTCGTTCCTTATGAAGATGCTTCCAGTCACGACATCTTCTCCCTGTATAAGTACCTCAAGCCTACTTTCCTTTGTCATTACTTCTGGCATTATATGATTACAATAAATGATAGCACAAGCCCGATTCTTCAGTAAACAGTTTTTACAAAAACGGATTGTGTTTTCTTTCAAAGCCAATAGTGGTAGGCTGCATATGCCCCGGATAAACCACCACTTCATCATCATAACACATCAGTTTCTCGGTGATAGAAGTGATCAGGGTTTTATATGATCCCCCCGGGAAATCGGTACGGCCAATTGAGCCCGCAAACAAGGTGTCCCCGGAAAAGATGATATTGCCGGTCTTCAGGCAGATACCACCCGGCGTGTGACCAGGGGTATGGATAACCTCCAACTCCACTGTGGTACCGATCTTAATGATATCACCATCTTTTAACAACCGGCTGGCAGCCGGACTGGTAATCTTTTGGCCCATAAACATGGAAAAGTTCGCCGCCGCACTGGTTAACATCTTGGCATCCTTCTCATGGATCAGTATATCAGCACCGGTTGCTTCCTTAATCCTGGTGTTAGCTCCGATATGGTCAACATGACCATGGGTATTGATTATATATTTTATGGTAAGGTTCTCCTCCTCGATAATTCGTAAAATCGAATTGGCCCCGCCGCCAGGATCAATGACAGCCCCCTCTCTGGTTTCCTCACATCCGATAATATAGCAGTTTGCCCCCACGCCGCCGATCTCAAGCCCTCTAAGAATCATACCTAAAACCTCCCTCATGCTCGACTGTCCAGTAATATTGTGCAGGGGCCATCGTTGAAGATCCTGACAACCATGTGAGCCCCAAATTCACCCGATTCAACCCTGATGCCTCTGTCTCTTATCTGTTCCTTAACCCGCTCAAACAGTTGCATTCCCAGTTCTGGAGGAGCTGCTTCCGTAAAATTAGGCCTGCGGCCCTTTCTGGCATCACCATACAACGTAAACTGCGGTACCGCCAGAACTGCCCCGCCAATCTCTGCCACTGAAAGATTCATCTTTCCCGCCTGGTCTTCAAAAATTCTAAGGTTAGCTATCTTATCGGCAATGAAATCCGAATCCCGGACGTTGTCATCCTTGCCAACTCCAATTAAAGCCACCAGTCCATGCTCTATTATTCCGGCAGTTCTCTCACCAACGAGAACCTGCCCTTCAACAACCCGCTGTACAACTGCTCTCATATCCTTAATGAGTGGTTGGGACCACCCTTCTTACCTCCACTACGTCTCTCACTTTACTGATCCGCTGCATTATCGCCTGCAGGTGATCCAGATCCTTTATCTGCAGCTTCAAATTTATAGTAGCCATTGAATTACGGGTTGCCCTCGAAAAGACCGAGTGGAGCCCGATATGGGCGTCAGCAATTATGGTCACCACGTCAGCGGTCAGACGGGCCCGGTCAATAGCTGTAACCTCAATCTCCACCGTATAAACCGTGGGTTTGGAAGAAACCCAGTCAACTTCAACAATCCTGTCAGCCTCAGTACGTGCATGGGCTTTGATATTGGGGCAATCCAGGCGGTGCACGGACACCCCTTTGCCCCGGGTGATGTAACCGATCACCTCATCACCGGGCAGGGGATTGCAGCAATGTGAGAGACGGGCTACCACATCTTCCACCCCTTTTACCCGCACAGCGTTGGATGGCTTATCCTTTGCCTGTTGTCCGCCGCTCTTGGTGGTGGGTATAATCAGCAGATCATCAAGCTTTTTCTGCCGGAAGTATTCCTCGGTCAGCTTGCCAATAACCTGATTGGTGGTAATCGCACCATCCCCAAGCGCTGCATAGAGGTCTTCCACCCGGGTAAGGCTGAACTTGCGCGCGGTTTCTACGAGCCTTTCCTCTTTCAGGAACTCCCGAAAATCAAGATTATTTCTTTTTAGCTCAAGTTCCAGGCTGTCCCGGCCTTTAATGATATTCTCCTGCCGCTGCTCCCGCTTAAACCAGGCCTTGATTCGGCTCTTGGCTTGGGAGGTCTTGACAAAATTCAGCCAGTCCCGGCTGGGACCGGAGGACTGTTTGGAAGTGAGTATCTCCACAATATCACCGTTGCTCAACTGGTACTCAAGAGGAGCGATCCGTCCGTTGACTTTGGCCCCTATACACCGGTGGCCCACTTCGGTGTGAACCCGGTAGGCAAAGTCCACCGGACAGGAACCAGACGGCAGTTCCACCACGTCACCTTTCGGAGTAAAAACAAAAACGGTGGCGGAAAACAGGTCTATCTTAAGGGATTCCATGAACTCCTGGGTGTCTTTAACATCCTGCTGCCATTCCAGGGTTCTCCTCAGCCAGGACAGTTTCTCGTCAAAATCCCGGTCACCCTGGGATCCTTCCTTGTAGCGCCAGTGGGCCGCAATACCGTACTCCGCGGTCTGGTGCATCTCCCAGGTCTTAATCTGCACCTCAAAAGGCTCCCCGCCAAGGCCGATCAACGTGGTATGCAGTGACTGGTACATGTTAGGCTTGGGCGTGGCAATATAGTCCTTAAATCGCCCCGGCAGAGGCTTCCAATGGGTATGGATTACGCCCAGTATACCGTAGCATTCTCGCACCGAGTTGACTATTACTCTTATGGCGATCTTGTCGTAAATCTCATCCAGGTCTTTTCCCTGCTTCAACATCTTATTGTATATGGAATAAAGGTTTTTCGGCCGGCCAGCGATATCCGCTTCTATTCCCAGGCGATCCAGCCCGGCCCGTATCTGGTCGATCAGGCTCTGAACATACTGCTCTCTTTCCTTACGTTTTACCTTGAGCCGGCTCACCAGCTCATAGTACACATCCGGTTCCAGGTATCTGAGTGATAGGTCTTCCAGTTCCCATTTAAATCGGAAGATTCCCAAACGATGAGCCAGAGGCGCATAGATATCCAGGGTCTCCTGGGCTATCTCTAGCTGTTTATGTGTATTTTGATACTTCAGGGTCCTCATGTTGTGCAGCCGGTCAGCAAGCTTGATCAGGATTACTCTAATATCCTTGGCCATGGCAAAAAACATCTTGCGCAGGTATTCGGCCTGGGCGTCTTCTTTGGATTTAAATTCTATCCGGGACAGCTTGGTGACACCGTCCACCAGTAAAGCGGTCTCTTCCCCGAAGTTTTTTTCGATATCTGAAAGGGACACTCCCGTATCCTCGACTACATCATGCAGCAGCGCAGCAACTATGGTTGTTACATCGAGGCCAAGTTCAGCCAGTATGTGGGCTGTTTCCAGCGGGTGATTTATATATTCCTCACCCGAAATCCGGAACTGCCCATCATGAGCCCTGGCAGCGAAATCATAAGCCCGCTCGATCATGGAGGTATCTATGTCGGCATTATTCTGCCTCATACACGCCAGTAATTGTGTTAAATCCATGCAACAACACTCCTGTTTTCAGGGAAGCTTAACCAACCATTCATCCAGTATCATCTTCTCCTGGATACCTTCCAGGTAAAACGAAGAAGCCTCCAAATCCAGTGAATTTATATCCTGAGGAACAACGTGTACCTCATAAGAATCATTGTGACTGACAAACCGGCACAGCCCCAGTTGATAGAGGATTCGTAACCCGGAAAAGAGTGCCAAATCACGGCTGCTTCCACTCCGGTTGCCGTTTAATACACGCTTAGGTAGCCTTATATTGCCACGCCCGGCCCTCAATCTTTCATATAATGAACACAGGTATTCCCGATCCGGATACATGTGTTCCAGGTATTTTCGATTCCGGTTCAAATCGTCCGGTGTGAAGCACACTGCGATTTCGCCCAGTTCACTGGTTATTTGTGCCAACAGGTTTTCAATCTCATACCAGCCGAAAGGAGAATCTCCCAATATTACCTGATCGGCAGCCACCGACGGAAGTCCTCCCCCGAATGTACCGTCCCAAAAGATGTTCCTGGACTCTCGCTCCTGGAACTGCCGGCGGATCTGAATCCTTTGAATTACATCCTCGACACCGGCTTCTTCCAGATCTCCGGCCTGAGACATCGTACGCATCGTCTTCCTTCTATTAGTGTAAATTATCCTTCGCCCACTGCCAATCCTTTCGGGAATTGCGGAACCGGTAACTGTCACCAGGATAGGTTCCGGCGTTTCACGCTTAAAGATCAGCCAATCCATCAGATCCTCATCAAGCAGGTTTGTGGTTGGCCACAGAGCTATCCCGGTCACCTTTTGCCCGACAATCCGCTGTTTGACTCCATAACGGAAAAAGGCTTCGGTAGTAAGGAACACCTGGTTCCGGCAACTTTCCAGACCCTGTAGATTTCGCCTGCTGACTGCTTCCGGCAGGCATCCATGTATCGGCGCCAGGATGGAATCCGGAAAAATGCGTTTTAATCCCGGGAGGTGCTTCTCGAGACACCTGAGGGCTGGGTACACGACCAGGACTGGCGAGCCGCTTCTGATTTCATTTTTAATGATGTTTTCCAATCGTTCAAAAAATGATTGATCAGGCTCCTGAGTCTGATATGTAAATTCCCCGGGATTATCCATACAATCCGCGGTTTTCATGTCGTACACCCTCATCTGTATGCTTTCCCGTCCCCGGAAGCTGTTAATCTCCGGTTCGAATACCACGTCAAAAAGCTGGGTTGCCAAAGGCTGTTCCAGGTAATCGGCCATGCCAAATCCAATCGCTTCTACCTGGCCCCCGGCGTGTCCTCTGACCTGGACCTGGAATTTCAAGTGTTCCTTGTTTTTACCCACTACCCGGGGGTTAAGTATCACAGCTGATCGCAACATGAATACGGGAGATGCATTGTCCAGGCCAAAAGGCTCAAGCAGCAAAAGCTCCCGGGCCAGCTCCATGGTTATCTCCCCTAGATTCAGTTCGGCGTCTATCACAAGCTGTGACTCGGGATACTCATCACACGTACTGGCGGCAACTTCGTTTAAAGCCAGTCGCAGACTATCGATACGCGAGCGGTGCACAACCACCCCGGCTGCCTGTTGATGACCACCGAAACGTTCCAGATGCTCACGGCATCTATCAAGTGCCTGAAACAGGTCAAAGCCGGGAGTGGTTCTTCCCGAGCCTTTCCCTTGCTCTCCATCCCACGATACTAATAGGACTGGCCGGCCGAAACCCTCGGCCAGTCGGGAGGCCACAATTCCCAGTACCCCCTGGTGCCAGCCCTCTCTGGCTAAAACTAACACCTTTTCTCCCTGATCAACCCGATGAGAGGCTTCGGCTTGGGCTTCCTTGAGGATCCCGGCTTCGATGCTCTGGCGGGTCGTGTTTAAAACCGTCATCTTCTCGGCCAGCATCCGAGCCTTTACTTCATCCCTGGTCAATAACAACTCCACAGCCGAACTGGCATCCTCCATCCTGCCCGCAGCATTAAGCCGGGGTGCCAGGATGAAGCCAAGGTGCCAGTACTGTAATTCACTGCCTCTTAGGCCTGAGGCTTCAATGAGTGCCTTAAGACCCGGGCGTTCCGTTACTCTAAGGTGTTTCATCCCTTCCTTGACCAGTATCCGGTTATCTCCGGTGAGGGGAACAATATCAGCCACTGTCCCCAAGGCTACTAAATCCAGCCATCCCATAGGGTCAATACCAGGAAAAACCTGGCCGAGAGCCCTTACCAGATGAAAGGCTACCCCCACTCCGGCTAATTCGGTACATCCGGCTGGATCGAGTTTGGGATTCACCAATGCTGCAGCCTGGGGCAGGGAAGGACCTGGCTGATGGTGATCCGTAACCACTACGTCCACTCCCAACTCGCTGGCCAGGCTGATTTCCTCCAGCGATGCAATACCACAGTCAACAGTTATCAATAGCTGACATCCCTGATTGTGGATTGACCGGATGGCATCAGGGTTTAACCCGTAGCCCTCCTGAAAACGATTTGGTATGTAGTAATCCACCTCAGGCAGGAGGTTGTCCAGGAACTCTTTAAGGACAGTTATGCTGCAAATCCCGTCCACATCGTAATCCCCGTAAATAACCACCTTTTCCTGCCGGTCAACCGCTTCCTTGATGCGGCCCACCGCACCGGCCATCCCGGGTAATAATAAGGATTGCGACAGCATATTGATTTCAGGGTACAGAAACTTACGGGCTGCCTCTGGATCTGCCAGGTTCCGTTTTACCAGGAGATCAGCCAGCACGCGGGATATCTTCAGTTCGCTGATCAGGCTTTCTACCATTTTTTCGTGGTTCATAGCCGGGTTTACGACCGACCACACCTTATTCCTTCTCACGATGTTCTGCTCCCTGCTGAATATATGGCAAATAAAAAGACGTCGACAGCGACGCCATATTCAAGTCCTTGCGACTAATCTCAAACCTTTTTACCATTGCCGGCCCCTCATTACTGCCCAAGGCATATAACCTGTTCTTCTTTAATACATTAAACCCGCCTGAACGGGTAAAGTGAAGTCAGAGCAGAAATTAAGCGAACAGGTTGCATCTTCAAAGGTTCCGGCAGCAGCCAGGTTAGATCCGTTGGATAGAATTAAAAAGGCTCAAGAGAAAACTGACATCACAAATCAGCTGATCCTTTGTCCGCTGCAGACTCCTGCAACCCTTTTTTTCTCCGAATCCTCTTCTCTCTGGCCTGCTGCATCTTCTTAAGGCGGCGAAAACTTTCAACCAGAAAGGTAATCACAGCCCCAAAGCATGCCGCCAGAAGAACCACCAGTGCCAGTGATACCTCCGGAGAGACCCAGGTAATAAATTTCACCGTTACCGGTTGTTGGTTCTGAAATACAAAGACCAGCATGGCTGTCAGAAATAACAGGGCACCGATTAGGTAGGATTGCATGCCAAGCCTCCTTCTCTTAGTCTTCGTAATCCATTTTACTGGAGTCAATAGTATTCGTCTACAACTCTTCCACCCGTATAACCGGTCGTTAGACTGACTCCTGGTCAGCGGGCTTCATTAGCATTACTTTCCTCATCCGGCTCGGCATGAATCAAAACATATGAAAAGGGTACCATGTCATTAATCCCCCTTTCAATCTGATCACAAAGGTCATGGACCTCCTTGATGCTCATCTCAGGCCGGGCGACCAGATGCAGATCCACGTGACATTCCCGGCCGGCCCTCCTGGTTCGCATGTTATGGTAACTGACGTATTCGGAGGAGTACTGGTCCAATACCGATTTGATGGATTCTATCTCCCTATCTGAGAGGGCCGTATCCATTAAAGGCATGAAGGCTTTCCTGGTCAGATCGTAAGCTGCTTTCAAAATCAGCATGGCAACCAGAATCGCAGCAATAGGGTCTATGATGGTGTAACCGGTAAGCTTGATTAACAACAACCCGATGAAAACGCCTGCGGATGTATAAACATCGGTTCTTAAGTGCATGGCATCAGCCTCAAGGGCAATGGAATCCGTTTTCTTCGCCACATGCATCAAATACTGGGAAACCGCCAGATTCAAGAGCGCGGAAAAACCCATAACCCCCAGGCCCCACCCTAGCGTCTGCATCTCCCCGCCGTGAAGGAGTCTGTCCACCGCCTCTTTGATTATGAAAAATGCAGCCAGGAAGATCAGCAAGGCTTCAATCGTTCCGGATACATTTTCTACCTTGGCGTGACCAAAGGGATGTTCCTTGTCAGGTGGTTTACTTGAGGTCTTAACCGCAAACAGAGCTATAAATGAAGCCAGCAGGTCATTGGCGGAATGAATGGCTTCGGAAATGATACTCACTGACCCCACAAAAAACCCCGCCAAAAGTTTGCTTATCACCAGCAACGCATTGCTTCCCACCGAAACCCATGCTGCTGTCACCCGTTCATCCCTCACAAGTTCTTCCTCCCATAATCATAGTCCGCCAGGCAGCGCCGCCGACATCCCGAAATCACTGGGAGACTATACCAGAGGGTCTAATACTATGACCTCTGCCCGCCGTTCCTTGACTTGACAAGCCTGTCGGATGTAAAAAAAGCGGGACTATGAATAGTCCCGCGATTCTTGACCGCTGCCCATAATTGAGCCCAGCGCCTGGCGCCTGACGCAGTTATGTTATTGAATCAATGATCCAGTTAGTTCTCTCTTATTTTAAGATCATACCATATCGGACTGGCAATGAATATCGATGAGAAACAGCCAATGACGATTCCAATCAGCATCGCCAAAACGAAATACTTAAGGGTGGCACCGCCCAGCAACAGAAGGGCACCCAGGCAGAAGACAACTGTAAGAACCGTATTGATGGAACGGTTCACCGTTTGGAGGACACTCTTATCGACAATCACGTCATAGGCCTCCTTACGTCTCAGCTTAAGATTCTCACGGATCCTGTCAAACACCACAATGGTGTCATTAATGGAATAACCTAGTATTGTCAAAATCGCGGCAATGAAAGTGCTGTCAACCTCCCATTGGAAAAGCGAGAACATTCCCACCACAATCACCACGTTTTGCAGCAAGGCTACCACAGCCCCAACTCCAAATTTGAATTCAAAGCGAATGGTTATATATATGAGCATCAGTACACAGGCTATACCAATTGCCATCAGGGCCTTATTGGTCAATTCTTTGCCAATAACCGCTCCCACCTCATCAATTCGCAGAACGTCCAATTCCCCCAGTTGATCACGGAAGCCCTGCATCAACTTATCACTCTGCTGTTCAGTTAGGATTGGGGTTCTAATAATATACTCGTTGTTCCCCGCTTGCTGAATCGGTACTCCCCTGTCTATTTCGTACTGATCCAGTACAGTTCGGATCTGTTCCATCTTTACCTGTTTCTCAAACTGGACGTGTATAAGGGAACCTCCGGTAAAATCAATCCCCAGGTTCAGCCCCTGGGTAAACAGGGATACCAGTCCGGGAAGCATAAGCAATAACGACAGTATATAGGCATATCTTCTGAGTTTGGTAACGTACATCTTTTTCCCCCCTATGCCACGTACAGCTCGGTTTTCTTGAAAAGATCCGACACCATTTTCAATACCCACCTGGTAAAGGTTATGGCGGTAAACATACTCGCTAAGATCCCTATGGAGAGGGTTACTGCGAACCCTTTTATCGGGCCAGTTCCAAAGAACATCAAAACCCCGGCCGCAATCAGGGTAGTTACATTGGCATCAAAGATGGTCCAGAATGCCCGGCCAAAGCCGGCCTCAATGGCTGCTTTGAGAGTCTTGCCGTGCCTTAGCTCATCCTTGATCCGCTCATAGATGATTATGTTGGCATCAACCGCCATACCGATAGACAATATGAATCCGGCAATTCCCGGCAGGGTTAACGTTGCCTTAAGCAGTACCATGACCCACAGGACGATGCATGCATACAGGACCAGGGATACCGCGGCTACCGTTCCGGGTACCCGGTAATAGCCAATCATGAAGACCAGAATCATGATTATCCCCACTATTCCAGCTTTGAGGCTCTTGGCCAGTGAGTCGCTGCCCAGGGTTGGTCCAACAGTTCTCTTCTCTTCAATGCTCAGGCTGACCGGCAGGGCCCCTGACCGGAGAAGCACCGCTGTGTCTTCAGCATCTTTGAGGGTCTCAAATCCCCCTGATATCCGGGCCATTCCATTGGGTATCTCTTCCTGAATGGTCGGGTTGCTGAACATCTTGTCATCAAGGTAAATCCCCATCGGTTTACCTATGTTTTGAGAGGAAAACACCCTGAATTTTTCAGCGCCTTCCTTATCGAACTCCAGCGATACCTGGGGTTCGTTGGTCGCGGGATCCAGTTCCGCCTTGGCTTCCTTTAGATTTTTACCGCTAAGTACTACATTGCCGTTTTCATCCTTGAACTCCAGTTCAGCAGTCTGGCCGATGAAGTCCGCCGCGGCTTCCGGGTCTTCCACTCCGGGGAGTTCGATGATAACCCGGCTGTTACCTTCACCTTGTATAATCGGTTCAGTCACACCCAATTGGTCAACCCGCTGGCGCAGAATCCCGATCGACTTCTGAATGGTATCCGGGGTAATTTTCTGGCCTGCCTTCTCGTGAGCCTCCATAACCACATGCAGGCCGCCACTTAAATCAAGGCCCAGGTTAATTCGTTCTTTAATGGGGTTAAAGCTAAATCCGGCCATCAAGGCCACCGCCAGAACCACCGCTACCAGTTTGACCAGGCTGGTGGCATTGACTCTTTCCATAGGTGTTCCTCCTCCCACAGGTTTAAAGCAGGTTTGCTCGGTTTGTTATAGTAGCTTGGCTCCGTTAATCAGGAGTTCAAACTGACAGCCTAAGAAGGATGCAGCCCTCCGGCACATCACCATTCGGGTCAGAAATATCTCAAAGTATTCCATCACCGGGCAGATCTCGGTCTCGATCGACAACTCCATGGTGATTACATGGGTCTCCCCATTAACTCTAAGTAGTGACTCGTTTACAGCATAGTTTACCCGGTCGTGAATATCAAAGGTAGAAATATCGCGATTCCTGACCCGGGATCTGTGAACATGGGACTTGTCAGCCAAAATAAGGGCGGCTGCAACCCGGTTAACCGGTTGGCCGTTGCCCTCGTCATGATTGCCGATGGCTCCCGCCACGATTGCAATCTCTGATTGATCCATAGACATCCGCTGCAGTATAGTCATGGCCATCAGAGCACCACTCTGGCTGTGTCCCTGTCTATTTATAACATTTCCGATATCATGCAGGTAACCTGCAATTGCTGCCAATTCCCTCTCTCGCTGGGGACTTCCCAGTTGCTCCAGAATATCATAACAAAGGTCCGCAACTAGAGAGACGTGCATCTTTCCATGGTCCGTGTAACCAAGCACCCCCAGGTGATCGTTTCCTTTGGCGATCAGTGTTTTAATAACGGGATCATTTCTGAGGTCCTGCAAAGTTACCAATTGGGCCACTCCTAGTCTTCATTCTGCAAATACGCAACCGCACTCTTCAAAATTTCAAGCTCGGCGTTCTCAGACACCTTCATAACCAGTGTCTTGTCCTTCAATTTCTTTACTTCTCCATGTATGCCACCAATGGTAACTATTCTATCATGAACCCTTAGATTTTGCACCATTTCGTTATGCTTTTTCTCCTGCTTCTTACGAGGCAGGATAATTAAGAAGTAAAAGATGGCAAAGAATGCGACCAGAAACAACACTGAACTCGTCCAACCCTGGGTTACGGTTTGTCCGAAAAGCATTAACAGTCTTCCTCCCTTTTTATTCGGTATTTTTTCAGGAAGTCCCGGCGAAAAACCCAAAAGCTGTTGTTCTCCAGTGATTCCCTGATGTTCTTCATCAATTTTACCAGAAAATATACATTATGATAACTGAGCAATCTTAATCCCAAAACCTCGCCGCTCTTTATTAAATGCCGCAGGTAGGCTCTTGAGTACTGGCGGCACACCCGGCAATCACATTCCCTATCCAGCGGTTCAAAATCTTCAGCATACCTGGCATTGCGAATCACCAGCTTGCCAGTGGCCGTATAGGCAGTACCGTGGCGGGCCAACCTGGTTGGCAGGACACAGTCAAACATATCAATGCCCCGGCTGACTCCTTCAACAAGGTCCTCCGGTTCCCCCACACCCATCAGATAACGCGGTTTATCCGCCGGGAGATGGACCTCCAGGAGTTCGATGGTTCCATACATGACCTCCTTGGGTTCTCCAACACTCAGCCCGCCGATAGCATACCCGGGAAAATCGATGTCCACAATCTCCCGTGCACTTCGCAATCTGAGGTCCTCGTAAACCCCTCCCTGTACGATCCCAAACAGTGCCTGGTCTTCTCGCTGGTGGAATTCCTTGCAGCGCCGCGCCCAGCGGCTGGTCCTTTCCAAAGCTTTTTCCGCGTACTCGTAGCTGCTGGGATACGGTATGCACTCATCAAAGCACATAATAACATCCGCACCCAGGGATTGCTGTATTTCTACAGCCGTTTCAGGACTGATGAAATGGGTGGACCCGTCAATATGGGAACTGAACTCCACGCCATCTTCAGTAATACGACGGAGTTTAGCCAGACTAAAGACCTGAAACCCCCCGCTATCCGTCAGAATGGGACGATCATAATTCATGAAACGATGAAGCCCGCCCGCCTTGCGCACGATCTCCGGCCCTGGCCTCAGGTTGAGGTGGTAGGTGTTGGCCAGAATGAAGCCGGTTCCAATCTCATACAACTCCTCTGGAGTCAGGGTCTTGACCGTGGCCTGGGTTCCGACCGGCATGAACATCGGGGTGTCAACCGTTCCATGAGCGGTTGACATCCTGCCCCGCCGGGCTGCAGAGTTCGGACATCTGTTAACCAGTTGAAATTCGAACATGGACTCTCTCCTCTGGGTTCATTCAAATAATCAGCATAGCATCACCATAACTGAAGAACCGGTAGCTGCTGGCGATGGCATGCTTGTAAGCCTCTTTCATCAGATCAATGCCTCCAAAAGCGGATACCAGCATCAATAAAGAGGACTTGGGCAGATGGAAGTTGGTTATTAGAGCATCGACGGCATTAAACGTGTACCCGGGATAAATGAAGATGCCGGTATCGCCGACTCCGGCCTGAAACCCCTCTCCAGGGGTGAATGTGGTCTCCAGTGTCCTGACGGAGGTGGTTCCTACCGCCACAATCCTTTTACCCTGCTGGCGCGCTTCATTCAGCTTCCGGGCTTCTTCATCCTTTAACTCGTAGAACTCCCGATGCATAACGTGTTTACGGATGTCAGCCACTTCTACCGGGCGGAAAGTACCTAATCCCACATGAAGGGTCAGTCTGATAACCTCAGTCCCCTTTTCTCTGATCTGGTTTAAAAGCTGGGGAGTAAAGTGCAAACCTGCGGTTGGAGAGGCTGCTGAGCCATACTCACGCGCGTAAACTGTCTGGTAATCCTCAACATCGCTGTCCGTTGCGGTACGATTAATGTAGGGCGGTAACGGTACCTGCCCCACTTCATTAACCGTTTCAAGAAAGTCCTTATACCCTTCGAAATGAACCAGTTTTCCCCCCGCAAACTCCAGATCGGCTAATACTTTTCCCTGCATCTTTCCATCCCCAAACAGGAGGTCGGTTCCCGGCTTCATTCGCTTGGCAGGACGTCCCAGGCATATCCAATCCTTACCCTGCGGTCTGAGCAGCAACACCTCGACGTGACCACCAGTATCCCGTTTGACCCCGGTGAGACGGGCAGCCATAACCCGGGTCTCGTTGATGACCAGGACATCCCGCTCACTCAACAGTTCAGGAACCTGGTAGAATATGAGATCCTTGAACTCCCGGCTCTTGCGGTCAACCACCAGCAGACGCGCATGATCCCGGGGCGATTTGGGATGCTGGGCGATCAGGCCAGGCGGCAAATCAAAATTGTAGGTGTTAATATCATACTGGTCCATCAGTAATCCTTACCAAACTTTATTTAAAGCATCTAACTATAACGGTTGCTGCAGGATCTGTTTCGCAAATCAATTCGGCCTGCTCCTGCCCGCTTCCTGTTTTAAATATTCATAAGGGCCCTGGATAAGCTGCAGTTTAACGCCTGCCATCTAAAGGAAATTGTATCCCTTTCTTATCCCGGATAGTCTCCGCGTCTTGTCTTATGGAGTGGTAATCAGGAGTATATAGAAAACCGCAACAGCCAGAGCAAACAGCAGCAGCACCACTATCGTGTAAAAGGCAAGCTCGCCGTAATCCCGTTTTGACACCTCTTGTCCTGGCCGCACCTGGCTGCGGTGGCGGTAGCTCTTAAACTCTCCATTCTCCGTGAACACCGTTATCCTGTGGCCATGCTGCTGCAGCACAATGCCTCTAACCCTGATCACTTGCAGTCACCACCTGTCCAGGTTGATAGTATACCGGTCAGGGTTGGGAAATGGCCGGAGAGGATCAATGCCAATCCAGTTATATAGGGGAAATGGCGTTCCAGCAATTTTTCGTCATCCGGACCGGCTTTCTCTATTAAAACTGGAGGCGGACACCGGTGCTCCTTTATGTAAACCATCAACTGCGGATCAGCAGCTAAAGAATGAGCTACCCGCCTGGCCGTTTCCCTGTCCTGCCACGAGCGAGGATTATTCTTAACCAGTTCCTCCAATCGCAAGCCATACTCAGTAAGCATACTAAGAAAATCGTTCACCTCGTTATGGGCAACTGTTTCTTGATCCCGCGATACCTGCAACTAGCCACCGCCTTTCCATCTAATACTGAATATAATAACTGCATATAAATCTGTGATGAAGTGCTTCTTCCTGTTTCCACGCTCGGAAAACAGCAGCCTTTCGCCTTTACCCTCCGGGCAGGAGTTCCGGACTGGCCAGGACCCGGGATCAATATTGACATCAACTTGATTTTAACGCCGGAAAAATATATTAAGCAAAATAGTCAGGACTATGCTCAGCACAATACAAGTCACTACAGGGAAGAAGATGGTGAAATTACCCTTTTGGATGAAGATATCTCCGGGCAAGCGCCAGGAAAAGCCACTCCTGGAGATAAGGAAGGTGACCCCGCCAAGAAGGAGCAGTATGACGCCTCCGGCTAACAACAGGCGAGATATACTCTCCCATGGATTCATGACTTATGCTGCTCCTTTTTTTCTTTTTTTCGATATCGCTCCCACTCACTATAGAGGCAGCCGCAATAGGGTTGACGGTAGATCCCCAGTTCTTTGGATCTCTTTACCGTCTCGGAATACTGCGGACGCCAGTCGAAGTACATAAAAGGAACCCCATACTTTTCGCCACAACTTAGCCCGACCTCTTTTATCAAATCGTGCTTTTGGTAGGGACTCACCAGTAGTGAGGTGGTAAAACCCTCAAATTTGCCCTTGCGGGCGATCTGGGCGGCTCGTTCCAGCCGTATCTGATAGCACAGCCTGCAACGCTGCGACTCACGGAAAGCAACCGCCTGCAGGTAAGGTGTAGGATCATAGTCCTCCTCACCAATCACCGGCAGGTTGTAGTGCTGGGCGAGCTGGTAAAATCCGTGTTTTCTCTTCTCATATTCCGTAAAAGGATGAATGTTGGGGTTGTAATAGCAGGCGTGAAGGTCATGTCCCTCATCCAATAGGAAAGGTACCGGATAGGAGGCACAGGGTCCACAACAACCATGCAGCAATAGCTTCATTCAGTTTCCTCCATGAATAAACCTTCCCCCTGCTGGACTGGTACCGGGTGACCCAGATGGGCGTAGGCCCTGGCCGTGGCAATCCGCCCTCTGGGGGTACGCTGGATGAATCCAATTTTCAGGAGATAAGGCTCGTATACATCCTCCAGGGTATCCGGTTCCTCCGAAACAGCTGCCGCCAGGGTATCAAGTCCCACCGGACCCCCGCCAAACTTTTGTATGATGGCGCTCAGAATACTGCGGTCCAGTTTATCCAGACCCTCCTCATCCACTTCCAGCATGTTGAGACCTATTCGAGCCACCTCACGGTTGATAACCCCGTCACCTTTTACCTCCGCGAAATCCCGCACTCTTCGCAAGAGACGATTGGCAATTCGCGGGGTTCCCCTGGCTCGGCGGGCGATTTCCTGTGCGCCGGATTCATCAATGACTATATCCAGGATTCGCGCTGCCCGCTGGAGAATCTCCCCCAATTCTTGTGCAGAATAAAAGTCCAAACGACACCCGATTCCGAAGCGGTCCCTTAATGGGGCAGTTAGCAGACCCGGTCTGGTAGTCGCACCTACCAGGGTAAAAGGCGGCAGATCCAATCTTAAGGTGCGGGCACTGGGTCCCTTGCCGATTATAATATCCAGCGAGTAATCCTCCATCGCCGGGTAAAGAATCTCCTCCACTGAACGGTTGAGCCGGTGAATCTCATCAATAAATAAAACCTCTCCAGGTTCCAGGTTGGTCAGAATCGCAGCCAGATCACCGGGGCGTTCGATGGCCGGTCCCGAGGTCTTACGAATCGGCCGCCCCATCTCATTGGCGATAATAGCGGCCAGTGTAGTCTTGCCTAACCCGGGAGGACCGCTTAACAGCACGTGATCCAGTTGTTCTCCGCGATCCCGGGCCGCCTTGATAAAAACCGCCACATTCTCTTTAACCCGCAGCTGGCCAATATACTCCTGCAGGCGCAGTGGCCTGATATGCGCTTCAAGGTTATCCTCCTCCTGAAAACTGGAGGCCAACAGTCTTTCCACTAAACCTTCCCCCAACAAAAAATCCTATTCTCCCATCGTCCTTATCCAGGACATTATATCCGCCCATAGTTGGCTGCATCTGATATAAAACTCGTTTACCTCTTGTACCTTCCCCCCTGGGCCTTCAGCACCTTACGGAGGCTCTCCTCCAAAGTGCCCATCTCGCCATTCTCCACCAGATTCATAATCTGGGGATAAACCTCTTCCCTGCTGTAGCCCAGAGCCAGTAAAGCATCCAACAAGGCCTCAACTTCCGTTCCCATGGCAGAACTTGAATCAGGCAATCCCGGAAGAATCCGATCCTTGAATTCAAAGATCAGCCGCTCTGCACTCTTCTTCCCTACCCCCGAAACCGAAGTTAAGGTCTTGAGATCCTGGCCGGCAACCGCTCGATAGAAATCGCCAGGTTCAAAACGGCCGAGGATGGCCATAGCCACCTTGGGTCCAATGCCGGAAATAGTAATCAGCCTCTTAAACAACTCCATTTCCTGGCGGGCTAAAAACCCGTACAACCTCAATTCATTATCGTTCACCTGCAGCCAGGTGTAAATCCTGATGGCCTGGTCTTTACCGGGCAGAGACCGCAAGGCCCGGGCATGAACCACGACCTCAAAGCCTATCCCGTGAACATCCACCAGGATACTATCCGCGGTTACATCAATAAGTGAACCCTGAAGAAATCCTATCATGAAGTAGCCTCTCCCCGGTAGGAATGAATATGACAGATGGCAATTGCCAGAGCGTCAGCCGCATCATCTGGGCGAGCTATCTCGTCCATCTTTAAGATGGCCTTAACCATCTTCTGGACCTGATCCTTCTCCGCCTTTCCATAACCTACCACAGCCTGTTTAACCTGTAGTGGTGTGTATTCAAAGACCCTGATGCCGCATTGGGCAACAGTAAGGATCAAAGCTCCCCGGGCCTGACTGACTGAAGAAAAGGTCTTAACATTGCGGTGGAAAAACAGTTCCTCCACCGCAACTGCATCCGGTTGGTAACATTCTACCAGTTCTTTAACCCGTTCGTGGATCTTCACCAGTCTTAACGCCAGTTCGTTTCCAGCCGGGGTGCGAATAACCCCATGGGTGACAGCATTTAACCTGCCACCCTCCTTGGCCACCAATCCATAGCCGATCAAAGCTGTGCCTGGATCTATTCCCAAAACTAACATTCACTCTCTCCCCGCTCTCGTAAACACGGGGAATCGTTTTACTGGCAGCAATCACCCGGAATCGAGCCAGCAGTATACGTGATGCCGGTGGCCCGGATTTTCTCGCCGGTTTACCAATAAAGAACCCCATGTATATGATTCTCCGCACTGGAGCAACATCCTGCCAAACCAATCAGTCCGGGAGCAGCCTCCAAGTTTCCATGGTTATATTATACCAAACGCCCGTTCGGCAGCTAACTCTGTTCACAAAATATGTGGGTTTTCTGCCGCAGCTTGTACAGCATCTTAATCATACTCGTCCAGGTTCTCCAGCACAAAATTAGCCTCGTCTTCTCCATCGTATTCGAGTATCCCAGACTCCAGATCCTGACGCAGTTTCTCCGGAAGATCCTCACCCCGTATCCCGGTTACACGCAGCAGTTCCTGGTCCATCCCTGTTGGTCCTCGAAAAACGGCCACATGACCCTTGAACAGGCCTAGATGAACCCGTTCCTGGTCATCCGGACACCAATCCTCAATCCGATGATGGATCACCAGGCCGCCATCTTCTTCATTAACCCAGAGCAGATAACCGTCCTTGTAGGTGAGTTCCTGCTGGATCTCAGCCAGGCTTTTACCCACCAGTTGATCCTGCTCCTCGTATTTAGAGATTACAATGTGCCTGCACTTCGTGTAAGCCGTTTCCAGGATTATGGGGGTTTTAGAGGTAACCCGGGATATCTGTTGACTGCTGACTTTCATACTTGGCTGACGATAAAATTTTTCGATTATATCCTGGTAGTTTGATGCCAGCAACCCCAGCATGAAGCTTGCTCCCAATACCAGGATCAGCAAAATGCTTCTATTCATACGACTCAACGCAAACCACCTCCCCCACAATTATTGCCAGTTCTGATCCAGTCGAAACCTCATTAATCAAGAATTCCCGGACCTGCCGGGTTACACTTTTTCACTCTGATTTCATATTATTGGACAGAGGTGTCTAAACTATTGAGTGATAGGAGGTGTAATGCATAATGAGAAGAAGGCTTCCTGACAATCGCCGGGACGATCACCCGCTTGCTCCGTGGCTAAACGGGCTGGACAACCTGCATAATGAGATCGATCGCTGGTTTGGTGAATTTGCACGTGGTGTTCCTGGGTTGGAGTCGTTGCGGGCAGGATCTCCGCGGGTAGAGGTTTACGAGACGGATGAGAACGTAATGGTAAACGCTGAGTTACCCGGGATCGAGAGCAAAGATGTGGATGTTCGAGTCTTTCCCCAGGAAGTAAGGATCAAAGCCGAACGAAAGCAGGAGCGGGAGTGGGAAGATGATAAACACTACCGTTCCGAGAGGTACTATGGAAGCATTTCACGGGCGGTTTCACTACCTGCAGAGATTGATCCGGATAAGGCGGCAGCATCCTTTAAAAACGGCATATTAAAACTTGCGCTGCCCAAGATTACACCCACGGATACCGGCAGACGACTGACCGTCGAGGACTAGCTGCCGTAAATCGCTTTACCTCTAGTCACAGTCTGTATCAAAAAACAGAAAAGGCCCCCGCCGGGGGCCTCTTATTATAGCAGCATTTTGTTAAAGCTTTCCCATGATATCATCAGGTATGGAAAAGTTGGCGTAAACATCCTGTACGTCATCATGGTCTTCCAGCACATCCACTAATTTAATAATCTTTCGGGCCATATCGAGATCCTGCACTTCAACGGTATTCTCAGGAATCATGGTAATATCCGCGAAAACCCACTCAATCTTACATGCCTCTTCCAAAGAATTCTTTACCGACTCAAAGGAATCCGGATCGGTTATGATCTCCAGGCTGCTCCCGTTATCTCTGATGTCTTCAGCCCCCGCCTCAATGGCGTTCAATTCTACCTCTTCCACGTCGGCCTTCATATCTTCTTTGCTTATCTCCAGCAACCCTTTGCGTTTGAACATCCATCCAACGCAGCCGGTTTCCCCCAGATTGCCGCCGTATTTGGAAAAAAGATGACGGATGTCAGCCGCCGTGCGGTTCCGGTTGTCGGTGGTAATATCCAGCATCAGGGCAACCCCGCCAGGGCCATACCCTTCATAATTAATCTCTTCCAGGATGTCCCCTTCTATTTCACCGGTTCCTCGTTGAATGGCACGATTTATGTTGTCGTTGGGCATGTTCATGGCCTTGGCTTTTTGTATCAAAAGCTTCAGCCGGGGATTACCATCCGGATCCCCGCCCCCCTCCCGGGCAGCTATGATTATCTCTTTGCCGATTTTGGTGAATGCCTTGCCGCGTTTTTCATCGGTTCTGGCTTTTTTGTGCTTTATGTTGGCCCATTTGGAATGTCCTGCCATGCTTTCTCCCCTTTATCCCGAATTGAGAACATTTTAACACATGCAAAAAAAACGGTTCAAGCTGCCCAGAGTACCGGCAACCTGCCCGACCCCTGCTTACTCCTGAAATACTGCTACTGGCGGGGTCTGAAGTTTGTGCTGGCTGATACGGGAAAGGTTTTTGACCTTTTCTTTGACCCTTTCACTTCCCTGCCCCGACAGGATGTATTGATCAAGGTCCTCGTACGACAGCCCGATCTCACCCTCATCTGTCTGACCTTCCCACAGACCAGCCGAAGGTGGCTTGTCAATAACAACCTGAGGCACTTCCAAATAGCGGGCCAGTTCCCTTACCTGAGATTTGACCAGACCTCCAATCGGCAGGAGATCAACCCCACCGTCTCCGTATTTGGTAAAATAACCGATCGTCAGTTCAGATCTGTTGCCGGTTCCCAGAACCAGGTAGTTCCGCTCCTGGGCATAGTAGTACAGGGTAATCATCCGCAGGCGGGGTTTAATATTGGCCTGGGCCAGGCCGCTTCTTTTACTGTCCCTCCCCTGCAGAAGCCCTGTGAAGCTTTTATATATCGGAAACAGGTCGACAACCATGAGCTCAAATCCGTACTTCTGGGCTACTAAGCGACCGTGTTCAATATCCTCGGGCAGGCTCTCACAGGGCATGATCACCCCCAATGTGTTGTTTGGAAAAGCCCGTACTGCCAATCCAGCAACCACCGCTGAATCAATACCGCCGCTGATCCCCAGGATAACACCTTCACAGCCTGCATCAATCGTCTTTTCCCTGATCCATCCAGTTAGTTTATCCGCCATAACTGCCGCTTCCATCCTGCTTTCCCCCTTTAACGATGTTCATCGGTCTCCCTGATACCCTTAATGGGTGCCAGTTCGATATTACCCCATGCAGCCATCTGGTCATCTTTTATCACCAGAATTCCTGTAACTCCAGGTACACCTTGAGCATAATCCACCGCTGCCATAAGCTTATCCCTTGATAATACCCGGTTACCGGCTCCCGTGGCTACCGCATCCGCCAACGAAGCACTCGTTGCCTTGACCATGGCAGCATCGGCCTGCCCCAGGCTTAGCGACGGCCCCACCGTACCCGAGGAGGTACAAATGCCCAGCGGGGATTCCTCCGGCTTTATTCGCACCGCAATGCGATTGCTGAAGGGAGATAGACCGGCAATCACTCCAACCAGCCTCTCCCTGGTGGTTCTAACATATAAGTCACCGCCATTTTCCACGATCACGTCAGGGCAACCAGCCAGCAACTCACCAATCTCCTCCGCGAAGGCTCCCGCGACCGCTGCCATAGGACCTACTCCAGCCAACCTGGCGGCCCGGGACATCCGCAGAGCGATTTCCGGTGCTCCAGGCTTAAGGGTTACCGGTTCCAGCGAGGTTAAAAACTCCGGATGTGACGCAATGTACGTTTCCAAACCCGCGCGCACCCTAATCACCCGCTGCTCGATCCGGTCTGCCAGGTCCGGAGTAACAAATTCCCTTGATACACCGATGGACAGGTCTGTTTGCTTAACCTTAACCTGGAAGTATCCCAGATCCTCACCCTGGTGAGCTTCCCTGTATGCGCGGTTGACGAAATCCTTGTTCATCGATTTCATAATGGGGCGGCAATGTTAAAAAACACCGTCATTGCCCGGGTCGGACAGCAGTCCAGGCACATGCCGCATACAACGCATTTAGAATTATCGAAACTAATCTCCATACTCGAGCGATCAATGGCCAAAGCCCCTGTAGGACAGAATGAGGCACACGCCCCGCACTGGGTGCAGATCTCTTCCTGCCAGACCACGGTTTGACTGAGTGGCTCCACTCTGACTCCAATATCCTTTAAGAAACGTATGCCTGAGTCATAGTGTGCCCGTTCTCCCGCAAGTTCAACTACCAGGTAGCCTTCCTTGCGCGGATTGATGTCCGCCTTCAGTATATTAATAACCAGATCAAAATCCTTAACCAAACGATAAATAATCGGCTGTTCCGATTGGGCTTCAGAGAAGAAGCATACTACACGGTTCTTGTACATTCCTACCACCTCCTGCCATTGCGCCCGTTAACATCACGTTCGAGCAGGGAGTTTACCTCAATTGGAGCATCCGCGGAGGGCAGTTTGGCAACCGGGATGGTCAACTCAAACTGGCCATTCTTTATCCACTCTTTCAGTATTCCGGCGATCTGGCGTGCTTTGGGATAGCTTGAAAGCGGAGTAGTCGTTACCTTTTTCCCCTCGATAACAACCTGGCCGCTCTTCAGGTCTTTATAGCTTACCTGCCCCAGGTTTCCGGGCTTACGGTAAGGATAACCTTCACTGTAGTCAACGACGGGACATACAATGTCTTCATCCTTAACCGCCACAAATCTCATCATCTCTTCATCGAGTATGGGAATCGGTATGCCAATACCTACAATAAGGCTGGCGCCATACCCCAGCAGGCTTGCTCCCACAAGCCATTCCGGTTTCATCTGCTTAAGATCTCCCATGACTGCTAAGGTACCGGCACCTCCAGTAGGAACCCCATGCTCATTCCTTTCCACGTTGGGGTGGTGCTGGGTGCCATGCCAGGCCACATAACCTACGCCCCCACCCAGGAATATCCTGGTGCCAACTCCAATTGTCCGGTAATAAGGATCATTGAGCAGGGGACTCAGTTGCCCGGATGTGGAATAGCTGGCATTGCCCAGCCGCGGCTTAAGAATCCCCATATAGGTATAGATGGTCCGGTCACTCAGGTTCACCGCACAGTTGTAGTTCTGATACGCGTTCCGGGGATTGAACAGAATAGCTTCGTTAATATCATTTAAGGTAATAATGGTATCAATTTTCTTGCGGGGATAACAATCAGTACCGTAACTTATAGCTTCCAGCCTGATCTCCTTGCCAGCCAGCAGGTCATGAATCACATGCCCCCCGCCATAGCTGAACCGGCCCGGGAAAACCTTGTTCTCAGGATCATTTTCCGGAAGCTGGGTCGCTCCCAGATAGGCATCGACGGCTGCGATACCTGAATAGGCCTCAACCCCGTTCAGCCATACCTTTTGCATTCTTATACGCGGGTTAGAATGGCCAAAGTTCAGGAATGCCCCCGAAGAACACATCGGTCCAAAGGTACCCGTGGTAACCACATCAATCTCCTGGGCGGCCCTCTCTATGCCTTTCTCTTCCACAATGCCGATGACCTCTTCTGCGGTGACTACCACCGCCTGCCCCTTTTTAATCTTTGCGTTGATTTCCTCGTAGGTTTTTTTAACTCCCATCCTCTACAAAATCCCCCTTTCCGGGTTTAAAACAAATAATATATTTCCCGCACAACCTGAACTCAACCAAAGAATCGTTATGTCAGGTATTAATAAGCTGATTGATGGTGACCACCGCAGCGCGGGCATCTGGCGAATACCCATCAGCCCCGATTTTCTCTGCATAATCACGTGTTAAAACCGCCCCCCCTACTACAACTTTAGCTTTAAGCCTACGGTCCTTCACCAGATCAATGACCTCCTTCATGCGCGACATGGTGGTTGTCATTAATGCGCTTAATCCAATGACGTCAGCATTCTCCTCAATTGCCCTGGCTACAATCTTTTCTGCCGGGACATCTTTGCCCAGATCAATGAGTCGGTAACCATAGTTTTCTAACATTATGCCGACTATGTTTTTTCCTATGTCGTGTATGTCACCTTCCACGGTGGCTAGAACAACGGTCCCCCGTTCTGCCTGGGCTTCTTGCATCAGCATTGGTTTCAGGTAATTGAATCCTTCTTTCATGGTTTCTGCCGACAGCATGAGCTGGGGCAGGAAGTAAACCTTGCGATCATAGAGATCGCCTACTTCTTCGATTCCCGGTATAAGATGAATATTTATGATATCCATCGGGTTTTTCCCGTCTTCCAAAGCCTTTTTGATTAAATCCAGCACCAATCCTTTTTGCCCTTTGATAATCGCATCTTTAATAGGATCGCTGGCATCGGTCTTGACAGCGGGTTGCGCTGGACCTCCGGCAGCCATCACCGGCGGAGCCTTTTTCTCTGGTGTTGTTCGATTCTTATAGCACTCGATGTATCTCGATGCATAGCCGTCGCGGTTCATCAGCACCGCTGATGCCCGAACCACATCCTGCATCCTTTCTTCAAAAGGATTCATGATGGGAAGATCCAGCCCATACGCCATGGCCATGGACAAATAGGTTGAATTCAGGATGTCGCGGGCAGGCAGTCCGTGCGATACATTGCTGACCCCTAAAACGGTTTTCAGGCCCAACCGAGATTTAACCATCTGCAGCGTGCTCAGGGTCTCCATCACCTGTTCCTGCTCGGCACTGGCGGTTTTAACCAGACAGTCTATATACACATCCTGATCTCTTAAACCATACTCTCGGGCCTTGCGATAAATCTTTTCAGCTATCGCCAACCGGCCTTCAGCATCGGCGGGAATACCGTTTTCGTCCAAACACAACCCCAACACTGCAGCACCGTATTTCTTGGCCAGAGGCAGGATTAGATTCAGGTTTTTTTCCTCACCAGTAGTCGAATTTATAAGTGGCCGGCCGATAAACGTTTTTAAGGCCGCTTCGATGGCTTCAGGATTCGTTGAGTCGATGACAATGGGAACATCCACCGCGGTTTGAATCTCTCGGACGGCCTTGCTCATGGCCGCGGGCTCGTCAATGCCAGGAACTCCCATGTTCACATCAAGGATCGGTGCGCCGGCTTCTACCTGTTTACGGGCTTCTTCCACCACCACTTCCATATTGCCATCTCTTATATCCTGGGCCAGCTTTTTGCGGGCGGTAGGGTTTATCCTTTCTCCAATAAACGATGGATAAGAATCATCCGCAATCACTACGTGCCGGGTCCGGGAACAGAATGCCCACACCGGTGCCGGCTTCCTGCTAAGCGGCCGCATTCCCCGCAGGGCATCTGCCATAGCTTCTATATGTCGTGGAGTAGTGCCGCAGCACCCCCCAATTATGTTGGCTCCAGCTTCTCTTAATGCCAGCGCATGCCCGGCCATCTCCTCCGGGGTCTCGGGAAAGACCGTTTCCTCACCCACCAGTGTCGGCATCCCGGCATTTGGTTCCACTGAAATAAACAGGTTTGTGGTTTTGGCCATTTGCTCAATTATGGGAAGCAACTGAGCAGCGCCGCCCGAACAATTGGCTCCTATTGCGGTTATGCCCAGACCCTCAAGCATGAGAGCCGCAGTCACCGGGTCCGTACCCATTAAGGTCCGACCATCAGGCTCAAAGGTAAGATGAGCCAGTACCGGAAGACGGGTGCTTTCTAATGCTGCAATGACCGCTGCCCTCAATTCGGCGATATCGGTCATGGTTTCAATGGAAATCAGGTCAGCGCCCGCCTTTTCTGCCGCCTTAAACTGAACGGCGAAGGCCGCAAACAGGTCATCAAAATCAACCTCTCCTAACGGTTTAAACAGCTTCCCCGACGGACCTGCCGATAGAGCCACCAGAGCTCTGCCTCGGGCGGCCTCCCGGGCTATTTCCACCGCGCGGGAATTGATCTCCTCCACTTTGTCTCCCAATCCATATTCACTGAGTTTAAAGCGGTTGGCGCCGAAGGTATTGGTCTGAATAATGTCACAGCCCGCCTCAATATATGCAGAATGAATATCTCCCAGGATATGAGGGTGGGTCAGGTTGAAAATCTCCGGGCATTCACCGCGTCCCAGCCCCTTTTGCTGCAGCATGGTGCCCATAGCCCCATCCAGGATAAGGATTCTGTTTTCCAGTTCCGAACGCAAATCAATACTCACGGCCTTACTCCTTCCAAGTCTCAAGAATCAAAAATGGCCTCCACAGAAGAAGGCCGCATCACCTGGATACCCTCCTCTCATCTGTCAAGACCTTGGTCTTGCAGGAATTGGCACCTTCCCACTCCGGGGGTTGCCGGGCTTCATCGGGCCAGTCCCTCCACCACTCTGGATAAGAGTATAATGACTATTTGGTTACTGCCTTGGACTCTATCAGGCTTTTTTCTCATCATCGTCCAGGTTAACAGCGTCCTTGACCTGCTGTTTAACCTCGTTCGAAGCCCTTTTGAACTCGTTAATCCCTTTTCCGACCGATTTTGCCACTTCCGGCAGCTTGCCCGGTCCGAAAATTATCAGGGCGATAACCAGAACCAGAACCAGTTCCCAGGGGCCAATATTTCCTATAAAACCAAACACTGTATATCCCTCCCTGGCAGGTGATTATGTTTAAAACTGGCATAACCTGCCCGCACCGGATCTAAATCTCGCTATACTGATTCTCTAATGACTTGCCCATAATTTTACCCTTTTACATCGGGTCAGGCAATGTTAATTTTTCACCACTCCGGCAAATTCCTGACCGGTGCCAACCCCTCGAGCTCCTCGTATATAACCCTTTGCAATTCAGCTACCGACCACGCCTGGGCGAAGCATCCTCGCGGGTGGTGGGGGGGATCGCCGTCAAAGATTTCGGAAACCGTACCTACACACTCCTCATTTAGATGAGCAATAAGCGGGGATACCAGACGGCGAATCAGACGGTTAGTCCCTGGATGCTCCCGGTAAATCCGGTTGAGGGCAGAAATAAAGTGTCCCCATGGCCAGACCCATACTGTACCCTGGTGGTAAGCGGTATCCCTCTCGCGCTGGTTTCCTGTGCACCGCTTCCGGTATTGCCCACTGGTTGGTGACAGGGTCCGCAAGCCGTAACCCGTATACAGGTGTTTCCAGACGGTACTCAATACCTTTTTTTCCTGCTCCTCCGTTAATAGCCTTACCGGCAGGCTCAGCGCAATTATCTGGTTACACCTGATTGACTCATCCCGCCCACCATCGCTGACCAGATCATACAGGTAACCGCCATCTTGAAACCAGAACTCTTTCTGAAAGCTTTTCCGGGAGTTGGCGGCCAGGTCCATATAATACTTGGCACTGGTACTGTCACCTGAACTGGATGCTATGAAACTCGCAAAATAAAGGGCGAAACACCAGAGAGCATTTATCTCCACGGGTTTACCACCACGAGGGGTGATTACTTCATCATCCACCCGGGCATCCATCCAGGTAAGGGCCTTGAGAGCTTCTCCCTGGGTTATCAGACCTTCATGGGTCATTCTGATTCCGTTGAGGGTGCCCTTAATGTAATTTTCCAGGATACGCTGCAAAACCGGATACTGCTCCTTGATGAAACTGAGATCACCCGTGTACTGATAATACTTGCAAAGACACCAGAAAACCCATAGGGCAGCATCAGCAGTATTGTAAGCCGGCGGTCCCGGGTTGTCGGGAAACAGATTCGGTATCAGACCATCCTTTTCGAAGGAGAGAAAGGTCCTGATGACCTGCCGGAAATCCTCGAAACGCCCGGTTGTCAAAGTCAATCCCGGCAACGAGATCATCGCATCCCGGCCCCAATCGGCAAACCATGGGTAACCGGCTATTACCGTAAGACTTTGCAGATCATAACGCTTCACCAGGAAAGAATCCGCCGCCAAACCGAGGAGTTTTAAGGTTCCATTCTCCACTGGAAGGTGTTCCATCAACCCCTGTATACGGGATATCTCCTTATCCCGGTATTGCTCTGCCCTGGATGTACTCATCTCCAGGGGCTCAGTGCTGGCCCATATCCAAAATTCGCGGCTCTGTGAACCCTCTGCCACGAAACGGACTGGACAGTAAAAATCCTCAACCGCATCCAGACCGCGGCTAACCTCACTCTCATAAAAGATATCAAGATACCAGAATCCAGTTTTCTCGCACCGGGCCTGGTCACTTCCCATATAAAGCAGTGGCGCTCCAGTAAAAGGCTCTATTGAAACATTACTCCCATTATCATGAAGTATCTTGAATGGCCAATCGTTCCTGCGAATGGTCCAGTGATAATCACGCGATGTTATCAAGGGGAAGATGTTTAGGCGGACTTGTCTCCCATTCTCGTTGGTGAGACGGTACTTGACCAAAACTGTGTTCTGCCCTGATACCAGCATGATCTCCTTCTCCAGAATACAGTCTTCAACTGCATAGATATAGGTAGGAAAGGGATACCTCCTGAACTCCAGCAGGTAGTTAAATCCGTATCCCGAAAACCCTCCCTGGGTCTCAGACGAAAACAGGCTGTAGTTTCGGCCATCGATGATAACCTCTTCCTCAAGTTTGGCCAGCATGAGTCGACGGTCAACCGGCGGTTTGAGAGATGCGATAAGCAGACCGTGATAGCGCCTGGTATTTATCCCCGAAACGGTTGAAGCCGCAAAACCGCCGATCCCGTTGGTAAGCAACCACTCTTTATGCTTTCCTTTTGGCGGTATCAGGTCGGTTGAGGGAAAACGGAACACGGTAAGCATCCTTTCAACAAAAAAGAATTCAGAAATGCTAAAGTTTTTAATAGTTTTCTCGATAAAATATATGAGATATGCAAACCGGGGCTGGACTCTTCTTGAGGGGCCCCGTTGACGTTGATTGATCGATACGTCAGCAGCAAGAGGAGGATTCTTATGCTCAGAGCTCTCTACACGTCCGCTACGGGTATGTACGGGCAACAGCTAAACATTGATTCAATTGCCCACAATGTCTCCAATGTAAACACCATCGGTTTTAAAAAGTCCCGGGTAAACTTTCAGGATCTTCTTTACCAGACTATTCAAAAGCCGGTTGCTTCCGAAGAAATCCAGCAGCCAGTAGGCCTCCAGATCGGGCTGGGAACTCGACCAGCGGCTATTCAGACCCTCTTCACCCAGGGTAATCTCTCTTCCACCGGAAATCCATTAGATGTGGCCATAAGCGGAGATGCCTTTTTTAAGGTTGAAGTCCCCGGCTATGATGAGCCGCTCTATACCAGAAACGGTGCCTTTATGGTCGATGCAGAAGGCAGCCTGGTAAACAGTGACGGCTATTACTTAATAGGGCCGGACACTATTGACCCTGGTTACCATGACATCTCGATTGCCTCCGACGGTACTATCACTTACAAGCTCCCGGGAGATGATCAGGTAATTGAAGCCGGAAGACTGGAATTAGCCCGGTTTATCAATCCAAACGGTTTGGAAAAGCTCGGCAAGAGTCTGTACCAGGCAAATGAGATCTCAGGTGAGGCAGAAGACTGGGATCCTGAAGGTGACAGCTCGGTCAGCCTGAACGGAACTTATTTAGAAATGAGTAATGTCCAGATTGTTGAAGAAATGGTCAACCTGATAACCGCCCAACGAGCCTATGAATTTAATTCCAAGTCGATTCAATCGGCCGATGAAATGCTGGGCATGGCGGCCAATCTGAAAAGATAACATTTTGTACCAGCATAACACATGGTAGATTGGCCAGTTGGTTCTCTTCCTAACTGGCCAAGTATTTGGATTAATATTAAGGATGGAACCACAGATGAGAGTACCTGACATCGCGCCTAACCTGTTTAACCCTTCCATTCCCCGCCAATTTAACACACCAAGGGCAGAAGTTGGCGGGAATAAGGGAGATCAGCCCCAAACTGGCGATGAAACACGCCTCATGGAAGCCTGCCGCGATTTTGAGGCTATATTCCTTGGGGAATTACTCAAGTCCATGCGGAAAACTATACCCCAGGGAGGCATCCTGGAAAAGAGCTTCGGACAGGATGTCTTTCAAAGCATGCTCGATGATGAGTATGCGAAATCGATGGCATTGTCCCGCAGCACCGGTCTGGCGGAGATCCTTTTTCAACAGCTGCGGCCTAATTTGAATCCGCCGATAAATCGATAACGCTTTGGTAAGCGAGCACCTGACCTGACAAGTGTCTCAAAGACGCCCGCACCCGAAATGTCAAACACCCTTTCTCTAACCCCTCAGATACTACGGAAAGTACCAAAACAAACCAACCCAATACTTTTTTCCCTCAATACGTAACATATTTTCTGTCCGCAATCTTGTCATATTGGGGCTCTATTTCATGTTTTGCATAGATATGTTTTATTTTTCTTGACCCACGAATAAGACATATCAGGATGAGATTATCATGAAAGAGTTCAGGTATATCCCTTGGGCACAACCCTGGTATTATGTTATACTTTATCCATTATAAGGAAAGGGAGTGATTCGTATGCGTGTTATCGTCTGAATATTTCCGCTATTTCTATTATTGTGACTACGTGTTGGAGGAGGAAGGCTATGGATAACCCGAAAGTTCAGATTTACGGTATAATGGCATGTAATGTATACTGGGATTTTGAAAAATCCCCTCGAGGAAAATTCCAGCATAAGTTCCTCATTTCCTTTTATCCTACCCCCGGGGTTTTCACACCCGATCTGATTGAAACGATTATCGCCTATGGCCCTGATGATTACAAAGTACAATTCTCCAAAGACCAAAAGTTTGACAATCAAAACAAAGACGGCTGGATTTATGACCCCACGTATGACAACTACTGGTATATGATTAACCTTGACGCCGGATTCATGAAAGAGGGCGAGTACACTATTGAGGTGACCTGCAAGAATGGCGAGGTGGTAAAAAGATCGCGGTACCAGGATAATGGACCATCAGACGCAATATTAAACGCGTATTTGAAGAACCAGTACGAGCTCTATACCTCGTTTGAACCATCAAGATTAAAGCCACTGGCAAATAATTCTCCCTTAAAGGATATAAAGTGTAAGTGGAAGACGCTTAAGGATGTCGCTGATCTCGATGCATATTATGTAACCAGGGTTGCCGAAGCCTCCACATCACTTGAGTTTGATACCCAAAAACTTGTCTGGTGGGATAATATCTACGTTCAAAAAATGCGTGGTGATGCCCAGGCCGGCATCAATCGCAGTGAAATCGTCATCACCAATGAACTCAAACCCAATACGAGCTATGGATATTTCGTTGAGATAACTGACGGCAACGTCCAGGATGCGGCAAACATATGCATATTCCAACCCCATCAATTCTTCGTTACTCCATAAATTCCCGAGATAGTAGGTCGGCACTCTTAGCACAAGAAATACTAAACCCCTGAAGTCTTACGACAACAGGAGTTTAATTCATATTCTGGCGGCCAGGCGAGAGCCGAATCTCGTTCCAGGAATTCAAGGAGATTCGTGCTTCCCGCTTGGTTCGACGTGGAGCGTCGAACTTCCTTATTCCTTAATTCCCGAGAGAGTAGGTCGCAAATCATAGAACAAGAAAAATTAATCCCCGAACCAATAAATGTTCGAGGACTAGATTTTAGATCCTGGCGGCGGAAGCAGGGAGCCGAATCTCCCCCAAGGATCCAAGGAGATTCGTGCGAGTCGCTTTGCTCGACGTGGAGCGTCGAGCTTCCTTAATTCCGAGAGAGTAGGTCGCCACTCTTAGCACAAGAAATATTAAACCCCTGAAGTCTTATGACAACAGGAGTTTAATTCATATCCTGGCGGCGACCTACTCTCCCACGAATGCAGTACCATCGGCGCTGGAGGACTTAACTTCCGTGTTCGGGATGGGAACGGGTGTGGCCCCTCCGCCATTACCACCAGGAAACTTTATTCAGGTTCTCTGAAAACTACACAAGCGATTCTATGAGCGTGTACTAGGTCAAGCCCTCGACCTATTAGTACCGGTCGGCTGAATGCATTACTACACTTACACCCCCGGCCTATCAACCAGCTAATCTTGCTG